>Ga0310829_1000014_pt1 | contig 398817 bp, 377 predicted proteins | sample WT_ome_4_FD_202244 | JGI IMG/M metagenome (GOLD analysis project Ga0310829, IMG submission 202244) | Sorghum-adapted microbial communities enriched on wild type (WT) sorghum from Joint BioEnergy Institute, Emeryville, California, United... ...
CTATGCCGACTATCCGGACGCCTTCGCTTACTGGAACTATGTGTCCTCGATGGGCTCGTACATCACAGCGGTTGGTACGCTGGTCTTCTTCGTAGGCATGGTTCTGGCGCTGCTGAAGAAGGAGCGGGCCGTGGAAAATCCTTGGGGTGTTGGCGCGACGACGCTGGAGTGGACGCTGTCCTCGCCGCCGCCGTTCCACTCCTTCGAGACGCTGCCGCGAATCCAGGCAGCCGAGCATCACTGAGCCAACTCTCGTCTGTACGAGTGAGGGGGCAAGGGCTGCGGGCGCCGATTGCGGCGCCCGCTGAGATCACGAGGGTCGAGCCGATTGGCTTAGCCGTATGATGGACAAGAGCATCAAGGCCGAAACACGAGCCCTGTCAGTCGAGACAGGCGGCAGCGTCGGTGACTTCATCGTCCTGATGAAGCCGCGGGTGATGTCGCTCGTGGTGTTCACGGCGATCGTCGGCCTGATGGTGGCGCCAGGGCAGCTGCATCCGGTGCTTGCGGTCATTGCGCTTATCGCGATCGCGGTTGGTGCCGGGGCCGCCGGTGCGCTCAACATGTGGTACGACGCCGACATCGACGCGCGCATGGCGCGGACAGCAGCGCGGCCCATTCCTCGCGGTCACGTGACGAAGGACGAGGCGCTCGCCTTTGGCGTCGTGCTTTCGATCTTCTCCGTGATGACGCTGGGGCTGTTGGTGAACTGGGTCGCGGGAGCGCTGCTCGCGATCACCATCGGCTTCTACATCTTCATCTACACGATGTGGCTCAAGCGGCGGACCCCGCAGAATATCGTGATCGGTGGGGCGGCCGGCGCCTTCCCGCCCATGATCGGCTGGGCGGCCGTAACGGGGACGGTGAGCCTCGAGAGCATTCTGCTCTTCCTGATCATTTTCTTCTGGACCCCGCCGCATTTCTGGGCGCTGGCACTTTATCGTTCGCGCGACTACGAGCGGGTCGGGGTGCCCATGTTGCCCGTCGTTGCCGGAGGCGATGAGACGAGACGCCAGATCCTGATCTATAGTGTCCTCCTGGCGCCGCTCGGAGCAGCGCCCGGCTTCATCGGTCTGGGCGGGCTCGTCTACCTCGCCTCCGCCGTTGTCCTTGGCGCGATCCTCATAGCTCTTGCCGTGAAGGTCTACCGCGTGCGCGAAGGGCGAGAGGCCGATCATGCCGCCAAGGAGCTGTTTGGGTTTTCGGTTCTCTACCTGTTCCTGCTGTTCGCAGTCCTATTGGGTGAGCATCTCGTCAGGCTGTTGATCACAGGGTGAGAGGTGTCTGGGTGGCGGATGATCGGGACGAGGGCTTGGAGCGCGAACTGGAGCGGCGCCGTAGGCAGCGCTACCGCTCGATTGCCATCGCACTCGCGCTCGGCGCGCTCGTTCTGCTGTTCTACATCGCCACCATCGTTCGGCTCGGGGGGAATGTGTTTAATCGCCCGCTGTGATGCTGGGCAGGAGGTTTCGAGAGTAGTCCGAGAATGGTTGAGCCGGTGAAAGGAGCGGTTTCGGGAACGCGGCATCTTCGCGTGGCGGGTATCTTGGCCGCGGTGGCGGCCGGAATGCTCGGGCTCGCCTACGCCGCGGTGCCGCTTTACACGCTGTTCTGCCAGGTGACCGGCTTCGCTGGCACAACGCAGCGGGCGGAGCGTCCGTCCGATACGGTGCTCGATCGGGTTGTCACGATACGCTTCGATGCGAACGTCGCGCCCGGTTTGGGGTGGGTGTTCAAGCCGGCGCAACGAACAATCGACGTGAAGATCGGCGAGAACGCGCTCGCCTTTTACCGCGCTGAGAACACCTCTGATCGCCCCGTGGTGGGGACTGCGACCTTCAACGTTACGCCGGAAGCGGCCGGTGCCTATTTCAATAAAATCGAGTGCTTCTGCTTCCAGGAACAGCTGCTCGAGCCGGGCGAGGCGATGGATATGCCGGTGAGTTTCTTTGTCGATCCGGCGATCGTCGACGATGCTATCGCCGGTCATCTGACCCAGATTACGCTGTCCTACACCTTCCATCCTGCTGAGAAGACGACAGCGGCCGCAGTGTCACAGTCGGCTGGCCCTGCGGCGGAAAGGCCAAGTGCGGGTGGAAGCGGGTCGTGACATGAAAATTGCTCAGGTGAGCAGCCGAGGATTTCTGACTACCGGGGGCGCGGACCATCTCGCGCGCCATGCAGGGATGGGATGCACGAAGGACGACGGAGCTGAAAATGGCCGATAGCCACGCCAAGCATCACGATTACCATCTGGTTGATCCGAGCCCGTGGCCGGTGTTGGCCGCGTTGTCCGCGTTCATCATGGCCGTCGGTTTCATCATCTGGATGCACTCCATGGGCGGCGGTGAAGGGGTGTTCGGCATCCGGGGCTCGAGTGTTTTCTTCATCGGTGCCGCTTCGCTGGTGGCAATGGCCTACTTCTGGTGGCGGGACGTCGTGCGGGAGGCCCACAGCGGTCACCACACGCCGGTGGTGCAGCTCCACCTCCGCTACGGCATGATCCTGTTCATCACCACGGAGGTGATGTTTTTCGCCGCCTGGTTCTGGGCGTATTTCGATGCGGCGCTCTTCCCCGACGGTATCTCACATCTACCGGTTATTCTACCTGACGGAACCGTCGAGCCATCCGAAACGGTAGTCGGCCTCGTCCAACGCAACGAGTTGACGGGTGGTCAGTGGCCGCCGGTGCCCTCCGACGCATTCCAGAGCACCTTCGACCCGTGGGGCCTGCCGCTGGTCAACACCCTCATCCTTCTGTTGTCGGGCACCACCGTAACCTGGGCTCACCACTCCTTGCTGGAGAACGATCGTAAAGGCCTGATTTGGGGCCTCGCGCTGACGGTCTGCCTGGGCGTCATCTTCACCCTGCTGCAGGCCTACGAGTATGGCCACGCGGCCTTCAATTACTCGGGCCACATCTACGGCGCGACGTTCTTCATGGCCACTGGCTTCCACGGTGCGCACGTCATCATCGGCACGATCTTCCTGTTCGTGTGCCTGATGCGGGCGCTCAAGGGCCACTTCACGCCAAAACAACACTTTGGCTTCGAAGCCGCGGCGTGGTATTGGCATTTCGTTGACGTCGTGTGGCTCTTCCTCTTCGCCTGCATCTACGTCTGGGGCGCCGGAACACCGGCTGCGCACTGATAGCACCAGTGCCGATGCAGGGTAGGCGGGGTAGTCGATAAGGCTGCCCCGCCGGTTTCTTTTGAGAGCACGGGCGCTGTGGCGAATGCCCGCGTTGCGTGGGCGCTTAGGGCGGCGCACATCTGGCATATGGCTGACGAACATCCCATCGGTCCCGCTGTGCGTGCTGGCCTTCTCGGGCGGTGCCCGCGCTGCGGCAAGGGGCGTCTTTTTGAAGGGCCTCTGACGCTCAAAGTGCGACAGGCATGCGAGGAGTGCGGCCTCAGCAACGCCTTCGTCGACAGTGGCGATGGCCCGGCGGTGTTCGTCATCATCGTTTTGGGCTTCCTGATGATGGGCGCTGCTTTGATCCTCGAGTTCAAGCTATCGCCGCCCCTGTGGGTGCACCTGATCTTGTGGGTGCCGACCGCGCTTCTTCTGGGATTCGGCCTGCTTCGGCCGATGAAGGCGACGCTGATCGCGCTGCAGTACAGGAACCGCGCGGAGGAGGCCCGCCTCGAGCATGGCGAGCACTGAGCAATGCAGCAAAGGCCGAGAGGCAGAGGTCTCGTCGCGCTGACCATAGCCACGCTAGCCGCGCTGGCGGTGCTAGTAAGTCTTGGGAACTGGCAGTGGCAGCGGAAGGCCTGGAAAGAGGAGCTGATCGCCACGATGGACGCCCGGGCCTCGGCCGAGCCTCTGCCGTCCGAGCGCTGGGCCTCTCTGACCTGCCGATCCGCAAACGAAGTGGGACTGGCAGAGTCGTGTGAGTTCACGACGGTGCGTCTGGTTGGTCGCTTCGACCATGCTGGAGAGCGACATCTCTTCACGAACGCACCCCAGGGCTCCTCGCATGAAGGCCCGGGGTATTGGGTTTTCACGCCCTTCGACCTCGCCGGAACAGATGCCAGGATTTACGTGAATCGCGGTTTCGTGCCGGAAGCAAACAAGGACCCGCAGACCCGGCTGGAGGGGCAGCTCTCGGGCGAGGTGGAGATTATCGGGCAAATTCGCTCGGCCGAACAGCGCGGCACGTTCACGGCCGACAGCAATCCTGAGGCGAACGTCTGGTTCCTGCGTGACCCTCGGGAGCTGCTTGGAGCTTCCGCCGCCGCGCCCGGCGAGCTCGAGCATTGGCGAGGGCCGGGTCCGAGTGGGCTCGAGTTCTACCTCGATCAGATTTCGCCGACACCGCCGGGCGGACTGCCGACCCCGCGACCAAGCCGCATCGTGCTGCCAAACCGGCATCTGGAATATGCACTGACTTGGTGGGGTCTTGCGGTGACTCTGATGGGGGTCTATGCGGCTTTCGTTATCGGCCGGCTGCGGTCTCGGGAGCCGATCGGCGCCTGACCCCGGGCGCGGCCTGGGTGGTTGTTCCCGTTCTCCCACGGTCCTAGGTTACTTGCGGCGCCTTCGGCGCCAGCTCAAGAAGGCTGACGTTCAGTGAAATATATTTCTACAAGAGGCTCAGCGCCTGCACTCGGGTTTGAAGATGTCCTACTCGCTGGCCTCGCTCGCGATGGCGGGCTCTACGTTCCTGAAACTTGGCCGACGCTTTCCAGGGAAGCCATCGCCTCGCTAGCCGGCCGCCTGTTCCCCGAAGTGGCGGTCGAGGTGATCTCACTGTTTGCTGGCGGCGCCTTCGCACGGGATGAGCTCCTGGATATGGCCAAGGCGGCGTATGCAACCTTTGGTCATCCCGCGGTGACGCCTCTTGTTCAGATTGGCAGCAACCTTTGGATTCTGGAGCTGTTCCACGGTCCGACACTGGCGTTCAAGGACGTGGCTATGCAGCTGCTCGCCCGCTTGATGGATCATGTGCTGAAGCGGCGCGGGCGGCGGGCCACCATCGTCGGCGCGACCTCGGGCGACACCGGCGGTGCCGCTATCGAGGCGTTCCGCGGATCAGCTGCCGTCGATGTTGTGATCCTCTATCCCGCAGGCCGGGTCTCGGATGTGCAGCGGCGGATGATGACCACGCCGCGGGAACCGAACGTGCACGCTGTCGCCATCGATGGCACGTTCGACGATTGCCAGGCCCTCGTGAAGGGCATGTTCAACGATCACGCTTTCCGCGATCGGATGCATCTGGCCGGCGTCAACTCGATCAACTGGGCGCGCATCGTTGCCCAGGTGACGTACTACTTCGCGGCGGCGGTGGCCCTCGGGGCACCCCACCGGCCGGTCTCGTTCGCCGTGCCGACCGGCAATTTCGGCGACATCTTCGCGGGTTACGTGGCGCGCCGGATGGGCTTGCCCATCGAACGACTCGTCATCGGCTCGAATGTCAACGACATCCTGCCGAGGACGGTTGCAACCGGTGTGTATGAGAAGCGCGGCGTGACGCCTACGACCTCGCCGTCCATGGACATCGAGGTTTCCTCCAATTTCGAGCGGTACCTCTTCGAGGCTCAAGGGCGCGACTCGGCTTTGATCCGGGCGCAGATGGCGGCACTGGCTCAGTCGGGCCGCTTCGAGGTGAAGGGCGGGCCCGAGCTGTTGTCCCGCGATTTCGCCGCCGCCTCGGCTACGGAAGCCGAGGTTGCCGAGGCGATCCGAAGAACCCGAGAGGCGAGCGGCTACATGGCCGAGCCGCATACGGCATGTGGCCTCATCGCCGCTGAGCGCTGCTTGCCACCGGGGCCTGTGCCGCAGATCGTCCTTGCAACGGCCCATCCCGCCAAGTTCCCGGATGCCATGGAGGCAATCCTCGGCGAGCGGCCGGGGCTTCCGCCGAGACTTTTCTCCCTCATGACGGACGAGGAACGCACGAGCCTTCTTCCCAACGACCTTGCCGCCGTCGAGAGCTTTGTCGAGGAGCGGGCTAGGGCAGGTGCGGAGCGTATGGCATGACGGTCAACGTGACGACGCTTTCCAACGGCCTCCGCGTGGTGTCTCACCATATGCCGCACCTCGAGACGATCTCGCTCGGCATATGGGTCGCTGCGGGCGCGCGCCATGAGAGCGAACACGAGCACGGCATCTCGCATCTGCTCGAGCACATGGCGTTCAAGGGAACCCGGCGGCGCACCGCCCGCCAGATCGCCGAGGAAATCGAGCAGGTCGGGGGCGAGCTCAACGCCGCGACGAGCCTCGAAATGACGGCCTATTACGCACGAGTGCTCAAGGGTGATGAGGCGATTGCTCTCGATATCCTGGCCGACATTTTGCAGAACTCGACCTTTTCCGAGGAAGAGCTCGAGCGCGAGCGAGAGGTGATCCTCCAGGAGATCGCCAGTATTCAGGACAGCCCTGACGAGATCGCCTATGACCTCGTTCAGGATGCCGCCTATCCCGGCCAGGCTGTCGGCCGGCCGATCATCGGTACGAGGGAGAGTGTCTCGCGGCTCACGCCAGCCGACCTTAGAACGTTTCTTCGCACGCGCTATCTTGCGCCGAGGATGGTGATTTCCGCCGCAGGAGCGATTGACCACAACAACCTCGTCCGCCACGCTGAAGCCCTATTTGGCGGCCTGAATGGCGGTGATTCGCACAATGGTGCGGCGGCGCAATACGTGGGGGGGCGGCGTACATCCAGGAAGGTTTTCGAGCAGAGTCATTTGCTTATCGGGTTCGAGTCGCCGTCCTACCGCGATGAGGAGTTCTACGCCGCGCAGGTCTTTTCCGGACTGTTCGGCGGAGGGATGTCGTCCCGGCTGTTTCAGGCCGCCCGCGAGAACCGGGGGCTGTGTTACGCCATCTACTCGACGGCCTGGGGAATGGCTGATTCGGGCATGTTCGACATCCATGCCGCGACGGGACCGGAGCAGATGGGGGAGCTGATCGACGTGATCGGAGCGGAGCTATTCAATCTCGCCTCATCCCCTCCGACCGCGGCGGAAGTGAGCCGCGCCAAGGCGCAGCTGAAGGCGGCTCTGCTGACCAGCTTCGAGAGTTCGTCGGCGAGGGCCGAGCAGATGGCGCGCCAGCTCCTGTTTTTCGATCGGCTGCTCCTGGCGTCCGAGCTCGTGGAGCGGATCGAGGAGGTCACTCCTGAGCGGATCCGAGCGGTCGCCGAGCGCGTTGCCCGGTCGGCGCCACCTTCCATTGCCGTGGTGGGCGCCGGCAGGCGTTCCTCCGATTACGCAATTCGCGCCGAACGCCGCCTCGCAAGCTAGCGAAAGGAGCAGGGCGATGGCTTTCCTGAGATCCGGCATCGGCGGCGATTGGCTCCCACACGTGCGCGTTGACGGCATCCACCTCAGGCCGCCTCACATGGGCGACTACGCCGCTTGGGCCGAGCTCAGGGCATTGAGCCGCGATCACCTCACCCCCTGGGAACCTCAGTGGACGCGGGATGAGCTGTCTCGCGATGCCTTCCGCCGCCGGGTGCGGCACTACCAGCGCGAGCTGCGGGAGGACTTGGGCTACGCATTCTTCCTTTTCCGCGATCTGGACGATCGCCTGCTCGGAGGGATTACGCTGAGCAATGTTCGGCGTGGCGTAACCCAGGCGGCGGCGGTGGGCTATTGGATTGGGAAGCCTTTTGCCGGACGGGGCCTGATGACGAAAGCTGTGTCAGGTGTCGTCCGCTTTGCGTTCGAGGAGCTCAAGTTGCATCGCCTCGAAGCTGCCTGCATGCCGAGCAATGCTGCTTCGATCCGGGTGTTGGAAAAGAACGGTTTTCAACGTGAAGGGCTAGCTCGCCGGTATCTCAAGATCAATGGCGTGTGGCAGGATCACCTGCTTTACGCGACTTTGGCTGACGACCCGCGGGAGGGATAGTGGGGGGCCTGGAAGACCGAAGAGGGAAGGCAGCTCCATTCAGCCGGGCTCTGTTAGCGCGGCCGGCGGGAGCGTACCTTAGCGGCATGCTGCTTGCGCTGGTTGCACTGGTTTTTCTCGCCAGTGCTGGCGATTCGGCATGGGCGTTGGAGCCCATAACAGTGCGGCCGGATCAGGACCGGATCGAGATCACCGGTCAAGGTGAGATTCACGGCGGTCAAGGTGATACACTTCAGGTCGAAACGGCTGCAGGCCCGGACGGCGTCAAGGGGCGCATGTCGATCAGGGCCAGCACACCGGGCACGAGCCCGAACTGGATTGTTTTCGCACTCCACAACCCGACAGACAAAGTCATTGAGCGGTGGCTCACCGCCGAGCGCTACACGGTCATCGGCTCGTCCGTGATTTGGCCGGATCTGGACGCCCGCCGCATCGAGGCTGTGACGCCGTCACTCGGATTTCTTCCGGATCGCGTGAAAAGCGACCGGGCTGACATCTTCCGCATCACGCTCGAGCCAGGTCAGACGATCACCTACGCCGCGGAGCTGGCCTCCGAACGCGTCCCGCGCATCTATCTCTGGAAGCCATTGGAATACGAGCTCAAAGCCCGCGACCGGCAGCTTTTCAACGGCATCATGCTCGGGATCACGGGTCTGCTCGCGATCTTCTTGACGGCAATTTTCGCTGCCAACCACAAGGCGATCTTTCCGGCCGCGTCCCTGGTGGCGTGGTGCGTGCTCGGCTACCTCTGCGTCGACTTCGGCTTCTGGCACAAGCTCTTTCAGCTCCGAGCTGAGGACAATGCCGTCTACCGGGCCGCAACCGAGTCGGCCATAGCGGCCAGCATCGTCATCTTCGTCGGCGTGTTCTTGCGCCTCAGCGCCTGGCATGGGTTCATTCGCATGCTGGCGACGATCTGGATCGCGGCGCAGCTCTCCCTGGTTTTCATCGCCGTCATCGATCCGCGGCTGGCCGCCTCATTTGCGCGGGCGTCGTTCGTTGCGATCGGAGCGGTTGGAGCCTTGCTGACCCTGTACCTGGCCTTACGCGGCCAGGACCGAGCGTTGGCTCTGATTCCGACTTGGCTCCTGTTTCTCGTCTGGATCTTCGCTGCTGGCGTCACGCTGACAGGTCAGCTGTCGGGCGACATTGTCGTGTCGGGCCTGGTGGCTGGGCTCGTCCTCATCGTCGTGCTGATGGGCTTCACCGTTACGCAGTTTGCCTTCCGCTCCTACGAGCCGGTCTATGGCTCTGCCCCGAGCGAGCTGCAGCTCCGCTCCCTTGCCATCGATGGCGCCGGAGCAGCTGTCTGGGAATGGTATGCCCGGCGCGATGAGATCAAAGTCAGCCCTATTATCGAGGCCTCGCTCGGGCTGACGGCAGGTGAGCTGTCGACGAAGGTCGATGACTTCGTCAAGCATTTACATCCGGCCGATCGGGAGCGTTTTCGCCTAGTGCTCTTGGGCGTGCAGGAGCGCAACGGAGGCAGCCTCCACATCGAGCTCAGAATGCGGCACGCCGACAATTCCTACCGCTGGTTCGAGCTCGAGGCGGCAAGCGTGCCGAATTCGGATCGGCGGGCCCTGCGGTGTGTCGGCTTGATGCGCGACATTACGGAGGCCAAACGGGCACAGGAGCGGCTCATGCATGATGCCGTTCACGACAGCCTGACCGGCCTGCCCAATCGGGAGCTCTTCCTCGACCGGCTCGGCGTGGCCGTCATGCGCGCCAAGACCGAGCCGCAGATCCGCCCGACGGTTTTCTTTATCGATATCGACCGGTTCAAGAACGTCAACGCCTCGCTCGGGCTGATCGTCGGAGACAGCCTGCTGCTCACGGTGGCGCGGCGCCTGATGCGCCATATCGGCCCGCAGGACACGCTGGCGCGGGTCGGTGGCGATCAATTCGCGATCCTGTTGGTGGCCCAGCACGAGCCTCGCGAGCTCGCGATGATCGCCGAGCGCATAAGGCGCGCTTTGCGTTCGCCGATCAAGATTTCCGGCAAGGAGATCTCGCTCACGACGTCGACCGGCATCGCGGTCATGACCGGGAGCGAGGACAATGCGCAGGATCTGCTGAAAGAAGCGGAAATCGCCATGTACCGCGCCAAGCGCAGCGGTGCGGATCGGGTCGAGATGTTTCTGCCGGAAATGCGGAAGGAAACCGGGGATCACACCATCCTGGAAGACGATCTCCGGCGCGCGCTCGAGCGCAACCAGATTCGCCTCGTCTACCAGCCTATCATTTACTTGCCGACGGAGGAGCTGGCAGGATTCGAGGCGCAGGTACGCTGGGATCATCCGAAGCTCGGCCGGCTCGGTGCAGCGGATTTCGTGCAAGTTGCCGAGAACAGCGACCTTATCGTCCAGCTCGGGTCGTACATTCTTACTCACGCGGCGCAGGAGGCTGCAAAATGGCAGAAGGAGCTGCCGCGCGGCGACAAGTCGGTATTCGTTAGCGTCAATCTGTCGACCAGTCAGTTCTTCCGTCAGGAGCTCGTTCAGGAGATCCGCCACATACTCGGCCGAGCCCTTGTGCCTCCGGGTGCGCTTAGGCTCGAAATCGCCGAGTGCGTGGCCATGGAGAACCCTGAGCAAGCTGTTCATGTGCTGGAGATGCTGCGCACGTCCGGCGCCAGCTTGACTCTCGACGAATTCGGCACGGGCTACTCCTCGCTCGCCTATCTGCAGCGCTTCCCGTTCGACGTCATCAAGATCGACCGCGGCCTCGTGCAGTCGAGCACCGACAATGGCCCCGGTGCCCCGATCGTCCGCTCGATCGTTGCGCTCGCGCACGAGCTGGGCAAACGGGTCCTCGGTGAAGGAATTGAGGTGACTGAGGACGCGAGCTTCCTCCGCGGGCTCGGATGCGAGTACGGGCAGGGCCTTTACTACGGTGAGCCGATGTCCGACCGCGAGGCGCTGCAGCTACTTCGCACGATCCGCAAAGCGGAGCTCAAGTTGGAACGCCGGGGGCTCTTCCGTCCAAAGCCTGCCCGCCGCAGAAAGAAGCGGGAGACAGAACCGGTTGCAGCCCGAGACGGGAATGCCGCCGAACTCGCCACCTCAGCGGCCGCAAAAGCGCTGCCCAACGGCCACGCACCTGCTCAACCGGCTAGCACCGAAGGCCCGACCGCGCGGCCCGCCGAGGCAGTAAAGAAGGAGCGCAAGACGGCTGAGCAGTCCGAGAGGAAGCGCGGAGCCCTGAAGACGGTTCGGCAGCTCCTTCCGCTACGGACTGGAGGCAAGCGCGCCAGCTCGGACAAGACCGAGCCGAAGCCTAAGACAGTTCCGCCGCCTCCACCGCTCCAGCAGCAATCAGAGCCGAAGCCCGTACCAATGGTGTCTGCTCCGCCGCTACCGTTGCAGCCCCGCGGTTCGTCACAGCCGGGTAAGACGCCGGCAGCCGAAGCTGGGACATCCGTTGGCAGGCCAAGCAACGGCCAAGCACGGACGCAACCGCCGCCGACTCCACATCCCACACGGCCACCGCAGCAACCTCAGCACGCGCCACCAGGACTGGCGGCTGCTCCGAAGGGTGGTCCGCCGCCTAGGCCTTCGCGGATTGTTCCGCCCCAGCCGGTCGGCCCAGGCCAGCCACCACCCGTTCCGCCTGGCCAAAGCCGAACGGCGCCGAATGTCGCCCCGAGAGAGTCCGGGCGTGCCGCCCACGCAGGCGTGCAGGCTGCGCATCCGCAAGCTCAGCCTGTGACGCAGCCGCCGTCAAGGCGCAACGGTCAGCACACGCCGCCTGTGCCACCGCCGTCCGCCTCGCCACCGCCGCAGACGACCGCATCCCAGGGACGGCGGATGCCGCCACCTCCGCCTATGGGGCAGGCACCCGAGCGCGGCGTGCCGCCGCCAACGCCCGTAGAGAAGCCGCCGCAGGCAAGCCCGAACGCGCCGCAATTCCCGTCGCTTCCTCCAGCGATTGCTGAAAGCTTGGCGCGGCTTGCGGGCGTGCCCATCTCCGAGGTTCCGCCTGCGCGACCTCCAGCAAACGGCGCCAATGGTGCCAGACCTGCTGAGCCGGCGCCGCAATCCTCGGCCGAGGCGAATAGATCCTCGCGGTGAGTTCGGAGTTCGGTGTTCGCTGCTGTCGCGATGCGACGTGATCAAGTGGGCAACTTGAAAGGCCTACCGGTTGATCAGCCACATCACCAGGCTCAGCACGATGCTGATGATCAGCATCGTCATGAACGGGATGTATAGGCGGAAGCCCTCGCGCTCGATGACGATGTCCCCCGGCAAACGGCCGAGGCCAAGCCGTTCGGCCAGCATCCAGACGAGGCCAATCACGACAAGAATGATGCCGATGAGGATGATCATCCTGGCCATGGCATGCACCCCCTCTACATTCGCACGGCCGGAACCAGTCGACCGACCTTCCGCAGGTCATCGGTGAAGCGGGCGAGCTCCGCTGCCCGGCTCTTCGATTCGCGCAATCTCAAGATCAATGACGGGTGGATGGTGACCAACATGTTTCGCCCGTCGGCCGTTCGCAATACCTCACCTCTAACGCTCTTGATCGTGATTGGCCGCCCGGCCAAGGCTCTTAGTGCGGTACCTCCCAAGGCAACCGTAAGCTCCGGCTTTATGATTTCGAGTTCGAGATCGAGCCACCATTTGCATCGGTCGATCTCATAAGCATTGGGCTTCTGGTGAAGGCGGCGTTTGCCCCGGCTCAGCACGTGCTTGAAATGTTTCACCGCGTTGGTGACGTAGATCCGCTCACGGCGCAAACCGGCGGCTTCGAGAGCCCGGTCGAGCATGCGCCCCGCAGGCCCCACGAAGGGCAGGCCCTCCCGATCTTCCACGTCCCCTGGCTGCTCGCCGACCATCATCACGGGCGCATCGGGCGGGCCTGAACCGAACACCGTCTGCGTGCCAAGCTTGTATAGCGGGCAGCGCTGGCAGCGTGCCGCATCGTTTGCGACATCGCGCAATGCAGCCTCGGCGGCGTGGGCGAGGGCAGGCACGGTCGAGCCTCACAAGCTGCGACTTTAGGCTTCAACCCGTGCAGAATGCGATTAGTTCAGGTGATGAAAGGTCCACCTTTCAGGCAGCTCTATCCGGCCGCGCCGACTGCGCGCTCTGCTATGAGCTTTTCGATCTCCTCGCTGCTATAACCGAGCTCTGCCAGCACCTCGCGGGTATGCTGGCCGAACAAGGGGGCGGGGTTGGCGACCTTCCCCGGCGTCTTAGAGAACTTCACCGGTAGTCCGATCGTCTGCACCTTGCCGGCCACCGGGTGCTCCACCTCCGGCACCATTTCGCGCGCAATTGTCTGAGGGTGCGCGTGCATTTCCCTGATCGAGAGCACGGGGCCGGCTGGCACACCCGCTCGCTCGAGCAGCGTCAGCCATTCGGCCGTGGTACGCTTCTTGAAGTGCCTTGTGAGCACCTCGACGAGGGCAGGCAAATTCCCCATCCGGCCAGCATTCTCCTTGAAGCGCGGATCGGCGGCGAGCTCGGGGTCGTCCAGCACCTCGACGAGCTTGAGCCAAGTCCTCTGGTTCGAAGCGCCCAGGTTGATCCAGCCGTCCTTGGTCGGAAATGCCTGATAGGGTGCCGAAAGTGGATGGGCCGAGCCCATCGGACCAGGCGACACACCGGTCGCGAAGGCAATGGCAGACTGCCAATAGGTGTGAGTTATGCCCGCTTCGAAGAGCGAGGTGTCGACCCGCTGGCCCTCGCCCGTCTTGAGCTTGTGAATGTAGGCGGCGCAAACGCCCATGGCTCCCAAAATGCCGGCGGTAATGTCGGTCAGCGGTGCACCGACTTTCACGGGTTCACGGCCAGGGCCTTCTCCGGTGATCGACATGAGACCGGACATTCCCTGCGCCACGAGATCGAAGCCTCCCTGCTCGGCCCAGGGACCGGTGCGGCCGAAACCCGAAATCTCGCAGTAGATCAGGCCCGGATTGATCTCCTTCAGCGCCTCGTACCCGACTCCGAGCCGTTGCATCGTGTCATGACGGTAATTCTCGATGAGGGCGTCGGCCGAAGCGACGAGCCGCTTCAGGACCTCCTTGCCCCGTGGGTGCTTCAGATCGAGCGCGATGCCCCGCTTATTGCGGTTCATCATCATGAATGCGGCAGGCTCGCCATTGATGTCCGGCGGCAGCATGCGGCGGGTGTCGTCGCCCCCTTCGAGCTTCTCGACCTTGATGACGTCCGCTCCCATGTCGGCGAGCATCAGGCCACAGACTGGGCCCGCCATCACGTGGCTGAGATCGAGAACCCGCATCCCCTTGAGCGGCCCTGTGCGTTCGGCTGTCATTCCTCGTCGCCTCTTCTTTCGCGAGCCTTTTCGCGCCCTCCTGTCCCACAAGCGGGGAGCGGCAGCCGATACTCCCCGCACTACCCTGGCACAGCTCCTAGGGGGCAACAAGCTCCAGTGCTTCATTCGGAGGCAACGGGCTGAGGAACTGCGCGACCATCTCGTCGGTCACATCCGCGAGGCGCGGTGGGTTCCATTTCGGCGTCTTGTCCTTGTCCACCAGAAGAGCACGGACGCCTTCGAGGAACTCGCCATGCTCGAGGAGGCGCACAGTCAGCCGGTATTCAACATTCAAGGCGGCTTCGAGCGAGGGGAGCGTCCGCGCATTGCGGATGGCCGCCAACGTGAGCTTCAGAGCAAGTGGGGAGCGGCGGTCGAGCTCTTCCAGCGTTTTCCGTGACCAGTCCGTGTTCATGCTTGCGAGCGCATCGCGGATCTTCTCGACGCTGTCGAAGCAGAAGGTTGCGTCGATCTCGCGGGCGTGAGACGCGAGGTCAGACGGCGGGGGCGCCTCGCTGAAGCGAGCGATCACGCTGTCAACGTCGGACGAGTTTTCAATTTCACTTAGCGCCTTGGCGAGGTCTGCAAGCCGTGAGGACGGCACGAAACTATCGGCAAAGCGGGCATACATGGTCCCGGCTCCGCGCATTCGCTCGCCGGTTAAGCCCAAATAAATTCCAGTCTCGCCGGGCGCGTGCGCCAGCAGCCAGGTGCCGCCCACGTCGGGGATGAGTCCAATGCCGGTTTCCGGCATGGCGAGCTGGCTGCGCTCCGTGACGATGCGGTGGCTTCCATGCCCGGACAGGCCTATGCCGCCGCCCATGACAATACCGTCCATGAAGGCGACGTACGGCTTGGGGTAGCGGCCGATGTAGGCATTGAGCCGATACTCATCAGCCCAGAACTTGCGCGCGAAGCCGGAGCCCTCTGATGCGCTTTCGTAGATGGCACGGACATCACCCCCTGCGCAGAGCGCCCTGTCACCCGCACCGTCGAGAATGACGACCGCTATTTCCGGATCCTGCTCCCAGCGCTTCAGCGCATCGTCGATCGCGAGCACCATGGGATAGGTCAGCGCGTTGAGCGCCTTCGGCCGGTTCAAGGTGATGCGACCGGCGCGCCCCTCGCGCCGGATGATGACGTCCTCAAGATGCTCTACGACCATTCCCCGTCCTTCAATAGTGAGCCCACGCGTAAGCTGCCAACGCACCGAGACCCAGCGCGATCAGCGGATAATGGCGGATCGCGTAAGCCCTGAACCGCGCGCGTGTGAGGTGTAAAGTTGCAGGGCGCGAGGGGTCGACAGTGTTCAGAACGGTGCCAGCTGGCAGTATCGAATCCCACGTATAGCAGATCGCGCCAATCATGAGACCTGCACCGACCTGCCAGCGATCATCCTGAAGGTAGTAGGAAGCAACAAGCGCGGCGACGACTGAAATGGCCGCGGGCCAAATGAAGCGGTGATGGATGCGGCGGCACATTGCGGCCCATTCTGCCCCGCACGGGAGAGGGCGATTGCCTCCATTCGCTAGCCGTTCAACCACGACAACGTCGATCGCATAAACGGTGAGAAAGGCTGCGCCCAGCAAGGTGCAGGCCTCGAGAACCGTGCTCAACACAGTCGTCGCACTCCGACCTTATTGGAATGATGTCAGATGGGCCCCCTGCGGTGGCCACTGTCCGCGTTGTGTCTGCGATCTTACCGGCGAAAGCAAGGCAGGAGGATGCCGCAGGAGAGTTAAACCGGAATCTCAACCGGGCTTCAGAACCTGTAGCCGTAACGGACTCCGAGATAGTCGATGCCCTCGTTCTCATCCGCCAGATTGGCGTTCGACAGGTGCTCGAAATAAACGGAGAGGCTGTGGTGCTCGTCGAGGCGAACGCCCACCTCAAGTGGGACGTGAAGGAGCACACGGCTTCCGAGCGCCTTCCGGTCCGGAGATTCGAGATGAATGTCGCCGGTGTGGACGGCGGCGCCTATGCCGGTCGCGAAGAAGACGCCGCTTGGCGTCTCGATCTCCCACCGGGCATCAAGGTAGGCGTGACTAGTGTCGCCCTGGAAGTTGATCGTCCCGCCTAGCGCCGGGCGGATGGCACCCCACAGGAACGGCAGCGAGGGCGAGAAGATCACCTCCCCATTGAGATCGACAGCCTCGCTTTCGCGGCTGAAGCCGCTCCACAAGCCGTCAACGTCGTGGGCCAGCGCGCCCAACTTGATTTCACGAATGAAGCCGTTGGCGAGAGATGGTGCTGCCGTTCCGGCTGCCATGCCCGCGAACGCAAGTGAAACCGCGAAGCTCGAACGCCAACGCATGCCCCCTGCCCCCCGCTTTCAGACGCTGTCACATTTCCGTCTCATTTCGGCAAGGGCAAGGGGGACACCTGAACACTTTGAAATATTCACGCGCTGTTACCGCCGTGCACCTCCAGCGAAACGCGGCAACGCCGGACAATTCACCAACAATGGCTACATCAATTCTCGGGTACCGCCGCCTCCCACATCAACGGCGCCGAAGGCCGATTCTTACGGCTCTGAGCGCGGTGCCCTGCGTGTTGATCGCTACGCTTTGACTGGAGCGGGACACGGTGACGTTCATGGACCCCGAGACGGTGCCGGCCAAGCGCAACGATATGCGGCTGTCACTCGCCCGGCCAGCTGCTGTGCCACTTGCGTTGAATGTCCGCTCCTCCCACGTCCCCGTCACTCTGCCGTCGTTATAGTTAAGCCGGCCACGGATCTCGATTCTGTTGGACGCGCTTGCGCAGCGGATCGCGAGACCTAGAGCTTCGCCGCCTCCCATATCCCGGTAGTGAGCCGTGCAGCGAAGGCGCTCCGTCTGCCCACCTTCGAACTGAACGTTTCCGCTCCCCGACCAGCTGCCGTGCAGTGTCCTGAACGGACTAGCTGCCCCGGCCGATGTCTGCAGCAAGGCCGCAGATATTGCCGAGATGACCACCAGCACTGTCGCCTTGAAGCAGTGTTTCTGCATTCGCAAGCCTCCGTTCACGTGGCCTCAGGTAACGCCACCGAACGCTCGATCTGTCACCCGCGTTCCTTGCCGTCGCCTTGCAAATGACAGAAGGCGGGCGACTTAACCCTCATGGTCGTGCTGATCGCACGCTGATCATAAATGGCCGAGCCGCGGCGCATTTGGCAGCGGTTTTCTCATCCCAAGCGGCTTATCACGATTCGGGACCGCCGGCGCGAGCGGCTCTCGGACGATTCGGAGCGAGTTGCATTAAGTGAGCTCGTCGGCCGACGCGGGTGCGAGTTTCGGCCGTGTCATCCACTGCCAGCCGAGGAGTCCCGCGAATATGGCAATGCCAGCGACCGATGCCCAAAGGTTTGGGTGGATTAGGCCAAGTGCCGCCGGAAGGAGCAGGACTCGCTCGACGATATTCAGCGGTCGAAGAAGGAAACCTTCCAGCATGACGTTCAGGGCGATGACGCCGAGCAGTGCCATTGCAGAGACCATCGCCGTGTAGGGCAGGCTCGCTCCGATGCCAAGGATTTCGGGGTGGGCGACAAAGAGGAACGGCAGAATGAAGCCAGGCAACCCTAGCCGGACGGCGATGAAGCTGGTCCTGAAGAAATCGCTTTCGGCGATTTTCGCGGCCACGAGACAGCACACCGCGACGGGTGGCGTAATGGCGGAGATATTCGCGAAGAAAAAAACGAAGAAATGCGCAGCCATCAGCGGCACGCCGAGTTTGACGAGTGCTGGCGCACCCATCAGAGCGACGAGAATATAGGAGGCGGAGGTCGGCAGGCCCAAACCGAAGGCGAGACAGGCGATCGCGGCAACGACCAGCAGAAGCCAGAGATTGCCGCCCGCGAGCTCCAGCATGAAAAACGAGAGCTTCTGCGCGAAGCCGGTCACGGTGAGAATTTCGACCAGAACGCCGATCACGGCCACGATCACCGCGATCTGGGCGCCGCTTAGCGCGCCCATGTAGGCGGTGCGTGCGATAAGACCGGCGATGTTCGAGGCGATCGTCTTGAGCCCGCGCCAGGAGAAGGCGATCTCGCGCAAAATATAGAGCCCGAGCAGGATGGCCGTTGCGTGAATGGAGGCGCGGCCAGCGAGATTGGTCTCCAGAAGCACCCAGACAAGGTAAGCAACCGCAATGAAGAAGTGCGCATTGTAAAGGCACGCGCGCCAGACGCTCTCCGTTCTGCCGAATTCCTTCCTCATGGTTTCGTCGGCCGAGGCGTCGACGTCGCTCTTCACGGCACGCAGATGCACCGCGACCATGAGGTACAGATAGTAGATGAGCGCCGGGAAGACTGCTGCGACGACGATTTCGCCGTAGGGAATGCCAGTGAGGCCAACGATCAGGAACGCAGCAAGGCCCATTACGGGCGGGGTGATCTGTCCACCCGACGAGGCTACAGCCTCAACGGCGCCAGCGAACTCCGGCCTGAAACCCACCCGCTTCATCAGCGGAATCGTCAGCGCACCGGTCGAGGCGACGTTGGCGACACTCGAGCCGGAGACCATGCCCATCATGCCACTCGAGATGATGGCAATCTGCGCCGGCCCCGCCCGTGTCTGCCCACCGATCCGGTAGGCTAGCGCCATAATGAATTCGACGCAGCCGGTTGCCCGGAGTCCTGCGGCAAGCAGCATGAATGGAAAAATGGTGCCTGCGGAAAGCTCCGCGAGGCTGCCAAGGAGCCCACTGAAGAAGGGGATCGATGTATAACCGATCAGTCTCCTCAGTGTGATGCCGCCATGATAAAGCAGCCCCTCGGGCATGAGATACCCGAAATAGCCGTAGAGCAAGCCGATGACGGCGATTGCTGCGACGACCCAGCCCCATTCTCGGATCGAGGCGTAAAGGCAAATAAGGAGAAATACCGCGGCGACAATTGTATCCGTCGTATTGGGGAGAAATGATCTCCGGGTGGTCAGAAGAGTGTGCTCATGGAAAATGTACAAAAGAATTCCGGCCGCCACGATCGCCAGAGCCAAGTGCAGCCATCGCGCAAGCGCGCCCTGCGCCTTTGCGGCAGCGTAAAGGAAAATCAGGCCGGCCGCTCCGCCGACGTGAATGATTTTGAATTGCCCAGCTGGCAGAATGTATCGCTGGATCTGGATGACGTGGGCGAGCACATAGGCCAGACCGCAAAGCCCTAATAGCACAAGCAGCCAAGGCGTCCCCCGCTCCTCAGTGAATTGAGCGGAAAGCCGGTTTAAGAATTCCCGCATGACTGCCTTTTCCAAGAGCAGAGGGAGAGGTGCTGGGGGTCGGGTCTACCCCGACCCCGCGCGGAGGAGTTCAGGAGGCCTCGATGAGGCTGTCGTTCCAGACGCCCTTTTCCTTGAGGTATCGAGCGGCGCCTCTGTGCACCGGGAACCCTGTGACGAGATAATCGACCCCGAACTGGAGATCGATATCCTCGAACTGGACACCAAGCGCGCGCACCTCCTCCACGTTGTCGAAAATGGCCTTCATGACTTTGTAAGCTACGTCTGGATCGAGCTTCGGCGACGCCCCGAGGACGCCGGAGAAAGATGCGAGCCTCGACGCACCCTCGACCCCGTCAATTTTGTCGACTGGAACCGGACCGAGCGAAATTCCCGGATTGATCTTCTTTGCCTTCTCCATGACGTCCTCCGGGATCGGAAGCATCCGCACAGGCACTGTCGTCACGAGCTCGGAAAGAATGGGGGAGGGGCGACCGTTGGTCAGCAATGAAGGAATGCAGTCGACCGACTCCGAACGAAGCGCGTCGTAGGACTCGCGCCACGAGCCATAGGTCCACTCGATGTCTTCAAGAATGCCCGCGGCCTCGAAGAGCACCTGCCACATCGTGGCGGTCGAGCTGCCGGCAGGAGAGGGCATGCAGCGCTTTCCACGCAGATCCTCCAGCGTTTTGATGTCGCTCGAAGCGCGCACCATCGGGCTGCAGTTGAAGAGCGTATAGGCGAACATCTGGTGCACCTCGATCGGCGCGGGATAGGGCTCCTGCCCTTCCGCCGCCGGCTTCCAGTCCGTCGAGGTGGTTTGCCCGAGCTGGATGATGCCCTCGGCAAAGAGCTGCATGTTTTCAGTGCCGCCGCTCGTCGCCATGGAGGCGTTCTTAAGATCCGTATGGCGGTTCACGGTATTGGCGAGGCCCTCCATGATGACGTAGCCGGTCGAGCCGACCGAGGAGGAGCCCCACTGTAGGCTTTGCTGAGCGAGCACGCTGGTGGTTCGGAATATGGCCGTGCTGGCAGCGACGCCTGCGAGGCCCACCTTCAAAGCAGTACGGCGGTCGAGGAGATGCGGCTTATACAATATTTCGGCCATGGTACCCTTCCTTTCTGTTTCCTCTCTGATGGCGGCTGCGACACGCGAAGCTGGGAGCATCATTTCATTATCCGTGCTGCGCGTGATGAAGCAAAACGAGTGCGAGCACTGAAATCGAGCCCTGAGGGGCGGTGGCGCAGCAAGCCCAATTGAATTGCCGCATCTCGTACGTGGACGTGATAAGCAGTGTCCTTGGCGATCAAGCGTGCAGTTGCTCCGAGCATGACGATCTGCTGTGTTGGAGCTGATGCCGCTAACATTATGCCGCACTACGAGGACCCGCAATGGCTCAGCCTGGGATGTTTACGACCCGCCCTGAATTGAAAGGCACCTTCGGAATGGCTGCCTCAACACACTGGCTGGCTTCGGCAGCTGCGATGGGCGTTCTCGAGCGAGGTGGCAATGCATTCGATGCGGCGGCGGCGGGGGGATTTGTGCTCCAGGTTGTCGAGCCGCACCTGAATGGCCCCGGTGGCGAGGTGCCGATCCTCGTCTACAGCGAAAACAAAAGCCGCATCGAGGTGATCTGTGGTCAGGGCGTGGCGCCGCAGGCAGCGACGCTCGAACGGTTTCGTGAGTTGGGCCTTGACCTCGTGCCTGGTACCGGGCTGCTGCCGGCGGTCGTTCCCGGCGCTTTTGGCGCATGGCTGCTGATGCTGCGCGATTACGGCACCTTGCCGCTGTCGGAGATACTGGCACCGGCAATCCATTACGCAGAGCACGGATATCCGCTCGTGCCTCGCATCGTAAACGCCTTGAGCACAGTGCAGGACCTGTTTCGGAACGAGTGGCCGACCTCGGCTGAGATCTATTGCCGAGGTGACCTACCTAAGCCCGGCGATCTTTTCCGCAATCCTGCGCTGGCCGCCACGTACCGGCGGATTCTTCAGGAAGCCGAGGCAGTAGGCGGGGACCGGGAACGCCAGATCGAAGCGGCACGCAAGGCGTGGTACGAAGGCTTCATCGCCGAAGCAGTGGACAAGTTCTATCGGTCAGCGGAGCTGCTGGACACCAGCGGCCGGAAGCACGGTGGCCTCCTCACCGGCGAGGACATGGCCCGCTGGCGCCCCACGATCGAGGCCCCGGTAACTTACGACTACCACGGATACACCGTGGCGAAGTGCGGGCCCTGGAGCCAGGGACCGTTGATGCTGCAGCAGCTCGCGTTGCTGCGGGATATTCCCCTAGCCGAGATGGATCCGGTCGGGCCGGAGTTCGTGCATAGCGTAGTCGAGGCAGCCAAGCTCGCTTTCGCCGACAGGGAAGCCTGGTATGGCGATGCGGAAGGCTACGAGGCACCGTTGGCTACGCTGCTTTCCGATGCCTACAACGCGGAACGGCGTGCGCTGATCGGAGATGCTGCCTCGATCGAGTTCCGTCCCGGCAGCCCGGATGGGCGGGAACCCAACCTGCCGCCCTATCGCATCGCGGACGAGAACAGTCTCGACATCAACGCCTTGCTCGGCGCCGGCGAGCCGACCGTCGCGCGAGATGGAGAGCCCAGGACAGATCGTTCAGGCGCCATGCGCGGAGATACCTGCCACATTGACGTCATCGACAGGTGGGGGAACATGGTGGCTGCGACGCCGAGCGGCGGTTGGTTCCAATCGAGCCCAGTCGTGCCGGGCCTTGGCTTCTCGATCAGCACCCGTGCTCAGATGTTTTGGCTTCAGGAGGGGCTGCCGAGTACCTTGGCTCCGGGCCGCCGCCCTCGCACCACGCTGACGCCATCGATGGCTCTGCGAGACGGCAAGCCTTATCTGGCCTGGGGCACGCCAGGCGGCGACCAGCAGGATCAATGGTCACTCATTCTCTTCCTGCGGCATGTCCATCACGGACTGAATCTGCAGGAGTCCATCGATGCCCCGTCGTTTCATAGTGAGCATTGCCCGAGCTCGTTCTGGCCGCGCGAGGCACGGCCGAACCGGCTGGTGCTGGAGGGGCGGTTCCCGCCTGAAACCGTCGATGCACTGAGGGCTCGCGGTCACGACGTCGAGGTCGGTGAGAACTGGTCCGAAGGCCGTCTCTCGGCCTGCTCGCGCGAGGATCACGGCGGGACGCTCTACCTGCGTGCCGCAGCAAACCCGCGTGGAATGCAAGGCTACGCCGTCGGCAGATAGGAGGGAGCGGTGGACCTTGGACTGAAAGGGCGGCGGGCGCTCGTGCTTGCTTCAACGAAGGGCCTCGGTCGATCCGTAGCGGCGGCACTGGCCGGAGAAGGTACTTCCGTCATGATCTGCGGCCGTTCCGGTGCCGCGCAGGCAGCAGCGGACATCTCTCGTGAGACCGGAGGCGTCGCCATGGGGCGCGACTGCGACCTTCACGACCGCGCTGCCGTTGACGATCTGTTTCAGGCGGCGGTTGGGGGGATGGGTGGTGTCGATATCCTCGTCCTGAATAGCGGCGGGCCGCCGCCCGCTCCGGCGCTTGAGGTCTCAGGCAAAGCCTGGAGCGAGTGGTTCGAGCGCATGGTCGGCAATCTCATTCACGCGGCCACCCTGGCCCTCCCGGCAATGCGCGAACGCAAATGGGGACGGCTTCTCACAATTGCATCATCAGCCGCCGTGCAGCCGATCCCAGGTATGGCGTTATCAAACAGCTTGAGGGCATCACTGCTCGCCTGGAACAAGACTCTCGCAGCCGAGGTCGCTGCGGACGGCATCACGTGCAACGTCGTTCTGCCTGGCCGCATCGACACCGAGCGTGTGGCGGCACTGGATCAGGCGAGAGCGAAGCGAGAAGGGCGAAGCGTCGAAGAAATCCGGCGGGATGTTCTTGCCGGCATTCCGATAGGTCGCTATGGCCGGCCCGAGGAGTTCGGTTCCGTAGCTGCTTTCCTTTGCTCGGATCGTGCAAGCTATGTGACGGGCACCGTGGTGCGGATCGACGGCGGCCTCATCCGCGGCATTTGAGGCAATTCTCAAACGCGCGGCACTACTTCCCCTCGCACCTGCTAGTGGGGCCAGAGCGCCTCAGCCTTTCACCTTCACGTAGCTACCCGGCGCATCCTCGATGACACCGAGCACCGCACCGGGCTCGCGCGCCGGGACGCGCTTGCCGGAATGCTTGGCCAACCACTTGACCCAGTGCGGCCACCAGGAGCCGGGGGTCTCCTTCGCCCCCGCGATCCAGTCCTCGAGCGCTTCGGCCGGCTTCTTGTTGGTCCAGTACTGATACTTGATCCGCTTCGGGTCCGGAGGATTGATCACGCCGGCAATGTGGCCAGAGCCCGCAAGAACAAACTCCACCGGGCCGCCGAACAGCTTCGATCCGACGAACACGGATTTGGCCGGTGCGATATGGTCCTCTCGCGTCGCAAGCTCGTAGATCGGCAGCTTGACCTGCTTGAGATCGAGCCGCGTGCCGGCAATCTTCATCTCGCCCTTGGCCAGCTTGTTCTCGTGATAGAACTCCCGCAGGTAGAACCTGTGATTTGCGGCCGGCATCCGCGTGGAGTCCTGGTTCCAGTACAAGAGATCGAACGGGAACGGTTTTTTGCCGAGAAGGTAATTGTTAACGATGTAAGGCCAGATCAGGTCCCTCGGCCGCAGCATGTTGAACACTGTTGCCATGCGCGAGCCGTCGAGGTAACCGCGTTCGGCCATCATCTCTTCCAGAGCCGCGAGCTGCGCATCGTCGATGAACACGAGCAGGTCGCCGGCGTAATTGAAGTCGACCTGCGCCGCAAGGAACGTTGCCGACTTGTAAAGATCCTCGCCTCGCGCCGCCAAGTATGCGAGCAGCGTGGCGAGTAGCGTGCCGCCGACGCAGTAACCGAGGACGTTGATCTTATCCTCGCCGGTTTCGCGCATGACAGCATTGGTGGCCGCCAGCGCGCCTTCGAACATGTAGTCCTCGAACGTCTTGTCCTTCAGTCGCTCGTCGGGGTTGACCCATGAAATGACGAAGACCGTGAACCCCTGGTCGACGACGAACTTGATGAATGATTTTTGCTGGGTCAGGTCGAGGATGTAGTACTTGTTGATCCACGGCGGAATAATGAGCAGTGGCGTTTTGTAAACCGTCTCCGTCGTCGGCGTATATTGAATCAGCTGCAGGAGGTCGTTCTGGAAAACGACTTTGCCAGGGGTCACGGCAAGGTTGCGGCCGACCTCGAAAGCATCGAGGTCTGTCTGGCGGATCTTAAAGAGATCGCCCGATCTCTCCATGTCCTCGGCCAAATGGGCGAGGCCCTGAACGAGATTGCGGCCGTTCGTGGCCAGAGTTTCGCGCAAGATCTCCGGGTTCGTAACGGGAAAGTTTGAAGGCGACAGCGCACTGAGCAGCTGCTCGAGGTAGAACTCGGCTTTCATGCGTGTGCGCTCGTCGATGCCGTCCGTCTTCTCGATGATGGATTCGGCCCAACGCGCCGTCAGCAGATAGACCTGTTTCCAGTAATCAAAGTAGGGGCTCTGGGACCACTCCGGGTCCTTGAAGCGGTTGTCACCGCGCTCGGGTTCTGCCACCGGATCGGCCTTCTCCCCGAGCGCCCGGCGGACGGCCGATTGCCAAAGGTCGAAGTAGCCCCTCACCAGCTCGCCTTGCGCCTCGGCGAGCCGCCCTGGATCGCTGAACCAGTACTGAGCGACCTGCCCCAGGGTCTTGGCCGCTGCCATCATTTCGTTCGTTGCCGAGTAAGGGCCAACCTGGCTGTCAGCACGCTCGACGAATCGAGCCATGACCTTGCCACCTTGCTCGAACAGTTTGAGCAGGTTGAGTGCCAGCTCCTCGGGGTTCTCAAGCTTGTAGGCTGTGGTGACCGGCCTGTTTTCGGGGTTCGGTTTCTGCATTGCTGTCCGCACGTCCGGAAGCTTCCCCGGGTGACGTTCGGCTCCAACCGGTGGAAGCGCAGCGTGTCTCAATTCATCGGTGAAACTTCGCCACGTTTAGATAGTGTCGCAATCGAGCCGGCACCAGCGTACAGGCGAAGACTTTCGAAATCGATTAAACTGAAATGCATGATTCATCGCAGTCCCAATAATGAGGTTCGACCGAACCGGCCCTTGGCCGGCTCCGCGCCCTGGGCCGTACTGCTCGCGGGCGTGATTGGACTGGTGCTTGCAGGCTGCTCGCGGGCCAATTCGACGCGGTTGCCAGAGCTCGCGACGTTGCCGGAAGGCCTGCTCTCCAAGGAGCAGCAGCAGGAGGCCGTCGAGGAGCTTCAGGAGCGCCGGAAGGCTCACCGCAAGCAGGCTATCGAAGAGATAAAGAGCGCCCAGCGCAACTGACCAGAGGCCTTCTCACGCGAGTGTTTCATCACCTGACCAGTTTGCCGGCTCTGGACGAGGCGAAGCAAACGATCGTAAAGACGAACGGCGGATTTTCTGTGCTGATCTCCAACCGATGAGTTGATCCCGTGACCGACGAGTTCCATCGCATCAAACGCCTGCCACCTTATGTTTTTTCTGAGGTCAATCGCCTCAAGGCAGACGCGCGAGCCGCCGGCGCCGACATCATCGACCTCGGCATGGGCAACCCTGACATGCCGACCCCGAAGCACATCATCGACAAGCTGGTCGAAACGGTGAATAAGCCGCGCACCAACCGCTACTCGGCTTCGAAAGGCATTCCGGGGCTCAGGCGTGCACAAGCCGCCTATTACGAGCGCCGCTTCGGCGTGAAGCTCGACCCCGAAACGCAGGTGATCGCCACACTCGGCTCCAAGGAAGGCTTCGCCAACATGGCGCAGGCGATCACGGCGCCGGGTGATGTCATCCTGGTGCCGAATCCGACCTATCCGATCCACGAGTTCGGCTTCATCATCTCCGGAGCATCCATTCGCCATATCCCGGCGAGCAACGGGCCGGAGTTCCTGCGCGGCGTCGAGAGGGCGGCCAAGTACTCGATCCCCAAGCCGCTGGCGATGGTGTTGAGCTACCCATCGAACCCGACGGCCATGACGGTGGATCTGGACTTCTATGCGGAGGCGGTACAACTCGCCAAACGGCTGGGCCTCATCATCCTGTCGGATCTTGCCTACGCCGAGATCTATTTCGACAACAATCCGCCGCCCTCCGTGCTGCAGGTGCCGGGTGCGATAGATATCGCCGTCGAGTTCACTTCGCTTTCGAAGACTTACAGCATGCCCGGCTGGCGCGTCGGCTTCGCCGTTGGAAACGAGCGGCTGATCGCGGCGCTGGCTCGGGTCAAATCCTACCTCGACTATGGTGCTTTCACGCCAGTGCAAGTTGCGGCCGCCGCGGCACTCAACGGGCCGCAAGATTGCGTGGAAGAGATTCGGCAGGTGTACAAGAGCCGCCGCGATACCCTGATCGAAAGCTTTGGCCGCGCGGGCTGGCACATTCCCGCTCCGCCGGCAACCATGTTCGCCTGGGCGCCGCTTCCCGAGCCTTACCGCGACATCGGCTCGGTTGAGTTTGCGAAGCTATTGATAGAAAAGGCGGATGTGGCTGTCTCACCCGGGCTCGGCTTCGGTGAGTACGGCGAGGGCTATGTGCGCATCGCCCTGGTGGAGAACGAGCACCGGATCCGTCAGGCAGCGCGCAACATCAAAAGGTTCCTCTCGCAGTCACCTGAGTCGATGCACAACGTCATTCCACTGCAGCAGAAGGCGTCCGGTTAGTCTCGCACATGGCACCACCCTTGAAACTTGGGATCGCCGGCCTGGGTACCGTCGGCACCGGCCTCATCCAACTGCTCGATGCTCATGCTGAGCGGTTCAGGGCGACCCTCGGGCGTGACATCACCGTTACGGCCGTGTCGGCGCGCAACCGTCACAAGGACCGGGGCTTCTCTCTCGATCGTTTTCGGTGGGTGGACAATCCCGTCGAGCTTGCGGCCGATGCTGGCATCGATGTGTTCGTCGAGTTGATCGGCGGAGATAATGGCATTGCCGCCGAGGCAGTGGAGGCAGCCCTCCGGGCCGGCAAGCACGTGGTAACTGCGAACAAGGCGCTGCTCGCCCGCCATGGCGTCCGGCTAGCCCGACTGGCTGAGGAACGCGGCATCGCTCTCAATTTCGAGGCGGCGGTCGCGGGTGGCATTCCAGTCATCAAGACGATGCGCGAGGCGCTGCTCGGAAACGAGATCAGCCGCGTATACGGCATCCTCAACGGTACGTGTAACTACATCCTCACGACGATGCAGGAGGAGGGCCGGCCTTTCGCCGAGGTGCTGAAGGAGGCCCAGGAGCGCGGCTACGCGGAGGCGGACCCGACCTTCGACATCGGCGGCTTCGACACGGCACACAAGTTATCGCTGCTGACCAGCCTGGCGTTCGGCACGGAGCTGGCTTTTGAGGATATCCACATCGAGGGCATCGAGCACATCACGCCCGCCGACATCGAAGCAGCAGATGATCTTGGCTACCGCATCAAGCTGCTGGGCGTGGCCGTGCGCACGGCCAGTGGCATCGAGCAGCGGGTCCATCCGGCGATGGTGCCGAAGCACTCGGCTATCGCTGAGGTGTCGGGGGTTACCAACTGCGTCGCGATCGACGGCGATTTCGTTGGAGACCTGCTATTGGTCGGCTCTGGCGCCGGGTCGAAGCCGACCGCGTCGGCTGTGGCCAGCGATATCGGCGACATCGCTCGCGGGCTGGTTGTGCCGCCGTTCCTGACACCGGCATCGAAGCTCAAGCCCTACACTCGCGCCATGCTCGACCGGCATCAGGGTGCCTATTACGTGCGACTGACCGTCTACGACCGGCCAGGAACCATGGCGGCGATCGCCAGCCGTATGGCGGAGCAAGACGTTTCCATCGAAAGCATCGTGCAGCGTCGACCCCGTTCGGCCCTGCCGGGGTCCGGGGCGCGGCCGGTGCCGGGCTCTCTGACGCCCGTCGTCCTGATCACCCACGAGACGACCGAGGAAGCCATGCGCAACGCGCTCGCCGCGATCGAGCGCGACGGCAAGGTATCAGAGAAGCCGCAGATGATTCGCATCGAAAAACTCTGATACATCGGGACTGGGCGAGACCGGAGATGGAGGAAGGCCCCATGGTCAATGACCGTAGCGAGGGATTGGATCGTGTACTCGTCCTCGAGGTTGGGCGGGTGACGGAGGCCGCCGCCATCGCCGCAGCCAAGTTCAGAGGGCGCGGCAACGAGAAGGCCGCCGACAAAGCTGCTGTCGACGCGATGCGCCGTGAGCTCAACCGCCTCCATATCCGGGGGCGGGTCGTCATCGGCGAGGGCGAGATGGATGAGGCCCCGATGCTCTATATCGGCGAGGAGGTCGGCATCGGGGATGGTCCAGAGGTCGATATCGCGGTCGATCCCCTTGAGGGCACCACAATCTGTGCCAAGGCGATGCCGAATTCGCTGGCCGTCCTGGCGATTGCCGAGCGCGGTGGTCTTCTCCATGCGCCGGACATGTACATGAACAAGATCGCCATCGGCCCCGGTTATCCCGAGGGCATCATCGATCTCGATGCCTCGCCTGCAGACAATCTCAACGCGTTGGCCAAGGCGAAGGGCGTTCCGATCAGTGAGATCACGGCATGTATCCTCGACCGGCCTCGCCATGCGGACTTGATCAAGGCCGTCCGGGAGGCTGGCGCTGCCGTTCAGCTCATTCCCGACGGTGATATCGCCGGCGTCATTTGGACGACCGACCCTGAGGAAACCGGCATCGACATCTATCTCGGCTCCGGGGGCGCGCCGGAAGGCGTTCTGGCAGCCGCTGCGCTGCGTTGCATCGGCGGTCAGATGCAAGGGCGGCTCATGCCGCTCAAGGATGAGGAGCGCGAGCGCGCCGCCAAGATGGGTGCCGACATAGACCGCAAGTACACTATGGAGGACATGGCCTCTGGCGACGTGATCTTCTCCGCGACAGGTGTTACGGATGGATCGCTGCTTGATGGCGTCCACTTCCGGGGTGACTTCGCCGAGACGGAGACCGTCATTATGCGCGCCAAGACCGGCACGGTGCGCCGAATCAAGACCACGTTCCGCAACATCGGCACGAAACTAGCTGGGCTGTAGCCTTAGCTGCGCAGCAACTCTGGGCAGGTGATCGGGGGCGCGGTGGGCAAGCTCGTTGCGAGCATTTGCAGTGTGCGCCTGGGGGGCAGGAGCGGGTGGTGTCGGCTCCGGGAGGCATGCCAGCCCGAAGCCATGGCTGATATTACGGGAAGCCGCTATTGGAGATGACACCTAAGCAAAGGTCCCCGGTGCGTGAGCGCACCGGGGGGAAAAGTTCGAAGGAGGCAATTTCTGGCTAAGTCGCTTAGGGTACGAAGGACGGGCTGATGAAGGGATTTACTGGGGTTGGAGTGGGCGTCGGTTCGGGGTCCGAATCCTTCTCCCCCCGTCGAGCTGTGATTTCGACCAGCGCCTCACGCTTTGTAAGCACCGGCGTCTCGTAAGTCCGCATGATTGCTTCTCCAATCTAGCTAGGATGGTGAGTCACGCCAAACACACGCACAAGTTGCATCATCTTATCCGTATACGCCATACCGTCTTAAATGATTAATGCGGATAATCCGCCTACCGTGCGAAATCGGCAACACTTGCCAGACGGCTCTTTGGTCGAAGACGTGGTGGGGATGCGGGTTGCTACATGGGTAAGTTATCGCTCCCGACTTCGGCACGTTCTGCCGCCTTGGCCAGCGTGCACTTACCAATGTTCTCCACTGAAAGGGCCTAGAAGAGGATCAGGCGGTTCGTATTTGAGTAGAGTAATCAGCCGAACGGCCCTCGGCGAACTGGATGAGCGATCTGCGTTTCTTGACACGTCAGGTTTTCACTCATCAAGGATCGCGCGAGCTCCTGATATGATGGCATCCGCTTGCGTGGTTCTGAATTGGGAAAACCGGTGATCTCCTCCTCGCTTTGAGAACGTAGGGCGGTGGAAGACATCACGCAGACCTCGCGCTCGCCGTTCGGGTCCAGATGACGCGTGCTCTCTTTCCGCATTCGCGCTTGCGCTGATTTCAACAGTCTTTCAACTTTACTCCTGTCACCTCTAGGGTAGGTGAGAGCGCCAATGAAGGCCGCGAATCTCGCCGGGTACAATCTCGTCGTTCCTGTTTTCGACGGCAGGCGTATACCGATCAAATGAGTCCAATCCGAGGCTCTCCGTTTTCCGCCCCCGACCTGAAGCTAGAATCCGCTTATTGGGTATTTGCCTTGAGAAAAAACCACGTGCTAGCCACTAACAATTACGTCGCGCAAGCCATTTTGAACAGGTTTCCAAGTCGCGCCCTACGGAAGCTCTGAAGATGACTTTTTTGGTTGCTGAGGTCGAGAAAGTCGCCAACGTCGCTAATAAAATTGGCGAGAAAATCTATATAATGGGCACGGTCTCAAGCGATCGATATACCGAGTTCCAGTCCGATGGTATACCACTTCTGCGAAGGTCTGCTGTGTCTCAGATCCGCTCAATCTTGAGATCGGCATACCGGACAATACCGGAGACGAGCCGCTCCGACTCGGATCGTGCGTCGAGCGTCAGCGTGATGCTCTGCGCGCGACAAGACTTGTCGACCGGCACCTCAAATGTGAAGCCAAAGGTCCGCCATTGGGGCGTCAATCCTATCATCATATCGCTTTGGCCGAGCACTCGGTGATCTTCCGCACACGATACACGCCAGACGAGCCCGCGACGACCGGCGAGTTCACCCTTGAGGCGGCCAGTGAACTGGTAGGTCCCTGGAGAGAGCAGGATCAGTTGAGAAACGGTTCCGAACTCTACACGGCCGTGCCCGAACTCGATCAGTAGAGCCCGACCACGCTCTAGGCTAGGCTCCCGCGACACCTGAATGGTTACGCCCGTGCCAGGACTGATAACCCAATCGAAGGGAAGCTCGGACAGGGGGCGCTCGAAGCGACCATTGTAGAGCAGGCCGCTGCTGCCCAGATCCTCGGACGTTAGAAACTGCAACCAAGTATAATACGCAAGTTCGTACAATTTATTTCGGATTAGAAATGAAAGATATTTTTCCAGCTCCGCCGTGGTCGGCGGAGCTGGTGATGTTTTCAGCGCCAAAAGTACGTGGAGTGGCGTGCGGGCGTCCGTGATACCTTCCAGCATGTCGGACAGGAATGCAGCCCGCCATGGGGGATTTTCGGCCAATCGTCGTTCAATGATGCGCCGCCCCGTCTCATCCTCCGCCACCTTTGCCAATAGCGAAACGATATGGGGCGTATGACGCGGAGCCGTGCGCATTATGGCATCCGAGCGGTCCAGAGCATCGGTATAATTCCGAGCCTCAAGGCTCCTAGTCATGAGCTGGTAAACGGCTGAGGTCTCCCGGAAGGACCGGCGAACTGCAGCCTCAATAAGACGCCGCGCGCGATTGTGATCGCCCTCCCATTCGGCAATCTGGCCAAGTAAGAACAGTGCAGCCGAGTCAAGCGGAACGGCGGAAATGATCTGTTCCGCCAGGGCGCGCAGTTCGGCGCGTATTGCAGCATTAGGTGGGCCGTCGCTCCCGTCCCAGGCGGCGCCTGGCTCGGCATTTTGGTCCATCACTAATGGGCGTGCCGGAAAGCTAGACAGTCTGCCCAACTCAGCTTGGTTGACCAGATCGGTCCCCACCGCTTCTGCTTTGGTCTCAAGCAGGCCGAGCCAAGCGTTCGCCTCGTTAAGGAGTGCAGTCGGCTGACTGGGGTTGAGCGCCAAAGCCAATTTTGGCGACGTTTGAGCAAAATACGCCGCAAAGCTGTGCACGATGATCAGCCAGAGGAGGCCCGCTCCGGCAATTGACAGCGTGGTCAGGCGCAGCATCCTATTTCAATCCATCATTTTCGCGAGAACAAGGACAGCAGCTGACCGAGCAGACCAATTGTCCTGCGGACCGGCGTGAGCGGCCGATGGACCTTGCGCGGCCAAGCGATTCTGGTGGAGCTCTTCCGCCACCGGCGTGACCGCGCCTTTCCTGTGGCTGGACGCAAAGAAATCCGCTGGGTCATGCGGGCGTCGTAGGCGGCCCGTTTTTCATGGGTCTTCAAGTCTTCCCATGCAGCGGTCACCCGCCCGACGAAGACACACCTTTCCCGGCCATTATTCATATCAGGATGAAGCCAGCGTATGAGGAGCGCCATGTTCCGCCGCAAATCGGCCATCGAAGCACTTGGCCTAACGCCGAGTACGCGGTAGCTATCAGCTTCGGGCGCGAACAGAATCTGCTCGATGAAAAACCCGGCCGCATCTCGAATCTCCGGAAGCGGTCTATCGACCAGGGTAAGAGCTTTTTGCTCAGCACACTGATCGCCTGCTGCGATCTGCAGTAACAAGACCACGCCATCCGGAAGCGGCTTAGTGCGAACGTGACGGACCAGCGACGGGACGTTCCTCAAGTCGAGCGCGACCCGCAAAGCAGTGGAGCGGCACATCACGCACTCTTCGCCAACTTCGCACGGCCTTCCTGTCCACCGACAGAATACCGACCGTGGCTATAGCTATATTCATCGCCGTACCCGTATCCATAACCGTAACCGTAGGCGGCCTGTTTCGCGTCGAACTTGGTCAGGACAGCGCCGATCAACGCGCCACGGGAAAGCTGTAACCGCTTCAACGCGCCGCGAATGGCACCCATACGCGCCTGCCCTGCGCCAACGATGAACACAGTCGCGGCGGTGCTGCTTGATAGAAGCTGCGCGTCCGCAAGTCCCATGACTGGCGGACCGTCGAGGACGATGAGATCGAACACCTCGAGCCCAACCGATAGCAGCGACAACACCCGTGAGCTGCCGAGCAAATCTGCAGCATTAGGTGGGAGTGGCCCCGAGGCCATAAAAGTCAGATTTGGAACGTCGGTCCTTTGCATCACCTCGGGAGGATTGCAGGCGCCAGTGAGATAATTGCTGAGCCCCATGCTGCCATCGAGACGGAGTTTCGTATGCAGAGATGGCATCCGCATGTCCGCATCGACGAGCAGCACCCGTTGACCCATGGATGCAAAATGCCGAGCAATGGCCACAGCCGTTATCGACTTGCCTTCCGATGGTGTAGCGCTGGTAATGAGAATAGTTTTCGGTAAGCCGTTTTCGGTTGCGAACTGCAACGCCGTGCACAAGGACCGGTAGGCTTCGGAGACCGCCGAGCGTGGATCGGTGAGTTCAGTTTGGAGCGCGCCGTCGGACGTTACCTTGGGAATGACGCCGAGCGTTGGCAGGCCTACCAGCTGCTCGACATCTTCTGGCGTATGAATGGTGTCGTCGAGGCGTTCCAACAGATAGGCGGCGCCGAGTCCGGCGCCGAGTCCCACCCCAAAGGCTAGTAGCAAAGCACGCCCAATTCTCGGCGAGGACGGATGTCCGGGGAGTTGCGCGCGGTCGACCACGAGAACATTGTTGGCTCCGACCCCGCCGGCAATATCGACCTCCTTATACCGCTGCAGCAGACCGTTATAGAGCGTGCGGTTCGTATCCACCTCGCGCTTCAGAATATTGTACTGGATGCTGCGCTTTTGCAGGTCGAGCACTTCGGCACGGAGCTGCTCCACCTGCTCGCGCATAGCGACTTCTTGGCTCAGCGATGTATCGTAAGCCGCCTTTAGAGAGGCCTTAATCGCCTCCACCTCCGTAGCGATCTGTCGATCGATCTCCTTGATCTTGGAGCTGATCTCTAGCATAGCCGGGAAGGTTGGCTTGAAGATTTCGAGCTTTTCCTGGTACTCGGCAATGAGCGTGTTGCGTCGGGTGCGCAGCCCATCGATCGCGCTGTTTGTAAGGATTTGGGGCACGTTCATGCTGTCGGCGTTTGCCACCTGCCTCCACAGCTTTTCATTTTTGATCCGCTCTGAGATCAACTGGCCAAGCGCGGTATTAGCAGCGGCGAGGTTGTCCTCGGCGATTGAGGCTTTCTCAGTGACGATTACGATCTGCTCGCGCTCAGCGAATTCAAGCATTTTGCGCTCGGATTCTTCGAGACGCAGCTTGAATTGAACAACCTGATCCTCGAGGAACGCCTTTGCATAGGCATTGGCTTGAAAGCGCTTGTCCAGGTTGGCCGCAATGTAGGCCTCGGCATAGGCGTTGGCTATTCTCTGCGCGCGTGCTGGATCCGGATCGGTGTAACTAACGTCTACGAGCCGCGAGCCGGGTACCGGCCTCACGGATCGGTTGGCAAGGACGATTGCTGAGGCCACTCGTTCCCGTACTGCGGGGTCGGGCTTATCGCTCTCGTCTCGGGCTCGGAAAATGCCGCGGATTGCACCGACGATCGACAGTCCGCGCGGCTCGAGAAAGCTTTGATCTCCTCCCAGCTCCAGTGACGAGGCAACCCGTTCCGCCATAGCGCGGCTTTGCAAAAGCTCGTACTCAGTTCTGAGGTAATCGAAACCGGAGCCGTCGGAAGGAACGACACTACCGCCTTCGACGACCTTCGGCGGCTCGCGGTCGATTTGGATGCGCACTGTGGCCGTGTATTGAGGCGTCATCATCAACGTGATGAGCAAGGCGAGCAGGACGCTCGTCATGACCACCGTCGCGATCAACCACCGGCGCTTGTAGAAGATGCGCCAGTACTCAAGCAGTTCCTGCCCGAAGCTGTCCCGGTTGTCCGACGCACCAGCGTACCCGTACCCATAGCTGCTGGACGGAGCATACCCGCTTCTTGCGAGGGGGCTGTGCTGCTCCGCGCGAACGAGAGGCGCTACGTGTTTCTCGCCAGGATCTCGGCTCGGCGCGGTCATGGGTCAGCCCTCAGTAACGAAGGATCCGGGTCAAGACGCAATCTCTGGAGCAGCGCAAATCGTGCAGTTCAAACAGCAACCAAAATGGACGACTTCAAAAAACGCCCATGAACACGTTCGTGACAGGCAAGACGCGTAGCACGTTGTGCAGAACGACCTTCGCCGTCGAGTCATCGACGATGATGACGTCCCCGGACTCGATTAATGGATCCTTGGCGGTTCCATCGCGGATCTCGTTGAGATTGAAGCGTGCTGCAGTACGCTGTCCATTGACTTGGCGAAAGACAACCACGTCGCCCGAGGCGCGGTCGTTATCGAGCCCTTCCGCTATGGTGATGGCCTGGAGTAGCGAGGTCCGCCCCCTGAGTGGATAAACACCCGGCTTCTTTACGGATCCGTCCACGGTGAAACGACGGGCGTTGTACTCTTTGATAAAAGCCGTGACTTGCGGGTTCTGCAGATACTTCTCTCCCAATCGGGTCGTCACATCCTGCTCGACTTCCTTCGCAGTGCGACCGGAAGCAGGGACTTCCCCGATGAGCGGCAGATTGATGGTTCCCGTGTCGGCCACCTGTACGGTGGTCGACAACTCGGGGACTCGGAAGACCGAGATCTCAAGCACGTCCAGAGGCCCGATCCGATAGGCGACATGACCAGGCTCCGCCAGTGAGGTGAAGGATTCGGCGGAGGCGGGAAGGCGGACCGCTGTGGGCTCGGGCCTGGCGTTGCTCGCATTACTATCCGGCATGCTAAGTACAGCCGTTTCGACTTGCGATCTGCTTTCCGGATTCGGCTGCTCGCCGATGCCTGTCGAGGTCGGTGCGACAGCGCGGCTCGACTCTTTCTCGGCTACAACTAATTCCCCATCGGGCGGCGCTTTAGTGGATGCCGTAGTGACGCCGTCCGCTTTCTCCGGAGCTGTCGCACCCGCTGCGATGGCGTTCCCCTGCTGCTGCCCTATTTCCAAAGCCTGATCATCATGCAAAGAGGCGCCGCAGCCGGCCAGCAAGATCGCGCTCGCCAGTAGAAGCGACAGTGCGCCGTAGAGGCCGAGTGCCTTCCGTAGGCATGGCCGAATTGGCCTCGTTACCAGGAATTCTCGTGAAGTTGTCACGCCGTACAGGGAGGGGCAGGTCTGATGGCGGAACATTGTCAATCACTCCCCTCGGTCGTGTCGATACCAGATGCCAGGCTTCCTCCTCCCCGAGCCGCCGCGCTGCAAGCTCGCGGCCGCGGCCGAGATCGGGACGGCGACGCACGGGGTCGTGTGCATCCGTAGCCAGGACGTGAACGTATCCCTCGTCCAGCATGCGCTCGGCCCAGTACTGCGCGCGCGAGCCGAAGACGCCTGCCAGTGAGCCTGTCGTGACCTGCATCCACACGCCGGATTCTGTTAGCCTTCGGATCATCTCGTAGTGCGCCTCGACCCACCGCAGGCGCTCCGGATGGGTCAGGATCGGCACATACCCAGCGATCTGCAGGTCGAAGAAGGCCGCCTCCATGCGCTGTGACGCCACATGGTGCGGCAGTTCGATAAGTACGTAACGCGAGCCGGCGAGCGGCAGCATCTGGTCGCTTCCGAGTCTCGCCACGCAGTTCGGCGCAATGTGGTTGTCCGCCCCCGGCACGAGTCTCAGCCCGATACCTTCCCGATCCAATGCCGCCTGCAGCCCCGCCACGGCGGCCCGAATATTCTGGCCCGTGTTGTGGTAGAGGCCCGGAAGAATATGCGGTGTACAAGCGACAACCGATACGCCATCCGCGACGAACGCGCGTGCCATCTCGAGCGCCGCAGCTGCATCAGCTGCGCCGTCGTCAATTCCGGGGAGAATGTGACAGTGCAGGTCTATCATAGGCGTCCGCTTCCGTGCGGCTGGCCTACTGGCCGGGCTGTGGCGCACGACCCGGACGTCGCCATTCGCGCTTGCGACCAATTCAACAACATATGCCTGAATGAAAAAGCTCTCCCGAACGAAGAATCATTATGGCATCAATCTCCGGTTGCGGACAATCCGTATACACACCTGTCCACGGACAAATCTCGCGGCTTGTGTTGCCCTAATGCGACAGAAGCAGCGTGATCTCGCATCACGGTCCTAGATTCTCGTTATGCGGTATACGGATCTCTTGCCTCCATGGTCTCACTGCAACTATGAGTTGTGGCGGCATGGTAATGCACGATTCGTGCTGTGACGTTCGTTTCGCTTCTGCGTATCGCCTCGGGATTCGGAAATTATTGAACAAGGAGTTGCTCATGATCAGGCGCATCAAGCAGGCCGGAGCTTTTTGTCTTGCCACGCTGCTGGGCTTTGCAGCGCAGGCAGCGACTCTTGATGTAACTCGGGGCGGTGTCCTGGTGAGCCGCGCCGGTGGCCCTTACGAGGCCGTGGACCAGCCGATTCAACTCCAGTCCGGCGACTCTATTCTCGTCGACCCTGGTGGCGCCGCACGCGTTGTCTACGCGAACGGCTGCGCCGTCGAGGTCCAGCCGGGTATGGTGTTCACCGTTTCCGAACCCCCGATCTGCTACACGGGCAGCAATCCTGTTAGCACCTACGGGTCCCTGAAGGATACCGGGGTGATTGTCGAGGAGACCGATTACACCTTGGTTGGCGTCGGCGCTGTAGTCGTCGTCGGTGGTGTCGGCATTGCTCTTGCTGTCAGTGGCGATGACGACAATGGCAAGGTCATTCCCATCAGCCCGTGACTTACTCTGAGGGTGTCAAGGATTGCTCCCCTGCACCAGCTCTCGCGCTGTCATTTCACTTTGGGCGGTGCAGCGTTGGTGGTGACACGATCAACTGGCGGAGCAGTCCTTGACAGCAGCACAATGTGCCTTTGACGGACCTGCGGGTTGGAGGGACGTTCAAAGTTCCGGCATGTTCGCATTGGTTTCCGGCGTCGTTCTCGTTTGCAGCTTGATCCTCGGCGGCGGAACTCGTACCGGCCATCTTTCCGATGCCATCCTGCAGGTGATTGCCACGCCGCTTCTTCTGATGGCCCTGTGGCGGCTGCCTGGCAGCGAGGCGTCAGGACGTGCGCGCTACGAGCTTCTCTTCTGCACCGCTTTCGTGCTCGTCCCCGTTCTGCAGCTCATTCCGCTGCCGCCCGAGATGTGGACCACCTTTCCTGGCCGCGAGGTGATTGCGGAGGCATTCATCCTCGCAGGTCGCGAGCTGCCTTGGTGGCCCCTCAGCGTGGCCCCGCACGCCACCTGGCTCGGCCTCGTCTCCCTCGTTGTGCCGCTCAGCATCTTCTTAGCGACGATCCAGCTCAGGCGCCGCGAGCGCCGCATCCTGAGTCTCGCCGTGCTCGCCGTCGGTGTCGTTAGCGTCTTTCTTGGGCTACTGCAGGTAGCCCAGGGGCCGGGGAGCACCTTGCGCTTCTTCGCGGTCACCAACACGACCGAGGCAGTCGGGTTCTTCGCCAACCGCAATCACTTCGCAGCCCTGCTCTATAGCCTTACGCTCCTCGCGGCAGCCTGGACTGTGCACGCTACCGCGCAACTCACCGGATCTGACGTGCGTAAGGGTCGTGAAACGCCGCAGCTTCTAGCGCTCTTAGCCGGGCTTACCGCTGTGGTGACACTCATCGCCGCCCAGATGGTGACTCGCTCCCGCGCAGGTCTCACGTTAACCATCCTGGCACTGCTCGGCATCTGGGCGCTCGCCGTCCGCGATGGCAAAGATAGGGCCGAGCTTGACGCGAGTCGCCTCCTTGCCGGCGCCATCGGGCTCGCCTTGGTGTTGGGTGTGCAGTTCGCCCTTTACCGGGTGCTTGAACGATTCGGGGCCGATCCGCTCGCCGATGCACGCATTCCATTCGCGTTGAACACAATCGAGGCGGCCAGGGCTTTTATGCCTTTCGGCTCCGGCGCCGGGACTTTCGTGCCCGTCTACCAGATGTTTGAGAAGCTCGAGGATGCGCAGCAAGCGTACGCCAACCGGGCGCACAACGACCTTCTCGAGGTCTGGCTCGAGGCGGGGGTCTCCGCCCTTGCCCTTATGGGTGCATTCGTGTTCTGGCTCGCGCGGCGCAGCATTGCGTTGTGGCGAACTGAAGCGTGCCCCGGCGGGGAGATCGACCTGCTACTCGCCCGCGCATCCAGCCTCATGCTTACCCTACTCTCGATCCATTCGTTCGTTGACTATCCCCTGCGCACAGCGTCGTTGATGGCGTTGCTCGCGTTTGCAGCCGCCTTGATGGTTGAGCCACCGGACGCTCCCGTGCCGGTGCGCTCTATCCGGCCACGCGCGCGCCCGAAAAAGCTCTCGGGCGAAGCACCGTTCGCCTCGCCGGCTCCAACTCCGCTCGAGCCGGCTCCACCTCGGCGGCGACTAGTCCAGAACTGGCCCGACATGGAGTGGCCGGACGCTTGGCGCCATCCGTCTGGCAACTCCGAGCGCGATTGAACAGTCCACCTCCCTTAGATGGACGGGGAAACCCGTAGGTTGGGGTGGGTCACAAGAGGGGTTCCGGTTGAAGCGCCCCAGCACCACACGTTCGCTCCAAGGTAGAGGAGAAAGAGCGTGTAATCCGACTGGAGAAAAACGGAGCCACCAAACCGTCGGCAGCGGCTCTTCGAATTGCGACGCCATCATCCGCCACGGCGCATTATGCATCCAGCTCCTATTCCGGCGCATCGGATTGTTACATCTCGGCAACTCGTTTCACAACTAAGAGGAGAATCAGGGGAAATGATGCCCGGATCGCTTGCATTTGTCCCTTTGCGGAATAAGCTTGCGTGAGTCTGATGTAGACGGAATGAACGCATACGGAGAAAGGGTGCGAAGCAAAGCTTGCCTCAGTCTTACAGGCTCAAATTTTCGACAGAACCTATACTCGATCCATGCTCGCATCATGTCTTGGGAGGGGGACATGCGGCGGTTTTTGTTGGTGCTCATCGATTTGACGCTCATCGCGTTCGCCACTGTTTTCGCTTCCGCGCTTCGCGATGATTTCACCGTTGTGCCGTCGCGGCTCTCCGCTCTTCTGCCCTATCTCCTACTAACGCTTGCGGTCGCTGCCGTCGTGTTAGCTGCCTTTGGCACCAACCGCACCGTCTGGAGGCTGACGACCTCCGCGAATTACCTCGACCTCGCCCTCGCCACCCTCCTCATCGTCGTCGGCAGCGTGGTGCTCGGCTTCGCCTTCAATCGGTTGGAGGGCATCCCCCGGTCAGTGCCGGTCCTACAAGGCCTTGTCATGCTGTTCGCGCTGGTGGGCATGCGCGTACTGCTGCGCCTGCGCCACGCGGCTCGCCAGCGGCCACGGCCGCTGCAAGCGATGGTGGACGAGGCGCCCACCCGCACCGTGCTTGTCGTCGGCCTGAGCCGCCTCACCGAAGCCTATCTACTCTCGCTCCTCGAGCTCGCCCAGGAGCGCGTGCGCGTGGCCGGGCTGCTCGGGCGGCGGGAGGGCGATGTCGGTCGCATCGTGCTGGAGCATCCCGTGCTGGGTCTGCCGGAGCAGCTCGCGACGGTGCTGCAGGAGCTGGAGTTGCACGGCGTTTCCGTTGACGAGGTGGTGGTAGCGACGCGTTTCTCGAAACTTTCGCCCGCGGCTCGCGAAGCACTGCTTGACATTGAGCAGGCGGGGCAGATTTCGGTTCGCTACCTGGTCGAGAGGCTAGGGCTCGAACCGCGACTGCCCACGGGCTCCCGCGCCTCAGCGTGCCAGTCGCCCCGGACCACCTTCGCTCTCGAACCGGAGCACCTCGCGGCGCTGGCAGCGCGGCCCTACTGGCGGCTCAAGCGGATGATCGACGTGGCCGGTGCGGCCCTCGGGCTCGTGCTGCTGGCCCCCGTGATGGTTCTGGTGGCCGTACTCGTTGCCGTAGACATCGGCCGGCCGCTCCTCTTTGCGCAGCAGCGCCCAGGACTCGGCGGGTGGCCGTTCCGTCTCATGAAATTCCGCACCATGGGCGCCTCGCACGATGCCCACGGCTACCGCATTCCCGACAGCGACCGCCTGTCCACGATTGGACGGCTCCTGCGGCGGACGCGGCTCGATGAGCTGCCGCAGCTCTGGCACGTACTCATAGGCGACATGTCGTTCATCGGCCCGCGGCCGCTGCTGGCGGTCGACCAGTCGCCGGACATCGCGCTGCGTCTCCTCGTGCGTCCTGGGATCACGGGCTGGGCGCAGGTAATGGGCGGACGGGATATCTCTCCGCTCGACAAGGCGGCACTCGATGTCTGGTACGTGCAGAACGCTTCCCTCCGGCTCGACCTTGAGATCGTGCTGCGGACCATTCCGCTGCTGTTATTCGGCGAGCGAATTAATCGTGCGGCCATTGAGCGGGCATGGGGGGATTTAACGATGGCGGGGATTTGCCGGATTGATGTCGCTGAAAGCCGTTTCAAAGCGGCAATTCAGTCGATCGTTTCGACCCGACAAGCCGCTTAGCTTGGGGGGGCAATAGCATCCGCTTGTCCTCGGGGCACGAACCCCGTTCGCGGAATTGGCGAGTGTGAAGCGGTTTGAAGTCAGGGGCGACAAACCGCGATGGGTGAAAGAAATCGAGTTCAATGGAAACGGGCGACATCCGAGTCACCCGAAGTGCGGTAGCTTTGGACAGTTTTCAAACCGTCATGATTGATATTCGTCCCACTGCTCTCGACGGCGTCATCGAGATCGTGCCGAAACGGCACAGCGATTTTCGCGGTTTCTTCTCGGAAACTTGGAACCGCCGAATATTTGCCAATGCAGGCCTCAATTTCGAGTTTGTGCAAGACAATCATTCGTTGACAGTAGAAGTGGGAACGCTCCGTGGTTTGCATTTCCAGGCCCCGCCGCGCGCGCAAGCGAAGCTCGTGCGCGTGGTGCGCGGAGCAATTTACGACGCCGTGGTCGACATCCGCCAAGTATCCCCGCACTACGGCCGATGGATCGGCATTGAAATTTCTGCTGCGAAATGGAATCAGGTTTTCATTCCCATAGGCTTTGCACATGGCTTCGTAACGCTCGAGCCCAACACCGAGGTGCTGTACAAGGTAACAGACTACTATTCTCCCGAGCACGAACGCGTGATTCGCTACGACGATCCGAACATCGGTATCGAATGGCCTGTCGACCTCGCACCATTCAAACTTTCGGAGAAGGACCTCGCCGCGCCAGCTCTTTCTGAAATTGCGACCGGCTTCACATTGGAGTGATTGGTGTGACGTCGCGGCGGCGTTTCTTGGTCACGGGAGGAGCTGGCTTCATCGGCTCCGCCGTCTGCCGACACCTTGTCCAACGAGGCTATTTTGTAGTGAACGTCGATAAGCTAACCTACGCAGCTAATCTTGCCTCACTGCGCGAGATCGAAGGGCGGTCCAACTACGCGTTTATTCGCGCCGATATTTGTGACGAGCGCAGAATGTTCGACGTTTTCACGACGTACGATGTTGATACGGTGATCCATCTTGCGGCCGAAAGCCATGTCGACCGCTCGATTGACGATCCTGCAGCCTTCGTTGAAACAAACGTTGTCGGCACATTCCGGCTACTTAATGCAGCGCTCGCGTACTGGCGGAGGCTCGATAGAGTTTCTCGCGCGCGGTTCCGGTTTCTCCATGTCTCGACCGATGAAGTATTCGGCGATCTTTCTTTCGATTCTGGAATCTTCACGGAGGAGACACCTTACGCTCCTTCGTCACCCTATTCAGCATCCAAAGCAGCGTCCGATCATTTCGTACGCGCATGGCACCATACTTATGGCCTACCCGTTATTCTCACGAACTGCTCCAACAATTATGGTCCCCGTCAGTTTCCGGAGAAGCTGATCCCGCTTGTTATTTTGAATGCATTGGAGGAGAAGCCGATCCCCGTTTACGGTTGTGGCGCAAACGTGCGCGACTGGCTCTATGTTGACGATCATGCGCGTGCGTTGGAGCTTGCGGTGCTCGAGGGTCGCATCGGTGAGAGCTATAACATTGGCGGGCGCGCCGAGCGTACGAACCTTTATGTAGTCGAAACGATCTGCGCTATGCTCGATTCCAAGTGGCCACGCCGCGATGGGGTCTTGCACGCAGACCTCATCACCTTCGTCACCGACCGCCCTGGCCATGACCGCCGCTATGCCATCGAGCCATCGAAAGCCGAGTGCGAACTCGGCTGGTGGGCAAAGGAGACGTTCGAAAGCGGGCTTGAGAAGACCATTGACTGGTATCTTGAAAATACTTGGTGGTGGCAACCAATTCGCGCACAGCGCTACGTCGGCGAAAGACTCGGTTTGGCCAAACGATGACTGCCCGGGTTCTTGTTACAGGCGTCGAAGGTCAGCTTGCGCGCTCTCTCGTCGAGCGCGCTGCGGGGGGCGCTGCCATTGAGCTCGTCCGCGTGGGTAGACCCGATCTCGACCTAGGGCGACTGGAGAGCATTGGCTCCGCCGTTACGCGTTTTGCACCGGACGTAGTGGTGAGCGCGGCAGCTTATACGGCTGTCGACAGAGCTGAGGAAGAGCCGAACTTGGCTACACGGATTAATGAAGAGGCCCCCGGCATTCTGGCGCGCGCCGCCCTTCGCGTCGGCGCTCGAATAATTCATATTTCAACGGACTACGTATTCGACGGCCGCAAAATTGATCCCTACATTGAGACTGACCCAGTCAATCCGCTATGTGTTTATGGCCAGACCAAGTTTGCCGGCGAAGACCGTGTCCGCGCCGAGCACCCTAGTCACATCATTCTGCGCACCGCATGGCTTTACAGCCCCTTCGGCCACAACTTCGTCCGAACGATCCTCCGCCTCGCTGAGATGCGCGATCGTCTCACTGTGGTCGACGACCGGCAAGGTAATCCTACGTCGGCGCTCGATCTCGCTGATGCCATCCTCACGATTATTGCGCATTGGCTCAAAGAGCCCGGCTCGGGGCTCACCGGAATTTATCATTGTGCCGGAACTGGAGAGACGACGTGGTGTGGGTTTGCCCGCCATGTGTTCGAAATCAGTCGAGAGGCCGGCGGGCCATTTGCGGATGTCGTCCCGATCCGATCGGACCAGTGGCCGACCAAGGCGGCGCGGCCCGTTAATTCTCGGCTGGATTGCAGCAAGTTTGCCAGAGATTTCGGCTGGCGAGCACCCGAGTGGCGTTGTTCGGTGAGCGGTGTCGTGCGACGACTTGTGCAAGCTCGGATGAGTTGAGCCGCATGGCGAACCAGCACGCGATACCCCGCGCTTGCGGTCTATTGCGGCTTCTCCTCGCAGGAGCTGCCCTCATCCTGGGCGGAATGACGTTTTACTTCGCCATAATTTCCGATGCTCCACTGCCCGACCACCGGCTTATCACCGGTTATAACGACCTCATTCTGCATGCGGGGGCATTTTGCGCATTGACGATTATGACCGTCCCTGTACTAGCGCGCCCTGCACCGGCCTTTGGCTGTCTCGTAGTTTTTGCTATTCTTCTTGAAGCAGCCCAACTTCGTATGAGCACGCGCACGGTAAGCCCGATGGACCTTGCTGCAAGCCTCGCTGGGATTGGCTTGGGTGGGCTGATCCTCACATTGGGATCGCATCTCCGCGCTGATGTTCGTCGTTTAACACGCGGGCGACGCGGAAAAAGCGAACATGGATTTAACTGACAAGACCATCGCCGTCATCGGTCTTGGCTACGTCGGCTTGCCTCTTGCCGTCGAGTTCGGTAAGCGGCGCCCTGTGATCGGCTTCGATGTGCGGCCGGAACGCATTGCCGAACTGGAACAATACCGCGATAGTACGCGCGAAGTTACCTCAGAGGAACTGGCTGCCGCGCGTTATCTCACCTACTCCTCCGATCAGGACGACCTCGCTCGCTGCGGCGTGTTTATCGTCGCCGTGCCGACCCCAATCGACAGAGCGAATCGACCCGATCTCACGGCGCTGGTGAAAGCCTCGGAATTCGTCGGGCGAGCCATGGGTCGCGGCGCCGTCGTTGTTTACGAATCGACTGTCTATCCCGGTTGCACGCGCGAGGTTTGCGTTCCCATGCTGGAGCGTGCTTCAGGCCTTACTTTCAACGAGGACTTCTTCGTCGGCTACAGCCCCGAGCGCGTGAACCCCGGCGATCCATCCCACCGGCTGCCGATGATCACCAAGGTGACGAGCGGATCGACGCCCGAGGCAGCCCGCGCGATAGATGCGCTTTATGGCTCGATAATCACGGCCGGCACGCACCTGGTGAGCTCCATCGAGGTGGCCGAGGCGGCGAAGGTGATCGAGAACACTCAGCGCGACCTCAACATTGCGCTCATGAATGAGCTCGCCATCATCTTCCACAAGCTCGGCCTCGACACGCGCGAGGTGCTCGCCGCTGCTGCGACGAAGTGGAACTTCCTTCCGTTCACTCCAGGTCTCGTCGGCGGGCACTGCATTGGCGTCGATCCCTATTACCTTACCTACCGCGCCCAAGAGATCGGATACCATCCCGAGGTGATCCTCGCTGGTCGCCGCATCAATGATTACATGGGCACGCACGTCGCGGACCGGGTGGCGCTGCTGATGATGAAAAAGGGCTTTCCCGTCGTCGGCAGCCGCATTCTGATTCTTGGCGCGAGCTTCAAGGAGAATTGCCCAGATATTCGCAATTCCAAAGTAACTGACGTGATCCGGCGGCTGCGCGAGTATAACGCTGTCGTCGAGGTCTGGGACCCATGGATCGACTCCTCCGAGGCGCGCCGTGAGTTCGGTCTGGAGGTCGAGAATTGCGAGCCGACTGTGAGGCGGTATGACGCTGTGATCCTGGCTGTGGCACACCGGGAGTTTGCGGCAATGGGCGCTGAGCGGGTACGGGCGTTCGGGAAACCTGGAGCTGTGTTTTTTGATGTGAAGGGTGTATTCGGGAAGGGGGAGAGTTGTGGGCGGCTATAGCGCCGATATGTCTTATGCTTTGCTAAGCCGATGTCTCGGTTGCTGTAGAATGCCGGCTTACGACTGTGGCAACTTGGGGATAAGCAGGAAGAATATCGGAGCCCGGGAGAAAGTCGTCGCCGGCGAGGAAAGTGCAGCATGGGCCCTGCACGCTTAAAACTTTCGGAATTCGACAGGCGGACGCTCGACCTTAGTTGGGAATGGTTCAAGAACGAAGAGCTGCGCCGACTCACAATGACACCTGCATTCACGAGAGACCAGCAGTTGGAATTCTTTCGTAGCATTCCATCGAGAAAGGGCTATCTGATTTGGTCGATTGATCTGGTTGGTTGGGGTCCCATCGGTGCTGCTGGACTAAAAAACTGCCGGTCCTGCATCGCTGAATACTGGGGATACATAGGCCCATCACAGTTTTGGGGATGCGGGCTTGGAGGGGAGCTTATGGCTCTGATCGAGCGAAAGGCGATATCTCTCGGTCTTAAGGAGCTTGAGCTGCGTGTTTATAGATCCAATGTGAGGGCATTGCGTCTGTACTCGAAGCGGGGGTTTGTCGCTGTCGAACCGGTGGACGACAGTGGGCAAATTCGCATGTGGAAATCACTAGTCGAGTTTCATGAAAGCTCACATGTCGGGTTGGTTGATGAGAATCAGAGCGTTCAACTTGAACGAATCCGCGCGTTGGGATGAGTTCATCTCTGGCACTGCTCAAGGCGTTTTTCTTCACACGCGCCGTTTCCTCTCTTATCACCAAGGCAGGTTTAGTGATCACTCTCTACTGATCGAAAACAGTAAGGGTCGGCTTCGGGCAGTGTTGCCGGCAGCTAAGTCGCTTCAGGACTCGTCTGTAGTCGTCAGTCATCCAGGTCTCACCTTCGGGGGGCTTCTACACGATCCGGCATGTCAGCCTGACGAAATAGATAAGATATTCGCTTGTGTGTTCGAAACGTATAAGGCAGCCGGCTTTAAGAAGTTCATATATAGGTCTGTCCCCACGCATGTTCATCGAGTGCCTGTTGCGATTGATCAGCATGCCCTCTGGCGCGCCGGTGGGAAACTATTTCGGCGCGACCTCTGGAATGTACTTGACTTGAGATCTGGGTTTCGTCCCAGCGAGCGACATCGGCGCAACGTAAAGAAGTCATCTGCGGCAGGTGTCAAGATTGCGGAGGCAGTTCTTGGTGATTTCCAAGCATTTTACGATAACTTGAGGGAGAACTTGAAGAAGCGCTATCGAGTTGCGCCAACCCATTCTTTGTCCGAACTTCTTAAGCTACAGGCGTTGTTCGAGGATCAGATATCGTTGTGGATCGCTAGAGGTCCAGATGCGTCACTGATCGCCGGAATTATGGTATTCAAGTATCAACGCAGCTGTTGGCATACGCAGTATATTACTTCTTGTGAAACCGGAAGGCGGCTATTTGCGCTTAACTTGGTGATGGATTACGTAATCCGTGTCGCGCTCGATTCAGATGTGAAAGTAATTTCGTTTGGCTCAAGCACGGAAAACAATGGAATTTCCGTCAACTTGGGGCTGTTTGAGTTCAAGTCGGGTTTCGGACACGGTTCAGCGGTTCATGATTTCATAGAAATTGAGTTGTAGAACTTGGATGGATGCAGCTGTTGAGAGTTGTTGGGCAGTGCCACTATCTTTATGCCGCCTCCTCGACCTCCCCCGCATTCACGATCCACGGGGAAACCTGACCTTCATCGAGGGTGGGCGTCATATTCCATTCACGATACGTCGAGTCTATTACCTCTACGATGTGCCGGGAGGCGCTGAGCGCGGTGGGCATGCCCATAAGGAGCTTGAGCAGCTTATCGTCGCCATGTCGGGCAGTTTCGATGTGATCCTCGACGATGGCCACGAGAAGAAACGTTTTCACCTTAATCGCTCTTACTTCGGCCTCTACATCTGCCCTATGATCTGGCGGGAGCTCGACAATTTCTCCTCCGGATCGGTTTGCATGGTACTCGCCTCCAATTTTTATGACGAGGCGGATTATTATCGCGACTACGATCAGTTTCTCACCGCGCTTCGTTCAAGCCGATGACTATCCCCTTCCTCGACCTTCGCGCCGCCTATCTCGAGCTGAAATCCGAGATCGATGCCGCTGTCGCGCGCGTGCTCGACGGCGGCTGGTATGTCCTTGGACCGGAGGTCGAGGCTTTCGAGGCCGAGTTCGCCGCTTACTGCGGCGCCGCGCATGCCGTCGGAGTCGCCAATGGGCTCGACGCGCTCAAACTTGCCTTACGTGCCCTAAACATCGGACCGGGCGACGAAGTGATCGTGCCCTCCAACACATACGTCGCGACTTGGCTCGCCGTTACCCAACGCGGCGCCACTCCGGTGCCAGTCGAGCCCGATGCGCGGACATACAACATCGATCCGGATCGCATCGCAGCCAGCCTGACGCCGCGCACCAGGGCCATTCTGCCGGTTCATCTTTATGGCCAACCCGCGGACTTGGACCCGATTCTCGCAATCGCGCGTCGGCATGGTCTTGCGGTCGTGGAGGACGCGGCTCAGGCGCATGGCGCCCGCTATCGGGGGCGTCGGATCGGCAGCCACGGTGACGTGGTCTGTTGGAGCTTTTACCCCAGCAAGAACCTCGGCGCATTCGGCGACGCAGGCGCCATAACGACGAACCGGGCGGACTTAGCCGATCGTATTCGCGTGCTCCGGAACTACGGCTCACGCGAGAAGTACGTGAACGAAGTGGTTGGCGTGAACAGCCGCCTCGATCCGCTGCAGGCCGCCGTGCTTCGCGTGAAGCTCCAGCATCTGGACGACTGGAATGCCCGCCGCCGCACGATCGCCGCCGTCTACACGGACGGTCTGCGGGACGCACCCTTGGCCCTGCCGCACGTTCCGGACTGGGCCGAGCCAGCTTGGCATCTTTACGTCATCAAGACTACCAATCGCGATGCGCTTCAGAAGCGCCTCACGAACGCTGGCGTCGGCACCTCGATCCATTATCCCATCCCGCCGCACAAACAGAAGGTTTACGCCGACTTGCGGCTCGCACCCGACGCCCTGCCCATTGCCAGCCAACTGGCCGACGAGGTCCTCAGCCTGCCGATGGGGCCTCACCTCGAACCAGCACAAGCGAAAGAAGTAAGCGATTTGGTAGCGACAGTGTTATCAAAGATCGACGCGTGAACGACCGGAATTCTTACCGCACCATCCTGCGCTCGTCGACCATTATGGGCGGCGCCTCGGTGCTCAACGTGGTGATCGGACTCGTCCGCATGAAGCTGGTCGCGGTGCTGCTCGGGCCAGCCGGTGTCGGGCTGATCGGCCTGCTACATAACCTGATGCAGGCGGCCAGCGACATTGCGGCAATGGGGCTCGGCACGGTAGGCGTGCGCCAGATCGCCGAAGCGAATGGTGATGGGCGTGCAGACGACGTTGTCCTCGCCCGCCGTGCGCTTCTGTGGGGCACGGTCGTCCTAGCTCTGCTCGGCGGCGCCGCGATCTGGTTTCTGCGAGCGCCGATCGCGAAATGGAGTCTGGGCGATAGCGGCAAGTCCGATCTGGTCGGCTGGCTCGCCCTCGGCGTGGCCTTCACGGTTGCCGCTGGATCGCAGGGGGCACTGCTCAACGGCCTGCGCCGAATTGGCGACCTGGCGCGCCTGCAGGTTGCAACGGGATTTCTGGGTACGGTGCTCGGCGTCGGCGCGATCCTGCTCTGGGGCGAAGCCGGGCTCGTCGCATACGTTCTTTCGGCGCCAATCGCGACGTTCGTGCTCGGTCATGTATTCGTTCTGCGCGCGGGCATCGTCCATGCGCCGCCGACACCGTGGCGAATCATCGTTGCCCAGTGGCGGGTGATGATCCCGCTCGGTTCGGCGTTCGTCCTGAGCGGACTGGTCACGACCGGCGGATTCCTCGTAGTACGCAGTCTCGTGCAGCGTGACTTAGGGCCCGTGGCGCTCGGCCATTTCCAGGCGGCGTGGGCAATCGGCATGACCTATCTCGGCTTCGTGCTCACCGCTATGGGGACGGACTACTACCCCCGCCTATGCGCGGTGCTGCATGATCCCCCCGCCGCGAGCCGGCTCGTCAATGAGCAGACCGAGGTGGCCCTTCTGCTTGCGGCGCCGGCGGTGCTGGCCGTGCTTGCGGTTTCGCCCTGGCTGGTGCCGCTGCTCTATACGGACGCGTTCACGCCGACGATCGCTATTCTGCACTGGCAGCTGTTGGGCGACCTATTGAAGGTGATGAGCTGGCCTCTCGGCTTCGTCATACTGGCGGCGGGTTCTGGGCGTACCTTCGTCGTCTCCGAGAGCATCGGGGTTGGGGTGTTTGTCGCCGCTGTGGGCATAGGGCTACCGCCAATTGGCGTTCTGGCAACTGGCGTCGGATTCCTTGCAATGTATCTCGTCTATCTGCCAGTCGTGTGGTGGCTGGCGCGGCGGCGGATCGGTTTCGCTTGGACCCCGGCCGTCGTTCGGATGGGCCTCGGATTTTCCGCTGCCGTCTCAGCGGTTTCGGCACTCAGCATATGTTCTCAAATGTCAGCTGCACTAGTCGGCCTAGTGCTGGCTGTCGGCAGTGGGCTCTACGCGCTCAGCCGGCTCAGACGTGTGGCCGACCTTACGGGCAGTCGGCCAGCTGAAGGGTGTGGGAAGGGGAATGGCGCAATCGATGGACTGTTGCGATGACATCAGATGTGGAAACCACGAGCACGACTGAAACCAGATGTAACGAGGCCACTGTCGAGACGGGCTTGTCCCGTACCGAAGAACGACCGCTCGTCACTTTCGCCCTGTTTGCGTACAACCAGGAGCGCTTCATTCGCGAAGCCATCAAGGGGGCTTTTGCGCAGACCTATGAGCCACTTGAGATAATACTATCGGATGACTGTTCTACGGATGGAACGTTCGAAATTATGCAGGAGATGGCGACGTCGTATCGGGGACCGCATCGTGTCATCTTAAATCAGAATATCGCCAATCTTGGAGTGATAGATCATGTGATTACAGTTGCTCAGCTGTCACACGGAAAGCTAATGATTGTTGCCGCTGGAGACGATATCTCTTATCCGAATCGCGTAGAACAGCTGACATTTGCATGGAAAGATACCCATGCAATGGGACTTTACTCCGATTACGATGAAATTACAGTGGACGGTAATTTCATACGTAGAGGGGTGCGCCCAAAACCTCTTGAGCGGATTCAAACTCTTTTCCGCAATTGCCGCATGCCTCAACGATATGATGGATATGTTCGCCATATTCCAGGTTTTTCGGCCGCGTATAGTACAAACTTTCTTAGGGCTATTCCGCTTTCTAATAAAAAAATTCATAATGAGGATGCGCTTACAACTTACCTGATCAATTTGATGGGGGGCAAAATCACATATGTCGAGGAGGTACTAGTCAGGTACCGGCTCAATCCAAACTCCATATCTGCCTTTGGCAATCGCGAGCTGTCACTAAAATCGCTTCGCGATGAGGAGAGGAAGTTCGCCAACTTCGCTGCATCAACGTCAATCTTTTTGCCGTATTTCTGCGAACTAGTTGCGCTAACAAAATCACCGGACTCCAATACAATAATTCGCGAACTTAAGAAGCTTGAGAGAATGGCTAAACTTGCATCCAACTTCTGGAGCGCAAGCGTGTTTCAGCGCCTAGTCTGGGTTGTCGGCGCAAGAAATTTTAGCGAATTCAAATTTTTAACCACGAGACTATTTGGAATGCAGGCATTTGTACTGTTAAAGTATGTATATATGCGACTTCGCCAATCAGAGATACGACACTCTAAAACTGCCTCGAGCCAAATGGTTGCTGCCTTTATGAGCTCGCGACTTTCCTCCCTAATTCGTGGACTGGCAGGACGACCGCGATCCTAGAGGCTGGGGGCTTCGAGATCTCAGAGATCAAAGACCGAAACTTCCTCCCGGTACACGCCGCGGAGAAAACTGTCGAGCGTGAGCCATAAAGGCGGTGCCCCGTTCCCTAACTAGGCGCGCTGCATTCGCGGTGCTCGGTTCTGACCCGGCGCTCGACGTTAAGCTTCGCGCGATCGCAAGCGCCGGGGCACTGACAATCCTCAACCTCCATCGCGTAGACGACAAACACACGAGCACCTACGAGGCGATCACCCCCAAGCTGTTTGACGCGCTAGTTGGTTGGCTGGCACCCCGCTTTCGGATCGTGACGTTCGCCGAACTAGCGGAGATGAAGTCCGACGGCAAGCCGCCCCTGATTCTGTCCTTCGACGACGGATACAGGGACTTCGTGGAAGTTGTCATGCCGATCCTTGCGCGCCACAAGGTGCGAGTTAATCAGAACGTGGTCCCGGCAGCAGTCGCAAGCGGCAAACCACCGATAAACGTGATCCTACAGGACTTCATCGGCCAAGCCCCTGCGAACCTTCTCCGCGAGATCGCTTTTCCGGGCATCACTGGCGCGATCGATCCCGATGACCGAATCCGAGCCGGGCTCAAAGTGTCCGCCGCGATCAAAAATCTACGAATCCGCGAGCAAAAGGCTTTCTCGCGGCGTTAGAGCCTGAGATGGCTCGCTACGACGGGTTCCGAACGACGCCGATGATGACACTCGATGAACTCATGTTGGCAGCCAGCATACACGAAATTGGCGCCCACTCTTACGAGCACGCGAGCATGGCTATGGAAACGGACCGGTATCTCGCAGACGATGCTCGCATGTGCGCATCATGGTTGCATAAGACGCTCGGTCTCGCGCCGGCGATCTACGCTTTCCCTAATGGCAGCCACCGGGCGGGACAAGCCGAGATAGTGAGATCGGCAGGTTTTCGCCATGTGCTCCTGGTGAGAAACGGATTTTCGCAATCGTCCGAATGGTGTCACCCCCGATTCGGGCTTTACGGCAATACGTGTGCGGAATTGAAGTTCCGCGCCGTCGGGGGAATGGCCGCGGTGCGGGCCGGAGTCAAGAGACCTGAAGATCCGGGACGAGACAATGAGCCTCGATAGCAACCGCGAGAAATACGAGAGCGCCGAGGTAGTTTCATACTATGCGCGGAAGATGGACTTGCAGCCGTGCGAACAACACTTATTCGAGCGCCATTTGAAGCTCGACATGACGATCCTTGACATGGGCGTCGGCGCCGGACGGACTACACCTTACCTCGCTCGCCTCGCCAAGCGCTACGTCGGCGCCGACTATTCCAGATCCATGGTCGAGGCCTGCCGTAGGCGCTATCCCAATCTCGAGTTCCGCCTCTGCGACGCAACCGATATGGCCCAGTTTGATAGTGGCGAGTTTGACGCAGTCGTGTTCTCGTTCAATGGCATTGATGTGATCTGCACTGACGAAGGCCGTGCGCGTTGTCTGGCAGAGGCGGCGCGCGTGCTGAAGCCCGGCGGCATATTCATCTTCTCTTCGCATAACGCACGTGTCCTCGGCGTGTGGCCCCTTCTTGCCGAAGCCCGCGGGCATCAGGTACCTTGGCGTATTTTCCGCTCGCTGTTCAAATCCGCAACCCTTGTCGCGCGCAATTTCGGCCGAGCGCATTATTCGAGGGGCGCCGGCTACATCCGCGACCCCGTGCACGGAGGGATGGACCATTACGTTTCAACTCCCGAGACCATGATACCCCAGCTCCAGGCTGCGGGGTTTGATGTGCTTGAAGTGGTCGGCGGGCACTTTCCACACGTTCGGACAAGCTACTTCACTCCCTGGTACTACTACGCGTGTCGCAGGCAAACCATATCCGCGGCTTCGGATTCCAAGGCATGACTCGCGAGTACCGCAGCATCTTTCTCGCCGATGACTGGGCCCATCAATGCTACTTCGGCTGGCGCGTTGCGCTCGACGAGCCCGGCCTACGCGTCCTCACAAAGCGCCGGGCCATCGTCGACAGATTTCTGGTACTGCTGAGCAAAGTGGGCCATCCACGAGTCGATGACTGTGTCCGGCGGCTTTCTGGCTCGCTCGGGCTTGCGGACATCGTTGTCCACGATTTCGAGGACGAGATCGACGGGGAGCGGACCATTGGTGGGCTCTGTTTTCGCCGCGCCCAACAGCGCGAGCTTCTCCTCAACACCGCAACGTTCGTTCTCGATCTCCAAAAAAGCGAAGATGCTCTCCTTGCGGCCATGACCCCCGACTATAGGCGGAAGATTAGGAAAGCAGAGGCAGCGGGCGTCAGAGTCGAGGCCTTTGACAAGCCGGAAAGCGACCTTGTCACGAGGTTCATCGCGGCCTTCGTGAGCTTTGCCAGAGACCGTGGGCTGAATGCCGCCAACGCGAAGGCTATCTCCGCGATGTACGCCGACGGCCGCGCTCTGCTGCTCGTAGCCAGAAAGAACGGCGAGATTTCTAACTTCCTCCACCTTTACAAGGCGGGCAACGCCGCGAGCTTCATGTATGGGGTTAACCTATTAAAGGTGAACGACGGAACAGGACAGTATTTGCATTGGCAGGCGATCCGCAGACTCAAGGCTGACGGCGTCGAATGGTACGATCTCGGCGGTGTTCCCAGCCTCGATTCTTTGGACGGGATTTATAACTTCAAGAAGCGGTTTGGAGGCCAACTCGTGCTACTCGGCTCGGAATGGCGTTACACAGGACGCCTGGCAGAGAATGGGTCCGCCATCATGCAGGCGCTCAAGCGCATGTCGGTAATCTGTCGACGATGAGCGGGCAAGCTATGCTTGGCCACGCTGATCGCCGAGTTGCCATTGTCCTACCCTCGCTTCTCCCTCTCGGCGGAGCGGAGCGGGTGGCGATAAACCTCGCCTTCGACTTCATCGCGCGCGGCGTTGCTGTAGACATTGTCCTCCTAAACGAGCCTCATGACGTCACCGGAGCGGTGCCGCCCGAAGCGCGCATCTTTAAACTGGCCACTCCGCGAACGCGCAAAGCGCTCTGGCCACTCGTTTGCTACCTTCGGCAGGAGCGGCCGGATGCGGTGCTCGCCTCCATGTGGCCGGTGACGGTGATTACAGTTGTAGCCAATGCACTTGCCGGCTCGCCATCTCGTGTGGTCGTCTCCGACCACATAGTTCTGTCGATTCAATACGCGGGCTGGGGGCGGCTACATAACTTCGCGCTAAGGGCATCAATCTGTTCAGCCTACCGCTTCGCGGCAGCAAGGGTGGCGGTTTCGAACGGAGTGGCCGCGGATGTTGCCCGGCTCGCGGGTATGCCTAAATACCGCTTCGAGGTGATCTACAATCCTATTTCCTTACCGGACTCGACAGAAATGGGGCGCCGGCAGGCCGAGTCCATGTGGCAGTGTAGGCGCGGTAATCGCATTCTTTCCGTCGGCCGGCTCAAACCGCAGAAGAACCACAAGCTTCTGATCAAGGCTTTCGAGAGACTTCGCGATACGCGCGAGGCGCGGCTCATCATACTCGGCACTGGCGAGCTGGAGACAGAGCTCCGGGAATATATTGAAGCTCACGGCCTTACTGGCGAGGTGGTGCTCGCCGGACATGTCAGCGACATGACAGCTTGGTACGAAAGCGCAGATCTGTTCGTTCTATCCTCAGATTATGAGGGCTTTGGAAATGTGATTGTTGAGGCACTCGCCTGTGGCTTACCCGTCGTCTCCACCGATTGCAAATCTGGCCCTGCAGAAATCCTTGAGAATGGTCGTTATGGCCGTCTTGTCCCAGTCGGCGACGTCGATGCACTTACCCGTGCAATGGCAGAGGTGCTCACCACAGACTTTGACCGCGAGGTGCTCCGGCGCCGAGCGGCCGACTTCGCGCCCGGGGTAGCGGCAGGGAAGTATCTGGACCTCCTTTTTCCCTCAGAAGAGTAAGGGGTAATACATGCTCAATTCGTTCGTAACAAGTTCACCAAGCCATATAGCGTGATTATCGGGAAAAACGCGCGGTTTGTTGATTTCCGTATACTCTAATTAGGTTTTTGGGTGTTGCAGTAAAACCTGTGTGAACGTGAGCAGTGGCCACAATCCTCTACCTCACACGCAACGGCCTTCTAGAACCTCTCGGCCAAAGTCAGGTCTTCGGCTATCTAAAAGGGTTGGCACGTGATCATTCCATCACGCTAATCACCCATGAAAAACTTGGCGATTGGACTGACGGAAAGGAAATGGCTGCCGCGATAGCCCAGTGCGCTGAGGCAGGGATCAATTGGCAGCCGCGCCCCTTTCGCGGTGGTCGCCGTGGCATTTCGGGAGCCCAGGATCTCGTCGCATTCGCCCGGGCGGCAACTAACTTCGTCGGCAATCAGAAGGTCGAACTCGTGCACGCGCGGTCCTATCTGCCGGCGGCAATCGCTTGGTATGTTTGGCGCAGAACAGGGGTGCCCTTCATCTTCGACATGCGCGCTCTCTGGCCGGAGGAATTGATCACTGCAGGCCGGGTAAAGCGCGATTCAATCACTCACCGTGTACTCTTGGCAATCGAGCGGGTCTGCCTGCGCGATGCCGCCGCGGTCGTGTCTCTGACTCACGCAGCGGTCAATCATCTCCGTCAGACTTATCCAACCGAACTTGATGGTCAGTGCATCGCAGTTATTCCGACCTGCGCCGATCTCGACCGCTTCACCCCTTCAGTTATGCCGCGAATGGGCCCGCGTGTGTACGGATGCATCGGAACGATCCTGAGCGGTTGGTTTCGTACCGACTGGCTCGCGGCGCTGTTCGCTGCTGCCGCTGCCCGCGATCCTGACGCGCGTTTCGATATTGTTACCCGCGACGACGCTGACAGCGTTCGCCAAACCGTTGATCCTCAAGGTGTACTGGGAGCACGGCTGACCATCGGATCGCGCCGCCCGCAGGACATGCCAGATGCCGTTCGATGCCACGATGTCTCAGTAATGTTTTTCACCGACGGCTTGAGCAAGCTCGGAAGTTCGCCGACGCGGCTCGGCGAAGTGCTCGGCTGCGGTCTTCCTGTCATCGCGAACGATGGCGTCGGTGATGTTGCCGCGATCATTACGCAACACCGGGTCGGCGTACTGGCGACTGGACCGTCGTCGGAAGAAATGGAAGCCGCTCTCGATGCTCTGGACGTCCTGATGACCGACCCGAAGCTTTCCGCACGATGCCGCGCGACAGCGGAACAGGTATTTTCTCTGGAGCGCGGCGTAGCTGCATACGACGGCCTTTATCGCAGTATCACCAGCTGAGCGCACGTGACGTCTCCCTGGCAGCTTCTCGCCTGCACCAAATATGGTGATCGCGCCGCAAGCGTACGGCAGCGCTATCTTCAGTATGCAAGCCATCTACAAGCGGCGGGGATAGAGCTGCGGCCGGTGCCTCTGCTGGACAATAGCTATCTTGACGCAACCTTTTCGGGCCGATCAGCTTCGAAACTCGGGGTCGCGAAGTGCTATCTGAGCCGATTCGGTAGTATGCTACGCGCTCGCAAGTATGACGGCCTCTGGTTGCAATACGAGCTCTTCCCTTACGCACCGGCGTTTATGGAAACCCTTGCGCTGTCGAACGGCACTTCCCTCATCATCGACCTCGATGACGCAATCTTCCATCAGTACGACCAGCACAAGAGCCCGTTCGTGCGCGCGCTTCTCGGGGGTAAGCTCAAGCCGCTGCTACGGCGGGCCGACCTCGCAATTTGCGGAAACCCCTATCTCGAAGCCTATGCTGTTCAATTCTGCCGTCGAACGGAAATCGTGCCGACGGTTGTCGACACGGATGCCTATGGCCCAGCAGAAATGATCCGGCCCGAAACCCAAGTCACAATCGGCTGGATTGGCTCCCCGTCAACCTGGCGCTACGTTGAGCCATTGGCGCCCATGCTATCGAGTTTAGCCGAGGAACTGAACCTCAAGGTCGTCATCGTCGGTGCCGGGCCGCAAAAGGTTACGCCTCCGCGCTTTGAATTTCACCCGTGGTCTGAGGCAAGCGAAATCTCCCTGATCCGGAGTATGGACATCGGGATCATGCCATTACCGGACGAGCCCTGGGCCCGGGGCAAGTGTGGCTATAAGCTGATTCAATACATGGCCTGCGGACTGCCTGTGATTGCCTCTCCTGTGGGGGTCAATGCCCAAATTGTCGAGGAGGGGATCAACGGCTTTTTTGCGCGCACACCGGCGGACTGGGTAGAAGCCATCCGGCGCCTCGCGTGCGACGCCGATCTGCGGCGGGCCATGGGAAGAAATGGGCGACGCAAGATTCAATCGTCATATTCGCTCGCCGTGCATGGGCCCCGGTTGGCTGGCATGTTGCGCGAGGTGATGGAGGCGGGTCAGCCACGTCGAGCGCGCTGCGGAAGCTGAAACACAGTGTGTGGCATCGCGGGCATCTGGTGGCCAGGAGGCCAGGGGCAAGACAGAGCCGAGGCGGTAGCTGCTGCGATGGCGTCACGCTTGCATCATCGCGGGCCGGATGCCCGTGGCGTCTGGGCCGACGGAGCGGCCGGCATCGCGCTCGGCCACGCGCGCTTGTCCATTCTCGATTTATCCCCTGCCGGCGCCCAGCCGATGGCGTCGCCATCGGGTCGGTATGTGATGGTCTTCAACGGCGAAATCTACAATCATCTGGATCTGCGGCGAGAGCTTGAGACTGCCGGTGCCGCCCCTTTATGGCGCGGGCACTCCGACACCGAAACGCTGCTGGCTCTGATCGACCATTATGGGATCGCCGCAACCTTGGAGCGGATGATAGGGATGTTCGCGCTGGCCGTCTGGGACCGGCGCGAACGTACACTCACGCTCGCGCGTGACAGAATTGGTGAAAAGCCGCTCTATTACGGCCGTGCAGGGCGTGCCGTGGTCTTCGGCTCTGAACTAAAGGCGCTACGGATAGCGCCAGATTTCGAGGCGGCGATCTCTCCGCCTGCCCTCACCCGTTACCTTCAATTTGCATATGTGCCCGCACCTTTGAGCATTTATCGCGGGGTCTTTAAAGTGGAGCCGGGGACATTCGTGGAACTGTCCTACGGTGCACCATCATCTCTAGGCGAGGAACCCTTACGCCCAGGAGAGACTGCTATCGGCATCACAGTCAACCAGTACTGGTCGTTAGCGAAGGTTGCGGCGGCAGGCTTGGCAAATCCGATACTGTCTGAGGCAGAGGCTGTTGACCGCTTGGAGGCGGTCCTTTCCACCGCCGTCCGTCGCCAAATGCTATCAGACGTTCCAATTGGGGCATTTCTATCGGGCGGTGTCGACTCCTCAACTATCGTCGCTTTGATGCAACGAGTGAGCGCTGAACCTGTGCGAACGTTCACGGTGGGCTTTGACGTCGCCGAGTATGATGAGTCACCCTATGCCGCAGCCGTCGCGCGGCACCTCGGCACTGCACACACCGAGCTACGTTTAAGCGATGCCGATACCCGCGAAGTCATACCAATGCTCCCGAACATGTACGACGAACCCTTCGCGGACTCTTCGCAAATTCCGACACACCTTGTCTGTCGTGCAGCTCGACAGCACGTAACCGTAGCGCTTTCCGGCGATGGCGGAGACGAGCTCTTCGGCGGTTACAATCGCTATTTCTGGGGACCGCGAATTTGGAACAGAATCGGCTGGCTACCGCGCCCTTTGAGAGTAATGCTCGGAGTTGCAATTTCGTCTATTCCTGTCACTGCTTGGGATCAACTCGGCCGCGCATATAACTTTGTACTGGGGGGATGCGGTGGGATCGCACTGCTGGGCGATAAGGCGCATAGAATGGCGCATCGCCTTCGCATGGTCAGCAATGCACAAAGTCTCTACTACAGCCTTGTTTGTGATGCGCGCGCTGACCGACTGTCCAATCTCGGAGGAGAAAATGGAACCGAGGAGGCCTTTTTTTCAGGACTACCTTCAATATGCTTAGCCGACAGCACAGCCAATATGATGTTCTGGGACACTCTGACCTATCTGCCGGACGACATTCTTGTGAAGGTGGATCGAGCCGCGATGGCAACAAGCCTGGAAACGCGCGCACCTTTTCTCGATCCGGAGGTCATCGCCCTTGCCTGGCAAATCCCTCACTCGATGAAAGTATGCAGAAATAAAGGAAAGTGGGTTCTTCGTAAGGTTCTCGATAGGCATGTGCCGCGTAGGCTCATCGAAAGACCCAAAGCGGGCTTCGGTATTCCAATCGGACGATGGTTGAGGGGGCCGCTCCGATCTTGGGCAGAAAGCTTACTCTCGCCGTCCATGCTTGCGTCAACCGGACTGCTCGAACCGGCGCCGATTTGCAGAGCATGGTCTGATCATCTGGCAGGGCGCCGAGACAAAACAACCTTACTGTGGACCGTTCTGATGCTTCAGGCGTGGGTCCCCACTGGAATGCAGTCCTTGCCATCGGCCGCAAGCGCTGACGTCAACTGCTCGCAGACGGCCCAAACAGCCAGAACCAGATGTATTTGACAATTTATTGTGGCCTCGTTTTCAGCGGAGCACTCAGCGCAGGGCGTGTGAGATTCCGTCGCTTTTTGTTTTCGGTTTTTGTGCCTCTTCTATTCGCATTCGTCGCATTCCGTTACGAGGTTGGCTGCGACTGGAGCGGGTACGAGCTCAACTTCGAAACGGCCCGTTACTTCACGATCACCGAAGCAATTGCTCAAAGAGAGCCAGGGTTCTGGTCGGTGCTTGCCGCCGTTCACACCATTGGGCTCGAATATCCTTACGTGAATGTCGTCCTTGCTATCCCGTTCTTCTGGGGTCTTGCGCATATCGCCCGGCGGCAGCCGGACCCCCTCGGGTTCGTCATCCTGTCGTTTCCGGTACTTATCATCAATATGCCCATGTCGGCGCTTCGCCAGTCGGCCGCCATCGGGCTCATGTGCTTTGCATTCGTGGCATTCCAGAAACGCGATCTGGTCCGCTTCGTCGCGTTCATCCTGGCCGCCGGGCTCTTTCATTTTAGCGCCCTGGCCTTTCTGGCCCTCGCCCCCTTCACGAAGTACCGCGTCTCGCGCTGGTCCATCGCGGCCTCGCTCGTGCTGGTTCTGCCCGGGGCGTACTTCGCGCTGGCCGACGCTTTCTCGATCTATGTCGATCGCTACGTTGGCACGAGCATCGATGCCGCGGGAGCGGTCTACCGCTCGGGTATGCTTGCGGCCACGGCGGCACTGTTCTTCCTCGTGCTGCGGCGGCCCTTTCGGCAGTGGTTCCCGGCGGAGTACCAGCTTGCGCTGATTGGGGCATGGGTTATGCTGGCCACGCTTCCGATGGCATTCGTCTCCTCGGTCATTGCCGACCGTTTCGGCTACTACGTCACGCCCATTCAATTGATGATTCTGGCGCGCATCTCGTATCTCGTCAAATGGCCCTCTGCCTTGCTGCTGAGCGCTAGCCCGTATGCCGCGTTCGGCCTCATGCTGGTCGTCTGGACAGATCTCTCGTGGCATTTCCAGCAGTGCTACGTGCCTTATCAGACGTGGCTGTCTTGGGCTTATTAACGTCTTCTAAGTGGATATATTTATCAATATCATCGGCTATCGAAACATGATCAAATGAGGATTCCCTCCGCTTCGTCGCTTAGCCTTTTTTCTATGGACGAGTGTGTTTCAAGTGGCTTCACGGCTCCTAGCTAGTCCTAAGACGTATCTGGGGCAAAGCTGAGCTGATCATTGATATTCAAGAGGACTCGAAACTAAAAACCGAGCCTTCGCCTCGGCGACTATGGTAGCGTTGGGAGTCATTGTTCAGACCACTATCTCGAGAACTTTCCTTCTGCGCTTGATCGGGATCGTTCCGTACAGAATCCAAACTGTGCGGCCAAACTAATGCCAAGGCTTGCGTCTGCCATACCGTGAAAATCGTTATTTCAATCAACACGACTTGGAATATCGTCAATTTCCGGGCGGGGCTCATTCGGGCTATGCAGGAAAATGGCTATCAGGTGATTGCGCTCGCCCCACCCGACGAGCACGTCAATCGCCTCGAGCATTTGGGCTGCCGGTTCGTCCCGCTCTCCATGGACAACAAAGGCACCAACCCCGCCGCAGATGCCGGCCTTTTTCTCCGCTACTTGCGCCTGCTGAGCCGCGAAAAGCCTCGCGCCTTTCTCGGCTTCACGGTCAAGCCCAACATATATGGCTCACTTGCCGCGCACATCCTCGGCATTCCGGTAATCAACAATGTCTCCGGCCTCGGCACGATATTCATCCGGGACACGTGGCTGACACAGGTCGTTCAGAGCCTTTACCGTGTTGCGTTCCGATCATCCCAGAAAGTTTTCTTTCAGAACGAAGATGATCGGCAGCTTTTTCTGCAGCACAATCTGGTCAAATTGGAGCAGACCGGCCTTGTTCCGGGCTCCGGGGTTGACTTAACGTGGTTCCGGCCCGTCGAGACGGGAAGCACTCGGCAGGGCGGGTTCAGGTTTCTGCTCGTGGCAAGGCTGCTCTACGACAAAGGTATCGGCGAGTATGTGACCGCTGCACGCATTGTGAAAATGCAACGGCCGGAAGCGACGTGTGCACTCCTTGGCTTTTTAGATGCCGAGAACCGCACGGCTGTACCCCGGGAGCACGTGAGCCGCTGGGTGCAGGAAGGTGCGATCGAATATCTGGGCACCACGGACGATGTACGACGGCATCTCGCTGAAGTAGATTGCGTGGTATTGCCGTCCTATCGTGAAGGGACGCCAAGGACGCTGCTTGAAGCGGCCGCGATGGCGAAGCCGATCATTGCAACCGACGTCCCCGGCTGCCGGGAGGCCGTCGCGCACGGCCTCAATGGCCTACTTTGCCGTGTCAAAGATGGGGAAGACCTTGCCCGGTGCATGCTTGAGATGATCGACATGCCCCCCGCCCAGCGCCGCGCCATGGGTGCAGCCGGGCGGGCGAAAATGGAGCAGGAGTTCGATGAGAGATTCGTGGTCCAAGCATATCTCGACGCGTTGCAACGAATTTTGCAGTGTTAAATGAAGAAGTTCCGCCACTATCAACATTTGGTCTGTGCGCGTTTGTGTAACATGAGGGATATTATAGTTAATACGCTGCGCGCGCTTATTTTACGCGCGGTCGCACGCCTCCGCTACAGCAATTCCGGCTAAACCTCTTCGAATTCTCTTACTTTAGAATCCTTCAGCCCCCGCTCAAGTGCAGCATCGGGGTACATCCCAAAACCGTGCTTCCCTAGGGAGCGAATTTGATCAGGGACAACACATGAAAGGTATTATCCTCGCCGGTGGCAGCGGCACGCGGCTTTATCCCGTCACGCAGGTTTGCTCGAAGCAGCTGCTGCCCGTGTACGATAAGCCAATGATCTATTATCCGCTCACTACGCTGATGCTGGCTGGCATTCGCGAGATCCTCGTTATTTCAACCCCGCAGGATCTGCCGCGCTTCCGCGAGTTGCTCGGTGACGGCTCGCGCTGGGGCATCGCGCTTTCTTATGCGGAACAGCCCAGTCCCGACGGGCTGGCGCAGGCCTTCATCATCGGAGCGGACTTCGTCCGAGGGGCGCCGTCTGCGCTTGTTCTCGGCGACAACATCATTTTCGGCCATGGCCTCACTGAGGTCCTCGGTCGCGCGCGGCAGCTGCAGGATGGGGCGCTCGTATTTGGTTACAGGGTGGAAGATCCCGACCGCTACGGCGTCGTGACTTTCGATTCGGATGGCAATGTCACAAGCATAGCGGAAAAGCCTAAAAATCCGACGTCCCGATGGGCGGTGATCGGGCTCTATTTCTACGACGAGCAGGTGGTGGATATCGCCCGCTCCCTAAGCCCATCCGCTCGAGGAGAGCTTGAAATAACCGATGTCAATGCCCGATACCTGAGCGAAGGCAAGCTCCGCGTCGAGCGGCTCGGGCGGGGCTACGCTTGGTTCGATGCTGGGACTCACGACAGTCTCATCGAAGCTTCGAACTTCGTCCAAAGCCTGGAGAAGCGGCAAGGGCTGAAGGTCGCATGCCCGGAGGAAGTTGCTTACCATAACAGTTGGATCACTGCAGATCAGATCGCACGCGAAGCTAGCCGGCTCGCGAAAAGCTCCTATGGTCGTTACCTCCACCAGCTGCTGAACGAAGATTAGCATTCACTGCCATAGCTTGGAATTCTTGATGGAGTTGAAGTTGTGCCGCCAGAGGTTGGGTACTAGATAGAAAACAAACACTCAGCTTCGCCTAACTTCGGTTGTTGTGTGTCGGGTATTTCATGATGAACCAGTCTTCCAGCGATAGCCAAACATTAGCGAGGATGCGAGTCCAATCATTTAGTGTTCGACTGCAGCGTCGTTATCAAAAGCCGGCGTTCGGACTTCAATCCGCTTTTGGTCTGAAGTCGAGTTACGAGTTACACCTTTTACGTTTGCGCCTTTCTCCCAGGTAAGTGGACAGCGGCCAAGTGCAATGCAGATAAGTCGTTGAGGAAAGGTCCGACCACGCGCATGCACCGTCGGTATTTCGCGCAGAATGCGCTCGCAGCAGACTGTTCGTCCTGATCCTGCACCAGTAGTAAGGCGAAAGTGTCTTTACGACTGGCGAGCCGAACGAGCGGGACAAGGCACATCGCCTAAAGCCGCTCCGGCCCCCGTGTAGGCGGATCATTCGCGAATTGTCACGCATTGTGGGCAACAACTGTGCAATTGAGATCGACACCAGCGGCTACTCGGTGCCGTAGCGGCTGATCGGCGACTGTATTGCCGTAATGATCACGACGGACCATCGCCGGATCGAGATGGTGCTGAGGCTCGCGCACTTCCATGCCAAATAGCTACCGGCCTCGACTTTGAGGCACCGGCTCGACCCGAGGCAGATGCGGGACAGCCGCGTCGCGCTGGATCGCCAACCCCGAAAACGTGTCGGCCAACGTACCTCGCCATAGTGCTCAGCTGCAAGGCGATCCTCTCTAGATAGTCGATGCAGCTCACGACCGTCATGGCGCTCGGCTCCGCCAATGCGCATGGCGGAAAGCAGCTCGACGAGAAGCTGCTCGGCCTCACATAAGCCAAACTGCTGCTCATCGACGAGCTCGGCCACCGGCCACCCGGCACACCGTTGTTCCAGCTCATCAGCCGGCGCTACGAGGAGGGCGCCATGCTGTTACCTAGAGCCGCAGCGTTGCAGAGTAGGGGACGACGCCGTGGCGGCATGACTGAGCGTCGCTACAAACGCCTTCTTGGCAGCGCCGATGTCGACGAGACGCTCGCCGAAATCGATCTGCAGCTGTCGCTCCGGCGGCGTTTCGAACCGCGTCGTTGCCAAAGCCAGGGCATTGTTCAAGATGACTCATGACTGGAAGAAGAGAGAGTGATCGGTTGTATCCCGCCTTTCGCCCAAGAGGATTTGGGTGTGACTTGCGCGTAAACCCGCAATGTTCACGCCACGTTCACGTCCTCAGCCCGCACCTTCAAGACCTTGCAATCGCCGTAGAATCCGCGATATAGCCGGTGGGGAGTTGGGGCGTAGCCAAGTGGTAAGGCAGCGGATTTTGGTTCCGCCATGCGGAGGTTCGAATCCTCCCGCCCCAGCCAGCGACGACCTGGCTCGGCGCTACTTCAATCCCTCGCAGCAAACCTCGCAACTGCAGCATCACTGCTGCTCCACGCATCCGCCAACTGCCCATTAACTTCCACCGGCCGGCAGGAGCTTTCGCCTACCTGCAGCTGTGGGCTGCCATCTGGTGAACTGAGCAGGGGATCGGATCCAAGGCGGCAAGGGCGCGTTCAGCTGAATGACAAACAGCAGCAAACTGCTCCCATGAGGACCGTTGCCGTCTCGAGCTTTGCCAAGCTGCACCACGCCGTCACGCCGACTAGCGAACCAGCTGTGTTCCGCGGTGACGTTGATGCCGCACAGCCACTGGTTCCGCACATTGGGCGCACGGATTGCGACCTCGAGAGGGAGGTCCGCCTATTCCGGGATTGGAAGCGCCAAGCCGTCCAGTTCCTCGACATGCCAGAGGACGACTGGGATGGCCTGACCATCGCGCGCCACTATGGACTCGCGACGCGGTTGCTGGACTGGACGGTCAATCCGCTTGTCGCCGCCTTCTTCGCAGCCGCGAGTAGCCGGGCCGGGCCTGCAGCGCTATGGGTCTTTGTCCCCAACCGGATCGTAACTGATGCGGATGCTGATCCCTTCGCGTTTTCCGGGGTGGCACTCTACAGGCCTCGGGCATTGGCCGCACGCATTTCCAGACAGGGTGCGGTGTTCACGGTCCACGGACCGCCCCAGGAGCCAGTTTCGGAACGACATGGCGAGCTCTACCGAGTTGACATCGAGCCGTCCTTCCGCCCGATCCTCCTCAAGGATCTTGCCCGTTTCGGAATTTGCCACGCCTCATTGTTTCCCGGCCTCGAAGGGCTATCGCGCGCCATGAATTGGCAGTACGGGTTGGATCGGCTGCGGCCTTGCCCGCAGGAAAGGCCCTAAGGAGTCGATCGACAAAACCGAGAAGTTTCAATTCTGCTGTTCGGCATTATTCAAATCATTTCCTGGAACGTTCCGCGTCTCAAAAATTCTCAACTCGCCGCGTGAGAAATTCGGTCGGCGACGGCGCGAGCTGTTTTCCCTCCAGCGGCCGCCACGCTTTTCGCAACCCGTTCGCCAGCTGATCCGACAGAGGCGGCCGTGGACCGGGAGGCTTGGAAAAGGCCTGACAAAGCTCCCGCAAGACGTTCTAAAAGAGCTGTGTCTGCGCCGTCTGCAGGGGCGAAGTGCGTCCGCGGAATGGCGCCCCTTGCGAAGCTGTCCCTCATCGCCGAGGCCAGCCGCTCGAAGTCCCGCCGCGACAGACGGGGGATGTCACTACGCTGCGAGTTTCCCCTGCGGAGCATGAGGCCGAGCACGAGACCGGCGCCGAATGCAATACCTATGGACGGGAGCGGGTGGCTGCGCACGATCCCCTCGACTTCAGCCGTCGTCTCGACAGCGCCCCGTCGCACGTCGTCAGCCCTGTTAACCAAATAGTTTTGTACCTGCTCACCGAGTCGCGCCAATTCAGCTCGGAGCTCCTCGATCCTATGGCTGATGTCGCCCGTGCCTCTGCTTTCGATGGGCTCGTTCACGGACTGTGGGTCGAATGCCATGCTCATCTCCTGGCCCCGATCCGACTTACGCCCCCGGTCCGACTTACCACCGATTGAACGTCGAGGAGCCTTCGCGAGTTCCGACCATAACGGACATCGTAAACCGCTTAAGTCATTCATTCGGAACCAAAGATACAGAAGTCAGATTGTCTGTATGCATTCCGAAATGCCAGCTTTCAGGAGGCTTGCGTGAGTGAAACAAAGGGGCGCCGAATAGGTGAGACGGCGTGGTCCCTGTCTTCACATCTGCTCGCGCTGTGCCTTGCCATCCTCTTGCCGGGAATGGTGCTGGGGAGCCTGGCACTGTGGAATCTGTTCTCGGTCGAGCGTACCAGCACCGAGGTGCGGCTCATTCAGGCGGTAGACGCGATCGCCAGCGGCATCGATCGCGAGGTTTTGGCCATAACGCGGGTTGGCGAATCTCTTGCTGCGTCGCCCTTACTGCAGTCAGGAGAACTCAAATCGTTCGAATTGCAAGCGCGCCAGTTGCTCGGTCTGCAGGGGTGGTACGTCATTCTCACTGATCGCGACGGCCGCCAAATCCTTAACACGACATTTCCCGCGGGAAATCCTCTTCCGGACGGTGATGGAGAACGCGTTCGCGAAGTGATCGAGACAGGGAAGCCGCAGATCTCCGATCTATTTTACGCCGCGGCCAGGATGCCGCTCGTCGGCGTCCGCATACCGGTGATTTCGGGGGGGCAGACAGCGTACGTTATGACGGTCGCCGTTCCGGCGGAGATCTTCACACCGTTTCTCGATCAAGCCATCGGAAAGCTGAGTTGGATTGTCGAAGTAGCGGATCGCTCGGGCCGGATTATTGCGCGATCGCACCAGCACGCTGAACACGTCGGTGAAGGCCTGCCCCCCTCTGCGTTGGAGCAGGTGCAAGCAGGCATGCCGATCCGCCGGGATATTAACGGTGGATCTGAAGATGCCGTACGGGTCGTCAGTCGCGCGCCTCTGACCGGCTGGATCGTGGCGGCCACCGTGCCAACCGCCGAATTGGCCGCAATCTCACGTCGTGGCTGGACCACCTTTGCGTTGCTGGCTGTTGCGCTTACGACTCTTTCTATTTTTCTCGCCTACGTTTTCGCACGCCGTATTGCGCAACCGATTCACCATTTGGCGAGCATTCCGCTCGAAGGAGGGGAGCATCGCTTCTCAAAAACCGGTTTGGCGGAGGTCAACCGGGTCGGCGTGGCACTCGTCGAGTCGATCCGTCAGCTCGAGGCCAGCAAAGAGCGATACCGGACGCTGGTCGAGGCTGCAAACGATATCATCTATACGACAGATCTCGATGGCAGGTTCTTGAGCTGCAATGCAGCGGGGTACAAGGCGCTCGGCTTCACGGAAGGCGAGTTGATCGGCCGGCCTCTTAGCAGCCTTATCCGTGGCGACCTACCAGTTACCTACGAGAAGCTATCGCATAATTCGGAGAAGTCGGGTCAAGAGCGGTTCGAAGTCGAGCTAACCGCGCGTTCCGGCCAAAGCCTCGTTTGGGAGATCAGCAGCCGCCTGTTGCGAGACTCCAAGGGCATGCCGGAGACAATTCTCAGCATTGCCCGCGACATCACTGAGCGCAAACGCGCAGAGGAGGCCATTCGGGCCAACGAGGAGCGGCTTCGCATGGCACTTGCGGGCGTCGGAGCCGGCGTCTGGGAGTACGACTTCACCACCCGCGAGTGGACCTGGTCTCCGGAAATGATGGAGCTTTATGGTCTTTCAGAGTGCTTCAAGCCGCCGAGCTGGGAAGACATGCTGAACCTCGTTCACCCCGATGACCGGGAGTGTCTACGTAGCAGGGTGCAGCAGCAGATCGAGCTAGGTGGCCCATTCTGCGCGAAATTCCGCGTGCTCCGGCCAGATGGCCAGCTGGTGTGGATCAGCTCCAAAGGCGTTATCGAGCTTGATGCGAATGGTAACGCTGTCCGCGCGCGCGGTATCGATCAGGACGTGACCGCAGCTCGCACTGCAGAAATTCAGCGCGAGCAGCTCCTTCACACGACGGCCCAGCAGCTCAACGAATTGCAATCGCTCTACAACTCGGCACCCATTGGGCTGGCATTACTCGATCGGGAATTCCGATTCCAGCGCATTAATAGCGTCTTGGGCGAGATAACCGGCTTACCGGTTGATGAGCATATCGGCCAACTTGCGTCGGACTTAATTCCGGAATTCCGGTCCACCATTGAGCCGCCTTTTCGGCATACTCTCGAAACGGGCGAGCCAACGGGTGGGATTGAGCTTTCGGCCGAGACACCGGCCCAACCAGGCGTTCAGCGCACGTGGATCATTCATCTCTATCCATTGCGATCACCTGGCGGAGCGGTGGTCGGCGTAGGCATGATCTGCGACGAGGTAACGGAGCAACGGCGCGCCCAGCTCGATGAGGCGCATCTGGCTGCGATCGTCGAATCCTCCACGGATGCCATCATTAGCTGGTCGATCGATGGCCGCATACGCAGCTGGAATCCTGGCGCCGAACGGATGTTCGGATATACCGCGGGAGAGGCGATCGGGCGCGATCACGATCTGCTCATACCCGAAAGTCCGGATGGCCAACGCCAAACAACAATATTCGACCGCATCAAGGCTGGTGAGCGCGTCGCGACCGAAGGCGTCCGCCGGAGGAAAGATGGTAGGGAAATTCCCGTTTCGATCAGCGCCTCTCCCATGTACGACGGGTTCGGGCGTCTTATCGCTGTTTCCGTCATCTTCCGTGACATTTCCGAGCAGAAGCGTCGGGAGGAGCACACGCGCTTCATTATGCGTGAGCTATCGCATCGCTCGAAAAATCTGCTGGCCGTTATACAGGCCATGGCACGGCAGACGGCACGCACGAGCCGTAATCTTTGGGATTTCCAGGATCGGTTTACCTCTCGCGTCCGAGGCTTAGCGCAGTCTCACGATTTGCTCGTCAAGCGCGATTGGCGCGGCGTGCCTGTCTCCGATCTGGTACGTGCGCACATCGTGCCGTTTGTCGACCGCTCGGAGCAGGGAATATTTCTTTCCGGGCCAAGTCTATCGCTGAATCCGAGCGCTGCGCAGAATATCGGACTCGCGCTGCACGAGCTTGCAACCAATGCTTCCAAGCACGGCGCCCTTACGGCTGAGACAGGACAAATCGAGATTCGCTGGAGGCTCAGAGAGCGCGACGGGAACCGCCGCTTTGTGATGTCGTGGGAGGAATCAGGTGGTCCGAAAGTAACGGTGCCAAATCGGCGTGGCTTCGGCCACACCGTCATCGAAGCAATGATCGGGCGCGCCCTCGAGGGCGAGGCCCACATCGATTGGCGGCAGGACGGGCTCGTGTGGAGGCTCGATGTTCCTGCAGCCTCTGTCTCGTCTGAGGATGCTCCAGTCGAGTTTTTGCCTGAAGGCATGGCCAGCGAGCTGCTGGCGATTTACCAAAAATGGCTAGCGCTCAGCAGCCGCAGTGGGAGCTACCCGCCGCCAAGCGCAATCGACATCGGTGGGTCTGGCGAAGCCGATCGCCTCTTCCTTGTTGCGCTCGAGCCTGCGCAGAAAACGGCCTTTTTTCGCTATCTGTACATTGGGAGAGCGCTGGCCCAATTCGGGCGCCCAGATAAAGGGGAGAGGCTACGGTCCGATGGCAAGGAAATCTTGGGTTCGCTTGAATCGTTTCACGACTGCATCATCGTGGCCCGACAGCCTTGTTACGATTGGGCGAGAATGCGTGCGAATGGGCGGCGGCTCGAATTCGAACGCCTATTGCTGCCTTTTGCGGAGGATGGCCGAACGATTACCCACATTCTCGGCGCTGCTGTCGTTAATGACGATCATTGAAGCCACGACACTTCCGCAAGCTCCGGAAAAGCTGAGCGATTTCTACTAAAGTTGAAGCTGTTTGGTGACGATCAGGCCAAGTTTCGTTCGTCCGGTGCGGGGAAACCAATTGCGATTTGAATGTATGCGGAACTTTGAGCCCGGATAGTCCGTTTTGGGGGCATGATGGATTCCAGTCTTTCAGGGCGTTGTGTTCTGCTCGTCGAGGATGAGCCTCTGCTTGCGTGGGATTTGGAGCTCGCGCTTGCTGCATCAGGCGCGATCATCGTAGGGCCGGCGAGCACGCTGCAATCGGCTCTCGCCCTCGCGCAGGAGACGAGCTTGGCTGCGGCCGTCATCGATTATTGCCTAGGCCGAGAGGAGGCTGCTCCGCTTGCCGCCGTTCTCCACCAGCGGGGTATTCCGTTTGTCATCCATACGGGCCACGGTACACCCAGCAACGTCCCCTGGAATTCGGCTCCAGTCGTCTTCAAGCCGGCGAACCCGGACCGCATCGTCAAAATGCTCGAAGCACTCGTCAGCCGGAAGAATGAGGAGCTGCAGCCTGTGGCTGCCCAAGATCAATCCGGCTGAGCCGCAGCGCGTTGGCGATCACGCTCACGGACGATAGCGACATCGCGGCCGCCGCGATGATTGGCGACAGCAGAATTCCGAAGGCCGGATAAAGAATGCCCGCCGCGACCGGCACACCAAGTGCGTTGTAAATGAACGCAAAAAACAGGTTTTGCCGGATATTGCGCATTGCGGCACTGGAAAGATGTCGGGCGCGGACGATGCCCGTGAGGTCGCCTTTCACGAGCGTTACTCCGGCGCTTTCCATGGCCACGTCCGTTCCAGTGCCCATGGCAATTCCAACATCCGCCGCGGCAAGCGCTGGCGCGTCGTTGATGCCGTCACCCGCCATAGCTACCACGCTGCCTTCGGCACGCAGGCGCTCGACAACCTGGCTTTTGTCCTCCGGCAGGACCTCGGCCTCGACCTCGTCAATGCCGAGCTTGCGTGCGACCGCCCGGGCGGTCGTGGCGTTGTCGCCGGTCAGCATGACGACACGAAGGCCTAACTGCTTGAGTGCCGCGATGGCTGACGGCGTCGTGGGCTTGATCGGGTCAGCAATGCCGATAACGCCTGCCGGCTTGCCATCGATAGCAACCTGAATGGCAGTCGCACCATCCTGGCGCAACGTTTCCGCAATGCCAGCGAGGGATTCGATGTCCACACCAGCCTCTCGCATGATCTGACGATTGCCGATGACGATGCGGTGGCCGTCCACGGTGCCGAGCACACCCTTGCCGACGGGGGAATCGAAATCGCTCACTGGACTCAGCGCCAGCCCGCGCTCCTGCGCGGCAGCAACGATGGCAGCGGCGAGCGGATGTTCACTGCCGCGCTCGACACTGGCCGCGAGGCGTAGCAGCTCCGCATCATCAAAGCCGGCAGCCGGCCGAATGGCCGTTACCTTCGGCCGGCCCTCGGTCAGTGTGCCCGTCTTGTCGATGACGATCGTGTCGACCTTTTCGAAGCGCTCCAGCGCCTCGGCATTCTTGATCAGCACGCCGCTTTGCGCGCCGCGGCCGACGCCGACCATCACCGACATGGGCGTGGCGAGACCGAGTGCGCACGGGCAGGCGATGATGAGCACTGAGACGGCGGCGATCATGGCGTAGGTGAAGCGCGGCTCGGGGCCCCAAATCGACCAGGCGGCGAAAGCAAGCACAGCAACTGCAATGACCAGCGGCACGAACCAGGCGCTCACCTGATCCGCAAGGCGTTGGATCGGGGCACGGCTGCGCTGGGCTTGAGCCACCATCTGCACGATGCGCGCCAGAACGGTGTCGCGCCCGATTTTCTCGGCGCGCATCACGAAAGTGCCCGTTTGGTTCATCGTGCCGCCGATGACGGCGTCGCCTACGCTTTTGGTGACCGGCATCGATTCGCCCGTGACCATCGACTCGTCGATGGCGCTGCGCCCTTCGATGATCTCACCATCGACAGGGACACGCTCGCCGGGCCGGACACGCAGGAGGTCACCGACCGAGACAAGCTCAAGCCCCACATCCTCCTCGCTGCCGTCCGCATTCACGCGGCGCGCCGTTTTGGGCGTGAGGTCCAGCAGAGCGCGGATTGCGCCGCTGGTGCGCTCGCGAGCCCGCAGCTCCAGCACTTGGCCGAGCAATACGAGCACGACGATTACGGCCGCGGCCTCGAAGTAGACGCCGACCGCACCGTCCGGGCCACGGAAACCTTCGGGGAATAGTCCTGGCGCGATGGTGGCAACGAGGCTGTAGACCCACGCCGTGCCCGTTCCCATGGCAATCAGCGTGAACATGTTGAGATTTCGCGTGACGAGTGACTGCCAGCCACGCTCGAAGAAGGGCCATCCCGCCCAAAGCACTACGGGCGTTGCCAGCACGAGCTGCAGCCAGTTGGACGTCTGCTGTCCGAGCCAGTCCGTTAGGCCGGTCAAATGGCCTCCCATTTCGAGCAGGAAGACAGGGAGAGTGAGGACGAGGCCAACCCAAAAGCGGCGGGTCATGTCGATGAGCTCGGGGTTGGGCTCCGCCTCGGCGGTCACCAGCTCCGGCTCCAGCGCCATGCCGCAGATCGGGCACGAGCCCGGCCCAACCTGCCGGATCTCAGGATGCATGGGGCAGGTGTAAATGGTGCCCTCCGGCACCGGCTCCTGCTCCCGTGGAGAGAGATAGCGCTCGGGATCGGCCTCGAACTTCTCCTTGCACCCGGCGCGGCAGAAGTAGTAGGTGCGGCCAGCGTACTCGGCGCGATACTTTGCGGTATGGGGATCGACCGTCATCCCGCAGACGGGATCTTTGGTCAGATCCTCTGTTTCCGTGCCATTGGCGCCTTTCCTCAGGTATTTTTCCGGCGCCGCCTCGAACTTGGCCTTGCAGCCGGCTGAGCAGAAGTAGTGCGTGACCCCCTCGTGCTCGACCTGATGTTTGGCCGTAGCCGGATCGACGCTCATCCCACAGACCGGGTCCTTCGCCATTCCCGCAGCAGGAGGATGGCGATGGGCACTATGCTCATGGCCATGACCCGCATGTCCCGATGTGCAGCAGGTTTCCTCGTTTTTGTTTGCGGTCTGGTGATCTTGGTGCCCGTGCCCGCTCATGCCGCTGCTCCGAACTTGTGATGAACCCCCCCAGGGGTATCCATAACGATTGACGCTTATACCCCTATGGGGTATCTGTCAATCCATGCAGAAAGAGACGAAAGCATCCTGTCTGAGGCGGTTGGGCCGGATCGAGGGGCAAGTGCGCGGTCTCGCGCGTATGGTCGAGCAGGACCGCTATTGCATCGATATCGTGACGCAGATTTCAGCCGTCAGGGCTGCACTGCGGCGGGTCGAGGAGGAAATTCTCCGGGACCACGTCGCTCATTGCGTTGAGCACGCCATCGCGAGCGGGGATGCCCATGAGCAGCGCCAAAAGGTGGCGGAGCTCATGAGCGTGCTGTCGCGGAGTTACCGCTAGCAGCGGTGAGGGTGGCCGCAACTCCAATCAGTGCCGGGTGAGCGTGAGCACGTCGTTGCAGGCTTGCTCGCATTCGCGACAGGCTTCCGCGCAAAGCCGGCAATGCTCGTGCATCGACGCGTGGCGCTCGCATTCCTCGGCGCAAAGGCGGCAGGCAAGCGCACACGTCTGGAGCTGACTGACCCAGATCTCGGGTGCCGCCATGCTCGGCCGCGACAGAATGCTGAAGGTCGCGTTGCAGATGTCGGCGCAGTCGAGGTTCAAGCGAATGCAGCGGAGCAAATTCTGTATGTCGCCTTCGCTCATGCACGCATCGGCGCAGCTGATGCACGTCTGCGCGCAATCCTGAATGGCATGGATGCTTGCGGCATAATCCTCCAGCGGTTGGGATTGCGGACTGGGATGGGTTTTCAACATCTGGATCGTGTGCGCCATCGGTGTTCTCCGAGTGCTGTGGCGATGTTGCGCTGACAACGCGCACGAAGGGCGGTCGATCCAACAGAACTGGTGCTGATCGTGGGGCTCAAACCTTGGTCGCTGCAGCCGGCAGGCGCTGATGCATGCGGCCGATATCGGCCCAGGGATCGTTGTTCAGCTGCTTCAGGCGCTGCGGCACCGTCTCAATGGTGAACGCTGCCGGATCGAGTTCCGGTGTCAGCTCCTCCCAACTGAGGGGAACCGCGACAGGCGCGCCCTGCTTGGCGCGTGTGGAGTAGGGCGCGATCGCCGTCGCCGTGGCATCGTTGCGCAGATAGTCGATGAAGATCCTTCCCTTCCGCTCGGCCTTCGGCATTCGAATGAGGTATTGGCCGGGTGCCTTCTCGGCCATTGCCTTTGCCGTGTTCCGTGCGAACGCTTTGACCGTCGGCCAGTCGTAGCTGCGGACAATCGGAACGACGACATGCAACCCTTTGCCGCCGGTGAATTTGACGAAGGCCGTGAGGTTGAGTTCCGAGAGGACGCGGCGCAACTCGTGAGCTGCCTCTATGACGTCGGCAAACCCTACGCCCTCGCCGGGATCTAGGTCGAAGATGACTCGGTCCGGCCGATCGGGGCGGTCAATACGTACCCCCCAGGGGTGGATCTCGAGAACGCCCATCTGCACGAGCGCAATGAGCCCTTTCACGTTTCGAATAAAGAGGTAGGCGCCCGAGTCCTCGAAGCCCTCGATCATTACCTCACTGATCTCCGGTGGAACGCCTGAGCCGGCGTGCCGCTGGTAGAAGCAATCCTTCCGCCGGCCTTCCGGGCAGCGAACCAGTGTGATCGGCCGGTTGACGACATGGGGCAGCATGTGCTCGGCGACCGTGCAGTAATAGTCGGCAAGGGCGCGCTTGCTGATGCCCTGATCGGGAAAGAGCACCTTGTCCGGACTGGTCAGGCGAACGCCTTTCAGGGTGATCTCTTCGCCCACGTCGTTTGCCACGTCAGTGATCCAGGAGCTCTTCGACTAGGTGCGGGCTGAGCTCCCGCTCGAGCTGGTCGAACGTACATTGCTGGGGCGCCTTGTCGGGCCGCCAGCGCAGCAGCCGGGTGCCGTGGCGAAAGCGGTTGCCTGTCAGGTGGTCATAGGCGACTTCCACCACCAGCTCAGGGCGGAGCGGCTCCCATTCGCCGGTTCGCTCGGTGCTCCAACGGCTTGGGCCGCCAGGGGCATCGCCGGTGAACCCCGGCGGTGACACAAGGGCTTCAAGGCGCCGTGTCAGCTCCGGGCGTTCGGCGTTGCTGATGGAAGAGGTGTAGCCGACGTGGTGCAGACGGCCTTGATTGTCGTAGAGGCCGAGCAGCAGCGAGCCGACGCGCCGAGAGCCTTGCTCGTAGCGAAAACCACCGACGACACAATCGGCGGTCCGGATCTGCTTCACCTTAAGCATGGCGCGCTCGCCTGGTCGGTAAGGGGCATCGGCTCGCTTCGCGACCACGCCATCGAGGGCGCCGCCGCTTTTCGCAAGCCAAGCCTCAGCCACGGCGCGATCGTGCGTGTAGGGCGATAACCAAAGCCTCGGCTCATTGGAGGCTTTGGCGTAGAACGCTTCCAGTGCGCGGCGCCGTTCGGTCAGCGGAGCTTCGAGCAAGCTGCGGCCGCGCGCATCGAGCAGGCAATCGAAGATGATGTACGTTGCGGGAGTTTCGACTGCGAGCTTGTTGATCCGGCTCGCTGCAGGATGAAGGCGGAGTTGCAGCGCATCGAAGGACAGCGTGTCGTCCTGCGCGATCGCGAGCTCACCGTCGAGCGCGAAGGTGCGTTCCGGAAGCGCCTCCAGCATGTTTCTTACCTCCGGAAAGAAGCGCGTGAGCCCGCGGCCCGACCTCGACCTCAGCTCGACTTGGGCACCGGCGCGGAAAGCGAGACAACGAAACCCGTCCCATTTCGGCTCGGAAGACCAGAACCGAGCAAAATCAACGGATTAGACGCAGGTGTGAACAGGCTCCATTACGCCGCGTAGCAGGTGCTTCTCGTGGGTCTGTTCCCACCTTAGCCGCATCGATCCCCACCGAAAACGAGAAGGGCGAGGCACCGTTCCCGCGGTCCTCGCCCGTTTTGCTTTGTCGGCCCGCTTTGTCGAGCGCGCCGATGATTTGTGTGCGTTGCTGATGTCAATCTGCGGTCGCCTGTTAGCCGCAGGTCGACCGCCCAAACGTGCGCTTAGGGGCGCTCTGTACAATGAACTATCTACATTCAAGCGGGACCACGTGCAACAGGCAAGTACGAGCGGTCACCAATAGAGACGAAGGACGATGCTCCGTAGTCCGCTCAGCCAAAAGCGGGAAGCCGTACACCATCGTCAGCAACGCCATCCTCGATGACGTTCGGCTGAGCCCGTTGGCGAAGATCGCCCTAATCGAGATCCTCCGTCTGCCGCCGCGTTGGCGGTTTCATCTGAAGTGGCTGCAGGTCAAGCTCCAGTGCGGCAAGGACAAAGCGAAAGCAGTGCTCCGCGAGATCGAGCGCGCTGGGTACATGAAGCGCAGCCAGTCGCGCGACGAGCGGGGCCGCCTCGGGTCAACGGACTATCTCTTCTCCGACGACCCTCATCTCCTCAGTGAGCAGGCTGAAGCACCGTGGGCGGATTTACCGCCGACGGTGGAGCCGCCCCTTATTAATTATACAGATCAAGAAGATCATAGATCAGCGCGCGCAGCGCGCGATCAGCTTTCAACACCGGACTCGGAAGGAAAGAGCGAGCACGTCCCACGGGCTTTGCCAGAAGCCGTTCGAAGGGCAGGACAGGCAATTATGCCTGGGTGGGACATCAACAGACTGTGGGGCCGATACCTCGATTGGGAGGGCAGCCGAAGCGCCCGCAACCCCTACAAGGCGTTTCTCGGATGGCTGGCGAGTATCAAACGCCGCGCGGCGAGTGATGCAGCGGCCTGGCACGCCACACCGGGCAGCTCAACGGCGCCGATCACCGTGCTAAGCGGCACGCGGCAATGGGACGTGGCCGTCGCGTATTACCAGCAGAAAGGATACCCGCTCGGAGGCGCGATGGAGGCCGGCAGGATCGTCGTGCCGGTGTGGAGCGAGTTGCACGACAAGCTCAGGAGGATGACATGACCGAGACGAGACCACCGCGGGAACCGATGTCGATCCCGAGCAACTTCATTCGCCAAGGCAGCGCCGTTCTCGTGAACGCGGCGGCCGTGCTTTGGGCAGCGGAGCGCAGCCGGCGGCGGCGGCGATCGAAATGGTTCAACCACGAACGCGCGGCGGCGATTCTAAGCCACGTCGTCATGCCTGCGGATGAAAACGGGCGCGTGGTGTGGAAGGCTGACGAATTGCGCCAATGGCTGCACGACCGCGGGCGGGTTCACGGAACCCAATGGTTGCGGAAGTGGCTCGCGATCTTCGAGCAAGCGGGAGACATCCGCTTCGAATGGCGGGGCGACGAGATAACGATCGAGCTTCTTGAGTTCGATTGCCAGCGGTATTTGCAGACGCTTTCAGCATCTCAGCGGATGCCGGCGCGTCCCGTAATTTCGCCCGCTCAGAATACCATCTGCGGCGAAACCGAAAAACCGCGCTTAAGTCACTGAAACTCAAATAGGAGTTGGCGAAACTTTGTTAAAAAAAATGGCAGTGTCACATTTCGCCAATTCAATGGGTTAGCCAATGAAACACGAACGCGAATTTAGGCCGAGCAAAAGGTTCTCTCCTGAGAACATCGAGGCCGCTTTTGCGGAGTTTGCCGCGCACGCGCCGAAGCTATTCGCGCACGCCAAGTCACCGAAAACCATTTTGCTACTTCGGAGCGCGTGGCGGTCTTGGCGGACGTGGTGCGAGGAGAACGGCCAAGCCACCATGCCCGTGTTGGGGCCGAGTCTGAGCGGCTGGGTTGCATGCCTTGTTGACCGGGGACTGACGGCCGGCACGATTACGGAGTACGTGAACTGTCTATCGACGATCTGCCATTATCACGGCCTCGAGCTCGACCGGGCACCTATCCGCGAGTGGCTGAAAGTGGTTCGCCGGCAAGGCAGACCACCACGCCGGGCCGCGCCGTTGACGAAAGAAAAGCTGGCGGCCGTTCTCAAACTGCTGGACGACGACGAGCCCCGCGATTGCCGCGACGGGGCGTTGCTGGCGATCATGTACGCGGCAGCGTTGCGCGGAAGCGAGGCAACCGGGCTCGATTGGAAACGGCCTGGTTCCACGGAGCTTGGTGGCACCGGATGGATTGACTTCGACTCGCAAGGCCTCGTCATCGAATTGTTGCGATCGAAGACCTCGCAGGTGACACCCGTGCAGATCGTCATTCCTGACAAGGACATGCCGAGTGCGCGCCGCTGGCTGGAGGCCTGGATTGAGGCTGCCGACATACGACCAGGCCAACCCGTGTTCGTGCCGATCGACCGCTGGGAGAACATTGGCTCCGCTCGACTCGCGCCGAAGACGGTAAGCGACATCATCCGCGCGCGGATGGAGAATTGGTGCTACGCGAAGCGGCTGCCCGCCACCGAGGCAGTGTTGATGGTCAAGCAATTTACCTCGCACTCGGCACGGCGCGGTTATTGCACGTCCGCGAGCTTGGCCGGGCTCTCGCTTGGCGAGATCCGCAAGCGCAGTCGGCACAGCAGCGACAGCGTATTGGCTCGGTACATCGAAGACGCGCAGGGCTGGCGCTACTCCGGCCTACGTCGCGTTGGAGTCTGACCGTGCGAACCGAAATCGAACGGCAGGCCGAAGCCCTACGAGCGGTGCGTCTCGGTGACGGATGGCTTGTCAGCGAGCCGGTGCGCTCGAGCGGCACGCCGCGCGAGGTCATCTCGGCTGCGTTGCAACGGTTGCGAGCCTTGCGCAATGCGAGTTGTACGGATCAACGCAGCCAAACGGCCTCAGAAGGCCGTACACGCCCATTTCTGTCGTCCGGTGTCTAACATGGACCGGGCCCAAAATCGCCGTCCTGGCGCAAATCTGAGCGTTTTTCGAGCCGGGGGGGGTCGAAAAGTTGTTCGACAGCCGCGCGGACCGGCGGCGGCACCCGAATTTTGTAAAACCGCGTGTTTTTTGGTTTTTCGCGCAACTTTTTGGCGAAACGGAGCGGCACAATGAGAGAGCAACCGACAATCGAGCAGACGAAAGAACGGATCCGGTACCGGATGGCCATGGCGGCAGGCCACCTCATCAATCGGCTGGGCGCGCTCGATGCCGCGCAGCTGTTTCTAGCGTCGGCCGTAGTGATCCTACGCACCCATTTTGGCGATCAGACCGCCGTTGCTTACCTTCGCGGGTGTGCCGATGAGATTGAGGTCGACGAGACGCCACCCGAGGGGCCGACGATGGGTCACGCTTAATCATCAGCAGGTTACTTGACTTAGATTACGAACAGATTCACGATCCGTTCTGCTCCGTAGTCAGTGCGAGGCTGACGGTGGAGGTTTCGCGCCGGGGACGCCTGGCGCCACCCTGAAGGGCGGACGCGCCCGCGGACGGCTGCGAGAGGCAGCTCAGATCCCAGGTCATCCGAAAACGAACTAGCGACTACCGGCAGGCGCGAGGTGCGCAGCGCGCCCGCGGTGCGCTCATTTGCGGAGACCTTACACATGTCCGATCTAGTGGAGAAAATTACGAGAATTTCTCATGCGGTCGACGACTTCAAGGCGAGACACCTGCAGGAGGTCCAAGAGCTTCGCCAGCGCATCGAAGAACTCGAGATGTGCAGCCGAGCGCCTGGCAGGACCGGCGCGCCAGAAGTGTCGAGCGTTGAACGCGATCACCTGCAGCTCTTCACGAAGTGGATCAAGACCAACGACGCGTCGACGCGGCAAGAACTATCGAACATCGAAAAGGAGCTCGAGCGCAAGCAGGTCATCATCGGGAATGACGCCCAGGGCGGCGTGGCCGTGCCGACGGTTATCCTGCGCGAAATTGAACGCCTCGAGCTACAGATCAGCCCAATCCGCAGCCTGGTGCGGGTCGTACCCGCGGCGTCGGGCGATTTTCATGCTCTGGTCAATGAGCGTGGAACAACCGCCGGCTGGGTAGGCGAATCGGACTCGCGCACCGAGACCGAGACGTCGAGATTGCGGCGTCGGTCACCGACCTCTGGTGAGCTATACGCCTATCCGAAAACCTCGGAATGGGCGATGAATGACATTTTCTTCGACGTCGCGGCGTGGCTTGCCGAAGAGTGTGCACAAGCCTTCGCGGTGGCCGAGGAGTCGGCGGTTCTTGTGGGGGACGGCGCCAACAAGCCGACCGGCATGCTGAACACGGCGCCCAACACGACGCCCGATTTTGCATCGCCAGCACGCGATCCGGCGGCCTTCGAAGCGATCGAGGTGCAGAGCAGCCAGTCACCGGCTGCGGCGGAGATCACGCCCGAGAGCCTGGTCGATGTCATCTACCGGCTGCATTCGCAATACCGCGCGGGGGCGAGCTGGATCATGAACTCGGAGACGGCCGGCGCGACGATGAAACTGAAGGACAAGGACGGCCGGTTTCTGTGGACACAGAGCCTTGCGGCGGGGCAGCCAAATATGCTGCTCGGCTATCCGGTGCAAATTGTCGAAGGCCTGCCGGGGATTGCGCCGAACGCCTTCCCGATTGGGTTTGGCAACTGGAATCGGGCGTATCTCCTGATCGACATTGCGACGCCGCGGATCACCCGGGACGAGGTGACGCAGCCGGGATTCGTGAAGTTCTACGTCCGTCGCCGCGTGGGTGGGTGCGTGTTCAACAATCACGCCGCCAAGTTCCTGAAGCCGGTCACGAGCTGATCACGAGTTCGGCCGCGTGGCCTCGACGCGGCCGATATCCCGCCTGCCGTGTTCCGGCGCACGGCGGGTTGAGGGGAAGCCAGCGTCCGTTCGCGGCGCTGGGGCGGGCTCTGCAGTCGCCAGGCGCGGGGCTGCGGAGCCCGCCAGGCTTGATCCGCTGGGCGATATGCCGGCGGTTTGGGAAGGGAAAGGGATATGGCGAGGTCTGCAACAGTCGGTGCGTTGAGGGTTACGCTCGGCGCCGATACAGCGCAATTCGAGCAGGGCATGAAGCTGGCGCAATCGCGCCTGTCCTCCTTTAGCTCTGCAGCGGCGAAAGCGGCGGCCGGTGTTGCCGCAGCCATGAGCGGACTTGGCGCGTTGGTGGCAGCCAAGGTCCAGGGTATGCTGACAGATGTGGACAAGCTCGCCAAAATGTCGCGTTCGATCGGCGTTCCGGTCGAGCAGTTCACGGCGTTGAAGTATGCCGCCGAGCAGAGCGGCGCCTCGGTCGAGGAGCTGGCGCGGCTGTTCCGCAATGTCGCCCGCAACATGCAGGCGGCGGCCTTGTCTGGCGGCACGGCCTTCTCCAAGGCATTGGAGAGCATCGGTGTCGCCTGGCGCGATGCCGAAGGCAATTTCCGCCGTGCCGACGAGCTCCTGCTCGACGTCGCCGACAAATTCAAGACTATGCAGGACGGAGCCGGAAAAACGGCGCTCGCCATGAAAATCTTCGGCGAGATGATGGGCCCGCGCTTCGTCTCAATGCTGAATTCTGGCTCCGATGGCATACGCCAAATGATGGAGGAAGCCCGGAAGCTAGGCATTACCCTCGATCAGCAAACCGCTGATGCGGCCGAGCGGTTCAGCACCGCCATGACGAAGATGAACGAGGGCAGCCGCGGAATGTGGGTGATCCTCACAAAGCGTCTAGCGCCCGCTCTGGCGACGTTGGCGGAGCGGTTCGCGGCGACCGCTGGGCAAAGCAAGGTTGTCCAACTGGCAATCGAAGCCCTGGTGATCGCCTTCAAGTCGCTTGTGACGGCGGGCACGATCGTGCACGGCGTGTTTCGCGAGATCATCAACGTGCTGTCGGCAGCCGGCAGTGCAATCATGGCCGTTGCCCGCGGTGAGCTTTCGCAGGCCTTGGAAGCCGCCAAGTCTGCGTGGTCCGACATGGGATCTGCGATCGCAGAGGACATTCAATTCATCCGGGATCTGTGGACCGACGCGACGAAGGAGATTCAATCGGCTGCCGTGACCTTCGAGGAGACGGTCGCGCCGCCGATCGTTCGCAGCACCAAGGAAATCGAAAAGGCGGCGCGGGAGATGGAGGCCGAGGCGCGCCGCGTCTTCGAGGCCACACGCACGCCGGCCGAGCAGCTGCGCATGGAGCTCGACAAGCTCAATCGGCTATTGGAGGCTGGCGCGATCGATTGGGATACCTACCAGCGGGCCATTAAGATGGCCCAGGATCGATTCACTGAGGTAAATCAGCTTGCCGCCCAAGCCGGCGCCGGGCTTGCGGATGCATTCACCGATGCGATCACTGGTGCCCGTAGGCTGTCGCAAGCCTTGCAGAATGTCCTGCAGCGCCTTGCCAGGCTTGCACTGAATCAGGTGTTCAACACGTTAATTGGCCTGCCGATAAACGCCATTGCCGGCGGTGTGAGCGGCGTCTTCGCCGGCATGTTTGCGGAAGGCGGGAGCTTCAAGGTTCCGGGCCCCGGCGGCATCGACAGCAAGCTCGTCGCCTTCCGCGCCACACCCGGCGAGCGCGTGACCGTCTCGAAAAAGGGCGATGAGGGCGGCGGGCTGGCGATCCTGCAACCGCGCGTCGTGGTCAACAACTACGCTGACGCCAGCGTGGATTCGCGCACGCGTGAGGATGGAACGCTCGAGCTGACGGTGCGGGCCATCGTGCGCGACGAGCTCGGCTCCGAGCGCGTCAATCCCATCATGCGAAACAAGCACGGCCTGATGCCGCGTCTGAGGGCGCGCTGACGGCAACCACTGCGCAATCGTTTCCTCGGTTGCGCAACGGTTCTCAATTAGCAATCGAGATGTAAACGCATCGACCGCGCCGCTCGACGCGGAGGCGGTCAGCGACCTCGGCACGGAGTCGGGTGGCGCGGCTTGGGCTCACACCGAGCAGCTTGGCGAGCTCGGCATTCGTCACTGGCCGGTTAACCTTTCTCAGAGCCGCAATCACTCGATGGGCCGGAGCCGCTGGTGAAAAGAGGTTCCTGATCGGAACCTCGTTCGGTGCAGGGCCGACGTTCGCGGCAGCGCGCTTCCTGCGGCGGCGCGCCTGAACGTAATCTATTGTTTTATCGAGCCAAAGCGCGCCGATGACGCCGGCGGCGACTGCTTCCAACATGGTTTCTGTTCCCCCGCTTGTGTAATGAATGGAGTCGGTTGCGGAGTCGCGTGGCCGCGACCCCTGATTGTCAGAAGAGGCGACAGAAGAACACGACCGGCCCCAGGAGGGCGGACCCATCGATCTCTTCGGGCTCGTATTTCTGGTTGAGCGGCGCCAGGCGCAGCGGCGTCTGCAAGAGCCTGCCGATGATCAGCCGGCCATCGACCTCCGCCGCGGCGAGCTCGTGAAGCTCCGGCCATCGGCTGCGATCGACGCAAACCCAGTCGCCGGGCCACAAACTCTCCAGCGCGTCGCAGACGTTCCGCGCGTCGCGCACCTGGCGGAGCTCGCATCTTCGGTTGGGGTATGTATACTTTTCTGCGGTGTGGTTCATGAATGGGATCTCCTCCTCGTGAATCACGCCGGAGCCCGAGAGTGTGCGGCACTCTCGGGCTCGCTCATTTCAGGCGCCGAGCAGCCAGCCGGCTACGGTAAGCGCCGCGTAGAGCCCGACGATTGCCCAAGCAATTCGCACGTACCACTCGATTGCCGTGATGGCGGTGTCGATCTTCATGGCGTCCTCGCGGGTCATGTTTTCCTCCAATCGGCGCTGAAACTCTAATTGCGCCTGCTTTTTATGTATCCCAATAAATAACAAAATGCAAGCTGTGGTATCGTCATATGGAATCACATTTTCGTGATTTGTAGTTATTTAACGGGAGACGCTAATTATGGCGCACCCTCCAAAGAAGCAGAGAGGACGGCCAAGACGGGCCGAATCGCAGATGAGGCAGATTGCAGTACGATTCCCTGAGGAAATGTTGGCTGAGATCGACGCCATCATTGCCAGCAGGATGGACAAGCCGGATCGCTCGGCGCTCATTCGCGAAGCCGTCGCGGCATGGCTGATATCCCGGAAGGAGAAACGGTAACGACTTTGTGGAGCGGGTGCTTGAAGCACACGTTGCGGCAAAGGAGCGAAAAAAGAGCGGTTCCCGGTCTGGCTGATCAAATTTTTGTGAGGTCGAGAAGGGCGACCGCCTTCGAAATCGTGCGATTCAGTGCATTTGGCTTCAACCAGTGCAAAACAGTGCGATTCATTGCACGATATTCATGTTTTGTTCTCGGTGGCGGCAATCCTTTTCCATACAACCCGCGCGGTGGGCGTTCTGGCATGATCCGATTCGCGGGGGGCAGGACCGGCTGTCAATTTGGGTTGCTGCAGTGAGGGATAAGCAAGCAATCTTGCCACCAAGTCTGCCGCCGCGTGGGCTATCACGAGAGCAGGCGGCGGCTTACTGCGGGATCGGGACCAGCCTTTTCGACAATCTCGTTGAGAGCGGCGTGTTCCCGACGCCAAAGGCACTCGGTGCGCGCCGCGTGTGGGATCGTCTCGAGCTTGATAAGGCGTTTTCCGCTGTCCCGAACATCCGGAAGGACATTGAGGACGTATGGAGCAAAGTGGAGTTATGACCAAGCGCCCGCTGCCGAAATACGTCCATGAGGACCGAGACCGTCACGGCAACGTGAGGCGCTATTTCTGGCGCCGACCAGGGCCAAAGGTGCGGATGCATGAAGAGCCTGGAAGCCCTGAATTTTGGCATCGCTATGCGGAGCTGATGCGGTTGAGCTCGTTGGGGGCCATCGAGCGTAAGCCCAAGCGGGGCGAGCCACCGCCGCACAAGACGTTAGGCTGGGTTGCCGAGCAGTGGATGCACTCGCGCGAGTTCACCCGCTTGGGAAAGCAGACGCAGAAAGACCGCCGGTGGTATGTGGACGCGATGTTGGCCGAGCCGATTAACCGGACGCTCCCTGGAGTCACGTTCGCGAAGATGCCCATCGAGCGGGTGACGAAAGAAGCGGTGGAGGTGTTGCGCGACAGAAAGGCAGACACCCCAACATCGGCCAACACGCGCGTGTTCCTAATGCGCCAACTGCTGCGCTGGGCTGTGAAACAGGGCTATGTCCCGACGAACGCGGCCGAGCAGGTCGAAAACTTGCCCTATAAGAGCGACGGACACCGAACGTGGCTGATCGAGGAGCTGCAGCAGTACCGGGACCGTTGGCCAATCGGCACAAAGCAGAGGTTGGCGTTCGAGATACTCTATTGGACGGGGTGCCGCATCAGTGATCTCGCCCAGCTTGGCCGCCAGCATGTGCGAGGCGGTCGAATTATTTTCACCGCACACAAGAACAGGGAAAGGTCGCCTGCCCGGATCGATATTCCTGCGGCCCCGGAGCTCCTGGACATAATAGCGAACAGTCCGTGCGGAGAGCTGACGTTCCTGACGACCGAGTGGGGGCCGCCCTACAAGAGTCACAAGGGCCTAAGCAGGCGGTTTGTGGATTGGTGTCGCGAGGCCGGCTTGCCCAAGGGGTGCAGTGGTCACGGCATCAGAAAGGCAGCGGCCTGCGAACTCGCTCTCAAGGGCGCGAACGTCAATCAGTTGATGGCGGTATTCGGATGGAAGACGGCCAAAGAGGCGCTTCGCTACACCGAGGCGGCCGAGCGAGCGCGGCTGTCTGATCATGCCTTCATCCTTCGAAGCAGGACGGAACCGGGAACAATTTGTTCTCACACAACCCCATCTTCGAATGTTCTCACCCTACCTTCGGCCAAAAATACGAGGAAAAACAATGATCTATAGGATGGCTGGCAGTGCGGCTCGTACTGCCAGCCATCGCCGGCCGGAAGACGATCTACGAGTTTGGCCTCCATCGGCAGCAGATTTGGCGGCAGCGGTAGGGCTGCGATGCTTCCCGTCTTTTGAGCCTGGGTCTTCTTATCTGGTGGCCGCAAAGGGCACCTCCCGTGTCAATCGCCAGTTTGCCACCTGGCACAACGCGCGGATGCTCTGGTCGCGTTCCCGTCCGCAAGCGACGGGAATTGACAATCGCGTGCGACTGCCCGACACCGGTGCCGTTATGGCCAATCCCGTCCTAGTTGAGGTGCTGCGCGGGGAGCGCGTGGAAAGCCGGCACCGCGGAGCGGTGGCCGTCGAGGGGCCGGATGGGCGGTTGGCGTTCGCGCTTGGTGAGGTCCACCGGCCGATTTTCCCTCGCTCCGCGATCAAGGCGATCCAATGTCTTCCGCTGATCGAGACGGGTGCAGCCGACCGGTTTGGATTTGGCCCGGCGGAAATCGCGCTCGCTTGCGCCTCCCATAGCGGCACGGAGCGGCATGTCGCCGTGGCCGCAGGCATGCTGGCGAAGGCTGGGCTCGACGTGACGTCACTTGCCTGTGGGGCTCACGAGCCCCTGTCGCTCGACGCGGCACGCCAACTCATTCTCAACCGTCAACAACCTACGCCGTTGCACAACAATTGCTCCGGCAAGCACGCGGGCATGCTTGCAACGGCGGTGCATATGGGCGAGCCGTTAGACGATTACTGGCGACCGGAGCACCCCGTCCAAGCTCGCATTGCGGCAGTGCTGGAGGACCTGACGGGGGCTCCAATTACCGGTTACCGGGTTGGCATTGACGGGTGCTCGGCTCCCAACTGGGCCATACCCCTCGCCAATCTGGCGCGCGCCTTCGCCCGCCTAGCCACGGGCGAGGGTTTGGCGGAGGCGCGGGCCGAGGCAGCTCGCCGCGTGCTTCAGGCCTGTTGGGCCGAGCCGGAATTGGTCGCCGGTCAAGGGCGGTTGGATACGGTGCTCATGGCTCGGTTCCCTGGCCTGGTGTTCCTCAAGACCGGGGCCGAAGGAGTCTACTGCGGAGCGGTGCCAGCGCGAAAGCTGGGCTGCGCTGTGAAGATCGACGACGGCGCGAAGCGCGCATCCGAAATGGTCGTCAAGGCGCTGATTGCGCACCTCGTGCCCGAGGCTCGCGACCTGTGCACGGAGGAGGTGCTGCCCAACTGGCGTGGGCTTCCCGCTGCAAGCATCCGATGTGCTCCGGAATGGCTCAACGCATTGGCAGAAGCGGGATTTTGACCTCACGCCGAGAAGGGTCGGCCGAGCGTCGCTGCGATGATTTCCAGGCTGCCACTGACCGCCTGCTCCCAGCCGAGCCGGGTCGGGGCGGAGCTGTTTTTGCTCTTGCGGCCGAGGGCCGTCGGCACATGGACGAATCCGCATTTTATCGGCCGTCCAACTCGGCGCGCCCCCTCAAGAGATCGATATAGGACTGCATTGCATAGATAGGCGCCCGCATCGCGAGAGAGGCTTACCGGCAGCGATTGCTTTCGCAAACGCTCCACGATGCGACGTGCAGGAAAGCTTGCAGCAATAACATCGGGGCCATCAGGAGATAGCTTCTCGGATGGCGGCAGCAGCCCAGCGGCATCGCAGATCAGCCGAGCCCGGTTTTCGCCCCGAGACTCGATTGTGAATCCAGAGGCCGAACTCGAGACGCCGAAGTGAAGAGCCACCGCCGGCTTCAGCTCCGTGATGAGATCGACCACAGTCTCGGGTGCAGCGCGCCACTCCGTCGGCAAAATGGCCGTTTCGACGTGAAAGCCGGGCCAGCGCTTGCGGGCTTCGCGTGCCACCTCCGGCACAAGCTCCGCTGTTGCATTTTCCGGCACACCAGGAAATGGGCCAAAGCCAGTGAGAAGGATTGTCGGGCGCCGCTTGGACATTCTCTCGAAATAAATACTTATCGGCTTCGCCGGAAGTGTGCTTCGCAAAAATGCCAAATCTCGCAGATTAGTTAGTCCCTTATAAGCAAACGGACCACCTCTTCGACGGCCCGCGGCACAGTGATCGTCCCCTGGCGCACCTGCGCCTCAAGCTCGGCAATCCGGCTTTCCGCGTCTTTCCGTGCTTTAAGCTCGCTCAGCAAGCGTTCATGGAGCATATCGCGCATCCACCGGACTGCTTGCGATTGGCGCCGATCGAAAAGCTCGCCGGTAGCCGACATCCGCGACCGGTGCTCGGCAATCTTCTCCCACACCTCGTCGAGGCCGCGATTCTCGACCGCCGAGGCGACGAGCACGGGCGGCCTCCAAGTTTCTGACCGTGGCATCAAGAGGTTGAGCGCGCCCCGATAATCGGCCGCCGTGCGCCTCGCGCGCTCGACATTGTCGCCGTCGGCCTTGTTGACGACGATCATGTCGGCAATTTCGATCACGCCCTTCTTGATGCCCTGCAACTCATCCCCGCCACCGGGGAGCATCAGCACGAGGAAGAAATCGACCATTTCGGCGACGGCCGTCTCGGATTGCCCGACGCCGACCGTCTCGACGATGACGACATCGAATCCCGCGGCCTCCACCAACAGCATCGTTTCGCGCGTCCGGCGCGTGACACCACCGAGCGTACCGGCGCTCGGCGAAGGTCGGATGAAAGCGTTGGGGCTTGCAGCAAGCCGGGCCATGCGGGTCTTGTCGCCGAGAATGGAGCCCCCGGTCCGGCTGGAAGTCGGGTCGACTGCCAGCACGGCCACCTTGTGGCCCTTGGCGATCAAGTTCATCCCGAGCTGGTCGATCGTGGTCGATTTGCCGACGCCTGGAACGCCAGTGATGCCAATACGCCAGGCATTTCCGGTCGAGGGGAGCAGCTCCTGCAGCAGGTCCTGCGCGAGCTCTTGATCGTCCGAACGGGTGCTCTCGATCAGCGTGATCGCACGAGCCAGCATGGCTCGGTCGCCGCGCCGGACGCCGTCGGCAAGTTCAGCGATGCTGAAGGGCAGACGTTTCGGTCTTTGGTTCATTCGCGGCCCTCGACTGTGCGGGGAACTTGGCCGCGAAGCGATGGCAAGGCAAGCCCCGTGGGTCGACCGGCCGATCGCCTCAAGCTGAGGATGAGCGGCTTTCGAACAATCGAGAGCAGTTGCAGCTGCCCAGGCCCGCTTCTACAGTGCACCGCCAATGCTGCCCGTGGAGGGGGACGAGCCATGGAATTGACGCCGCTCGCAACGATTGCACTCATCGCCTGCGCGGTGGTCCTCATTTACGCCTTCGTCTGGTGGCTCACCCGGACGATCTCGCGACGGGTACGGGCCGTGGTGCGCTCGGCAGTGGTGCTCATAACAGGCGTTGCGTTGGGCATTGGCTTGCTCCTCAACTTTCAGATGATCTCGCGGGATTTTGCAATCCCGCCGCAAGGCGAGGAACAACAGGTTGGCGCCGAGCCCGCCGACCGGGACCAACAGACCGCGACGAAACCGGACGCTTCGGATGAAGAGCAGACGGCCCGGCATAGGTCGGAGCAACCAACATGGAGATCTGGTCGCCGTTCACTGCCTGAAGCAATGCCGGAGACTGGAGCCGATCCTTCGGCTGGCGACGCTCCGGCAATGCGAAATGGCATGGAGCCGATGGCGACCCCACCACCGGCTGATTCTGAATGGGATGTCGTGCCTGTCTTCTACGGCACCGATCGCGGCAGGATCGAGAATGCGGAGCGGGTAGACTATGGCTCGGATCGCGGGAGGCGCCTGCAGCTCGGTCATGCCCTAGTGACGGTTCCCAAAATCCATCAAGTCCCTCAGATCGAACGCCCGTGGGTCTATCGCATACCGTTCACGCAGATCGTCATCTGGGAGGAGGCGGAGGATCCCAGGAAGCATTTCACCTTGAAGGAAATCCGCGAGGTGGGAGAGCTGGAATTCCTGGAGCTCGTTCGCAAACGGCTGGCCGAATCGATGGCCTACAAGAACCACGCACTAGTTTTCGTGCATGGTTTCAATACCAGCTTTCAATTCGCGATCTTTCGCACGGCCCAGATCGCCTACGATCTGAAGTTCGACGGGGCGCCGTTTCTTTATAGCTGGCCCTCCAAAGGCCAGCTTGGAATGCAGGACTACAGCTACGATCGGGAGAGTGCGCAAGCCGCAGAGCCCTATTTCAGGGATTTTCTGAAACTGGTCGTCAATGAGACTGGGGCCACGTCGGTCAGCATCATAGCCCACAGCATGGGCAATCAGCTCTTGCTACCGGTGCTCCGTGATCTCCGCCGTGAGGCGCCGGATTCAGTTCGCATCTCGCAGGTGATCCTCGCAGCACCCGATGTGGACCGCGATAGCTTCGAGTTCCTGGCCCGAGAAATTCAGGGAATTAGCAACGGAGTTACACTCTTTGCCGCCGCGAACGACCGGGCCCTCGCGGTGTCGCGACAGTTCTGGGGTGGCGTGCCGCGGGCCGGCGACGTGCCGCCGGAAGGTCCGATCCTGGTGCCCGGTGTCGATACGATCGATGTAACCAACATCAATAGCGAGATGTTCTCGCTCAATCACTCGGGTTACGCCGAAAAAACCGAGCTGCTGAATGACATCCAGCTGCTCATTCAGACGGGAGAGCGGCCGCCGGAGAAACGCATCCCGATCTTGGAACGGATAAGCACCTCGCGTGGCGATTTCTGGCGTTACCCGGCAATTCGCTAAGTCTTTGCTAGGACGAAATAGCTCTAGCTCTGTCTGCCGGTAGGAGTTGCCAGGTGCCGATTGCCTCGCGTTCGATGGTTGCGGGGTTGGTCGGGATTTGGATGTACTCACCGTTGGACCAGCTCTTCTCGAAAGTTCGGTAATAGCGGGAAAACGGATTGCCCGATTGGCCGGTCGGCTGCATGAACAGCGAGTTATCGAGATCGGAAAGATCGTATATGGCCCGCAGGCTCGCCGCATGCCGGTTGGCAAAGGGCCTATCCGTTCCGAATTCCACGATACCGCGATTTAACGTGTAAGGTCCGCCAGGGGAGGCAACACCGACGTTGAAATAGCGCCCGATAATGGGGAGCGCAGAAAACGCTCGATGCTCGCCGAGTGCGGTATGGGCCTCGCCCCAGGACCACTTGGCGCGATCGGTGCCAAAGATTTTTTCGAGGTCCTCGAGTGCCCGCCGCAGTGCAGATGCGAGGACGTCTGAACAGCTTTCTCGTTCCGGCGTCCTGCCGTCGTCGCACCAGTCTCGGCTTGTCGCGTCACCCTTGAGCAAGCGAATTATCGCCTTCGCTTGCGGGTGGAAGAAGCTCCCGAAGGCCGGCCCGAGATCATCGGCATAGATGCCTCGAACGGACTCGCGGAGCCATGCGACGAAGATGAGTGGCTCCGCTGAATCGGCGCGCATCGAGGCATCCCACCGGCTCAAGAAATCGAGCACTTCCTTGTCTTCTGGAGCCGTGGCCGCTGGTCTGGCAGCGGCGATCATCAGCGGAGCGAGCTCTGCAAAAGCGGGGGAATGGACGTCGAGCTGGGCCGCTTGCATCGAGCCAATATCATGTCCATCCCGGTCGACAATGAGCTCTCGCACGCGGTGATGGCGGTAGTCTGCATCCCAGTCGAAGGTGATGAGATGCGGATAGCTGTCGGGCACGATGCGCGCATTCGCCGTGCCGATCGCACCCTCGGGCGGATCGACCACATGCGGCATGTCTCTTGGCGGCACAAAACCTTGCCAATCGTAGATCGGATCCCAGCCCGGCACAGGCGCACGGCCAGCCACCAGGTTGTCGGGATGACGAACCGGCAGACGGCCGGGCGCAATCATGGCGATTTTTCCCTGGGTGTCGGCAATCACCATGCTTTGTATTGGGACGACGTAGGGCTGGGCGCGCTCGATGTAGTCGTCGACCGTGCGGACGTTCTCGTCGATCAGCCCGGCGAGGATGGTCGTGTCATCGTCCGACAACGCCGTCCATTGCAGGGCTGCGACATGGCCCGGCCCGAGGAGTTGGCCGAGATTGCGAAAATTGGCGGGAAGAACGGGCCCGTGTCGGGTCCGGCGACGTTCAACCAAACGTGTCTCGCTGCCAGCAACGCGGATCTCCATGACGTCGACTTCGAATCGTTGCCAGCCCGTCGGCGTCAGATATTCTTCAGGATCGTCCGGGTTCAGCTTTTCGATGAACAAGTCCTGGACGTCGGCTTCCGAATTCGTGAAGCCCCAGGCGAACGTATCGCTCCGCCCAAGAACAATGACCGGGGTGCCGGGCAAGCTCGCCCCGACAAGATTGATCCGGCCGCGATCGGCGGTCTCAATTGCAAGGTGGGCCAAATACCAGATGGAAGGTGCCGACAGCCGCAGGTGCGGATCGTTGGCGAGAAGGGGCTTACCTGTCGTTGTCCGCGTTCCCGCAACCACCCAACTGTTCGACGCGCCGGGATCGAGGATGGCATCGAGCGCTGCAGTGGTTGTCGTGGATTGCGCCGTGCGCAGCGATCTCAGCGGATAAAGCGAGGCAATGCTCGGCATCGGCGGTGGCTGTTCTCCGCCGTTGAGCGGCATGACGTCGTCCATCTCGGCGGGTGACAGACCCTGAGCGGCGAGCGTCAGTCGCCGGATTTCAGCGTTAAGGTTCGCGCTGAGGTTCAGCGCCATGATCTTGATGATCGTGAGGCTGTCCGCGGGCTGCCAAGGCTCGGGCTGATGGCGGAACAACAGAAATTCCGGCGGCAGACGTACCTCGAATAGGCGCGTCGGCCGCTCCAGGAAAGCATTCACACCCTCTGCATAGGCGGAAAGCAGCGCCTGGGCCTCAGCCGGCAATCGCGCATAGCTGCGTTCAGCGTGGCCAGCGAGGTCGAGCGTGCGCAAGAAGATGTCCAGCTCAAGCGTACGCTCACCAAAAATTTCGGAGAGCCGGCCCTGTCCCGCACGGCGCATCATTTCCATCTGCCACAGCCGATCCTGGGCATGGGCAAACCCGAGGCCCCGGTAAAGATCAGCCGTGCTCGCGCCCGTGATGTGCGGCACCGCATTGCTGTCCCGCACGATGGTCACAGGCTTCACAAGCCCCGATATCTCGAGGCTGCCGCTCAATGGAGGCACGGTGCCGCGGATGATGGCCAACACCCCAACCGCGGCCGCGATGATCAGACCGGCGCCGAGGAGCGCGCGTTTTGCCCAGGCCCTTCTCCGCTTCATGCGGCTTTCCGGAGTAGTTGAACCTGCGATGGTTCTGCGCCTGATGAACAGGGCGCTGCGGTGACGAGATCAGAACGCAGGCGCGCCGGAAAAGGTCCCAGCACGGAGATCGATGGATCACCGGCCTCCGCCGATATCGATGATGGTGTTGGTAACGTAAGAGGCTTGTGGCGAAAGCAGAAAAAGGACGACTTCGGCAACTTCCTCCGGCTTGCCTGTCCGCCCTAATGGCACCGTGGGGCCGAGCTTCGCCAGGCGTTCCTTGTCTCCCATGTCGTCGTGAATGGTCGTCTCGATGAGGCCGGGTCGCACCGCCGTCACGCGAATGCCCTGCGGGGCAAGCTCGAGAGCGAGCCCGGTCGTGAATGTATCGATGGCACCTTTTGAAGCGGCGTAGCTTAGAGAGCCGTTGGCGCCGCCCAGCCGAGCTGCCGCCGATGACATGTTGACGATAGCACCACCCTTGCCACCGAGCTTGGTGGACATGCGTTTGGCCGCTTCGCGCGCGCACAGGAACTGGCTCGTGATGTTGACGCGCCACATCTCATCGAGCTCCGACGCCACCACCTCGGTGATCGGCTTCATCAGATGAACAATGCCGGCGTTGTTGAAGAGGGCGGTGACAGGGCCAAGCTCCCGATCCACTGTTTCGAACAGCCGCACGACGTCGTCCTCACGGCTCACGTCTGCTTGAACGGCGATGGCACGCCCGCCGGCTTTCTCGATCTCGTTGACGACAGCCTCGGCATGCGCCGGGTTACGATTGTAGTTGACCGCGACCTTATATCCACGCGCGCCGCCGAGCTTTGCCGTGGCAGCACCGATTCCGCGGCTGCCGCCCGTCACAATGAGAACACCCGTCATGCGATCATCCCTGTTTATGCCGGCCCAACTATTCGGGCAGGGGAGGATAGCCCCTCAGGACTCCAAGGGAAAGGAGCGCGCGAGCGGCAAAGTCCGTCGGCGCCTGCCATATGTTTGACAAACATGCTGAGTCCAAGGCTTCGCGCAACGCAACAAGCTGAGGTTCGGGTATGGTGAAAGGTGTCGATCGCCGGACGGTGATCGTCAACTCCGGTCGTGCGCTCCTGGCAGCGCTCGCAGTTGGAGGATTCGCTTTGCCGGCACGTGCAACGGCTGGCCTGAAGTTTGGTGAGAAGTTTCCCTTCTCCTACGATTGGCTGAAGCAAAAGGCGCGTGCGCTCGTAAAAGAGCCATATGTTCCTCCGCCTCGGCCGGCGCCGGAGATCGTGCAGCAGATCGATTACGCCGAGCACGGCAAGTTGCGATTCAAGCCCGAATACGCGCTGTTTGCCGATGGTCCCGGTCAGTTCCCGGTCACCTTCTTTCACCTCGGCCAGTACTTCCCGAAGACGGTCACCATGCATGCCGTGTTCGGCGGGGAGGCACGGGAGATCCTTTATCTGCCTGAGTACTTCGAGATGCCGGACTCCTCGCCGGCGCGGAAGCTACCCGAGACAGCTGGCTTTGCCGGCTTCCGCTTTCAGGAGAGCCGGAATGGGCATCCGGGGCGGGATGGCAAGCCTCTCGACTGGCGCAAGAATGATTGGGTCGCGTTCCTTGGCGCTTCATACTTCCGCGCCATCGGCTCTGACTATCAGTATGGCATTTCAGCTCGCGGCATCGCGATCGATCCGGCCGTCGCTGGAGTTGCTGAGGAGTTCCCGGACTTCACGAACTTCTACATCGAGGCTCCGGTAGATGGAGCCAACGAGGTCACCGTCTACGCCTTGCTCGAGGGGCCGAGCGTCACAGGTGCCTTCCGCTTCCTGATGCGCCGCGATCAGGCCGTGACAATGGACATCGAGAATGAGATTCATCTACGCCGCGATGTTCAGCGGCTGTGCATTGCGCCGCTGACCTCGATGTACTGGTACTCCGAGAAGAAGAAGCCCGAGGGGATCGACTGGCGCCCCGAGGTGCATGACTCGGACGGGCTGGCCATGTGGACCGGCTCCGGCGAGCGCATTTGGCGGCCGCTCAACAATCCACCGCGCACCATCACGTCGGCATTTGCTGATGAAAACCCTCGCGGCTTCGGCCTCATGCAGCGCGATCGCAACTTCGACCATTACCTGGATGGCGTGGCCTACGAGCGCCGGCCTAGCCTCTGGGTGGAGCCGATCGGGGATTGGGGCAAGGGGTCGGTGCAGCTCATCGAGATTCCCACCGACGACGAGATTCACGACAATATCGTTGCCGCTTGGGTTCCGGCTGAACCAGCCGTTGCGGGGCAGTCTCACGCCTATCGCTACAGGCTCTACTGGCAGGCAGAGGAGCCCGAACCCGGTCCCCTCGCTCGGGCTGTCGCGTTGCGGATCGGTAGGGGCGGTGAGCCTGGTAAGCCGCGTCCGGCTGGGGTCCGGAAGTTTGTCGTCGAGTTTCTAGGTGGGCCGCTCGAGCGGCTGCCAACAGGCACGCTCCCGGAAGCAGTTGTCACGGTATCGCGGGGAGAGGTGTCCCAGGTCTTCACAGAGGCCCTGCCCAACGATGTTCCTGGTCACTGGCGCGCCCAGTTCGACCTCGCTGTCAACGGGTCAGAACCTGTCGAGATCAGGGTCTATTTGCGTCTGGCTGGCGAAGCACTGAGCGAGACCGTGCTCTATCAGCATCATCCGTTCTGACCAGCGCTCCCCTCACGGCTCGGGATAGCGGGTATCGAAGGTGTCATTGCCGCAGTTGGGGCACTGGGGGATGATCTGGCCTCTTTCGACGTGCACACGGGCGTGGCAGTTCCGGCATTGGAAATCGCCCGTTTCGAGAGCTGTCTCACCCTTGCGAGCAAGCATGGCGCCGACTCCTCGCGTATGAGGATACTGCATCAGCAACCACTGGTCCCGTGTGGGGTTCCGATCGCGTCCGACACCTCGGGCCCCCGGGGCGAGCTAGAGGCTGTTCTGCCGGAGGAGAAGTGTGAGCTCCGGCTCAATTCCGGTTTCGGACGACGGCGATCGCAGCCGGCGAGTATGCCTGCGGGTTGAGCGAAACCCAAACCCTCGGGTCCAGGAACGACTGGCGCATGATGTACTCGTACGGCTTCATGTACCAGAGCATCACCTCGTCGACCTTGTTGTCGAGGATAAAGTCGCCCTGGGCGGTGCGTGCGGTGAGCACCGCGTGGCCCTCACCAAGCTCATCGCGCACAACGGTCATGAGCAGAGCGCTGGGCGGCCATCCGCGCTCGATGAGGATCTTACGCTTCAATAGCGCATAGTCCTCACAGTCCCCCCGATCGGTGGGCAAGGTCCACTTCTCATTGACGCCGTACAACTCGTAATCAGTCGCAGGCCGAATTTTCCGGTTGACGTACCTGTTGACCTCGTCGAGCTCGCTCAAGCGCTCCGGTGTGGCGTGGAAGCGGCGATCGCTCCGAGGCCCTGGGGCGCATTCGTTCGGCATCTTGCTGCAGAACTGAATGAAACCGAAGGGCGGAACAGCTTGCCCGAAGACGCGCATGTAAAGGGCGGATTGCTCTGCGGCTCTCATTCTCGAGTTGTCGGCGGCTGCGCTGCCAGCATGAAGCAACCCGGAAATAACAATGAGCATGAGAGCCTTGACTCGCATGGCACGCAACCCCACCCAGAACTCGGTACACGCCCCGAGGAACCCTCTGAAAAGCCCCGGACCGTCCGCTGTACTTTTCCCGCCAAGCTGCCGCTCCATTGCGACGAAATCGTGTTGCTCCGCCTCTAGACGGTCGCCCATCCCCAGCTGCGGGGACAAAGCCGGATCAGAGGAAGGAGCACCGCTAGTCATCGCGTTCTGGATGTTCGGGGAATCGAGACCGCGTTTCTCAGTGTGATGACGGATGACCTTGGCACGAGGCTTGCCGACTACTGCCGGCCGCGTTTCCTTCCCAAAGTTCATCTTGATCGAAGCGCCTGATAGGGGTGCGGCTTGTGCAGCCCGGCCACCGGAATTCTCGAGGGCACATACGACGGTCGGCGTCGAAACCATGGGCAGCTCGCAATCGCGCTACTGTTCGGCCCTGCAGAGCACTGCAGCCGGGAGATCGTGGCCGGTGGCCTGAAGTCTTTTGCGTGTGGGATCGACTATGGCAGCGAGCTGTTAAGGAAGGGTAATCCGCTTTGCCAAAATTGGCGGTAATGGCCGGCGCGCGCGAGCGAGGGAAGGGAGTGTTTTCAATCTTTGAGAAAGCTGGCTCGGCTCGATCGCCCGCCCTCATAGACGCGGAAGCTGCGTTGTTTGATTTGGACGAGCCGCGCACTGCGGACTTCAGCCGGGGGCCACTTCGACGTGAGCTGTCGTATGCATGGTAAGTCGTCGGGCCTGAACAGCTCGTGCCGCACTAGGCGGCACTGATTGAGGTGTCCCATTTCGTGCCATCCCGGTTCCACTTCGGCGCTCATCGACCCGATGAACCGGTCGATCGCCTCGCTGGCGTTCACGAGGGGCAAGATGAGCATCTCAATCAGGACCGGATTTTTCCTTGGTGCCAATGCCTCCAACTCGAACAACCCAGCCACTCCCTCCTGCGAGATTGTGGCGAGCTTCCGCTTCAAGATGAAGCGGTCCTCGGCGGACCAAAAGTCGAGGAGATTGCGACCTCGGAGTTCGAGGCCGAACTGCTCGCACAACTTCGTTCCGGCTATGCGGAACCGGTACATCTCGAAATTCATCCGTTCCAAGACGAAAACTCGCGGAAGGATACTGGCGATGTGGGCCGGCTCGATTTCGAGCCGCTGGGGCGCGGCGCGCGAGCCCCTGAGCCCGTTCCAGTAATGAAAGAGGGTCAGGCTCGTGTCATTCTTCATCCGGCTCACCTGAACGGGGGACGCTTCACCCCATTGTCCTCTTGCTCGACCGTGAAATCTTCCCCTCATCTTCTCCCCATTCTTCAAGCACCAGATGTCGAAGCAGCTTTCGGCCCTGGTGTCCTCGGGATTGGAAAGGTGAGCAGAATCTGTGCCAGCAGTTTTTGTCTGCGGCTCTTGTGTCCTGAGGAGTTGTCCGGATGGTGAAGGCTCTTTACATGAAGGCTTCTTGAAGAAGGACCGGTTGGTGCGCCAAGAGCCTTTCGTTAACGCCCCGTATGTCGTTTTGGGCTTGCTTGCTGCATTCGCCCTGGTCCATGTCGCGCGCGCGTTTTTGTCCGATCTGGACGATGCCTACCTCGTCCTGGCCCTCGGGTTCATTCCGGCGCGTTATGGTGGCAGTCCGTTCGAGCTACCTGGCGGCGACTTGAGCGGCATCACCTCGTTCTTCACTCACATGTTTGTGCACGGCGACCTGTTTCACCTCCTGGTGAACAGTGCCTGGCTGCTCGCTTTTGGCACGCCGCTGGCTCGGCGCATCGGAACACTGCGTTTTCTGGCGTTCAGCACGTTGTGTGGGGTCGCAGGCGCGCTCACGTTCCTCGCGCTCAATCCAGGATTGCTGGCGCCGATGGTTGGAGCCTCGGGTGCGGTTTCCGGCATGCTGGGTGGGCTGCTGCGGTTTTTGTTCAATGCCATGGACCGCGGCGGTGCAGGGCTGATTCCGGAGGGAGCCCGCGAGGTGCCAAGGATGGACCTCGGCGAGATGCTGCGCGACCGGCGCGTCCTGTTCACCGTCGCCCTTTGGGTGCTGTTGAATTTCATTTTTTCGATCGGATTCGGCGGGCTTGCCGAGCAGGGGGTGGCTTGGGAAGCGCATCTTGGTGGCTTCTTTGCCGGCCTGATCACCTTCGGTGCGTTCGATCGCGCGGCCCCGACTCCAGACGAAGCCGGTCCTCCGCTGCAGTAGCGAAGTGGCCGGGTTGCCCTGTCTGATTTTATGAAGCACGATCTGACTACCAGGGGTTGATCTCCCTGGTCACGAGGGCAATCGAATCGCGGTTGGAACGGCCCGGGCCTTCGACACGTTTCCGGCCACACCGGCCAAAGGCCCTCGGCGTGTCAGTAAGGGCGTACCGGCTGCTTTGGACGAGAGGTCGCGTCCATGAATGTAGCTGCCATTCTTAAGGGAAAGGGGCGTGCCGTCGCTACGGCGAGGCCGGAGACGACTCTGCAGGCCGTTACGGAGAAGTTGACGGCCAAGCGCATCGGTGCGCTTGTGATCGTGGGCTCGAGCGGCCAAGTTGCCGGCATCATCTCGGAACGGGACATCATCCGCGCCATCGCCGAGAATGGCGCAGAGTGCTTGCAGCGGCCTGTTTCGGAGTTCATGACCCGGGAGGTCGTGATCTGCAGTGAGGCCGATACGCTCGAGGAGCTCATGGCCATCATGACTGCGGGACGCTTCCGCCACATTCCTGTTGTAGCGGATGGGGCCTTGGTTGGCATCGTCTCCATAGGCGACGTGGTCAAGCACCACATCGCCGAGGTCGAGATGGAGGCGAGCGCGCTGCGAACCTACCTCCTGGCCGGGTAGCCAATCCCTTTAGGCCGGCCAAAACGGATAGCGGCCGGCCTCAGCCGAAAAGGCGAGCTTCCCAGACTTGGCGCGGCGGCTGATTCGCATCGCGATTACTCTCTATCGATTGGCTTCCTGATAGCCCATCCACAGATCCCACCCTTGTTTGCGCGCCCGAGAGGCCCAACTTGCGCCCTCCCGCAGCGTTGCAGCTGCGCAATTCGTGACAAATCAGCAACGATTTCAAATGAAATATGAATACAACTCAAGCGCGAGTTTGCTCGCTGCGCGCAACTGCACTAAAGCAATAATGCGAGCAACCTAAGAGGGTGTTCGTCAGCGGTCGCAACCATCATCGGCCGCTGAGTACGAGTGTCGTGCGGCGGAGCCTCATCGAGGATCCACCAAGGCGGAACCGGGACCGCGGAGCGCCCGGAACCGCGCTGCAGAGAGCAGGCCCGGCGGGCTGGTTAAGCCGCACTCTGAGTTCCAGGCGTTCAGTTCGGTTCGCGTCTCCCGAGTACCGCGTCCAGTCGGAGTGGCGTGCGCACACGCGCGTGCGTGCACCTCGGACCGGGCGCGCGAGCTGTCGCCGGGCAGCGCGTGCTGCTTTCTGCGAAACGGAACAACGAGTGGAGATGGAAATGATTGGGGGACTGAAGAAGACGACCAGTCGCTTCGCCATCGCCGCCGCGGCCAGCGTCATCGCGACCAGCGCCATGGCGGCCGATCTCGGCGGCAACTGCTGTGCCGACCTAGAGGAGCGCATTGCCGAGCTCGAGGCTACAACCGCCCGCAAGGGCAACCGGCGCGTGTCACTGACCGTCTATGGTCAGGTGAACGAGGGCATTCTTTGGTGGGATGACGGAGAAGAGACCAACGCGTACGTGGTGACGAACGAGAACTCGCGTACCCGTTTTGGCTTCCGCGGCGATGCGCGGATCAATCCTGAGTGGAGCGCGGGGTACCTGCTCGAAGTCGGCGTGCGCATCGCGAACAGCGGTCACGTGAATCAGTTCGTCGATGATAACGTGCCCAGCATCGATGCGCTCGATCTTCGTCACAGCGCTTGGTACATCGAATCGAACCGCCTCGGCCGCGTGTGGGTCGGCCATACGAATATGGCGACCGAGGGCATCACTGAGATCAACCTGTCTAACGCAGCCGTCGTTGGCGCGGTGGATGTTAACAACTTCGCTGGTGGCTTCTTTGTGCGGTTGAACAATGGCAGGCTCTTGGCCGCTGGGTCGGGCGATTCGCCCGTATTGACGGGCCTGCGGTGGCGGGATCTCACCTCGCAGTTCCATGGTGCTGCAAATCCGGGTGACGGCACGCGAGCCAACCTAGTGCGCTACGTATCTCCGACCTTCTCTGGGTTCACTTTCTCGGCGTCCTGGGGTGAAGACGATTTCTGGGATGTTGCCCTGCGGTACGCCAATGAGTTCAACGGTGTGCGCGTTGCGGGCGGCATCGGTTACCAAAAATGGACAGATGGTAACAATGTGACTGTTTTGCCGGATGGGCGCGGTGTCTTTGTAGGGACCGCGACTCCCAGCCAAGGGCAGCCCGGCTGCGCCGATCTCGATTGGACGCTGAGTCCGTTTGCTTTCGCCGAAGGCAGCGACGTGGATTGCTACGCGTTGGGCCTATCGGGCAGCGTGATGCACGTTCCGACTGGGCTCTACCTCTTTGGCGCGTACGGCTTCGTTGAGGACGAAAACAGGCGGCTGCTGTTCGCTCTACAGAGTGATGGGGAAATATTGAACGCCGATGATCGCGACGAGTTCTGGTACGTTCAAGCGGGTATCGAGAAGAACTTCACCGGACTGGGTAGCACCACCATCTATGGTGAATACTACAAAGGAGAAGCCGGTGCTGGTCTGAATAATGGCAATGTTAGGGATCTCGGGATCTTTTTCCCAACCGCTGGCTTTGATGACATCTTCATAACTAGCTCGACGCTTGAAGTTTGGGGCTTCGGCCTAGTCCAGCAGATCGACGCGGCTGCGATGGATCTTTACATCGGATTCCGAAATTACTCGGGGGACGCCAACTTACTGGGGCTAGCACTGGACAATGGAGATGTTGTCAATAGGGCTAGGCGTAAGGCGGATTTCGAGGACTTCCAGGCGGTCTTCACCGGTGCCATCATTCGGTTCTGATCGTCAGACATACAAGACGAGTTGAGGAAAGCCGCCCATCGGGCGGCTTTCTATCTTGCTCGCTGATATCCCATTCTCTTCGTTGGGCTGAGCCCGCCGAGGTCCTTGGTCTGGGCGTCACCGGCACGGTGACTAGCATCGTACTCTCGGCTCGCCGCACGGCCATTGAGTCAGTCGGCTCGCCCGGTCAGCCGAGGCGCGCAGAGGGGATCGGCATTACACCCTATGCGACTATTGTTCTCAAACCACACCTCGCCGCCAAACGTACATAATCCCTTAACTTTATTACATTCACTCTTGCGCTCTTGCGTACATCGGCTCAAGTTGCCGGGCAGAACGCGTGGATGATTTGGACCGGCGGAGTCCCGAATGAACTGGGTTCGTATATGGGTCGCGGGTGCCCTGTTGGCGGGAGCCAGCAGCGCAGCCATGGCGTTCGACGTGCAAGAGGGTGGGCAGATCCCAGCGGGCGGGGAGGCGAAGGCCGCTCCGACAGAGGTGCCGCTGGGGGCTGATCTATCGATGTCCGAAACCACCACTCCTCCTTCTGCTGGAACCGAGGTGCGGATTCCAGGACTTGGTAAGCTGGGCGTGCTGCCCAAGATGGACTTCGGCTTGGAGCTGCTTTATGGGGCGGCCGATCCCAAGCAGGCTGATACGACGCCTGAAGCTCCGGCGGACGGTGTGGTTGTGCGCGGCACAGTCAAGCATCGCTTCTAGAACCTGCATCGGTGGCGAGGCTCCACTAGGGGCCATCTTAGAGTTCTCGTGCGGGGCGCTGTTCCAAGCGGTATCGCTTGCGTGCGCATCGGGCGCTTGTGCGCGCACTGATCCGCTGAGTTAGTCGGCATCCTCGTTTTTCCACACGGGCAGGAAGTCAGGCCTGAGCAGACAGGCTCCGTCCTGCTGAGCTTCGCTCAGCTGGCGCTATCCCTCGTAGCTGATAGACTGCGACCACGCTGCAGTTGGGCAGCTATGGCTCAAACGAGCCACGTCGCCGATTCGGAGCAGGGGTGCGTGATGGGACTGAACGGAACGTTGCCTAGAAGCGGAGAATCGATTGCGTTCGGCAAAGTTCGGACGATCATTCTCGCGGTCGGCATGGTCCTCGCTCTCGTCGCTCCGGTTCACGCCTCGGCGGAGGATGTCGTTCACGAGCATCTTGGGCTCAAGCTGAATGGACGTCTGGAGATCGCACCCGGCAAATCGCTGGAAAAGGACGGCGTCGCGCTCATCCTCCACGGCACCCTCGCGCACCATGGGATGGAGATTATCCGCGAGTTGCAAGCCAATCTGAAGCAGCGCGGAATCAACACACTAGCTGTCACCTTGAGCCTCGGGCTCGATCGGCGAACCGGCATGTTCGATTGTGGGGTGGAGCACGATCACCGCCACAGTGATGCTGTTGAGGAGCTGGGCAGCTGGCTCGAATGGCTCGAGGCCAGGAAAGCGGCCTGGGTAGATATTATCGGCCATTCCCGCGGTGGCGCCCAAGTGGCGCTGTTCGCGGCAGAGCAGGGGGACAAAGTATCGGGTCGCATTGTGCTCGTTGCGCCCCTGCTAGAGAACGTGTCGGCCGAGGAACAAGCCTCGAGGTACGAGGCCCAGTTCGGTAAGCCGCTTGAGCCCATCCTCGCGGATGCGCGTGCACGGGCCGAAGGTGACGAGGCCGAATCGCTGATGGATGTGCCTGGTTTTCTGACGTGTCCGAGTGCGCGGGTAAGCCCGACGGCCTTTCTCGACTACTATGCCGGGTCACGCCGCTCCGTTCCGGAGCTGTTGAACGACATCAAGGCACCAACGCTCGTCGTCGCGGCAGGTGGGGACGAGATTATCCCAGGCATCGTGGACGCGCTGAGCGCTGCGGGACTGCCTGAGCACGTGACAGTGAGCGAGGTCGACGGCGCGGATCACTTCTTCCGCGATCTATTCGGCGAGGATTTGGCCGATGAGATCGCAACGTTCCTGCGCCGGGAGTGAGCCGGCCCCTCAATCAGCGATCGTCGGGGTCGGCCTGTGACCCGAAGACTCCAATGTCAGATGGCCTCACTGGCGCACGCCTTTCCCTTGGAGTCCGTCCCCGCCCCAACCGCTGGAGCTGCTCCATGCGCTGCCCCACGCGGCGGCAGCTGGCGGACCACTGCTGGCGGTTCATGCCGGTGCCCGAATCCCAGATTTGCTCGCACTCACGCTGCGTGAAGTCGGCACCTGTTCGCCGGGTCGCTCGTCGTTGGGAGGCTGATGGACTGCCCTCGGGCTCCAGGCCCAAAGCTCTCATCCGTTCGCGTCGCTCATCTGCCGGACTGCCAGGCCGGAGCGGCAGAAGGCGAGAGGCAGGAAAGCGGTCCGTCGATTCGCCGGGCAGCATTCTGCCGCTGCGACGGCGGAGGCGCTCGGCTCCCTCCGGATCGCCAAGCAGGCGCGCGCGATCTCTCATTCGGCCGCGATCCAGACGGTCCATAACGGTGGGTCGACCGCCGGCTTCACCGGAAAGCCCCGGATTTGCAGGTAAGCCGCGGAGAACCGAAGGTCCTCTCGCCTCGGGGCTGATGCCGGTGGCTCGATTTGGGCTTATGCCAGAGGCCGGCCCCGTGGAAGGTGCGCCGCCTGGCTGGCTCGTTTGGCCGTGAGCCGCTCCGGCGCCTAGGGCCAGAGTGAGACACGCTGCGGCGATCGTGGTGCTGCGCATTGCTCTCCTCGTCCGTGTGACGTCCGGCAAGCAACGCTTCGCCCGCGTGGATGTTCCTTGTTGAGACAACTCGGAATGGAAGCAGCAATGACCGAGCCGCCTGGATTCGATGCGGATGTATGGTGCTCATGCAACAACGAGCTGGGGGAAGGGCCGCTCGCTCATCCAGACCGGCATAGCCTCATCTGGTTTGACATTCTTCAGCGACAGATCTTCGAGCGTGACTTCAATGGCGGCGAGCCGCGGGTTCATACGCTCGATGTCATGCCATCGGCGGCCGGCTTGATCGATGATCGCCGAATTCTTGTGGCCACCGAGGTCGACTTGCGCCTGTTCGATCTCGACACGGGAGCCGCCCAACCGCTCCAACCCTTTCTCGATCGGCACGATCACCTGCGATCAAACGATGGCCGCGTGCACCCTTCGGGTGCCTTTTGGATCGGCAGCATGGGCAAGAACGCTGAGCCTCGAGCCGGCGCAGTCTGGTGGTTCCGCGCTGGCGATCTGAGGTTGCTATTTGATGGTATTACGATCCCTAATAGCATCAGCTTCGTGCCGGGAGGTGGAGCTGCCTACTTCGCGGATACACCCAAGGGCATCATCTGGCGCGTGGCTGTGGACAAGGATACCGGCCTTCCCGAGGGCGAGCCCGTTGAGTTCGTTCGCTTCGCCTCGGGGGATGGAGCCCCGGATGGGGCAGTCGTTGATGCCGACGGCCACCTCTGGGTCGCGGCGTGGGGCGCATCTGCGGTGCACGTCTTCAGGCCAGACGGCCAACGCCTCAGTAGCTATAGGCTTCCTGTGAGCCAGCCGACGTGCCCGGCATTCTTTGGCTCTCGGCTGGACGAGTTGGCCGTGACAACAGCGAGGGAGAAGCTGATTGCCGAGGCTCTTGCGGAAGAGCCCCAGGCCGGATCTGTGCTAAAGCTTCGCTGCGCCGTTCCCGGGGTGCGTGAGCCCAACGTACGAATCGCTTGAAAGCCCCGAGGGGGCCGTCGGCTCAGGCGGACCATGAACTTAGCTCGTTGACCGCTCTGGATCCGGCAACCCTTCGAGCACGTAAGGGGTAACTCATAGAAAAAAGGCCGCTGCAACAGCGGCCTCTATCAATTGAGCTTGTGCTTCAGCTCGCTCATGCTCTGGTCCACGAGGCGAGCGTTCACCTCCGGCGTCACCTTGCGCTCGATGATGCGCTCAGCGGCAGCAATGGCGCTGTCAACAGCAGCCGCGCGCACCTCATTGAGCGCTTGAGCTTCCGCCCGGGCGATCTTCTCCTCGGCGAGCTTGGTCCGACGCTCCAGGCTCTCTTGTAGACTCTTGCGGGTCTCCGCAGCCAGTGCCTCAGCCTCGCGCTTCGCCTGCTCGATAATGGCGTTCGCTTCCTCTTCGGCCTCACGGCGCTTGCGCTGATAGTCGGAGAGGAGCTGCTGCGCCTCCTCGCGGAGGCGACGTGCCTCGTCGAGCTCTTGGCGGATCGCGTCAGCGCGGCTGTCGAGCGCCTTAACGATCATGCTCGGAACGTTGTAGTAAACGAGCACGCCGATGAAGCCGAAGAAGGCGGCTGCAACCCAGAACTCGGCCGTTGCGAAGATGGACATGGTGGTCACTCCCCAGGCACTGGCTCAAGGGCGCGGCGAGCCTCCTCGGCGCTAACTTCGGCACCGATAAGCTTCTCGACGATCATTCCCGCCGTATCCGTGGCGATCTGGTTGACCTGGCTCAGGGCGGCGGCTTTCATCTCCGCAATGCGCTTTTCGGCGTCGGCCAGCTTTGCCTGGATCTGAGCTTCGACCCGTGCACGCTCCTCCTCGACTTCGGCGGCCAACTTCTCCCGCATCTCACGAGCGATCGAGCTGGCGCGGCCACGCGCGGCGGCAAGTTCCTGCTCGTAGGCCGCTAACGCCTTCTCCGTCTCGCCTTTCAGGCGCTCCGCTTCGTCCAGATCCCGCTGAATGCGATTCTGACGCTCCTCGATCACCTCGGCGATGCGAGGCAACGACCAGCGCGACAGAATGAAATAGAGCGCACCGAAGGTGATCGCGAGCCAGATGAGCTGCGGCGCAAAATCCGGCGTGTGGAGCTGAGGGAGTCCACCGCTCTGCTCCGTCGCCTCTGCTGCTGCCGTGGCGAGCACGACAAGGCTAGCTAACATGGCAGTCTCCGCGCGGATCGTCGATCACGAGCAACCTCGAGATCGACCTCCAGGTCAACCGAACAGGATGATGAGCGCGATAAGCAGGCCGAACAGGCCGGTCGCCTCGGCGAGAGCAAAGCCGATCAGCAGGTTGGTGAACTGTCCCGGAGCTGCGGATGGATTGCGCAGCGCGCCTGACAGGTAGTTGCCGAAGATGTTGCCGATGCCGATGCCCGCACCGATGAGGGCGAAGCAGGCCAAGCCCGCACCGATGAATTTGGCAGCCGTCGGATCCATTTACAGTCTCCCTTCAGAGGTCACAGAGTTGAAGATGAACTCACCCCGGGAATGGGGCCATGGATTCAGTGGTGCATGTTCACTGCGTCGTTGAGGTAGATGCAGGTGAGCACCGCGAAGATGAACGCCTGCAGGAACGCGACCACGAACTCGAGTCCCGTAAAGGCGATCGTGAACAGCAGCGGCGCAAATCCGAAAATCCCCAGGCTGACGACGAAGCCGGCGAAAACCTTCAGCATCGTGTGGCCGGCCATCATGTTGGCGAAGAGACGCACCGAGAGGCTGACTGGGCGAATGAGGTAAGAGATCAGCTCGATCGGTACGATGAGCGGCATAAGCCACATCGGTACGCCTTCGGGCACGAAGAGCTTCAAATAGCCGAGCCCGTGCCGGGCGAATCCGATGGCGGTCACCACGACGAAGACGAGGGCCGCCAGAGCGAAGGTCACGATGATGTGGCTGGTCACCGTAAACGAGTACGGAATCATCCCGAGCAGGTTCATCACCAGGATGAACGTGAATAGGGTGAAGACGAAGGGGAAGTATTTCATTCCCGCTTGGCCGACGTTCTCGCGCACCATATTGGCGACGAACTCGTAACAGAGCTCGGCCACGGACTGCATCCGTGTCGGCACAAGCGAACGGCCGTTCATGGCGAGCGCGAAGAACCCCGTAATCAGCCCGACGCCCAGAACCATGAACAGGGACGAGTTCGTGAACGAGGCATCGATGCCGAAGATCTCGATCTCCGCCAGCCGATTGATTTCGAACTGATGCATGGGGCCGTGGGCCCCATCTGCAGCGCCAGTCGCCACCTTCTCGCCCCCTACCTAATCCTCGTCCTCGTCGTTCGATCCCACAGAGGGCGCCGCCCGTTGCAACGGCTCCGCACCCGCCTGCATGCGCCGGGCGCTCCGCACCACATTCATCAAGCCGGCGGCGAAGCCGAGCACCAAAAACAGCACCAATAGCCAGGGCGTTGAGCCGAAATACCGGTCGAGCGCCCAGCCGACCAGACCGCCGAACAGAACCCCGACCACAAGCTCAATGGCGATCTTGAAGGCCTGCCCTAAAGCAGCCCCTCTTGCAGCACTGTCGAGCTGAGGCGCCCGTCTAGCTTTGACCTGCTCGAGGCGGCTACCGATCCCGGCCGCGCGCGCTTTCAGCGCCTCACGATCCTCCCGGCTGATCTCTCCGCGTCCCGAGCCGTGGTCCTGGCCGCTATCAGACATGGCGACACTCGCCCGAACTCTTGAGGTTGGGCCGATGCACGGCGGGATAATCGACGGCGCGCACCTTAGTGGGGGCCCCTAGGGGTGTCAAGGAAACGACATAACCGAGCACCGGTCGCCAGGTATGGCGAAACCGCGCAGGCAAAACGGGAGGCGGCGTGACCGCTGCCAGCAAGCATCAGACCGGTAGGAGCGGTAGCGCGGGAGAAGCTGACCTAGGCAACAAACAACCGTCACAATTTGCGGGGCCACATTGCTGAGAAAGTTCAGACAAGAGAGCGCTTAAGAATGACATTGCTTCGGACTGTTATCTGGTTTGCAGCACTTCCTTTATCCCTGGCCGCCGGTGGCGCTGCCGGTGTTTCAGTGACCGAAGGTCAAGCCGCGTCGACCGCGACCCCCTGGCAATTGGCTCAAGCACCGCGGGTGCGTGAAGCCGAGGACGAGGGGGAGGAGCGTAGAAGGCGCGGTGGCCGCGAAGAGAGCCAGCGAGGGGAGAAGCGGGGTGACCGCCCGGAGCGCAGCCAATCGCGAAAGGATGACGGCCCGCAGCGGAGCGGAAGGCAACAGGAGCCGCGACCGGCCGCTAAGCCATCTGCGGACAAGGATAGAGAGCGCACGGATAAGGCTCGGTCCCCTGCAAGGCAGGCGACGCCCGCCGAGGAGAAGGCGCCACGTATCGAGGCGCGGCCACCGATCCGACCTGAGCTTCTCAAAAGGGAGACTCTTGAAAAGGCACGCGAGGCGGTAAAGGCGAAGGAGAAAGAAGCGGCCGACCAGAAGAAGAGCGATCCGCGCCCTGGTCGCCGCGAGGCGAGTGGTGATCGTCGGGATGACGGCAGAGATGGGCGAGATCGCAGCTCGCGCGATGAGCGCAAGGACGCTAGGCCCGCCCAGCAGCGCGATTCGCAGCCAGATCGCCGCGAGGCTGACCGTCGCGACGACGGCAGAGACGGGCGAGATCGCGGCGCACGCGACGACCGCAGGGTCGGTCAGCCCCGCCGCATCGAGGATATCCAGCGGCTGCGTCGCCAGCGCGTGGAGGGTGGCCGCACGATCATCGAGGAGCCAGACAAACGCGTGATCGTGCGCGAAAAAGGCCGCACGATTATTCGCCACGACGAGGAGGAGCGTTTCCGTCGCCGCTTCCGTGATGCGCGGACCGAGCGGCTTCGTGATGGCGGCAGAAGGACCATCTTCATCGGACCTGGCGGCGTTGAAATCATCACGGAGTACGACCCACACGACCGGCTGCTGCGCCGCTATCGGCGGCATCGTGACGGTCGCATCGTCGTACTCATAGACAACCGGCGCCATCACCGGCCGAGCCTGGGCGGCCTCATCATCGGCGCGCTGCTCGATCTGCCGCCGCCGGTCGTGCGCATCCCGCGCGAAAAATACATCGTCGAGTACGAGGATGCTTCCTTCGAGGACATTTACGAGGCGCTCTCCGCGCCACCCCTCGAGGAGCTCGAGCGCGACTATTCGCTCGACGAGATCCGCTACAACTACGCGCTCCGGGCACGGATGAGGCGGATTGATCTCAATACCATTAACTTCGACTTGGGCTCCTGGGAGGTCACTCCGGACCAGTACCCGAAGCTCGAGCGTATTGCGCGGGCCATCAACCGGCTGCTCGAACGCAATCCGGACGAGATCATCCTGGTCGAGGGGCATACGGATGCCGTTGGGCCCGAGGACCTGAACCTCACGCTCTCCGACCGCAGGGCCGAGGAGGTGGCTGCCATCCTGTCGGAGGAGTTTGGCGTGCCGCCCGAGAACCTTGTCACCCAGGGCTATGGGGAGCAGTTCCTGAAGATTGACACGCAAGAGCCGGAGCGGGCGAACCGTCGTGTTGCGGTGTTGCGCATCACGCCGTTGCTCTCGCGGGCCGGCCCGTAAGGTTCGCCATCACGGTTAGCAAGGAAAGCAGCCTCTGGCCCGTGCCGGAGGCTGACTTCATTCCGCCTGGCGAATCGCGTGATGCTGTCGGCGACGCATGCCGCTTCTCGAGACATGAGAGCAAGGTCATGGCAGAACGCGTGCTGAAACGAGAGCAGGGCAACGCGGCAAATGACGACGTGCCGCTGACGCGTGCCCGCAAGGTCGGGCGCAGCTCCGCCAACGCACGGCAGACCTTCGACCGCAAGATCATCGCTCTCGTTTACGACTTCGACGGCACGCTCTCACCGCGCCCGATGCAGGAGTACACCTTCCTGCCGAAGATCGGAGAGGATCCGAAGTCGTTCTGGGAGGAATCGAACCGGCTCGCCAGGGAGCAGGCCGCCGACCCGCTCATCACGTACATGCATCTCATGTACAAAAAAGCTAAGGCCAAAGGCGTCCGTATCGACCGTGAGGATCTCGTGGCGCTAGGCCGTGGGGTCGATCTTTTTCCTGGCGTCACGGAATGGTTCGACGCCATCGGCACCTATGTGAAGCTCCGAGCCGAAACGTCGGGCGTGACGCTCCGTCACTACCTCATCTCTTCAGGTCTGACGGAAATTATCGAAGGAACGCCCATTTACCGGCACTTCCACAACGTCTTTGCCTCGGAATACTGGTTCGATCCCTACGATCTGCCGTTTCCGAAGCGCGTCATCACCGATACGGGCAAGACGCAGTACCTCTTTCGCATCAACAAAGGGATCGAGGACCTGCGGGACAACATCAACCAGCACATGCCCGAGGAAAATCGGCCGATCCCATTCTCGAACATGATTTATTTCGGCGACGGCGACACTGACGTGCCGTCCATGGCTGTGATGCGCAAGAACGGCGGCCATGCGATCGCGGTTTATCCGCCAGGCAAGCCGAAGGCAAAATGCATCGAGCTCTTCAAGGCCGGCCGGATCGACTTTTATGCTGCTGCAGATTATCGCCGCGGCTCCGACCTCTTCCGGCGCACCTGTCTGCTCATTGACCGCATCCTCGCTGACATTCGCGTACAGGAGGAAATCTGGCGCGTGCAGCGCGAGGTGGCGAGGGGTAATAGTCGCTGACTGAAAAAAGAGCATTCCGCGACCCATTCTCCTGGGTCGTCGATCCATTCCCTTGCCGAGTGGCCCGATGAGGCGGGGTCCCGAGAGAATGCTCCTATAAATTGTATTCTTAAGAAAATGCAACCGATGTATGCTGATAACTGCAGGCTGGTAGATGCCTGCAGTTGTAATGCGTAACCGAAGGAGTGAAACCCGTGACCAGCGCGATCTCCATTCATCCGTCGGTGGACGACGGCATTCGGAAAGTGCAGGTTGAAAACTTCTCGGGTGGGACCCTCACGTGCAATTGCGCGAGTAACCCTGTGCAGGTTCAGATCGAGGGGCAATGCGCACACAATCACATTTGCGGTTGCACGAAGTGCTGGAAGCCGGAGGGGGCATTGTTCTCGATGGTTGCGGTCGTACCGCGTGAGAATCTCACCGTCACGGCCAATGGCGACAAGCTGGAGATTGTCGATCCGTCAGCCGTGATTCAGCGGTACGCCTGTCGCGAGTGTGGCGTGCACATGTATGGGCGCATCGAGAACCGCAATCACCCGTTCTACGGGTTCGACTTCATTCACCCTGAGCTTTCGCGGGAGGAAGGCTGGGCCCCGCCGGAGTTTGCGGCGTTCGTCTCGTCTGTAATCGAATCCGGGACGGATCCGGCACGCATGCCAGCCATCCGTGCGCGTCTGAGGGAGCTTGGGCTTGAAGCCTATGACTGCCTCTCGCCGGCCCTGATGGATGCCATCGCAACGCACAATGCAAAGGCATCGGGCGGTGTTGCCAAGCTGATCCCTAGGAGCGTTGCGGGCAAGAGCTGCCTGGCAGATCACCGCTGACACATTCACACACCGCCTTGCCTTCAAGTGTGTTCTTGCGCCATACGGTAGGCGGCGGTGGCGAAGGCATTTTTGCGCCTTTGCACCGCGAGGTGCCCGGCCCCATCTTTCGATGCGCAGAGGCCGGGCAGAACGAGCCGGATGGGTGGCCGAGTGGTTGAAGGCGCCGGTCTTGAAAACCGGAAGGCCCGCAAGGGTCTCGGGGGTTCGAATCCCTCCCCATCCGCCAAAGCGTCTTGCAAGCGGGTGAATCTACTGCCCGCATTATCTTGTGGCGGCATCGGAATAGCCGCTTCTGCGCACGTGCTGCCTCGGCGGCCCAGGAATGCTGGCGATCGACTCAAATGATAACCCGCTGGTTGGCCGACGATGCCGCAAGTTAGTGGCAGCCAAATCAGCCTTCCAGATACGCCAGGTCCAGGCGTGCAATTATTCGCTCTTACTTTGTATGAAGCGGGATGTCGTATCCAGCTCTTCAAGCTCGTCATGAATCTGCTCGGCACGTCTGAGACGTGCATAGCTGGCCTTCCCGCCATGCCGTAGTGTAGATGTGCACAGAAGATTGAGTACGCTGATGGCGGCTGTGTAGGAATCAAAGGCTGACACCCCGCGCACTTCGCACGTAATTGTCCAAGTCGCTATGCTCCGGATGTGTGCGGCAGATGGATCGGCGACAAGGAGGCATCGGGCACCGAGACGTTTCGCCAACTCCATCACCTTGGTCGCCGCCGCCACCCGACGCCGTAATCCGATGAGCACGACCAGATCCTCTGGTCCGAGGTCGACCAAATCCTCGCCCATCGTCTGCCCGCTCGTTGGGAGAAGCCGAACGTCGGTTCGCAAAAGAATAAGCTGCCGATAAAAATAAAACGCGAGAATATGACTGTTTCGAAAGCCTATCACCACCACTTGGCGGGCCGACGCTATTGCTTCCACGATATCTGCAAAATCTTTCGGATCGATGCTTTCCAGAGTGCGGGAAAGATTTTCGTAGTCGCGCCGAAGTTGCTCTGCCACGATGCTTCCGCGGTTGTTAGAGGGTGGCACCTCCTCCGCTATGTAGATTGGCGAGCCCCAGCTACTCGCATTTCGGATCTCTTCTCTCAATTCGTTAAAGCTCTCGTACCCGAGCCGGCGAAAGAGGCGGGTAGCGGCCGCCTTGGACGTTCCGGCCATCTCTGCGAGCTCTGTGGCCGAGAAATTCGCTATGTCACCCGGAAACCGGAGGAGCAGGTCGCCAAGTCGCCGCTCAGCCGGCGGTAGACTCTCGTAATGCGCCTCGATCCGCTTCTCCAAACTCAGTTTCCGCATAAGGTGTTGTTCCCTAGGTTGGCCTCATCTAAATGAACTGAAACTGTAGTTTCATATCTTGACAGGATAAAACTACAGTTTCAATATGCACCAGGAAAACAATCGGGAGACCGAGGGGTCAGGGAGGAAAGTATGGCGTATTGCATTCCAGCTGGCAGCTGGCAGCAGCCATAACGGGATAGGGGGGCACTGCATGCGCGCTGTCGCTGCTTGCAGCCACTGGCTGAACTGGATCATTGAGCGAATCTGCGCCCTGCTTGTCGCGGCGATGGTCGTTGTCGTGTGGGTGGGCACTCTCTCACGATACGGTATTTCCTTCGACACCTCATGGGCGGAGGAGCTCGCCCGGTACATCATGATCTGGGCTGCCTTGCTTGCGATCCCCTGTGGCGCGTACTACCGGGAGCATATTGGGCTTGAGCTGCTGCTACAGCAGCTCCCTGGGCGCGTTCAGCGCGTCTTGCGCGTGGCACTCGATCTCTGCGGGCTGTCGTTCTTCCTCTTTCTCTTCATCTTCAGCCTCGGCATGGTTGCGGACGGAGCCCACCAGTACGCCACAATATTCGGCATGACGATGGCGCTGCCGTTTGCCTCCGTTCCAACGGCGTCCGGACTGACGGTTCTGCAGATCGTGGCGACAATGCTTCGTGATCTGCAATCCAATCAACTGACGGTTTAATCATGACAATCGTCGCGATCGCGTTTTTCGGCCTCATGGCACTGGGGTTGCCGATCGGCTACGTCCTCGGAATCGCCGGCGTCTTCGGGTTGATGCAGATCGGGGGCACGAATTTTCTGGCCATGGCGCCGCGGCGCTTTTTCGAAGGTCTAAACCTCTTCACCTTCATGGCTATGCCTTTTTTTATCCTCGCCGGTGAAATCATGAACCGGTCGGGAATTACAGAGCGTCTCATCAATTTCGCCGATGCTCTTGTCGGATATCTTCGTGGCGGCTTGGCCCACAGCAATATGCTCGCATCCGTTCTGTTTGCCGGAATGACAGGTGCGGCTGTCTCCGATGCTGCTGCATTCGGAAATACGCTCGTCCCGGCAATGGTGAAGAAGGGCTACACGCGCCCGTTTGCCTGTGCCGTAACAGCCGCTGGCTCGATCATCGGCCCCACGATTCCGCCCTCGAACCTGGCGGTCATTTACGGATCGCTTATGGGCGTTTCCATCGCTGGCCTTTTCGCCGCCGGTATTCTCCCTGGATTGTTGATTGCGCTTGTCTGCATGGCGTTGATCGCGGCGCTCGGCCGCCGCCTCAAGCTACCGAAAGGGGAAGGAGGACCCAGCCTTACACTCATCCTGAAGAGCTTCCGCTCGAGTCTGCTGGCCCTCCTTATGCCGGCTATCATTCTTGGCGGCATTCTCGGTGGTCTCGCCACTCCGACCGAAGCGGCCGCGATCGCAGTGCTTTACGCTCTGGTCGTGGGTGCCGGCATTTACCGTGCGATCGGATGGAAGGACATCATCGAGATGCTCATCCGCACGGCGCGGATCACTGGCGTCGTCTTTCTCATCATCGCCTCGGCCTCGATCCTCGGCTGGTGGATGACGTTCAATCAAATCCCCCAGGCGATTGCGAAGGCGTTCCTGTCAGTTTCACGCGACCCGCAGATCGTGATCGCGATGATCCTCATCCTTCTGCTGGTCGTCGGCATGTTTATGGACATCAACGCTGCACTCATCATTCTGGCGCCGGTGTTGGCTCCGCTGACCATGAGCATCGGCATGGATCCCGTGCATGCCGGCATCATGATCATACTTGCGCTCAACATCTCTCTGATGACGCCTCCTGTAGGCGCCTGCCTATTCGTCCTTTCATCGATCACCGGCGAAACCATCGAGCGCATTAGTGCCGCGCTGTGGCCATTCATCCTGGTCGAGGTGGGCATACTCGTTCTCATCGCGTACTGGAGCGATCTGACACTCTTCATACCGCGATTGCTTGGGCTCTAGTGGAGAAGGAGGAAACGCTTATGAAATGGACAAAAGCGGTGATGGCAGCCGTGCTGACCCTAGGGGTTGCCCTGGGAGCGACCGGCCAAGCCGAGGCACAGAAGATTATCAAGCTTCACCACCTGAACAACGACGACCCGTTCGACAATGCGACCGGCGCCATGGCTCAGGTTTTTAAAAGCTTGGTGGAAGCCGGCACGAATGGCTCGGTTGAGGTTCAGACGTTTCCAAACGGGCAGCTTGGCCAGGATGCAGAGGTGCTGCAGCAGGTGCGGGCGGGCGTGATCCAATCCGGCATTCATTCCGTCGGTGGCTTTGCGTCGACTTATCCGATGATCGGCATTCTCGATATGCCGTTCGCTTTCCCGAACATCAGCGTGACCTACAAGGTGTTCGATGGACCTTTCGGCGAGAAGCTCGCAGCCGATATCGAGCAGCAAACCGGCATGAAAGTTCTTGGCTTCGGTGACTCCGGCGGATTTTTCGCCTTCACCAACTCTCGCCGGCTTATCCGCTCGCCGGAGGATCTGAAGGGGCTCAAGATTCGCACGATGGGTCTTGAGACCCACAAGCGGATGGTCAGCTCGCTCGGCGGCCAGCCGACGGCCATCGCCTGGGCCGAGGTTTACACGGCACTGCAGACCGGGGTTGCGGACGGACAGATGAACCCAGTGCCGATCATCTCGTTCGCCAAGTTCGATGAGGTCCAGAAGTATCTGACGCTATCGGGCCACCTGTTTGCGCCCTATGTCTGGGTCATCAACAAGGGCTTCTGGGACGACCTGACGCCTGCTGAGCAGGATGTCGTCCAGTATGCCGCTCGCTCCGCAATCGTCGCCGGTCGCGGCATCAGCCGCATCATCGAAGCTTCCGACCGAGGCCTGCCGGCGCTCGCCAAGAACATGGAAGTCTACACGCCTACTGCGGAGGAGAAGGCAGCTTTCCGCGAAGCGGCTCAGCCGGCTGTGCGCGAGTATATCGTGAAGACCTTCGGCGCAAAGGGCGAAGAGATGCTGAACGCCTTCCTCGATGCCATCGAGAAGGCAAGCGCGAACTGAGACCTGTGGGCACGCAGGCGACCCCGGGTGCCCACCAACTTCCCTGGAAAGATCTGATGCCTCTGATGAACCCTGCATATCCGCTGGGCCACGTGGCCAACCCGCGCGTGGCAGCACGGGACGCTGCCTACGGCGAGCGCCAACGAAAAGTCCTGAATCGGGATGCCCACGCGATCGCCGCACGGGAAATCACGTCCTGGCCCGGATATGAGCGGACACCACTGCACTCGCTTCCCGCGCTGGCTGCCAAGGCCGGTGTCGACCGCCTCTGGTACAAGGATGAGAGCGGACGTTTCGGTCTCGGCAGCTTCAAGGCACTCGGTGGCGCGTACGCCGTCTTGCGCCTGCTGATCAGCGAGCTGGCGCGCTCGGGTGTGGCGGAACGTGCGACGGCCGCCGATCTCGTGGCGCGGCGCTATGCCGATGCTGTTTCCGGCGTGACCGTCACTTGCGCGACCGATGGCAATCACGGCCGCTCCGTCGCGTGGGGCGCGCAGCAGTTCGGCTGCCGGTGTGTGATCTACGTCCATGCGACGGTGAGCGAGGGGCGCAAGAAGGCCATCGAGCGCTACGGCGCGCGCGTGGTGGTGGTGCAGGGAAACTATGACGATGCCGTTCGGCAGGCTGCCAGGGATGCAGCGGCCAACGGTTGGCACGTCGTGTCCGATACGTCCTACGAGGACTATGTGGACGTACCCCGCGACGTGATGCAGGGCTACACCGTCATGGCGCAGGAGGCTCTGGACCAGCTTCCCGCCACTGAGCTGCCGACACACGTATTCGTACAGGGTGGAGTCGGAGGCGTTGCCGCGGCTGTTGCCGGTCACTTCTGGGAGACACTCGGCGAAAGAAGGCCCCGCATCATCGTCGTCGAGCCCGATCGTGCCGCGTGCATTTTTGAGAGCGTCAGGGCGGGCCGTCTTACGTCCGTCCACGGCGATCTCGACACCGTAATGGCCGGCCTGTCCTGTGGCGAGGTTTCGTTGCTTGCCTGGGAAATACTGGAGGAAGGCATTGCGGACGTGCTCGCCGTGCCGGACGAGGCCGCCATAGATTGCATGCGGCTCCTTGCCAATCCAGTTGGCGATGATCCAGCGATCGTCGCCGGCGAGTCGGCAGTTGCCGGCCTGGCAGGGCTGTTGCTCGCACGCGAGCGGCCGAGCGTGGCTGATGCGCTCGAGCTTGATCGGGATAGCCGCGTGCTCCTCTTCGGCACCGAGGGTGCGACCGATCCAGAGCTATATGCCCGCCTCGTAGGCCGTTCGCACCTGGACGTGGAGGCTGTGGCGTGAGTGATCGCAATCTCAGCATCAATCTCGACCGCTTACTCTCGCGACTGCAGGCGCTGGGGCAGATCGGTGCGCTCGAGGGGGGCGGTGTGTGCCGCCTCGCGCTGAGCGATGAGGACAAGCAGGGGCGCGATCTCGTCATCCGCTGGATGCGCGAGCTCGGCCTTTCCGTTACGATCGACCGTATCGGCAACGTGGTCGGCGTGCGTCCAGGCCGCGAGCCGGGGCCGCCGGTGATGGCGGGTTCGCACATCGATACGGTGCGCACTGGCGGCCTTTACGACGGCAGCCTCGGCGTTCTTGCTGGCCTCGAGGTGATTCAAACTCTCAACGAGGCAGAGATCACCACGACGCGGCCATTGGCCGTCGCATTCTTCACCAATGAGGAGGGGTCGCGTTTTGCCCCGGACATGATGGGTAGCCTGGTGTTCCAGGGCGGCATGTCCGTCGAGGAGGCATTACAGACGGTCGGCATAGACGGGACGACGGTCGAGGAGAACCTGAACCGCATCGGGTATGCGGGCGAGGCGCCCTGCGGCGACCCCAAGGTCCATGCGTATGTCGAGCTTCACGTCGAGCAGGGGCCGGTGCTCGAGGAAGAGGGTGTTGTCATTGGCGCAGTGGAGGGCGTTCAGGGGATCTCCTGGACCGAAGTGCTTGTCGAGGGCGTCTCGAACCACGCTGGCACTACACCGATGCGCCTCCGTCACGATGCCGGCTATATTGCAGGCGCCACGATTGCATTCGTGAGAGATCTGGCGCTACGTCTCGGTGGTGATCAAGTGGCCACCGTCGGGTCGATTGAGTTCACGCCTAATCTGGTCAACGTCATTCCGGAGCAGGCGCGCTTCACGGTTGACTTGCGTAACACTGACGAGGAGCGGCTCCAGGCGGCCGAATCCGAGCTCGCCACCTTCCTTGATAATCTGGCCAAGAGCGAGGGCGTGAAAATTTCACGCCGCTCTCTCGCCCGTTTCGAGCCGGTGGCATTCGACCCGTCGATGGTGGAACGGGTCGAGCGCATTGCGCGGGATCTCGGCTACTCCGTCCGCCGTATGCCAAGCGGCGCAGGACACGATGCGCAGATCCTCGCGCGCGTTTGCCCAACGAGCATGATCTTCGTGCCGAGCGTTGGCGGCATCAGCCACAACGTCACCGAGTTCACGCACCCCGAGCACATCGAAGCCGGGGCCAATGTTCTGTTGAGAACCCTGCTGGAGCTGGCAGACGCTGCCTAGATGCACCTCCGGCAACAAACGACAAGGAATGAGAAATGACGCGCATTGTTACGGTCGGGGCTGCTCAACTCGGCCCCATCGCCCGAAATGAGACACGTTCCCAGGCGGTGCGCCGCATGGTCGACCTAATGCGGCAAGCAAAAGCGAAAAGCTGCGATGTCGTGGTCTTTCCCGAGCTGGCGCTGACCACGTTCTTTCCGCGCTGGTTCATGAGCGATCAGGCGGAGGTCGATGCCTACTTCGAGCGCGAGATGCCTGGACCGGAAACGCGTCCGCTGTTCGAGGCGGCTGTCGACCTCGGCATAGGCTTTTATCTCGGCTATGCCGAGCTGGTGGAAGAAGGCGAGCGCACCAGGCGTTTCAACACATCAATCATCGTCGACAAGGCCGGAAAGATTGTCGGCAAGTACCGCAAAATTCACCTGCCTGGACACCACGAGCACGAGCCGTGGCGGGCATTTCAGCATCTCGAGAAGCGCTATTTCGAGCCGGGCGATCTGGGCTTCGGCGTTTGGCGCGCGTTCGGAGGAATCGTCGGCATGGCGCTGTGCAATGATCGGCGCTGGCCGGAGACCTACCGCGTCCTTGGTCTGAAAGGCGTCGAGCTGATGATGCTCGGCTACAATACCCCGCTGCATTACCCGCCGGTGCCCGAGCACGATCACCTGCAGGCGTTCCATAACCACATCGTCATGCAGGCTGGAGCTTATCAGAACGGAACGTGGATCGTCGCCGTCGCGAAGGCGGGTCGTGAGGAGGGCTGTGACCTGCTAGGTCAAAGTTGTATTATTGCCCCGACGGGGGAGATCGTCGCCATGTGCTCAACCATAGGCGACGAGCTGATAGTGGCCGATTGCGACCTTGATCGTTGTAAGGAGATCAAGGACAACGTGTTTCGGTTCGACTACTATCGGCAGCCGGAGCACTATAGACTGATCGTCGAAACGAAAGGCGTTGTTCCCTGTCCGTGAATTCAGGCCACCGGCTCGATGACCCACAGACGATCACATTCATGTAGCACTCGCGCCGCTGAAGGCAGCATTGACCTTCAGCGGAAGGTTGGTTTCCGCTAAATCAGGTGGCGACCGAGCTAGCTCGGACGAACTGCCCGAGTTGAATATCGTTGCGAGACAATTGATGAATTGGCAGGGCGGATCATCAGGGCCTGTGAGCCGGGTACCGGTCGCCTTGAGTTGAAAGGTGATACTGAATAGGCGCTCTTCACTCGTCCAAGACTTCGGGCCCAAACAAGCTCGGTCCAGCAAGGATATGCTCGCTGTCGCGACAGCGATTTGGCAGTGCATCATCAAAACTGCCTGATCGGGCGAACCTTTTACGCTGTCTAAACGTTTTTGTCGCAGCCGACCGGAAAATAGGGTGACGGCGGAGCTGCAACTCCGCCGTCGTGTCGGCACCCAGAAGGAGGACAAACGAAATGAGTGCCAACAATTTGGACTGCCCATCCTGGTTGAAGTGGTGGCGAAAGCTATTTGAAATCGTGGTGCTTCTGCTCAACCACTTCTGCAGAAACTGACATCGAAACGCGGGGGGCGCCGCAGGGGTTCCCCCCGCTCCCTGCGCATTCTCTCACAAAATGGAATGCGAGTTTAAGAGCGCAAATCGTATCGGAACGAGCGTGTGAAAATTGGATATCGAGTTCCAATGGAGTGGGACAAGAACGTAAGGGGACCGACGGTTCGCGATCGACCGATGGACGGCCAGGTTGCTCAAGTTGGGGCCTATGGGTGCTCGAACTTAAGTAAGAACCCCTCCGCGACGTGACCTCGCTTAGCTCACTGCGCTGACAACTGGTGTCACAAAAAGGAGAAGCTGCTACTTGGCCCTTGCAGCCCAACTTCGACCTGCAACACCCTCGGGAGCTCAAGCACATTTATCGACACAGGCTCACACGAAGAAACAGCCGGTGATTGTAGATCGTTGGTAGCTCTACCCCGACGGCATCGGTACCAGCCGGCTACAGGCGACGACGTGTCTGCCGATTGCTCATCAAGCGTCGGTTTTCAATAGGAGCCACAGGTGCTACACGCATGTCATCCGTATGGATCGGACGGGGAGACATGCCAGACCAGCCAGCCCAGAAAGCGCCGGTGCTCGAGGTGCGCGATCTCGTCAAGAACTTCGGGGGGTTACGCGCAATCGACCATTGCTCGCTCAGCGTCCGCGAAGGCACGATCACCGGCCTGATCGGGCCCAACGGCGCCGGCAAGACGACCCTCTTCAACCTGATCACCGGCTTTCTCCAGCCTGACTCAGGCCGCGTGCTTGCCGATGGCCAGGATATCACCAGCTTGCCGCCACACGGCGTCTTCCGGCGCGGCATCTGCCGCACTTTCCAGATCCCCCGCGAGCACGGCACGATGACCGTTCTGGAAAACCTCATGCTGGTCGCGCCAGATCAGGCGGGTGAACAGTTCTGGAACTGCTGGTTGCGCCCCGGTCTCGTGCGTCGCCAGGAGCGAGAAATCCGTGACCGGGCGATGGAGGTGCTGGAGTTCGTCGACTTGGCACGGCTGGCCAACGAGTATGCCGGCCGGCTTTCGGGCGGGCAGAAAAAGCTTCTCGAGTTGGCGCGCACTTTGATGGCGAATCCGCGGCTGGTGCTCCTGGACGAGCCCGCGGCCGGCGTCAACCGCACCCTCATGAAGAAGCTCGCCGAGAACATCGAGTATCTCAGGCGTGAGCGCGGGATCACCTTCCTCCTGATCGAGCACGACATGGATTTGGTGATGGAGCTCTGCAATCCGGTGATCGTGATGAGCGAGGGCCGCCGCCTGATGGAGGGCCGCCCTGAGGAGGTGCGCCGCGACCCGCGGGTGCTGGAAGCCTATCTTGGGGGGCAGTATGGCGCTGCTTGAGGTCCGAGGGGTCACTGCCGGCTACGGCGACACGGAAATTCTGCGCAACGTCTCGATCGAGGTGGGAGAGCGCGAGATCGTTTCGATCATCGGGCCGAACGGCGCGGGCAAGTCGACCCTGATGAAGACGATCTTCGGGCTGCTGCACCCGCGCGAGGGCAGCATCGTCTTCGACGGGCAGGACATCACCCACCTGCAGCCCTATCAGATCGTCGAGCGCGGCATGTGCTACGTGCCGCAGGTCGCCAACGTCTTCACCGATCTGACCGTGGCGGAAAATCTCGAGATGGGCGCCTTCCTCGCGAAGAACGCCGATATCGGGGCCCGCATGGATAAAGTCTTCGAGTATTTCCCGCGCCTCAGGGAACGTCGCAATCAGCGCGCCGGCAAGATGTCAGGCGGTGAGCGACAGATGGTGGCGATGGGGAGCGCACTGATGTTGGAGCCGAAGCTCGTTCTGATGGACGAGCCATCGGCTGGCTTGTCGCCGAAGATGGTGAACGTGATTTTCGACCAGATCCGGAAAATTAACGAGACCGGCCCGGCGATCCTGATCGTCGAGCAGAATGCGAAGCTATCGCTGGAAATGTCCCACAGAGGCTACGTTCTGGCCAGCGGTGAGAACCGCTTCGAAGGCACCGGCCAGGAGCTACTGAACGATCCCGAGGTCGGCAGGCTCTATCTCGGTGGCTGAGGGGAGATCGAGGAAACGGCACCATGGCGGAGACATTGCAGGATACGCTGGCCAGAAGCGACGACCGGACCACACGAGAACGATTTATGGCGGCGCTGCGGAGCCGCACGGCTCTCGGATTGGCGCTGTTCTTGACGCTGGTGGTGTTCTGGCTGCTCGGGAGCCGGCAGGGGGCATCCCTCTCGGAGCTGCTGTCGCTGACGGTTTGGGGGGTGATGCTCGGCGGTATCATCGCGCTCGGAGCGATCGGGCTGACGCTGGTCTACGGCGTCCTCAAGTTCCCGAACTTCGCGCATGGCGAGCTGGTGACACTCGGCGCTTACGGTGCCCTGACATTTGCCGCGCTGTTGCCGGCCGGCCCCCCTATGCGCCCGTTCTCCTTTGGCTGGGAGCTGCTGGCGGGACTGATCCTGTCGATGCCGATCGTCTCCTTGATCGCGCTGGCAGTTGACCGGGTGCTTTTCCGGCCCCTCCGGGTGCGGGTCGCGTCGCTGGTGCTTTTTGCTATGGCCTCTCTCGCGGCTGCCTTCTTTCTGCGTAGCGCGATCTATCTCGTCTGGGGCTCTGACTTCTTGTTCTACTACCCCGGTCGCGCGAATCCGGCCCTCGATCTACCGCTCGGCATCCGGGTGCAGGCCGACCAAGTCTTCGTATTCTTGCTGGCAACTGTGCTGGTCATCCTTACCTGGCTGCTGCTCGAGCGCACACGCATGGGCAAAGCGATGCGCGCCACCGCCAACAATCCCGATCTGGCGCAGGTGCGTGGCATTAACACCGAGCGGGTAATTGCCTGGACCTGGGTCCTCGGCGCCTGTCTCGCCGCGGCCGGTGGGGTGATGTACGGCTTGGCGTCTCAATTGCGGCCTGAAATGGGCTTCTGGCTGCTTCTGCCCATGTTCGCGGCGGCGATCGTCGGGGGGCTGGGGAGCCCCGTAGGGGCGATTGTGGGAGCAGTTATCATCGGCGTGGCGCAGCAGGTGTCCTCCTCATTTATCAACCCCGCCTACGGTCCGGGGGTAGCATTTATCCTGCTGGTCGTCGTGCTCCTCCTGCAGCCTCAGGGTCTCTTCGGGCAGAGGGGGGACTGAGATGAACAAGGCCGATCTGGCGCGCGCCGCATTCCTGTTTCTGCCGCTGGCACTGCTCGGGCTGTTGGTCCTTCCGGGGCGCCTGAAGCTGCGCCTGCCGCTTGCGCTGGTGATTGCGGCCGTAGTGGCGGTTGCGTTGCCACTGCTGTTGCCACGCGGTGCCCTGACCTATGTCGCCTCCTTTTCGACGATGGCGGGGATCTACGCCATCCTCTCTCTCGGCCTGAACAGCCAGTGGGGCCTGACAGGGCACGTCAATTTTGGCATCGCCGGCTTCTTTGCGATCGGTGCCTTCACTTCGGCACTTGTCACCACGACGATGCCGTCGGGTGCACTCGCAGCCTATTCCCAGCAGGCTTTCGGGCTCGGCTGGCCAATCATTGCCGGCATCCTGACTGCGGGTCTCGTGTCGGCCATTGCGGGGTTCCTCATCAGCGTTCCCGTTCTACGCCTACGGACAGACTTCCTCGCCATTGCGACGCTCGGCATTGCCGAAGTGATTCGCTTCATCTTCCAGAACGAGCGCTGGTTGGCCAACGGGCCGCAACCGATGCGTGGTATCCCGCGTCCGCTTGACTGCGTCTTCACCGATCCGCCGTGTAGCTGGTTGCCGGAGGGGATCGCGCGCTTCGTCGCGCCGCTCGCGCCGCGTGACTACGTCTTCCTCTATTTGGTGGTCGTGGCGATCATCCTCTCGGTGATCTACCTCCTGCTCGAACGCATATCGCGTTCACCTTGGGGACGCCTCCAGCGCGCCATCCGTGACGAGGAGAACTCGGCTGCGATGAGCGGCAAAAACGTACCCCTGCGTCGGGTCGAGTCCTTCGTACTTGGCAGCTTCATCATGGGTGTCGCGGGCGCCGTCTATGCCCATTACGTGGTCAGCATCGACTACAGCCACTTCAATCCGCTCTTCGCCACCTTCATCGTCTGGGTGATGGTGATGCTAGGAGGCAGCGGTAACAACAAGGGTGTCATTCTCGGAGCCTTCGCGGTTTGGGGCGTGTGGAGCGGAGCGGCCTTCATGATCGATGTGTTGAGCCCGGCGCTCCAGGCCATCTCGCCCGACCTGCCATCGCGTGGCGCCTATCTACGCTGGATGCTAGTGGCGGTGATGCTCGCGCTGATCGTGCTGTTCCGCCCGCAGGGGATTATCCCGGAGCGTAAGAAGGTCTCCGATTTCATGTAACGGCCGACACGGACCACAAAAAAATGGGCGCCGTTCAGGCGCCCATTTTCGTTTCGTAAGCTGCTCCGGATTACTCGGATGCGATTTCCTCGGCGGGGACGATACGCACCGTCTCGTCGCCGGTCTCGGTGTAACGCCAGACCGCTATCGGCGTCTTGACGTCGCCATTTTGGTCGAAGTCGACCGAGCCGCCGGCGCCGACGTAGTCGATCTCCTTCCCTTCCTTGAGCAACTGCAGCGCCTTCGTGATCTCCTCCTGGCTGCCGCCGATGATCTTCTCGCCCGGCGGGTTAGCGATCGGGCGCAGGCGATCACGAAGCGCGGTTCCGGTGATTTCAGACGCATCGGTGATCCCGTCGGCGATCGCCTTGGCCAGCGCCAGACCGATAACCATCGCCGCGTCGTAGGTCGTCTCCGTGAAGGGCGGAATACGATCCTGCTTAGTGGCTGCGCGATAGGCTTCCGCGAATGCCTTGTAGCTTTGCGATTCGGGGTCTGCCGAAGGCACTGTCCCGAGCTTGCCCGCAAGGTCCTTACCGCCGACCGCATCGAGCACTTCGCTGGACCGGTTCGCGTCAGTGAACTGCCAGCTCGTGTACCCGAAGATGTCGCGGCTCTCTTTGAGGATCTGAGCGGTGTGGGCCGGATATGTCGGCAGCACCAGCACGCCGGGTTTGTCCTGAAGCGCAGCGCTCAGGATGGAGCGGTAGGTCGGCTGCACTTCCTCGGGATGTGCGACCTGGGCCAGCACCTTACCGCCACGCTTCTCGAAGGCTGCGGCGAACGCGTTGGACAGCCCCTGACCATAGGGGTTGTTGATGTAGATGGTTGCCGCGGTGTCGAACTTGTAACCGTCGATGATCTTGCCAGCTGCGAGGTCCGCCGCGACCACGCCCTGCAGGGCGTCCGAGGGGCTAGTGCGGAACAGCAGGTCCTTGCCCTCGTCCTCGGGGAGTACGGACACCAGCGGCGATGTCGTACCGTTGCCGACCTGCAGCACCCCTGAGGGAATCGTAACCGAAGTGGCCACCGCCACCGTCACGCCGCTCGACCACTCGCAGATGATGGCCGGCACACCATCGGCCTCGACCAGCTTGCGAGCTGCCTCGATGGCAGGTGTTGGAAGCGTATTGGAGTCTTCTGCAATCAACCGCTCGACGATCGGACCGCCGAAGACCTGTTCGGCCGCCGTGTTGATCTGGTTCAGGGCCAGCTGTGCCGCATCACGGAAGAACGGCCCGTATTCGGCGCCTGAGCCGGTAAAGGCCACGACCTGGCCGATTGGAACCTTCGGCGGCGGGCTCTGAGCCCAAAGTGCGCGGGGCAACGTGACACTCAACGCCATCGCCCCGCCAGCGGCTCCGACACCTTTGAGAAAATCGCGGCGGCGCGCGTTCCTAAGCGAAAAATCGGACATCTGTTCCTCCCGATGAGATACGCGGGAACCGGCCTCGCTGGCAGTTCCGGCAAGCCTTCCAGCCATACCACAATCCCGGGCCAAAGCCATCCTGCTGACGATCTACTGGCGCAAAAACAGCTCACTTTACCTGGGGTTGCGCCGGTGCGTGCGGCTCCAGGTCTCGACCGTCTCACCCGTCGCCTATTTGGTGAAGTGGACGAGTGCGTGCCGACGGATTAGCGGCAGTGCAGGGATATAAAGCAATCGATTATCTACTTGGATACTTGCCGGTTGGAGCCGTCCGGCGGGGCCGGCGCGGGCGCGACTTCGTCATCATTTCGCCCGCAAATTTTAGATGCTTACGCAACAGCGGGGAAAGACACCGACGAGCGACATTTGGAGGGGAAGCCATGGTCGCCTTTGGTCGGCGTTCGACCTCGGACTATCCCAGATACGACAGCTTCGATTCCGACGAGATCTTTGCCTTTGACGAGATGACGCCGGGCGAACGGGTTTGCCCCCCACCGCACCGGTCACGAATGGCTGCTGCGCTCCGCAGCATTCTGTTCCTGCTTATCGCTGTGGGTGTCGGCTGGGTGTTGATGGCTGATCGGACAGCCTGGCCGGAGTGGTTGAATGTCGTTCTCGATCACTCAACGGGTTTGATCGACCGAGCTCAGTCCCAGCTCAACGAGAACGCCACTGGGGTAGCGGAGGGACCCGAACCATCATTCGACCAGCCGTCGTTGGAGCAGGCCGCGCTGGACGAGCGGGCGCTGCCTGAAACTGAAGGATTATCCCCTTCGACCGAGATTGCCGCCGAGTCGCCGGAGGAAAGGGAAAGGCCGGAGGTGGAAAGCAGGGAGGTGGTGACCCTCAACGCAACGGAAAGCCAAGACGATGAGCCTTCGGAGGTGTTGGCGGACAACGAGACAGCTTCGTTGCCGGAAACGGCCGCTGACAATGAGAACGCCCAACCCGAGAGATTGCCCCCGCCGAGGGTTGATCCGGAGGATCCCTATCAAAGACGCGCAGTTGCGGTAGGGCTTCATCCTGGCTTGTCGCGAGTCCTACTGGAGCGGATGTCGCCGACCGACTACCGCAATGCAGGCATCGCTATTCAAAGGGCGCTTGGGAATCCCGATAACAACGCCACAGTCGTCTGGCCCCGTCAAAGAATCCCTGAGTTGGCTCTCTTCCGGGTCCGCTTTGTGCCTGGCGCTCCGCAAGGGTGCCGGCGCTATGTCGTGACCATAACCAAGGACGGCTGGACAACGACGGCACCGCCTATGGAAAGCTGCGGATCGCGGACCGCCAGCTTACCTCATCGTTAACTCGCCTCGCGGTCGAGCGAATTTCTCACCCCTCGAAGCCGACCGATGATATGAGCATCGGCCGGCTAGCGAAGTTTCTCCTGCAACTTTAATCCAAACGCCTTTCGGGTCTGGGTTCATTCTGAGCTGGTCGGCGGCCAGCGGCGTCTGCGGTCCGCTGGCGCTACCCGGGTCTGCGAACCCGTTTGGCTAGAGGGAGTGGTGTAGTGATAAATTTGATGATATCAAACGAGCTTTGATATTCGACAAAAAGTTTGACTTTGGTCGGAAAAAATGCCCTCATCTCGGCGTCGAGTTTCAGCAAGGCGAAGCACTGCCCCGATGGCGGAGCGCGTCGAACATAGAGACGGCAAGCTCGAGTCCATGGTCGCGGACATCACCCTGGATGCCCTTCCTGTCGCCAAAGGCCCACGGACGGTTCAGTCCGTCGAGAGGGCGCTGGAATTGTTGAAGATCCTCGGGGAGTCCGACCGTGAAATGTCGCTGAGCGAGATCGCGAGCAAAGCGGCCCTCAGAGCTCCCACCTGCCACCACCTTCTCGCGACTCTCGCCAAGCACGGATTTGTCGGCCGTTCGCCGCGCACGCGGAGCTATTATCTCGGCTCAAAAATCACCGAGTTGTCCAACCAGCGGCTGAAGCAATTCAGCCTGGTCGATATCGCCATGCCGCATCTGCGGGCGTTGAACGAGGCGACGCTCGAGAGCGTCCACCTCGCGACCCTGCAGGGGCATGCGCTTGTGACATTGGCGAAGCTCGAATCGAAGTTTCCGATCCGGGCCGGGTCCGACGAGGCCAACAGAACAGATGCCGCTCATGCCACCGCCACCGGTAAGGCGATCCTGGCATGGTTGCCAGAGGCGGAAATCGCGCGCGTCATTGCTCATACGCGCCTACATCGGTTCACGGACAAAACCATATCGACGATCTCAGATTTGATCGAGGAGCTGCGGCTCGTTCGCCGCAACGGCTACTCGATCGACGATGAGGAATTCCAGCCAGGCGTGGTCTGCATCGGCGCCGCCATCCGTGACCACACGGGGGCGGTCATCGGCTCGGTCAGCTGCTCCATGCCGCGGATGCGTGCCGAAGGTGAACACCTCGAAAAGGTCAAGACCGCCGTGCGGACCTGTGCGGGAACAATTTCGGAGCGGTACGGAAATCGGGCCGAGTCCGCCCGGTAGTTTCCAAGTAATCATCAGTAAATGGGATGCCCTCAGGCGAGGAGAATAGAAAGGAATAGCCACGATGGCGATGCCGAGCAACGTCAAGACAAGTCCCGAGTTTCCAATTCCTGAGACCATGAAGGCCTGGGTTCTCGGCAACCCGGGTGAGCTTACGTTGAAAGACAAGCCGGTGCCCGTGCCGAAAAAGGCCGAGGTGCTCATCCGGATCGATGCCGTGGCTATTTGCGCAACCGATCTAGAAATCATCTATCACGGCCCGCCAGCGCTCATCCAAGGCGGCGATCCGTTCAATAAGAACTACACGCCGGGTCACGAGTACATGGGCACCGTGGTGGCGCTCGGTCCGGGAGTTGACGAATTCAATATCGGTGACCGGGTGGCGGTCGAAATTCATGCTGGCTGCGGACAGTGCAAGCGCTGCCGCCAGGGCATGTATACCTCGTGTCACAATTACGGACTGAACTACGGCGATGTCGACAAGGGACATCGGGCCAACGGCTTCACCACCGACGGCGGCTTCTGCGAGTATCAGGTCAACAACATCAATACGTTGATCCGCGTCCCCGACGACATGTCGGACGAGGAGGCAACTCTGGTCGTCACGGCTGGTACCGCCATGTACGGTCTGACGGAGCTCGGCGGGCTCATTGCGGGTGAAAGCGTCGTGGTGACCGGTCCCGGACCAATCGGACTCCTTGGCGTCGCCGTTGCAAAGGCCCTCGGCGCGCAGCCCGTCATTCTGACCGGCACGCGCGACAATCGCCTGCAAATCGGCAAGGAGCTTGGTGCCGATCACGTCATCAACATCCGCAAGGTGGATGATGTGGTGCAAGCCGTGAAGGATTTGAACGGCGGCAAGGGTGTTGACTACGTGCTCGAGTGCTCCGCAGCGCCTGGCGCCCTCAACGACGCGATCAAGATGGTCAATCGCGGCGGTAAGGTCTGCCTCGCCGCATTCCCGCACGGTGAGGTGCCGGTCGATGTCGCGCACATCGTTCGCAACAACATTTACGTCTACGGCATTCGTGGCGAAGGGAAGTCAGCAACCCACCGCGCTGAAGCCTTCATGAGGCAGAAGCGCTTCGACGCCACGAAGATCCATACGCACACCTTCCCGCTTTCGGATCTGCCGACGGCGATCCGCTACGCGAAGGATCGCGTGGAGGATGCGATCAAGGTGGTCGTGAAGGCCAACATGGATAAAGCCCAGAAAGTGGCCGCAGAATAAGCGAAGTAATTCAACCATCGGAGGAGGAAACAGCCATGAGCATGGTGAAACGGTTGGGTATTGCGTCAGCTTTGGCGCTGGCGATTGCGTTGCCCGCGTCAGCGCAAGACCTCCCGCTATCACCAGCCGGCGTAAAAACGCTGGCGCCGGAAGGGGCCATTAAGCCGACCGGCACCTGGAATCTCGGCACCCGCGCCGGAGACTTTGTTTTCGTCGCGGGCATGCGCGGGATCGATCCGAAAGAGAACAAGCTCGTTGAGGGCGAAGAGGCGCGGATCCGCCAGGCCTTTCTCAACATGAAGCATATCGCCGAGTCGGAGGGCGCAACCCTGCGCGACGCTGTACGGATCGTGGTCTACGTCACCGACATGTACCGGTACCGGCCACTCGTAAACAAGGTGCAGCAGGAGCTGTAGGGTGACGGTCCGTATCCGCCTCGGTCGATCATCGAAGTCGATCGCCTCAACCAGGATGACATTTTCGAGGTTGAGGGCACGTTCTACGCACCCTTGAAGAAATAACTTCGTTTTGGAGAAAAATGCTCCTCTGCGATGAATACCTGACAGTCACGACGCTCGGCGATGCACTCGCCGAGCTCCAAGCCCATCGCGGGCGGTGCAGAATCGTGGCTGGCGCAACGGACATCTTGCCCTGGGCTCGCGAGGGTCGGGCAGGTGACGTTCATGTGCCGGTGCTGATCGACATCAGCCGCATACCCGAGTTGTCGGGCTATCAGGTGTCCAACGGGCGTGTCCGGCTTGGCGCCAATGTCGTGTTCCAGCAGTTCCTGACTGACGAGGTGCTGAGGGAGCATCTGCCCTGCATGCCCTACTGCGCCGTCTGGTTCGCGGATGATCAGATCAGGGAGCAGGCGACGCTGGCCGGGAATGTCGTCAATGCATCTCCGGCAGCGGACGGTACGCCGCCGCTACTCGCCATGGATGGTGAGATCGAGATCGCGCGGCTTGCGCAGGGGAGCATCGAGCGCCGATCACTCCCGGTTTCCGAGTTCGTTCTCGGCCCTGGGAAAACGGCGCTCGAGCCGGACGAAATCGTCACTGCCATAACCTGCACATCAATGGCCGGTTATGGCGGCTCATTCCAAAAAGTTGGTCGGCGCCGTTCGCTCGTCATTTCGACGGTCTGTGCGGCAGCATTGGCCAAAACCGATGCCTCTGGTGAGGTGATAGAGGACGTCCGCGTTGCCGTCGGTGGCATCGGCCCCGTGCCGATGCGTCTCAACGACGTGGAAGACAAGCTGAAAGGTGAGCGCATATCGCAGGACCTCATTGCGCGCGTTAGCGCAATGGCGGCCGATCGGGTCGCCTCGCGCACACGCCGTGAGTACCGGCGCTCCGTTGTTTGCGGTTTCGTGCAAGCAGCCATCGAGGAGGCCCTCGTTGCCTGCGGAGCAGTTGTGCCAGGCTCCGCTCAAAGGGAGGCAGCTCATGCCTGATCTTGATATCCAGTTCGAGGTGAACGGCCGCAAGGTGCGCCGGTTCGCCAAGCCCCATCAGAGGTTGATCGATTTTCTGCGTGACGACCTCGACCTGACCGGGACGAAGGAAGGCTGCGGAGCCGGAGAATGCGGCACCTGCTCCGTATTCGTGGATGGCAAGCTCGTGAAATCGTGCCTGATGCCTGTTGCCAAGGCGAATGGCGCGAAAATCGAAACGATCGAAGGGCTCGCGCCTCCAGGTGAGCTCACGCCAGTCCAGCGCGCGTTTCATAAGACGGGTGCGAGCCAGTGCGGCTACTGTATTCCGGGCATGGTGATGGCGGCCACGTCGGCGCTGCGGGAAAATCCAAACGCCGACATCGAGGAGATCAAGGAGCGCCTCGGGGGCAATATCTGCCGGTGCACCGGGTATACGAAGATCATTGAGGCCGTCGAAATTGCTCGAGATGTGATTGCGGGCCGCATCAGCCCTGCCGTGCTCGAGGCAGAGTCTACGGGCAAATCATATATCGGCAGCAATGTTCGCCGGATCGACGCGCCGAGCAAGGTTTCAGGCCGGCTGCGCTATGCCGGCGACATGATCATGCCCGGCATGCTGCACATGCAGGTGCTGCGTAGCCCGCATCCGCATGCCCTTATCAAGTCGATCGATACGAGCGCGGCGGAAGCGCTCGAGGGCGTGGCCTGTGTGATCACGTCCGCCGACGTGCCGGGCAAGGACGGGTTCGGCGTCTTCGTCCATGATCAACCCGTCATGGCGCGCGGCAAGGTGCGTTATGTCGGCGAGGCCGTAGCTGCGGTCGCGGCCGAGGATCTCGTCACGGCGCGCAAGGCTCTGTCTCTCATTAAGGTGGAGTACGAGCCGCTGCCGGCGGTCTTCGATCCGGAAGAGGCCATGCGTCCCGGCGCCCCTGTGCTGCACGATTACGCCAAGGACAACATCGTCAAGCACATTCCAATCCGGAAGGGCGATATCGAGAAGGGGTTCGCGGAAGCCGACATCATCGTCGAGGAGAAATACGAGACTCAGCAGGTCGAGCACGCCTATCTCGAGCCAGAAGCCGGTTTGGCCTATGTCGACCACGATGGCGTCGTGACAGTGATCTCACCGAGCCAGAACATCACGCACCATCGTCATATGCTGGCGGAGATCATCGCCAAGCCCATCAACAAGGTGCGCTTCATCATGAGCCCGGTGGGCGGCGGCTTCGGCGGCAAGGAGGACATGATCTACCAGGGCATGCTGGCCTTGGCTGCGATGAAAACCCACCGTCCGGTCCGGCTCGTCTTTACCCGCGAGGAGTCGATCATCTCCACGGCTAAGCGCCACCCGGCACGCATCACCTATCGGATGGGGCTGAAGCGGGATGGCCGCATAACCGCCGTGTCGTTCCGCATGATCTCCGATGGAGGGGCATACGGCATGTCCACCGAGGGTGTGATGCGGAAGGCGGCAATCCTGGCCTGCGGGCCGTACGACATCCCGAACGTTCAGGTCGATACGTACGGTGTTTACACGAACAATACGCCCTCAGGTGCGTTCCGGACGTTCGGCGCCATGCAGGCCCAGTTCGCAACGGAATCGCATCTAGACCTTTGCGCTGAAAAGCTCGGGCTCGATCCGTTCGAGATCCGGCGCATCAACATGATGCGCGACGGCGCCATCACTCACACGAAACAGAAGCTCGGCTCGGTTTCCTTGGGACGCGTTCTCGACGCTGCCGAGAAGGCGTCGCGTTGGGAGAAGGGGCCGCCGAACATGCGCGGACCGTCCCGCTCGGATCTCGGCGGTGAGGGCACGCGGCCGCCGTGCACGCTCGGCGCCCGTTTCCGTCAAGTCGAAGCACCAGCCCGGCAGGAGGTCGCATGATGATGAAGCGTAAGATGCGCGGCCGTGGCGTTGCAGCGAGCTGGTATGGCATCGCGCGCACGGCGACCATCGACAGGGCGGGGGCTTGGGCGGAGCTGGACGACGGCGGCACCGCCAAGATCGTGACGGGCGTGACCGAGATCGGCGAGGGCATTCTCACCGTATTAGCGCAGATAGCGGCCGAGGAACTCGGCATTCGGCCCGAGGATGTGACGATCGGCGACAACGATACGGCACGGGCCCCCGAGGCGGCGCATGCTGGAGCCACGCGCCAGACGTACATGATCGGTAACTCCGTTGCGCTGGCCTGTCGCGACGCCCGCGCCAAGCTTGTTCGTGAGCTGGCCGACCACTGGGATGTGCCCGAGGAGAGCATCGTCGCCTTCAATGGCGAGATCTGGTCCGAGGGGTCCAATCTGAAGATGACGATGGCGGAGGCCGTCGATATCTGCAAAAAGAGAGGCGTGGTCCCCGTCGGCTCAGGATCGTTCACGTCGCACGGCACGGATCTGGATCCGGTCGACGGCTCCGGTAGCCCTTGGCAGGCCTACGTCTTCGGCTGTCAGGTGGCCGAGGTGGAGGTCGACACAATGACGGGAGAGGTCCAGGTGCTCGGCATCTGGGCGGCGCACGACGTGGGTCGGGCGATCAATCCACGCGGCGTCGAGGGACAGATCGAAGGCGGCATCGCCCAGGGGCTAGGCCAAGCTCTTATGGAAGAGTACAAAACCGTAAACGGCTATACGACGACCCCCGGGTTCTCGAAGTACATTCTGCCGACCGCGCTCGACGTCCCGCAGATCAATACGATCATCGTCGAGGATCCGGATCCGCTCAGCCCGCTTGGGGCGAAGGGTATCGGTGAGCCAGCCCTCATTCCGACGGCGCCGGCGATCATCAATGCCATCTACGATGCCATTGGAGTCAGGATCACGTCGCTGCCTGCTACGCCCGAGAAAATCCTTGCGGCGCTCGAGGAGAAGGCGAGGCGGGAGAGCCAAAGGCAGGCTGCAGAGTGAGAGATTAACAAAGGCCCGAGGAGCTGGAGGAGAGCATGGACGCTAGCATGTACCGGTTCATGCGTGTGGGGGTCGTTCATTTCAAGGCCTTCCCAGGCATAGAATCCGGCACTGGCCCAATTGTGGAAACGCTGGAGAAGATCTGCGCCGACGACTTCTGGACCGCCGTAGAGGTGGGCTGGATGAAGGATTACCGCGTCCGCAATACGGCCCGCCAGCTGCTCGACCAGAGCCACCTTTCGGTCGCCTATGCGACGCAGCCCAAGATGCTGACGAACAAGTTCAATTTGAACTCGTTCGACCAGCGCGAGCGGAATGCGGCGATCGATGCGGTCAAGAGCTGCGTCGACGAGGCGCGCCAGCTCGGGGCCGAGGTCGTGCGACTCATCGCGGGTAAGGATCCCGGCGACGAGAAGCGGGAGGAAGCGAAGAAGCTGCTGATCGATAGCCTGCAGCAGATCCTGGACTATGCGGCCCAGGATGGTCCGATGAAGTTCACGTTGAAGATATTCGACCGGTCGATCGACAAGAAGAATCTGATCGGCCATGTCGAAGATGCCGTGGACGTGGCCAAGGCTTTACGGCCGCACTATCCCAACTTCGGCTTGCTCACCGATCTCAGCCACTTCCCGCTGCTCAACGAGGATCCTGAGGTTTCTATCCCGAAGATGAAAGACTACCTGGAGTCGGTTCATCTCGGTAACTGTGCCTTCCGCGACAAGAGCCATCCTGCTTACGGCGACATTCAACCCCGGTTCGGCATTCCCGGAGGGGAGACGGACACGGCCGAGGTTATTGCGTTCTTCAGGACGTTGCGCGCCAATGGCTTCTTCGACAAGAAGGAACGGCCGATCGTGAGCGCGGAGGTCCGGCCCGTTCTCGCCGGCGAGGTTTCAGAGGTCATTCTGGCCAACGCCAAGCGCGTGATACGGGACGCTTGGGCGCTGGCATAGCCGGTCAAAACAATCAAAAATTGCTCCCCTCGAGGGGTAAGATCGGTTGTTATGGCCTCGCATTGCGCAATCGACTTGGGAGAGAAACATGAAGGCCCTGAAATTCAAGCTGCTTGCCGCTACCTCAGCTTTCGCCGTCATTGCAGGATTGGCGCCGGCGAAAGCTGACAAATTTCCTGAAAAGCCGATCGAGATGACCATTCTGTTCGGGAGCACGGCCCAGACGATCGGGCAGCTCTTGGCGGATCTCATGTCCAAGCACCTGCCCCAGCCGGTGGTGCCCGTAAGCCGGACCGGAGGCGGTGGCTCCATTGGATACCAGCACGTCCATAGCTCGGCGCCAGATGGCTACAGCATCGTTTGGAACTCGAACTCCATCAGCACCACCTACCACGGCGGCAGGTTGGATTTCGATTACACTGCCTTCAAGCCGATCGCGAAGATCAGCATGGAGGTTCCCGCCTTCGCCGTTCGGGCGGATTCTGGCTGGAACACGCTTCAGGACATGGTCGACGACATCAAAGGGTCCGACAAGAAGCTTCGCGTCGGTGCATCCGGCAAGGGGTCCTTTACTCATTTGACAACGGTTGCGCTCCTCGAAGCCCTCGGACTGAGCGACAAGGTAATCCACGTGCCCTACGACGAGGGCAAGGCGCCTGTCGAGCTGCTCGGCGGCCGGGTTGATGCTGCCCTGCAATGGCCTGGCCAGTTCATTTCTCATGAGAAAGCCGGAACGCTCAAAATCCTGTGCGTGAGCAGCCCAGCACGGGTCAGCGCCCTGCCTGATACTCCCACGTGCGATGAAGCGGGTGCCAAGGGCGTAAACCTCGTTATGTGGCGCGGTCTCGCGGCGCCCGCCGGTACGCCGGACGATGTCATCGCAGTTATCGAGGAAGCGGCGAAGAAGGCAACCGAGAGTGAGGAGTTCATCAAAGCCTCGAAGACCATCGGCTTCGAGCCGGCCTTTGCGGATCATGCCGCGTTCGGCGAGGAAATCGCCGCTGACGACAAGAGGCTCGCAGAGCTGATGACCAAGCTTGGGCTCAAGAAGTAATCCACTCGAGGAGTACGGAATGGGCGCTGCTCGGCGTGACCGGGTGACCGGCATACTATTGCTCGCATTCGCTGCGGCATGGGTTCTGGCTGTTTGGTACACGGTCCCGGCCGGGACGTCGGAAATCGTCGGGCCGCGCACATTCCCCCTTGGCCTCGGGATTGCTCTCGGGGTGCTGGCTCTCGTGCTTCTGGCGGCCAGCTATGTGAAGCCTGCAGGTATATCCACGGACGACGTTGAAGAGGACGATGCTGAAGGAAAGGCTTTGGCGGGCTGGCTTTATCTTCGCCTCGTCTTGTCGCTTGTTCTGGTAATCGTTGCCTACGGATTCCTGATGGAGAAGGTCGGATTCGTCCTCGCGACCTTAGCGACCGTCGCGGTGATGGTGGGCCTGATCCTGAAAATCAGAAATCCGTTGACGATCATCGGCATGGCAGTCGGGCTGGCATTCGGGTGCTGGCTCCTCTTCGGCAAAATCCTGGGAGCGTATTTGCCCCCAGGGACCTGGATTTCGCTGTTCTGAAGGACTAGCCGGATGGAAGCTTTTTTGACGGCGCTTTCAGCCGCTCTTGCGCCAGATGCCGTCCTCGCCGTACTAATCGGCACCCTCATTGGACTCGTTTTCGGCGCGATCCCCGGTTTGACCTTCACGGTGGTATTGGCCCTGGTCCTGCCGATGACATTCACCCTGGAGACAACCCCCGCCATCGGCTTGCTGCTCGGCACTTACATCGGTGGCATGACCGGGGGATCAGTTTCTGCAATTCTCCTCGGGATTCCTGGGACGCCGTCCGCAGCTGCGACTATTCTGGACGGGCACCAGATGATGCGCCGCGGAAAGGCATCGCTCGCCCTCAGCACAGCGGTGATCGTCTCGACCATCGGCGGCATCATCAGTCTCGTGGTGATGATCGTCTCGGTGAATCTGGTCGCCAAGATGGCCATCAGATTCGGGCCAGCGGAAATCTTTGCGCTCGTTTTGTTTGGTCTCTCGACGATCTGCGGTTTGTCTGAAAAGTCGCTGCTTCGCGGTTTGATCGCCGGCGTCATCGGCCTGATGATCATGACCATCGGGTTAGATGAAATCGATGGCGTGCAACGATTGACCTTCGGGACTGTGACATTGCAGCAAGGGGTGAATCTCCTCGTTGCAATGATTGCTCTTTTCGCCGTGCCCCAGGTCATCGATGCATTTGTTCAATACTACCGCGGTGAGCTGCAGTCGATCGATGCAAAGGACGTCAGGTTCGAGCTGCCGAAGCTCAAGGACCTGAAAGAAAATTTCTGGCTGATGATGAGGTGCGCCCTGCTGGGCACAGGCATCGGTGCAATCCCGGGTACCGGCGGACCTATAGCGGCATTTCTCGCGTACGCCCACGCTCGTAGATCAGCAAAGGGCGAGGTACCGCTTGGCAAAGGCAATATTGCCGGCGTTATTGCGCCTGAAACAGCCAACAATGCCGTGACCGGTGGCGCGATGATTCCGTTGCTATCACTGGGCATCCCGGGCGACCCGGCGACCGCCATCATTCTGTCTGGTTTGCTCATTCATGGCCTTGTTCCGGGGCCGATGCTGTTCATTGAGCACCCGGATACGATTTATGGCGTGTATATCGCTATCATTATTTCCTACATCGGCATTTTGGCGATCCAGCTTTTCGGCATCCGTTTCTTGGTTCAGCTGCTCCGGGTGCCGGCCCATCTTCTGGCCGTTGCCATCACGATCATGTGCGGATTCGGGGCGTATACCTTCCGCAATTCCGTTTTCGACGTTTACACGATGGCCATCCTGGGCCTGGCCGCCTATGGGCTGATGCGCGCCCGCATACCCTTGACCCCGATCATCTTGGGTATCGTTTTGGGGCCAATTTTGGAAAAGGAATTCCGCACCGCGCTGATCTTGTCAGACGGCGATTTCGGTGTGTTCGTTTCGTCAATCCCAGCCGCTTTCTTCCTGCTTTTGGCCGCGCTGATCTTCGCCATGCCGGCAGTGAAGTGGCTGACCAAATCCAGGAGACTAGAGGCACCTGAGAATGCACCAGTCCAGCCCAGAACAGATGCGTGATCGCGCCCGCGTAATCCGCGAGGCAGGTGGTCTCGACGCTGCCTTGAGTACGGGCAGGCTGCCGCAGATCGTGACTGTGAGCCTGTCAGAGGGCTTGGTTCTCGGCCTTTTGAAGCAAGGCGTCAGAAAGTACTTCGCGATTTTCGGCCACGGGTCCACCGACCTCGGCGAGGTTATGAGGATCTACGAGGAGGAAGGCCTCATTCGGACCATCAACTGCCGCAATGAGGTGGAGATGGCCCATGCGGCGACCACGTTGGCTTGGCAGTATGGCGAATGCTGCGCCGTCGTCACCTCAATTGGGCCGGGTGCGCTGCAGGCCATGGCCGGCTCGCTGGCGGCAGCCTCGAACGGCGTCGGCGTCTACCACATCTATGGCGACGAGACGACCTGGGGCGAAGGCTACAACATGCAGCAGGTCCCCAAGCGGGCGCAGGGGCTCTTCGGCCAGATCACCGCGCTCATGGGGCAATCGTATGTGCTGCACACTCCGGCGGCGCTTCGCGACTGCATGCGGCGCGGGTCTCTTTGCGTGCATCACCCGTATAAGGCAGGTCCCTTCTACATTCTGTTGCCACTGAACACGCAGCCCGAGCCGACAGAGCTCAATCTGGTGACGCTGCCGTCGCGGCAACGTGTCCCTGCCACGGCGGTCGCGGACGAGGAAAGCTACCAGGAAGCCATTCGCCGCATCGCGGAAGCGAAACGCCCTGTCATCAAGGCCGGAGGGGGTACGCGCGGGCACGACGAGTGGGTGCGCACGCTTGCCGAACGCATTGGCGCGGCCGTTGTCCTCTCCCCCGGCTCGACCGGCGTCCTGCCCGACGATCATCCGCAGAATATGCACGTCGGCGGATCGAAGGGGTCAATCTCGGGCAATTTCGCCATGGAGAATGCCGATCTTTTGATCGCGATCGGCAGCCGAGCCGTTTGTCAGGCGGACTGTTCTGGTGTCGGCTACCCAAACGCAAAAGCCGTCATCAATATCAATGGCGATCTCGCCGATCTCCTGCACTATGCCAATACGGTCGGCCTGCCGGGCGACATTGGCGCTGTGACGAGGCGTCTGCTCGACGAAATCTCCCGTTCCAACTTGGTCGATCCGGCATCCAAAGCCGAATGGCTCGCAGCCTGCGCGAAGAAGAAGCAGGAATGGCGTGATTTCAAGCTGGGCAGGTTTGAAACACCGCCGTTGCACGACGAGGCATGGGGTAGGGCGGTGCTGACTCAGCCCGTAGCCATCAAAATCGCTGCCGACCACGCCAAAGCCATCGGGGCGGTGAAATACTTCGATGCCGGCGACGTCCAGGCAAACGGGTTCCAAATCGTCGAGGACGATCGTACGGGCGACACATATACCGAGTCCGGCGCGTCCTACATGGGCTTCGCTGTTTCCGCGCTGCTCGCATCCGCGATCGCGGATAATCCGCGCTATGGAATTGCGTTCACCGGCGACGGTTCATTCATGATGAACCCGCAGATCTTGATTGACGGGGTCGAGCACGGCGTGAAGGGCACGATCGTCCTGTTCGACAATCGCCGAATGGCCGCCATCACCGGCCTGCAAATGGCCCAGTATGGTAACGAGTACAAGACGAACGACAGTGTTGCCGTCGACTATGTCGCCATGGCTGCGTCGGTGAAAGGCGTGAAGGCCTTGTTCGGAGGCTATGACGCGGAGACGCTGCGCCAAGCCCTGAAGGAGGCCAGCAGCTATGACGGGCTCTCCTTGGTGCATGTTCCCGTCTACGCTGGATCCGACCCGGCTGGCGGCATGGGTGCTTATGGCTCGTGGAACGTCGGCAACTGGGTCTCTGATGTGCAGTCGCGGTACTTGAAGCAGAATATCTAAGCCGAGCCCAATCTCGGTGGATCCGAAATAAAATAGCGCGGCTCCAAAATTTTGGGGCCGCGCTTCCATTTTTGGAGCGATTTAAGTTGGCTTTTCGATCATGCTTGTCAATGCGTAGCTTTTCTTATGCGCCGTGAAATTCATGCCAATCGGGCGGGAATGAAATGGCCCTAATAAAGGCGGAACAATCTGGTTTTCCGCCTTTTCTCCGGATTGTCCTGCCGCCTATATCGCGTTGGCTACAGACGCTACTCAACTTTCAAGTTGTTTGACGACTTGTACGGCACGTTCGTGGTAATGGCATACAGCCAACAATCCGCCGATGAACCCGAGAGCGGCGCCGAGGAGTGCAACGGAAGGAAGCCCGAAGTAACGAATCGCAAGCCCACCAAGACCTGAACCGAGCCCCTGCACGGCTCCGCCCTGAATCCCTGCCTGGAACTCGAGAACCGGGCCTATGTAGGAGATAACTGTCATCGTTGCCGCGAACGAAAGAAGCGTAATCATGACCAGCGGCACGACGCGGCCCCATTCAACACGGACATCCCCAGCCGCCGAGAACTGAGAGATGGCGGGCAGCCACATCGCTATCGCGAAGCACGCAATTCCGGAAAGAGACGCCGCGAACAGAAATGTAGCTCTCCACCCGAATAGCTCGCCGATCTGGCTGCCTAGGGGAATCCCGAGCAAGAACGCGAGTGTCATACCCCCCAGCACCATTGCGATAGCGGATCCACGCCGTGACGCGGGAGCAATAGCTGCAGCCGCGGCAGCCGCGGCTGGCATGATGATCCCGCCCGCAGCTCCGGCCAGAACTCGAAGAAGCATGAGGAGACCCAAGTGAGAAGCAAACGCGCACCAAGCCGTGAAGGTTGTCACTGCGGCGAGCGCAATGACGAGGAGGCGTTTCCGGTCCATCCTCTGTCCCCATACAGCGAGCAGCGGCCCGCCGATCGCGGCTGAGGCGACGAAGGCGGTCTGCAATTGGCCAACAGCTGCGACGGAAACACCGAGATCGCGCGCCATCGGGTCTAACAGAGCACTGAAGACATAGGCCCCCGATCCAAAGGACAAGGCAGCCCCTGTGAGAAGCATAATGCGGGGATCCATCTATCGGCCCTCCCGATTGGAAATACACACCGGAAGGCAGGGCGACTCAGGAGGTGCAGAACGGGCGCATATTTCGAGTCAGACCGCCCTGTTCGACACACGCCTTTCCACCTGCCCGGCGGGGGCTAGCATCGCTGAGCTGATAGAGCGGGGTCGATTACGCGCGAGGTAAGATGCGCTCACCGGATCGCTGATAAGATCAGCGTTACGGGCGCATCAAAACGTGAAGGTGGGAAACTTCTCGCCGAGAGTGGGAAACCGGATCTTTGATGTCCGTTTTCAGACCCGCATTCGTGATGAGGTTTCAAGGGCTTAGAGTGGTGGGTGTACTAGGACTCGAACCTAGGACCCGCTGATTAAGAGTTCACGTCCGATCCAAGGAAATCAAACACTTAAAGGTCGGACGGCCCGCCGTTTTTAGGCTGTTTTTCGGGAAAAGTCGGAAGCTCGGGGACTAACCGGGCGGTGCGCTCGAGTACGTATCCGTCGCGCTCGAGGCCGACCTTGTAGGGCAGCTTGAGACGGGCGATCTCGCCGCGTTGCAGGACGTTCCAGGGGCCTTGATGACGGACCGTGTCGGGCAGGGCCTCGAAGCCGCCGTCACGGCAGAGCAGGTGCACGTGCTTGTCGCTGTGCGAGCGCAGAAGAACGTAGGTCACCTGGCCATCAACTCACTTCACCTGCGGCCGGCGGATGCGATCGCCATGCCTCAAAAAGTACCTCCGGCTCGCGGCGGCGACTTCCGCCCGGTATCCGGCGTTGATATCACGGCGGCAGAATGCCTCGAATTCGCGAGGTGTCATCGGCGCTTGCTTCTCCGCAGCAGCAAGGAGCTCTCGCACATAGGCTTCGTCGATCATTCTTTGGTCCATCAAACTGCAATTCCCTCCTCTGCCATCCAGGCTTTGAGCCGACCGATGGCCGCGTCGGCCATGGCTTCGTCGAGCGCCAGGTAATGCTTCAACACCTGGTGGATGCTCGCCAGCGTGTGCCCGGTGATCGCGCGGATCTCAGGAACGGTGCAGCCGGCGAGCGCCAGGCGTGTGACGGCCGTGTCTCGCAGGTCGAGGAACTGCTTGCTGGCGATCGAGACGAAGTTGCCGGTGGCGGCCTGCGCGCGCACCTCGCGGAAGCGCTTGCGGAACTCGTGCTCGTCATAGGCCTCGCCGGTTCGCTCCGAGACGACAAGAGGCCGGCCGGTCTCAAGCGCGGCGACGGGACCGGCCCGGCGCCTGGCGCGTATGGCAGCAATGCGAGCCTCCAACTGCGGGGTGAAGGGCACCGACACGCGCGCGCCGGTCTTGCCTTGCCGGAACACGGCGCGGCCGCCATCGACCTTTGGCCACTGCAGGGCCAGCACGTCGCCCTGGCGCTGGCCGGTGTGGAGCGCGATCACGAAGGCGTCGGCGATGGAGTGATAACCCATTTCGTCTGCCGTCTCGACGTAGCGCATGACCTCCGAGGGCGTCCACACCATGATGCGCGGTGGCAACGTGGGGCGTTTGAGCTTGAACGCCGGGTTGGTATTGGGCTCGCGCCACCCAATGAGCTCAGCGTAGGAAAGCATGGCGCGGGCGACGGCTAGGATGCCGTTCGCCATGGAATGCCCCCGCTCGCGATAGGCTTGCTCCCACCAGCCCAGCATGTGCGGCTTGGTGATCGAGGCGACGGGCGCCTCGCCGAAACCGGCTTCAAGCCACAGCCGGATTTTGTTCTCGTAGTCGTCCTGGGTGCGCGGGGCCAGGTGCTTAAAGTCGGGCGACGCCTTCCATTTCTCCCACAGCGCCGCGCACGTGCGCGCCGAGCGGCGCGGAACCGGCAGCCGGCGGCGCGGCTGGCCATCGGCGCGCCAGGCCTCGACCTCGGCGTTGATCTGACGGGCAGCGGCGATCGCCGCCTCGAGGCCAAGCCAGCGGCCGGCCTCGTCTTTCAGGTCGCGCCCCTTGAACCCCTTGGCGCGCAGGCGCGGGCCTGGCTCCCAACGGGGCCGGCCGTCGCGCCACTTGAGATAGGGCACACGGAAGTTGGCCATGGGTTGCTCCCCCTTGAGCTGTCCCGAAATCAGTGTACCACGGCCGGCGACGGATCACGGAAATGTGAACAGCAGGCTCGGCATTCTGAGCAGCCCGAGAATGAGGCCGCCCACCGCGCCGATGATGAGCATCAGGGTTGTCGAGACCCAGGCGGCAATGGTGAGCCGAACGGATCGCAGCACGGCGCGGGTGGCGGACATGGGTTCACCTGTCGCGAAGATGCTCGATGGCCCGGTCCTTGGGCTGTGTGCGCCAGTCAGGCCAATCGCGTGCTTCGTTAAGTGATTGCTTTTGCTCGATCATCCGGCACGCCAGCTCTGCAACTTCATTCGGATCACGACGTCCTGAGCCGCCCAGGAAGGCCAGTCGGCGTGTCAGCCCGTCCAATGCAAGGATGACGACATCGACCCATTCCTCGCTCTCGCCGCCGGAAGCGATCACCTCGTTGAGCTCTTTGCGAATATGATCGGCAACGCCCTCCATGCGTTCGCCGGGGCCGAAGGTGGCGTGAGACCAAGCCATCTGACGGATCAGGTGTTGTTTCAGGTCCATGATGCTCCTCAGCTTGCGAATTTCGCGTCGAGGTACGCCTGCCAGCGCTCCTCCTCGAGCGTAGCTGCTGGCACGTGGCGGGCGCCGGCGGCAGCCGCTGCCGCCGCGCGGTAGGCCTGGGCGGCGATGCGGGCCTCCTTGTCGAGGCCGCGGTCGAGCCAGGCATAGATCTGCGCGCGGCTCCACACGAGCGGTGGCTTGCCGCCGTTGAGCGGCACCGGCAAGCGCTCCTGTTTCACCAGCCGGCGCCAGTTGTCGTAGACGTAGGAGACGGAGCGGCCGAGCTCCTCGGCGAGCTCCTCGGCGGTCAGAGTTGGCCCAGGCATGATTGGACCTCGAAGAAGGCCACGCGGCAGCCGACGCTCCGCAGGCGGTCGGCAATCTCTCTGGCGCTCTCGCGCGTCCAGAACGACGTGCGGTCAGTCAGCGTGATGCACGCGATCTCGGCGCCCGGCTCGATGGTAAGGATCTGGTCGACACGCACCAGGAGCTGGCGCGCGTTGCCGTCGCCGTCGATCCGGTGCAATTCGATGAAAGTGGGGGTCATCTGTCGTCTTCTCCAATGTGGTCGGACAGGAAGCCGGCCACCGCGGCGGTGGCGAGGCCGGCCAGGAAGCCGATCGCGAACATGGTCGCGAGCGGCATGAGCGGGACCTCGGCACCCATCAGGCCACCACCTTGCGGCGGATGCCCGGGACCTGGCCGTCGGCTTCAAGGAAGCGGCGCGCTTTCAGGTGTGCGCCGCGCTGCGAGAGGTCGAACGTCGCTTCGGCGATGATCCTGTCCCGCATGTCGCGGATGACAGCGCGGAACTGATCGAGGCCTTCATCGCGGTAGATGTCATACGTGCGGCCGTCGCGAAGGGCGCGCCACCAGTCGGGCTCGAGCTTGCGGAAGCGCAGAGGCTTCGGTGCGGGCATGACAGCCATGGCTGGTCTCCTCCATTGGCGGCGGTTTTTGTCGACGGGCGCTTCGCCTTCTGGCGGCGCAGCTTGCGCTCGGCATCGCGCGCCCGGCGCACAGCCTTGGCATGGGCGATCTGCTCGGCGCGGAGCTGCTCGCACAGCGCCTTGATCACATTCGCTGAGGCGGCGCATTGCTCCTGCAGGCGCTGATACTGCTCGGCGAACCGTGCGGCGGCGGACGGTACTCGCATGTCTGGGCTCCCCTCCCCGGCTGTTTCGGGAGCTGCCGACGGGACCGGCCGCGGTCTGCGGATATAAGCTGACGGCGCGGCCGGCCCGGCGACATACCCCGCATCTGTCACGGACCGGCGCAGGAACTGCAGGCGTGGACGCCGCCCTCAGCAGATCAGCAACGTCGCATCCGCAACGCCGCTAACATAAATGTGCGCAAATGCACACGCAAGAGGGAAAATGCATGTGCGAGAATTTTTATGCTCGCCTGAGGACGAAGCGGACAGTGCCCGTTATTTGAACACGATCTGGCTCGATCAGCAGGGGCGTGCGGCGCCGCGGATCGAGAGCCGCGGGCAGGAGATACGGCTGCTCGTAGAGGCGGAAGATGACCTCCTCCTTTTTCGACCAGGTCGTGAGCGTCGCGCGGACGATGTCGCCAGGAAGGGGCTCTCGGTCCGGATCGACGAGGAGGATGTCGCCGGGAAGTGTGCCGGCGGCGGCGAGGAGATCGGTGTGCAAGGTCCAGGGCTCCAGCTTCAGCTCGCGGACCAAAGCTGCAACGGCCTGACGCAACTCTGTCTTGTCGGCGTCCTCGCGATATGGCTCTGCCTCAGATGTGGGCAGCGGTTCTGGTGGGCTGCCGATGGGAAGCGCCCCGTGGGGGCTGCTGCCGACCGCCTCGGCGATCTTCATGATCGAGCGCAAGCCCAACATCGGCGCGTCGGGGTCGTTCAGGAACCGGGTGAGGGTCGTGGTCGCAAGCCCAGCGCGCCGCGCAAGCGCCGACGGCGTCTCGCCCGTTTGGTCCAGGATCGACTGCAACCACGCCTTGATCTCCTGTCGGGACGGTTCCATGCTAACCAACTTGTGTGCACCGGGAAAACTCTCGGTGCAGTGCTACCGCAAAATCTTGTCCACCGTGAGCTGCATGATTGCTCACGTCGGTGCTTGACTTTGTGCGCGAATGCATATCTCATGCGCGCATGCATTCGGATCTGCACAACCGTGGCCGCTACGATCTCGCCAGTCTTGAGGCCCTGCGGAATGAGCTCGGCCTGACGCAGGCCGAGGTCTGCCGTGCGCTCGCGATGAGCCCGAGCACCTACCAGCGCTGGCTGAAGCACATCGCCGGGCTACCCGGCGGGGTGAAGCCGCAGCCGCGCTCGCTCAAGGCGCTGAGAGACGTGCTGCTTGCCGAGGCGAACCGGCGACGGGGTGTGCAGGCTCCCGACCTCACTCAGCCGGCGGCGTAACGCCGGCCTGATCCAGTCTCAGCGTCCCGGTGGGTTTCTGCGTGCTCGTCACAGCCAACGACAGGACGTGCCCTGATGACATATGCTGCCGACGCACCGGCGCTGCCGTCAACCGAGATCCCGCCCGAGGCCGAGGACGGGTTTCGCCTTCTTGCCGAGCTCCAACCCGCCGACGGGAGGCGTGAGCCGCTCGAGCCCGCCCGCTGGGTGGCCATGGCCGCCGACGGAACGTTTGCGCTCCTCGAGTTCGCCGGCTCGACCGTGCGTCAGATCGGGCCGCGCGTTGGCTTCGACGGCGCGACCGACATCGCGGCCGCGATCTGCGCAGGAAACGCGCGGGCGCGCACCGAGCCGTTTGCCTTGCATGCCCTGGCGCTGGCGCTGATCGGCGGCGTGGCGCGCAAGAAGCACGAAGAGGCGGCACGGCGCCGGGCCTACGAAGCGGCGCGGGAAGGGTGTCCCCAGGCGGCTGGCGCAGCGCAGCCCGCCGTTCCCCCGGACGCAGCCGGCGCGGTCCCGCCGGCTGCGTCGCCCCGGATCAGCCCACAGACAGGAGATGCGGCATGACTGAGATCGCAGCCGCATCGGCGATCGTCTTCGAGGCGGTCACGCTGCTGATCCTCGCCATCGCGACGGCAGCCATCGCGACAGGCGTGCTCGTCATTGCCGCCGAGCAGATCACGGAGCTTGTCGAGCGGTGGCGTGAGCGGAAGGGGGGCGGCTCATGACAGCGCGCGTGATCCGCTCGCTCGCCCGCTCAGCCGACCGGCTCGCCTCGACGGCGGCGTTTGCTGCCGCCTCGGTGAGTGCGCGCGCCCGCGGCGCTGCCGGCCCGGCGGCGCGCCAGGAGGCCATCTACCTTGCCGTCACGGTGTTCGGACGCCCGTTGCGCTCGGTGGCCCGGGTCGCCGGCATCTCGGCGCCGGGGGCGCTCAAGGCTGTGCGCGCGGTCGAGGATCGCCGCGAGGACCCGCGGTTCGACCGCGTGCTGGATGAGCTCGAGCTGGAGTTGCTGGGATGACCAGGAGCACGAAGAGCCTCGACGAGCTGTTCCACGAGGTCATCTCGAACGTCGTCCTTTGGGCGGTGCTGGCCTGCTGGATGCTCGAGGCCGGCATGAACGCCACCTTCGGCTACAAGATCGCCGGCTATGGTCTTTCGGTCATCTTCGTGGCCGTGGCGGTGCTCGGCGCCTACCTCGCCGTGAAGGTGTTTGCGGTGCGCGGCAAGGATCTGCGCGCGTGGGGCCGGCGGGCCATGTTCGGCGTGCCCCTGGCGTTGTGCTTCAGCCTGTGCCAGGCGGCGGGCTGGTCGACGCTTGGCACGATGCTCGCCGACGGCATGACGGCACGCGAGACGCTGGCTACGAGCCGCTCGAGCGCCGCCGATAAACTCAGGCTGGCACGCGATGAGCGCGCAAAGCTCGGCGCGCCGCGCCCGATCGGCACCATCAAGGCCGAGCTCGAGCTTGAGAAGACACGGAAAAGCGCGGCCTATCCCGATGGCCGCGGACCGAAAGCGCTCGCTCTCGAGGCCGAGCTCGCGGCGGCAGAGAGAGCGGCCGAGCTCGATGAGCTGATCCCCAACCTGGTCGCCGAGCTCGAAGGGCGCGAGCAGGTGGCCGAAGGCACGCCGCACCTTGATGTCATGGTGCGCCTGACGGGAGCCAAGCCGGACGAGGTGGCGTTCTGGTGGCCGGTCGTTCTGACCGCCGTCATCGGCTTCTTCGCCACGTTCGGCTGGCCGCTCGCTGGCGTTGGCCGCGGTGGTCACGAGCTACGCCAGCCGGAGCCCGATCCGCTCGCTGACTTCGACTGGGGGCCGCGGCGTCTGCCTCCGCCGTCGGGCTATCACCAGAACCAGGGTTTTGGCGAGGCTGGAACTGCTGGCGCAAGTCCCTCTGCGCAGCGTGTCTCCTCTCGCCAGACCGCGGACGCCGGTTCTCCGGGTCATGCCTCCTTTCCATCAGGAGGACCGGCGGCCGCGCACGTTCATGGCGCGCCGATCAACATCTCGGTGGCGCTGCCGGCGGCCGGCGTGGGGGGCGGGCTGGAGCCCGGCGCCAGTCCGTCGCCAGCCGCCGAACGGATTGCAACGGAGCCGAAAGCGATGCTGCCGGCGCCAGGCGCGGGCGCGGCGCTCAGGGCGCGCGTGCTCGAGACGCCGCCGGCGGCGCAGCGTCCGGTCGACCGCCGCCATGTCCAGGAGCTCATCGACCATCTTTTGTGCTTTCGCGCCGCGTGCGTGCTCGACGCCGCCGGCGGCGTGGTGCCGGCGCGGGAGATGTACGAGCGCTACGTGAGCTGGGCGGGCGAGCGGGCGATCAGCGAGCAGGCCTTCGACACGATGTTCGGCGAGCTCGCCGGCATCGCGCGGGTGAATTTCGGTGGCGTGCCGCACTACCGGGGCGTGGTGCTGAACCGTGAGCCCCGGCTGTCGGCCGTCGGAGAATAGAGGGGCCGCCAAGTGTCCGGGGGTGAGCGCGGGCATCCTGGGGAAACTCTAGGGCGATGTCGGGGCGGCCCGGCCCGGCTGCGGGCTTACGAACGCCGGCAACTAATCGCCCGTCCCGCGCGGCCATTCGAGCCGTCGAGGCCCACATGAATGAGGCGGCTAAGTGCTGGGGTGATCGGGCATCCCAAAGGGCGATGCGGCGCCGCCTCGAAAGTCCCTCAGCCGCATCGCCCGTCCCGAGAGCGAGGAGGTGAGCCATGGCGTTCAAGCATTCCTACGACGCTGACAGCCTCGTCGCCGGGAAATGGGAAGTGACGGGGCGGATCGTCACCGAGACGGAGAAGGCGATCCTGCTCGACGACGGCGTCATGCGGGCCTGGCTGCCGAAATCGAAGGTGCAAATCGAGCCGCTGAAGGACGATCAGGTCACGGTCTACATGCCGGAATGGCTGGCCAGGGAGAAGAAATATGTCTGAGCGGAAGCCGATCCTGTGCCTCGATTTCGACGGCGTGGTTCATTCGTACACATCGGGCTGGAAGGGCGCGGCCGAGATCCCTGACCCGCCGGTGCCGGGAGCTCTCGAGTTTATCGTTCGCGCGCTGGATCGTTTCGAGGTGCACATCTTCTCGTCGCGCTCGAACCTGCCGGGCGCGCGTCGAGCGATGCAAGAGTGGCTCCTGCGCCATCTTTGCGAAATTGCGCCGGACTATGATCAAACGCCCGATTGGTGGCGAGATCGCATCGCTCGGACAGCTTTTGCCGATCCGTGGCCCGATGAAGCGAAACATGCCGCATACCGCGTCGTTTATGCCGAAGTCTTCTGGCCGAGCGAAAAGCCTCCGGCGTTTGTGACGATCGACGATCGGGCAATTCAATTCAACGGCACGTGGCCTAGCCTCAACGAGCTCGCGAATTTCAAGCCTTGGTACAAACGGGAGAACACCGCCACCGAAGCGGCGGCGCCTGGGCTCACAGCGCGCGATCTGGCGCGTGATCAGGCATTTCAAGAGGCGCTCGAGCGATACGCTAAGGACCATGGCTCGGCAGAAACCGTGGCCTGGTGCGCGTTGCGCGCGATCGAGCGTGCGGCTCAAAGAAAGGGGCAGGCGGCGTGAACGATCTCCACGAGATCAAATCGCTGCTGCAGACGCGCATCCTCGACCTGATCCATGCGCTCGGGATCGAGGGCCACCGCGCTGGCCGCTCCTGGATGGGCAGGAACCCTACGCGGCCGGACAAGACCCCCGGCAGCTTCCTGATCTACGTGGACGGTCCGCGCACCGGCGGCTGGAAAGATATGGCGACCGGCGACAAGGGCGACGTGCTGCAGCTCATTCAGTACGTCTACGGACTGCCCAACATCGGCGAAGCGATCCGCTGGGCGAAGAAGTGGCTCAATTTCCGCGACGTGCCAGCGGCAGAGCGGCGGAAGCAAGCCGCCGAGCTTGCCGCCAGGCGCGCCGAGGCCGAAAAACGCGAGGCCGAGGAGCTTGCCAAGAAGCGCAAGCGGGCGTTCGCGCACTGGCTGCGCTGCCAGACGGAGCTCAAGGGCACGCCGGCGGCGCGCTATCTCTCGGGCCGAGGCATCCGCTACTCGCTTCTGCCGCGGCCGCCGCGGGCGGTGCGCTTCTCGCCCGATGAGCGCTACGCTGAGACGGGCGAGCGCTATCCGGCCATCGTCGCTCTCATCACGGACAATGCGGGCGCGCCGCTCGCCATCCATCGCACGTTTCTTGCGCATGACGGATCGGCCAAGGCGCCGGTCGAACACGCGCGCAAGGTGTGGCCGTCCGGCTGGGCCGGCGGGACGATCAAGATCGCCCGCGGCGAGACGGGACTGCCGCCGGGCGAGGCTGCCAAGCGCGGCCTGTGGGATCGACTGATCCTTTGCGAAGGCCTCGAGGACGGGCTCTCGCTCGCCATGGCGTGCCCGGAATATCGCGTGTGGGCGGCGATCAGCCTGAGCAATCTGGCGAGCATCCGGCTGCCGGACTGCTGCGGCGAGGTGATCGTCGCGGCTGACAACGACTGGGGCAAGCGCGGCGCCGCCAAGGCCCTGCAGCGGGCGCTCGAGGCGCTTAGCCGCCAGGGACGAAAGGTGCTCGTGGCGCGCAGCCACGTGGGCAAGGACGCCAACGATGCATTGAGGGGTGCAGCATGACGGCCAAAACCTGGCAACCCAGGACGCCAGCCGAGAAGAAGCTCGCTGCTTGGGCGGTGGCGCAAGTGGAGCAGGTCGTCGAGCACGTGGCCAAGGCGATGTGTGAAGCCGAGGGCAACTTGGAGGGTGATCCGACACCATGGGAAGAGCGGCCGTTAATGGATCAGTGCCGGCTCAAGCTGATGGCGCTGGCGGCCATAGAAGCGCTCGGCAAGTGGAAGCGGAAGGCAATGAAGGGCGGACCGCAATGACGATCGACTTGGAAGGCATGACGCTGTCGCAGCTCGAGGAGCTGCTGCGCAAGGTGCGGGCCGAGATCTGCCGCCGGCGACGCGAGAGACCGCCGCCACGGGTGGTGCTGGCCCGGTTCGCTGCGCAGGTCCGGGAGCACGCATCATGAACTTCGACTACGCCGCCGCGGCTGCCGACGTGGCCGCTCGTGCGCTCTTCCGGCCGCCGGAGGAGGCGCCGCCGTGGTGGTCGGACGTGGCTGACCGGCCGCTGTCGCAGGTCGACCTGGCGCGCTGGGTCGAGCAGCATCCAGGCGAGACGGCCGAGGCGCTCTACCGCTTCGTGGCCGGCCGCAAGGCCTCGGCCCGCGGCTGGCACCGCCTCAGCCCCCAGTATCGCACCGCTTTCGAGATCTTCCGCGCTTCGTTTTGCGCCCTGCTGGTGCTGGTGCGTGAGGCCGAGCGTGCGCGGGCGAACAGGCTGCCAGGACACCTGCGGACAGAGCAGCGCGAGGGCAGCCCGGCGCAATAAGGCTGCCGAAACGGGGAAAGGGGGACGATACATCATGACATCAGGGAGCCGGCTGCACGGGCCGGGGCCGACGCAACGTGTCGGCTGAGAAGAAACCCAACCTGTCGGCCGTGCGGGCGCTCGTCGCCGATGCCGAGCCCGTGCGATCGGTGCGGGCATTCTCCGGCGATCCCGAGCCGGGCAAGCCTCTCAATGGCATCCTGCCCGGCAAATGGGAGCCGGACAGCCTTGGTCTGCCACCGGATTGCCCGGTCACGCCGCTCGGCGTCGACGGCAAGACCAGCTGGTATCTCGACACCATCGGGCAGCTGTGCGCCTACGAGAAGCCTTACAGCAAGGCCGACACCATCGACCTGTTCCGCGGGCGAGACGGCTACCTGAAATGGGCGTGGCCGCGGTGGACCAAGAGCCTCACGGTCGAGACGTGGGACAACGACGCTGCGCGCGATGCGCTCGTCGCGGCAGCGGCCGCCAAGGGGCCGTGGAATGCCGTCGAGAAGGTGCGCGGCCGCGGCGCCTGGCTCGGTGCCGACGGCAGCCTGATCCTCCACTGCGGTGATCACCTGGTCATCGGCGGCCGGCGCGTGCCGCCCGGCGAGCACGACAGCTACGTCTACCCCACCCGGCCGCCCATTCCTCGCCCCTGGCCCCAACCCATCGAAGAAACGCAAAATCCCGCACGGTTGCTCAAGCCACTCTTCGCCAGCTGGAATTGGGCGCGGCCCGAGGTCGACCCGCACCTGCTGCTCGGCTGGATCGGCTGCGCGTTCCTCGGCGCGGCGCTGCCGTGGCGCTCGATGGCGTTCATCACCGGCGACAAGGGCTCCGGCAAGTCGACGCTGCAGGAGATCCTCAAGGCGCTGCTCGGCGATTGGCTCGTCAGCACCACCAACACGACGGCCGCCGGCATCTACCAGCGCGTCGGCCAGGACAGTCTTCCGGTGGCCGTCGACGAGTTCGAGGGCAGAGCCGAGAACCAGAAGGCAAAAGCGCTGATCGAGCTGGCGCGCCAGGCCTCCTCGGGCGGCCTCATGCTGCGCGGTGGCGACCGGCACTCGGGCGTCGAGTTCCAGGCGCGCTCGGCCTTCATCTTCTCCTCGATCAACACTCCGCCCATGGAGCCGCAGGATTACTCGCGGTTCGCCCTGCTGCAGCTCCACGAGCTGCCGCGCGGGCAGCCGCCGCCAGAGATCGACGCGCAAAGCCTCGGCGTCATCGGCCGCTGCATCCTGCGGCGACTGGTCGATGAATGGCCGCGCTATCGTGAGACGCTCGAGGCCTTCAAGGCCGAGCTCGCCGCCGCCGGCATGGATGGCCGCGGACAGATGACCTTCGGCACGCTGCTCGCCTGCGCCGATCTGATCGAGGCCTCCGGCTGGGATGAGGCGCGGCTCAAGACACCCGTCGCCGGCGATCTCAAGCCGTGGTCGGAGGTGCTCGCGGTTAACACCATGGTTGAGTTCGAGGGCCAGATCCCCAACTGGCGCGCGTGCCTCGACCACCTGCTGTCGGTGCCCGTCGAGGCCTGGCGCAATGGCGTGCGCACAACGGTCGGACAGGTGGTCGAAGCCTGGTTCAAGGACCAGTCGAGCTACGACAACGACATCGCAAAGGTGAGAACGATCCTGAGTCAGGCTGGCCTCGGCCTGCAGCGCATCGAGCGCGAAGATTGGCTCGTAGTTCCGAACCAGAACCCACTGACGCGCAAGCTATTTGAGGGCACCAAGTGGGCCGGTGATCTCGGCGCCTCCGTATGGAGCGGAGCGCTGCGCCAGGCACCGCGCGGCAAGGTGCACGAGACCGGACAGTGCAAGGTCAATGGCGTGAAGAGCCGGTGCGTCCTGATCCGCTTGGCGGCGCTCTACGGGCCGGGCGGCATCATGCATGACGAAAGTGTGCCGGTTAACACCTCCAACCCCGACCCAATGATGGTTGAAAAATGACCGCGGAACTTTTGCGCTTGAGCGATGGGTCGGGGGAACGGGTCTCAACAGGCGTTCCCCAGGGTGATCCCCAGCTAATCCACAGAGATCACACGGGAAAATGGCGTTCGGGAACGGGGGAACGGGGGAACATCCGCTTACGCGCGTATGCGCGCGCGATAAACACGCGCGCGTGCGTACGCGAGGAACGTTCCCGTTCCTCCGTTCCCATGATCCCGAGGGGGTTTTTTGAACGATCTCTCAATGGGTTGAGCGGGGATCGCGCGGGGAACGGCGGCATCAGCAACCGTTCCCGCCGCGGCGGGTGAGTAAAATACGGGGTGTTTACTGATGGGCGAGCGGAAGGAAGGGCTGACGGCAGCGGTCGAGGCGATCGGCGTCGGTGAGCTGGAGCCCGCCGGCGAGCAGATCGAGCTCCTCGAGATCGAGGAGCCGGAGACGCCGCTGCCGCTCGCGCCTGCGCGGACCGCCGGGCCGAAAGGTGGCCGGCCGAAGGGCGCGCGCAACCGGCGGACCGAGGAATGGGTGCGTTACATCCTCGGCCGCTATCGCTCGCCGCTCGTCGCGCTCGCCGAGACCTGGTCGCGGCGGCCGCGCGAGCTCGCCGAGGAGCTCGAACTCTTCCACCGCGACCCCGAGACCGGCGCGCCGCTGCGCGATCTCGACGGCAAGCCGATCCTCCGTGAGGACGCGGTGCTCGAAGCCTTCCGCATCCAGCAGGCGGCGATGGTCGCGGCGCTGCCGTACCTGCACCAGAAGCAGCCGCTGGCGGTCGCGGTGAGCGAGGAGAAGCGCGGGCTGCTGGTGATCGGAAACCTCGCGGTCGAGGGCGCGGACGGGGACGGCGACGGCCTGGCGCTGCCGCTCGCGGAAGGCGTTGAAAATCAAAGGGTTATCGACATCACCCCGGAAAAGTCGGACGTCGAAAAGTCGGACGATGGCGCTAAGTGACTGATGGAAAACGAGGAACTGGCGAGATGACCACTGATCGAAAATCAGCGAGGGGGGGTGGCCAAACTTGCAGCGCGGAAGGCCGGGGGGGCCTCCCGAAGCGGCGCGCCGCGCCCCCCGGCCGGGGGGTGCCCTGCACCGTTTTCGGTCGGAGGGCCGGGACCCTTGATCTTGGTCTCGAGGCGGGAAGTTGGCACGGACGGGCCGGGGTCGGGGGGTTGGAGGCATGATCCCCAAGCGTCTCCAGATCCAAAGCCTCGCCGCACATCCGCAGGCGGTGCGGGTCGATCGGGCGACAATGTGGGGCAATCCGTTCCGCGCCGATCGCCCGACCTCCGCCGCGATCGAGGCCGGGGCGCGGACAGCGGCTGAGGCGTTCGATCTCTGGCTGGGCGGGCATCCGGCGCTTGCCGACATCGAGCCTGAGCGGCGTGCTGCCATCCTGAAGAGCATAGGGCGCCTGCATGGGCGTGATCTCGCCTGCTGGTGCCCGCCTGGGGCGGACTGCCACGCTGACGTTCTCCTCCGACGGGCTGCCGCGGCTGAGCCGCAGCCTGGCGATGTCCACAATCGGCCGGACGGCGTGCCGCACGTGGCGCTCTCGGTGCGCCAGCCGTGGGCGTGGGCTCTGATCTACGGCGGCAAGGACGTCGAGAACCGGAGCGAGATAGCGATCCGTAGAGGCGGCATGCGCGCGCAGATCGGCAAGCGCATCGCAATCCATGCGGCCAAAGGGATGACGCGCGACGAGTACGAGAGAGCGCGCGTGTTCATGTTCGGCATTGGCGTGACCTGCCCAGCCGCTGCCGACCTCGAGCGGGGCGGCATCATCGGCTCGGCTTTTCTCGCCTCCGTCGTCTCCGAGCACACCTCGCCCTGGTTCTTCGGGCCGCGGGGGCTGTGCCTGATCTACCCCGAGCCGGTGCCGTTCATCGGCGCAACAGGCGAGCTCGGCATGTTCGCGTGGAGCCCAAACTACGCGAAACCGGAGCCGCCGGCGAAGTGGATGCAGCCGAGCGTCCGCGGCGCCGCGGCGTTGTCGATGGAGTTGCCGCTATGAGCACCCTCGAGCGCTTCCGCCAGTTCAGGCCGCCGGGTCCCGTCGCCGCGGCGTTCATGAACGACACGACCTCGATCGTGCGCACACTGCGCGGGCCGGTCGGCAGCGGCAAGACGGTGACCTGCATCTTCGACGCCCTGCGCAACGCGTCGATGATGCCGGTCTGCAAGGACGGTAAAATCCGGTTCAAGCTGTCCGTCATTGGCCAGACCTACGGGCAGCTCGAGCGAAACCTCTACTCGACCTGGAAGGACTGGCTGCCCGAGGACGGCGGCGAGTGGACCGAGGCGGAGTTCACGGGCGGCGGCGGCCGGTTCGCCACCCACAAGATCGAGTGGGACGTGCTGCGCAACGGCCGGCGGGTGACCGTCGACTTCCAGGCGATCTTCGCCGCCATCGGCGAGCTCGCGGTCGAGCAGTTCATGCGCGGCTTCGAGCCGACGGCCTTCTGGCTGTTCGAAATGGACCTTTTGCCGAAGGCGGTGCTCGACACGGCGTTGACGCGCCTCGGCCGCTATCCGCGCCGTGAGGACATCGCCGGCGATGTGCCGTACCGGGCTTATGTGATCGGCGACCTCAACGCGCCGGACATCGATAGCTGGTACTACAAGCTGTTCGAGGAGGAGCGCCCGCCAGGGTTCAAGCAGTACGTCCAGCCCTCCGGCCTCTCGCCGCGTGCCGAGAACCTGCGCAACTTGCAGCCCGGCTACTACGAGCGTCAGATCGCGATGCTCGGCCACAACAAGCACCTGGTAAAGCGCATGGTGCTGAACGAGTTCGCGCCTTCGCTCGATGGCGAGCCCGTCTACGCTGACGAATACTCTGACGATCTGCACTATGCGCGGGAGCCGCTCCAGGTGCTGCCCGACGTGCCGCTCGAGATCGGGCTCGACGCCGGCATTCAGCGGCCGGCGGGGGTCATCGGCCAGCAGAGCAGCAAGGGGCAGTTCCGCGTGTTGGCCGAGGTCGTGCCGGGTCGCTGCAACGCGCGGCGCTTCGCGGAAGCCGTCAAGCGCGTGGTGGCCGAGAGGGCGCCGGGCCGGCGGATCGAGATGGGCTGGGCTGATCCGGCGGGCTTCACGGGCGCGGATAGAGAGGCCGGCGATCTCGCCTGGGCCGAGACGGTGATGCTCGAGCTCGGCTGCCCGATCGAGCCGGCGCCGTCCAATGAGCTCGACCTGCGCCTCGGCGCGGTGAAAGACGAGCTCAGCTACATGATCGAGGCGGGCGTTCCGGCGCTCATCATCGATCCGAGCTGCAAGATGCTGCGCAAGGGCTTCGCCTCGCATTACCGCTACCGCCGAGAGCGGGTCGGGAACACCGAGCGCTCGAGCGACAAGCCCGAGAAGAACGACTGGTCTCACCCGCACGATGCCCTGCAGTACTGGCTGCTCGGCAAGAAGGGCCGCTATGGCGCCATCGTGGGCTCGCGCGCCAGAACCGCCGGCGGCGTGGCGGCGGCCGCGGGCGCGGGCGGCACGGTGATCATCCGCGATGGGGGCTTCTGATGCGGATCGAGCCGGCCGAGGCTGGGCATCTGCTGGCGATGATGGCCGAGCCGGAGCTGCGGTTAACACTGCCGCCCAGCCTCTATCGTCTCATCCTGGCGCAGGTGGGTCTCTCCGAGGCCTTCGCCTTCTTCGTCGACGGCCTGACGGCTCCGGTTGCGCTTGCCGGCATGGCGCCCATCGACGGGACGGGGGATCGCGATTGCTGGTTTCTCGTGTCACCGCTCGCGGGTCCCCACATGCGCCGCTTCGTCCGCCTGGCGCGTGCCGTGCTGGCCAGCCGGACGGGGTGCATTTGTTTCGTGCGTCCCGAGAACCGGCAGGGCCGGCGGCTTGCCGCCCTGTTGGGCTTCACGCCGGAGGACCATTTCGTTGGTCGGCATCAGCGGTGGAGGCGGTAGTGACCAAGGTGGTTAAGGGCATCAAGAGCCTGTTCAGCGGCGGCGACGACCAGCTCAAGGCCATTCGACAGGCACAGCGGGAGCAGCAGCGCCTGCTCGAGGAGGAGCGGCGCCGCACTGAGGCGATCGAGGCTGGCCAGCGCCGCCTGCGCACCGGCGGCCGCGGCCTCCTCGCCTACATCGAGGATCAATTGCGCGAAACGTTCGGGTGATGACCGTGGCCGAGAAGCCCGAGAGCAAGGAAGAGGCGAGCCGCGCCGAGGCGGCCGACATCAAAACGCACGCCAACGAGGCGTTCGAGGCCGCGAAGCGCTACCACCGCGAGCTCGACGACATCTACAAGTACTACATGCCCTTCCGGCTCTCGACATCCGAACAGATGCCGGAGCGCGGCGGGCCGAGCGAGGGGCAGTCGCGCACCGGCGATCTCTTCGACGGCACCGGGCTATCGGCGGCCTTCAACTTCGCCGGCACCATGCAGGCGGACTGGATGCCGCCGTTCGAGGACTTCTTCAAGCTCGAGCCGGGGCCGCTCTTCCCCGAGGGCGATGAGAGAAAGCAGCTTGCCGAGGAGCTCGAGAAGATCACGCGTCTGGTGCACGGCGTGCTGACGCGGGCGCGCGTGACGGCGCACGAGATGATGATCGACCTCTTCGCCGGCACAGGCGCCATGTATCAGGCATCGGGCGACGACGATGAGCTGGTGCGCTCCCGGGCGGTGCCGCCTTCCGAGCTGGCGCTCGAGGAGGGGCCGTGGGGAGACATCTGGCACATCTGGTGGCGGCGTAAGTACAAGCTCCGCGATCTCGAGGCGCTCTGGCCGAAAGGCAATTTTTCGAAGACCGTCGCGGATGCGATCAAGAACGACAGAGGCGCCGCGAAGCGTGGCACCACGCTCATCACCCAGTACACCTGCTACGATCCACGCGAAAAGCAGTGGAAGCTGCGCGTGTGGTCTGACCTCGACAACGACGACACGTTCATCTGGCAAGAGGACTTCCGCACCAGCCGCTGGGTCGTGCCGCGTTTCTTCAAGGTGCCCGGAGAGACGTTCGGGCGCGGGCTCGCGCACCTCGGCCTTCCGTTCGTGAAGACGGCGAATAAGACGCGCGAGCTTGCGCTGCGCGCCGCGGCCTTCGCGATCCTGGGCATCTGGATGCGCCGCAACGACGGCGTGTTCAATCCAGACACCGCGGTTTTTAAGCCCTTGGCGATGTGGACTGTCGCCTCGACCGGCGGGCCGCTCGGCCCCACCATCCAGCGCCTCCCCGTCCCGCAGGACTTCGACGTCTCCTCGATCGTCATGCAGGACGAGCGCGAGCAGATCCGCCGCGTGCTGCTCGACGACGAGCTGCCGTCCGAGCAGGACCCGGTGCGCTCGGCGACCGAGATCGCGGGCCGGCTTCGGCGCTACGCGCGCAACCGCGGCGGCACCGGCAGCCGCATCGCGCTCGAGCTCGTCACGCCCATCGTGCGCAATGCCGTCGACATCCTCGAAAAGCAGGGCAAGCTCGACACGAACCTCAAAATCGACCAGCTCCTCACCCAGGTGACCGTGACGGCGCCGGCGGCGGCCGCGCAACGGGCCGACAAGGTCGACCGGGCCGTGAGCTGGATCCAGATGATCGTCATGCTGTTCGGCCCGCAGGCGGCGCTGCTCGCCGCCAAGGTTGAAGAGCTGCTGCCGCAGCTCGGCCGCTGGCTCGGCGTCGACGAACGCCACATTCGCTCGAAGGCGGAGGCAGAGCAGCTTCGCGAACTCCTCCAGCAGCTGGTGGCCGCGCAAGCCAACGCGCAAGCCCAGCCCAAGCTGCCGCCGCCCGATCCCGCCCAGCAGATCGTCAACGGGGGTGCGATATGAGCGCTCCTGACGTGCTCGGCGATCTCTACCGCATGCTCGAGCTGGACGGCTGGGGTGACCTCGAAAACCTCGGGCCGCAGATCGCCCAGGTCAACAAGGCGCAGGCCGAGAAGCAGCGCGAGGAGGCGCTGCGCGAGGCGGCGATCGCCAAGGCGGCGCTCGATACGGACGCGGGCCGAAAGCTGCTCGAGCTCCTGGTGCGCAAGACGCTGTTCCGTCCGTCCTCGGAGGAGGAACGGGCGGCCATGACCGCTGAGGCCTACGCGATCCTGAAGGCCAGGCGCGAGGGCCAGAACTCGATCGTGTTCATGCTCCTGCAAATGCTCGCGATGGCGCGAGGGCAGGACAGCCAAAGGGGGTGAGCCATGAGACTGTTCCGTTTTCTGCCTTTCCCGTTGTTCAACGCAGACGGCGGCGCGGGTGCTGGCGGCGGTGGTCAGAGTGACGGCGCCGGCGCCGGGGGTGGCGGCCAGGATGACGGCGCCGGCAGCGGCGGCCTTGCCGGACATGCGCAGAAGATCCTGCAGCAGGATGGCGGCGACAACGGCGAGGGCAACAAGGGCGGCGACGGCGGCGGCGATGGCAACGGTGGCCAGGGCCAGCAAACGCCCGACGGGCAACCCTACTACCCGGAGGGATTGCCAGAGAACCTGCGCGGGGCCAACGACCGTGAAACAATCGAGAAGCTGGCCAAGGAGATCATGGGCCGGCCGCAGCCGCCGGCGAAGCCCGAGGATTACAAGATCGAGCTCCCCGAGGAGCTCGCCAAGAAGGTCGGCGATCTCGAGAACGACGAGGTGCTGAAGCTCTGGCGCGGCGTGGCCCACGAGCTGGGGCTGACGCAGCAGCAGTTTCAGGACGCTTTCGTGAAGCTGCATCAGAAGATGTCCGAGGCCGGGCTTCTCGAGGAGCCCGTCGACTACCAGGCCGAAATCGAGAAGCTCGCGCCGAAGGTCGGCGATCCGAAGGTGCGGCTGCAGCAGGCGGCGCAGCGGGTGAACAAGATCGCCAACGCCGTCAAGGCCTGGCAGACGCGCGGGATTATCGACAAGAACGACGCGGTGATCCTGAGCCTCATGTACGCCAACGCCGACAGCGTGAAGGCCTTCGAGAAGATCCTCGCCCTCATTCCTGGCGAGCACGGCATCCAGGGCGGTGGCCAGGGCGCCGGGGACGGCCTCACCGACCACGAGCGGGCAATGCGCTCCCTCTACCCCAGCATGTTCGCGTCGCGCTGAGGGCCGCGGTTAACAGCACTCCGGCCCTCCTATCCTGTCGCGGCACTGCGACAAGTCTGATCACGGAGCTTGGCCATGCCTGTCCTTCCGACCTCGAACCCGACCTTGGCGGATGTCGCCAAGCGCCTCGATCCCGACGGCAAGATTGCGATGATCGTCGAGATCTTGAACGAGACCAACGAAATCCTGCTCGACATGCCCTGGATCGAGGGCAACCTGCCCACCGGGCACCGCACGACGATCCGCACCGGCCTGCCGGAGCCGACCTGGCGCAAGCTCTACGAGGGCGTGCAGCCGACCAAGTCGACGACGGCGCAGGTCACCGACAATTGCGGCATGCTCGAGGCCTATGCCGAGACGGACAAGGCGCTCGCCGACCTCAACGGCAACACGGCGCAGTTCCGCTTTTCCGAGGAGCGGGCGCACATAGAGGGGATGTCGCAGGAGGTCGCCAAGACCATCTTCTACGGCAACGAAGGCACCCTGCCGGCAAGCTTCACCGGCCTCGCCCCGCGCTTCAATGAGCGCAACATCACCATCGCCGCCTCCGGCGAGAACATTTTGGATGGCGGCGGGTTGGGCTCCGACAACACCTCGGTCTGGCTCGTGGTGTGGGGTCAGCATTCCGTCCACGGCATCTACCCCAAGGCGCAGAAGGCCGGTCTCCACCATAAAGACATGGGCGAGGTGACGATCGAGAACGCTGACGGCAATGGCGGCCGCATGCAGGCCTATCGCTCCCATTATCGGTGGGATTGCGGGCTCACCGTGCGCGACTGGCGTTACGTCGTGCGCATCGCAAACATCTCCGTCGGCGCGCTGACCAAGGACGCGAGCTCCGGCGCCGATCTGGTCGACCTGATGACCGACGCCATGCACCGCGTGCCGTCCCTCAATGCCGGCCGGGCGGCGTTCTACGCCAACCGCACGATCATCAGCTTCCTCGACCGGCAGATGAAGAACGCGAAAAACGTCAATCTGACGGTCGAGCAGCTCGGCGGACGACGGACGCTGCTGTTCGGCGGCATCCCGGTGCGCCGCTGCGACCAGCTGCTCAACACGGAAGCCGTGGTGCCGCACAGCTGAGGCGCCGACCCGATCCCCTGATTTCTCGATTAAGGAGCCCTGCCATGATCATCGACAAGAGCCTCCAGGTGTCGGCCCTGCAGGCGTTGTCCGGCACATCCGGCATTCCGTCGAGCCACTTCATCGACCTCGGCGAAGCCCGGCGCCTCATCGGCCCTGGCGATCCACTCTGGTGGGTCATCGCGGCCCGCGTAGGGCTGGCCGGCACGAGCCCGACGTTGAAGATCGAGGTGGAGACCGACGACAGCGACGACTTCGGGTCTGCGGTGGCGCTCATCAGCAAGTCGCTCGCTGCCGCGGACTTCCCGACAGGGGCGCGCATCGTCATTCCGATGCCGCACACGAACAAGCGCTATCTGCGGCTTCTCTACACGCCGGGCGGCACGAACCCGACGGCGACGGTCGACGCCTTTCTGACCAACCAGGAACCGATGTCGTGGCTCGCTTACCCCGGTGCGCCCAATGCCGGTACGACCACGACGACCACGTCGACCTCGACCTCGTCGACCTCGGAAGAGTGACCTACCTGCGGCGCCGGAGCTGCCGGCGCCGAGCGGCAGGAGCGAGCGGATGCGCCTCACCATCGGCATGGCCACATACGACGATTACGACGGGGTCTATTTCACCGTGCAGGCCCTGCGGCTCTACCACGCGCCGGCGCGCGAGGCGGAGTTCATCATCGTCGACAATCACCCCGACGGGCCGGCCCGGGAGGCGCTCGAGTTGCTCGCGTCACGCGTGCCCAACTGCCGCTACGTGGCCGCTGGCGAGCGGCCGGGAAGCAGCGTCAAGGGGCGCATCTTCGAGGAAGCCAGCGGCGATCTCGTGCTCGTCATGGATTGCCACGTGCTGCTGGTGCCGGGCGCGCTCGAGCGCCTCGTCGAGTATTGGGAAGCGGAGCCAAACTCGCGCGACCTGCTGCAGGGACCGCTGCTGCGCGATGAGCTCAATGCGATCTCGACGCATTGGGAGCCTCAGTGGCGCGGCGGCATGTTCGGCACCTGGGCCACGGATCCGCGGGGGCTCGACCCTGACGCCGAGCCGTTCGAGATCCCGATGCAGGGCCTTGCGGTGTTCGCCATGAGCCGGACGGCATGGCCGGGCTTCAACCCGCGCTGGCACGGCTTTGGCGGCGAGGAAGGCTACCTGCACGAGAAGGTGCGCCAGCGCGGCGGCCGCGTGCTGTGCCTGCCCTTCCTGCGCTGGGTGCACCGGTTCCAGCGTCCGCACGGCGTGCCGTACCCGAACACCTGGGACGACCGGGTGCGGAACTACATGCTCGGCTGGTCTGAGCTTGGCTTGGCCGTAGAACCGATCGAGACGCACTTCCGTGACTACCTCAAGGACATCATCGGGCCGGGGCTCACCGAGTGGATCATCGCGCAGGCGCGGGCGGAGATCGAACCCGCCGCCGCAGCAGCATGAGGTGAAGAGGATGGCGAAGATGCCGGACAAGGTGCGGTACCAGGTGCTCGGGAAGGTGTTCGTCAACGGCAGCCTGATCGACCCCAAGGGGCGCAAGGATGTGTACGTCTACGCGCCTCCAGGGCTCGAGGGCAAAGCGCTCAAGCTCGCACCGGAAAAGGCCGAGAAGAAACCATCTGCGGGCGACGCCGACAAGACGGAAGGCAACAAGCCCGCCGGCGAGGGCGGCGGGGGTGAAGCATAGGGCCGGACACGCCGGCCAGCATATCCGCCGAGCTTTTTCCCCCTTGAGCCAGCGGCGGAGAGCGGCGCCGGTGACCCCGCCTAGCCCCGGCACCGGCGCCGCAACAACTACGAGAGCCCGAAGAGATGACCACACGCATTCAACTCATCGACCGGGCGCTGGTCAGGATCGGCGCCGATCCTTTGGGGAACGAAAGCGCGCCGGGGGCCGAGACGCAGATCGCCACCTATCAGGATGTGGTCGAGGACCTCCTCACCAGGCACCCCTGGCACTTCAACACGCAAGTTCGCCAGCTCAACCGGCTGCAGACCCAGCCCGATCAGCACTGGGCCTATGCCTACGAGCTTCCGGCGGAAATGCTCGGCTCTCCACGCGCCGTCTACAACCGGCCCGACTGGGCACGCCCGTTCACGGACTACGAGCTGTTCGAGGACCGGCAGATCAGGACCAATGCCGAGGCCATCTGGCTAAAGTTCCAGAAGGCGACGCCGCCCGTCTACTGGCCCGGCTATTTCCGATCGCTCGTCGTCCTGGTGCTGATGGCCGAATTTGCGCTTGCCGTGCGCGAGGATCGGGTGCTGCGCAGCACGCTGCTCGAGGAGGCCTTCGGTCCGCCGCAGATGCAGGGCCACGGCGGCAAGCTCGCCGAGGCGCGCGCGCTCAACGACATGGCCTCGCCCTCGCCGGTGCTTTCCGAGGGTGAGAACCCGCTGATCGACGTGAGGTGGTGATGGCTGAGCTCGCGATCGGTCTGTTCTCGGCATTGGGCGGCGGTGCTACTGCCGCGGGCGCGGCGTCTGCAGCCACGTGGGCGACGACGGTGACGACGGCCGCCGGCGTCACATCGACCGTGGCGACCGGCGCCTCGACCGCCTTGTCCGTGCTGCAGGGAATAGCCACGGCGGGCTCGATCCTTTCCACCCTCGCCGGCGGAATGGCCGCGTTCTCTGAGGTGCAGACCAATGCGGCTCTGTCGCGCATCCAGGCCGATCAGGAGATCCTCGCAAGCGAGGAGGCGGCGCTCAGGGTGAAGCGCGATCTCGTCAAGAAGATCGGCGCGGCGCGCGTCGCCTTTGCTGCCTCGGGTCTCGACATATCGTCGAGCCTCGAGGTCGAGCGCGATCTCGAGCGCCAGGCCGAGTTCGAGACGGCCATAGAGCGCCAGAACGCGCGCATCCGCCGGGCGCAGGCACTGGCGCGGGCGCGTCAGTTCCAGACCAGCGGCGGCATGGAGTTCTTCGCCTCCGGCGCCAAGGCGCTCACCACCGGAGCGAGCTTCGGCATCGACATCGCGCGGCGGGGGTGACGTGAGCCATGGCACGCACGGCTGATCTCATCAATGCGCTGACGAAAGGCGTGCTGGATCCGGCGCTGTCCGAGCGCATCGACCTCAAGCACTACTACGACAGCCTCGCCGAGGCCGAAAACCTCGAAAGCCGGCCTCAGGGCGGCGTGAAGCGCCGGGCCGGCTGGTGTTTGCTGTCCGATCCCGATGTTCTCGCGGCTGGCTGCAAGCGGCGTCTCCGGCGCCGCATCGAGCCCATCCACGTCACGTCGGACATGATCACCGCCCACAACGGCGGCACGGCGGCGAACCTGGTCGATCAGGACCCCACGACCGTGTTCACGACGGATCAGGTGAGCGGCTCGCCCTTTGTGGTGCTCGAGGTCGATCTGGGTGCACCGCGGGAGGTGGTGTTCTTCGACGTGATCGGCTTTTACGCCGGCACGGCCGGCAAGGACGATGTGCTCGCCGTCGAATACTGGGACGGGTCGGCCTGGATCGAGATGCAGGGCGCGATCGAGCCGGAGCTCGGTACGCGGCGCAATATCCGAACGACAGGGTACACCGAGCGCAACCCGGTGGATCTGGCCACCACGGATAACGTGGAGCTGTCTGGCGAGCAGACGATCGACGGGGTGCTGACGAGCAACAGTCGCGTCCTTGTGAAAAACCAGGACAACCCAACTCAGAACGGCATCTATAACACGTCGAGCAGCAACTGGTCGCGCGCAACGGATGCCGACAGCGCGGCTGAGATCTACAAGTCGACCGTTGTCGTCACGGGTGGCGCCACGAACGCCGGCACGCGCTGGGTGAACACCAGCCCGCCGCCGCGAGGGTCGTTCAGCAACTACGTCAAGACCTACGCCCGCGTGGACTTTCTGCTCGGACGGACGCGCCGTTTTGGCGAATGGCCCGGCGGGCCGGCCGGGCAGCCCGTGTCAGCGCAAAACTGGCGCGTGGTGGTGAAGGACGCGGCTGGCATCGGAACCGTCAACGTGACCGGCATCCGGCTGTGGGCGGAGAAGCGCCAGCTGTCGCCAGTCAAAATCTTCTCGCTCGGCCGCTCGAGCGAGAAGGTCTTCGAACTCGTGCTCACCGATCGCAACATCGACGTGTTCCGCGGTCAGCGCTACCTCGCCTCGATCCCGGTGCCTATTGCATCTCACCAGATCGCCGAGGTCAACGCCGCTGGCTCGCTCGACACCGTGCTCCTGTTCCATGAGGACGTGCCAACGGTGCGTATCGTGCGCCAAGGGGCCGATGACGAGTGGCATGTCGAGACGGCGCCGTTCGGCAACGTGCCGTCGCTCAACGCAGGCACCGCCTTCTCGGGCGACGAGGACGAGGTGAAGGAGCTCGCCATTCCCGGCCTCGAGACGGGAGACAGCTACGTGCTCTGGCTCGGCGATCTCGTCACGGCGCCGCTCACCTACACGGGCACTGGATCGTTCGCGTCGGACGTCGCCTCGGCGCTCGATGCCTTGCCGGGCGTCGACGGGTCCGGCCTCGCTGTCAGCCTTGTCGCCGGCAGCGCACCCGCAGTGCGCGTGCAGTTCTCCGGCGCCAATGGCGCCCGCGCCTGGCCGGCGCTGACGGCCCAGGTGCTGGGGCGGGACGACGTCGAGCCCCAGCCTCGCACCGTGCAACGCGGTCTCGACGCCGACGGGCCGCTCTTCGGAGCCAGGACTGGCTGGCCGAGGTGCGGCGGCTTCGTGCAGTCACGGCTGCTGGTAGGCGGCTTCCGGGCGGCGCCGCAGACCTGGGGGGTCACTAGGGTCGCGGACTATTACGATTTCATTTCGACCGGCTCTCCGCTGACCGCGGATCTCGGCTTCTTTCGCACATTGGACACGGACACGATCGAGACCATCCTCGACGTGTTCGTCGGCACCCATCTGCAGCTGCTGACGGACAGCAGCGCCTGGTACATCGAGGCGCGCACGCTCGATGCCACGCAGCCTCAGAATGCGGTGCGCGCGGTCGGCTACGGCATCGAAGCGGCCGTGCCGATGGCGCTCGTGGATGACGGCACGCTCTACATCCAGAAGGGCGGCCGCGTGCTGCGCGATCTCAGGATCGGCATCACCGACACCGATGGCCGCGTGATCTACCAGGCCGAACCACTGTCGCTCCTCGCTCCGCACCTGCTGACGGGCGTGGTCGACATGGCGCACCGGCCACCACTGTCGACGTCCGAAGGCAACCTGATTTTCATGGTGCAGGAGGACGGCAGCCTGGTGCTTCTGGTGCTGCTCCGCAGCCAGGAGGTGATCGCCTTCCAGCCGCACCGCACCGACGGCAAGTTCCGGGCGATCGTGGCGACGCCGGACTTCCGCGTGGTTGCGGCCGTCGAGCGCGAAAGCGCCGACGGCGCCGATCTCTACCTCGAGACGCGCGACGAGGAAGGTCTCCTCGACGCGGCGACCCACTACAGCTTCAGCAGCCCTCAAACCGTCATCCCGAACCTCGACCATCTCGAAGGCAAGGCCGTGTGGGCCTATGCGGACGACGAGCTGCTCGGTCCGTACACGGTCGAAAACGGCAGCATCACCATCGAGCAGGCGAGCTTGAACGTGACGGTCGGGCTCGGCCCGCGTGTCGAGGGTGCCCTGCAGAAGCTGCGCGAGAAGCTCACGAACAGCCGCCCCTTCCGGCCGCCGGCGCGCATCTACGAGCTGGAGCTGAGCCTCGCTGATACGGGGCACCTCGAGATCTCCGTCAACGGCGGCGCTTTCCGCGAGGTGCCGCTGACCTTCATGGACGGCGGCGTCGTGGATGCTGACCAGCTTGCCAAGAGCGAGACGGGCTACAGCCCCGATCTGCCGCTGATGCAGCGGCTCGTGACGGGCGACGTCAAGCTGCAGAACCTGCGCGGCTGGTCGCGGCATCCGCGCATCCGCTTCCGGCAGAGCGTGCCGGCGCCGCTCGAGATCAAAGCGATCAGGTACGAGGTCGCGCACAATGGCTGACAATCGCATGAGAGGCCTGTTGCGCGTGGCGAATGAGATCGAGGCGCGGTCGCGCGTCGAGACGGACATCCGCCCGCTGCCCTCTTCCGGCGCCGACCGCGCACTTCATTCCGTCGCCTCGGACCTCGCAGGTCTCGGTGCCAAGATCGGCGCGCTCGCGGATCATGCGGCGGCGGTCGAGGGCGAGCGCGCCGGCCGCCTTGCCGGCCTCGATCCTGAGTTCCGGCCGACGCGGGCGCTTACGATCCGCGGCGAGGCCTATGATCGCGCCGGCCTGCAGGTGGCCGAGACGCGGCTGAGGCAGGAAATCGAAGCGGATTTTGCCGCCGCGTATCAGAAGCTGCAGGGTGATCCCGACGAGCTCGCCCGGGTGCTCGACGGCAAGGCCCGCACCTGGCTCGCGAATGCGCCCGAGGAGCTGAGGCCAGGCTTACAGCTCCTGATGCAGGGCAAGCGCCTCGCCTACATGCGGGAGATCGCGCGGCAGCAGGCCGCCCGCATCGCCGCCGAGCAGCGTGCGGCGCTGGACACCGAGCTCGGCGAAGGCATCAAGGCTATCCACCAACGGGCTTACGCCCTCGGCCTCGATGAAGAGGCCGATGCGGTGCTGGCCAATGACCTCGCCCAGCTCGCCCGCGCGCTCGAGCGGACGGACGTGACCGGCAAGCGTCTCGTTTCCCCGGAGGCAGCGGCCAAGGCGATGGCGACAGCGCGCGAGCAGATCGCGACGGCGCGGCTCCTGGGCGCTTTCGAGCGTCTGCCCTCACTCGAGGCCAAGGAGCGTTTTATCGCGCAGCTCGATGAGGACTTCGCGGCGAGCCGCGGGCTCGCCAAGGAGTTCGATCTCGGCGGCTTCCGGGCCCTGCGTGGCACGCTCGAGGGACGGCTCAGGGCGGATCGGGCCGAGGCCTCCGTCGCGACCAGGGCCTTGCGCGAGGAGGTCAAGAGCGTCGCGCGCGTGCTCGAGAAGGGCTACGCCGTGCCGCCGGACCAGCTCGCCGGCCTCAAGGCGCGCGTGGAGGAGGCGGCCGACAGGGCGCCGGAGCTTGCCGCCGAGCTCGCCCAGGCTGAGGATCTCTGGCAGCTGCAAGCTGAGCTCCGGCAGCGGAGGCCTGACGAGATCGACACGATCGCGCGCGCCATGCGCGCCGAGGCCGCGAAAAGCGGCGCCAGCGAGCACCTGGTGGCGCGGATCGAGCTTGCCGACAAGCTGGCCGAGGAGGCGCGCAAGGAGCTGAAAGCCGATCCGCTCGGCTGGGCCGAGCGCGTCGGCCTCATCACCGTGGCTCCTCTCGACTTCTCGAGCGAGGAAACGACGGCCGCCACGCTCAAGGCGCGGGTGGCGCAGGCCGAGGAGGTCGCCGCGCACTACGGCGAGGCCGCGCAGTACCTGCGCCCAGACGAGGCCCGGCTGCTCGGCAATCTGATGGCCGAGGGCGGCGCGCAGACGCTGATGCTCGCTGGCGCCGTGGCGAGCGCGGTGCCGGAGCACGCCGAGGCCATCATGGCCGAGCTAGGCAAGAATGCGCCGGCGGTTGCGATGCTGGGCGGCCTGGTGGCCTCGGCCGGCCCGACGGACCTTGCGCGCGACGCCGCGGACGGCCTGGCGCTGAAGCGCACGGAGGGCTTCACGGCCCTGACGCCGACGGGCCGACGGATTGCTCAAGCCCGGGCGGACGCCATTGGCGAAGCGCTCACCGCCTTGCCGCGCACCGAGGCGGCGGCGATCGCGATTGCCAACGCCGCCTATGAGATCCGCGCGCGCCGGCAAGGGCTCACCGACTTCGACGCCGACCTGTGGGGCCGCGGCCTGCGCGAGGCGCTCGGCGAGCACGAGGTGGCCGGCGAGACCTACGGCGGCATCTACTACCAGGACCGCAGCTGGTTCGGGTTCGGCACGGGCGCGCCCGTCGTGGTGCCGCCGGACGTGAAGCGCGACCGTTTCGGCGAGCTCATCGACACCATCAAGCCCGAGGACCTGATCGACCCGTTCGGCGCCGTGCCGTCCGCCGGCGATGGCACGCCGCTCAGCATGGCGACGCTGCGCCGGGCGCGGCTGGTGACCGTCGGTCCGGCCCGATACTGGCTCGCCCTCGGTGATCTCGAGGACGATCCGCAGTTCGTGATGAAGGGCAGCCAGCCTTTCGTGCTCGATCTCAACGCACTCCGTGACACGCTGCGCCGGCGCCGGCCGGATCTCTACCTCGGGGGGGATTGATGCTTGCCGAGAAGCCCAGCATCGGAGTGTTCACGGCGGCGCGCCCGGAGCCGACCGCCTCGCTCGCCGACGTGTTCGACGCGGCGGTCGAGAGCGGCCGCTATGTCGACAACGTCAACGCGGCCTGGCGCGGCACCGAGGAGGCCTACGACCGCCGCATCGACGCAATCAAGCGCGCCATTGGGATCGAGCTCGAGAACCCCTACCGCTCGGCCGTAGGCTCCTCCGCCGGCGAGTTCGAGCTCCCCGTGGTCGATCCGTTCGAGCACTTCGACAGCGAGCTGAAACGGCTGGCCGAGCAGTTCCCGCAGCATATCGAGACGATCCAGCCGGACCGCTCGCCGCGCGAGGACGCGCGCGAGAAGGCTCGCCAGGTCGATGCGCGGTTTCAGGACGTCTATGCTCGCGCACCGGCTGGCTGGAGATGGTGGGCTGCTTTCGCCGGCGGCTTCCGCGCGAGCTTCGAGGACCCGTTCAACGTCGCGACGCTGTTCCTCGGGCCGATGGGACGTGTCGGCGTCGGTGCGGCGCAGGTCGTGTGGATGGGCGTCAAACAGGCGGTCGCGAACGCCGGGGTCGAGGCTGTCGCGCAGCCATTTGTGCAGCGCTGGCGGGCCGAGGCGGGTCTCGATCACGGCTTCAGCGAGGCGGCCTGGAATGTCGCCGTTGCCACCGCCTTCGGCTTTGGCGTCGACGTCGGCGTGCGCGGCACTTTCCGCGGCGTGCAGCGCTTTCGCGGCCGGGTGCCGGAGCTCGACGCGGAAGGCAACGTTGTGCGCTGGCGGCGGCCCGACGAGGCGCTGGACGACGCAGCGCGGCGCATGGGCAAGAGCTCGACGGTGCGCAAGGCGGCCGAAGGCGACCTCAAGGCGCTCGAGCGGCTGGCGCGCGAGACGGGCGCCGCTGATGATCCGGCCGTGCGCGGCGCTACCCAAGCGGCCGAGATCGAGGCCGAGATCGCCCGGCCGACGCCCCCGCTAACCGACCGGGGCGACGGCCTTGCGGCGCTGGCCCAGGCGCTCCGTGCCGCGGAGGACCCCATCGAGCCGCCGCCGATGCGGCCGGACCCGGTGCCCGAGGCGACGGCCCGGTCGCTCGCGGACGATGCGCCGGCACCGCCAGCCCGCTTCCGCATGGACGGCAAGCCGGTGACGTTTCGCGAGGTGCGCGCCGGCGAGCTCGTCACCGACGCGGCAACCTTCCAGTTCAAGGCCGGCGGGGATGCCGAAGGCGCGACCGGCCGGCTCGCCGGCGTGCGCCAGTGGGATCCGCTGGCGGCCGGCCGCATCATCGTGTTCGAGCGCGCAGACGGCACGCTCGTGATCGCCGACGGGCATCAAAGGCTCTCGCTCGCCCGCCGCCTCGAGGCGGAAGGTCACGAGCCGATCACGATGCAGGCTGTGGTGTTCCGCGAGGCGGATGGCTGGACACCATCGGATGTCAGGGCGCTTGCTGCGAAGAAGAACCTGCAGGAAGGCTCAGGCACCGTGATCGACGCGGCGCGCGTCATTCGCGAGAGGCCGGGCATTCTCGACAGCTCCGTGCCGCTCGGCACCGAGGCCATGCGCCAGGCGCGGGCGCTGGCAAAGCTCTCCGACGAGGCGCTCGCCGCCGTCATCAATGGCGAGATCGCCCCGAACCATGCGGCGGTGGTGGGCGAGCTCGTGCGGGACCGCACCCAGCATGCGGCGCTCATCCGGCAGCTGATCGAAGCGGAGCCGAAGAACGTGCGCGAGGCGCGGCACATGGTGGCCGACCTCATGCAGATCGGCGCCCGCGCGGAGGCGCAGCGCACCATCCTCGGCGCCGACCGGCGGGCACTGGTGGCCGAGCGCGCGCGTGTGCTCGACCGCGCGATCCGGCTGTTCCGCGAGGATGCCCGCATCTTCGCGGTGCTGAGCCGCGAGGCGCGGCGCATCGAGGCCGCCGGCAACCGCCTCGCCATCGAGACCAATGCGGACAGGGCGCTGACGGGCGAGGCGGTGGTGGCGCTGATGGAGGACCTGGCCGTGCGCGGCGGGCCCGTGTCGGATCTTCTTGACGAGGCGGCGCGCGCCGTCGAAGCCGGGACGAAGGTCAAGGCCGCGGCGCAGGACTTCGTCGATGCCGTGCGCGAGATCGTCGAGCGGGATGGGCTCGCCGGGCTCATGCCGCGCGAGGAGCCGCTGAGGGGCGCCCGTGGCATCGACGTACCCGGCGGACCGGAGGCGCAGGCCCAGGTGGCCGCGCTCGAGCGCGAGCTCGAGGCCCGCATCAACCGGGCGCTCGAGGTGGCGGCCGAGCGGGCCATCGACAAATGGGCCGCCTGGTCGCGTGCCAACGGGCGGCCACTACCCGAGCTCAACCCGCTGGCCCGCGCCGAGGCTGTGCGGCTTATCCGCGGCGGCACGGCTGTTGCCGATGCCGTCGATCGCGCGATCGTCGAGGCGGCTGCCGCGGCGCGCGAGGCCGAGACGCCGCGGCCCCCTGTCGATCCGCTCGCGGAGCTCACCGATGAGGAGCGCGAAAGCGTCATCGACACCTGGCGTTTCGTGCAGGAGATGCGGCGCCGCAAGCGACCGGAGCGGCTGGTCGACTTCCTGCGGAGCCGCGGAGGCCTCAAGGACGAAGGCGGCGACGTGCGCCACATCCTCGGCCGCGCGAAGGACCGGCCAGGCCTCATCAACAACCGGCGGGGGATGGAGCTCGACGATGCGGCGCGCCTCGCTCACGAGCACGGCTTCCTTCCCGGCGTCGAGCGGCCCACGATCAACGATCTGTTATCGGCCATTGATGAGGATCTTCGTGGTACAATGGTCGTGCGCCAGGCCGATCGGGAGCTCCTCGACGACTTCCTGATCGCTGAGCAGATGGAGGCGGACCTTGGCAGGCTCGGGCTCGACGACGCAAAGACCGAAGAAGACCTCCGGCAGCGGCTCCGAGACGCCGCGGCAGAAGGCCGAGAAGGGCTGGGCGGTGATCAAGCGCGTGCTGGCCGCCCGGAAGACCAAGCTTCACTAGACGAGCCGCCATTCGCCGTCGGGGACATCGAGACCCGCGGCGAATGGGATCTGGCGCTTGCGCAGGGGCGCCCGGCTCAGGTAGCCGCCGAGGTGGTCGAAGCCACACGGGCGGCACTCGGTGCCGTCCGCGACCAGGTGCCCGAAGGCTGGCGCGTCGGCGTGCTGCAGGCGGCAGAGCCGTTGCCGAGTGGGCGCAGCCGTTTCATCTTCGCCGATCTGGACGGCAAGCGTTTCAGCCTCAATGCCAATTGGGCGCAGTTCCGCGGCAAGCGCGCCGCGGTGTTCAACGCCGGCCGGGCGATCCTAATTTTTCAGCTTGGCTGGCCGCGCCGGCGGCCGCTCAGGGATGACCTGGACAGGCCCATCCTCGACGAACTCCCCGAGGTCCTCGACATCGGTGCCGCCGAGCTTGTCGGCCGGCTTCTTCACGAGCTCGGGCATATTCGGATCGACGCGACGCTGCGCAGTGCTCTTTCTCGCCATGCTGAGGCCCTCCGTATCCTCGACCTCGAGTGGAACGATTTCGCGTCTCTGATCGGCCGAGACGATCTCGTGGTCGACGGCTATCGCCGCACGCTGCGCGAGATCTACGCCGAGCAGTATAGCACACGCCCGAACCGCGATGACCTGATGGCCGAGGAGGCCATCATGCACATGGTGGAGCTGATCCACCATGGGGCCATCTCGCCTCGGCTCGTGGCGCCGATCCAGCCGCTGCTGGAGGAGCTATTTAGTGCGGACGGCGGCGAGTTCATCGGGCGACGGATGGCCGCAAGCGAGACCGCTCCGGCCTTTGCCTTTCATAACTTCCACGGCAGTCCGCGCGATCGCTTCGCCATGGCCGGCCCGTTGGCGCGGAACGCCGACCTGGCGCGGCTCGAGGCGGCGCAGGTCATGGAGAACGCTGGCCGCACCGCTTTCGAGATTTGGCAGGCGACGGGCTGGTTCCGCGGCGCCGATGGCCTCTGGCGCTTCGAGATCCCCGACCGCGATGCGCGCCTCAAGATGCGCGCCGAGAAGGTCGCCAAGGGGCAGTTCGCCACCAAGGTCATCGAGGGGCGCGCCGACGAGATCCTCGACCATCCGCTTTTGTGGGAAGCCTACCCGGAGCTTCGGCGTGTGCGTGTGACCCTGATGCACGACCGCCGCCTCGGCCGGCGCGGCGCCACGATGGAGCGGCCGCGCGAGATCCACGTGCGGGCGCCGAGCGCCAAGCAGGCGCGGCTCACCCTGCTGCACGAGCTGCAGCATCTCATCCAGAGACGCGAGAATTTCGCCCGCGGCGGCTCGCCTGGGTACATGGCGCTTTGGGTGCGCAAGGCGATTGAAGACCTCGACCGGGAAGCCGCGGCGATTACCGAGCAGCTCGAGGCCCTCGAGGCGACCATCGCGCCGTTCGACCCGGCGAGCGCGGTCCACTGGCGGGCCTCGCTCCTCGAGCAGCTCGGCACCCTGCTTTACGAGCGAGACCAGCTCGAGCGGACGCGTGGAAAGATCCTCTACCTCAAGCTCGCCGGCGAAGTGGAGGCGCGCAACGTCGAGCGCCGCTCGCGGATGCGGCGCGAGGAGCGGCTGGCGGCAAGCCCGGAGATGACCGAGGACGTGCCGCGGGCCGAGCAGATCATCCGCAAGGACGTCAAGGGGCCGCAGCTCGCCGAGGACTGGGAAGAGGCGCTGTGGGAGGAGCTCACCCGCCGCACGCACGCGCTCGAGCAGGCCCGTGAGCGGGCCGAACAGCGGCCGGTGGTGCAGCGCAGGGCGCGGTCTGAGGTCGAGATCGAGGCCGACCGCTTGGCGCAAGCCTTCCGCGACTTCGAGGAGAAGCTCGCCGGCGAGGGATTGTCGGCAGCCGAGATCGCCGCGGCGATGACGCGGCACTTCGGCGTCGAGGTGGACGCGGACGCGGTGGCGCGCCGCATGGTCTGGTGGCGGATCGACGAGGTGCTCAAGGCTGACCGCCGCGCCGGCCGCATACCGGAACGGCCGGCGACGCCGCCGCCGCGCAAGAGCGTCGGCTTCGGCCTCTCCAAGGAGGAGAGGGCAATGGCAAGAGACATGGTCCGGGCGGGGCAATCGGTAATCGAGATCGCGCGTGCGTTGACGGAGAAGCGCGGCAGCTACGTGAGCGTGGCGGCCGTGTCGCAGACGGTCGGGCCGGAGGGGATCGACAGGGCGCTGGCGCCGACGGAGCACGCCGTCGCCGCGCCCGACCTGGCCGGGCTCACCGCGCGCGAGGTGGCCGAGCGGCTGTCGGAGCGCCTCGGCCGGCCTGTGACGCCGCGGGCGGTCTACCGGGCGCGCGACCGGGCGAAACAGAAAGGCATCAAGCTGCCGCCGCTGAGTGACCCGCGCGGGCCGCGGCAGCCGCACGGCCGCCGGCCGACCTGGCTCAACGAAGGCAAGTTCGAGTGGACGCCCGAGGCCCTCGCCATGCTGACGCGGGAGGACCTCGCCGGCATGACGGCGGCGGAGCTCGCCGACCTTTTGAGCCAGACCTTCGGCGGCCGGCTGACGGCCAACGCTGTGCGTCTGAGGCGCTCCAAGCTCGCCCGCGAGCTCGAGGAGGCTGACCGGGCGACGGAGCTCAAGGATACGGTGGAGGCCTGCAAGCTATGAGCCTGCGCGACTGCATCCGCTCGGCCCAAGCCCAGGGCCACATCACGCTCGAGGAGGCGATGGAGCTGGAGCGGCGCTACGACCAGCTCGTGCGCCACCTGAGCTCGCGCGGGCTGGCGCGCGAGCAGCTCATCGAGGAGCTCGAGGCCGAGGCCTTCGAGCGGCGCCGGCGGGCGCTGCTCACCGAGACCCGGCGGACCGAGCTCGAGGAGGCGATCGCCCAGCACCGCGACGCGCGCGGCAACCCAGATCCCGCCAACGCCTTCCGCTATCTGCACGAGCACCAGGGCCAGGCCCGCTTCGAGGATATCGAGCACAAGCGGCTCGCCATCATCGCCCAGGCGCACGCCGACATGGAGGAGCTGCTCTTCGAGTTCCGCAAGGGCAAGCTCGCCGGCGACAAGCGGCGCCAGGCGGGCTCCTGGTTCGCCTCCACGCGCACGGTCACACGCCTCGAGAACGTCGTGCGCGAGCTCTTCGGCCGCGACAGCGGCGATCCGCGCGCGAAGCACCTGGCGGCGAGCTGGAGCAAGGTGGCCGAGGATCTGCGCCAGCGCTTCAACGCCGCCGGCGGGGCCATCGGCAAGCTCAAGGACTGGGGGCTGCCGCAGAGCCACGACCCGGAAGCGCTGATGCGGGCGGGCTTCGATGCCTGGCGCGCCTTCATCGAGCCGCGGCTCGACAAGTCGCGCATGGTGCACCCGGTGACCGGGCGCCAGCTCACCGACGACGAGCTCGCCGACAGCCTGCGCGTCGTCTACGACCGGATCACCACGGACGGCTGGATCGACCGCGAGCCCTCGGGCGTGCCGGTGGGCCGCGGCGCGCTGTTCCGGCAGCACGCCGACCATCGCTTCCTGCACTTCAAGGACCCGGACGCCTGGCTGGAGTATGCCCGCACCTTCGGCGAGGGCGACCCGTTCGCCGCCATGATGGGCCACATCAACGTCATGGCGCGGGACATCGCCGCCATGGAGATCCTCGGGCCGAACCCCGAGAGCATGCGCACCTACCTGAAGCAGCTGGTGCTGCAGCAGACGCGGAACGATCCCACGGCGCAGGTCATTCTGTTCCGCGCCGACGAGATGTGGGCGCACATGCGCGGGGCCGCGAACACGCCCGTCAGCGCCCGCTGGGCCAACGTGCTCGCCGGCACGCGCAACTTCATCACCGCCTCACGGCTCGGCAAGGCGGCGATCACCTCGCTGTCCGACCTCGGCACCCAGGCCATCACGCGGCGCTTCAACGGCTTGAGGGCCACGCGCACCTTCGCCGACGTGGTTCGCCAGTTCAGCCGCGAGAACCGGCGCGAGGCCGTGCGCGCCGGTCTCATCCTCGACGCGGCGCTGCACACGCTGCACCAGCAGGCGCGCTACGTCGGGGCTCTGAGCGGCCCGGAATGGACGCGCTGGCTGTCGGACCGGGCGCTGACCTTCTCGGGCCTCTCGCCCTTCACGCAAGCCGGCAAGCATGCGTTCGGCCTCGAGGTGCAGGGCTTCCTCGCCGATCAGGTCGCGCATCCCTGGACCGACCTGCCGGCGCCGGTGCGCCGGATGCTCGACCGGCACGGCTTCACGGCCGACGACTGGGATGCGATGCGCGCCATGCCGCTCTACACGCGCGAGGGCGGGGCGCCGCTCTTGCGCCCGGCCGAGATGGCCGCCGCCGGCCGGCGCGACCTCGCCGAGCGGTACATCGCCATGATCTTGCGCGAGACGACCTACGCCATCCCCGAAACGACCGTCGGCTCGCAGTCGCTGGCGACCGGATCGACCCGGCCTGGCACGCTCCTCGGCGAGCTCGCCCGCTCAGGCATGCAGTTCAAGAGCTTCCCCGTCACGTTCGCCATGCTTCATGGCGGGCGCGTCTTCCGCGAGATCGCCAGCGGCTCCATCGCGCGCGGCGCGGTTTACGCCGGGGGACTGCTCATCACGCTGACGCTGTTCGGAGCTCTATCGCTGCAGCTCAAGGAGATCATTGGCGGCCGCGACCCGCGCAAGATGACGCCCATGGACAAGGAGGGGCGCGATTTCTGGGGCGCAGCGCTGCTGCAGGGCGGCGGCGCCGGCATCTATGGCGACTTCCTGTTTTCCGATGTGAACCGGTTCGGCGGCGGCCTCGCGCGCACAGTGGCGGGGCCGATTTGGGACACGGCCGACGATCTCAGAAAGCTGACGATCGGCAACGTGTTCGAGTTCGCGCAGGGCAAGGAGAAGACGAACTCCGGCCGCGAGCTCGTCAACTTCCTGCGCAGCCACACGCCGGGCGGGACGACTTGGTATCTGCAGCTCGCCTACGAGCGCGTGGTGCTCGACCAGCTGCAGCATCTCATGGACCCGGATGCGCGTGCTGCCTTCCGCCGGCGGATGGACACGAGGCGGCGCGACTTCGGTCAGGACTTCTGGTGGCGGCCGGGTGAGACGGCGCCGCGGCGCGGGCCGGCTTTGGCGAGATAGCGCTCAGTTGCAGTAGACGGTTCTGCCGATCCGCGAGCACGTGACGCCATTGCTGAAGTAGGTGGTGTTGCCGATGCGGTTGGCTGTGGTCCCGTCGCTGTAGTACGTGGTGCCGCCTATGCGCGAGGCCGTCGTGCCATCGCTGAAGTAGGTGGTGCCGCCGATCTGGCTTGAGGTGACCCCGTCGCTCCAGTAGGTCGTGCCGCCGATCCGGCTCGCCGACAGGCCATTGTCGCAGTAGACGGAGCTCCCGATTGTGGTGCAGGTTTGGGCCGAAGCGACGCCGGCCGAAATCGCGAGCGCGAGGAGCGTGGTGAGCAGCAGGCGCATGAGATCCCCCTTTCCCGTTTGAATCAGCAAAGTCTGGCTCAATCAGGCCGCGAGCGCAATTGCGGCGTTCGCGGATGAAATGCTGCGGGCCGGAGGCGACCGGCGAGGCGGCCGAGGGCGTAGGCGGCACCGGCGAGCACCAAGTGTGCCGCCAGGATGGCCGCCGAGTGCCTCACCCAGGCGTGAGCAACGCCGACCTTCACCCACCACGAATAGGCAACCGCCACGTTCAGAGCGCTGGCGATAATCGCCGCCGCCGGGAAAGCCCACCAGGGCCACCGTATCCAGCCCGCTGCTGCCGTCACGAGCATCAGGAGCCAGGCGAGCGGATCTCCGAGCTTGCCGACGGTTGAGCCAGCCAGCCACACGACGAGCACGAGCAACCCATCCACTGCGATCCTCCCCCGAAAAATCACGAAATGGTCATCAGTGTTGCGCCAAAGTTGCTGGGATCTATGGTATTTATTAAGAACTGCTCCAGTATTGCGTGAGCGGACCGACCGAGTGTTGCAGCACCCGGCCGGCCCTTGATCGTCCACCTGACACGACCAGGAGAACGACCCATGCCTAATCTACAGGCCAGCCGCGTGCTGGCAATCGTCGCCGCATTCGTGTTTACGGGCGGCGCGCTCGCCATCCTCCTCGACGATGCGATCACGAACTGGCACTGGCGCCTTGACCATATGCTCGCCGTGCTGATCGTCGCCGGCACCATCGCCACCGGACACCTCGACGTCGAGGCCCTGACGCGCCGGCGTGTCTTCGCCGTCTTGGGCTTTGCCGTCCTCTTCGTGGCCGGCACGGCGCTCATCGTCTACAACTCCGTGGGCCGCCAGTCGGCACAGGCCGAGGCGCAGCGGCTCGCCATCGAGGACCGCAACGCCCGGCGCGCCGCGGTGCGCGAGAAGAAGGAAACCGCCGAGGCCGAGCTCGATCAGCTGCGCGAGAAAATGGCGGCCGAGTGCGCGACGGGCAGAGGCCCGCGCTGCGAGGGCCTCAAGGCTTCCGTGGCCGTCTACGAGGCGGCCGTCGCCGGCTACAAGGCGGAGATCGACGAGCTGGGGCCGCCGGAGCCGGTGGCCGTCAAGGCCGACAAGACGGCGACGCTGCTGTCGCTGCTGTTCGGCCTCGACCAGGCTCGCGTGAAGGCGGCGCTCATCCTGCTCGAGCCGTTCGCGCTTGCCCTGTTCTTCGAGCTGGGATCGGCCGTGTCCTGGGGCTACGTCTTCGGACACCGTCGCAGCGCGGCCGCGCAAGTTGCCGCTGTTTCCGCAGTTTCCGGCCCTGGAAACAATCGGACGACGGACAGTGTGCTCGAGGACCACGAGATCGAGGCGCTGCGCCGTGCCTTTTATGCTGGCGATGGACGGCCGCTCACCAACGACGAGCTCGCCCGCCGCATGGGCGTGGCAAAGAGCGAGGCCTCCAAGCGCGTCGCGAAGGCCATCGATCTCGGGCTCGTCACCAAGCGGCGGACGGGCCGCAACGTGGCGATCATGCTCCATTGAAAACTGCGGAAACTCCCGACACCACCGGAAACCCCGGCAACCGCCGGGGTTTTTGCTGCCCGGTTAACAGCACTGCGGTGGCGCTAGGCTCGGGCGCGATCAGCTGTCGAGCTAGGCGCGCGATGACGGTTCCTGTTTCCGACCGCAAGTCCGGCCCCTACACCGCCACCGGCGGGCAGAAGGTGTTCAACGTGACCTTCCCGATCGCGGCGGCGGACCAGCTTGCCGTGTACCGCTGGCGGGAGGGCACGGTGACGCAGCTCGAGCTCAACGTCGACTACACCGTGCAGGGCGTCGGCCAGGCTGCCGGCACCATTACGCTAGCCCAGGGGGCCGATGAGGGCGACATCATCGCCATCGACGGCGAGAGCCGGTTCGAGCGCAGCGTCTCCTTTCCGGGGTGGCGCTCGATCCCGCCCGGCGCCATCGAGCAGGCGCTCGACGATCTCCAGCGGCAGCTGCAGGAGCTTCGCCGCGAGATCTCGCGCGCGGTGCGGCAGCATCCGGTCGACGGCACGGAGCTTGAGCGGCTCGATTTCGGGCGCAATCCGGACAGCGTTGTCGGGATCAATGAGGCGGGCAAGCTGGAGCTGCTGCCGGCGTCGTATTTCCGCTCGACGGTGCCAGGTCCGCCTGGTGAGCCTGGCCCACCTGGTGAGCCTGGCCCACCTGGGGCTGGGCTTGCCGTCAAAGGAACGCTCGACGATCCCAGCGAGCTACCGCCCACGGCAGAGACCGGTGATGGCTACGTCATAGACGGCGAACTTTGGGTGTGGAACGGCGCCGAGTGGAAGAACGTGGGTCCCATCCAGGGTCCACCTGGAGAACCTGGTCCCCCTGGAGAACCTGGACCTGGGCCTGATGTGAACATCGTGGCGCTGACGCAGGCTGAGTACGACGCGCTTGATCCGCCGGACCCCGACACGCTCTACTTCATCACGGACGCGAGCTGACCCATGGCCTTCGCGAGCTACGTTTTTGACGGATTGGATGATGCCCTTGAGCACGTCTGGCAATCGACCGCGCCGGACGCCGACCGGCGCAAGTGGACCTTATCGTTCTGGGCAAAGACGACCGAGAACGTCAATATCGATCCAGAAGAACTCAATCCTTACGGTATTGGTTTTCAGTCGATATTTTTCGATGAGGAGGAGGAGGAGCCTGACTTCACATTCTTCGCCGTCAGCGACACTTGGGTTGATCCGGACGAAGAGGTGTGGCCAAGCCAATTTTATGCGGGGATAAGCCCTGTCGGCTTGGAACTCTTTGAAGACCCCAGCTTCGACACGAAGGTCTGGCATCATTATGTGGTGGCGTTCGATAGCACTCAGGCAAACGAGGCCGACCGCATCAAGATTTATATTGATGGACAATTGGTGGCTCCATCTTTGTGGGCATGCGAGCTGAATGCACTTTCATACTTCTTTCTTGAGGATGCGCTATTCGAGCTGGGCAGGTTTTCTGAGGGCCCTTGGTTTTTTGCTGGCAAATTGGCGTTCTTTCAGATCGTATCCGGCGCGCAGCTGACGCCAGATGCTTTCGGCGAGGAAAGTGGAGGCGTTTGGAAGCATAAGCCCTACGAGGGCAGCTACGGAGCTTGGGGGCTTTGCCTCGATGGCACGGGCGGCTTCAACGACGTGTCGGGGAATGGCTTCCATTTCACCAACGTCGGCGGCGTGCAGCTAGACCCTAATGATCTGCCGCCGCATAGGGCAGGCTCCAGCGCCATCTACCTCGGCGACACGCAGATCAATGCCATCAAGCTCGGGAGCGCGGACATCAAAGCCGTCTATCTCGGCAGCACGAAGATTTTCGAGGCGTCCGGTTAACACCGCTCCGTCCCGCTTAAGGTGATCCCCGCAACGCAAGGGGGGGGGGTTCCATGCGCTGGATGGAGATCGCCTGGGCCGATGCGGGCGTCGAGGAGGTGTCGGGGCCGAAGGCTAACCCGCGCATCATCGAGTATTTCCGCACCGTCGGCCGGCCTGAGATCACCTCCGACGAGATCGCCTGGTGCGCTGCTGCGGTCGGGTACTACCTCATCAAGGCCGGCATCTCCATCGACCAGATCCCGCCGTCGAAGCGGCTGCTGGCGCGCAGCTACGCCGTGATCGGCACGCCGCTGCCCAAGGACAAGCCGCGCATTGGCGCGCTCGCCGTGCTCTCGCGCGGCTCCAATCCGGCCTACGGACACGTCGGCTTCGTCGTCGGGTGGACCGAGGACACGATCATCCTGCTCGGCGGCAACCAGCGGGACAAGGTCTGCACCCAGCACTTCGCCCGCTCGCGCATCGTGGCTCTGCGCTGGCCGGAGCCGCCGGCGAGACCGAAGGACCTCGAGGCGGCCGGATCGCGCACGGCCCAGGCCGCCAAGCGCCAGCAGAAGGATGCGGCCAAGTCGGCCGGGGCCGAGGCCACGAACGTGGTTGTGCCCGAGGCGCCAGCGAGCGCGCCGAAGCCGCCGGAAGCCGCACTGCCCGAGCCATCCCAGGTGCTCGAGACGGGCAGCCAGTGGAAAAGCCTGATCGAGACGGCCGAGAGCCTCGTCCTTTTCCTGTGGGCCAAGTGGCCGTGGGTCGCCGGCGCCTTCGCCGTCTACTGGCTCGCCCGGATGGCCTATGACGCCTGGCGCGTCCGGCGCTACCGCACGGAGGATCACAACACCGGCGCCAATGTGGAGCGCGCGCCGACGCCGGCGGCCGAGGGCGAACCTGAGCTCGAGCTCGAGGAGGCCGCATGATCAAGCTCCTCGAATTTTTCTTCGATCGCGTGCTCGGCCGCCTGGTGGGGGCCGGCATCGGCCTCGCTGTGCTCGTGGGCTGGTGGCAGCTCGACCGCCATCAGCAGCGGCAGATCGGCGCCGCGGCCGAGCGGCAGAAACAGGAAAGGGTGGCCCATGCCGAGGTGGAACAGGCTGAGAGTGTGCGCGCTGATGCTGATGCTGCCGCTCGCGGTCAGCGGGTGCGCAATGTTCAGCGCGACCCGTACCACCGAGCCAGTGGTCGTTGACACGAGCCTCAGGAGCTTCCGCCCGTTTGAGACGCGGACGGGCGACACGTGCGAGACCATGCGCGAGGCGGCGGCGCACAACTCCGTCTACGACAGCAAGAAATACAAGACGCGCAAGGTCTATTGCTCGCCCTGCGATTGTCCCGAGCTTTACCCGGAGTATCAGCCGGGGCCGAAGCCGGCGGCCGATGAGGCGCCGCAACCCAAGGTCAGCTAGCACGGAGGTGCGCGATGCATGCCGGCAGACTTCGACTTGGGCTGGTGGATGGGATCGACGATCGCACGCTTGGATCGTCTGGAGCGGCGCCAGGCGAAGCTCGCGGGCGAGGTCAGGGCGCTGCGCCGGCGGATCGAGAGCGCATTCACCTGGGCGCAACGCGTCGCGCTGCTGGTGGTGTTGTGGACGGGCGCGCTCGGCGTCAACTTCGATCCGGCGCGCATGGCGGACCTGGTGCTCGAGGTGCTGAGGCTCGCACTGAGAGGTGGCTGAGCGCGGCCTGCTGGGGCGCCTGGATCGTGCTCGGTGTCGGGATCGGGCGGTGCTTAGTGGAGCTCGGAGAGAGGCTTTTCAATTGAGGAGAAGCAACATGTCGGATGAGAAGCACCAGCCGCTACCGGTTGCAGGGTACACCGCGCAATCGGGCAGGAACGTTCAGCTGGTGAATGAGAACAAAGAGGCCGAGGAGCGCATCCTGCGCATGCTAGACCACCTGGCAAGTTTGCCAGACATCGATCAGCGGTGGTTGGCGATCGGCCGCACTCACATCGAGCAAGGCTTCATGGCCATCAACCGAGCGATTTTCAAACCGTCCCGCGTGCGGTTGCCGGAGGACAATTGAGGGTGAGGCGAACGGGCCGAAGCTCAGTCGCCTTGGTCGTTTCGGGTCATCCTCCGAATGAGCTGCTCAGGCGTTTCTTGGACCTCCTTGGCGTGGTTATCAGCCCAATAAACCCTGGTGCCACGGGAAGTGAGGGTCATGAAGGTCGCCGTCCTCAGATTTAGAAAAACGGGTTCACCGCGGACGTTGGTGGCCCGCACCCATCCGTTGATCATCGCCGCCCCCTTCTTGAGCGAAAAGTCGGACGTCCGACTTTTTGTGACGCTGGATGTTCTTTTGTTGTTCTTCCGCCTGTGTCGCTAAGTGTTTGATTTTATTGGTGGGTGTACTAGGACTCGAACCTAGGACCCGCTGATTAAGAGTCAGCTGCTCTACCAACTGAGCTATACACCCACGCCGCGACGGCAAAGGGGCCCTGCTGGGCCCCGGATACCCGTCATGTAACATCGGCATGGGCCAGTGTCTAGACCTTGGCAGAGGCGAGAAGCGGGTCGTGGAATGGGACGGACAGCACAAGGCCTACCAATCCGGCGACAGGAGCAGGTGAGCGTTGTCGGACAGGTGCTCCAGCACCATCGCGGTGCCCTTGATGACGCAGCGCATCGGGTCGGCGGCGAGGGTGAAGGGGATGCCGAGACGGCGGGAAAGCTCATGGTCGAGGCGGTCAAGGAGCGCGCCGCCGCCCGTGAGCACGATGCCACGCTCGTAGATGTCGGCCGCCACTTCGGCCGGAACCTCCTCAAGCGCGCGCTGGACGAACTCGGTGATTTCGCTGATGGGTGGGTCCAGTGCTTCGGCGATATGCGGCGGCCCAAGGACGACTGTCTTGAGACGGCCGCGGCGCAGGTCGCGGCCGCGGATGCGGATGTCGGCGTCCCATCCGTTCGGTTGCGCACTGGCTGTGCCCGCTTCGATTTTGATGCGCTCCGCGTTCGCCTCGCCAATGACAAGGTGATGTCGGCGGCGGATGAAGCGGATGATGGCATCATCCATCGCATTGCCGGCGCAGCGCAGAGAGCGGGCCGTGATCAGTCTTCCGTGTGAGACGATGGCGATATCGGTCGTGCCGCCGCCGATGTCGACCACCATTGCTCCGGCAGCCTCGCGGACGGGAACACCAGCGCCCAGTAGGGCTGCGACTGGCTCGGCGATAAGTTGGACAACGCGTGCTCCCGCATTGCGGGCAGTCTCGGTGACGGCCCGCCGCTCCACCGGCGTAGCGCCGGCGGGCACTGAGATCAGGATCCGGGGACGGCGAAAATTCAGGATCGAACGCGTGCGCCGGATGAACTGGCGCAGCATGAATTCGGTCGCCACAAAATCTGCGATAACCCCGTCGCGAAGCGGCCAGAGGAGTTCGACAGGCTCGGGCGCTATCCCGAAGATGCGCCGTGCCTCCGCTCCTACGACGACCATCTCGCGCTCGCCGAGCATGGTCCGAACCGCGACGACCGATGGCTCATCGATGATGATGCCGCGACCCACGACATGCACGAGCGTGTTCGCCGTGCCAAGGTCGATCGCAATATCCTCCGAGAACACTCCTGAGATGTTTGGCAGCATGGGGCTGTGCCTCAGCGTCGGAACCTTGCGTCGTACACAGGAGCCGGCGGGCCATTCGCGACGCCCACCCCGGTGGCCGCCAATATGGACGCTGTGCAATAGGCCCACTCGCCGCAGAAATTCAATCTCGCAGCGTACGGGCCTTTGTCTTCGATGAACAATATGCGAAATCGGCTCTAGCGCCAACGCCAGCTATGCCGCGGCGGGCCAATGGGTGCCAGAGGAGATGCAACTTACATGTTGCGCCCGGTCACGCGGTTCTGCGTGACCGGGGTAACGTTATTAGATCCCTCCTAGCTTAGCTCCCCCCTGGGCAAAGCGCTGGGCCGGAGCGCCACGCTCCAGTTTGATGAGGAGCTTGTTGAGGGCAGCCACATAGGCTTTGGCAGAAGCGACCAGAGTGTCCGGATCGGCCGCCTTCGCATTCACCGTATAGCCGTTCTCTTGAAGGCGAACCGACACCTCGGCCTGCGCATCCGTGCCTTCGGTGACCGCGTGCACCTGATACAGCTCAAGCACCGCGGTGTGCGGAACGAGCGCCTTGATGGCATTGAAAGTGGCATCCACTGGGCCGTTGCCGGTAGCCTGCACGGTTTGGTGCTGGCCGCCGATGTCGAGCGTCAAGGTAGCCGACTGCGGCCCCGAGGTGCCGGCGATCACCGTCAAAGCGACGACCTTGATGCGGTCGGTAGCGGTGGCGATCTCCTCGTCTACGAGTGCCTCGATGTCCTCGTCGTAGATCACCTTCTTGCGGTCGGCGAGCGCTTTGAAGCGGTTGAAAGCGTCCTCGAGGGCATTTTCGCCGAGCTCGTACCCCAACTCCTTGAGCTTGGTGCGGAAGGCATTTCGGCCAGAATGCTTGCCCATGACCAGCGACGTCTTGGTGACGCCGACCGACTCCGGCGTCATGATCTCGTAGGTCTGGGTGTGCTTCAGCATCCCGTCCTGATGGATGCCGCTCTCGTGCGCGAAGGCGTTCCGGCCGACGATGGCCTTGTTGTACTGCACGGGGAACGACGTAGCGGCCGCGACGAGCTTCGAGGCGCGGGTCAGCATCTTGGTCTCGATGCCGGTCCAGAACGGCAGCACATCGTTCCGGGTCTTGATCGCCATCACGATCTCTTCGAGCGCTGCGTTGCCCGCTCGCTCGCCGATGCCGTTGATGGTGCATTCAACCTGCCGCGCGCCCGCCTTGACGCCCGCGAGGGAGTTGGCCACGGCCATACCGAGGTCATCATGGCAATGGACGGAAAAGACGGCCTTGTCGGAGTTCGGAACCCGCTCACGCACCGTCTTGAACAGGTTGAAGTATTCCTCGGGAACCGTGTAGCCGACCGTGTCGGGGATATTGATGGTGGTGGCCCCCGCCTTGATCGCGGTCTCGACACAGCGGCAGAGGAAGTCGATCTCCGTTCGGGTGCCGTCCTCGGCCGACCACTCGACATCGTCCACGTAGTTCCGGGCGCGCTCCACGGAGGCGCGCACCATCTCCAGCACCTCCTCCGGCTCCTTCTGGAGCTTGTACTTCATGTGGATGGGAGAGGTGGAGATGAACGTGTGGATGCGCGGGCGGCGGGCATGCCGTACGGCCTCGGCGCAGCGGTCGATGTCCTTGAATCCAGCGCGGGAGAGACCGGCGACCACGGCGCGCTTGACCCGCTTGGCGATCGCGGCGACCGCCTCGAAGTCTCCATCGGATGCAATCGGGAAACCGGCTTCGATGATATCGACACCCATCTCGTCGAGCAGATCCGCGACCTCGAGCTTCTCCTCGAACGTCATGGTCGCGCCTGGGCACTGTTCGCCGTCGCGCAGGGTGGTATCGAAGATCAATACCCGATCGCCGGAATTGGTCGTCTGAGACATTGGTAGATTTTCCTTCGCGGTGCCGGCAGGAAATGAAGGCCGGTAGGTTTAACACGATCCGTCTTGCTTCATCATGGTCCCCCTGAGCGCCCGTCCCGGATCGTTCCGAGACCGTCGAGGCTCAGGGGCTAATAAGGAGCAGATCGCGAAGGAGAGCGTGCAGACAAAAGCCACCTGCTGGCGCGGCAACAGCCGCGTCCACAGCTCTAGCAGGTCCACTGTTCATCGTGGGCATCGGCAGTCTGCTGGTCCAGTTCCCAAGTGCTTGTCATGCATCCAAGCACTCGTCGTGAGTAGCGGAAGTGCCCGGCCTTTGCAACCCTGTCTTGATCCAGTTGGGAAGCTTGCGCGGAAGATTGGGGGTTATCCGTTCGGGGAGCAGACCTGAAGAAGATGCTTGGCTGCGTCTGCTGCGCCGTCGAGCGGAAACTCCTCGGAGCCGTCCTCTACGGTGACGATCAGCTCGCCACCAGCGGTCAGGATCTTGCGCAAATTGTCATCGAGCTTCGTAAGCCCCTCGAGCAGAAAAGCGTCATCAATCTCGAGGCGCGACCCAGTTGTCGGAATGGCGATCTCGACGCCTCCGGCTGCCAGGAAAACCTCGACTTGCGTGCCTTCCTCCGCGATTATGGGCCTGTGCTCGTAGATGAAATACACGTCGTCCTGCCCAGCCTCACAACTGAACACGATCTTTCCATAGCCACTATCCGGCGTTCCGTAGGTGAGCGACGCCCCATCCTCGCTCCGATTGCCGAACCAAATGACCTGCTCAGCTGAGACCGATTGTGGCGAAAGAAGCTGGAAAAGGCCGCAGGCAATGATTGTGGCGATAGCAAGCTTCGAGTTCATCATTTTTCTTATATCCGTAGTATTCAGATCGTGATTCGACCTTCCGTGACACGGACGGCATTCCCCCCGATTCGCACGTTGTGAAGCTGACCTTGCTCAACTTCCAGGGTCAGCGAGATGATGCTCGGGCGGCCCATCTCAAATCCTTGCTCTATGACTCGCTTGTGGTGGCCGTCAGGCAGGTCGTCGAACATCTGAATCACGCCTGCGAATGTCACGGCGGCGGAGCCCGTCGCCGGATCCTCCGGCACACCCAGATCGGGCGCGAACATGCGGGCGTGGAAGGAGGACGTCGTGTGGACCGTCTCGCGAGTGTAAAGAAAGGCGCCGGTGAGGCCCTGGCCCGACATCGCAGCTCCCCAGTACTGGCTGTTCACCTCCGCCTTCGCCATGGCCTCTAGAGATGCAACCGGTATGAAGGCGAAGCTGTTTCCGGCCGCAAATCTGGTCGGGCGATGGTTCGCGAAACCGATCTCGCGGGGGAGCAGCCCCACCGCGGCCGCGATCGACTCAACCGGCGGAAGCGTGCCGGACTGTTCCGGCAGCTTGGGCGCGTCAAACTCCGCAAAGGCCGCCTGCCCACGTCTCAGCCTGACTCCCACGCGTACGATGCCAATGTTTTCCTCGAGTGCGATGATTGCATCGAGATCCTCGCTCGGGTCAGGGGCGCATAGCTCGGCAAGCAACACGGCTGCGCCCGCCGTCGGGTGACCGGCAAACGGGATTTCCGCGCCAGGCGTGAAGATGCGAACTTTGGCCGTGTGGGCCGGGTTTGCCGGCTTCTGGACAAATACGGTTTCCGACAGATTGAGCTCGCGTGCGATTGCCAGCATCTGCTCCGTCGCAAGCTGATCGGCATCGAGCACCACAGCAAGCGGATTGCCGCTGAATCTCTTCTCCGTAAAAACGTCGAGAGTGTAGAACGAAAGCTGCATCATCCCACTCGGACCGAAGATTTCAGTCGCTTTTTGGCCCAAGTGGTGCCGGCTTCCAAGTAGAATTCGGCGAACCGATCACTGCGTCGCGCCGCAGGTAGCTGCGGTGACCACGTACTTCCTGCGCGAATTCGCGCCGACCGAGATGGTCCTCTGCCACACTGAGTCGTCGTGCTGCCGCAGTTCCACCCCGATGGGACAGCGAGTGAGGACCGCGCGCTCACAATCGTTACAATATGTTGCAGTCAAGTTGATCAGACGAGCCACAATTACGCCCCTTGCTGGCCATGCTCAGCCCACGTTCGCGAGGCGATATTAACGATGTCGAACGGGTTGCCGGGGCCTGGTCGATATCGCCCTAAACCGAGGCGTTCGTACGCTCCGGCGAGAACAACACGTCGCCGGGGTGCATTTGCGCAATCTGTACTCCGGTGATCGAGCAAGCGGGCCCAGCGCTCCGCGCGGCACAAAAGTGCCCCGGATGAGAGCAGGGCCCACAAGCCCGAGACTCGGGATTCGGCGCTAGATGTCGATTCCCGAGTCGGGCGGTGGGGAAACCCCGCTTCTCCGCCGCCCGACCTTTTCTAGCTCGTGAGCCGCAATAGCGGCGCGGGCGATGGACTCGCCGGAAGGCCTGTGCTGCCGCACCGCCACACACCTCCCTCCCCGACGCGGTGGGATGGGTCTTCCGGCGACCTCGGCCTCACTTATGCGGGGGGGATTCCTCAATGTGCGCTTAGGTGTCGACCGTGGCGCTATAGGCAGCCGGTGATGGTCGATCCGCACTTCACATACGAGAAGAGGTCCCAGGCGCAGCAGGGCTGCTCCTTCTTGCAAACCCAGGTTTTGACCTCGCCTGTCGGGAAGCGGTAACGGCAAACCTTCTCGTCCTTGCCGGCTTTCACGGCCGTGGAGGCTTTTTGCGCAGGCGCGGCATTCGACTGTGTGCCTTGCGCCGTTACTTGGATCGGGATGAGGGCTAGCGACGCGGCAAGGGCAAGCGCGGCCAGAATACGGTTCATAAGGCAATCTCCTCAAAGGATGCACATTACATCAGTAGTATGCGCATCCCGATCGCCTCCCTGCTATGACTAGGAAGCCTCACATCCCCGGTTTTCTGCCAGGCACGCACCAAACAAAAAAAGAGCCGGACGGAGCGTCCGGCTCTTCTGTTTTGGTCTTGGACAGTCCGGCTGCTACTCGGCGGCCTGCTGATTGCCAGTTCGAGCAGCCTGTTCGGCCAGCGCCTTCCTGACACCCGCCGCATAGTCGGGGTGCACCTTTTCGAAATGTCCGAGCTGCCGCTCGATGATGAACTGAGGCACACCGACCATAGATTCGGCAATGTTCATGAAGAGCCGCTGTTTCTGTCCGTCGTCGAACAACTCGAACAGCGCCCGCGGTTGGCGGTAGTCGTCATTGCCGTCGCGATGATTGTAGCGGTCCGCATCACCCGAGATCTTCAGTGGAGGCTCGCGGAAGCGGTCGTCCTGCACAGGACCGCCGAATGAGTTCGGCTCGTAATACGCATCGACGTTGCCAGTCAGCGGCTCGAAGAAGCGCATCGGTCCGTCCTTGTGATAGTGGTGGACCGGGCAGCGCGGCCGGTTGACCGGCAGCATCTCGTAATGCGTGCCGAGCCGGTAACGGTGCGCATCGGCATAGGAGAACACGCGTGCCTGCAGCATCTTGTCCGGCGAGAAGCCAATGCCCGGCACGATGTTTGATGGCGAGAAGGCCGCCTGCTCGATTTCGGCGAAGTAATTCTCCGGATTGCGGTTGAGCTCCAGGATGCCGACATCGATCGGCGGGTAATCCGCGTGCGGCCAGACTTTCGTCAGGTCGAACGGATTGTACCAATGCTTGTCCGCATCCTCCTCGGGCATGATCTGGACCTGCATCTTCCACTTCGGGAAGTCGCCCCGTTCGATGGAGTAGAACAGGTCCTCTTGCGTCGACTCGCGAGTGCGGCCGATGACCTCCCGGGCCTCAGCGTTGGTCCAGTACTTGTGACCCTGCAGGGTCTTAAAGTGGAACTTGACCCAGTAGCGCTTGTTGTCCGGGCTGATGAACGAAAAGGTATGCGAGCCGTAGCCGTTCATGTGACGTGCGCTCTGCGGCAGGCCGCGGTCCGAGAACAGGATCGTCACCTGATGAAGGCTCTCCGGCGATAGTGACCAGAAGTCCCACATTGCCGTCGGTGAACGCAGGTTCGTCTTCGGGTGCCGCTTCTGGGTGCGGATGAAGTCCGGGAACTTGTAAGGATCACGGACGAAGAAGACCGGCGTGTTGTTGCCGACGAGGTCCCAGTTGCCCTCTTCCGTATAGAACTTGAGTGCGAAGCCGCGCACGTCGCGCTCTGCGTCGGCGGCGCCGAGCTCGCCCGCAACAGTCGAAAACCGGGCGATCAATTCGGTCTTTGCGCCCGGCTGCAGGCACTTCGCCTTGGTGTACTTCGAGATGTCGCCGGTGATGGTCAGCGTGCCGTAGGCGCCCCAGCCTTTCGCGTGCACCGGGCGCTCTGGAATGCGTTCGCGGTTCTGGTGGGCCAGCTTCTCGATGAGCTGATAGTCCTGAAGCAGCAGCGGCCCGCGCGCACCAGCAGTCAGCGAGTTCTGGTTGTCGGCGACAGGTGCGCCGGCTGATGTGGTCAGAACGGGTCGTTTCTGCTCGCTCATGCCATTCCTCCTATGTCAGTGGTCAGTTGGAAACTGGCCCGGAGGTGCGATAAACGCAAATACCTCTTTCCGATCATTCAATAGGAGTTTCTTATCGTGCAGCCTGTACGCCTGACGCGGCTGACCTTGCGGCAGATGGTTTATTTCGAGGCCGTGGCCCGTCACCGGCATTTCGGCCGCGCGGCGGAGGCCTGCGCCGTGTCGCAACCGGCTTTGTCAGTACAAATCCAAGAGCTGGAACGGGAGCTCGGCGTGTCGCTCGTCGAGCGGAACCGCGGCGGCGTTACTCTCACCCCGCAAGGCGAGTATGTGCTTCAGCGAGTCCGCCGGATCCTCGGCGAGGTGCAGGATCTCATGGACTGTGCAACTCAGATCGAGGGGTTCGGTCCGATCCGCCTTGGTGTCATCCCGACGATCGCGCCCTATCTGATGCCGGCCATTCTGGAGGCTTTCGGGCTGGAAAATGCCTCCATGCAACTTCAGGTGCGCGAGACGCAGACGCATCGGCTGATTGAAGAGCTGGAGCAGGGCAACATCGACCTCATGCTGGCCGCCTTGCCTATCTCCAGCCCTGTCATCGAGGTCCAACCGTTATTTCGCGATCGCTTCTTCTTGGTGGCCCCGGCAGATTCGAAAATAGGTCCACGGATCGATAGCGTTGCCGCGATCGGCCATTACCGGCTTCTGCTGCTAGAAGAGGGACATTGTTTGCGAGAGCAGGCGCTCAGCGTCTGTAGCATGGCTGACAAGGACATGCTCGCGAGCCTCGGCGCCACCAGTCTCGCGACACTGATCGAGCTCGTTGCAGCCGGCATGGGCGTGACCCTCTTGCCGGAGCTCTGCTTGCCATCTCTTCACGGGGATCAGCGCGTTCGTGTCGTGCCCTTCCGCGGCCCAGCGCCCTTCAGAACGATCGGGCTGGCATGGCGTAAGACGTCTGGCCGAAAGGCGGTGTTCAGACGATTGGGCGAGCTGATTGCGGAAGCGGGAAGGCCGCGGAAAGGGGCACAGTCCAAGCGTAGTCCCATTCACTAACCGCCAGCCGGCCGCAACAACCACCCACCATCAGATATCCAAATCCTTGGCGAATGCGGCGCGCTCTTGGATGAAGCGGAAGCGGGCTTCAGGCTTGGAGCCCATGAGGTTGTTCACCGCTTCTGCAATTGCACTGCGGTCTCCATCGCCGAGTTCGACGCGGAGAAGGGTGCGCCGCTTCGGATCCATCGTCGTTTCCTTGAGCTGCTGCGCGTTCATCTCGCCAAGGCCTTTAAAGCGGCTGATCTCGACCTTGCCGCGGCCGTTGAAGACCGTGCGCAGAAGCTCCTCTTTGTGCTGATCGTCGCGCGCGTAAGCAGACAGGGTGCCCTGCGTGATCTTGTAAAGTGGCGGGACGGCCAGATAGAGGTGGCCGTTCTCGATGAGTTGCGGCATCTCCTGATAGAAGAAGGTAATGAGCAGCGATGCGATGTGCGCGCCGTCGACGTCAGCGTCGGTCATCACGATCACGCGCTCGTAGCGCAAGTCCTCCTCCCGGTACTTCGACTTGGTGCCGACGCCAAGCGCCAGAATAAGGTCCGACAACAGCTGGTTCTGCGCCAGCTTGGCCGAGGAGGCATTTGCGACGTTCAGGATCTTTCCGCGCAGGGGGAGAACAGCCTGCGTCTCGCGCTCGCGTGCGCTCTTGGCCGAGCCGCCGGCCGAGTCACCCTCGACGATGAAGATCTCAGTGCCTTTGGCTGACTGAATAGTGCAGTCGGCAAGTTTGCCCGGAAGGCGCAGCTTGCGGGTTGCGCTCTGGCGACTGATTTCCTTTTCGCGCCGACGCTTCAATCGCTGCTCGGCCTGATCGATCACCCATTCGAGCAGTTTCGTCGCCTGAGCGGGCGAGTCGGCAAGCCAGTGGTCGAAGGCATCGCGGACGGTCGCCTCGACGATGCGCGCAGCTTCCTGTGTCGCGAGCTTGTCCTTCGTCTGGCCCTGGAACTCCGGCTCCCGGATGAACACCGAGAGCATGGAGGCTGCCGTGCCCATCACGTCCTCGGCCGTGATCTGCGCCGCGCGGCGGTTGCCGACGAGCTCGCCGTAGGCGCGGAGACCCTTTGTCAGCGCCTGCCGCAGGCCCTGCTCGTGCGTGCCGCCTTCGGGCGTGGGAATGGTATTGCAGTAGGAGCTGGAGAACCCGTCCTCGTCCGCCATCCAGGCAACCGCCCACTCGACGGAGCCATGGCGGCCCTCCTTCTCGACAGAGCCCGTGAAGATGTCCTTGGTTACGAGCGTGCGGCCGTTGATGGTGGCGAGCAGGTAGTCCTTGAGCCCGCCGGGGAAATGGAAGACGGCCTCAGCGGGCGTATCGTCCTTGATGAGCGAAGGGTCACACGACCAGCGGATCTCCACGCCACCGAACAGGTAGGCCTTGGAGCGGGCCATGCGGAACAGCCGCGCCGGCTTGAAGGCCGCACCCTTGCCGAAGATCTTCTCGTCCGGCTTGAAGCGCACCTTGGTGCCGCGCCGGTTCATAATGGAGCCGAGCTTCTGCAGCTTGCCCTGCGGCTGGCCGCGGCTGAACACCATGCGATAGAGTTGCTGGCCGCGCGCGACCTCGACCTCCAGCATCTCGGAGAGCGCGTTGACAACCGACACACCAACGCCGTGCAGGCCGCCCGATGTGTTGTAGGCCTTGCTCTCGAATTTGCCGCCCGAATGCAGGGTGGTCATGATGACTTCGAGTGCGGACTTGTTCTTGAACTTGGGGTGCGGGTCGACAGGGATGCCCCGACCATTGTCCGTCACCGTCAGGAAGCCATCGGCATCGAGGCGCACGTCGATCCAGTTCGCATGGCCGGCCACCGCTTCGTCCATCGCGTTGTCGATAACCTCGGCGAACAGATGATGCAGCGCCCGCTCGTCGGTGCCACCGATGTACATACCAGGGCGACGGCGAACCGGCTCGAGCCCCTCGAGCACCTCGATATCTGCCGCCGTATAGCTGTCTGACGCGTCGATGATTCTGCGGGCGCGCCCCGTCTTGTCGTTCATTTCTTCTGCGAGCCTTGCGAATAGATCGCGTTGAGATTGGGCCATGCGTCGGACCTCGCTCTCGAGCGGACATTGCACCGCCCGGCACGAGCGTGACCGGTCCCGTGCCGGCGAATCTCACGCTGATACCGGGCTGTCACCTCGCACATGCCGGAAAGGCTGGCAAGCTGGCTAGGAGTTGCAGCCGACAGCTCCTCGGCCACCGTGGCATGCTTGCGCTGATGCGCTAGCTCATCCCGATATTGTCGATGAGCCGCGTCTTGCCGAGCCTCGCCGCGACGAGGATACGCAGCGGCCGCTTCGATTCGTCTTCGGTTCGAGCGAGCGTATCCGCCTCGCGAACTTCGAGATAATCCACCGCGAAGCCCGCCGCCTCGAGTTCTTCCCGCCCTCGGCTCGTGGCAGCAGGGATGGCGGTTCCCTCGGCGATGGCTCCGGCAGTCTTCAACAGCACCTGGTAGATTTTCGGTGCCAACGCCCGCTCATCGGCGGTCATATAGGCATTTCGCGAGCTCATCGCGAGGCCATCCGGTTCACGCACGGTCGGGTGCGCGATGATCTCGACGGGCAGATCAAGGTCGCGGACGATCTGACGGACGACGCAGAGCTGCTGGTAGTCCTTCTCTCCAAAAACCGCGAGATCCGGGGAGACTTGCGTGAACAGCTTCGTGCAGACCGTGGCAACGCCGGTGAAGAAGCTCGGGCGATGATCGCTCTCCAGGCCCTCGGCAGGCCCTCTCGGGACGATGCTGGTGGAAAAACCCGCGGGGTACATCTCCGCAACCTCGGGCATCCACACGAGATCGCAGCCGATCGCCGCCAGCTTCTCGAGATCTCCAGCCTCGTCACGCGGGTAGCGGGCGAAATCCTCGTTCGGCGCGAACTGCGTGGGGTTGACGAAGATGGATACGACCGTGCGGTCGCTCATGGCGTTAGCCATGCGGACCAAGGCCAAATGACCTTCGTGCAGCGCACCCATCGTGGGCACGAGGCCGATGCGGTTGCCGCTCTGGCGCCAGCCGCGCACGACCTCGCGCAGCTCGGCAAGTGAGCGGATGACCTTGACCTGTCCTCGCGACACGGCTCACCCCATTTCGTGTGGCGGATATGTTGCGGTGCGCAAAGTCGTTCGCACGGTCCACTTCGTCAAGGAGCATTGTGGCCGAAGCAGCTGATCGCCAAATCTGAGGAACCCGCGGCCTCTTCTCGTTGAGTGATATTCGTCCAGGACCGGAACGCGGGATCTGTTAGGATGCGTGTGGCTTGAATCAGCCCGAGATTGCCATGGCCAACCAGCTCGTTGCCGTCCGTTCCAGCGCCGACCCGTCGCAGGTCATCCCGCCACGCGACGAAATTGCGGCCTATCATCTCATCGAGGAGCCCCGGCTCGTCGGGGCGCTCATCGAGCGTGCGATCTTCGGAGAGGACGAGCGCCGACGCATAGCCGATCTCGCCCGCCGACTCGTCCACGCGGCGCGTGCCGGGCGGCATAAGTTCTCCGGCATCGATGCATTCATGCTCGAGTACGGGCTGACCAGCGAGGAGGGCGTCATCCTGATGTGCCTCGCTGAGGCTCTGCTGCGGATCCCGGACGCCGAGACAGCCGACAAGCTCATTGCAGAAAAGATCGGCGGCGGCCATTGGGAAAAGCACTTGGGCCGCTCGGACAGCCTCTTCGTCAATGCCTCCACGTGGGGGCTGATGCTGACGGGGCAGATCGTCAAACTCCGTGATGTTCACAACGAGCGGCCGACGAGCCTGCTCAAGCGCATGGTGGTGCGCTCCGGCGAGCCGGTGATCCGGCAGGCTCTGCGCCAAGCCATGCGGATCCTGGGCAATCAGTTCGTGTTGGGGCGCACCATCGAGGAGGCGCTGGGCCGCGCCGAGTCCTTCCAAGAGAAGGGCTATCTATTTTCCTACGACATGCTCGGCGAGGCGGCCAAGACCGCAGCAGACGCCGAACGCTACTTCCAGCGCTACATGCTGGCGGCTGATGCCGTCGGCAGGCACGCCGGACCGCTCACGTCGCAACATCCCGACGCGCTGATGGCGCGTCCGAGCCTCTCCGTGAAGCTGTCAGCCATCCATCCGCGCTTCGAGCCCGGCAAGGAGGAGCGGCTCGAGCGGGAGTTGCTGCCGCGCATTATCGAGCTTGCCGCGGCAGCGCGGGCGCGGGGCATTGGCCTCACCATTGATGCCGAGGAGCAGGACAGGTTGGACGTGTCGCTCGAGCTCTTCGCCCGGGCGCTGATTGATCCGAAGCTTGAGGGTTGGCATGGCTTGGGGCTCGCCGTGCAGGCCTACGGCAAGCGGGCCATACCCGTGCTGCGGTGGCTCAGGCGGCTTGCCAACCGCACGGGCAAGCGCTTGCCGGTCCGGCTCGTCAAAGGCGCCTACTGGGACAGCGAGATCAAATGGGCTCAGGAGAGAGGCTACGTCGACTATCCCGTCTTCACCCGCAAGCTGCATACGGACGTCTCGTATCTCGCCTGCATGCGGCTGTTGTTGTCGGACCCGCAGGCCTTCTATCCGCAGTTCGCCACCCACAACGCGCACACCTTGGCGGCCGCTTACGTGGCAGCTGGCGATGTGCCCTACGAATTTCAGCGCCTGCACGGAATGGGAGAGGCGCTCTATGAGGAGGTGGTCGGGCGGAGCAAGCTCAACCGCCCATGCCGGGTCTATGCGCCGGTCGGTGGTCACGAGGACCTGCTCGCCTATCTCGTGCGCCGGTTGCTGGAAAACGGCGCCAACACCTCGTTCGTGAACCGCCTCGCAGACGAGGAAGCCCCCGTCGCCGATATCATTCGCGATCCGGTCGAGGTCGCCGAGAGCGAGCGCGAGATGCCGCCCGAGGCTCGACCGCCCGGGTTGCCGTTGCCGCGCGACATCTTCCTTCCGGGTCGCCTGAATAGCATCGGGCTTCCGCTCAGCGAGCCGACGGTGCGCGCCGGGCTCCAGGACGAGATGCGGACGGCTCTGGAAGCGCCGTTTGCTGTGGGACCGATCGTCGACGGTGAGATGCCGGCCGGCGGAGATGAGATCGTCGCCACCTGCCCGCACGATCGCCGCGAGGAGCTTGGCACCGTACGGATGTCCACTCCGGAGATGATCGAGGGTGCCATCGTCAGCGCCTGCGCCGCCGCCCATGATTGGGACCTGCGCGGCGGACCGGCGCGCGCCGAAATTCTGGAGAAAGCCGCGGATCTGCTCGAGCGTGATCGCGCGCGGCTGATGGCCGTGATCGTGCGGGAAGCCGGCAAGACGCTGGAGAATGCCCAGAGCGACGTCCGCGAAGCCGTCGACTTCCTGCGCTACTACGCATCCGAGGCTCGGCGACTCTTCTCCGGGCCGATCGAGCTGCCGGGGCCCACGGGCGAACGCAACACACTGGAGCTGCGTGGGCGCGGTCCATTCGCGTGCATCAGTCCGTGGAACTTCCCGATCGCCATCTTCACTGGTCAGGTCGCGGCGGCGCTCGCCGCCGGCAATCCTGTGCTGGCGAAACCCGCAGAACAGACGCCCATCACGGCCTTCTTGACCACGAAGCTGCTGCACGAAGCCGGCGTCCCGCCCGGTGTGCTGCACCTGCTGCCTGGCGCTGGTGACGTCGGAGCCATGCTCGTCAAGGACCGGCGCGTGCAGGGCGTGGCGTTCACCGGCTCGAACGAGGCCGCATGGCACATCCAGCGTGCGCTCGCCGACCGGCGTAGCGCCATCGTGCCATTCATTGCCGAAACAGGCGGCATGAATGCCATGATCGCGGATTCGAGCGCGCTGCCGGAGCAGGTCGTCCGCGATGCCGTCCGCTCCGCCTTCGACAGTGCCGGGCAGCGCTGCTCCGCCGCCCGTGTTCTCTTCGTGCAGGAGGACATTGCAGACCGTGTCATTGATATGCTGGTCGGCGCGGTCGAGGAGCTCGATGTCGGCGATCCCTTCGACTACGCAACCGACGTGGGCCCAGTGATCGACGAGACGGCGCAGGATATGCTCGATGCGCACAAGGCGCGCATGTATCGCGAGGCGAAGGTTCTCGCGGATCTCAAGATGCCAGAGAAATGCCTTGCTGGCACATATGTGACGCCTGCCGTTTTCGAAATCGACCAGATCATGCGCATGGGGGGTGAGGTGTTCGGGCCAATCCTGCACGTTATCCGGTATCAGCAGGGGCACCTCGACAAGGTGATCGATGCCATCAATGGTACCGGATACGGGCTCACGCTCGGCCTTCACAGCCGGATTTCAGCGGTCGCGGACTTCGTGGCGGAGCGCGCTCGGGTCGGTAATCTCTACGTGAACCGCAATCAGATCGGCGCGGTGGTGGGCGCTCAGCCCTTCGGTGGCGAAGGCTTGTCGGGCACTGGACCGAAAGCTGGTGGTCCCCACTATCTGCCGCGGTTTGCGACGGAGCGGGTGCGCAGTACGGATATCACCGCAACGGGAGGAAATGTGCAGCTTCTCGGGCTGGGTCTTGAAACGTCGCTTGCCAATCCGCGGCAATAGCGGCTTTACCGGTTTCGGCGTTGCGTGCCGGTCGCCGAAAGGCCACCTATTCAAGAACGAGTAGGGATTGGGTGCGCCATGGCGAAGGATCGCAAGACGGCACAAGATTTGGCGAGTGGCTCCGCCTCAAGACCTTTTGCAAACGACCAGACGAATCGGGCGCTGGATGAGGCGCGCCGCGGTACGGCCCCGGCAACCCGCTCCTCTGATCGGGATGTCGCCGAGTTCATCGGCCGCATGAAAACGCTTGCCCCGCAGGCGCGGGCAGGGCGTGGGCGGCTCATCTTCGCAATGGACGCCACCATGAGTCGCCAGCCGACCTGGGACATGGCGCTCGGCCTGCAGGCCGATATGTTCCGGGCGGTGAAGGAGGTTGGCGGGCTCGACGTACAACTCGTTTACTTCCGCGGTGCAGGCGAGTGCCGGGCCTCGAAATGGGTCTCGGATCCGGATGCTCTGGCCCGGCTGATGACGACCGTGACCTGCCAAGGCGGCTATACGCAGATCCGGAAAGTGCTCTCACATGCCCGGCAGGAGGCTGAGAAAGGGCGGGTCAATGCGCTCGTCTACGTGGGCGACTGCATGGAGGAGAATATCGATGACCTCTGCGGCCGCGCAGGTGAGCTCGCCCTGCTCGGCGTGCCGGTGTTCCTCTTCCAGGAAGGCTACGACGCGAATGCGGAACGGGCCTTCCGCGAGATTGCCAGGCTTACGAAGGGAGCATACTGCCGCTTCGATGCGGGCTCTGCGGCCCAGTTGCGGGACCTGCTCTCGGCTGTAGCCGTCTATGCTGCTGGCGGTCGCACGGCTCTTGAGCGGCTCCGGCATGAGGGCTCTGGCCAGGGCGCCCGGTTGTTGCTCGAGCAGATGAGGTGAGAAGCAGGGGGCATGCAGTATTTCCTGCTCGGCTTGGCGGCACTCCTGCTGGTTCTGTTGACTCTCCGGGGGTTCACGCGGGCCGACGTCAAGGTGATGGCGCGTCAGATCCGCATCGTGACCGGCATCGTGGCGTTAGCCGCCGCCGGCGCTTTGACCTTCCGCGGTCTGCTCTCCTGGGCCACTCCGCTGGCGATGTTCGGCTACTGGATGCTCTTCGGTGGCAGCAATGCGCCAATCGGTGGAAAGGCCAACAAGTCACCCGGCCAGACGTCGCGGGTCGTCACGGATTTCCTGGAGATGGAGCTCGACCACGACACGGGCGCCATGCGCGGTCGCGTGCTCAAGGGCACCTTCGCAGGCCGGGAGATCGAGAGCATGAGCCCGGCTGACCTCGCCATGCTGTGGCAAGAGTGCCGGTTCGCCGATCCCAAATCTGCACAGATCATCGAGGCCTATCTCGACACCGCGCACCCCAGCTGGCGGGACGATATGGCGCGAGCCGGAGCCGATCCTGGCCATGCGGCGTCAGGAAAGATGACCCGTGAGGAGGCCTACGAGATTTTGGGCCTCGAGCCGGGTGCCACCGAGGAGGATATCCGCCGCGCCCATCGCGAGCTCATGATGAAGTTGCACCCGGATCGCGGCGGCTCAGCGTATCTCGCCGCCAAGATCAATCTCGCAAAAGAGGTGCTCTGCTCGGGCGCTAGCAAAAAGCCGTGAGGTGGCTGGCATCTATCCCCGGCTACTCAGCCTTGGCAACGAAGCAGTCGATCTTCCGGCGGCGCAGCTCCTCGCAGGCATTGCGGGCCGCCAAGGAGTCGAGACCGACGAACCGGGCTCTGTAAAGCTGCCGGGAGCCGCTCACGACAGGGATGGTCCTTGGGGCGGCTTCGGCAAGCACAGTGGGTGCCTGCTCCAACGTCGCAACCAGGGCCTTCTCTGCTTCGGCCAGCGACGTATAAGCCCCGACCTGGACATGGTACCCGCCGGCATCGGGAATTCTTGCAGGCGCTTCACTGGATTGTGATTGCGAGTGTTCTCGCGCCGGAGGCGGAGCTGCTCTTTGGGCAGAGGGCGGCGGTGCCGGCATGGCATGGGCTTGGCTCATGAAGCCAAACCCCGCCAGTGCCGGCTGGCCCTGAGATAGTCTGGCTGCCTGCTCCTGGAGAGTGGAAGGGGGACGCCCCAGCACAACTCCGGTCGTGCTTGCTGAATTTGTTCGAGCGATTACAGGATCGGACGGCGACCTCGGCTCGGTCCGAGCGGCTTGCTCTGGCTGTGATCCTCCGACAGGCGTGATCGAGACCGGGCGCACCTTCGCAACGGTGATCTTGGGCGTAGACGAAGCAGCGTCGGTTGCCTTGGCTGGTGTGGTCGGGTGCTGCGGCTCAGCGGGTATGGTGTCGAAAACCTTGATGGGTCTCGGAGTGGGCGACGCTGCCACTTGGGTTGCGCGAGCAGGCCGCTGTGCCGGTTTGGGAGGCGTGGCACGATAGAAGGAGACGGCCACGGGCTGGCGGGTCTTCTTGGTGGAAGCCTTCCCGAGTGCGCGATCGAGCAACGCTCGCATTTCCGCATTACGGCTCGCAGCCGTCTTGCCGCCGAATACGACGCCAACGACGTGGCGCCCGCCCCGCCGCACCGAGGTGACGACGTTGAAGCCCGACATGCGAATGTATCCGGTCTTGATGCCGTCCGTTCCTGCGTAGGTGCGCAAGAGGCCATTGTGATTGCGGTAGCTGCGGCCTTTGAAATTGAACACCCGAGTCGAGAAGAAGTGATAGTGCTGCGGGAAGTGGTCCTGCAGGTGAAGCGCCAGCGTCAGCATATCGCGCGCCGTCGTCACCTGCTCGGGGTCGGGCAGGCCCGATGCGTTTCGGAACGTGGTTTTCGACATGCCGAGAAGTCGGGCTTTCTCGGTCATCATCTTGGCGAAGTTCGCCTCCGTGCCACCGATGTGCTCAGCAACGGCTCGGGCAACATCGTTGGCCGACTTCGTCACCAGGGCACGGATCGCATCGCGTACCGAAATCGTCTCGCCTTCCTTGAGGCCGAGCTTGGATGGCGGCGCCATGGCGCCCCACTTCGTCATGCGGATTTTCGAGCCGAGGCTGAGGCGGCCCTGCTCGATCTCCTCGAAGACCAGATAGAGGGTCATGATCTTCGTGAGGGAAGCGGGATGGCGTAGCTCATCCGCCCGTGAGGCGTGCAACGTCTTGCCGGTATTGGCGTCGATGACCATCGATGCCCGCTTCTCGGCAGCAACAGCAGATGGCGCCGCCACGGCCACGATTAGCGTGACCAGCAGGAGAGTCGCCTGCCACCGCTGGGCAATGCAAAGGAGTTCGGTCAGCCGCATCGCGTACTCGTTACAAGATGAGCCCCCGTGGCTGCGGCATCGCAATGCGGATCCGCTGGCGAGCGCAGGACCGGGCTCAGAACCGCCACACTCGAGCTCGGGCTGTTGCATTCGCGTCCACCGAAACAGCGGTTTTTGGCGCCTTTGCGGCGCTCAGCCGCCGGCCGATTATCAGCTTCAAGGCGAGTGGTGAGCCTAGACAGGTGGGACTAGGATCTGGTTAACGTCTGCCAGCGAGGGTTGCGGCAGCCCAGGCATCCGACTTGACGTAGTATCTGACAGGCGTATCTTGTGCAGCGCCAACTCGCGATGCTGCCCCCGCAGCCCCCTCAATTGTCAGGATTGCGTCATGATCAACAACATGGACGTGCAAAAGCTCGGTCAGGAGAGCTTCGACCGTGCTATGCGTCTCTTGGGAGACTGGAACAAAGGCTGGCAGGCCATTGCCGCCGAGATGACAGATTATAGTAAGCGCTCAATCGAGCAGGGGACCAAGACATTCGAAAAGCTCCTCGCAGCCAAGAGCATGGAGCAAGCGATCGAGATTCAAACGAACTACGCGAGGCGCGCTTACGACGACTATATGCAGCAGATAACGAAGCTCAGCGGCATGTACGCGAACCTCGCCAAGGAGGCTTACAAGCCCCTCCGCACGGGGAGCTAACCCACTCTGCTTGGGGGGAAATGCGCTCGTTGCATCGCATGGATCGACCAGCGGGCTCGGCAATGGACCGAGCCCGTTTTGCGTCTGTTTGCCAACCAGTGTTCGAAGAAGAGTGGATCGTTTCGACCAGAGCTCGCGTATGATAGTTTGTGATCCGGGGCTTGTCGTGCCGCAAATGCGACGTAACTTTATCCAGGTGCTTGGGAGCTCGATAAATAACAGGGACGCTTCAGACGCGGGGCGTGTGGAGCCGATGACGAAGATTATAGCGATGTCAAACAACGGTGGGCCTGACAGAGGCAGCGAGGAGGATGGCCGCACTGGGCTCGTGACGAAAACTCGGCCCAAAACGAAGCGGCCGCACCTGTACAAAGTTCTTCTGCTCAACGACGACTACACACCGATGGAGTTCGTCGTGCATGTGCTCGAGAAGTATTTCAACAAGGGGCGGGAAGAGGCGACGCGCATCATGCTGCATGTTCATCACAAGGGCGTCGGCGTGTGCGGCGTCTACACCTATGAGGTGGCCGAAACCAAGGTGACGCAGGTCATGGAATTCTCACGTCAGCATGGCCATCCTCTTCAATGCACCATGGAGAAGGAGTAGGTTCCCCTTGCCATCGTTCTCACAAAGTCTCGAAGCGGCGCTCCATAGGGCGCTTGAGTATGCCAACGAGCGCAAGCACGAGTACGCGACGCTCGAGCATCTTCTTCTCGCGCTGATCGACGACCGTGATGCGGCGGGCGTCATGCGCGCCTGCAACGTCGACCTCGAAGCCCTGCGCAGCCGCATCACAGAGTATCTCGACACTGAGCTCAAAGCTCTTGAGGTGGCGGGGCCATCTGAGGCGCAGCCGACGACCGGGTTTCAGCGCGTGATCCATCGGGCTGTCGTCCACGTGCAGTCCTCCGGACGCGAGGAGGTCACGGGGGCGAACGTGCTCGTCGCCATCTTCGCCGAGCGGGAGAGCCATGCTGCCTTCTTCCTGCAGGAGCAGGAGATGACGCGGTTCGATGCCGTCCAATACATCAGCCACGGCATTGCCAAGCGGCCCGGCATGTCAGATCCCCGGCCCGCCCGCGGTGTCGATGAGGACACGACAGAAGGCGACGGCAAGAAGCCGGGCGCGGATGCGCTGAACACGTACTGCGTGAACCTCAACAAGAAGGCGCGTGAAGGCCGCATCGATCCGCTGATCGGCCGCGAAGCCGAGGTGCAGCGCACCATCCAGGTGCTTTGCCGCCGGCAGAAAAACAATCCGCTCTTCGTGGGCGATCCGGGCGTCGGCAAGACGGCGATCGCCGAGGGGCTCGCGCGCAAGATCGTGCGCGGCGAGGTGCCGGACGTCCTTAAGAACGCGACCATCTTCGCGCTCGACATGGGCGCGCTGCTCGCGGGCACCCGCTACCGCGGTGACTTCGAGGAGCGGCTCAAGGCCGTCATGAAGGAGATCGAGAACTATCCCGGTGCGATCCTCTTCATCGACGAGATCCACACCGTCATCGGTGCCGGCGCCACCTCGGGCGGCGCGATGGATGCCTCGAACTTGTTGAAGCCGGCCCTGCAGTCGGGAACTGTGCGCTGCATCGGCTCGACTACCTACAAGGAGTACCGGCAGCACTTCGAGAAGGATCGTGCGCTCGTTCGCCGCTTCCAGAAGATCGACGTGAACGAGCCGACGGTCGAGGACGCGATCGAGATCCTGAAGGGCCTGAAGCCGTACTTCGAGGAGTACCACAAGCTCAAGTACACCGACGACGCCATCAAGGCCGCTGTGGAGCTGTCGGCCAAGTACATTCATGACCGGAAGCTGCCCGACAAGGCGATCGACGTGATCGACGAGACGGGCGCCTCGCAGATGCTGCTCCCCGAGGGTAAGCGGAAGAAGAAGATCACGGTCAAGGAAGTCGAGGCGACCGTCGCCACCATGGCGCGCATCCCGCCGAAGACGATCACCAAGAGCGATGCCGAGGTTCTGAGCAATCTCGAGCGTGACTTGAAGCGTCTTGTCTTCGGGCAGGATCGGGCGATCGAAGCGTTGGCCTCGGCCATCAAGCTCGCCCGCGCGGGCCTCAGGGAGCCGGAGAAGCCGATCGGTTGCTACCTGTTCTCAGGACCGACGGGTGTCGGTAAGACCGAGGTGGCGAAGCAACTTGCCAACCTCCTGGGCGTCGAGCTGCTGCGCTTTGACATGTCCGAGTACATGGAGAAGCACACGGTCTCGCGGCTCATCGGTGCGCCTCCGGGCTACGTGGGTTTCGACCAGGGCGGCCTGCTCACCGACGGTGTTGATCAGCATCCCCACTGCGTCCTGCTGTTGGACGAGATCGAGAAAGCACACCCCGATCTCTTCAACATCCTCCTACAGGTGATGGACCATGGGAAGCTCACCGACCACAACGGCAAGCAGGTCGACTTCCGCAACGTCATCCTGATCATGACGACGAACGCGGGCGCGGCCGATCTGGCGAAGGCTCCCATGGGCTTCAACAGGGCGAAGCGCGAGGGCGAGGACCAGGAGGCGATCAACAAGCTGTTCACGCCTGAGTTCCGCAATCGCCTCGACGCGGTCATCCCGTTCGCGGGCCTGCCGCCGGAGGTCATCTTCAAGGTCGTCGAGAAGTTCATCTTCCAGCTCGAGGCGCAGCTCGCAGATCGCGGCGTCACCATCGAGCTCTCGGAAGGGGCGACCAAGTGGCTGGCCGAGAAGGGTTACGACGACAAGTTCGGCGCCCGTCCGTTGGCCCGCGTGATCCAGGAGTACATCAAGAAGCCGCTCGCTGACGAGCTGCTGTTCGGCAAGTTGGAGCATGGCGGCACCGTGAAGGTGCTGGTCACCGGCGAAGGCGACGAGCAGAAACTCGACTTCGAGATCATCCCCGGTGAGCCCAAGCCTCCCAAAGCCAGCGATGAGGATGGGGGCGACGAGGACAGCGAGGATGAGGGCGAGAAGGCGCTCATCGAGGCCGCTGCGCCCCGCAAGGCCTTGCCTGGGCCGAAGGACAAACCGGCCCGGAAGACCACGGGCACCGTTCCGACGGTTCCTCGCAAGTCCGACTGATCCCGTTCCGATCCACCCTTCTTGCCTCGGCGGGAAGGGTGGATGGGTCAGTTCGCACCCTCCAGCAATCTCCGCGCGATCACCTGTGCCTGTATCTCGGCTGCACCCTCGAAGATGTTGAGGATGCGAGCATCACAGAGAATGCGCGAGATGGGATATTCGAGCGCGAACCCGTTGCCGCCATGGATCTGCACGGCATTGTCCGCGGCGGACCAGGCGACGCGCGCGGCCAGCAGCTTGGCCATTCCTGCCTCGAGGTCGCATCGCCGGCCCTGATCCTTTTGCCGGGCAGCGTAATAGGTGAGCTGACGGGCGATCATGACCTCGACGGCCATCATTACGATTTTGTTGGAGACGCGCGGAAACGCGTAAATCGGGCGGCCGAACTGTATGCGCTCCCGAGCGTAGGCAAGTGCGTGATCGAGCGCCGACTGGGCGACACCGACGGCGCGGGCCGCCGTCTGAATGCGGGCAGATTCGAAGGTCGACATGAGCTGCTTGAAGCCCTGCCCCTCGACGCCTCCAAGGAGCTGTGAAACCGGAACCTCGAAGTAGTCGAAGGAGATGTCGTACTCCTTCATGCCGCGATAGCCGAGCACCTCGATCTCGCCGCCGCTCATGCCTGGTGCTGGGAACGGGTCTTCATCCGTTCCCCGAGGCTTTTCGGCGAGCAACATCGAAAGACCCCTATAGCCGGGCTCATTCGGATCTGTGCGCACGAGGAGCGTCATGAGATCGGCGCGCACCGGATGTGTAATCCAGGTCTTCTGCCCCGTGACCTTGTAAACGTCCCCCTCGCGGACCGCGCGGGTCTTGAGAGAGGCGAGATCAGAGCCCGTGTCCGGCTCGGTGAACACGGCCGTCGGCAGGATTTCTCCGGAGGCGATCCGCGGCAGATAGCGTTGCTTCTGCTCTTCGGTTCCGCTGCCGAGGATCAGCTCGCTCGCGATTTCTGACCGCGTCCCTAAAGAGCCCACGCCGATGTATCCGCGCGAAAGCTCTTCCGAGACGACGCACATGGCCTCCTTGCCAAGGCCGAGGCCGCCGTACTCCTCGGGCAGCGTGATGCCGAACACGCCAAGCTCGCTGAGCTTGGCGATGACCTCCATGGGGATGTAGGCATTGGCCAGGTGCCACGAATGCGCATGTGGCGCGACCTCGGCTTCGCTGAAGCGGCGCATCTGCTCTTGGATAGCAGCGTGGGTGTCGTCCAGGCCCGCGTTGCCGACAAGCTCCCCTGGTGGCAGCTCGGCGATGAGCTCGGCAAGGCGGCGCTTCACCCGTTCGCTCGTGCCGTCCGCAACAAAGCCGGCGGTTGTTTCCATGAAACGGTGAATATCAGAGGCTCCGACGCCCATGTCTCCGAGCCGGGCAAATTCTCCCTGGCTCATGGGAATGCCGCCGGCAATTTGGGCGGCGTACTCCGCAATGCCCAGCTTGAGTAGCGATTGCTCGAGCTCGCCGAGCAATCCCGCATCGCTCAGTCGCTCAGCCCACCCTCTGAGCTGACGCATGGCCTCCACGTAGGTGGCCAGCCAAGAAAGTCCGTGCGCCGCATGTTGGCAGCGGTCGAGATCGCGGACCTCCTCGAGCATATTCCGCACAGTCGCCTTGGCGGATTGCAAGATCTGCTCTGCCGCGAGAATGACTGCGTCTGTGTCGGACAGAACTTGCTTGGAAGCAGGAATTGTAGAAACCGGCTGTGCTGAATCTCTCATCAAATCAGATCCTGCTAAGCGGCGATCCCGAAGCTCCTCCCGTTGCACTGCGTGAAGGGGGCGCGCCGCACGTTCCCCTATGCGGCTAGCGTATGCTGCATCGCACAAAAGAACGCAATAACGCTATAACGTTCCGGTTATGAACCGGGACACCATGCAACAGGTTCGGCAGGCTGGGTCAGCGCTTCTGGGGATTGGTGGCCTGGTTATCGGTAGGGCGCTTGCTGTCTCGACGGATGATCTCGACCGTAGCTTCCTCGATCTCGCCACGAGCCAACTTTTCAAGGCTGGCGGCAGCCTCCTGAAGACGTTGGAGCTGCCGTAGCTTGGCTGCCGCGAGCCGTCCGGCTCGCGCGGTGGCTGAGCGTGACGATTTGGTGCGACTGTTGCTTACCGTTTCAGCCGGTTGTGGCACTTCGTGTGAGCGCGCCGGCGGCTTCGTCCCGGAGGCCTCCTTCTTGGGTTGCTCCGCATCACCGTCAGATGAGGCGCGGACTTGCTCAAGAGCCTCCATCAGTGAAATGGGCTTTTTCGGCGGCACGGTCGGCTCGGGGGCGGTCGTGTTCCGGTCTGGCCTGCTGCTCCGAGCCTTCACCCGAACTTTGGTCCGGAATGCGCTTTTAGGTTCTTCTTCCACTTGGCTCCCTCCAGCGCGGACGACAGTACCTGTTGTGAGTAGGTCACAGCCCTGACAGCCAATGCAAGCGGCTACCTTGGTGATCGTAACCGCCTACAGCTTGCCGAATTGCGAAGAATACGGACGGACTTAGCCGAAGCGAACGCGGGAGGCCTCGAGCACGTCCTCAAACGTGCGCAGACCGGTCACCGGCGCGTTCACCAGAACCGCCATGTTCCCCGGCTTGTGCTCGTTGCGCATCATTCGAACGTGCGCCTTCGGAATCTGCTCCCAAGAGAAAACCTCCGACATGCACGGGTCTATTCGCCGCTCGATCACCAGCCGATTAGCCTGCGAAGCTTGCAGCAGATTGGCAAAGTGTGAACCCTGGACGCGCTTCTGGTGCATCCAGAGATAGCGGGCGTCCATGGTCAGATTGTAGCCGGTCGTGCCGGCGCAGATGACAACCATGCCGCCGCGCTTTACGACGAAGACGGACACCGGGAAGGTCGATTCTCCTGGGTGCTCGAAAACGAAGTCGACGTTGTTCCCCTTGCCAGTGATGTCCCAAATCGCCTTGCCGAAGGCACGCACCTCCTTGAGCCAAGTATCGTACTCCGGTGTGCCAACTTTCGGCATCGCGCCCCAGCAGTTGAACTTCTTGCGATTGATGACGCCCTTGGCGCCGAGCTGCATAACGAAATCAATTTTGTCGTCATCCGACACGACGCCGATGGCGTTGGCGCCCGCGGTGGCACACAGCTGAACGGCCATGGAGCCCAGTCCGCCGGAGGCTCCCCACACCAGCACGTTGTGCCCAGGACGGAGGATGTGCGGGCGATGGCCGAACAGCATGCGATAGGCGGTGGCCAGCGTCAGCACATAGCAGGCACTTTCCTCCCAGGTGAGATGCTTCGGCCGCTCCATGAGCTGTCGGTCTTGAACGCGGCAGAACTGAGCGAACGAGCCATCTGGCGTTTCGTAGCCCCAGATACGTTGTGAGGGCGAGAACATCGGATCGCCGCCGTTGCACTGCTCATCGTCCCCATCGTCCTGGTTGCAGTGAATGACGACCTCGTCGCCAACCTTCCACCGCTTTACCTTCGATCCGACTGCCCAAACGATACCCGCCGCGTCGGAGCCGGCGATGTGGTAGGGGTGCTTATGGGTGTCTAGCGTCGATATGGGCTTGCCGAGGGCTGCCCAGACCCCGTTGTAGTTGACGCCTGCTGCCATCACGAGCACCAGCACGTCGTGGCTGTCGAGCTCCCACGTGGGCACGACCTCGACCTGCATGGCCTTGTCAGGCTCTCCGTGCCGCTCTTTGCGTATGGTCCAGGCATACATTTGCTTCGGCACATGGCCGAGCGGCGGGATCTCGCCGATTTCGTAAAGGTCCTTTTTCACCGGGGCTGCCGCGGGCGTGGCGATAGTTTCCCCTCCCATCATGGTGCCGGTTGCGGTCGCATCTGTTCTTGACATGGTCCTTCCCAAAGCGTGTCGCCCGAATGCGTTCCAGCGCCCGATTATTGCACCGCAACACAGCGCGGCAAAGCTTATCTTTGGATCCCGCGCAAGGGCGGGGGATCGCAGGGTCGTTCAGCTTGCGAATCAACGCTTTAGCCTCCGATCTGGATCAGCGCGAGTATCCAACGTGGTGATGAAGCCCCACCGCTAACCAAAGAACAGAGCGCCTTTGCCTCGAGATTCTTCCTACTTCATCGTCCCGCGCTTGCCTTGGGCACTTGCCGGAGCACCGGCGTGCTCCTATCGGTTCTGCGCGCGTGGAGCAGAAGGAGCATCGGCGAATGGGACGGCTCGATAATCGCATTGCCCTGGTGACGGGCGCAGGGGCGGGCATCGGCCTCGCCATTGCCCGGCGTTTCGCGGCCGAGGGTGCTTTCGTGTACGTGGCCGACATTGATGGCGCGGCGGCCGAGCGCGCGGCAGCTGCGATCACCGAAGCGGGCGGCGCCGCGGCAGCGGTAACGGCTGATGTGTCGCGTGGGCAGGACGTGACGGCAATGTTCCGCACCATTGAGCAGAGGCACGGCCGCCTCGACGTGCTCGTTAACAACGCCGGCATGAACGTACGTGGGGATTTTCGCCATATCTCCGATGCCGACTGGGTTCGCATTCGAGAGGTTAATCTCGATGGCGTCGTGCGGGTCGCGCGCGAGGGATTCAATCTCCTGCGGATCTCAGGCAACAGTTCGCTGATCAATCTTTCATCCATCATGGCCAGCCGCGGCTTGCGGCAGCTCGCCAGCTATTCGGCCACCAAGGGCGCCGTATCGGCCCTGACGCGCGCGCTCGCGGTCGAGTTCGCCCCGTTCGGCATTCGCGTGAATGCACTTGCCCCTGGCTTCATTGAGACGGCACTGACGGAGCGCGTGCTCCGTAATCCGGTGATCAACAAGGCGCTCCTCGACCGTACGCCGCTAAGACGATTTGGCACCGCGGAGGACGTCGCAGGCGCTGCGCTGTTCTTCGCTTCCGATGACAGTGCGTTCGTTACGGGGGCCGAGCTGGCGGTCGACGGTGGCATGGCGGCGAGTTTGTGAGCCGCGGACAACTTCAGGTCACAATGTGCTGGTGATCCGAAAGCAGCCGCATCTGCGGGCTGCCAATGCCCATCGTACAGGAGCTTGAGAGCCAATGGCTTGCCTGCTGCAAGGTCGTGCGTTGCGCTGCTCAGGGCAAGCGCTCGGGCTGATCGTGCTCGTTTTGCTGCTGCTGTCGCCCTCGGTCCAGGCCGACACGTGGGAGTTCGATAAGCAGAACACCTCGATCCGCTTCACCTGGGATCACCTAGGCCTTTCGCGCCAATCCGGGAGATTTCTGGATTTCGACGGCCGGCTCCATTTCTCACCGACGGACCCGGAAGGCGGGTCGGTCGACGTGGTGATCAAAGCGGCGAGCCTCTGGACGGGTGTCAAGGAGTACGACGACAACCTGAAGAGCGACAGTTTCTTCAATGTCGATCGCTATCCAATCATCACCTTTCGCAGCACTTGGGTTCGGCGCACAGGTGAACGAACAGGGGAGGTGGACGGCGAGCTCACCATCATGGGGATCTCCAAGCCGGTTACGCTGAAGGTCATCTGGAACTACACCGGTGAGCACCCATTCGCCAACGTCAACCCGACTTACAAGGGCAAGTGGGTCTCGGGCTTTTCCGCCACGACGAAAGTGAAACGCAGTGAGTGGGGACTGACACGCGCCCTGCCGCTGATCTCGGATGACATCTGGATCACGATCGAGTCGGAGTTCCTGCTGAAGGACGAAAGCCGCATCGGGACTCCTCTTGGCGCCCCGACGGCACCCATAGGCTCGCAATCACCGTTCCCCCTCACGCCGAGGTAGGCAAGCGGTGCTGCTTATCCGGAAGCGAGTGTCAAGCGAGCTTCTGGGGAGCGCCTAGGAACGTGGTGCCGGTCAGAGTTTCTTCAATGAGATTATCGACGACACCTATCAAGGCGTCCTCGTGGGTCGCGCCGCCATTGATCAGTTGTTCATAGGTCGCGACTTGCCGGTCAGCACTGGTGCCTTCGGCGACGATTTGGCTGGCATGTGCCACCTCTGCCTCGCAGCCAAGCGCGGCGGCATCCTCTGCGACCAGGGCTTGTATCTCGCCGAGCAGGTCGGCAAACGGCTCGAGCGTGCCTTTGCCGAAGTCGAACAGCGTGCCCTGTACGCCGTACCGCTGCGCACGCCAGCGGTTCTCGTTCACGAGGAATACGGGGTACATGCGCCAGTTCTGGTTGGTTCGGCGCAACCGGTAGAGCATGCGGCAGATACAGAGAAATAGCGCAGCGACTGATACGGCATCATCGAGCCGAGTGCACACGTCGGCAATGCGCATCTCCAGAGTGGGAAAGCGATGGGAGGGGCGCACATCCCACCAGATCTTGGTGGCATCCTCGATTACCCCCGCATTGACCAGGACGTTTACGGTGCGCTGGTACTCATCCCACCCCGATAGCCGGCCAGGCATGCCCGTCCGCGGCAGGCCCTGCATGACCGTCAGACGGTAGCTCTTGAGGCCGGTGTTCTGGCCTTGCCAAAAAGGTGAGGAGGTCGAAAGTGCGAGCAGGTGCGGCAGGAAATAGCGCACCTGGTTCATGATATCGATGCGCAGCTCCTGATCCTCGATCCCGACGTGCACGTGCATACCGCAGACCACGAGGCGGCGGCCGACCCCCTGCAGGTCCTGCGCCAGCGCTTTGTATCGCTCTTTGTCTGTTGTCGTCTGTTGCAGGAAATGGGCAAACGGATGCGTCGAAGCGGCGATCGGCGCCAATTCGAACCGGCCGGCGATCTGGCCAATGGTGCCGCGAAGTTCGGCGAGATGGTTCCGTGTTTCGGCGAACGAGCGGCACACAGGGGTGCCGATCTCGATCTGGGACTTCAGGAACTCGGGGCTGACCTGAGTGCCCAGCTGCGCAAGGCATTCGTCCATCAGCTCCTGCGGTGCCGCCGTGAGATCGCGCGTCCGCCGGTCGACGAGGTGATACTCCTCCTCGATCCCGAATGTGAAAGACGGTTCTCTCAGCGTCATGAATTCATAATCTCACGGCTGCCCAACTGACACCATTGGGACATCGGTGCCGAGACAACAGTGAAACGCGCAACTGCGCCTTTCAGTCCCGCGACAGCGCGCGTTACCACGCAAGAGCCGCCATTGCGGCAACGGGCCGGTGCGGCGTGGATTGCAGCAGTTGATCGAGGCGTTCGGGGTGGACCTCATTACCCCGCAGCAGCTCATCTCGATGAATGCCGTGGGCAATCAGAAGGCAATCAACGCCGTAATTGGCGGCGCCGGCCAAGTCGGTGCGGACAGCATCGCCAATGGCCAGAATACGTTTTCGCTCGATCGGTCTGCCGCGAGCGCGCTCGGCAAGCTTGTGCGCACCGGCATAGGCTGGTGTGTGAGGCTTTCCAGCCCAGTACACGTCACCGCCCATGTCTTCGTAGATCGCGGCGACGGCACCGGCGCAGGGCAGAAGCTCACCACCAACCTCAACGACGAGATCAGGATTGCCGCAGACGAACGGTAGCGACAACTCAAGACCGCGGGCCAGTAGCGGCCGATATGTCTCGCCGGTTTCGTCCTCACCGGCCACGCCTGTGCAGACGATAGCCGCCGCGCGCTCGAGAGCGACGTTCTCGACCGGGAGCCCCGCGAAAATGCGCGCGTCACCAGGCGATCCGATGTGATGAATGAAGCGGTACTGGCGCTCTTGGAGATAGGCGCGCGTAAGGTCGCCGGATGTAATGATCGCGTCCCACGCATCGCGGCGGACGCCAATGCGGTCGAGCAGTTTCGCGACAATTGCCGAAGGCGCCGGTGCGTTCGAGACGAGCACTACAGTGCCCTCGGCGGCTCGAAAGCGGGCGAGTGCATCTCCGGCGGCGGCATAAGGCTGGATACCGTTGTGTAGAACGCCCCAGACGTCGCAAAAGATGGCGTCATATTGGCAGAGCAGGCGCCCAGCATCGCTGAGGATCGGAACCGGGCTTTCCGTTGCGTTCGGCATGTCTCCCTTTCGGTAAGCAGGAAGCATTTTCCATCATGGCGCTCCTGACATTTGGGCGAACACCCCATAGCCGAACCCGAGCTCGGGGACAAACATCGCCACCGAAGCGATCACGAGGCCAGGAGCGCGTTTGAAATGGATATGGAGTCAAAATGGGTGCTGATCTCCTCGGAGAGGTGATTGCTGGGGGCCGAGGGGCCCTTATTGAGGGAGCATGGCAGCAATGTATTCTGACGGGCCAAAAGCCGGTCGTGCCGCAATTCCCAGGCCTGGATATGAAAAAGGCCCGCCGAGAGCCTCGGCAGGCCTGCAAGTGATCAGATTAACGCGCGCCTTAACTCGCGCAGGCGCGGATCTTCTCCAGATCTGGCCCGTTCGGGTTGCGACCTAGATTGTACGGCGCCGATGCGCCCCGCCAGCTTGCGTAGTCAGAAAGGTACTCGAGCTGGCTCAGGTAGACCTTCGCCGAGGTCTTGCTGGAGCAGGCCGTCTCTTCGATGACCTCGTTCGCCATTTGCTGCAGCTTCTCCAGCTCCTCGTCGCTCAGGCGGGTGATCTCCGTCCCGGCTTCTTTGAACTTGGCATAGGCCTCGGTTGCCCGCTTCTCCGTGAACGCGATCGACCAGAGCATCGTCGTGTCGGCCGCGATTCTCAGTTTCTCTTGCACGTCCGGTGAAAGGGCATCCCAGGCGGCCTTGTTGATCATCACGCCGAACAGCGAGGACGACTGGTGCCAGCCGGGAGTTGCCCAGTACTTCGTAACCTGATGGAAACCGCCGGAGTAATCGACGTTGGGGGTCGAGAACTCGGCACCATCAATTACGCCACGCTCCAGCGACTGGTAAATCTCGCCGCCGGCCATCGAAACCTGGCTGCCGCCGAGCTTCTCGAGAAGCTTACCTTGCTCGAGGCCGGAGAGCCTGAGACGCATACCCTTCAGGTCCTCAAGCGTGCGGATCGGCTTGTTGGTGCGGAAGCCGGACTCGTTGTTGGTGATGCCATAGGGCAGGTACACCATGCCGAACCGGCCGTAGACCTCATTGTAGAGCTCGGCGCCGCCCCAGCCGTGAATCCAGTTCACGTAGTCAATGGCGTTGAACAAGCTGATATGGGTGGAGAGCGGCGAGAAGGCAGGGTCGCGGCCGGCCCAGTAGCCTGGCCAGTCGCCACCGGCTTGGACGGTGCCGCTCTGGACAGCGTTAAACACCTCGCCCGGGGGCACGAGTGTGCCGCCGTCATAGAATTCGATCTTCAGCTTGTCGCCGACGAGCTTGCTTGCCACCTCGACGAACTTCTTGTCGATCTCGATAAGCTCGAGCGACGATGGCCAGACGGTCGTCATCGTCCAGGTTTCCTGAGCCACCGCCGGCCCAGTAAGCGCAGCCAGCATGGCCGCGGCGCCAAACAACTTCTCCTTGGTCCTCATACGATTGGTACTCCTTTAGTTGGCGTAGAGTTGCGAGGGCAGCCACGTCGCGAGCGACGGGAAAGCCGCGAGTAGAAGAGATGTTACGACAATCAACCCGATGAACGGCAACACGCCAATGATGATTTGACTTGTCTTGATGTGGGCTGGCGTTAATGCCCGCATGTAGAACAGTGCGTATCCAAACGGTGGCGTCAGGAACGAGGTCTGCAGCACGACGGCCATCAGAATAACGAACCAGAGCTGGCTGATGCCCATTTCCTGCACGATGGGCAGGAATATTGGGAATGACAGCAGCACGATGCCCGTCCAGTCCAAGAACATGCCGAGGATGAAGACGACGGTCATCATCAACGTGATCAGGAGCCAGGGATCCGCGTCGAGCCCGCGCATCAAATCCTGAGCAGCGCGCAATCCGCCGGTGATGTTGAACACGCCGGTGAACGCCGTCGCGCCGACAACGATAAAGAGGATCATCGCAGACGTACGGGCCGTTTCCGTGAGTGCGCTGTAGAAAGTCGCCCACTCGAACCGGCGGCGTGCAATCACGATGACGAGCGCGAGCACCACGCCGATCGCCGAGACCTCCGTTGCGGTGGCAATGCCGGCCAGGAGCGATCCGAGCACGCCGAAGATCAGGAGCAGCGGCGGTAACGCCTCGACCGCAAGCATCTTCCAGAGTTCTTGTCGGCTAACCTGCTCCTCAGGCTCAACTGCCGGTGCCATATCTGGCCGAATGAGGGCAACGATGAAAACGTAGGCGGCATAGAGCAGGCCAAGCAGGACACCGGGGAGCAGGGCACCCGCGAACAGCTCACCGACAGAAAGTGTCGAGTAGCTCGACATCAGGATAAGCATGATCGAGGGCGGAATGAGAATACCGAGACAGCCTGAAGCGGCGATCACGCCTGTCGTCAGGGACTGGCTATAGCCGTACTGGAGCATCGGACGCAGGGCCATTACGCCCATCACGGTGATGGAGGCGCCGATGATGCCGGTGGTCGCTGCCAGCAGGATGGAGATGAAAACGACTGCCAGGGCCAAGCCGCCGCGCACACGCGCCATCAGCAGGCGCAGCGATTCGAACATCTTGTCAGTCACGCCCGAGTCCGAAAGGAAGCGGGCCATCAACACAAACAGAGGGATGGCGATAAGCGTGTAATTGTCCAACACGTCGCCGAAGACCCGGCTGATGACAATGCCGAGGGCCATCGGCTTTCCAGCGATCAATGCACCGAGAACCGCCGTGCCGCCCAACACGAAGGCGAGCGGATGCCCCATGAACAGCCCCGCGACCAGGAGGCCGGCCATGATGAGTGCGATCATCTCACCGGACATCAGGGGTCTCCTGGCGCAGAATGAGCTTCAGGAACTCGGAGATTCCTTGCAGGAGCAACAGGGCCGCAGCGACTGCCAGCGCGATCTTGATGGGATAGACCGGCAGCTGCACCGCGCCGTAGGTCATCTCCCCCTGATTCCAAGATCGTAGGGCGAACGTGTAGCTTTGGCTGAGGAAAACCCAAGCGAAAGGAAAGAAGAACACGAGATAGCCTAAGATATCCACCCAGCGGCGTACCCCGGGAGAGAGCCGTTCCGTCAATAGGTCGACCCGTACATGCGCCTGATGCCGAAGCGCGTATCCGCCCAGCATCACAAAATAGAAGCCGTAAAGATGCTTGCTGACGTCGAACGCCCAGCGCGTCGGTGCATTGAATGCATAACGCAGGACGACATCATAGATGATGACGGCTGTGAGGACGATTGCGACAACAGAGACGATACGGCCCACGATCTCATTCAGGCCGTCGATCAGGCGAATTATCATATGGTTTTCCCCCCTGTCGAACGCTGAATATCAAACCCGAATGGAAAGTCAACAAAACGCGACGCGTCTATGTCTTGTAGTCAATGATCTTTTTGTATCGGGCCGCGAGTACTTTAGTGGTAGCGGTCGATCCGTTATTGCGGCGCAAAAAGACCTCGGCCAAGCTTTCTTGCACGATATCCGAAACAAGAAACCCCGCCGAATCGGCGGGGCTCATCGGTACCTCGAGAGGGAGACCAAGTCTCGGGTCAGGTAAACCGACGCCAGGTCACAGTGACCTTGGTGCCGATGGGCACCCTGGGGTAAAGATCGAGAACATCCTCGTTATACATCCGGATGCAGCCCTTAGAGACAGCCGTGCCGATCGTCCATGGCGCATCCGTCCCGTGGATCCGGTAGAGCGAGGAGCCGAGGTAAAGGGCCCGCACGCCAAGGGGATTACGCGGGTGTCCGCCTGGCACGTAGGCTGGAAGGCTCGGGTTCTCCCGTCTCATGGATGGGGTCGGTGTCCAGGATGGATTGACCTTCTTGGCGGATACCGTGGTCACGCCCTGCCAACGGCTATCGGGGCGCGGCACCGCAATGGGATAGCTGATGGCCTCTCCACGGCGGTGGATCCAGTAGAGCCTGCGGTCACCGAAGCTGACGATGATCTGCCCCGGCGCATATTGCTTGGGGAACGACACCACTTGGCGCGACCCACCGCTCCACAGGAACGAGAAGAAGCCCTGAGCGGATGCGCTCGTGGCCATTGTGGTCAGCACGACGCTCGCTGCGGCGGCGGTCCAGAGGCATTGACGGATAAAACTGTAACGCGACATTTGCACCATCCCAATCTCGGAAGTCGAAACCTTCGGAATCGCTGTCGCCGCTCGCATCAGAGATGAACGGCACACGCAAAGCCATTATGACGACGCGCAGTTAACGGCCTATTTCGGCATGTCGTCAGCCGTCCGACATCTTGTCAAGGCGCCGATTCGCGATTGCGGACGCGAGAGTGGCAGAATGCCAACACGGCGAGGGGCCGTGCCTGAAGCGCTGGCACCGCCGCGGGCACCAGAGGGAAGGTCGCGGCCGGGGCAAATTTGTTCTTGATCAAAGACTTATTTCGGGACGTTACTGTAGTCTTGGTGACGGTGACCGGCCTACGCGGGCAGTATCCGCTTCGAAATGGAGAGATGCCGGCCCTGCCTTGGGGTCGTACGGAACAGGAGTCCGCCGAGCGTGTTCCCGGGTGAGCTACCCGCACCGGCCTGCCGGGTGGCCAATCTGGTAAAGCGGGCAGGAGCCCGATCGAGAGCACCAGAGCGCCGCGTCCCCGGACGCGTCGTCCGATTCTTCGGGCCCGGGCTCACCGGGAAAGGGTTCTTTAAGGTTTTCAGGAGCGTGGCGAATTTTTTTGAGATGTGAGTGGAACTGAATCGGATCTTGCGGGTTTAGGGTGTGACCTGCGCCGTCCCCCCCCCCCCACGCGCAGGTCTTATCTGAGGGCACCCATCCCCGGGTGCCCTTTTTTTCGTCACTCTGTCCGCCTCTGCCGCGGGTGCAGAATTCAAGGTTTGACTTTGCCGGTCGGCTTCGAAACGATCGGCACCTCCTCGAACTGGCGTGAAGAGGGAGCCTCTCAATGACTCCGAGCTCGCGCGTCGCGGCCGGCGGCGCATCGATTCCCGTAATCGGTTACGGCACATGGCCCCTCAAGGGCGACGAATGCGTCCGTGGGGTGGCGGCGGCGCTCGCGTGCGGGTACCGCCACATCGATACGGCTGCCATGTACCAGAACGAGGCAGAGGTCGGCGAAGGTCTCCGGGTCAGTGGTGTTCCGCGAGATGACGTATGGATCACCACCAAAGTCTGGTGGGAGGACATCTCCGACGGCGCGCTTCAACGCTCTGCGGAGAGGAGCCTCCGGCAACTCGGCATCGATCAGCTCGATCTGCTGCTCATTCATTGGCCGAACAAGGCCATACCGCTTTCGGAGTCGATCCGCGCCCTCAACGATGCGAAACGACGCGGGCTTACACGGCACATCGGGGTGTCGAACTTCCCGTCGCGCATGCTCGATGAGGCGGTCGCCCTCTCCGGCGAACCGATCGTCATGAACCAGTGCGAGTATCACCCCTATCTGGACCAGTCGAAGGTCCTCGCCGCTTGCCGGCGGCATGGCGTGACTTTCGCTTCCTATTGCCCGCTCGGTCGCGGCTCCACCGGCGGCGTGCTACAGGATCCGGTGGTGCAAGACATCGCCCGGCGGGTCGGGCGCACGCCGGCTCAGGTCGTCTTGCGCTGGCACATACAACAGCCGGGCGTGATCCCCATTCCCAAATCGGCCAACCCGAAGCGCATCGCCGAGAACTTCGACATTTTTGACTTCGAGCTCAGCGAGGATGATATGCGCCGCCTGTCCGGCCTTGCGCGCCCGGACAGCCGCATCGTCACGATGTCCGTCGCGCCTGAGTGGGACTAGGCACGGGCAGTAGCCGGCCTTATGTCTTGACGTCGGCCGTGCCGGGCATCAAACGCTCAGCGCAAGTGTGTCATGCACGGGCACCAGTCGACACCGGAGGCGTTCCGGGCGATTGTCAAGAGAACCGGTACGCTCCTCTGATCACCCGCAGCTCCCGTGCTCCAGTCCTCGCCTACGATCCGCGCGCTCTTCGCCGTGCCCGATTACCGGCGCCTATGGACGATAGGCGCGCTCGTCGGCGTGGTGCGATGGCTTGAGTTTTTGGCGCTCGGCATATTCGCCTACCAGGTGACGCAGTCGCCTTCGCACGTGGCGCTGATCGCCCTCGTCAGGATGTTGCCCTACGTTGTGCTGGGATTCCTTGTCGGGGCACTGGCCGACTATGTCGACAAGCAGCGCATGCTGGCGGTCGGATTTCTCGTCAGTGGGATCGCCTTCGCGGTGATGGCGGCGCTGTCCGCTTTGGGCTTGGCGGGCTATGGAACTGCACTCTGCGCAGCGTTCCTGACGGGCCTCTTATGGACGACTGATCTACCGGTGCGCCGCCGGCTGCTAGTTGAAGCAGCGGGTGTCCATCGGATGACGGCAGCGCTCGGGTTCGACAACTCGAACTTCTTTGCTACGCGCGCCGCCGGCCCGATCATAGGCGGTGTCGCCTATCAGATGCTCGGCATCGAAGGTATCCTCGCTCTGAGCGCGGCCGTGTACCTCACTTGCTTTTATCTGTCCGTCGGGCTGAAGGACGTCCAATCTTCCGCATCGGATACGGCAGGGGAGGGGAGCTCACGCCCCTCAGTTCTGTCCCTTCTGATACCGCCTCGTGAGCTGATACTGAGCCGACGGTTTCAGGTCGTGCTCGGCGTCACCGTCGTCTTCAACATCTGGTGCTTCCCGTTCCTCAGCATGGTGCCGGTGATCGGCGAAAAGGAGTTCGGGCTCAGTCCGGCTCTAATCGGCGCGCTTTCGGCATGCGAAGGGATCGGTGGGACGATTGGCGCCATCTTGATTGGCCTTCTCGCGGGCCAGCGACCGCAGTTCCCCTTCTATTACTTCGGCGTGATGGGGTTCCTCGTGCTCATGCTCGCCCTTTCGGCTTCGCTTACGCTCGGAACTACGATCGTGGGGCTGCTGCTGATTGGCGTCAGCGCATCTGGCTTCTCAGCTATTCAATATGCATTGATCTACACGATGTCGCCGCCGGACATGCGTGGCCGGGCGGCTGGATTTCTTTCCATCTTCATTGGGACATCCACTCTCGGCTTCTACAACACGGGCTTCGTGTTCTCGCGCTTCGAGACGGCCGACGCCATGATGGTCATTGCGCTCGAAGGCCTTATTCCGCTGGTGATCTTGGGGCTTCTCTGGATCCGGGCGAAGAGCTGACGGCCAGCGCGGTCGTGTCATCGCCGCCGAGCAGACGCCAAGCGAGCATGACCACAGCGAGCAGATAAGCCAGTCCGGAGGGAACCCACATCAGAATTCCCGCGAGCTGCTGGTCGTGTAGGACATCCAGGCCCAGGGTGGGGACGGTTGCGGCATAGGATTCGTAGAGTGGCCGCGGCGCGAACGTGAGCAGCGCGCCTAGGAACCCCGTATGGATCACTGTGATGAGCGTCGCGAGCATTGCAGCGGCTGTGGTGCTGGCGACCCGCGCCGCGCTGATCATGCTCTGCCAGAAGAGAAGAGCCGTGCCGAAAAACATGGCGTGCTCAAGGGCGTGCAAGGCGGTGCTCTGTAGCGCTGCCTCGTAAGCGGCCGGGGCATGCCAGATCCAAAGTGCCAGACCGTGGAGCGCTGCTGCGGGAAACGGGCGCACGCTGTGCTGAAACAGGCGTCGTGGCAGGCGCCATCCATCATCAAGCGCGATCGCCTCGGTCCACGGGCGCGGGAGGGCCCAGGCAAGGGCGATCTGTGGTTGCCCGGCGAGGAGTAGCAAGGGTGCTACTGTCATCAGGAGCAGGTGCTGCGCCATGTGTGCCGACAGCAGTAGGCCGGCCAGCGCCTCCAAGGGTGAGACCAAGGCGATCAGCAACACGATCTCCCCGGCAGCGAATAGGCCGACATGCGACCACGACAGTGCGGCCGGAACCCTGCCCGCCCGTCGCCAAAGCCGAACCACGCCGCGCCCGTACAGCCAATGGGCGATGACGAGGGGGACGAGGACGTAAGGATCGGCTGTCCATGCCGCCCAAAGGTTCGCGGGTGGCGCCATAGGGCCATGCGCGGAAGCGGGCGCCGCGACGAACCAAGGGATGAACGCGCCTGCGAGGAGCCGAACCGCGTAACGTCTCATTCCTGGTGGTCGGCTCGCGCAGCACCAAAGCGCCGGTACGTGAACAAATCCGTCCGCGGGGCTTCGACTGCGGCCTGCAGTGCGGCGTGATGCGGTGACAGCGCGCATGCGGGATCGGCCTCCCCTGCATCGCCCGTCCAGGCAAAAGCCTGGCAGCGGCATCCGCCGAAATCGACGTGCTTGCGGGGACAGGAGCGGCAGGGCTCTTTCATCCAGTCGGTGCCACGGTAGGCATTGAACGCCGGAGATGCGTCCCAGATCTCGCGCAATGAGCGGTCCTTCACATTCCAGAACTCGAGACCGCGGATGCTTTCGGCGGCGTGACAGGGCAGCACCTTGCCGCGTGGCGTTACGTTGAGGGACTGGCGGCCCCAGCCGTTCATGCAGGGCTTCGGCCAACGCGAGAAATGATCAGGGGCGACGTAGTCGATGAGAATGCCGGGCTCGAGCTCTTGCCGCAGGCGTGCCACTGTGGTGTGGGCCGTTTCGACCTGCTCAATGCTGGGCAGCAAAGCGGCGCGGTTTGTCAGCGCCCACCCATAGTACTGCGCGTGAGCCACCTCGATGCGGCGGGCACCTGCGCGATGAGCCGCAACGATCATGTCGCCGACGCGCGCAATGTTCCGCCGGTGCACGACGACGTTGATTGTCAGCGGAAGTCCGAGGGCAATGACGGCGCGGACCGTCCTTTGTTTCCACGCGTGAGCGCCGGCGAGACCGGCGATGTCATCGGCGTTGGCCGGGTCCGTGTCCTGCCAGGAGAGCTGGACGTGATCGAGCCCGGCTGCGGCCAGCTCCTCGAGTCGCGCTTCGCTCAAACCGACACCGGACGTAATCAGATTAGTATAGAGACCTGCCCGTGATGCACCGCGGGTAAGGGCGACAATGTCCGCGCGGGCCGTAGGCTCGCCGCCCGATAAATGGAGCTGAAGCACGCCGAGTGCTGCTGCCTCCTCAAAGACACGCAGCCAGGTTGCCGTATCGAGCTCGTCGGAGCGGCGGTCAAGCTCGACTGGATTGGAGCAATAGGGGCACGCGAGTGGGCAGCGGTGTGTGAGCTCGGCCAGAAGCCCTAATGGGAGCGGATGCGTCACAGGTCCACCAAGCGCCGGTAGGCGAGATCGAGCAGCAGCTTCTCGGTATCGGCCGCAATTCGGCCAGGGTCGGCCTGATGAGAACGGGCGAGATCCTCGACGATTGCCGCAAAGGTCAGCGTACCACTGCAGCGACGAAGGATCTCAATGGCCGACGGATTGGGGGCGACCACGCGCTCCGGCGCAAGGAGGACCGTGCGTCCACGTGCCCGGTCTTCGTGCAAGCGGACGCCGCGTGCCAAGCATGGTCGCGCGTCGGGCGCAATCCTGGCTTTCATGTCGGTCCAGCCGATCGAGACATGCGCTCGTCGCGCGAGCCATGCCGCTGCGGAAGGCCGAGCCACCTCCGCAATCGCTTTTTGGTCAGGCGGCCGATGTTAGCTGTCGGCCGCTCTGAAAGCCGTCGACCCTTATTTCGATTCGTCCGGCGAGTAGTAGCCGGTCGCTTCGAGGCCAATGGCGGCGTCATGCACAGTCGGTTCCGTCCAGTTCATGGCCTACTCCTTCTGCTGCGTGCCAGGGATCGTGCCTGTCGCGGAGGGCGGTTGCTGCCGGGGAATGGTGCCCGTTGCGACCGTGTCCTCCGGGACGAGGCGGAGAACCTCGCCATCCTCGTGATCGGTGACGAGCCAGATTGCACCTTCCTGGTCGACCTGGACGTCACGGATGCGGCGACCGAGCTCTGTGAGCATGAGCTCGTTCTCCACGACTTCGCCGTTTCTGATGCGCGTGCGGACGATGCCTTCGGCTGCGAGCCCGCCGTGCAGCAGGTCACCCTGCCACTGGGGGAACAGTTGGCCTGCGTAAATGGCCAATCCGGAGGGCGCAATCGTCTCCTCCCAGATGTAGACCGGCGGCTCGAACCCCTCGACGACAGCGCCGCTTCCTACGCGCGCGCCGGAGTAATCGACGCCGCCCGTCTGGAACGGCCAGCCATAGTTGCGGCCCGGCTTGATGAGGTTGATCTCATCGCCGCCGAGCGGTCCATGCTCGTTGGCCCACAGCTCGCCGGTTTGAGGATGGATGGCCATACCCTGGATGTTACGATGCCCCCAGGAATAGATCATCTCATCTTTATCGGGATCGTTTACGAACGGGTTGTCCGGTGGCGTCTGACCCTCATCGGTTATGCGCACGATCGACCCGGCATGGTCTTTCGGGTCCTGCGCGCGCGACATGTTCCGCCGGTCGCCGATCGAGAGATAGATGCTGTTGTCCCGAGGATCGAACACGAATCGCCCGCCGAAGTGCAGACCGCCGGAGTCGTGCTTGTTCATTGAAAAAATCAGCTCGACGTCCTCGAGCCTGGGCGTGTCGCCGCTCTCGTCAAGCCGCCCGCGCGAGATCGCCGTACCTGCGCCTTCGGAAGAGGGCTGAGAGTAGCTGAGGTACACGAGGCGATTTTCCGCGAACTGCGGGTGCAGGGCGACGTGGAACAGCCCGCCCTGACTGGAGCTCGTGTCACCGATGTAGCGGAAGGTATCTGGTACGCCTTCCACGGGCGCGGAAAGCTCACCCTTAAGATTCCCGATGCGGAGGTCGCCGGAATTGCGCTCCGTGACGAGATACCGGCCGTCCGGAAGCAGAGCGATGCCCCACGGATGGTGAAGTCCGGTCGCGATTGTCTCCACCCGCACCCGAACATGATCGGTGTCAACGATCTGGTGATCCTGCGCCAACACCGTATCGGTCTGGCCTACCAGGACCAGCGAAAACGAGACGGCATGTGCGGAACCGATCCAACGACGCATTGGGCTCCCCGAGACGGCAGACGGAAAAAGTCTGCAATCGGAAACTCACCACTGCGGCAATCGGTTCCAGGCTTGTGTGATGAAAGAAGTTTAGCCCGCTCTGCTATCGACGGATTTCCAAATGCTCCTTAGAGCCGCGCGGTTCTTATCCGCCGATCATCATCTTGATGTCAGTGAATTTGATCTCCGGCGCCCGTTCCGCCGTCCACCGCAGCATGAATTCCGACGGGGCAAGAAAAACTTGCGAGCCATCGAGATCCGTTGCGATAGCGGCCTTGTTTTTGTTAACGAAATTCTGCAGGGCAGCCTTGTCGTCGGACTCGATCCAACGCACCAGCTCGTACGGGCTCGACTCGAACGCTACCTGCAGGCCGTATTCGGTGCCCAGCCGATCGGCCAGGACGTCGAGCTGTAGCGCGCCGATGACGCCGATGATCGGTGGCGAACCGTCAAGCGGATTAAAGAGCTGAACCACTCCTTCCTCGGCCATCTCTTGCAGGGCACTGCGCAGCTTCTTGGCCCGGATCGCGTCATCCAGTCGGACCCGCCGCAGAATCTCAGGTGCGAAGTTCGGAATGCCGAGGAAGGTCAAGTCCTCGCCCTCCGTCAGCGTGTCGCCGATGCGCAGCGTGCCGTGATTGGGAATACCGACCACGTCGCCGGCAAAGGCCTCATCAGCAATGGAGCGATCCTGGGCGAAAAAGAACTGGGGAGCCTGCAAAGCCATCGTCTTGCCGGTGCGGGTCAGTTTCACCCGCATGCCACGGGTGAGCCGGCCGGAGCACACGCGCATGAAAGCAATGCGATCCCGGTGGTTGGGATCCATGTTTGCTTGGATCTTGAAGACGACACCGGTCATGCGCGGCTCGGTGGGCTCGACCATTCGCTTATCGGCCTTCAAGCTGGCCGGCGGTGGCGCATAGGCAACGAGCGCGTCGAGCAGGTCGCGTACGCCGAAATTCTTGAGCGCGCTGCCAAAGAAGACCGGGGTGAGCGTGCCGCTGCGGAACGCATCGAGGTCGAAGCGTCCGCACGCACTAATGACCAAGTCGATCTCCTCTCGCCACCGGGCAAAGTCGTCCTGCTCCAGAAGCTCGGCAATGGCGGGATCGTCGGGTCCGGTGACGGCGAGGCTATCCAGACTGTCATCGATCCGACGAATTCGCGGCTGGTTGAGATCATAGATACCGGCGAACCTGCGGCCGCGGCCGATCGGCCAATTCATCGGCGCGGTGTCGAGCGCCAGAACCCGCTCGATCTCGTCGAGCAGCTCCAGGGGCTCACGGCTTTCCCGGTCCATCTTGTTGATGAACGTGATGATTGGGATGTCGCGGAGGCGGCAAATCTCGAAAAGTTTAAGCGTCCGCGCCTCGATGCCCCTGGCGGCGTCGATCACCATGACGGCGGAGTCGACAGCGGTGAGGGTGCGGTAGGTATGGTCGGAGAAGTCCTCGTGCCCTGGCGTGTCGAGGAGATTGAATACTGCGCCGCCGTACTCGAACGTCATCACGGAAGTGACGACCGAAATTCCGCGCTGCCGCTCGATGGCCATCCAATCGGAGCGGGTATTACGGCGGTCCCGCTTGGCCTTGACCTGGCCAGCAAGCTGGATCGCTCCGCCAAACAGCAGCAACTTTTCTGTTAATGTCGTCTTGCCGGCGTCGGGGTGCGAGATGATGGCGAAAGTGCGCCGCCGAGCGATCTCCCGCTCGAGCACAGATGGACGCTTGCCGGCGGCCGCGGCTGGTACGGTCGTGTCGGCCAAATCCGCTGTGCGGTCGGCGTATTGGAACGGCTGATCGTTCAAGTGGCTTACCCTTGCATTGGAAACAGGCGAATGTGGTGTAGCATTGCCGGCATGGGCAGGGCAGCCGGCACGTTGGCTGGCGTCCCCCACCGGGCGACTCGGCTCGGACCAGTTCGCCTTTCATATGGAGCACTCGGCCATGTCGCGCAAACTGGATCTCGACCTGCTCAAGAAGAGATTGGAGACGCGTCGGGCCGAGCTGTTAAAAGCTCAGCACGAGACGGAGGCCGACCGCAGCACGGTCGAGCTCGACCAGACGACTGTCGGGCGTTTGTCACGCATGCACGCCATCCAGGAGCAGGCGACGGCGATCGCCACCGGGCGCAAGCGGGAGGAGGAGCTGGCCCGCATCGATGCTGCCCTGCAACGGATGGCCGATGGGGAATACGGGTACTGCGTCGTTTGCGGCGAAGAGATCGACGAGCGGCGCCTCGAGCTTGATCCGTCGCTGCCGAATTGCATCGACTGCGCGCGCAGGGCGCAGCGCTGAAATCCCTGGCGAAATTGTCAACTGGCAGGGCGACGCGCGCACACCGCGTCAGGCCAGAGCCCCGGAACCTGCCCCATGCTTACGCGTTGGCTCATACAGACGATGACTCGCTCGGGAGTCGCTTGGGGCAACGGCTCGTGGAGCCAACGTACGGAGCCGAGACATGAGCTCAACCGGCCTTGAAGTATTCGATAAGACCATCCAAACCACGAATTCTTGGTTGAACGAGATCGGCGAGGACCTGGGGCCTGACCGGCAGCGCTGCTACAACGCACTCAGGGCTGTGCTCTTCGCTTTGCGCGATCGGTTGACGGTGGACGAGGCAGCCGATCTGTCTGCCCAGCTTCCGATGCTTATTCGCGGCATATTCTACGAGGGCTATCGCCCGTCGATCATGCCGCAGAGAATCCGCTCGCTGGACGAGTTCCTGGCGAAGATCAACGAGCATCTGCAAAACATACGACCGCTCGGTGCTGACGAGGCGGCACGTGCCGTTTTTCGGGTGCTCGAAAACCGCATTCCGGCTGGCGAGCTGAATGAGGTCAAGCAGATGCTGCCCCCGGAAATCCGGGCGCTGTTCCCCGGTGTTCAGGGCGCCGCAGAGGGGGCCGCGTCCCATGTCCAGCAGCCGGCTCAGCGCTGATGCGCTGGGCGAGTTCCATCTCTGATCATCGAAGGTCGGTCTGATAAGTTTAAGAATCGCACCAGAACCTCGATGATGAACCCGGCTTTCGCCAGCGGCACGGAGGCCGGGTCAGTGCGGCTTGCATGTTTCCCGACCTGCCTAGATAATCGGCGCGGCAAGCCGTGAATGGTCCCGCCGACCAGTTCCGCATTCGTCAGCGCGCTTAGGCACGACCGCGGCGGCCCTGCGGGCATTCGCGCTGCAGCCACTCGAAGTGGACTGATCCGATTGCGGAGGGAAGATGATTGCTTCCAGACTGATGGGACTGGCCCTTGCCGCCATCGGCATGTTGGTGGCCGGCGCTGCATGGGCACAGACGACGTTCAAGATGAACATCTCGGTGCCCAAGGATTCCCACTATGGCGTCGCGATCGACACCTTTGCCGAGGAAGTCGAGATGCGCACCGAGGGCCGATACAAGATTCAGAATTTCTACGCCAGCGCGCTGGGGAACGAGCGTGAGGCGATCGAGGCCGTCCAGCTCGGCACGCTGGACCTCGTGCTTACTTCAACGGGACCGGTGCCGAATTTCGTTCCGGAGCTGGCCATCCTCGATATTCCGTTCCTTTTCCGTGACTACGAACATGCTCGCTCGACGCTGGACGGCCCGATCGGCCAGGAGCTGCTCAAGAAGTTCGAGCCTGTCGGCATCAAAGCGCTGGCATGGGCAGAAAATGGATTTCGTCATATGACGAATTCCCGAAGGCCTGTACGCGCTCCAGAGGACCTGAAGGGCCTCAAGCTGCGCACGATGGAAAATCCCATTCACATGGCGGCCTACAAGGCGTTCGGCATCATTCCGACGCCGATGGGCATCAGCGAGGTCTTCACGGCGCTCCAACAGGGCACCGTTGACGGTCAGGAAAACCCAATCTCAGTGATCCAGTCGTTCAAGTTCGACCAGGTGCAAAAGCACCTGACTTTGACCGGCCATGTCTATTCGCCCTCCGTCATCCTTATGAACAAAGGCCTATGGAATGGTCTTTCCGAGGAGGATAAGGGCCACTTCCTGGAAGCTGCCAAGGAAGCGGTGAAGGCTAACCGCGCCCGCATCGACCAAGATGAAAAGAACGGCGTGGCCCATTTGCGCTCCAAGGGGATGGAGGTCGTAGAGGATGTCGACCGCACCCTGTTTCAGACGGCACTCGAGCCGGTTTTCGCGGAGTTCAGCAAGAAGTTCGGCGAGGAAAACATTCGGCGGCTGCGCGAAGGCAAATAGATGAGGGTAGGGCGAACGGGGAAACGGATGGTGGTCTATCCATTTCCGCGTTCGCAATTACCCGCGGGCCGATGCGCGATAAGGCAGCAGTGATCTGAATTCTCCCAAGAACCGCAGACATGGAGGAGAGGAGGCGTTCTAAGGGGAAGATCGGCTTGCCCCTAATCCCTGTATTTCAGCCTCCATCTTTCAAGTCGACCAGAGTCCTTCGATGAGAGACCTCATCCTCGCAATCGAGCAGCGGACGACTGCCTTGGCGATGTTTGGCGCGGGGCTCATGCTGGTCATTGCTGCATTTTCCGGTCTCTGGCAGATCATCTCGCGCTTCATCATCGAGCAGCCGGCCGAGTGGACCGAGGTGACGGTGCGCTTCTCTCTGATTTGGATGGTCTTTCTTGGCATCCCGACAGCGTTCCGTCAGGGCGCCATGATTTCGGTTGACCTGCTTTATCGCAAATCCAGCCCGCGCATTCGCCGCGCTCTGGAATGGCTCATTTTCTTGGCCAGCATGGTCTTGATGCTTGCGATCCTGTGGTGGGGTTACGATTACACCTACCGCACTCGCTTCCAGACTATTCCAGGTCTCGAATCCCTGACCATGGTGTGGGCCTATTCGGCTATGCCAGTCGGCGCGCTCTTCTCGCTGCTCGCCATCGTCGGGCAACTCCTCGACCCGCGACGGCACGAGCTCGACACAGCGCAGTAGTTCCCCTCGGGCTGGGAGAACAGAGGTACAGTGATGTCCATAGCGATGCTGGTCACCATGTGCCTCGGGTTCGCCCTGTCGATCTCGGTTGCCGTATCGATCGGGCTCGCCGCGCTGCTTGGCATCTGGCTTTCGAATGTCAGCATGCTCCTTTCGGTGAAGGAGATTTATTCTGCGCTGAACAAGTTCCCTTTAGCGGCCATACCTTTTTTCATTCTTGCCGGAAACTTAATGGAGGCGGGTGGTATTTCACGGCGCCTCGTTGAGTTCGCCAAAGCGGTCGTCGGCGGACTGCAAGGCGGGCTCGCGGCCACGTGCGTCCTCACCTGCCTTATGTTCGCGGCCGTCTCCGGCTCGAGTGTCGCCACGACGTTTGCCGTGGGTGCTATCCTGGTGCCGGCGCTGGTGAAGCACGGCTATCCCCGCACGTACGCCGCAGCGCTGCAGGCCACATCCGCGGAGCTTGGCGTGATCATTCCGCCATCGATCCCGCTCATCATTTTCGGAGTGTCGGCCGAGGTCTCGATCGGCGAGCTATTTATTGCAGGCATCGGGCCGGGCATTCTGATCGGCGCTGCGCTCATGGCATTCGTTCTCATCTATGCGCGCGTGAAGGGCTATGGAAAGCAGGACGGCGAGGACCGGCTGCCACTGCTGACCGCAACGCGAAAGGCAATTTTGGCGTTGTTCATGCCCGTTATCATTCTCGGCGGTATTTATGGTGGGATCTTCACTCCAACGGAAGCCTCCGTAGCCGCCGTTTTCTACGCGTTGCTCGTCGGCGTAGCGGTTTATCGCGAAATCGGGTTCAAGGACCTGATCTCGGTCGTGCGCAGGACGGTGATATCCTCATCCGTCATTCTGTTCATTATTGGAAATGCGGGCCTGTTCAGTTACCTCATCACGCGGGCCGGCGTTCCGGAAATGATCGGTGAGTTTCTGCGCGAAAGCCTGAATACACCCATTCTATTCCTCCTTGGATTGAATGCGGCGTTGTTCATTATCGGCATGTTCATAGAGACATCGGCTGCGATCATCGTGTTGGCGCCCATTCTCGTGCCGGTGGCAGCGAGCTTTGGCATCGATCCAGTGCACCTGGGTCTTGTGATGGTCGTCAACCTTGCCCTCGGAATGGTGACACCGCCGTTCGGGGTTAATCTATTTGCGGCATGCACCGTGGCCAACATCTCGGTTGACGCCATCATCGGGAAGCTAATTCCGTTCGTGCTGGTCGTGCTCGCGTGTCTCTTGGTTATCACTTATGTGCCGCAACTCTCCCTATTTCTGCGGGACGCCGTTTACTAGTTCGAGTTTGGAAATGCGGCGGCACTGAAGCTCAAGACGAGCGCGATGTTCTGGAACAATTGAGGGCGGGCGAAGGTTGATCGGCTGTGATCATCCTCGACACTGAGGCCGGCTCATGAGCGGTGAGCCTTGGAAAGACGCCCTCCGCGAATTCACGGCATCTTCGCGCTTCCAAGACGGCGGTGCCATTGTCACGGACCTTGACGGGACGGCAGTTCATGAGCACGAAGGCCGCATCACCATTCCACACGGCGTTTCACATGCTCTGGAGCGTCTCAGCGAGCAGGGGCACCCAATCATTATCAATACGCTCCGTTTTCCGTTGAGCGTGATCGGCACGTTCGGTCAGGAATGGTACGCCATCACCAATGCGCCGCTGCCGCTCATCTCGCTGAATGGCACACTTATCGGTTACCTTACCGAATGCTCCACCGGGGGAATTGCCTTTGAGGAGACCGAGGCCTGCGTCCTATCCTCGGCCGAGACGGACGAGGTCCTGACGAATGTCGAATGGCTTATGAGTTGCGGTTTGGACAAGGTGCTGGTCTTCTACTATCCGCGGGACTGGCGACTTGGAGAGTGTGTCTGGACCCCGATGTGCGATCGCGTCGCCCACGTCCGGCACAAGTACCTTAGTGCATCGGAAGTCTTTTGCGGTAGCATCGACCGGCTGCGCCAGAGGCTGACCGGGCGAGACGTTTGCATGGTTTTCTTGCTCATCGAGCATCCGCAGGATGAGCTGATGGCGTATCAGCACGTGCAGCCGAGCAGCTTCATCACTCCCGCTGGAGCCGACAAGCGCGATGGGTTACGCCGTCTTGCGGTGCGCGCGAGTGCGGACCCAGCCGATTGGCTCGGCGCTGGCGATACCCTGATGGACAATTTCTTGGAGGATGTCGGCTTCGCCGTTCATGTCGGGCGCACCGAGCTCCCATTTCTTGGGCGCCGACAAACGGCAAAAATTCAAAGCTCGATCGAGCTTGGGAATTTGCTCAATGAGCTTGCTTATCTCGATGGAGGAATACGGGCCAAGTAACCCGTGTTTCGATGCACGGAACCACTTTCAGCACACTTTCTCGCGGCGCAGGAAAATCGGTTCAAGACTGCACTTGTCCACTTGTTCCAAGATCGTGCTGTGATCCGCTCTCGATCATTTCTTCGAGCTGGCCTAAGTCGAGTTTTTGTGGTCTGCCGCCGAACCAGCATTCCGCCTGCTTGGGAGCCACCCGCAGCACCGCGACATCATCTCCTTCGGGTCCGTGGGGCAGGTAGGTTGCGATATAAGGATTCCAGAGCTGGCGTGCCGTGTCCGGATCCTTCGTCACCCGGCCCTCTCCAGAAACGGAGATGAAAAGATCCCGATCGGGGAGAGCGAACGACAAGTTGACATCGGTGCCTTTCTCAATCTCACGCGCCTTATGTGAAGAGGCGCGAGTGAGAAACAGGAACTCCTGTTTATCCTCATCGATCACCGCTGCCATCGGCCGCGAGCGAAGCATGTCTCCGTCGCGTGTGGTCAGCATACATACGGGGATGCTCCGTACGAGCTCCCAAAGATCCCGGCGCCTAGATTCCATGCCCATGATCGAGCCTCTTCGCTGCACGTGCTCGAAATTCTAACGGGCACCTTTGCATGAGGTTCCGAGGAGGCTCGGTGATGAGCTGCCGCGCACGTTTGAAGGGAGGTTCTTAGGCCATGCCGATCAAGTTGATGATGGCGAGGATGATAACGACCAGCCCTACGAGATAGATAATGGTGTTCATGGTGTCTTCCCACGTGAATTCCGACAGCCAAGGATTGGCTGCCGGTCATGGGTTAGTATCGAGGCCAGCTTAAGCCTCACGATTGAACCAGTTGTCGATTTCCTCGCGGGCCTGGTCCTTGGTATACCCGTAGCGCTCCTGGAGTTTGCCTTCCAGTTGCTCCCGCCTGCCGGCGATCTGTTGCAGGTCATCGTCGGTGAGTTTGCCCCACTGCTCTTTGATCTTGCCGGTCATCTGCTTCCAATTGCCGGCGATCCGATCCCAATCCATGGTAAGCCTCCAACTGCTCCGACCTGGCTCAGCTGCCAGGCGCTTCAGTGGAGCAACGTGCCGCTTCGGCTGGCGTTCCAGTCAAATTTGCTTGTGCCGCATCAAATTCGAAGAACATTTGGCGAACTAAAGCTTGTCCCAGTTCACGGGTGAGGCGATCAAGTGCTGGCGAGTTGACCTGATGTTTAACCTTGTGAGGCACCATGCGCCGGTCCTCTTCAGACCTCCCGCGCGAGCCGCGCTGGAGGCAGGTGCGGAGTGCCAATAGAGCGCGGGGCATCCTTGCTTCAGCTTCGGCCAATCATTCTCACATTGGGCTTGCTGTTATGCGCGCTGGCCGCTGCAATGGCGATACCAGCGATCGTCGATGCGGCAGATGCCAACGATCACTGGCGCGTGTTCTTCGCATCGGCCGTGTTTACGGCGTTCGTGGGCGGGCTGATGGTGCTCGCCACAGTGCGAGACGAGCCTTTCAAATTTGGTGTCAAGGAGGCCTTCCTCCTCACGACGCTCGCTTGGCTTTTTACGGCCAGCTTCGCCGCTGTTCCGTTCATCGGCGTAGGCCTCACCTACACGGACGCCTTCTTCGAATCCATGTCCGGTCTGACCACGACGGGCGCGACCGTCATCGTCGGCCTCGATCGGCTTCCGCGGGGTCTGTTGCTTTGGCGTGCCCTGCTGCAAGGAATAGGCGGGCTCGGCATCGTCGTAACCGCGATCATCATTCTCCCATTCCTGCGCGTCGGCGGAATGCAACTCTTTTTGGCCGAGCGACCGGATCGCGCCGAAAAAGTTCTGCCCCGGGCCGGAGAGCTGGTGATGGCAGCCGCAGGCATTTACCTGGTGCTGCTGTTCAGCTGCACTGTGACCTACGCCATGCTCGGCATGACCTTCTTCGATGCCGTCTGCCACGCGCTGACTACGGTCTCCACGGCCGGCTTTTCGACACATGACGAAAGTTTCGGCTTCTTTGCATCCCCGTCCCTGGAAGCAGCGGCGATAGTATTCATGATCTTGGGCGCACTGCCGTTCGTCACGTTCATCAGGATGACCCACGGCGACCTCAGTGCCCCCTGGCGCGATGCTCAGGTGCGGGGCTTTATCAGCTTCATCGTCATAATTGTGCTGGTGGTGGCGTTCTGGTTGTGGCGGACGCGGGATATCACCCTGCTCGAAGCCCTGAGGCTGGCGAGCTTTAATGTCACCTCGATCATCACCACGACCGGCTTCTTCAGCGCCGATTACGCGGCCTGGGGAGCGTTCGCGTTCGGCCTGTTCTTTCTCTTGATGTTCGTGGGTGGCTGCTCGGGTTCGACAGCAGGCGCAATCAAGATTTATCGCTTGCAGGTGGCGGGCATGCTGACGCGGGCCTACCTGCTCCACCTCATCAGCCCTAACCGGGTGGTCACATTAGTCTACAACGGACGCCGCCTCCCTGACGACGTTCCATTTTCCGTAATCGCGTTTCTCGCGATCTACATGGCGACCGTCGGTGCCTTCACAGTTATTCTCGCGGCATCCGGGCTCGATTTCGTCTCGGCGCTCACCGCTGCCGCAAGCGCGGTTGGCACGATCGGACCGGCACTCGGACATCTGGTAGGTCCCGACGGCAGTTACTCTACTATTCCGCTCGTGGCGAAGTGGGCGCTCTCGATGGCCATGCTGCTGGGGCGCTTGGAGCTCTTCACGGTCCTCGTACTGTTCCGAGCGGAGTTCTGGCGGTAGCATCCGGAGTCAGCTCACAGCGTTTCTGGTTTCCACCCGTAGATCCAGTCGTAGAGCGCCATCACACGACGACCGGGCATTACGCGCAGAGCCAGATTTCGCGACAGCGATGCCGGCTTCGGCAGGTGATAGATCCGACCGTTCCGGCGCGAAGCGCGCTGCATACGAACCGCGCGGGGACGGCGTACACGTTCATAACGTTCGATTGCCAGCGCGGGCTCAAATCTCCAGATCTGCAAGGCGGCGGCGAGCGTTTCCGCGTCCTCGATCGCAAGGGCCCCGCCTTGTGCGAGAAATGGCAACACGGGATGAGCCGCGTCGCCGATGAGGGTCACTCGGCCGCTCGACCAGCGCGGGAGAGGCGCCGGATCGAAAAGCGGCCAACGGCGCCATTCCGGGGCCTGAGCCAAGAAGCTGACGAGCCTGGGCGGAAAAATGCGGAGGCGGTTGAGCAGCCCTTCGCGATCAACGGGTAGTCCCCAGCCCTCGCCAGGCCAATCCTCATCTAGAACGACGACCAGGGCGATCTCCCTGTCACCGCGAACGGGATAGTGCACAACATGACCGCCGGGTGCCAGCCAAACCCCGGTTGCGATTTCATTGAACGGCGCTGCTGCCTGGGTACTGTCGATGACGGCTCGCGCTGCCGTCTTACCGGAGTAGCGGAGCTCCCAGGCAGGCCAGAGCTGTCGCCGGACGGAAGACCAAAGTCCATCGGCGCCGATGAGGACCGAGCCCTCATGTATTTCGCCGTTGTCCGTTCGCGCCTGGACCACTTCGCCAACGGTCGTGAATCGCTCGACGCCGCATCCCGTCGCGAGCTCGACAAGGGGGAGGGCGCGGGCCGTCTCGAGTAGAGCGGCGTGCAGATCGGCACGGTGGACCACCCAGTAAGGTGCCCGGTGCCGCTCCGCGATCCATTCGCCGAGCGGCAGCTCCGTCAGCAGGTCATCCGATGTGCCATCGTAGACGCGCAGGCATGCGGGTTTGCCCACTACGGGTTCCAGCCGATCGGCAACCCCGAGCCGCGCGAGGACGCCGACCGCATTGGGCCCAAGCTGTATCCCGGCACCCGCTTCGGTTGGCTCTTGGCGACGTTCCAGAACCCGGCTTGGAATCCCATGCCGCGCCAGTGCGATCGCAAGCGTGAGGCCGCCGATACCAGCCCCAGCAATCAGGACGGGCCGGTCGCCGGACACGAGATCTACCGGCCTAGACCGCTGGGGCGCCCGTCGTAACCAGGCAGCCCTGTGGATCTGATTCGTCCGCGTTCAGTCGCGGATCATAGACATAAAGGGTCGAGCAGTATGGACAGATGACCTGGTGGTCGGCGCCCATGTCCAAGAAGATGTGCGGGTGGTCAAAGGGCGGCCGTGCACCCATGCAGTTGAACTCCTTGACGCCAATGAAGATTTTCTCGACGCCCTTGTCGTTCGCGAAATGAGGAACGATTTTGTCGGCCATCCGGCTTGCCCTTGCACCATTGGTTACCTAGCCTCGCGGTGGCGACCATACTCGTCCAGAAGCCCAAATGGTAGGGAAGTCTCTGTCGCAAGCGCCAGAAATATGCGGAGGCTGCTGTGCAAAGCTTTCTGTCCGATGGGGTTGAGATCGCCTTTCTCGATGAGGGGGCTGGGGACCCGGTCCTGTTGATCCACGGTTTTGCCTCGAACACGGTGGTCAACTGGGTCGACACGGGCTGGGTCCGGTTTCTTACCGGTAACGGCTTCCGTGTGATCTCGATGGACAATCGCGGGCACGGTCGCAGCCAAAAGCTCTATCGTGTCGAGGATTATGGTGCCCCGCAGATGGCGGAGGATGCGCGCCGGCTGCTCGATCACCTCGGCATTTCCCGAGCAGACGTGATGGGCTACTCGATGGGTGCGCGTATTGCAGCTTTCCTCACATTGGCTCACCCAGATCGCGTGAGAAGCTGCATATTTGGCGGCCTCGGCATCAACATGGTCCGGGGCATGGCCGGCACGGGCCCCATCGCCCATGCGTTGGAGGCCGAGAGCATCGATCAGGTGACCAACCCCACCGCCCGCACCTTCCGCGCTTTCGCCGAGCAGACCAAAAGCGATCTCAAGGCGCTCGCCGCCTGTATCCGCTCTTCCAGGGATCCGATCACGGCGGACGACGTCGGGCGGATTACCTCTCCGGTCTTGGTCGTAGTCGGTAGCGACGATGTCGTCGGAGGTTCGGTCTCGGCACTCGCCGCCCTTATTCCCGGGGGGGAAGCTGTCGAGATCCCGGGCCGCGATCACATGAAGGCTGTTGGCGATCGGCGTTACAAAGAGGCGGTGCTCGATTTTCTGCGGCGGCGGCCGTAGACCTTCACAATTAATTGACCGGGCGGCCTAAGCCTTTGCAACCTTTGCGCGATATGGCAGTGTTGCCCCCATGCAGTGGGTCTCGCGTATCAGCGCGGCCTTGGCCGCGCTGCTCATCGTGCTGCCGGCCGGCGATACGGCCCGCGCCGATACGACCGTCGATCTCGAGCTCGTTCTCGCCGTCGATGTCTCCCTTTCGATGGACTTCGAGGAGCAGCGCCTCCAGAGGGACGGCTATATCGAGGCGCTCCGGGATCCCCAGGTCATTTCCGCGATACAATCTGGGCTTCATGGACGCATTGCCATCACATACGTGGAGTGGGCGGGGCCATATTCGCAGTCCACGGTGTTGCCTTGGACGGTTATCGACGGCAAGGAGTCGGCCGAGCGGGTCGCGGAGCAGCTGGCGCAGGCGCCGATTTCACGGCGGCGCATGACGTCCATTTCCTCGGCCCTGATTTATGCGGGTCGGCAATTTGAGGGAAGCCCGCACCGTGGCATCCGCCGGGTGATCGACATCTCAGGGGATGGGCCAAATAACTCCGGCGGGCCTGTTACCCCGGTGCGCGACGAGCTGGTCGAGCGTGGCATCACCATCAACGGCTTGCCGGTGATCTTGAGGCCCAGCCAGTCGAGCTGGTTCGACATCAGCTATCTCGATCGCTACTACGCCGACTGCGTCATCGGCGGACCCGGCGCCTTCATGATTCCGATCCGCGACAAGTCCGAGTTCGCGACTGCGACTCGCCAGAAGCTTATTCTGGAGATCTCTGGCGCTGAGCCGCCGCCGCGGCTCATTCCGGCCCAGTATGTTTCCGAAGATGACAAGGTTGACTGCCTGGTCGGCGAAACGCTTTGGCGCCGGTACATGGACGGTCCGTTCCGCAATTAGCGCCTGTTTTTTCCGGATTGAGAAAGCTAGCTAGCCTGAGAGGACGGGCTGCCAAGGCGATCAGACTTGGCACCTCCGATTATCTCTTTTGGCGAAACTGAGAACTGCGGCCCATCCGGCTCCGACACTCCATAATTTATGTTGCCGGTCCTCGACCCTTCCTCGCAAAGGGCAAGGAAGGATTTCATCGATTTCACCACAATTCTGGCCAAGTTCCGATCGGCGAAGCCCCGGGGGCGGCGCATTCGTGCCGCGGAGTTGGCTAACGGCAGTGTCAGTCTGACGAGGCTGCTCACCATCCGTTAACCTTGCTCCACGTAGCTTCCCCTTCATGTTGCGTACCTGCGTTATCGGCGTGTTGCTTGCGGCTGGGGCTCTCCTTATCTGGGGATGCAGCCGTACACCCGCATTTATTGCTCAGTACGAGCCCTGGCGGGCTGAGGAAGAGCGAGCCTGCCTGGCCTCCGGATACGTCCAGCGCACGCCCTATCTAATGGCGCGCGCTTCGCTTGGTGGGCCGAGCGTCTGTGGAGCGCTGCAGCCATTCGAGATGACTGCCGCGGCTGGCGGCCGGGTCAGCTTGAAGCCTGCTGCGATGCTTCGGTGCCCAATGATCCCAGCGGTCGAGTGGTGGATCGAGCAGGTGGTCGAGCCCGCCGCGGCGAGACACTTCGGGGTGCCCATCGCCGAAGTGAAAGTTGCCGCTTCTTATGGCTGTCGCCCCATGAACAACCAGTGGGGCGCTCGACTTTCGGAGCACGGCCACGCCAACGCTCTCGACGTCTCAGGCTTTGTGCTGGCCGACGGGCGTCGAGTTGATGTGAAGTCAGGATGGTGGGGTGATCCTCGCGAGCGCGCCTTCTTGCGGGCCGTCCATCGAGGCGCATGCGGTGCATTCACGACCGTGCTCGGGCCCGATTACGACCGCCTTCATCGCGACCATTTCCACCTCGACCTCGCCCGCCGTAAGAACGGAAGGGTTTGCAAGTAAGCTGCTGTTTCGCAGCTGAAGGCAACGGTGGCGGAATTTCTATCGCACATCTGCCCTGTTGCCATGGGTGTGTGGGCTCCTCATTCTGATGGCATCACCAATGGACATGAGGTCGGCCGTGGATCAGGACGCCACTCGCGCAGGCGAATTGGAGGTCCCGCTGCCGGAGCGGGCGGACGCGCGCCTCGTCTTCATCGGACGCATCCGCACGCCGTTCGCCACGCGTGACGACTGCCCTCGACAGGGTTCGCCGGAGGGTCCCGTCTGCAGAATCGAGATCGAGGAGCCGTGGCGTCCGGGGCTCGTCGGGCTTGAGCACTACGAGCGAGCCGAAGTCCTCTACTGGATGCATATGGCGCGGCGTGATCTCGTGCAGCAAAGCCCCAAGTGCGATGGCCGGGCAACGGGCGTCTTTGCGCTCCGCTCCCCCCTGCGCCCAAACCCTATTGCCACAGCGCTCGTGGAGATCGTCTCCGTTGAGCCAGATGCCATCCTGGTGCGCGGGCTCGACTGCATCGATGGAACCCCGCTCCTCGACATCAAGCCGGACCGCTGCGCGTACTCCCCACCGGCAGCAGTGCGTCCTGGGAAAGTTGCGGTCTAAGTCTCTTCAGTCTGTTTGGGACGCAGGGCGCATTCACGTCCTGATGTACCACTTTTCTGCTTCCATGATGATCGGCTCTTGGCCGTTGGGGCGCATGAAGCTGTCGACCGCCCAGCGCTGGCCGGTGGTCTTGTCGCGGATGACCGCGAAGTAATGCGTCCACGTCAGCGGCGCGTCCTTTGCCATCGGCCGTAGGACCTCGTGATGGCGAAGCAGACCATTCGCTGCGAGTGCTGACAGATAGCTCGTGGTGTTGGTCGCCTCGTCCACACAATCCATTTGCGTTGGATCTCCGGCTCCGAGGAAATCTAGTCCCGCGCGGTCGGCGGCGGTTCCGGTTTCGCGGCCGACCCGGTCCTCCATCCACGCAATCGCCTTGCGAATGGCTCGGCGTTCGCCGGCCGGGGACCCATCACGGCGGGCGCGATCCATGATCGCCCTGAGCTTGGCGATGTCCCTGCGGCTGAACGTGAACCTCGTCTTGTGACGGCAGCCGTGGGCGCTGCACACGGTGACTGTATTGCCCTCCGGCATTTCGGCTTTGAACTGGGAGTAGTGCGGTGCCGGCGGGCCGGAACCGCCGTATGAGCAGCCCGCCAAGCCGAAGGCGATGATCGAAAGTATCGATGTGAGGAGAGGCGGAGGCGCCAGCAGGGAGGATAAAACTCGGAAACGCGACATTGATACTCGAACGATGCTCGGCCTCCCCGCAGAGCTGTATTGGCAACCTTTAGGGCTTGAGCACGGCCGAATTCCGGCGGGTTGTGGTCAAGTCGAGGTCAACTCATGGGCGCCCAGCGAGTGGCGTTGGCGAGCTGACACTGCATCACCGGATGCGTAGCTATGTCATTCCGAATTCGAATGTTTCTAGGCGGAACTTTTTCGACGTTTGTTCATTGTTCCCGTTGAACCTTCAGCGCCGCGACTGCGACAGAAGAATACTCGAGACGGAGGCAGAGGCGTTTAGATGTGGACGGCGTTATTGAACGAGCTGCGCGAGATCGTGGTGCTCGCATCGATCATCGGCGGTCTTCTCGGGGTGAGCGTTGGGCTGGCGGCTGCGCTGGCCGTGATCGTTTGACGTGCAGGGCCGCCGGGCCGAGTTCTATTCTCTCTTCGCGCCGAGCCGTTTCAGCCCAGCCTCGGCCAGCTCGTTCTGAGGTTCGATGCTTAGAGCCTTCCGATAATCTTCCATAGCTTTGTCGCGATCGCCCAAGGCTTCTCGGGCCTCTCCCCGAAACGCAAACACGGCAGCGTCGTCCGGCTCTATGGCGAGCGCAGCATCGAAGTCGAGAATGGCCCGGCTGTAATCGCCCGCTTCCGCATATGAAAGGCCGCGATACACGAGCGCTTCGATGTCCTCGGGATCGAGGCTGATGGCTGCCGAGAAATCGGCAATGGCAAGATCACGCTTGTCCTCGAGCTCGTAGGCCAGCCCGCGCCGATTGTAAAGTGCTCGGCTCTTGGGGTTGAGCTTGAGGCCCTCCGTATAGTCCGTGATCGCTGCTGAAATATCGCCCAATTGCTCGTAGGCCATTCCGCGGTTGAGAAGAGCTTCCGCTCGCACTTCGTCGATACGCGAAGAGTCCGCAATCACGGCTGTGCACGCCTTCAACCGCAGCTCAGCCATTGTCTCCTCGCGCCGGCATTGCTGGAAATCGTCCGTGCTCGCGATGTCGATCTGGGCAATTGCTGCGCTGGCTGATGCAATAAAGCCAAACACGATTAGGAGCCGGATTGCGCTCCCAGTCGTCATGTAACCGCAAAACAAGTCAGACCTCATGCGTTTCTTGCCGGATACAATATCTCACAAGAGCCGGAGTTCCGTGTCCTCACCGATCGAGCTCCGCAATGGCCAGCTCTGCGATGTGGAAATCTATTTCCGGTGACACTCCATCTCCAATGAACCAAGCCGCCGACAAGCCGCACCATGCGACGATCCAGTGAAGCAGGCGCCGACGTTCGATTCCGCTTCTCTCGGTTACAATCGCTAGTCTCCGCTGGAAGCGCTCGGGGAGCGTGGCTACCGGCAACGTCGGATCGCTGAGGTCCGGATTGGTGAAGATATTGGCGTAGTCAAAGCCCCGCTCTCCGATGAGCCCTTTTGGATCAATTGCGAACTGGCAGGAGGCGGCTGGTCGCGGTGATGACAGGTTCCCCGTCCACCTCGAGACCCCACTGACTGAGATAGGGCTCGAACAGATTCATCTCCGCAGAACCGCGTCGACCCGCCGTTGCCGTTGCACCTCCGTTACGTCGGTAACTTTGCTGCACCAGTGCATCTTCCATTATGAGCACGATCCTGAAGTGAGATGACAAACAACAGCGGCAGGCTTAAGCATTGATTGCACTTCGTGATTCGTTGGTCCCAGGATTCGGGAGCTAACGAATTACGGTGCCGTATTCGTGTTGTGTGCGACTGTGACGGAGGCAGAGTATTGCCGAGGTCGTGGTCGCAGCGAACTCAGCTCGAAGCACGCGCGAGCTGCTCGCCTTGGCTGCAGGAACGGCCTGAGCACCCGTTTTTGCTGCCATGCCAATATATCAGAGAGCCGGAGCTGCCGCTGCTCCGGCTCTCAAATTTTCTCGGGCCACTCGCTCCGCCTCGTTATTGATTGCCCGATGGCGGTGCCCCTTGAGGGCTCGGTGAGGTGCCAGGACTGCTTTGTGGGGTCGGCAGGGTGCCTGTGGTGCCAGGTCGAGTTGGTTCAACACGACTGCTGCCGGTGGGTGGGCTGACGGCTGGCGCTTCGACCAGAGACTCCTTCGAGCCTTTGAACACGATTTGTGTGCCGCCGTCTCGCGTTGCGGTTTCGAGCGAGGCCATTGGCACGGCGACCCGCTTTTCGCCAAGCCCAAGGGGCTGCGCGGTGCTCAGAACAGCCATCACCTGCCCGTTCGGGGTGATGAGCACGTCTTCGACCGTACCAAGTGGCTCGCCTGAGTCACTAACGACCGTCTGGCGCAAATAGCTTTCCATTGGTCTCGCACTGGCGACGTCGGTTGTCTGATAGGCCGCCGTCGTGTCGCGGGCCCGCTGGTCTCCGCCCCACATGTAACCGATCAGACCTCCAATGATGAGGGCCAGCGGCAGAGCCCAGTAGGCCCAATTCGAGGTACTGTGGGCTGGTTCACGTCTGACGGTTGGCGTGGACGTTGGTTGCGGTGTTCGTTCTCTTGCGGCTCTTTCTCCGAAATCCTCTCTCGTGGTCTGGCTGGCAGCCGCCTGGGTCGCGCCGAGCTGATCGAAAAAGCCGCTGGAGTCGAGCAGGCTGGAAAGCCCCGAGGGCATAGCCGCTTTGAAATCGCCAGCCTCCGAACGCAACTGCTGGGCCAGACCAACACCACCGTCACCGGTTGTCTGCTGATGGCGACCAAGCACGCCCATCAGAACAGGCATCAACAGCCCGATCAGCGAGCCCATCGATCCTTCTCCGCCGCCAACAAACCGGGCGAGGGTCGACGTCAGTGTATTCGAGGCATTGCTGCCGAGCAGCGACGACAGCATCGACTGGCCCTGCTCGATCATCCCACTAGGGTTCGAGAGGCGAGAGCCGAGGTCATCGAGCATTCCCGTGGGTGCGCGCGAAACTGCGCCGGACAATCGCTCGGCGCCGTTGGGGGTGCTGGCAACCTGTGACAAGCTCGCAAGAATAGCCGGAATGGCTGCGGACGCTGCAGTTTGGGCCAGTTTCGGGTCAATGCCCACTGCACTGGCCATTCGGCCGAGAAGCTGCGGCGTGAGGAACCGCTGAGCAGCTGAAAGAAGAATTCCCATGAGACACCTGTGAAAACTGCAGCGCCACCCGTCCCGACGGCAACGCGGGGGCGATAGCCAGGTTCCATGAAACCCAAGACTTCCAGCAGCTTAGCGCTTGCTGGGATGCAGGTCGCAAGTCGCCCTGCTTGGCCTCCGATGTTTCTGGACAATGCATCCAAGCTTGCGTCATTAAGGCAACTTCAAGTTGAAGCGAGCGCTTGTCTCGCGCATTTGGGACAATGAGGGCGTTGTCGTGACTTTGCGTGGAGGATAGAATGAAGCGTTGGATTGCGGCCTTCGGGTGCGCGCTCGCCCTGGTATTTGCCATGCCTTCGAGCCAAGAGGCACAGGCTGACGGCGTCTATCGCGCTGTTCGCACGTACAGTCCGGTTGCTTTTACCCGCAAAAGGTGCATCGCCCCGGCCCGGGACGGAGCGCAGGTAACCTGGATATGCAACGCCAACGAAAAGTGCTGCTACGACCGCGTATTGCGTAAGGGGAGTTGCTATCCCGCGGACCGTCGCTGCTTCTGACGGCAGGTTCCTGGCAGGTCTTCGGCCGCGCTTGATCGAGTTCAGGGCGGCCGAAGCTCGCTAATGCCAGGCCATGTGCCCCGGCCGCAGCACCAGCACCTTGTCCTGCGGCACCTCGAGAAACGGCACCTCGCGCGGGTCGATGCCCAGCAGGTGTCCGCGCAGGACGCGGCTCACGCCGCCGTGCGAGACCACCACCGCGTCACTTTCCAAACTCTCGTACCAAGCGACAGCGCGCAGCATGAGGTCGCGGTAACTTTCACCACCCCGTGGCCGCCAATCGAATGGATCGGCGAGACGGGCCTGAAAGCCTTCCGGGTCGCGCTCAGGCAGCTCCGCCCAAGTCAAGCCTTCCCAATGGCCGAAGTTGACTTCCTTCAGCCGCGGATCGGTCCGGTAGCCAGGACGGTCAAGGCCGATTGTCTCGCGGACGATTTCCATCGTTTCGCGGGTGCGGCTTAGCGGGCTGGCGACGAAGCCCAACGATTCGATTTCAGGAACGATCTTTCTGAGCACGTGCCCATTGCGGGCCGCCTGTCGACGGCCGATGTCGTTCAGGCAGATATCCGTCTGGCCTTGCAGGCGTCGTGCCGCGTTCCAATCGGTCTCGCCGTGGCGGATGAAATAGATCGTCCTCACCCCCCGCATACCTCAAACCTTTAGAACCAGCTTGCCTTGGTTGCCGCCTGTGTAGAGCAGGTTGAGCACATCGGGGAATGCGTCGAGACCGCCCTCACGCACGTCTTCACGGATTTTCAACTTGCCTTCGGAATGCCACCTGCCGAGGTCGCGGATGGCTTCATCGATGCGGTCGGCCCAATCGAAGACGATGAGACCCTGGATCTTGAGCCGCTGCGTCAGCACGCTTCTGAGATTTCGCGGCCCGGGCGGCGGCGTGGTGGCGTTGTAGGCCGATATGAGCCCGCAGAGCGGAATACGCCCGAACGTGTTCATCAGTGGAAGGACGGTGTCGAGGATTTCGCCACCGACATTTTCGAAGTAAACGTCGATCCCCTGCGGGCACGCATCTTTCAGATCGGCGGCGAGATTTCCGGCCTTGTAGTCGACAGCGGCGTCGAGCCCGAGTTCGTCGATGAGATAGCGGCACTTCTCCGGACCACCCGCGATGCCAACCGCGCGGCAGCCCTTCAGCTTCGCAATTTGCGCGACGATGGAGCCGACCGCGCCGGATGCAGCGGAGACGACCACCGTCTCGCCGGGCTTCGGCTGCCCCACCTCGAGCAGGCCGAAATAGGCGGTCCATCCGGGCATTCCTAATCCGCCAATCCAGCGCGGCAGGGGCGCGAGACTGGTGTCAACCTTGACAACACGTTTGCCGTCGGAAACGGCGTATTGTTGCACGCCGAACAAGCCCTGAACGGCGTCGCCCGGTTTGAAATCCGGATGGTTCGAGACCTCCACGTGCCCAGCTGCATAGCCACGCATCACGCCTCCGACTGGCACGGGCTCGACGTAGGAGCGCCCTTCATTGACCCAGCCGCGCATGGCCGGGTCCAGCGATACGTATTCGATCTTTACCCGAAATTGGCCTGGGCCCGGCTCCGGAATGGGGCCGTCTTCAATTGAAAATACGTCGCGTGTCAGTGGCCCTGGGGCAGGGCGGCGGGCGAGCTTCACCTGGCGGTTGGCGTCGGACATCGCTTTTTCTCCGATCGTTGTGGCGCAGGGATCAGGTCTGTCCACGTTTCTGGCCGACCTTGTACTGCACAACGCCTGTTTCGTCTTCGTTGTACGGAAAGTCTCAGCTGAAGTATTTTCGGTCAGCTCAAACCGGGGGGATCATGCAGAATCGTTGGGGCGTGCTGGCGCTGCTGTTTGCAGTGCGCACAACCATGGCCGTTCAATTCCAATCCATTGCGGCCATGTCGCCCATCATCATGCAAGAATTCGGTATTGCGCTCGCAGACATCGGCCTGCTGATCGGCCTCTACCTGGCCCCTGGCATTGTCATCGCACTTCCTGGCGGGGAAATCGGCAGGCGTTTCGGTGACAAGCAAGTCGTTCTTTTCGGCCTCGTGCTGATGATTGCTGGCGGTGCAATGATCGCGCTCCTGCCCGATTGGCATTGGCAGGTCGCTGGCCGGCTCATCTCCGGCACAGGCGGCGTGTTGCTCAATGTCCTGATGTCGAAGATGGTCACCGACTGGTTCGCCGGGAAGGAGATCGCGACGGCCATGGGCATCTTCGTCAGCTCCTGGCCAATCGGAATTGCATTCGCACTCTTCGTATTGCCGGGGGTGGCCGTCAGTTGGGGGCTGACCGCAAGCTATCTCCTCATCCTCGGTATGCTGGTTGCAGGCACGGTGCTGCTGGCAGCGCTTTATCACTCGCCTTCAGCACAGGCGGTCGGGACTGCATTGGGCACCTGGCCAGCTGGCGCAGCGCTGCGGGCCGTCATCGTTGCCGGTAGCATCTGGGGCCTCTACAACGCAGCCCTGGGCATGATTTTCGGCTTCGGGACGACCTTGCTCGTGGAAGAGGGCTGGACGGCTGCTGCTGCCGGCCACGTCACCAGCCTAGCATGGTGGCTCATCGCGGTTTCGGCACCGGCCGGCGGCTTCATTGGTGATCGCTTCGGGCGGCATACCCTCGTGATGATTGGAGGATTTCTTGTCCTTGCTGTCCTGCTGATCGTCGCCGCGAGGACGGAGTATGCGATTGCAGCCTTCGTGGCACTTGGGATGGGCGGTCTCTCGGCCGGGCCGGTCATGAGCTTGCCCGCCCGCGTCCTCGAGCCGAGAACCCGAGCGATCGGGATGGGCCTGTTCTTCAGCGTCTTCTATCTTGCCGGCGTTGTGGCGCCCGTCGTGGCTGGCTGGATCGCGACAGCCATCGGCACGTCACGCGCCACATTCGACTTCGGAGCGGCGATGCTAATGCTTTGCTGCGCTGCCTACTGGCTCTTCTCGCGGCTCAGTGAGCGTGCAAAGGCGGAGACGGGGATGAGCCTCGCGATCACTCCCCGTTCTTCACCACCGTGATATCCGGCGCATCCTCATTCTTCATGCCCTGGATGTGATAACCGGCGTCGACGTGGTGGATCTCGCCCGTGACACCGCGGGAGAGGTCAGAGAGGAGATACAGACCTGCCGCCCCGACGTCCTCGATCGTCACCGTGCGTCGCAGGGCGGAGTTGTATTCGTTCCACTTCAAAATGTAGCGGAAGTCGGCGATGCCGGATGCGGCCAGCGTCTTGATGGGGCCAGCGGAGATGGCGTTGACGCGGATGCCGTTCTTGCCGAGGTCAGCCGCGAGATAGCGCACGCTCGCCTCAAGCGCCGCCTTGGCGACGCCCATGACATTGTAATGCGGCATTACCTTCTCAGCCCCGTAGTAGGTGAGTGTGAGCAGAGAGCCGCCTTCGGTCATCAGCTTCTCCGCGCGCTGGGCGAGCGCCGTGAAGGAATAGCAGGAGATCAGCATCGTTTGGGAAAAGTTCTTCTCGGAGGTATCGACGTACCGGCCGTCGAGCTCGTTCTTGTCCGAGAAGGCGATGGCGTGAACCAGGAAGTCGAGGCGGCCCCAGCGTTCCTTCAGCTCCGCAAAGACAGCGTCCATCGAGGCTGCATCACTGACATCGCAAGGCAATACGATGTTCGAGCCGAGCTCTGCCGCCAGCGGCTCCACGCGCTTTTTCAGCGGCTCACCTTGGTAGGTGAGGGCAAGCTCTGCCCCCTGCGCGGCAACGGCTTTGGCAATGCCCCAGGCGATCGAGCGGTTGTTGGCGATACCCATGACGAGACCGCGCTTACCGGCCATCAGGTTTCCCGTAGCGACACCCGTATTCGCTCCGTTGCTCGTCATGAGCTCTTGTCCCCGTCTGTTAGTTGCCAAGGCATCCTAAGCACCATTGGTGCCAACAATCCAGATGACCGCCGCCGCGGCGGCCCGCCGCTCACATCTGCGTCATCGCAGGCCGCGGGGCAAGATCTTGTGTTTCAACATACGATAGTTCTTAAGTCCGAGATTCTTGAACAACGCAGCGTCTCACTCGCTTTGGGCCTCTACATCGCGCTTTGTAAGTGCCCGGTGAGGTAGGTCGTAGAGTCCATTCGAGCCCAGTAGAAAACAGACAAGGGAATGTTGGAGTCCGTCCTTCTGGACAGCGAGGTCGAATGCGGCCTACCTTTGATGCAGCGGCGGACAATCATTGAGCGCCGCAGTACGTAAGGTTAATCAGAACAGGCCGGTCATCATGCAGGCTGCGCGTTCGCCCGTTGCCCTCCTTTGCAAATGGCTCGAGCAGCGGCTCCCCTCTGATCCTTCTGCGTGGTTCACAGAGCAGTTCCGGAAGCTGCAGAACGGGGCGCCCGAAAGGGATCTCTACATCGCGCTCGGCTATGCGACCCGCAAGCTCGGCAAAGCCGATCTCGAACTGGGACCGGCGGAGCTCGACGAGGCGCAGACCGTACGCCCAGGATGGAACCCCGGAGACTGGAGCATCGATCAAGCCGCCCGTCTGGCCTTCGTGCTTGCCGATGGGCTGGAGGGAGAAGCTTTCAAGACTCGCATCGAACAGTTGTTCCGGACTGCGGACATCGGCGAATTGATCACGTTCTACCGGGGCCTTCCCCTCTATCCGAACCCCGAGCTGCACGTGGCCCGGGCCCGTGAGGGTGCCCGCAGCGCCATGCAGCCGATCTTCGAGGCGGTGGCTCACCGCAACCCCTATCCCAAAGAGCAGTTCGACGAGAACGCCTGGAACCACATGGTGTTGAAGACGCTGTTCATCGGATCACGTCTCGATCCGATCGACGGTCTCGATGAACGAGCCAATCCGCGCTTGATGCGCATGCTGTGCGACTATGCCCACGAACGATGGGCCGCAGGCCGTCCTGTGACACCTGAGCTGTGGCGCTGTGTCGGTCCGCGTGCCGATGCAAACGCGGTGGCGGATCTCGAGCGCGTTCTCACAACTGGCAATTCGGTAGAGCGGCAGGCTGCAGCCCTCGCCCTGGCCTCTGCACCGGTCCCAAGTGCGGGTGAAGTGTTGGCGAAGAACGCGGAGCTGGAGCGCGCCGCTAAGGCCGGGGAGCTGAACTGGAAAGCAATTGCGAATGCGGCCGTGCCGGCGTGAATCGAGTTTCGGAGGAAACCCCATGTACCTCGACTCCCACACGCACATGATCTCGCGTACCACGGACGACTATGAGCGCATGGCCGCTGCGGGAATTGTCGCCTGCATCGAGCCGGCCTTCTGGCTTGGTCAGCCGCGCACGAACGTCGGCTCGTACATCGATTACCTTTCCATGATTTGTGGCTTCGAACGGTTTCGTGCCGGCCAGTTCGGGCTGCGCCACTACTGCACGATTGGCCTCAATTCGAAGGAGGCCAACAACGAGGAGCTGGCCGAGGCGGTCATGGAGATCTTGCCCCGGTATGCTCTCAAGGAAGGCGTCGTAGCCATCGGCGAAATCGGCTACGACGAGCAGACTGACCTCGAGGACAAGTACTTTCGTCTGCAACTCGAGCTGGCCAAGGAGCTGCAGCTGCCGGTGATGGTACATACCCCACATCGCGACAAGCGGCAGGGCACCCTCCGGTCCATGGCAGTCGCCCTCGAGCACGGGCTCGATCCGAGCTGGGTCGTCATTGACCACAATAACGAGGAGACCGTGCGGGACGTCCTCGACCGTGGATTTTGGGCGGCGTTCTCCATCTACCCGTTCACGAAGATGGGCAACGAGCGGATGGTGGAGATCGTCCGCACCTATGGCGCAGAGCGGATCTTCTGCGACTCGGCCTGCGATTGGGGCGTTTCAGATCCGCTGGCCGTGCCTAAGACGGCCGAGTTGATGCGCCGGGCTGGCATTCCCGAGGACCAGATCCGCAAAGTCACCTATGAGAATCCGCTGGAGGTCTACGGCAAGAGCGGCCAGATCAAAGAGGAGGACTGGCTCAATCCCCCGCCGATCGATCAGCGGACGCTCTACATGGGCAACTCCGTGCTTCGTGGTGGGCAGACGCCGCGCGTGGAGCACAAGCCGCGGCCAGGCGTCATTGATTTGGACGACCTCAAGATCGTCTGAGCACCACCCAAGTATAATTCCATCTCAGGTCATCCCGGTGCTTGTCACCGGTATCCATGGTGCGGCTTGCTCCGCCACATGAGGTTAGATGGATCCCGGGCACAAGGCCCGGGATGACATTTCTGCTTGGGCTTTGTGCCTACACATCCTCAGCTCGGCGCGAGTAGTCGCCAGTAATCGCGGGCGTAGATCTTGAACCACTCGGAGTAGCGGCTTGTTGGGCGCTTTGCATCCTCCTCGAGATCCGCTGCCAGCTCCTCTGGCGTGACGTAGGCGAACCCGTCAACCTCATGCGGATCAGGACAGACACGGCCGTCGTACTCGCCCGCAAAGACGTGCACGATCTCGTGCTCGACCAAACCGTTTCCGACGTTGGCGCGGTAGTGCGTCGTAAACAGCGGCCGTAGCATGCAGTGGATGCCCATTTCCTCCTTGAGTCGGCGGACCGCGGCGTCAGTGGGGGTCTCGCCCGGGTGCGGATGGCTGCAGCATGTGTTCGTCCACAGGCCCCCTGAGTGATACTTGTCGATGTGGCGCCTCTGCAGGAGCAGGCGGCCTCGTCCATCGCTGAGCTGCACGGAGATCGCGCGATGCAGCCGTCCGTCGCGATGGACATCTAGTTTTGGTGCGGTGCCGAGCGGGCGGTCGCGCTCGTCAACCAGAATGACCTGTGCCCGCTCGTCGAACTGCGTCAACTCGAACTCCGATTGAGGTCACCCGCCGGCACCCGCCAGTGCGCGTCGACCACTGCGATCGTCGAAGCGACGGCGCAGATGAGGTAGCCGAGGGCCTCGCGCGCTTCCTCGACGTGAATCCAATTGCTGTCGATGGTCGGCGCCAGCCATGCGAAGCCGAGGAGGAAGAGCAGGATGCTTACGGGTGCTCCGTAGCGCGCTTGTGGCCAGCTCACTAGGCGCTCCGGAGCGCGAGCCGCGAGGTAGGACCAGTAGGCCGCGATGAGGTAAACGGGACCCCAGTAGTACCAATCAGGATCGTTGTATTGTGTCGCCGCGAATACGAGCAGCGCGAAGCACAACACCCCATGCAGCACGCGCATCGTTAAATCCCCCGGAGCCACCCGGTTCAGTTAGCGATATGCTCAATTAAGCCTGACGGCTGACAATTCCGCAAGCCGGCTTGCCCCCTTGCCGCTTCTCACCCGGAGAATACGTGGTCGAGCACCAGGCCTTTGAAGACCGTGGCTGCGACGGGACCTTCCGGCATCAGCTCGGGCGTGTTCGAGATCACGACCGGGCTATCCAACCCGTCGGTTAGCAACCCATGTGAGCCCTTGACCAGCGAGGTTGGCTGGAGCGGCGTCACATCGAGCAGGTTTCGGAAGCCCAGCTTGCGGGCGATCAGCCGGCGCGCGACTTTGAGCTTGGGTAGCCGAATGGCCGGATCGAGGAATAGCTCCATTGGGTCGTAGCCGGGCTTCCGATGAATGTCGACGGTGCGGGCGAAATCGGGTGCCCGGTCGTCATCGAGCCACCAGTAGTAGCTGAACCAGCGGTCCGGCGCCGACAAGGCAACGAGCTCACCGGAGCGCGGATGGTCGAGACCGAGTGCGCGTTTGCCTTCCTCCCCGTGCACGGCGGCAACGCCATCGAGCCCTTCGAGGAGTTGCCGCACCTCTGCAATGTCGGCTCCGTGCTGGAGATAAACATGCGCAATCTGGTGGTCTGCCACGGCGAACGCCTTGGAGGCCCCTGCATCCAGCAACTCGCGGCCCATCTCGTTGCGCACGCGGATCAGTCCCGCCTTCCGCAAAGCGCGGTTGATATGGACCGCATCCCGAACGGGCACGATGCCGTACTCCGAAACGACGACGACGCGGTCCCCCTGACGCTCAGCAGATTCGATCAGCTCTCCGGCGAGCTCGTCGATCTCTCGTAAGTCCGAAGATACGCGAGGGTGGTCGGGATCAGGACCATATTTCTGCAGGCAGTAATCCAGATGCGGGAGGTAGCAAAGCGTCAGGGTCGGATTTCGCGTCTTGCGGACGTGCGCAGTGGCCCGTGCAATCCAGCGGCTCGACTCGATGGAGGTCATCGGGCCCCAAAATGTGAATAACGGAAATTGGCCGAGCAGGCGGTTGAGCTCGTCGCGAAGCTCAGGCGGTTCGGCGTAGTGGTCAGGGATCTTCCGACCGTCGGCGGGATACATCGGCCGCGGCGTCGCGCTGATATCCACGGTGGAATACATATTGTACCACCAAAACATATTCGCGGCAGTGAAAGTGGAATCTCGCTTTTTTCCCGCCTCCCAAATTTTTTCGCCGGCAATTAATCGGTTCGACTGACGCCACAGCCAAACTTCTGCAAGATCCCGAAAATACCATCCATTCGCGACGGCGCCGTGCCCGGAAGGCGGCAGTCCAGTCAGCAGTGTAGACTGGACAGTGCACGTGACAGCTGGAACCACGGTTTCAAGCCGCCGCAAGCCGCCACGCTGTGCCAAAGCTGCCAGATGCGGTGTGTGAGTTCCGAGAAGCCGCTCTGTCAGGCCGACAATCAAGAGAACTAGAGTTCTGTGCATGAGGGCGAAGTCCAACAGAGAGGATGGGAGGGTATGCGGTCATCGCAATCATAACGGCAGGGGCGCTCAGAAAGCGAGGGGCAGTTGCCCCCAATTGACGGGGGGATCGTTTTACGGCTGACTAGAGACGGTCCGGTATCGTGGAAAAAGGGCGGACCATTCAGGAGCGGAAATGCCCGATTCTGCTAGATTCGGAGACCGCGCGAGCGCCGCGGGGTCTTTAGCGGTCCATGTCCAGCGGTTCACCGTGGCCTATGAGTACCCGGTTTACTTCACCGAGGACGTTTTTTCTCCCTCCAATCCCGTCTTGAGAGAGGCGATCACGCGACTCGAACCGCACCGAAAGCATCGCTGTCTCGTGTTCGTTGACGATGGCGTTTGCGCTGTCCGGCCTTCGCTGATGGCGGAGATCGAGGCCTATGCGGCAGTGCACAATGACGCGATCGAGCTCGTCATCTCGCCGGTTCAGGTTCCCGGAGGCGAAAAGGTCAAGAACGAGCTTTATTTCGTCGAGTCGATGCAGGGTCTGATTCAGGAGCACCGCATCGACCGGCATTCCTTCGTCATTGTCGTCGGCGGTGGCGCTGTTCTCGATGCAGTCGGTCTAGTCGCCGCAACGAGCCATCGCGGTGTTCGCCTCATCCGGGTGCCGACGACCGTGCTGGCGCAGAATGACTCTGGCGTCGGCGTGAAGAATGCCGTCAATTTAAAGGGCTACAAGAACTTCGTCGGCACCTTCGCGCCGCCGTTCGCAGTGATCAACGATCTGAATTTCATCGACAATCTGCCAGCGAGGGAGAAGATCGCCGGCATGGCCGAGGCGGTGAAGGTTGCGCTTATTCGCGACCGCGAGTTTTTTCACTGGCTTGAGGCCAATATCGACCCGTTATCTACGTTCGAGCGTTCGGCCATGGCGACGATGATCCGCCGCTGTGCCGAGCTTCATATGCATCAGATCGCTCACGGCGGGGACCCGTTCGAGACCGGGAGCGCTCGACCGCTCGATTTTGGCCATTGGTCGGCGCATAAGCTGGAAAGCCTGACCAACAATCACGTTCGGCATGGCGAGGCGGTGGCGATCGGCATCGCGCTCGATACGCGATATTCAGTGCTTTCCGGCTTGCTTGCTCCCGGCGCCGACGAACGCGTTGTGGCTCTGCTCGAGCTGCTGGGGTTCAAGCTTTGGCATCCCGCGCTCCGTGCCCGTCAAGGGACCCGGGAGCTTGCCATCCTGGACGGTTTGCGCGAGTTCCGGGAGCATCTGGGTGGAGAGCTTACCGTCACATTGCTGGAGGACATCGGCCGCGGAATCGAGGTCCACGAGATGAGCGAGGCTCTCGTCCGCGAAAGCATCGACTGGCTAGAGGCTAGGCAGAGAATGCTATGAAGGTCTGCGGGGCACACCTCACTTACTGCACCAACATTCACCGCGGAGAGACATGGAGCGAAACGCGGGCAGCCCTGGAACGCTTCCTGCCGCAGGTGAAGCAGGAGGTGGCGCCGGCGGAGCCGATGGGCGTTGGTCTGCGGCTGTCCGCGGTCGCGAGCGAGGAGTTAGAGCGCCCTGGGGAACTCGAGCAATTCGCCGATTTTCTCAAGCGCAACGGCCTGTACGTTTTCACGATCAACGGGTTTCCCTACGGCTCATTTCACGGCACGCGGGTCAAGGAAAACGTTTATCAGCCGGATTGGCGCACTCCTGAGCGGCTCGCCTATACAAATAGGTTGGCTGACATTTTGGTTCGCCTTCTGCCGGATGACTCCACACTGGAGGGCAGCATCAGCACTGTTCCGGGTACATTCCGGCCGATCGGCTCCGAGCCAGACGCTGTCCCCCAAACGGTTGAAAATATGCTCCGGCATGCGGCGCATCTCGTCGCCTTGCGCGACCGGACGGGACGGACAATTGCGCTCGCCATAGAGCCCGAGCCGATGTGCTTTCTCGAAACAACAGACGAGGCGATTACCTTTATTGAAAGGCACCTCCTTTCGAAATATGGCGTTGCACGTTTTTCAGAGTTGACTGGACTTAGCCCTGCAGTGGCGGAGGCTGCCATCCGTCGTCACATTGGCGTGTGCTACGACGTATGCCATGCAGCCGTCGAGTTCGAGGACGCAGCCGCCGGATTTGAACGTTTGGCCAGCGCCGGTCTGCGTGCACCGAAGGTGCAGCTCTCCGCCGCTTTACGCGTTCCAAAGGTGAACGAGCGTACCGCCGCGCTGCTCGAACGCTTCGACGATGGCGTCTACTTGCATCAGGTTGTGGAGCTGCGGCGGGACGGCTCTTTGGAGCGGTATCTCGATCTCGATCAGGCGTTTGCGGCTCTCGATCGCGCAAAGGGCAGCGAATGGCGGGTCCACTGCCACGTTCCAATTTTCATGGACACTTTGCCCGAGCTCGACACGACGCAGAGCTTCCTCCGCGAGGTGCTGGCGTTGCACTACTCATCACCGCTCAGCGCGCATCTCGAGATCGAGACCTACACATTCGATGTCTTGCCAGAGGAGCTACGCGCCATGGATGTGGCGACGGCGATCAGCCGGGAGATCAAGTGGGCAAAGAACTTCCTGACACAATGACCCCGTCTGTCGCCCTTCGGCTTGGTCGAGTTTCTAACCTGCCAACAGTATGGTCGAATACGCTTGCCGGTGTGGCACTCGCTGGCGGGCAGCTTTGGACTGTGTCGACGCTATGGTTGGCGATCGGGATGTCGCTGCTCTACACAGCAGGCATGTTTCTGAACGATGCGTTCGACCGGGACATCGACGCGCTCGAACGGCCGGAGAGGCCGATTCCAGCAGGTCTCGTTTCCGCGAATACGGTCTTCGCCGCTGGTTTCGGGTTGATGCTGGCCGGCCTCGCCTTCGTGCTTCTGGCGAGCTCCGGTTCGGGAAACGAAAGCTCGGCAATGGCAGCGGCGCTTGCCCTTTCTGCTGCAATAGTTTTCTACGACTGGCACCACAAAAATAATCCGCTCAGCCCGTTTTTTATGGGGCTTTGCCGTGTGCTCGCTTACTTGACGGCTGGATTGATCATCAGCGCCTGGCCGACCACCGGCCTTCTTATTGCCGCGGCGGTCGTGCTCAGCTATTTAATCGGCTTGACTTATACGGCTAAGCAGGAGCAATTGGACCGCCTCGATAGCCTTTGGCCTTTGGCATTGCTGGCAGCGCCCGTAATTTACGGACTCATTGCGCTGGCTATGGAATTCGGCGCGGTTCTTTTTCTTATTCTGGCGGGGCTGATCGCCTGGATCGCGGTTGCTTTATTTTACCTGAGGCGCCGTCAAAAGGGAGATGTGCCGAAAGCGGTTATCAGTTTAATTGCGGGTATTTCTATCATAGATGCTCTTTTTCTTGCTTACGTCGGAGCAATGTCTGGCGCGCTTGTTGCGGTTTTGTGCTTTTGTTTCACGTTGGCTCTACAGCGGTGGGTCAGCGGCACATGAGGAGAACTTTTTTACGTCACAAGAAGACAGTAGACTGACCGATGACGGGTGGGCTAGTGTGAGGCTGGTCCAGGGAGACCGTGCGCCCCAAGAGGCCAAATAATTTACATTAGGGAGAAGAAACGCATGCGCACCGCACTCACGTGTATCAGCGCAGCAACCGCAGCGCTTTTGTCTATCACCGCACCAGCGGCGGCCCAGGTCAAAATCAAGCTGGTGGAAGTGGCCAGCGGCCTCACCCACCCACTCGCCATGGTCTCAATTCCGGATGGGTCCGGACGGATGGCTGTCATCGAGCAGCATGGCGTTGTCCGCATCATCGACGAGCGTGGCCGCCTGCGGCCGGAGCCGTTCATCGATGTTTCGGCGAAACTGCCTAATTTGAGGCCCTATTTTGATGAGCGGGGCCTGCTTGGCATCGCTTTTCACCCCAATTATCGGGAGAACGGCAAGTTCTATCTCGCGTACTCGGTTCCGCTGCGGTCCAAGCTGTTCGAAAGAAAGGTGTGGTGGTCGCACACCAACGTAGTGGCCGAGTACAAAGTATCCAAAGATGATCCCAACGTCGCGGACGACAGGACCGAGCGGATCATCTCTGAAATCGATTGGCCGCAGTTCAATCACAACGGCCATTGGATCGGCTTTGGCCCAGACGGAATGCTCTACATCTCCACGGGCGACGGTGGATATGCTAACGACTGGGGCATCGGCCACAACGTGACCATGGGTAATGGCCAGGATCTCATGTCGCCGCACGGGAAGATTTTGCGAATCAACGTCGACAGCGACGACCCCATCCCAGCCGATAATCCCTTCGTTGGCCGTAATGATGCGCTGCCCGAAATCTGGGCTTATGGTCTGCGCAATCCTTGGCGCTGTTCGTTCGACATGGGCGGCGACAACGAGCTGATCTGCGGAGATGTTCAGCAGAACTCGTATGAGGAGGTCAGCGTCATTACGAAAGGTGCCAATCTAGGCTGGCGTCGGATGGAAGCCGACAAGTGCTTCGACTTCCTGCAACCTGATAATCACCCGGCTGACTGCGACAAGACCGGTCTGACCATGCCGATCCTCTATTACAATAACTGCACGGCCAAGAGAGAGAACTGCAAAGGCATCTCGGTGACCGGTGGCTTCGTGTATCGCGGCGAATACAAGGACTGGGACGGCAAGTATATTTTCGGCGACTGGTCCAAGTCGTTCGACACCATGGACGGCAAGATTTTCATCGCCAGCAAAGGGGCTGATGGAAACTGGACCATGGAGGAAACCGAAGTAGAGGGTATGGAAACACTGCCCTATATGCTGGCGTTCGCGCAGGACGAGAAGGGCGAGGTCTATGCGCTGACCAGCATCAGCACTGGGCCAGTCGGCGGCCACGACAAAATTTATCGCATTGTGCCGGCGGTGCCCTAATCAGCCCTGCAGACCCCATCGATCGTTAGATACGGTCTCGGAGGCGGCTCGGCTCGAGCCGCCCCCATTTCTGGAGAGTTCCGAACGTGATGAGAGGTCGAAACTTCACCGCTTCATGGCTCGTCGGCGCGGCAATCGCGCTGGCACTGTTGCTCGGCGGTCTTGGCACTGCCGCCGAAGAGGCCGAAGAGGAAAGGGTGCCGCCGCCGCCTCTTCCGGAAGAGGTGCTCAAAGACCCGAAGGTCATAAGTACCGGCGAAGAGTTGTGGAAGGACCAGTGTGCCCATTGCCATGGGTCGCGTGCCTATCCGGGGAAGGCGCCGAAACTTCAGCCGCGTCGCTACAAGCCGGAGTTCGTATGGGATCGCGTTTATAACGGTTTCCGCGGTATGCCGCCGTGGAAAGACGTCTATACGGATGAGGAGGTCGTTGCGATCGTCGCCTACGTCATGAGCGATGACTTCTTTCCGTAATGGAATGGGTGGCTGGATCATATCTCTTAACTAGGCGTGGAGCCGGCGAGCTCTGACGCATATCTCGGCCCGGTAGGCTGGAAGCCCTACGGGTGCATTTCAGCCGCCGGATCAGCGCCAATTCATGTCAAACTAGGTTGGAACGATAATCGGCCACCGGAGTTGCTTCCGGCCGGCCCGCGAGGCCATGCGTTAGAAGCTATCCCAAGGGTTTAGGCGCATGCGCATCGCACTTTCGTGTCTCGTCACCGCCGTCGTCGCGCTGCTCTCATACGCCGCCCCAGCGATAAGCAAGGTGAAAATCAAGCTGGTGGAGTTTGCAGGCGGTCTCACGCATCCGCTCGCGATGGTGACGATCCCCGACGGATCTGGCCGCGAGGCCGTCATCGAGCAGCACGGAAAAGTTCGCATCATTGATACGCACGGGCGCTTGCGGATAGAGCCGTTTCTCGACCTTTCCGCAAAACTCCCAACGCTGGATCCATCCTACGATGAGCGGGGGCTGCTCGGCATCGCCTTTCACCCGAATTACCGCGAGAACGGCAAGCTTTACGTCTCCTATTCGATTCCGCTGCGAGGCTCGAAAGTCTACGGGCGCGAATGGTGGCCACACACCAATGTTGTCTCTGAGTTCACCGTCTCCCACGACGATCCCAACAAGGCGGATGAGAAGAGCGAGCGCATTCTTTCCCAGATCGACTGGCCGCTGTTCGATGCCCACTGGATCGGTTTCGGCCCCGATGGGATGCTCTACATCTCGACTGGCGACGGTGGCTATCCGCAAGACCGGAATGTGAGCCACACGGTCACCGAAAACAACAGCCAGAACAAATTATCGCCGCACGGCAAGATGTTGCGCATTAACGTCGATAATGCGGATGATCAAATTCCGCCGGACAATCCGTTCATCGGCCAAAGTGATGCACTTCCCGAGATCTGGGCGCTCGGTCTTCGCAATCCGTGGCGCTGCTCGTTCGACAGGGGTGGCCGGAATGAGCTGTTCTGTGGCGACGCGCAGCAAAGCTCTTATGAGGAGGTCAACATCGTCTCGCGCGGTGCCAATTTCGGATGGGCGCGAATGGAGGGTGACCGGTGCTTCGACTACGACAAACCGGTCGATCACCCAGCTGATTGCGATAAGACCGGGCTGACAATGCCGATCCTGGTCTACAACAATTGCTCGGCCAAGCCAGAGGGCTGCAAAGGCCTCGCGGTGATCGGCGGCTATGTTTACCGCGGCAAGCACAAGGCCTGGGATGGAAAATACATTTTCGGCGACTGGTCCAGATCTTTCGACGAGATGGATGGCCAGATTTTCTTCGCGACCAGGGGCGCCGACGGCAGCTGGTCGATGGAAGAAGCCGAAGTGGAGGGTATGGAAAGGCTGCCCTACATTTTGGCCTTCGCCCAGGATGACGATGGCGAGGTTTTCGTCCTGACCAGCATCAGCACTGGCCCGGTCGGCGATCATGACAAGATTTATCGTATCGTTCCAGCCGATGGCTGACTCACTTTTCTTGACTCGGGTGAAAATTGGGTTCGGCGAGTTCGAAGCCGGAGAATTCGAAGCCTGGAGCAACCGTGCACCCGACGAGAGTCCAGCGGCCGAGGCTCCTGGCACGCTGCCAATGATGCGCAGGAATGACGACCTGCGGGCGCTCTCCTGTAAGAAGTGACGGTCCGAGCCGGACAATTTGCTTGAGGCCGCCATCCGGCGCGATGCCAAGCTCGAGCGGCGCGCCGGCATACCAGTGCCAGACCTCCACCGCGTCGACTCGATGCCAATGGGAGACCTGCCCATCTTTCAGGAGAAAGTAGATCGCTGTCGAGCAGGACCGGCCTTCGACCACTCTTGCATCCCGAAACGTCTCCCGGAAATAGCCGCCTTCCGGGTGCGGTTCGAGCTCCAACAACTCGATGATCCGGTCCGCATCCATATCGCCGTCGCGCATATCAGTCCCCGCCGTGCTCAAGCGCGGTCACCGTATCAGCGCTCCGGGCGCGTGTCAGCGGCCGGTGAAGGCGCCGAGCGCGGCCAGCACCTCGTCGATGTCGGCGGGCGTGTGGTCAGCGCAGATTTGGAAGCGGATCTCCTCATCCCCACGGGGGACAACCGGATAATTGAGCCCAGTCGCCAGAATGCCGGCGTTGCGCAGATGCGCGACGAGAACGGCCGTGCGCGTCGTATCTCTCACCATAAGCGGCACGACCGGGTGCTCGCCGGGCAGCGTTTCGAGGCCGAGGACGGTGAGACCGTGACGGAAGCGGGCCGTCATCTCACGGAGGTGACCAAGGAGCTGCTGCCCGCGCGGGCTGTCGACGATCTCAACGGCTTTGAGCGCGGCGGCGGCCTCCGCCGGCGTAATCGGGTTCGAGTAAATGTAGAATGGCGAGGTTTCCCGCAAATATCGGATGATCGTCGCGCTACCCGTGACGTAGCCGCCATTGACGCCGAACGCCTTTCCGAGCGTTCCGACCAGTAGATCCGCCCGGGCGCCCGTCACCTCCTCCGTGCCCCGGCCAGTTGGCCCGAACGCCCCGACGCCGTGGGAGTCGTCCACGATCAGAAAGGCGTTTTCGGTGAAAGAGGAATCGTGCTTGTCGATGATTTTCCGAATCGCGTCGAGCGGCGCGTGATCACCGCGCATACTGAAAACGCCGTCAGTCACGACGATCGCCCGATCACATTTTTGGGCAGCCTCCTTGAGATGTCGCTCCAAATCGTCCAGATCGAGGTGCTTCCAGATGCGTTTTTCCGCGGGTCGCCCGAGAGTAATGGCATTGATGATGCAATTATGATTGAGCTCGTCGCTGATCACCGCTGTCCGGTCGGTAATGAGCTGTGGCAGCAGGCCCATCACTGTGGCGTAGGCGGAGCTGAACAACATGGCGGCTTCCCGGCCATGAAACTCCGCAAGTCGGCGCTCGAGCGCGACATGGGGCGCCCATGTGCCGCTGATGAAGCGCACAGCCCCAGGGCCAGTGCCGTACTGGCGCACAGCTTCATCCTCAGCCGCCTTCACCTCCGCATCGAATGACAGCCCGAGATAGCTATTCGAATTCATGCGCAGGAATGGCTGTGCGCCGTAGCCTTCCAGCAAAAAACGCGGCCCCTTTCCGTCGGCAGCCGGAATAACTTTGGTGATGACCGCTTCGTCGCCTTTCAAACGCCCGCTGCGGCCAAGCTCGGACAGACGCTGTTCAAGCTTTTTCTCCAGCCTTTCCGCAGGCATGGCGCTCCTCCCGCATTTCATTCGGACGTATCGGCGGACTTTAGTCTTTCGGTCAGCCTTGCCAGCATGTCCTCGACCATTTCGGACAACGTGTATTTCGGGCGCCAGCCCCAATCCTCGCGCGCGGCGCTGTCGTCCATGGAGCGTGGCCAACTTTCCGCGATGGCCTGGCGAACGGGGTCGACGCGGTATTCGATAACGAAATCGGGGATGTGCTTGCGAATTTCCGCCGCGAGCTCCGCTGGTGTGATGCTCATGGCAGTGACGTTATAGGCATTCCGGAACCGCAGGCGACCCGGGTCGGCTTCCATCAGCTCGATCATCGCACGGATCGCGTCCGGCATGTACATCATATCGAGGCGCGTGTCGGCGGCGAGGAAACATACGTAGTGCCGATAGCGAATGGCTTGATAGAAGATGTCGACCGCGTAGTCGGTTGTGCCGCCGCCAGGCGGAGCAACATACGAAATGAGGCCCGGCAATCTTAGGCCGCGCGCGTCAACACCGAAACGGTGAGCGTAGTAATCGCACAGTAACTCGCCCGCGACTTTGGTCACCCCATAAATGGTGGTCGGGCGCTGAATGGTAACCTGCGGGGTGCGATCGCGAGGCGTTGTCGGTCCAAAAGCGCCGATTGAGCTTGGAAAAAATACGCTACAGCGACAGCGACGGGCGACCTCGAGCACATTGTAGAGGCTGCCCATATTAACGCTCCAGGCGACTTGCGGCTTCGCCTCGGCTGTCGCCGACAAAAGCGCCACGAGATGGTAGATGGTGCCGACGTCGTGCCGCCAGACGAAATCCTGAAGCTGAGAGATGTCGGTGCAGTCGAGGTGCTCGCTGGGGAAGCCAGTGGGCCCAGCAAACGGCTCGACGCGCACGTCGGAGGCGATCACCTGGTCGTTGCCGTATCGGCTCCGTAGCGCGGGCACCAACTCCGAACCGATCTGACCCAGCGCGCCCGTAACCAAGATCGGACGCGATCTGGCAGGCGGCGCCGCCATTCCAGCGTTCTCCTCAATCGGATCAGGTCTCTAAGTCTTGTCAGGAGCCGCCGTTGCTGCCGGCAGGGACCGGCTCTAGCGTCGGGGCTTCGTTCATTAAACGCACCACCTCATCATCCGGTACCTGATGAAAATCGTCGTAGTGCATGCCAATGGCGTAGAACGGCTCCGGCATTTGCAGGCAGACCACGTCATCGACCTCAGCTCGCAGCTTCTCGATGGTGTCTGCCGGTGCGACAGGAACGGCGAGGATCAGCTTCAGCGGGTTCCGGCGCTTGAGGGCCGCAATGGCAGCCCGAATGCTGGCCCCTGTTGCAATGCCGTCATCGACGATAATGAGGGTGCGCCCATTGAGCGGCACCCGCGGACGACCTGAGAGATAGACCTGCCTGCGTCGCTCGATTTCGACCAGCTCCTCCTTGGCGCGCTCGTCGATGTACTCCCTGGTGAGCCCGGCCAGCTGCATCACGTCATCGTTAACGACGATTTCCGGCTGGTCGCCATCCACGACAGCTCCTGCGGCCAGCTCCGGCTGGTAGGGCACGCCGATCTTGCGGACGAGCACGAGGTCCAGCGGCGCGCCGAGCGCCTTGGCCACCTCCAGGCCGACGGGCACTCCACCGCGCGGCATCGCCAGAACGACGGGATCGGCCGGCTTCAGCTCCTTGACGCGCTCGGCGAGGAGCTTGCCGGCGCTCCTGCGGTCTTTGAACGGATTTGACGCCTTCATTGCACCGATCTCCCGAGATGCGTTTCGAACCAGCGGCCCGTCAGATCGACGACCTGGTCGAGCGCGCCGGGCTCCTCGAAAAGGTGCGTCGCGCCGGGGATGATTTCGAGCTGCTTCTCACAGGTGAGCCGCTCAAGCGCCTGCTCGTTGAGCTCGATCACCCCGTAATCGGCGCCTCCCACTATTAGCAAAGTCGGCGCGCGGACGCTCGGCAGATAATCGCCGGCCAGATCCGGGCGGCCGCCGCGGGAGACAATCGCCTTCACATCGTCGGGCGCCTGCGCCGCTGCGACGAGCGCGGCCGCGGCGCCCGTGCTGCTTCCGAAAAGACCGATGTCGAGGTTCGCCGTCTCCGGTTTCTCCCGCGCCCAGCGGACCGCTTCTGCGACGCGGCTGCCGAGCAGCGGAATGTCGAAAACATTGGCTCGATAGGCCGCCTCGTGCTCCGTCAGCAAATCGAAGAGCAATGTGGCAAGCCCCCGGCTGTTCAGCTGATGAGCCACGTGGGTGTTGCGGGGACTGAGCCGGCTCGACCCGCTGCCGTGGGCAAAGATAACAAGCCCGATTGCGTTCTCTGGAATCCGGAGAATGCCTTCGAGGTGATGACTGCCGACCTCGACAGTGGCTTCGCGTGTCTGCTCGAGTTGAGTCATGGCGGCCTCACTGGTTGTCCGTGGAGGCTCGATCGCATCGCATGATGGACGTTGGGCTCCGCAACGGTCGCGTGCATTGATGGTTGTCAACGCAAGAACACTTGAGACGCGCTCGTTTTCCATCGATTGACTGCGACAGAGCCGCGCCGTGGCCGTTCACAACGCAGAGGTTGCCGAGCTGTTCAACCGCCTTGCCGATCTCCTGGAGATCGAGGGGGCGAACGTCTTCCGCGTGCGAGCCTACAGGCGGGCCGCACAGACCATCGAGGATCTGCCCGTGAGCGTCGCCGAGATGGTCGAGCAGGGGCAGGACCTCTCCAAGCTCCCCGGTATCGGGCGGGATCTCGCCGGCAAAATCGAGGAGATCGTCAAGACAGGTAAATTCACTGCGCTGGAGGAGGTAACGGCGCGCCTTCCATCGAGCCTGGCAACCCTCGTGGCAGTGCCGGGGCTTGGGCCAAAGCGCGTCCAGCTCATCCACGACAAGCTTGGCGTCCGGTCCCTTGAGGATCTTGCGGCGGCGGCGCGCGCCCACAAGCTTCGCAGTTTGCCTCGGTTCAGCCCGAAGCTCGAGGCGCGCATTTTGGAGGAGTTGGAGCGGCACCGAACAACCGAGCGCCGCTTCAGGATTGCCACGGCCGCGGAGTTCGCCGAGGCGCTACGCGCCCATATGCAACGCTGTCCCGGTGTCGAGCAGGTCGTGGTGGCGGGCAGCTACAGGCGTTGCAAGGAGACCGTCGGCGACCTGGACCTGCTCGTAACCTGCGCCAAGAGCAAGCATGTCATCGAGCACTTTGTTGCGTTCGAGGAAGTCGCCGAAATCACTGCCAAGGGATCGACACGGGCAGCTATCGCGCTGAAGGCCGGCATGCAGGCGGATATTCGCGTCGTTCCCGCCAAGAGCTATGGCGCTGCGCTGCACTATTTCACCGGCTCGAAAGACCACAACATCCATATTCGGAAGCTTGGGCAGGCGAGAGGCCTCAAGATCAACGAGTATGGGATTTTCCGAGACGATAAACGGATAGGCGGCCGCACCGAGGAGGAAGTCTTTGCCGCCGTCGGGCTGCCCTATATCGAGCCAGAGCTCAGGGAGGATCGGGGAGAGATCGAGGCCGCGCAGGAAGGCCGGCTGCCGAAGCTGGTGACCTTGCGCGATATTCGCGGCGATCTGCACTGCCACACCAATGCATCGGACGGAAAGAATGCGCTGGTGCAAATGGTCGAAGCCGCCAGAGCCCGCGGCTACGAGTATCTGGCTATTACCGACCACAGCAAGCACGCTACGGTCGCGCGCGGTCTTGATGAAAAGCGCCTGTCGAAACAGCTCGACGAGATCGACCGGCTGAACGATAGCCTGGATGGCTTCCGTGTCCTGAAATCTTGCGAGGTGGACATCTTAGCTGACGGCACGCTGGATTTGCCGGACCGCATTTTGAAGCGGCTCGATTTCGTTGTTTGTGCCGTTCATTACAAATTTGACATGGACGCCAAATCGCAAACCGAGCGGATCTTGCGGGCCATGGATAATCCCTATTGCAAAATTCTGGCGCATCCCACCGGGCGCCTGCTGCTTGAGCGGCCGGGCTATGCGTTGGAGATCGAGCGCGTGCTGCGGGGCGCCAAGGAAAGGGGGTGCTTCCTGGAGCTGAACTCCCACCCTTCGCGTCTCGATCTGGATGACGTCCACTGCAAAGCCGCGAAGGAGATGGGCATTCTCATTTCGATCGGCACGGACGCCCACTCGACCATGGGACTTGATGCGATGCGGTACGGGGTTGGCCAGGCCCGGCGCGGCTGGCTCGAGCCGAAGGATATTCTCAACACGCGCCCCTGGCCGGAGCTGAAGCGGCTGCTCGCGCGGTGAGCTGAGCAGCGGGAAAATCATGGTGTCGGAAAGCGTAAAGCTGCTGCTGACGGGCGATGTGATGACGGGGCGCGGCGTCGATCAGATCCTGCCCCATCCCTCCGATCCCGTGCTCTACGAGGATTACGTCAAGTCCGCGCTCGATTACGTGAAGCTGGCGGAGGACGCGCACGGCCCGATCCCGCGCCGGGTTCCTTATGAATGCATCTGGGGTGATGCACTGGATGAGCTCAAGGCGCGAGACCTCGATTTTCGCCTGATCAATCTGGAAACAGCGATTACGTCCGACGGCATTCCGGAGCCGAAAGGCATCAATTACCGAATGCATCCGGCGAACATCGGGGTGCTGACAGCCGCTCGCATCGATGCTTGTGTTCTAGCAAATAATCACATGCTTGACTGGGGCGTCTCGGGTTTGAACGAAACGCTCGAAACGTTGGAGCGAGCAGGTATCGCTGCCGTTGGGGCTGGCCGAAACCAGCGAGACGCGATGGCGCCACTCGTGCGTCAGCTTGCCGGCAATCGCCGCATCGTTGTCTTCGCCTACGGCTCAACAGATAGTGGCGTCCCATATCACTGGGCGGCAGGTGAGAATGCACCGGGCGTCAATGTCCTTTCCGACTTTTCAGATCGCACGGCGGCGGACATTGCTGATCGTATTCAGGCGATAAAGCGGTCTGGCGATGTCGTGATCGTCTCGATCCATTGGGGCAGCAACTGGGGCTACGAAATTCGCGCCGCGCACCGCCGGTTTGCCCACACGCTCATCGAGACCGGCGTGGTTGACGTTATTCATGGTCATTCGTCGCACCACGCCAGAGTTTGCGAGGTCTGGCGAGGAAAATTGATCATGTATGGATGCGGCGATCTCATCAACGATTACGAGGGGATTACCGGGTACGAAGTTTATCGCGATGACCTGGGCCTGATGTATTTCCCCGAGATCGACCCCACGAATGGTCAGCTGATAGCCCTCGAGATGGCTCCATTCCGAATCCGTAGATTTCGCCTTGAGCGCGCGCCGGATCACGATGTGACCTGGCTTGCCGAGACGTTATCGCGTGAGGGGCGGCAAGTCGGAACAGGAGTCGAGATGATAAATACAGGTCGCCTGCGGCTCACCTGGAAATAGGCACTCACCAAGCGGCGTTTTCAAACCAAAGCTTTCACTTTGCCTGCGCAGCCTTGATGTCTTCCGTCGTGACGACGTGCACCCCGAGCTCCGCGAAGCTTCGGCGCGTCTCATCAAGAGATCCATTCACGTCGATGGCCCGGCACGCGTCCTCGATGACGACGGCGGGGAATCCGATGCGGGTAGCATCCTCGACGGAATAACGGACGCAGAAGTCGAACGCGAGGCCGGCGAAAAACGCACGCTCAAGGCCGCGCTCCCGCAAGTAGCCGGCGAGTCCGGTCGGCGTCTTGCGATCGTTTTCAAAGAACGCAGAATAAGAATCTATATGCTTGTGATAACCCTTTCTGAGGATCAGTTCAGCATGCGGGATATCCAGCTCATCGCGCAACTGAGCTCCCGGCGTGCCCTGAACGCAATGATCCGGCCACAGAACCTGGGGACCGTAGAACACCTCGATTATCTCGTAGGGCTGCCGGCCAGGGTGAGACGACGCAAAAGATAAGTGGCCCGGCGGATGCCAGTCTTGCGTGATAATGACGTGCTGGAAATGCCGCGCAATCTCGTTGATCGGCCGAATGACCTCATCGCCACGCGGGACGGACAGCCGCCCGCCCGGACAGAAGTCGTATTGCACGTCGACAGCGATGAGAACGTCTCGTTCGGTGATCTGCAGGATCTTGTTCACTTGGCAGCTTCCTCCAGCTCGGCCAGGTGTTTGTCCACTTCCTCGGTCAACTGCAACAAAGCTGCTCCGATCTCGACCGGATACTGAGCATCCGGCTCGAGCCGCCGAAGCGGCTCGGGTAATTGTGCAAGATTTTTCGCCGCGTGTTTACGGACCTCGTCTAGGCTTGGAGACGGACGAACTCGCCGTCCATTTTTCATCACCAGATGAATCAGTTGCTCGCCCAGCTGAGTGTCGGTCTCGACCGAAAGCACGTCGCCGGACATACGTCCATCCGCATCATAGCTGCGCCACACCTGTTTGCGCCCGGGCCAGGTCGCTTTGCCCGCTGAGCGCTTGCGACGACCAATCCCGGCGTATTCCTGGAGTTTGTAGGCACAATCAAGAGCCGGGACGTCGAACGAGGTCGTCAGGCTTGTGCCGATTCCGTAGCCGTCAATCGGAGCCCCGGCCTCCCGGAAATGCGCCAGCTCGGCTTCGTCAATGCCGCCGCTGGCAAAAATGATCACGTCCTTGAGCCCGCCTTCGTCGAGGATTTGCCGCACACTTTTCGCCAGCGCAGCAAGATCGCCGCTGTCAAGCCGGACACCGTGAATCTTTATCCCACGTGCCGCCAGTTTTGGCGCCAGAGCAACGACTTTTCTCGCCGCGGCTTCGGTATCGTAGGTATCGATGAGGAGGACGAGTCCCTCGGGCCGGGATTCGGCAAACGCCTCGAAAGCGGAGACCTCATCGTCGAAAGCCTGAATGAAGGAATGCGCCATCGTGCCGAATATGGGAATCCCGTAGAGCTGGCCGGCGGACATCGTCGCTGTTCCGGCATATCCGACGATGTAGCTGGCCCGCGCCGCCATGAGACCAGCCTCGGCTCCATGGGCTCGCCGGAGGCCGAAGTCGACGAGCTGCTTGCCTGGCGCCAGCAGCACATGGCGGGCCGCCTTGGATGCGATCAGCGTCTGGAAATGGAGAATATTGATCAGCCGGCTTTCGACAAGCTGAGCCTCTGGCAGTGGTGCGACAACTCGGAGGATCGGCTCATTGGGAAAGAACACCGTACCTTCCGGCATGGCGTAGACGTCGCCGGTGAAGCGGAATTTCTCCAGCTGGGAGATGACATCTTCGCTGAAACGCCCGCTCCGGCGCAGCCAGTCGAGGTCTTCCGGAGGAAATCTTAGGTCCTCAAGGAACTCAAGTGCTTGCTCAAGCCCGGCCGCGACAAGAAATCCGCGGGAGGCAGGCAGCTTGCGCACAAAGAACTCGAAGACAGCCGTTTCCGTCTTCCCATGCTCCAGGTAGGCCTGGATCATGTTGAGCTGATAGAGGTCGGTAAGCAGAGGACTTCTTGACAGGTCCATCCAGCTCCCTCTTCCAGAGCACGGCCGAGGCGCCACTCGACGCTGCTGTTAGGCAGGCAACTAGGCCTGATGAATGGAATTCGCGCGGGAGGCTCCCCCCGCGCGCCAGTGGTTCCTTTCAGGCCTTCTTAATCTCTATCTTCTTCTCGGCCTTTACAGCCTCGGGCTTCTTTTGCGCAGTAATCGTCAAAACGCCCTTGTCGAACTTTGCCTCAATCTTGTTTTCGTCGATGGTGTCCGGCAGTGGCAGGGAGCGCTCGAACTTCCCATAGGAACGCTCGGCCAGATAGTAATTCTCTTCTTTCTCCTCGCGCTCGCTCCTCTTTTCTCCCCTGATCGTTAATGTGCCATTGGCCATCGTCACGGTAACGTCGTTCTCATCGACTCCCGGTAGGTCCACCTCGATCATGAACTGCTTTTCGTCCTCGCGGACGTCCACCTCCGGCAGCATCACGGAACGCCCCAGGCCGCGAGAAATGAGGCTTGGCAGCCGGGGCCAACCCTGCTCAAACCGCTCGAACATCCTGTCCATCTCCTCGCGCATGGCGGTGAAGATGTCGCTCGGACGGGTCACTCCAGCTTGCGTTGGCTTGGTGATGTCGGTTCTGGGCATGGTTACTCTCCATAGTCGGTAGGACAGTTCTGAAACGCAGATGAGCAAGGCCGGTTCGCCGAGCTCCCCAGCCCTCACCAGCTTGGCCGCTCACCTTCGGCGTAGGTGGCCCAACCTTGGGCTCTGGCTTGAGCCAAACTGTTCATGTGTAAGTCTGAAAGGCTGCAACTGTAGCCGCCTTGATGGGGATCAAGCTGAGCTTCACCGAAGGAAGTCTAAGAGCGGCGGTGTCCGAGGGTCGAGCTGGAGGCGGCAAAGCGATCGTCGAAATTTCGAGTTGAGCGTTTGACGTTTAACGTTCCGCCGAAGAAGGAGTCTCGCGATGCTGTTATTTGCGCTCAGCGAAAGCCGGCCGTTTGCGGAGCGAGTTGCGACGGAGCTGGGCCTAGCCCTATCCGAGATTGAGGAGCGTGTGTTTCCGGACGGCGAATTCCAAAATCGACCCCTCGTTAGTCCGCGAGGTCGTGACGTTTACGTTATCCAGAGCCTTCATTCAGGTCCGGAGGTCAGCTTCTCCGACAAGCTTGTCCGCCTTCTCGTCCTCCTAGCCACCATGCGGGACAACGGCGCGCGGCGGGTTACAGCAATCATCCCCTACCTTGCCTTTGCCAGGCAGGACCGGCAGGTGCACCCGCGCGATCCCCTCGCTTTGCGGAGCTTGGCTTTGCTCCTCGAGGCCGTCGGCTTAGATGCGGTGGTCACCGTCGACGTGCATAACATTGCAGCCTTTCAGAATGCCTTCCGGTGTCAGGCGCTCAATCTTCAGTCGGGACCTGAGCTCGCCCGCAAAGCGATTGAAATTGGCATCGGCGATCCTGTCGTCATCGTCTCGCCCGATCTCGGAGGTGCGAAGCGTGCGCAGGGGTTTGGGGAAGCACTGAAGAGTCTACGCGGCGGGTCCGTTAGTCTAGCCTACGTGGAAAAGCGGCGGCTCGATGGTGAGCTTGAGGGAACGCAGTTCGCGGGTGATGTGCAGGGGGCCCACGTCCTTATCGTTGACGATATGATCAGCACGGGCTCGACGCTCGTGCGCGCTGCCAGGGCGTGCCGGGAGCGAGGTGCGCGCCGAATTCATGCCTTCGCGACGCACGGGCTCTTTTCCGGCAATGCGGCCGACAAGCTGATGCAAGCGGGTCTGGAAAGGATCGTCGTTTCCAACACGGTCCCGCCGTTCAGGCTCTCGGGAACTCCGGCCGAACAGCTGATCGACATCGTTGATGTGGCGCCGCTATTTGCAATCGCTATTCGGCGATTGCACGAAAATAAGCCATTGAGTGAATAAGTTGAAATTAAGCGTCTGCGCTCGAGGGGTGATACTGGAGGATCAAGCGGCTCTCCGGAATCGGCGTAAAGCTGCTCACGCCATCCGGCAAGCTCTCATGGGCACCGATGACGAGATAACCATCCGGACGCAGCCTCGCTGCCAGCTTACTGAGAACGCGCCGCTGTGATTCCAAATCGAAGTACGTGAACACGAGATTGCGACAGAGGATGAGGTCGAACGGACCCGCCGGCATTGCCGTTCTGATGTCCTGCTTTACGAAAGACACACCGCGCCGGTGCTCATCTTTTACGCATAGAAGGTCGCCTATCAAGTCGAAATGCTTCGCTACAAGCATGTCTGGCATTTCGCGCAGCGTACCTCTTTGATAGCAGCCCACGCGTGCGCGCTGCAAAACAACGTCATCGATGTCGGTTCCAATGACAGTTAAATTTATATCTTTCTCGCGATTAGGAGAAACGAGCGCATTCCAGACGATCTTCAGCGTGTAAACCTCTTCGCCCGAGGCACAGCCGGCCGACCAGCACGTCGCTTCCCGCTCTTCCTTTTCGGCCCGATGTGCGATAGCCGGAAGAACGACGTCCGTTAGGGTTTGAAAGACGCCCTTATCCCGATAAAAGCGCGAAATAGTAATACGGCACATGCTGTCGAGCACAGCCCATTCCTCGGGATCGCCGGCCAGCCGGGCGCGATATTCGTCTAGGCTCTGCAACTCGAGTTGATTTAATCGACGCCCAAGGCGTCTGCAGACTTGCCTGCGGACCTTCCGAAATCCAGCCCAACGCAGGCCGAGCTTTGGCAGAGTCCATTGCAAAAAGGCGATGCATTCCGCGTCTCTCAATGGATCACCTTTTTGGAAGCCAGGGCTGTGTTTCAATAAGAATAATAGCTTGGTGAGGATGGGCGATCCGAACCTTCAGCCGAAGTAGCCGCGTGGTCCAGCGCCTCTGGGCAAACCGGATGCCACTTGAGCCGGAAATGGGGTGCGGAATGCAATCAGTCAGTAGTCTCAGATGTCTAGGATTTCTCGACCGGTAGGACCACGAGCACGGTTACATTGTCCTGATGTGGATCGCTGGCCAGCTCGACGTTTCTCACGAGAGCCTGGGCAATGGCCTCTGGGCCGCTGCTCAGATAAGCGCTGACGATACGGGCGATTTCGTGCGTGTCGAGAGTGTGAATGCCATCGCTCGCAAGCACCACACAATCTCCGACATGCAAGGCGAGCGGTTGCCGGGAAAGATCGACCAGATCCAGCTCCTCACCGGTGACGGCGGAGCGCAGCAGATGACGCCGAGGATCGGTCCGCGCTTCCACTTCGCTCAGCCGCCCCTCTGCTGCAAGCTGGTCGAGCACCGGGGCCAGGGAGTGATCCTCATTGAGGAGGGCGATTTCACCGTTTCGGTACAGATAGAGCGGGCTATCGCCGACACTTACCCACTCAACACCTTCGGGCCCAAATAGCGTCCCGACAAGTGTCGAACCCATGCCCCTCAACGCCGGGTTCTTTGCGACGTGCTCCGCAATGGCGGCGTTGGCGGCATCGAGCGCCGACCTGAGGCGCTCGCGATTGCCGCCTGCTGCTTTCTCGATCGACTCGATGAATGTCTCGCAAACCAGTCGGCTCGCGACAGCACCACCGGCGTGTCCGCCCATCCCGTCAGCCAGCACCGCCACCAGGCGATCAGGGGCATCCGCCCCTTGCGCTGAGGCATCGAGCGACGTCATCGCGGCATCTTCCTGATACCGGCGCGCGCCGCGACTGGCGAAATGGGCTGACTTGAAAAGCAGCATCAATCTGAAATGTCCGGAAGCTCCGACCAGTCGAACTCCGGCCCACAGAACGGCACGAAGACGAGCTGCGTTCGGCCCATCGTGATCACGTCCATGGCCGTCAGCGGTACGGCGCTGGTCGGCCGCTTTTCGTTGACGGAAACCACATTGGTCTTAGCAAGATTGGGCACGAACAGGAAAGTGCGATCTGTCGAATCGTAGCGGATGTAAGCCTGCTCCTCTGACGAAATCGCCTCGTCGCCAAAATCGATCGGAATGCGCTGCGTCGGCGAGCGACCGATCGTGTTGTTGCCCTCGAAAATGGGTCGGTATGCACCGAGGCCTGGCCCGCCGACGACGACCAGCCAGCCAACCACTGGATCCTGGTAAAATGTCCCCCGCTTCACCGGCTGCCGGCCCCGGACGAGCTGGGTGCGTGCGGGAGCATCCGGGCGCGGCGCCGGCCGCTCGGGCCTTACGACACGCGTGGTGGGCGGGGCATCGAACTCGACATGTCTGTCGACCGGCGGAATGTTGGGCGTGCCCCCGCGCGCTGCACGTGCCGCCTCGGCCGCGCTGGGTAACGGCGAGACGTTGCGCAAGAGAAGAGTTGTCTCGGGCTGCGAATCCGGCGGCGCTGTGGGATCCAAGTCTGCGGAGGATTCCATTTTATGCACCGGCCGTAGCGGCGGTGGGCCTGAGTGACCTACGCCGTCCTCCTTCCCGGCAGCGTTCAGAGCATCGCGCAGGGAGCCAAGCAGACTTCCAGGCGCGCGGTTCGACAGATCGCGATCATGCTCGTCAGACATTCTCCACTCCCATTCCCATCTGCTTCCTTTGGCGAATGACTTACGGCGCAGCGGTCAATTTGCTGCCCCGATCCGCAGCTGCACGCGCCCAAGTTCCAGCCGATCACCTGGTTTCAACAGGGCCTGCGCGACTCGCTCGTCGTTGACCTTAAGTCCGTTCCCCTCCGGACCGCTGAGATCGGCGATCATGAGCCCTTCTTCCGGCGACGGATAGATCACCGCGTGATACCGGTGGATGGTCGCGTCCTCAATGCACAGGTCATTGTCATCCTGTCGGCCGATTCGCATCAGCCGGTGGTCGAGCCGGCGGCGCGAATCGGGCACGCCAACGATCTCGATCCACAGCGTCTGAGGCGCCGGTGGTATGAGTGCCGGCATCGGCCGAGATTCGATGCTAGGCCTACGGCGCAGGAGAAGCCCCATCGGCGCGAGGACCGGCAACACCAGGAGAGCGAGAAGTCCCAGCATGACAGCCGGGTTCTTCCGATAACCCTCGCTGGCCCACGCGGTGACCTGCGAGACGAAACCGACCAGCACTCCTGCTGCGTCGAAGCTGGCGACATTTGACCAAGCCACAATTCAAGCTTCCGATTGGGTGCCGCCTGCAGAAAAGCACACGCTACGCGAAATAACAGGCGCGACTGACGCAGTACACAGATTAAGTTAAGACCGTGGTCAGCAGAAGTTGGTGGCGCAAGAGGGCAGAACCATGACGAGTGTGAATACTGTGGAGCGAGTACGGTGATGCCGATTCATTTATCCCCGTCTTCAGCCGTCCCTGAGAATCGGGTCATATTCATGACACCTTGTCCGGGCACGACCTGACCGGATTGCTTTGCAGGGGGGGTGGCGTGGCGGGTCGTTGTGAGGCATCCAACGACTGCCCGGGCGCAAGCGAGACGCATGACTCACGTTCTGGCGCTTCCCGCCGGTACAGAGCTTGTCGGGGATTATCGTATTGAGCGAGTCCTCGGCGCAGGTGGATTCGGCATCACCTATCTTGCGAAAGAGCTTGCGCTAGCGCGCGACGTTACCATCAAGGAATACTTTCCTGGAGATTTTGCGGCACGTAACGGCAGTCACGAGGCTGTCCCGCGCTCACAGGAATCAGCCGGTGATTATCAGTGGGGGCTGGAGCGCTTCATCGCCGAGGCGCAAACGCTGGCCAAGTTCGACCACCGCAACATCGTCCGTGTCTACCGCTATTTCCGGGCCAACAACACCGGCTACATGGTCCTGCAATTCGAGGAGGGCCAAAGCCTCAAAACGTGGCTGCAGAGCCTTGGCCGCGCGCCACGGCAGTTCGAGCTCGACCGTCTTGTGGCTCCACTTCTGGACGCCCTGGCGCTGATCCACGGGGAGAACTACCTGCATCGCGATATAGCCCCCGACAACATCATCATTCGCCGCGATGGATCTCCTGTCCTTATCGATTTCGGCTCGGCTCGGGGCGACATTGCACGTCAATCGCGCACGGTAAGCGCGCTGGTCAAACCCGGGTACAGCCCCTATGAGCAATACGCTGAAACCGGCAGCCAGCAGGGTCCGTGGACAGACATTTATGCATTGGGGGCGACTCTCTATCACGCCATCAGCGGTAAGCGACCTCCCGATGCGCCTTCGCGAATCGTCAAGGACGATCTTTTGCCGGCGCGGGAGGTGGCGCTAAGCGCTTATCGGAGCAGCTTTCTCGCTTCGATCGATAATGCGCTCGCTCTCGACATCAAGAAGCGACCGCAGTCGATTGCCGAGTGGCGGGGACAGCTGCTGGCGCCCGAGCCGCGCAAGCCGAGCTGGCTGCAGCGGACGATCAGGCATTCAGCAAAGAAGGGAGCCGAAGAAGCCGACAAAGAAGTGCCCGCCGCGACGGAATCTGTTGACGCCATTGTTCCTCCGCCGCCGGACGCGCCCGGCGCCAAGGGGCGGCTCCTCGATCACATCGAGCGGTTGAGGCAAAAGGCTGCTGCCAAGAAAGCTGAACCCGCTTTGCCGCAGCCTGAACCGGCGCCGTCCGCTCCGGTGAAGGAGCCACAGGCAAAGCCCAAAGCGAATGCGCTCGTCGCTCTGCCTCGGGCAATCGGCAAGGTTCGGGCCGCCCAAGGCTTGCATTGGCGGTGGCCGAAGCGCGCCAAGAGAGCGTCCCGGCCATGGCGTATATGGCCAACCTTTCAACCTCGATGGCGGCCATTGGTATTGAAATTGATGATCGGCGCTGCAGTTGCAGCGTTTGCCGTCGGACTGCAGGACGAGTTGACCGGGTTACCTCGTGAGGCAGGCACCCAGACCGGTGCAGTTCAGAGCATCGAGCTTCCTCGTCTTATCTCTGGGCACACTGGCGGAACGCGAGCGGTGGCTTTCACGGAGGATGGCCGCCGGCTTGTCACGGCAGGTGCCGACGGGACCTTGAAGGTCTGGGAAACTGCGAACGGCGTCGAGGTTCGGACTATCCCTCTCGGCGACAGCACCATAACTGCACTCGCAGTCTCGAGCGGGCGTGCGCTCACGGGACATGATGACGGAACTCTCCAGCTTTGGGACTTCGTCAGTGGCCAAAAGTTGGGGCAGTTCAGCCGCAACCAGGCGAGCGTTTGGTCCGTGGCCTTCATGGGTGAGCCGGACCGCTTTCTCGCCTCTGGCCACGATTGGATCATCTCCGTTTGGGACGCGCGCGCTGCCCGTGCCCCGATCATCACGATCGAGGCACACGAAAGTGCCGTGCAATCCGTCGCCTATTCGCCCATTGGGGTTCTTGCCTCCGGTGGCGCGGATCGACTGGTGAAGCTTTGGGACGCGACGTCTGGCGAGCTGGTTCGGAGCTATCGAGGCCATCGGGATTTCGTCAGCGCTGTCGCTTTCTCGCCCGACGGCAAATACCTCGCTTCGGGGAGCCATGACGGCCAAGTTCGGATCTGGCTGACGAGCACGCGCCGGCTCTATCGCACTCTGGCCCACAGCGCGGGTGAAATTCGATCTCTGTCCTTCTCACCGACTGGCGACCTGCTCGCGGCGGCGAGCGAGGATGGGAGAGTCCGCATCTGGAATTATCGGCGGGGGCGGCTCTTGCGCAGCCTGGGTGAAGGGGCGGCAGGTTTCCGGTCCGTCGCCTTTGCTCCCGATGGACGCTGGATTGCAGCTGCCAGCGACGCGGGTGCCGTCCGGCTGTGGAATACGGCGCCGCTCCTGGAGCGTTGAGCAGCAAGTGTCAGTATAGCCATCGATGGCGGCCGGTCTCCAGAATGCGGCGGCATTGCCCGAGGGTGCACTGCGCCTGCAAGTCGAGTAGCCGGCGCAACGCATAGTGCGGGTCAGGGCTGCGCTTGTGAGCATAGGGGGTGGGATGATCCGCTGGCGACGGAAAACCGACGGCTTCGAATGGCATAAGCATGTTCGCACGACCATCCGGATCAGGCGCGAGCATCGCCGTCAGCGTATCGAGGAAGCTCGGCTCCTTGCTCTGGAGGGAATGAAAGAGGCAGGCCGAGCCGGTGTTGCAGTTGGCAGCTCCTGGCTCAGCTTCGTCGATCGGCTGGTGAGGTCTGCCGCATACAGCCTGCAGTCCGGCGTTCGCCGCCTCATCGATGGATTGCCTGCGGTTTGGGAGCGAGTCCAATTCTACACGTCGAGGGGCTTAGCGGCTGCGTGGAGAGTCATTCGCCGCTCAGCCGAGGTGGGTGCCTACGCCCTGCTTCGGATATCGCGAGCAGCCGTCCAAACCGCCGGTCGCGGACTGTCGGCATCTGGCGCAATGCTGGGCACGTCTCTCCTAAGGGCATGCGGTCCCATCCAGAGCCGGGGCGTGCAGCCGCTGCTGGTGCTCGTGGGCGTGATTGCGACCGTGGCTGCGTTGGTGCGGCTCGTCTCAGCTGGCTTTTCGGCTGATGCTGTTCTCACACTGGTGATTGGCCTAGCCTCGCTGCTGGCAGCGGCGCTGCCGAGATTGCTCGGCGTGGAGATCGCTCGTGATGATCACTGGAACGCCCCTGCACAGCCGGCATTGCAAAGGGGAAGGCCGGCAATATCTTGGCCCTCTATTCCGATGCCGAGTGCACGGATGATGGGGGGTGCAGCGGCAATTGTCCTTGCCGTGATGGCTGTGGTGGGCGGTGGATGGATGATCTGGCAGGGAGCGAACCAACTGGTGACCGCCACCGCCTCGACGAGTCTCTTCAGCCGAACCGTAACCGGCCGGGCAGAGGCCGTCTCGGGCGACATACTGCGCATCAACGGCACCGAAGTCCGGCTCGAAGGGATCGAGGCCCCAGATCCGCAACAGCGCTGCTCAATTCCTGGCAATCGTCGTTGGCGTTGCGGTGTGGCTGCGCGAACGGCGCTCGGGCAGAGCGTGCGAGGACAGACCGTGACGTGCCGGATCTCCGGCAGTGATGACACCGGGCGCGATTTGGGCACGTGCCTAGTGGGAGATCAGGACCTCGCGCAAGGGCTCGTTCGCGCGGGCCTGGCCTTCGCCGAAACCGGGTTGTTCACCAAGTATGACTCGGATGAGGAGAAGGCCCGTGAGGAGAAAGTAGGGGTCTGGCGTGGCAAGGTCGAGCGGCCCTCTGAGTACCGCGCGCGGATCGAACGGGAAATGGCGGCTGCCTGGGAAGCTGCGAAGCGCCGGGCGCCGGGTGGCTGTCCCATCAAAGGCCGCATCGTCTCTGGCCGCAAATATTACGTGCTCCCCGGCACAGTCGATTATCAGCGCGTGCGCATCCGAACCCGTCGCGGAGAGCGGTGGTTCTGCAGCGAGGAGGAAGCACTGGCCGCCGGCTGGAAACGTTCTCCCAGGTCATAACACGCGAAGTTAACCACCAGGAGACAAACGGGTTTTCCCGATTGGGCGGAGCGAAACCGTCATTGCATTGGCGCGTTGTCGTGGTATCGCATTGCGCGGAGGCAGCGATGACGGATGCAACCACGCCTACCCGGGTTCGACCGGTAAACGAGGAACTCGTTCGCAGGATCGCCGAGCGGAAAACAGAATTCTTCTGGATCGGGGTCGCCATGGCCGTGATCGGGGCGCTGGCGATTTTCTTCCCAGTGATCGCCACGCTAACCGTCGAAATCATGATCGGCTGGCTCCTCCTGCTCTTCGGTTTGGTTACGTTTTTCAGCTCTTTTCGCATGGAGGGGACAGGGCCGTTTTTCGGAACGCTGCTTCTTTCTCTCCTCGAAATGGGACTCGGCGTTTATCTCCTCACGCATCCTGCTGTTGGCATCGTGACGCTCACGCTGCTGCTAGCGGCGATATTTCTTGTTGAAGGCGCCGTTCAGATCAGCTTCGCGTTCGAGATGAGTAGAGAGCAAAGCTGGATTTGGATGCTGCTCTCAGGCCTCGTCAGCATCGCTGTGGGCCTCATCATTGCGGGCGGCTTGCCCGGAATATCTCTCGTCGCGTTGGGATTGGTGGTCGGTATCAATTTTCTAAGCACAGGAATCGCGTTCATCCTGCTTTCGCAATCCGTTCCCGAGGGGACAGCTCGGGAAGGCTCGATTGCAGGCTCGACCTCAACCAAGAGCTAGACTAGGAGATCAGCCCAGCTCCTTGGCTCGTTCGCGCAGAACGAACTTTTGGATTTTGCCAGTCGAAGTCTTGGGCAGTGGCCCGAATACGACCGTTTTCGGCACCTTGAAACCGGCGAGATTAGCACGGCAGTAAGCAATAATGTCCTCTGCGGTAATCGGCTCCGCATCGGGCTTCAGGGTGACGAAGGCACAAGGAGTCTCGCCCCAGTGTGGGTCCGGTTTCGCGACGACCGCCGCCTCCATGATCTGCGGATGGCGATAGAGCACTTCCTCCAGTTCCAGCGATGAAATGTTCTCGCCTCCGGAAATGATGATGTCCTTCGAGCGGTCCTTCACCTCGATGTAGCCGTCCGGATGCCACACAGCGAGGTCGCCGGAGTGGTAAAGGCCGCCGGCGAAAGCTTCCTCCGTCGCTGCCGGGTTTTTGAGATACCCCTTCATCAGCGTATTGCCGCGAAGCATGATCTCGCCGATCGTCTGAGCGTCGCGAGCAACGGACTGCAGCGTTTCGGGCGCCGCAATGGTCATTTCCTCGATCAGCACGTGAGGAACGCCCTGCCGCGCCATGTTGGCAAAGCGCTGCTCCTCGGGGCCACTATCCCACTCCTGCAGGTGCACGCACGTGGTCGACGGACCGTAGCTCTCGGTGGTGCCATAGGCGTGCAGCACCTCGAACCCCATGGCCTCCATGTTGCGGATGACGGCCGAAGGCGGAGCGGCGCCGCCGGTCATCACCTTTGGCCGCGTCGGCAATGGACGTTTGGCCTCGGCCGGCGCGTGAATGAGCGTATTCAGCACGATCGGCGCACCGCACATGTGCGTGACGCCATGTTCGGCAATGAGGTCGAAGATGCGCTTCGGCTCGACCTTTCTCAGGCAAATGTGCATTCCGGCCGTGGCGGTGACAGCCCACGTATAGGTCCACCCCGAACAGTGGAACATGGGCAAGGTCCAGAGATAGCGGGTGTTGTGGTCGAGCTTGAACGTTAGCGCATTCGCCAGGGCATTGAGGTAAGCGCCACGATGGCTGTAGACGGCGCCTTTCGGATTGCCGGTGGTGCCAGAGGTATAGAGCAGGCAAATTGAGTCCCACTCGTCCTCCGGCCCAGGATAAGCGAAATCGAGATCGCCAGTCGCCAGGAACTCCTCGTATTCGATCGTGCCCAAGCTCGGTGCTTCCGGCGCCTCGTCGTCGGCGATGCCGACAACGAGCGGGTTCGTATTCAGTTTTTCCAGCGCAGGCTGCACGCTGTTTGCGAACTCACAATCGGCCAGAAGCACCTTTGCCTCGCCGTGCTCCATGCAAAAAGCGATCGTCGCCGGATCGAGCCGGATGTTGATGGGGTTCAGCACGGCGCCGATCATCGGCACGGCGTAATGGGCTTCCAGCAGGGCCGGTGTGTTGGGGGCCAAGATGGCCACCGTGTCCCCGCGTTTTACGCCAGCTTTGGTCAAGGCATGAGCAAGTCGGCGAGACCGCGCGGAGAACTCTGCGTAGGTGAATTGGCGCGCGCCGTGGATGACGGCTGTTCGGTTTGCAAAAAATGTCGCCGCTCGGCTAAGAAAGCTGATGGGTGTCAGTGGAACGAAGTTGGCTGAACGCTTCCTGAGCTCGGGCCGCTCCTCGATCATTGCCGTTTCCTCCCGCTTCGCTTTCGGCGTGTTCGATCGCCGTTTCGTATTTATTCAGTCTGCCAGTTCGCCCGGACTTAGACGGGATTTCAAGAACCGCGGATTCCGGACGCGGAGCTCCTCAACGAGAATGGCCCGCAGCCGCTCGTGCAGGTCGGGCTTGTTGGTCGTGTTGACCTTTCCGGAGCGAATATCCAGCGCAAGCTGTTTCATATCTCCGTCGCCGTCAGGATAGATCTCGTCGAGCAGCCGCCAACGGGCCGTCTCGTCATCAGCAAGAATTTCGCGCCGCGCGATCTCCAGCGCATTGGCGATCATCGCAGCCGTGTAGCGATGTTCTGGCGGAAGGGTTGGATATAGCTCCGCGCGCAAGGTATCGATGGCCAACTCAATTAAGGTCTCAGCTGCGATGCGCTTCACCGCCATCGTGGATCTCCTGACGCAGCAAGGGCGGCAATACCGTCCAGGGCATCGAGCTCCATCTCAGGCGGCATCAGCCCGGTCAAAGCCAGTTCGATAGAGTTCTCGCCTCCTTTGCGGTAGCGGTCTCCTTGCAGGACGGCGACAGTCGCCCATTTCGCGGTGGCCATGATTTCCCAATATGGGATCACCGTCTCATCGATCGGAAGTGCCGCCGCGCTCCGGTAGCCTCGATAGAACGCCTCCCGGCTGCCAATTCCACCCGTCTCCAGCGCATCGTTTCCGAAGCGCCAGCAGCGGGCCATGATCCAGCCGATGTCCTCGTGCCGGTCGCCCCAATGGGCGAACTCCCAATCGAGCACGGCGGCTAGCTTGCCCTCGTTCACGATGTAGTTGCCCGTACGATAATCTCCGTGGACGAGTGTGATGGGGCCCGGCTCGGGCGCGTGGGCATCCAGCCAGGCCAGCACATATTCGAGCGCCGGGCGGGGTTCGGCAGCGCTGGTCAGCGCATTTCGGAGTCGTGCCACCTCATTACGTGCTGGTGACAGCATTGGAATGGGCAAGAAGTTGAGATCATCCCGCGGCGGCGTAATGGAGTGAATTTTGGCCAGCTCCGCCCCGAGGCGTTCGGCCAGGCTTTCACCGTAGTCCTTGAGGGCTGGATCGCGCACAATGCGCCGCGCCTGAGCAACGCCCGGGACGAAAGCTTGAATGAGAAAAGGTGCTCCAATGATCTCTGGATCGGAGCAGCGCGCGATCGGCTCGGCCACGGCGATCCCGGCCGCATACGCCGCCTTCAACACGCCGAACTCAGCGGTGCGGTCCAGGCTTAGCGAAAGCCGGGCAACGGCATCAGTACGCAGAACCCAAGCGTGACGCCCTTCGCGCGGTCCGCCTTCGACATCGACGACGAGCCGCCAGTTCTCCTGCACTGCTCCGCCCGTGAGCAGCGTTGCCTCGGCGAAGGTGACCTGACGGGCGCCCGCTGCTCCGGCAAGCCAGTCGGCCAGAGAACCGAGATTATCCGGATCAAGTGTGCGCGAACGGATGACGACCTGCATGCGCCGACTACATCTGTGCAAGGGTGCTACATGGCAAGGAGGGAGCCACCATCGACGACAAGAACGCTGCCAGTCATATAGGAGCCCGCATCGGAGGCGAGGAGCAGGAGTGGGCCGTCAAGCTCATGAAGTTCAGCCGCCCGGCCGAAGGGCACGCGGCCGAGGAGCTTCTTGCCGGCATCGCTGGCCAGAAAGGCGTCGTTCAACTCCGTAACCACATACCCCGGAGCGAGCGCATTGACCCTGATGCGATCTCGCGACAGCTCAAGCGCCATCGCCTTGGTGAGTTGAATGACGGCGGCTTTCGAGGCCGCATATGGAGCCACCGCTTTCAGCACGCCGAGGCCGAGCACCGAGGAGACATTCACGATCGAGCCGCCTCCACCGGCCTTGATCATCCGGCGCGCCGCCTCCTGACCAACTCGGAATACTCCGTCCAAGTTGACGTCCATGACCCGGCGCCAATCATCCTCGGTCAGTTGAGTGAAAAAGGTATTCGATGGGACGCCGGCATTGTTGATGAGAATTTTGACAGGGCCAAATGCTGTTTCGGCAGCGTCAAATGCCTCTTTGATTCTTTCTGGTTTCGTTACGTCCAGGGGAACAGCTATTGCATCGCCCCCATTGGTCCGAATTTCCTCTACCAGCGTCTCGAGGCGATCAAGGCGCCGCGCGGCGGCCACGACGCGCGCTCCGGCGCGGGCGAGCACGTGAGCGAAGTGTCGACCGAGACCAGAAGAGGCGCCGGTCACTAGCGCCGTCTTTCCTTTGAGGGAAAAGGCTTCGAGTGCCATGCCGCCGCTTGCTCCGTCGACTCGCCACTGGTGCCGGGCTGAATCTCGATGCTCTCATCGCCCGGGGAAATAACGATACACGAGGGATGTGCCGCCACAAGGCTCAGCCAGAGCAGATTTTGCAGCCCGGCGGCGCGCTCCATCTTTGGCCGTTCCCGTTTACGAGACGCGGTGTATCAGATAGAACACCACATCACCGCTATGCCGCCAATCATTCGGGGAAAGACAGTGTCGAAAATTCCGCACTTTCTCGTGCACAGTCCGAAGGACAACGTCGGTGTGGTCGTCGTCGAAGGTCTCAAGGCCGGCACAAACATGCTCGGTGTCATCACCGAGAATGATACGACGACTGAGCTTGTTGCCCAGCACGACATTCCGATCGGTCACAAGGTTGCATTGAAGGAGCTGAAGGCGGGCGACACCGTCATCAAGTACGGCGAGGACATCGGCCGGATGGTCGCCGACGTAAAGCCCGGCGAGCACGTTCACGTTCACAATCTCAAGACGAAGCGCTGGTAAGCCCCCGAGAGGAACTGCATCATGACGGAAAAAAGAAACGGCGGGTCAAATCTTACATTCTGGGGCTGGCGTCGCGAGAACGGCCGGGTCGGCGTACGCAATCACGTCGTCATTCTGCCGCTGGACGATCTCTCCAACGCTGCATGCGAGGCGGTGGCCAACAACATCAAGGGCACGCTGGCGCTGCCGCACGCCTACGGCCGCCTGCAGTTTGGAGCCGACCTTGAGCTCCACTTCCGCACACTGATCGGCATCGGGAGCAATCCGAACGTTGCTGCCGTTGTGGTCATCGGCATCGAGGAAGGCTGGACCAACAAGGTCGTCGAGGGCATCGCCAAGACTGGCAAGCCAGTCGTGGGGTTCGGCATCGAGCTGCACGGCGACATCAACACCATCATGCGCGCCTCCTATGAGGCGAAGAAGTTGGTGCAGTGGGCGTCCGAGCTGAAGAGAGAGGAGTGCCCGATCTCCGACCTGTGGGTCTCGACCAAGTGCGGCGAGAGCGACACGACGACGGGCCTTGGCTCCTGTCCGACCGTCGGCAACATGTACGACAAGCTGATCCCGCAGGGCATTTACGGGGTCTTTGGCGAAACGTCGGAGATCACAGGGGCCGAGCACATCTGCAAAGCTCGCGCTGCCACGCCTGAAATCGGCGAGAAATTCTACCGTGTCTGGAAGGCCTACCAGGAGGAGGTCATCGAGGCGCACAAGACCGACGACCTGTCGGAGAGCCAGCCGACCAAGGGCAATATCGCTGGTGGGCTGACCACCATCGAGGAGAAGGCGCTCGGGAACCTGGAGAAGATCGGTCGGACCTGCCGCTACATCGACGTGCTCGAGCCTGCCGAGGCGCCGTCGAAGGGGCCTGGCCTTTATTACATGGACACGTCATCGGCCGCGGCCGAGTGCGTGACATTGATGGCTGCAGCAGGTTACACGGTACACACATTCCCGACGGGTCAGGGTAACGTCATTGGCAACCCGATCCTGCCGGTCATCAAGATCTCCGCGAACCCGCGGACCGTGCGGACGATGAGCGAGCACATCGACCTTGATGTGTCCGGCATCCTGCGCCGTGAGCAGACGATCGACCAGGCTGGCGACGCATTGATTGACATGATCATCCGCACAGCCAACGGGCGCATCACCTCGGCCGAGGCCCTGGGCCATCGCGAGTTCGTGATGACGAAGCTTTATCGGAGCGCGTGATCCGAGCTGGACTTCGGGGCCTTCCAGGCACCGGAACCGTTAGGGCTCGCGCGGCAGCGCGACCAAGGGCATCCCGGGCCTCGTGCCCGGGATCCGCATTTTCTCCGATGCACCACCCCGCCTGGAGCTGGACGACTCATGGCCGACATCGTCGTCACGGAATTCATCGATCTCGGGCCGATCGAGCTTTTGAAGCAGAAGTATTCGGTCCATCTCGACTCAGAGCTTTGGAACAAGCGGGCCGAGCTGGAGGCGTTCGTTGGCGACGCGGTTGGCTTGATCGTTCGCAACCGCACGCGCGTCGATGCGGCGCTCCTGGAGAAGGCGCCAAAGCTCAAAGTGATCGGCCGTCTTGGTGTCGGTCTCGACAACATCGACATGGAGGCCTGCAAGGCGCGCGGCATTGTCGTCTGCCCGGCCGTCGGTGCCAATGCGGTCGCCGTTGCCGAGCACGTCATTGCAACGACACTCATCTTGATGCGTGGGGCCGCTTATCTCAGCACATCCCGCGTTGCTACCGGGGAATGGCCGCGAGAGGAATTGAGCCGGGGGCATGAAGCGGCGGGCCGGCGCTTCGGCATCATCGGCTACGGCTCGATCGGGCAGCACGTCGGCGCAAGGGCGCGGGCGCTCGGGATGCTCGTCGTCGCCCATGACAATTACCTGCCCGCTGACAGTGCGGCCTGGGCAACTGCCGAGCGGGCTAGCTTGGACGAGTTGCTGAGCACCTGCGACGTGATCACGCTGCATTGTCCGCTCACGCCGGAGACGCGCGGCCTGATCGGCGCTCGCGAGCTTGCCCGCATGAAGAAGGGCGCGATCCTGATCAACACAGCCCGCGGCGGCATCGTGGACGAGCAGGCCTTGGCCGATGCCCTTCGCTCGGGTCATCTCGGCGGCGCGGCTATCGACGTGTTCACGACGGAGCCGATTGATGAGAGCACGGCTGCGATCTTCCGCGATGTGCCGAACCTGATCCTGACACCGCATATCGCAGGCGTGACGATCGAGAGCAACGCACGGATTAGCACCGTGACGGTGGACAATGTCTTGCGTGAGCTGAAGGCGGCGGGGCTATGAGCGGAACGGTTACACTCACCCAGGCAGAGCTGGAGCAGATCATCACCGCGGCTTTCGTTGCCTCGAACACCAGCGAGGCGAATGCCCGCTCCGTGGCCGCCGCACTCACGCAGGCGGAAGTCGACGGCCAGAAAGGTCATGGCTTGAGCCGCGTCCCAAGCTACGCGGCGCAGGCGAAATCCGGAAAGGTCGATGGGTTTGCGGTGCCCGAGGTGCGCCAGACCCGCCCCGGCAGCCTGATCGTCGACGCCAAGCACGGCTTCGCCTATCCGGCACTTGATGCGGCCATTGCCCGACTGCCGGAGCTGGCACGCAGCTGTGGCGTTTCGGCGGCTGGCATCACGCGCTCGCATCATTTTGGCGTCGCCGGTCGCACTGTCGAGCGGCTGGCGGAGCAGGGCATGGTCGCGCTTGTATTTGGCAACACTCCGCAAGCCATGGCTGCTTGGGGTGGTCGTCGTCCCATCTTCGGCACCAATCCGATCGCGTTTGCAGCGCCGCAACGAGGCAGGCCACCGGTCGTCGTAGACCTTGCGCTGAGCCAGGTCGCGCGCGGCAAGATCATGGTGGCCGCGCAAAAGGGCGAACCTATTCCGTCCGGCTGGGCGCTCGACGAGCACGGCGAGCCGACGACGGACGCCAAGGCTGCGCTGAAGGGCACGCTCGTGCCTCTCGGCGGCGCCAAGGGCGCGGCCCTCGCCTTCATGGTCGAGGTCCTCTCCGTCGTGCTCACGGGAGCCAATTTCGCGTTCGAAGCGACGTCCTTCTTCGACGATAGAGGACCGCCTCCGGGCGTAGGTCAGCTGCTGCTGGCCATCGATCCGGCCGCCTTCGCCGGCTCCGATGTGTTTCTCGACCGCTTCGCCGTTCTCGCCGCCGCGATCGAGCAAGACCCCGGCGCCCGCCTCCCCGGCACGCGCCGCCTAGCTCTTAGGGAAGCAGCGGCCCGTGACGGCGTGACGGTTGATGCGAGGCTGCTCGATGAGGTGCGCCAGCTGGGAGCGAGTTGAAAACTCCCCCTCCGCAGGTCGAGAGCAAACTTTCTCACTCGAGCGCCACGATCTTCCCCGGATTCATGATGTTCAGCGGATCGAGGGCGCGCTTGATCTGCCGCATCACCTCGAGGCCGGCGCCGAGCTCCGATTGAAGGTACTTCATCTTGCCCTGGCCGACACCGTGCTCGCCGGTGCAGGTGCCATCCATGGCAATGGCGCGCTCAGCGAGACGCTGCAGGAAGGCTTCGACCTTGGGGCGGTCAGCCGGTTCGAACGCCGGGGAGGTATGGAAGTTGCCGTCACCGACATGACCCACGATCGGCGCAACCAGGCCGCTTTCCTTGATGTCTTTCTGCGTCTCCAGCACACACTCGGCCAATCGGGAAATCGGCACGCAAACGTCGGTTGCCAACACCTCCCGTCCCGCCCACGTCGTTTTCACGGCCCAGTAGGCGTCGTGGCGGGCTTTCCATAACCGGCGCCGGTCCTCCTCCTTCTCAGCCCAGTCGAAGCGGATGGCGCCTTCCGACAGAGCAATTTCCTTGAACTGCTCCACCTGGTCGCGCGCTGACACTTCTGTTCCGTGGAATTCGAGGAACAGGGTCGGACTTTCCTCGAAGTTGGTCTTGGAATGCATGTTGACCGCGAAGATCTGCGCCTCATCCAGCAGCTCCATGCGGGCAATTCCGAGCCCAAGCTGAATCGACTGAATGACCGCATTGCAGGCGCCTTCGAGCGTCTTGAATGGGCAAACGGCGGCCAAAATCGCTTCGGGAATGCCATAGAGCCGAATGGTCAGCTCGGTGATGATGCCGAGCGTGCCCTCCGCTCCGATCAACAGGCGTGTGAGGTCGTAGCCCGCGGCGGATTTCCGTGCCCGTCGTGCCGTGCGCACGACCGAGCCATCAGGCATGACCGCCGTGAGGTTCAAGACGTTTTCGCGCATGGTGCCATAGCGCACGGCGTTGGTGCCCGAGGCGCGCGTCGATGCCATGCCGCCGAGAGTGGCTTCCTCGGCTCCAGGATCTATCGGAAAGAACAGACCCATGTCGCGGAGGTAATCATTGATCTGCTTCCGGGACACGCCCGCTTGGACGACGCAATCGAGATCCCGCTCGTTCACTTGGAGGACGCGGTTCATGCGGGACATGTCGACGGAGATGCCACCAAATGGCGCGTTGACGTGCCCTTCCAGCGACGTTCCCGCCCCGAACGGGATCAGCGGCACGCGATGGCTCGCTGCAACCTTGACGATCTCCTGCACTTCTTCCGTCGATTCGGGCCAGACCACAGCGTCAGGCGGCTGGTTCGGCACCCAGGTGAGCGTGTGGCCGTGCTGGCGGCGGATGGCTTCCCCAGTCTGCAATCGTTCACCGAACCTCTGCCGGAGCACTGCGACGGCGGTTTCGATATCACCGTGCTGATGCTCCGAGATTCCTGTCGTAGCCATCCTCGACCGACCCTTCGTATGTCACAGCGCACCTGTTCGCGGCAGCATGCTAGTGGGGCAGAACCGTCCGTGTAAATGTCCCAGTGCCGCACCGACGAGTGTGCTCGCCTTTGCACCGGTAGCCTTTGTGGTCGAGGGCCGTGTTGCGGTAGTGCGGCATTCTGGCAGGGTCCTGAGGCTGAGGCGGCTGCGTTTTGCGCATAGCCCCCGATCGGGTTCTCGTCGGTGGTGTTGGTAGCAATCCAATGAGCTGAGGTGAGAAGATGAAGCGTATCGGAATAAGCGTGCTGTCGGCCTCGTTGATCGTCATCGGCAGCACAGCTTTGGCGCAGCAGCAGCCATCGCCCGCTCCCGGAGGTCAATCCGCTCAGCAACAGGGCGAAATCACAGCCGACCAGGCGGTCGAGATCGCGCGCAAGCAGGGGCTGGTGAACGTGAAAGAGATCGAGCGCGACGACCGTAGATGGGAAGTTGAAGGCACCGATGAGAACGGGCGTGAGATCGAGGTCGAGGTGGATCTCCGCACCGGAGAAGTCATCGACGTCGAGCGCGGTTGAACCACTCCACCTGGCAAGCCTGATGCGCGGTACGCGGCCCCGCCCCCGCGCAAGACAGCGCACCTGCTTTCTTTAACAGCATTTCCGGCCGGGCCATTGTTTTCGGCTTCACCTTCGGCTGACATAAGGGCGATAGGTTCGACCTCCATTCCACAGGAGCAGGGAAATGAAGACGCGCGCCGCCGTCGCTTTCGAAAAGGCCAAGCCGCTCGAGATCGTCGAGCTCGATCTTGAAGGTCCCAAGGAGGGAGAGGTCCTTGTCGAGATCAAGGCGACTGGCATCTGCCATACCGACGATTTCACATTGTCGGGGGCCGATCCGGAGGGTCTCTTTCCGGCTGTCCTTGGCCACGAGGGGGCCGGCGTCGTCGTCGATGTCGGTCCGGGGGTGACGAGCGTCAAGAAAGGCGATCACGTCATTCCGCTTTACACGCCCGAATGCCGGAATTGCCCATCGTGCCTCTCGCGCAAGACGAACCTGTGCACGGCCATCCGGGCCACGCAGGGGCAGGGGGTTATGCCTGACGGCACCAGCCGCTTCTCCTTCGAGGGGAAGATGGTGCACCACTACATGGGCACGTCGACGTTCTCGAACTACACGGTGCTGCCTGAGATCGCGGTGGCAAAAATCCGCGAGGACGCTCCGTTCGACAAAGTCTGCTACATCGGCTGCGGCGTCACGACCGGCATTGGTGCCGTGATCAACACGGCCAAGGTCGAGCCCGGTGCAACGGCCATTGTCTTCGGGCTCGGCGGAATCGGGCTCAACGTCATCCAAGGCCTGCGCCTTGTCGGGGCCGACATGATTATCGGCGTCGACATCAACAACGAGAAGAAGGCCTGGGGTGAGCGGTTCGGCATGACCCACTTCGTGAACCCCAACGAAATTGGCGAGGATCTTGTCCCCTATCTCGTCAACATGACGAAGCGCGGCGCGGACCAGATCGGCGGTGCGGACTACACGTTCGACTGCACGGGCAACGTGAATGTCATGCGCGCGGCGCTGGAGAGTGCTCACCGCGGCTGGGGTCAGTCGATCATCATCGGCGTAGCAGGCGCAGGGGAGGAAATACGGACTCGGCCATTCCAGCTTGTCACGGGCCGCGTCTGGAAGGGCACCGCATTCGGCGGCGCCAGGGGCCGCACGGACGTACCGAAGATCGTCGACTGGTACATGGAAGGCAAAATCGAGATCGACCCGATGATCACGCATACGCTCCCGCTCGAGCGCATCAACGAGGGTTTCGACCTGATGCACGCTGGCAAGAGCATTCGGAGCGTGGTGATTTATTAGTCCGCGCGGAAGCGAAACAAGGTGCTGCACTAAGTTGTACTAATGAAGAAGGGCGACCCTTTCGGTCGCCCTTCTTTCTTGCGTTTTGCTGAGCTCAAAGAGCTTACACCGAGTAATACATATCGAATTCCACCGGGTGCGGCGTCGTTTCGAACCGGAGCACCTCCGCCATTTTGAGCTCGATATAGGCGTCGATCATATCGTCCGTGAACACGCCGCCCATCTTCAGGAAGGCGCGATCCTCGTCGAGGCTCTGGATCGCTTCGCGCAGCGAGCTGGCAACGGTCGGAATGCGGGCCAGCTCGATGGGCGGCAGATCGTAAAGGTTCTTGTCCATCGGCTCGCCCGGATGGATCTTGTTGAGAATGCCATCCAGACCAGCCATCAGCATAGCGGCGAAGGCGAGGTACGGGTTAGCAGCGGGATCCGGGAAGCGAACCTCGATACGCTTCGCCTTGGGGCTCGACACGTGCGGGATGCGGCAGGATGCCGAGCGGTTGCGGGCCGAGTAGGCGAGCAACACGGGTGCCTCGTAGCCCGGGACCAGACGCTTGTAGGAGTTGGTCGTCGGGTTGGTGAAGGCGTTGATCGCCTTGGCGTGCTTCAGGATACCGCCAATGTAGTAAAGGCAAGTGTCCGAAAGGTCCGAATACTTATTGCCAGCAAACAACGGCTGGCCGTCCTTCCAGATCGACTGGTGGCAATGCATTCCTGAGCCGTTATCGCCGAACACCGGCTTCGGCATGAAGGTCGCCGTCTTGCCGTAGGCCTGGGCGACGTTGTGGGCCACGTACTTATAGATCTGCAGGTGATCTGCAATGGTGACCATCGGGCCGAACTTGATGCCGAGCTCGTGCTGGGCGGCTGCGACCTCGTGGTGGTGCTTTTCGACATTGACGCCCATCTCGGCCATCACGGACAGCATCTCGGAGCGGATGTCCTGCGCGCTATCCACCGGCGGGACGGGAAAATAGCCGCCCTTGGTGCGCGGCCGGTGGCCGAGGTTGCCCATCTCGTAGTCGGTGCCGGAGTTCGATGGCAGCTCCGTCGAGTCGAGTTTGAACCCGATGTTGAACGGATCGGTCGTGAAGCGCACGTCGTCGAAGAGGAAGAACTCGGCCTCGGGACCGAAATAGACGGTGTCGCCAACGCCAGTTTGCTTCAGGTAGGCCTCGGCCTTCTTGGCGATGCCCCGCGGATCGCGCTCATAAAGCTCGCCGGTCGAAGGCTCGATGACATCGCAGAAAATGGCCAGCGTGGTCTGGGCGAAGAACGGGTCGAGGTGCGCTGTGGCCGGATCGGGGCTCAACAGCATGTCGGAGGCCTCGATGCCCTTCCAACCCGCAATCGATGATCCATCGAAGGCGTAGCCGTCCGCGAAGACGCCCTCGTCGATGCAGCTCGCCTCTGCGGTCACGTGCTGCATCTTGCCCTTGGTGTCGGTGAACCGCAGGTCTACGAACTTCACGTCCTTTTCCTTGATGAGCTTAAGGACGTCGGCTGGGTTTGCCATTCTAGAACTCCCCTCTGGTGCAGGCTTGGTTGTCGGGTGGGTGCTTGGATCAGTGTGAACGAGCCGCAGCTCGGTCCGGTGTTGCTCGGCGACTAAATGGCGTCCGTGCCCGTTTCTCCGGTTCGGATGCGGATTGCCTCCTCGATCGACGATATGAAGATCTTGCCGTCACCGATGCGCCCGGTTTTGGCCGCCCTTTGAATGGCCTCGACGGCCTTGTCGAGCAGCTCGTCGGCAATCACGACCTCGATTTTTACTTTGGGCAGAAAGTCGACGACGTACTCGGCGCCCCGGTAGAGCTCGGTGTGCCCCTTCTGACGTCCGAAGCCTTTGGCCTCGAGGACCGTTATGCCCTGCAAGCCGATCTCTTGAAGAGCCTCTTTCACTTCATCGAGCTTGAAGGGTTTGATGATTGCTTCGATCTTCTTCATCCGTTTCTCCCGGACGGCTGCTTGTTGGCTCGCCATTCACTTAGCAGGAGGCGTGCCAGATGGTTACCGCGGCGCGGACTGCCCGAGATTTCAATGCGTTGGCGCTATTCGGGTTCATTTCTAAGCAGGCCTTCTGAGAGCTTTGTTTATTAAGAATTGAGCTTGTTGATTACTTTTTGTGCAATCGGAGTACGTGCCACTGCCTCCCAGTTGGGCAGGTCTGACGGCGAATTGACCTTCAGGAGCCGTAGCGGCGGGTTGACTGCTGGAATCGCCTGCGCGTTCATGGCGGGACCCGGCGACACGTCGTGAATACGACGTGCAGTGCCGGCAGGGAGGCATTCAATGCGGGTGACAGGCTTTGATCATCTCGTCCTCACCGTCGCTTCCATCGAGCGAACGGTCGAGTTCTACGAACGCGTGCTCGGCATGACTCGGGAGGTGTTCGGACCCGAGCGGCGCACCGCACTGCGCTTTGGGCCGCACAAGATCAACCTGCATGAGCAAGGGAAGGAGTTCGATCCCAAAGCCGCCAAGCCGACCCCGGGCTCGGCGGATCTGTGCTTCCTTGTGGAGGGTTTCGACAGCATCGCGGATCACCTCGCAGCGGCGGGTGTGCCGATCCTCGAGGGGCCTGTGGAGCGAACTGGTGCGCGAGGGCGGATCGTCTCGTACTACATCCGCGACCCGGACATGAACCTGATAGAGCTCAGCCACTATCCATAAGCGGAGCTGAGGCGATGACCACGACCAGCGCCGATGGGCTGGAACTTCTCACCGCGGCCGAGATGGGGCGCGCGGACGAGCTGACCATCGCGGACGGCACGCCAGGACTCACGCTGATGGAGAACGCCGGTCGGGGAATCGCCGAAGAGGTTGAGTGGATCGCCGAGCCGGGTGCGCGCATCGCCGTGCTCTGCGGACCGGGGAATAACGGTGGGGACGGCTTCGTCGCCGCTCGGCTGCTGCGAGAGCGCGGGTACTCGGTCAGTGTCGCGCTGCTCGGGTCGCGAGAGGCGCTCAAGGGCGATGCAGCCGAGGCAGCCGCCGCCTGGAACGGGCCGATTTGGCCTGCTAGCCCAGCTTTCGCCGAGGATGCTGCCATTGTCATCGACGCATTGTTCGGCGCCGGCTTATCGCGACCACTCGAAGGCGTCGCCGCCGAGGTCGCGGAAAGTCTCAATGGCAGGCGGGTGCTGGCCGTCGATGTGCCAAGCGGCGTCGATGGCACGACAGGCGAGGTTAAGGGCGTTGCCGTCAAAGCCGAACGGACCGTCACGTTCTTCCGCAGGAAGCCCGGCCATCTGCTGCTGCCCGGGCGGCTCCATTGCGGCCTGACGCGCGTCGTCGATATCGGCATAAAGGCTGACGTTCTGCCGCGGATTGGGGTCACCACTTTTGCCAATGCTCCCGGCTTGTGGCTCGCCAAGTTCCCTTGGCCGCAGCTCGGCGGCCACAAGTACTCCCGTGGGCATGCCGTGGTCGTGTCGGGTCCTGCCTGGAGAACCGGAGCAGCTCGATTGGCGGCCAGTGGTGCGCTGCGTGTCGGGGCCGGGCTCGTCACCCTCGCCAGCGACGAGGATGCACTCGCCGTGAATGCGGCCCATGTGACAGCCGTAATGGTGAGCAAGGCAGGCGATGCGGAAGAGCTTGCCGAAATGCTCATGGATCGTCGTTTTAACGCTGTGCTCATCGGGCCCGGTGCTGGCGTGGATGAGGGGACCCGCGAAAAGGTGCTGGCAATTCTTGCCTCGGGCGCGACTACCGTGCTCGATGCCGATGCGCTCACCGTGTTCGCCGATCAGCGCGACGAGCTGTTCACGGCTATCGTTGCGGATCGACGTCCCGTGGTCATCACTCCGCACGACGGTGAGTTCGCGCGCCTCTTCCCAGATTTGGCGCAGCTACCGAAGCTCGATCGCGCGCGATTGGCGGCCAAGCTCAGTGGCTCAGTGGTGATCCTCAAAGGCGCCGATACCGTTATAGCGGCTCCCGACGGCCGCGCGGCCATCAATGAGAACGCGCCACCGACGCTCGCCACGGCGGGAACAGGTGATGTTCTCGCCGGCTTCGTGACGGGGCTCCTCGCGCAGCACATGCCGGCATTCGAAGCTGCTTGCGCTGCCGTCTGGCTCCACGGCGCCACGGCCGCGATGCTGGGCCCTGGCCTCATCTCGGAGGATCTACCGAATACGCTTCCGCGCGTTCTCTCCGAACTGTCTGAGCAGGTGACCAATTGAGCCGCCGCAGTTTTGGCGCTCATCGCACTTAAGCATCGATCTGCGATAGGGATTTGTGGTTCACTTTCAACCAGTTATTTCCATATTTAGTATATGACGCGATTTGACCCCGATACCTCCAGGACGACACTTTTCTCCGCGCTGCTGCGTGCCTCAGCGCGGCACGGGGCCGATCGCGCCGTGGTCGAGGATGTCGAGCGCACGCCTCTGACCTATCGTCGTTTGATTCAGAGCAGCATCGTACTCGGTCGAAAGCTCGCCGAGTTCACACGGCGTGGAGAGAACGTCGGGGTTATGCTGCCGAACGTTGCCGCCCTGCCGGTGACGATCTTCGCGCTGAATGCCTTCGGCCGCGTCGTGGCCATGCTCAATTTCAGCGCGGGCGTGGCCAATCTCCTGTCTGCGGTTAGGACAGCGGTCGTGCGCACGGTGATCACGTCTCGACGCTTCATCGACGAAGGCAAGCTCGACGATGTCGTCGAGGCACTCTCAGGTTACGAGGCCGCGCCCGGCCGCAGGATTCAAGTCGTCTACTTGGAGGATATCCGTGGCGGCATAACCAAGTCCGACAAGATCAAGGGTGGCCTGCAGGCATCCATCGCGGGTGCAGTGCACCGTTGGTATGCTCTCGAGCCCGAGCAGCCGGCCGTCATCCTGTTCACGTCCGGCACGGAAGGCGAACCCAAGGGCGTCGCTCTTTCGAGCCGCAATCTCGTCGCCAACGCCGAGCAGATCTATGCCTTCACCGAGGGCCTGCTCCGGCGCGAGGATATCCTTTTCAATCCGCTGCCGATCTTCCATTCGTTCGGGCTGACGGGTGGAACGCTCCTGCCCATCTTTCACGGCATCAAGGCCGTGCTCTATCCCAGCCCACTTCACTATAGGTCGGTCGCGCGGTTGATCGGGGAGACGAAAGCAACAATCCTCATTGCGACGGACACCTTCCTTCAGGGTTACGCACGAGCGGCTCGGCCGGAGGATCTGGCCACCATTCGCTTTGCCGTTGCTGGTGCCGAGCGCGTCAAGGATTCGACCCGCGCCATGTGGTCCAAATCGGGGGCCGTTCTGCTCGAAGGCTACGGTGTGACCGAGTGCTCGCCTGTGCTTGCGGTCAATGTGCCCGAGACGAACAAGCCCGGCACGGTTGGCAAGATGCTGCCGGCGATCGAGCATCGGCTGGCACCGGTTGAGGGCCTGAAGAACGCCGGACGGCTGTCGGTGAAGGGTCCCAACGTGATGCTGGGCTACATACTGCCCGAGAACCCGGGTGTTATCGCGCCTCCGCCCGATGGCTGGCACGACACGGGCGACATCGTGTCGATCGACAAGGAAGGCTTCGTCACCATCCGCGGCCGCGCAAAGCGGTTCGCCAAGATCGGCGGCGAGATGGTCTCGCTCGCCGCTGTCGAGTCGGTGATCAGCACGCTCTGGCCAGAAGGCAACCACGTCGTGGTAACCGCACCGGACTCGCACAAGGGTGAGCAGCTGGTGCTCGTGACTGACATGGCAGACGCTGATCGCGACGCACTGATTCGGCACATGCACGAGGAAGGGCTCCCGCCTCTTTGGGTGCCAAAGGCTATTTACGTGGTGCCGGCAATCCCGGTGCTCGGGTCCGGCAAAGTCGATCTTATGGCGACGATCGAGCTTGTGAGACAGAAGCTCCCACTTCTATGAAACGCCTGCGCGCGCGTACTGCTGCGTTTCTTCAGCGGCTTGGTCCTGGGCGGAGCACTTCTCGGGAGCGCAGTGTAGCGGTGTCCCCAAACGTCGGGGCTTTAGCCGCTGAGAAACAGGGTGCTCGGAACACCTGGAAAGAGCGCCTCGAGGCGGCGGTCGTGACCCCGGTGAGGGAGTTCCGCCTCGCCTATCTGCCGCTGCTGATGATCTACTTCGCCTATGGGGCGCTCGGAATTACAGCCGTAGCCGACAGCTTCTGGGTGAAGCAGTCGCTGACGCTGACACCCGAGGACCTTGCAGCCCTAGGCGTCTGGCTGACGCTGCCGTGGACCGTCAAGATGGTCTTCGGCGAGCTCGTCGATGCCGTGCCGCTGCTCGGCTCGCAGCGCCGCGCCTACGTGTTTCTTGGTGCAGGGATGGTCGCGACCGGGCTCGTTCTGCTGGCCGGGGCCGCGGGCGGCTGGATCACGTTCGCTTCGCCGGACACGATCTATGTTCTAGCCTCCCTTCTGACAGTGACGGGCGTCGTGCTGCAGGACGTCGTGGCGGATGCCATGAGCACGGAGGTGGTCGCCCGCGAGAACCCAGATGGTACGCCACGAGACAAGGCCGCGGTTGATCGCGACCTCGGCATGGTGCAGGTTTTGGGGCGGCTTGCGCTTTCACTCGGCATCTTCTCGGTGGCCTGGCTCGGAGGCTACCTGGCGCAAGTCCTCTCCTACGAAACCGTTTTCCTGATCGGCCTCGTGGTGCCGCTGATCTCGATCACCGGCGCCGCTCTGGTACGCTTGGAAACGGCTGCGCCCCGGGCTATCGACTGGCGTCTGCTTGCGGGTGGTCTCGCGTTCGGCGTGGTTGTCACGCTGCTCGGGGTGACCGGTCTGCCGTTCAACCAGGAGATTATCTTCGTCGTCTCGATAACGGTCATCATCCTGATGCTGAAACGGGTGGTGGCCGGAGTCGACGACGAGACGCGGAAGCGCATCTTCTACGCCGCTATCGTGATCTTCGCGTTCCGAGCCGTCCCGGGCACCGGCGTTGGATACCAGTGGTTCAGCATCGACAGGCTCGGCTTCGACGAGGCCTTCTTCGGCGTCTTGCAGCAGATCGGTGCCGGCATTGGGTTGGTTGCGGCTTGGTTGCTGTCGGACAGCATAACGCGCTACCCCATCGCGCGCGTGATGCTCTGGCTGACGATCCTCGGTGCTATCCTCTCTATTCCGAACCTGATTTTGGTCCACGAGCTGCATGTGTGGACGGAGCAGGTGCTCGGCATCGGCGCCCGCCAGATCGCCATTCTCGATACGGCAGTGGAGTCACCGCTGCTCAACATCAGCATGATCCCGATGCTGACGTTGATCGCGATCTACGCTCCCGCCGGCCACCGGGCCACGTGGTTTGCGCTGATGGCCTCGCTGATGAACCTGGCGCTCGTCGCCGGGCAGCTCATGACGAAGTACCTCAACATGCTCTTCGTCGTGAACCGCGGGGACTACCTCGCATTGCCGGCGCTGACGTGGAGTGCGGTCATTCTCGGACTAGTCATTCCGCTCTTCGTCATCTTGCGCTACGGCCGCTGGATCCGGTGAGGCAGCTGCTTCAGCGAGGTTCGGGAAAAGTGTCGCACGATCTCGGCGCGTCATTGGAGCGTTTAAGTCGCAATCAGTGAAAACGAAGGTCGTGTCGCTTCGATCACTGTCCGCCAGGAAACAGCTGGCCGTGGACGGAGCGTCTTGACCGCGCCGAACTGCTGAGCCCAATAGCCTCCGCGTACTATCGGGGGGAATGTGATGTCGCCAGGACCTGTTGCGTCCGCACCGAAACCCATTGACCATCATCGGCAAGATAACTTGGGGCGCTCGGTGCTTGTCCGGGCCATCATTGGCATCGTCCTGCTGTTTGTCCTCGTTTCCAGCAGCGCCTGGCTATTGCACGCGGGCATTCAGGCCGAGGCCGAGACCGCTGAGGACACGGTGGCGATTACTGAGCCTGTCGATCGGCCGCATTGATCGTCGCTTCAACGCACACCGGCACATTGACTGAGTTCGCGATGAAGCACTTGGCGTGGGCTTCGTGGTGGAGGCTGTGTGCCTTCTCGAGGTCTTGCACGCGCGTAATCGAGATGCGCGGACGAAGCGTTACCGAGGTGAACCGGCCCGAGCCGTCATCACTTTCCGCCATGACACCCTCAGCTTCGTCGACATAGCTTTCGACGACGATGCCTGCCGCAGCACAGAGGTGCAGGTACCAGAGCTTGTGACAGGCAGAGAGGGCTGCAACGAAGAGCTCTTCGGGATTCCAGCGGTTCAGGTCTCCACGAAACGCCGGATCGGAGGAGCCTGGAATTACAGGCTTGTCTGGCGCCGCAGGACACGCGATTTCATGGCTGCGCGAATAGCTTCGGTAATGTTCGGTGCCGCTCCCTGTATTGCCGGTCCAGCGTACGGCCACTCGATAATGATGCTCACGACCAGCCATTTTCATTGTCCCCCTTGGGCCGCGGCCAAGGCGCATGCCGCTGAACGGAGGACAACCTATCACTGCGCTTGCCAGTCCGCGAGCTTGTTGAGGCGCCGGGGAGACATCCGATGCGCTTCGTGATGCTGGCGCGCAATCCGAACCTCTATTCGCATCAGCGGCTGGTATCGGCTGCACAGGAGCGCGGGCACGAGATCGAGGTCATCAACACGCTGCACGTGCACATGAACATCACCTCGAGCCGGCCGACGCTGCGATATGGCGGGCGCCTGCTGCCGCTTTACGACGCTGTGATCCCGCGCATCGGCGCCTCGGTGACACATTACGGGTTGGCAGTTCTCCGCCAATTCGAGATGCAGGGGGTGTATCCGCTGAACGAGAGCGTCGCTATCGGCCGTGCGCGGGACAAACTACGGGCTCTACAACTTCTAGCGCGAGAGGGGATCGGCCTCCCCGTGACCGCATTCGCGCATCGGCCCAGGAACGCCGAGGACGTCATAAAGGAGGTCGGCGGCGCCCCCGTCATCATCAAGCTGCTGGAGGGCACGCAAGGCATCGGTGTTATCCTGGCGGAAACGGATGCGTCCGCCCAGTCGATCGTCGAGGCATTCAGCGCGGCCAACATCGACATCATGGTGCAGGAGTACATCAAGGAGGCACACGGCTCCGACATCCGGGCGCTTGTGGTAGGTGCCACTGTGGTGGCTGCAATGCAGCGCACCGGTCGCAAGGGCGATTTTCGCGCCAACCTTCACCGCGGTGGCAATGCGGTGGCTGTGGAGCTCAGCGAGGAGGAACGGACGACCGCCATACGTGCTGCCGAGATCATGGGCCTCAACGTCTGCGGCGTCGACATGCTGCGCTCCGAGCGTGGGCCGGTGGTCATAGAGGTCAACTCTTCGCCGGGGCTGCGCGGCATCGAGAAAGCAACCGGTGTCGATGTTGCAGGCCGCATCATCGAATTTCTGGAGCAGAACGCACGTCCCAACCAGACCCGCACGCGCGGGAATGGCTGAGCTCCTTCCCACTGGCCGATCAGAATGCTATCGGCTTCAGCGCGGATTTGGCCGTTTCGGATGCGATCCAATACGGCAGACAGGTCCGAACCGGCAGCTTCAGTGCGGACATATTGCGAATGCGCGACATCCTCATTGCCCCTTCTATTCTTTCTGCTGATTTCGCCAGGCTCGGCGAAGAGGTGCGCGCGGTAGATGAAGCTGGCGGTGACTGGGTGCACGTCGATGTGATGGACGGTCACTTCGTGCCGAATATCACAATCGGACCTGCTGTCGTTGCAGCCTTAAGGCCGCATTCGCAGAAGGTATTCGATGTGCACCTGATGATCGCACCGTGTGACCCGTTCATCGAAGCTTTCGCCAAAGCCGGCGCCGACATCATCACGGTCCACGCCGAAGCGGGGCCACATCTCGATAGGTCGCTGCAACTCATCAAGAGCCTTGGCAAGAAGGCAGGCGTTTCGTTGACGCCCTCGACACACGAAAGCGCCATCGTGCATGTCCTAGACAAGGTCGACCTCGTGCTAGCAATGACGGTTAACCCTGGATTTGGTGGGCAGGCGTTCATTCCGGCGATGGTGGAGAAGATCAGGAGCATCCGCCAGATGATTGGCGACCGGCCGATTCACCTGGAGGTCGATGGCGGCATCAATCCCGAGACCGCCGCCGACGTTGCCGTCGCGGGCGCCGATGTGCTCGTCGCCGGCAGCGCCGTGTTCGCAGGCGGACGCTATGCGGAGAATATCGCCGCCATCCGCTCCGCGGCACGCGCGGCCGTAGGTCGGGGTTAGGGCAGGTAGCCTTTCGACAGGTCCATCGCCTGCCGCTCCAGCACCTTGCCTGAACGATCCGCCCGTGTGACGGTCCAGGCGACGTCCGTTCCGGTCCGCATGGTAGACCGAGAGCGAAGCGCGATCGCGATCGTTTCCCCGCCACGGACTTCGATCGGCCGCAGCATCGGGAAGTAAAGCTGCTCCCAATGGGTGCGGGGAGCATCCGGCGCGGTCGAGAGGTTCACACCTGGCACAAGCTCGGCCACCCACCAGGTCGCAAAGCCATAAATCATTGTGCTGCCCGAGGGCGTCCAGCGTGCCTCGCCCCTTCTGGTCGTCCGGTTCGTCGCCGAGAAATCGATCTCATCCCAAGCCTTGGCTGAGCCACCCTCGTCGAGCAGATCGGCTGGTGCCAGCGTTCGCACGTAGATGTTGTTGAGGCTCATCACCTGCGCAGGCGAGAGATCGATGCCGTTGCCGATACGCTCCCAGACGGTCAGCTCAGTGTGAATGCGATCCGTGACGACGGGCGCCACGAACTGCGTAAGCCGGCCAGGAATGACAACCCCGCCCCGCTTAAGGTGGCGCCGGACGGCATCGTTCATCGTCTCGATGATGTTTTCCTCGAAGGGATAATTGCCGAGCGTTTCCGACACGACGACGTCGACGCGCGGCGGATCCTGCATCTCGGTCGAGTGGCAGGGCATGAGGTAGCAATTGCGCGCGCGGTTCTTCTTGAGGATTTCCTGGGCAACCGCGGCCACTTCGGCAACTTCGTACAGGTAAACCTCGCGCGCGCCGAGCCGCGCTGCCATCAGCCCCAGTAGCCCCGTGCCGGCGCCAATGTCGGCAACGATCGTCTCGCCCTTCCTGATGACCTTCGAGAGTGCGGCCTTGAAAGCGTCGTTCCGGACGTGATCGGCGATTAGGGTGCGGTGATATTCGATGCGCATAAGAGAGCGAGAGCAGAGGGTGAGCGGCGGCTAGAGCTTTAGATGAGGGCCGCGGATCTGATAGAGCGTCAGCGCTGTCGCGACGGCCAGATTGAGGCTGTCCAGCTTGCCGGCCATGGGGATCTTTACGAGGCGATCACAGGCTCTCGTCAGAGCATCTGAGAGGCCGGGCCCTTCGCTGCCCATGACTAAGAGCGTCGGACCACGATAAGAGACGGCGCGGAAGTCTTCGGTCGCCGCCAGGTGTGTTCCCACGACCTCACCTGGCCACGTCTGTCGCCAAGACAAGAAGCCATCGCGATCGATCTTCGCAAGCGGCACGGCGAAGATCGATCCCATGCTCGCCCGTACCGCCTCGCGTGAGTAGGGGTCGCAGGATGTGCCGATCAGAATGATGCCTCCGGCACCGACCGCATCAGCGGTGCGAATGATGGTGCCCAGATTGCCCGGATCACGGATCTCCTCCAGGGCAACCCATACCGCGTCAGGTTTGACTTCTCGTGGTTCGGGGAGGGTGTGCCACGCTTGTTGAAACACCGCGAGCATGCACTGCGGGTTCTCCTTCGAGGCGACCTTGGCGAGCACCGCCTCGCTTACCTCCAGAATTTCTGCGCCGGACTGCCGCGCCCATTGCACGAGCTGCCGATGAATTTCTCCCTCCGCCGCCTCGGGCTGGTAGAGTAGCGTTTTCGGCCGCCAGCCGTGGTCACGTGCCGTAACTAGCACGGAGGCTCCTTCGGCCACGAACAACCCGGTCTCGCGGCGCACCTTCCGCATCTCGAGTGCGCGCACGGCCTTAATGGTCGGGTTCTGCAGGCTCGTGATGACCCGATGTAAGGGGCGCCGGTGCTGATCTGGGCGCATCATGGGGATGACCACCGGGTGAAAAGCGAGGTGCCGAGTGCCCGTCCGCCCGATTGCTCGACGATGGCCAGCTCTCCGCTCTCGATCTCGCCGCCACGTCCTGCAAGCACCTCCCGTACGAGCCCGTCAATGGAGAGCGCCGAGGCTCGAATGGCGTAAGCCGTCAGGCAGAGATGCGCGCAAACGGGATCGAGCAATCGCGCGCAGTCCTGCATCAAAGCGGGCAGGTGCTCGAACAGCTCCCAGACCTCGTTGGCGGGCCCGCGTCCGAACTTTGGTGGGTCGACCAGAATCATGTGGTAGGATCGGCCCCGCCGCACTTCGCGCGCTGCGAATTTGCGTGCGTCGTCCAGAATCCAGCGGATCGGCGCGTCACCAAGGCGGGAGGCTGCCTGGTTCTCCTTGGCCCAGGCGATCGCCTTCTTCGATGCGTCGACGTGCACGACCTCCGCGCCAGCCTTGGCTGCAATGAGCGAGGCGGCTCCGGTATAGGCGAACAGATTGAGCACCCGCGGGCGTCCGCCGGTAACACGGCGTAAGCCCTCAAGCATCCATTCCCAATGGGGGAACTGCTCCGGGAAGAGCCCCAGATGCCGGAACGCGCTCAACCGGCACAGCATGGTGACCCCAGCGACCTTTACCGGCCAGGAGTCCGGCACCGGCTTGTCGATGCGCCAGCGCCCCTTCTCCTCATCCTCGCCGCCGGAGAACACAGCATGAGCCGTCGACCACTTGGCCGGCGAACGCGGCTGCCACATCGCTTGGGGCTCCGGCCGATCGACGGTCAGGTTGCCGAACCTCTCGAGCTTGCGTCCGCCGCCGGAGTCCAGAAGCGCGTAGTCGGGAAATCCGTGTGTCGTGACGAGCGAAAGGGCAGCCGGTCGCGCGGAGGCTAGGCTGTTGGTGGACAAGGGTGTCCGGGACGTTGATCCCTGGGTCATTGGCCAGGCTGCAGCCGCTTGATGAGCATGCGCCCTCATCACGGATGCCCAGCGTGATGTCAATGTCCGCAGCTGAGTTCCGGCTGGACTAGGAAAAAAGAAGAGGCCCCGCGAACGGGGCCTCCTGTTGTTGTGTTCGGACGCAGCAGCCTCAGAGCTGCGCAAGCACAGCGAGCAGCAGCAGCGCCACGATGTTGGTGATCTTGATGAGCGGGTTCACCGCCGGGCCAGCCGTATCCTTGTACGGATCGCCGACTGTATCACCGGTGACCGAAGCCTTGTGTGCCTCGGAGCCCTTCACGTGCTTCACGCCGTCCTTGTCGACGAAGCCGTCCTCGAACGACTTCTTGGCGTTATCCCATGCGCCGCCGCCCGAGGTCATCGAGATGGCAACGAACAGACCGGTGACGATGACGCCGAGCAGCATGGCGCCGACCGCGGAGAACGCCGCGCTCTTGCCCTCTGCACCGCCGCCCGCGACGAAGTAGATCACCAAGTAAAGGACGATTGGCGACAGCACCGGCAGGAGCGACGGGACGACCATCTCCTTGATCGCAGCCCGGGTCAGGAGGTCCACCGCAGTCGCGTAGTCAGGCCGCTCGGTGCCCTTCATAATGCCAGGCTTTTCCCTGAACTGCCGGCGAACCTCAAGCACGATGGCGCTGCCGGCCCGGCCAACCGCTGTCATGGCGATGCCGCCGAAGAGGAACGGAATCAAACCACCCACCAGCAGGCCCACCACCACGTAGGGGTTGGAGAGCTGGAAGTCGGGCTGTACACCGCGGAAGTACTGGTAGGCCTCGGAGCCCACACGGTTCGCTTCGGAGATGAAGTGCTGCAGGTCATAGCTGTAAGCAGCGAACAGCACGAGGGCGCCGAGACCAGCGGAGCCGATCGCATAGCCCTTCGTGACGGCCTTGGTGGTGTTGCCGACCGCATCGAGCGCGTCGGTCGAGCGGCGCACCTCCTTCGGCAGGCCCGACATCTCGGCGATGCCGCCGGCGTTGTCCGTTACCGGCCCGAAGGCGTCGAGCGCGACGACCATGCCGGCAAGGCCCAGCATCGTCGTGGTCGCGATGGCCGTGCCGAACAGGCCCGCAAGATTATAGGTGATGACGATGCCAGCGACGATGACAAGCGTCGGCAGCGCCGTCGCCTCCAGCGAGACGGCCAAGCCCTGGATCACGTTGGTGCCATGGCCTGTGATGGACGCCTGGGAGATCGAGCGCACAGGCCGGTAGCCGATGCCCGTGTAGTACTCGGTAATCCAGACGATGGCGCCCGTCACCAGCAGGCCGACGATGCCACAGATGAAGAGATCCGTGCCCGTGATGGACACGCCAGCGGCGGTCCCGACCTCACCCCAGCCGCCAAGCACGTACTGGGTCGCAATGAACAGACCCACGACGGACAGGACTGCCGACGCAATGAAGCCCCGATAGAGCGCCCCCATAATCGAGTTGTTGGCGCCGAGCTTCACGAAGAACGTGCCTATGATCGAGGTGATGAGGCAGGCTGCGCCAACGGCCAGCGGGTAAACCATCAGCGGCTCCAGGTTCGGCTGACCGAGGAAGAAGATGGCCGCCAGCACCATGGTCGCAACCACCGTCACCGCATACGTCTCGAACAGGTCGGCCGCCATGCCGGCGCAGTCGCCGACGTTATCACCTACGTTGTCCGCGATCGTGGCAGGGTTGCGCGGGTCGTCCTCCGGAATGCCGGCCTCAACCTTACCAACGAGGTCGCCGCCGACGTCCGCACCCTTGGTGAAGATGCCGCCGCCGAGACGAGCGAAGATCGAGATCAGCGAGGCGCCGAAGCCCAAGGCTACGAGCGAATCCACCACTGTACGATCGGCAGTGTTGAAGCCCAGCCCGAGCACCAGGAAGGCGTAGTAGACTGCGACGCCGAGCAGAGCGAGACCGGCAACCAACATGCCGGTCACGGCGCCGGCCTTGAAGGCGATGTCGAGACCGCTGGCGAGCGAGACTGTCGCCGCCTGCGCCGTGCGCACGTTGGCGCGCACCGAGACGTTCATGCCGATGTAACCGGCAACGCCCGACAGGATCGCCCCGATGGCAAAGCCGATCGCGGTCCAGATGCCGAGCAGGATGATAGCGAGAACGAAAATGATCGCGCCCACGATGGCAATAGTGGTGTATTGCCGGTTGAGGTAGGCGCTTGCTCCTTCACGGATCGCGCCGGCGATCTCCTGCATCTTCTGATTGCCGGGGTCGGCCTTCATGACCGACTGGATGGTGAAAACGGCATAGATGATCGAGATCAGCCCTGCGGCGATGATCACCCAAAGCGCTAAGGTCATCTGATAGTTTCCTTCGTGCCGTAGCCTGTTCGCGGCAACACCGACGCGGCGGTTACACCGTCGCCGAGCATGGCCCCCATGGAAGTGTGGTGCGAGATTCGCGCGCGCGGACCATGCCAAAACTGCACTTCCGTTGCAACATGATCACAAGACGTCTTTTGCCTGAGTCGGGCTGCTTTGGTGCGGCGCGGTGCCGCCGTCAGGTGGACCTGTTGCGGATTGGTTACGCTGTGAAGTGGTCGTAGCCACCACGTTGCAGATTGAGCGGCTGTCCGTCGGCGCCGAGCACACGCGTGCCGCTTCCCTCGTGTACCGACCCGATCTGTGCCACTGCTACGCCAGCGGCCCGCGCCAGAGCCTCGAACGCTTCGGACTCCTCGGGGGCGACAGTGGTCAGGATCTCGTAATCATCTCCACCGGTCAGGGGCAGCTCGCTCAGCTCGGGTTGGAGCGCGATTGCGCGGCGTGCCGGCTCGGAGATGGGGAGCGCCTCTGCATGAATAGTGGCTGCAACCCGAGACGCCCGGCAGAGCCGCCCGAGGTCCTTCACCAGCCCGTCGGAGATGTCCATCGCTGCGCGGGCATGGCAGAGCAGGGCGTCCCGCAACTCCAATCGCGGCTCAGGGCGAAGGTAGCGCTGCTCAAGGAACGTCTTGTCTGCTGCGGCGAGTTGGGCCGCCACTGAATTTGCGCTCTGGCTATGGATCCTCAGGCCGATGGCGGAATCGCCGAGTGTCCCGGAGACGTAGACGAGATCACCCGCCCGTGCCGTGCCCCGCCGGACCATGCGCCCGGTCGGCACGCTGCCAATGGCCATAATGGTTACGGACAGGGGCGCGTTCGGTCGCCGGTCCGTATCTCCGCCCATGAGCACGATCCCGAAGCGCTCCTGGGCGGCTTTCAATCCGCCGCTGAAGCGCTCCAGCCACGCGCGATCGGGCGTGCTCCGAAACGCAAGTGAGAGCAGGTACCCCACCGGCCGTGCGGCCTTTGCTGCCAGATCCGATACGTTGACGGCCAAGGCCTTCCAGGCAACGTCCTCGGGTGCATCTTCCGGGCGGAAGTGAATGCCCTCGGCAATGGCGTCGGTCTTCAGGACCAGATCGTGGCCAGCCTCCGGTGTCAGTGCCGCGCAGTCCTCCTCAAGACCATATGCGCCCGGGAACCCGGCCGTCAGCGGGGCGAAGTAGCTCTGAATGAGGCTGTCCTCATCCTTGATCTGGTCATTATTAGTCATTCGACCCGACCCGGCTCTCCGTCGTGCTGCCTCTCCGCCAAATGGGGGCTAACCACCGCGTCGACCAGGCTTGGCGTCGAGCTCCGACGGGCGCAGCCGCCGCGCAATCTTGTCGAGCACACCGTTCACGACCCGCGGCTCGTCCTCGGAGAAGAAGTCGTGGGCGATATCGATGTACTCATTGATGACGACACGCGCCGGCACGTCCTGCCGCTCCAGAAGCTCGTAAACCCCCGATCTCAAAATGGCACGCAAAATTGAATCCACCCGGGCCAGTCGCCAGCCGGCGGCGAGCTGCTGATCGATGAGGGGATCAACGTCCCGCTGACGACGGACAACGCCTCTCAGCAACTCGGCGAAGAATGTCGGATCGGCACCCGCAATGGCATCGCCCGGTTCGGCCTGCGGAAACCGCAGGGTTTGGAATTCCTCGATGACGGCATTGAGGTCCGTTTGGGCCAGGTCCATCTGGTACAGGCCCTGTACGGCTGCGACGCGGGCAGCGCTGCGCGCGCTTCGCCTTTCCGGCTTGTTTTCGGGAGTCATGCGCCTTGGCCCTGGAACTGCCGGGCTATGTCCAACAACCGGAGGCAGGCGCGTGCCGCAGCACCACCCTTGCCATCCCGGCCACCCTCCGCACGTGACAGGGCCTGCGCCTCGGTATCCACCGTAAGGATGCCATTGCCGACCGGCACGTTGTGTCGGATTGCGACCTCCATCAGCCAATGGTTCGCATTGTTGCAAACGATGTCGTAATGCGAGGTCTCGCCACGGATCACGCAACCCAGCGCGACTGCGCCACTGTACCAGGCGCTTGGAGCCGTTGCGGGAATGAGGCCCGCAGCCACGGCCTGCATGAGAGCCTGTGGAATCTCGAGCGCGCCCGGAACGGTCACCCGGTCGTAGGTCGCTCCGGCAGCCTCAAGCTCCGCGACGGCACCCTCCAGTAGAGCATCGGAAATATGGTCGTAGAAGCGGCCTTCAATAATGAGAATGCGATAGCGGAGCCGCGCCGGCATGGCGCTCCCGGCCGTTGCTGTCGCGCGTGAACCCCGTCCAGTCATGATGAATTAGCCGATCCTGCGCTGCTCGACGATCTTCAGCCCGAATCCTTCGAGGCCGACGTAGACCGAATCCGGAGAATTGGTCAGCAGCACCATGTCGCGGACGCCCAGGTCGCGCAGGATTTGCGAGCCGACGCCAATCTCGACGAGCCGCCGCTCATTGCCCTCCACCCTGCGGGGCGTCAGACCCGAGCGCTCGCCGATCCAGGAGGAGACGGATTTCGGCCTGAGGTCGCGAATGAGCACCAGCACACCGCGCCCTTCTTCCGCAATGGCTCGCATGGACTGAGCGATGAGAGATCCGTCGGCCGTATCAGCGCTCAACCCGATGCCGAGCATGTCAGAAAGCATGTTGACTGCGTGGACGCGGACCAGCACCGGCCCTGGCTTCGTCAAATCACCTTTGACCAGCGCCAAGTGCTCTACCGGCTCCACGGTCGTTTCGTAGACGTAAAGCTCGAAGGCGCCACCGAACGCGCTCTCTACCTGCCGGCGTGCGATTGGCTTCACGATCCGATCGTTGCGGAGCCGGAATGCGATGAGGTCCTCGATGGTCCCAATCTTGAGGCCGTGGCGCTGGGCGAACGAGACGAGGTCCGGCATCCGTGCCATGGTGCCGTCCTCGTTCATGATCTCGCAGATCACAGCAGCCGGGTAGAGCCCCGCCAGCCGTGCGAGGTCCACGGAGGCTTCCGTGTGCCCGGCACGGACGAGAACGCCGCCCTCCCGCGCGACCAGGGGAAACACATGGCCCGGCGAGACGATATCGTTGTGATCTTTGGTCGGATCGATGGCCGTGGCGATGGTTCGTGCGCGGTCGTGGGCCGAGATGCCCGTCGTGATGCCCTCGCGCGCTTCGATTGACACAGTGAACGCCGTGCCGGTCCGCGAGGCATTGGCCCGCACCATCGACTCGAGCCGTAGCTGCTCCGCGCGCGCTTTGGTCAGTGCCAGGCAGATGAGCCCGCGCCCGTGCTTGGCCATGAAGTTGATGGCATCGGGCGTCGCCATCTGCGCCGGGATTACGAGGTCGCCCTCGTTCTCGCGATTCTCGTCATCGACGAGAATGACCATGCGCCCGTTGCGCAGGTCCTCGAGGAGCTCCGGCGTGGAGGAGAGGAGCCCCTGTCCCTCCGAGTAGGAAACTGTCTTGAGGGAGCTGTTCACCTGCGGAACTCCATGAGCCGGGCCACGTAGCGGGCGAAAATATCGACTTCAAGATTAACGAGTTGGCCCGCCCTTTTGGCGCTCCAGGTCGTCACCGTCAAGGTATGGGGGATGATGTTCACCCCGAAGCGATTGCCCGCCACCTCGTTGACCGTGAGAGATGTTCCGTCGAGCGCCACCGAGCCCTTCGGTGCGATGTAGAGAGCCAAATGCTCCGGCGCCTCGAACGTGAATCTGCGGCTCTCGCCATCGGGCTGGACATCCAGAATGCGCGCGACACCGTCGACGTGGCCGGTGACGATGTGTCCGCCAAGCTCGTCCCCGGCGGTCAGCGCCCGCTCCAGGTTGATGCGCCGTCCAGCCTGCCAGCTGTCGATGGTCGTCTTCGAGCGGGTTTCGTTGGACGTATCGACGCTGAACACGCTGCCAGTGCCGTCGGGCTCGACGGCCGTAATAGTCAGGCAGCATCCGTCGCAAGCGATCGAGGCGCCTATTTTGATCGTGTCCGCGGCATACGCTGAGCGGATGGAGAAGCGCCCGCCCTCGCGTGCGACGACCTCGCCGATATCCGTGATAATGCCTGTGAACATGGTGCTCGCGTGCTCTACTGATTTGGTCTTCAGCATCGAGGCCGATCGTCCAGTGCTCAATGCTGTCGGGTACGGCGCCGGTAAATCATCATATCATCAGCGCCGACTTCGCGCCTCGCTACGAGTGCGAGGTCGAGGTCGGGCAAATACGCGCTGGGTGGCGGCCGGGTTGCTGCGTGTGCCTGCTCCTCACGGACTTGAAACGCGATCACCTCGTCCACGAAACCCGCTCGCGCGAAGGACCGCCACATAGCTGGCCCGCCTTCTACGAGCAACCGCGTTACGTTCCGCGCCGCCAGGGCTTCCGTGATTGCTGGCAACCAAAGAGTGCCTTCGACCTCGCGCACCGGGACGACCTCGCAGCCGTGTGCCTCGAGCTCTGCCCGCCGCCGCGGATCGGCATCGGGCCCGCAGAATAGGATCACCGGCACCTCGCGCGCGGTTCGGATAAGCTTGCAATCGGCGCTGATTCCTAAGTCGCGTGCCAGCACGACTCGGACGGGCGAATGGCCGGCAAGTCCGGGCAGGCGGCACGTAAGCTCCGGATCGTCATCCTCGACCGTCCGGCGTCCGACGAGAATGGCGTCGGCCGTGGCACGCAGCAGATGTCCATGTGCCCTGGCTTCGGGTCCGGTCACCCAGACAGGCTGCCCCGCTTTCCCCCTCGGCACGCTGCCATCGGCAGCGAGCGCAAGTTTGAGCTGGATGAATGGCCGACGCTCGCTGACGCGCAGAATGTGCCCGCGGGTCACCCAATCGGCTTCCGCACTGCGCACGCCGCGGGTGACGGAAATGCCCGCTGCACGCAAGCGGTCGAGACCGCGCCCCGCAACCCTTGGATCGGGGTCCTCAATTCCCACAACGACGCGTGCAATGCCCGCCTCGACAAGAGCATCGGCACAGGGCGGCGTGCCGCCGTGGTGCGAGCAAGGCTCCAACGTCACGTACATGGTCGCCCCACGAGCACGAGGCCCGGCGCGCCGCAGCGCCTCGGTCTCCGCATGTGGCCGGCCGCCGGGCTGTGTCCAGCCGCGCGCGATCACTTCGCCCGTGGTTTCATCGACGATCACCGCGCCGACCGCAGGGTTCGGTGCCGTCGTCCCGAACCCTCTGCGAGCAAGCATCAAAGCGATGTCCATGAAACGGGCGTCGCGCGCGGACTGACAGTCACTCGAAGTCGTTGGGACCATGCGCTTTCTGGCCGGTGCCATTCTCCTTCGCGATTTCGGTCAGGACCTCCTGGAAGTCCGACGCCTCGCGGAAATCCCGGTAAACGGACGCGAATCTCACATAAGCAACGGGATCGAGCCCGCGCAGGGCCTCGCACACGATCTCACCGATCGTCGAGGAAAGGATCTCCGACTCACCCGAGCTTTCGAGCTGCCGGACGATGCCCGATACCATGCGATCGATCCGCTCCTGCTCGACGGGCCGCTTGCGCAGCGCGATCTCGACGGATCGCAGCAGCTTGTCACGATCGAACGGAACTTTGCGGCCCGACCGCTTTACGACGGTAATCTCTCGCAGCTGCACACGCTCGAACGTCGTGAATCTGCCGCCGCAATCCGGGCACACCCGCCGCCGGCGGATAGCTGCATTCTCCTCCGTCGGCCGGCTGTCCTTCACCTGCGTATCGCTGCCGCCGCAGAAGGGGCAACGCATGGCGTGATCTCTCCTCGTCGGAGCGGCTCAAGTGCCGCTGCCGGTTCATTCAATTAGGTCATCCCGGTGCTCGTTACCGGGATCCAATTCTCCGCTTGCTCCGGTGCTTGCGGCTAAGTGGATTCCGGGCACAAGGCCCGGGACGGATTAAGTATAGATCGGATACTTCCGGCAGAGGGCGATCGCCTCCTCACGCACGCGGGCCTCGACAGCTGCGTTGCCCTCCTCGCCATTCTTGGCCAGCCCGTCCAGCACGTCGGCGATCATGCGGCCGATGGCCTTGAACTCCTCGACACCGAAGCCGCGGGTCGTGCCAGCAGGGGAGCCGAGCCGAATCCCCGAGGTCACAGTCGGCTTCTCGGGATCGAAGGGGACACCATTCTTGTTGCAAGTGATGTGCGCTCGACCGAGTGCCCGCTCCGAGACGTTTCCGGTCAGCCCCTTCGACCTGAGGTCGACCAGCAGCAAGTGAGTGTCGGTGCCGCCGGCCACCAGGTCATAGCCGGCAGCCTTGAGCGTCTCGCCGAGCGCGGCGGCATTCTCCACGACAGCTCGGGCATAAGCCTTGAACTCCGGCCTCAGCGCCTCGCCGAAGGCTACTGCCTTGGCAGCGATGATGTGCATCAGCGGGCCGCCCTGCAGACCTGGGAAGATGGCTGAATTTACCTTCTTCGCGATCTCCGGGTCATTCGTCAGGATCATGCCGCCGCGAGGGCCACGCAGAGTTTTGTGTGTAGTCGTGGTCACCACGTGGGCATGGGGCACAGGATTCGGATGCACGCCTCCTGCGACGAGGCCGGCGAAGTGGGCCATGTCCACCATCAGATAGGCCCCGACCTCGTCGGCGATTTGCCGGAAGGCAGCGAAATCTATGGTGCGCGGATAGGCCGATCCTCCTGCGATGATGATGCGCGGCCTGTGCTCCTTGGCCAAGGTGCGCACCTCGTCGTGGTCGATGCGATGGTCCTGACGGCGCACGCCGTAATGGACGGCCTTGAACCACTTGCCGGACATGTTGACAGGCGAGCCGTGCGTCAAATGCCCGCCAGCTGCGAGCGAAAGGCCGAGAATGGTGTCACCCGGTTGCGCCAAGGCCATGAACACGCCCTGATTGGCCTGGCTGCCCGAATGCGGCTGGACATTGGCGAATTCGCAGCCGAAGAGCTTCTTCGCCCGGTCGATGGCCAGCTGCTCGGCGACGTCAACGTGCTGGCACCCGCCGTAATAGCGACGCCCTGGATAGCCTTCGGCGTATTTGTTCGTGAGCACCGATCCGGCGGCTTCGAGGACGGCCCGCGAAACGATGTTCTCCGAGGCGATCAGCTCTATCTCGTCCTGCTGCCGTGAGAGCTCGGCGGCGACGGCGCCGAACAGCTCGGGATCGCGTTCGGCAAGCGCCTCGGTGAAAAAGCCTGAGAGCGCGCTCGTTTGCGCGGATTGGGCGGAGGTCATCTCGTCCTCGCTCGCAGTAGAATTACTGGCAGGGATATGGGTCAGCGCATTGGCTCGGTTCCGAGCGCATAGCATGGGCCCGCCACCCTCAACAACCGCACGCTGGCGGGTTGGGACGGGATGGCGCGGACTTGCCTGTGCGGGTAGTGGTGCAGTTCACTCCGCTGCAAGCCTGCTATGCGCCGGTGTCAGGCCGAATTCTTCCCAAAGCGTGGTGAGCGCGTTGACGAGGTGGTTGATATCGCTGTCCGAGTGCTGCGGCGTTGGTGTGAACCGCAGGCGTTCCGTCCCGCGCGGCACAGTAGGGTAGTTGATCGGCTGCACATAAATGCCGAAGCGGTTCAGCAAGCTGTCCGAAATCTGCTTGCACAGAACCGGGTCGCCGACCATCACCGGCACGATGTGGCTGGGGTTTTCCAGAACTGGCAACCCAGCCGCGGCAAGGCGCCGCTTCACAGTGCGTGCCCGCTCCTGATGCTGTTCGCGCTCGACGGAGCTAGCCTTCAGATGTCGCACGCTGGCGAGCGCACCGGCGACGATCACGGGGGCCAAGGACGTGGTGAAAATGAAGCCCGGCGCGCAACTGCGGATGGCATCGCAGCAGGCACGGCTGGCGGCGATGTACCCGCCCATGACGCCAAACCCTTTGGCCAGCGTGCCATTGATGATGTCCACCCTGTCGAGCACACCATCGCGCTCTGCGATGCCGCCGCCCCGCGGGCCATAAAGGCCGACGGCGTGCACCTCATCGAGATAGGTCAGCGCGCCGTAGCGTTCAGCAAGATCGCAAATGGCGGCAATCGGCGCGATTGTCCCGTCCATGGAATAGACGGACTCGAAGGCGATGATCTTCGGCGTATCGCGGTCGAACTCCTTGAGGTGCGCCTCGAGGTCCGCCAGGTCATTGTGGCGCCAGATCCGCTTTGGCCCCCCGCCGTGCCGGATCCCCGCGATCATGGAGGCGTGGTTCTTCTCATCCGAGAAGATCACGGCGCCTGGAAGGAGCTTGACGAGCGTGGACAGGGTGGTGTCGTTCGCCACGTAGGCGGAGGTGAAAAGCAGCGCAGCTTCCTTGCCGTGCAGGTCGGCGAGCTCCGCCTCGAGCTCCACGTGATAATGCGTGGTGCCGGATATGTTACGTGTGCCGCCCGATCCAGCGCCGGCCGTATCGAGCGCCTCGTGCATGGCCGCCAGCACCAGCGGGCTCTGACCCATGCCGAGGTAGTCGTTAGAGCACCAGACGGTGATGGGCTGACGTGTGCCAGACGCGTAATAGTCGGCGGCCGGAAACGCACCGCATCGACGCCTCAGGTCTGCGAAAATTCGATACCGCCCCTCGGCCCGGATCTCCGCCAACGCGCTTTCAAACCTTGCCGTGTAATCCACCGCTCTCGCCACCTCGCGCTGTGTTTCGGTCAGCTTTTGCCTATGAAGCGCTGCTACATCAACGTGCCCGATGTCGCGGCTCTGCCGCAAGAGCCTAGGGCACGGATGTGACGCCGCACGGGGTATCGTGGCACAATCGCGCTACGGGCGAGACCGTGCCTTGATCGCGGTCAACGGAGCAGGGCGTTCAGTAGGCCGCCGCCACCTCGCCAACTCCATCCTTCTGGTAGAGGTCGCGGCGGAATTGGACAACGCCGTCCTCGGTGGCCCAAGCGGTGATGTAGACCATGTAGATGGGAACGGGCTTCTTTAGGGCCACGTCCTTGCGCTCTCCCGATTTCCTGAGCGCGAGCACTTGATCTATCGTCCAGCCGTTGTCACGGAGCAGCCATGTGACGAGCTGCTCGATGTTCTGCACGCGCACACATCCGGAGCTGGCGGCGCGGAAATTGCGTCCGAACATGCTCTCCGACGGCGTGTCATGCAGGTAGACGGAATGGCTGTTGTGGAAGTTGATCTTCACGAACCCGAGCGGATTGTCCTTTCCGGGCTGCTGCCGAAAAACCAGATTTGGCACCGCGTTCGATGACCAGTTGATCTTCGAGCTGTCGATCTTCTTTCCATCCGGGCCGTAGGCATCGATCCCGTAGACCTTCAGCACGTCCTCGTTCCGGCGGCTCATCTCGCGGCCTTTGGGGATCAGGTCCTTGGTGATGACCGTCGGCGGCACCGTCCACACCGGATTGAAGTTCAACTCGTGGATCATCGAGCGCAGCTCCGGGGTTTGGCGGTCGATCTTGCCAACCACACCGGAATGCCGCGAGACGACGCGATTATCCTCCACGGCTTCGATCTGCGCCGCCGGAATATTTACCAGAACGTATCGCTTGCCGGCGGAACGGGCGAGTGAGGTGATCCGGTCGAGATTTATCCGCAGCTGGCGAAGCCGGGCCGATGCAGGAACATTGAGGGCCGCGATCGTGCGTGCGTCTACGACGCCCGTCGGTGCCAGACCATTCGACGCCTGGAAGCGCTTCACCGCCCGCTCGAGATAGTGGTCGAAATAGTCCGGGTAGCTCGTACCCTCGCGCAAATCTCCGGACAGGTACAGTCGTTCGCGGAGCAGAGCGACGGCGCGATGCGTCACTCCGACCTGCAACTTTATCTCAGGAATTCGTTTCCACCCGCCATTCTCGACAATAGCGGCGTACCGTTTGATCGCGGCCTTCATCGGCTCGATGTTGTTTGGCGAGATCGTCGGGTAGCCGCGGGGTGGGTTTGCTTCCCAATCCTGAATGAAGCTGCGGTCGTAGCGCTGCGAGTAGGTCGGTACCGTGTCGGCGAATGGGCTCCAGCTCGGGCCTGATGTCCAAGCATAGGCCGTCGCGGCCTGGGACAATGATGCTGCTGCGAAGATACCAATCAGCTTGGCCGCTCTCCGGCCGCTGAGTACTGCTACCCACGCCACTGCGAACACTCCTTGCTGCTCACCCCTCGCCCGGAAACGCCGAATTCCACTAAGCCTGACGAGCGTTAATGAATCCTAAGCGCGTGTTCCGTTCCGAGCCGAGCACCTTGAACTTTCCGCCAACCGATTGCGGCAGGGAAGCTCCAATTTTGTCTATTTTGCCTCAATTGGGAAGGATTGATGCTGGACTGCAACAAGGTTCGGAGTGAGAGGCCGTCCCTGTCAATTTGTTCGATGAGGGAGGTTTAAGGCACATTACACGCGGGCGGCTTGCATCTCTTGGCGGGTCGGGAGGACGAGCTCACGGCCGGGCCGGTAGGCAAAGAAGCGCTCCACCATCGCATCGGTCACGTCCGCAACATGACGTGGGTTCCAGCGTGGCTGCTGGCCCTCGTTGAGCTGTGCACGGACGCCTTCTTTGAAGTCGTGTGTCTCGATGAGCCGCGAAGCCAGCCTATAGTCGAGCATGAGTGTTTGTCTGAGGTCGCGAAATGCGGCTTCGCGGATATGCCGAAACGTAACCTTGAGAGCGGTCGGTGAGCGCTGCTTGAGCTCAGCCAGCACGCCGGCACACCATGCGCCGGCCGCGCCTCCACGCCGCGATCCCTCCTCGAGACGAGCGAAAATCTCTTCGACGCTCTCTCCCGCGAAGCAGTGGTCTAGAATCTCGCGATACTGCTCCAACTCACCGGTCCCAGGATCCTCGTGACGGTCATCAAGGATCGGATCTACAGGGTCCGCAGCACTCAGCCCTGCCTCGATCTCGCCGAAGCGGGCAGCTGGGATGCAGTGTGTCACGAGACCGAGCCGATACGCATCGGCACGACCGATGCGACGGCCGGTCAGCCCCAGAAAGAGGCCCGCCTGTCCTGGCATTCTGGCGAAGACCCAAGCGAGCCCCACGTCAGGGAAGAAGCCAAACCCTGTTTCAGGTGTGGCGAAACTGAAGTTCTCTCCGGCAACCCTGTGCGTTCCGTAGAGTACCGGCCCGGCGCCTGATCCCAACACCTCGCCGTCAAGCAACGAGACGGTCGGCTTGGAGAAACATTCCAGAAGCCAATAAAGCCCGTAGTCCTGCGCAAGCAGCCTGGCCGCCCCCTCCGGGCTCGCGCTCGCTGCTTGGCTCAGTTCCAGCAGATCGCGACCGGAAGAGAAGACCTGTGGCACTGCCGAGCGGATTATGAGGGCATACACGCCTGGGTCGCGTGCGAGACCTGGGATCGCCTCGGCGACAGCGGCGCGCATTGCACCCGTGACGGCATTGCGCGCCTCCTTGCGCTCAAGCTGGATGACGGCGGCCGCGCCTTCCCGAGTGATCGTAAGGTCTCGGCAAGGTGTCTCGTTCGATACTGTCACCATGCTCCTCTCGAGTCGGACATTGGGGAAAGCTGTCAACGGGTGCGCATCCGCCACTGTGTGGTCACGAATGGTCCTACGGTCACGATCGGACCTATACACGTCGGGTGAGCTGGGCGAAACTCGACATGCGGGGAGGACGATCGCGAAATGCCATTTCCATCAATGCGCGATCAATGCGCCGCCACCCATCGAGGGGGGATGCGGGTGAGGCTCGTTCTTGTTGCCACGATTTGCTTTGCAGCGTTGCTCGTCCAGCCGGCAGTGGCGAAGGTTACAAGCAAGGGTAAAGATCCCGCCGTGCAGGCTGTAACCTCAAGCTCTGAGAATGCGGCCAGCTCCGAGGCGGGCGGCACGGCTGCACCGCCTTCGGAAGACAAAGCTGCCGAGGCTGCGCCGGCCGTTTGGTCCGAGGAGGAGATCGCTCAGGCGAAAGCCCACTGCGAGAAGGTGTTGCACGGCGTAGAGGCGGTGATCGAGCCGGCCGAGCCGATCAAGGAGGGTGAGTGCGGTGCACCGGCGCCTGTGCGCCTCATCAGCATTGGGCGGAGTCCCGAGGTCGCTTTATCGCCGCCGGTGACGGTGAACTGCGATCTGGTCGCAACACTCGCTAGCTGGGTCAAAGAGGATCTTCAGCCGCTGGCAAGGAAGCACCTTGGTGCACCTATCGTGGGCATGCGCACGATGAGCTCCTACTCTTGCCGCAATGCCTACGGCCGCAAGTCAACGCGGCTCTCTGAACACGCCCTGGCCAATGCCATCGACGTGGGCAGCTTCAGAACCAGTGATGGTAAAGAGGCAGACTTGCTGAAAGGCTGGGGGCTCACGGCGCGTGACGTGCAGGCCATCGTCGCAAAGGCCAAGGCTGCAGAGAAAGAGCGGAAAATCGCTAACGCCGACAAGGCCAAAACTTCTGGAACAGCCGTGGCCGATGCAGCGAAACCCAAGGCGAAAGGGCAGGTATTCATGGCTGCGTCAAGCAGTTCCGTTGCCCCCTTGCCGGTGCGGAAGCCACCTGACGCTGTCCGGGAGTGGCGCGTTCGCTTGGTGACCACGGCCCGTGCAGCGACGAAGCAGCCGCCCATACAAAAAAGGGCGAAGCCGCAATCCGCCTCGGGAACCGTCCTCGCCAGCACCGCTAGCCACCTCGGAGGCCCGAACGCCGAGGCCGCTGATGTCACGCCTCAGGCGTTCGATCCCGATGACGGTGTCGCCCTGTTCCTGAGGGCCGCTCATGAGACCGCCTGTAAGCGGTTCGGCACGGTGCTCGGGCCAGAGGCTAACGAGGCCCACCGCAACCACTTTCACTTGGACATGGCCAAGCGCAGGTACGGCAACTACTGCGAATGATTGTAACAGTCCCTGCGCCAGCCCTTGCCATTCGCGTCTGACGCGACGATGGTGACGGCAGACTGTCAGCTAGAGCCAGGGTCTGCCATGAAGCCCATGACCGGCCTCGCCGAACGCGCCACACTGCCTCGGGGAGATACCGCTGCACCTGCTCCGTCGGGCATGTTCCCAGCCGTGCGTATGCGGCGGAACCGACGGTCGGAGTGGGCGCGGCGTCTCGTTGCGGAGAACGTGCTTACCCCGGCGGACCTTATCTGGCCGATATTCGTCGTCGAGGGCTCGAACACGCGCGTGCCGGTGGAGTCCATGCCGGGAGTCGACCGGGTTTCGGTCGATCTCGTCGTGGCAGCCGCGGAGGAAGCCATTGCGCTCGGCATTCCAGCCATCGCACTGTTCCCTTATACGGATCCAGCTTTGCGCACCGAGGATGCGCGAGAGGCGTTCAATCCGGAGAACCTCGTGTGCCGAGCGACCCGGGCGATCCGTGGGGCCGGTCTCGATATCGGTGTTGTGCTCGACGTGGCGCTCGACCCCTATACAAGTCACGGCCACGACGGTCTGATGCGGGGGGACACCATCCTCAATGACGAGACCTTAGAGGCTCTGATCCGTCAGTCGCTTGTGCAAGTCGAGGCCGGATGCGACATCCTGGCGCCCTCGGACATGATGGACGGGCGCATCGGTGCCATCCGCCAAGCGCTCGAGGCCGCTGGCCACCATTCAACCCAGATCATGGCTTACGCGGCCAAGTATGCCTCGGCCTTCTACGGTCCCTTCCGGGATGCGGTTGGCTCGTCGGGAGCGCTCAGAGGCGACAAACGCACTTACCAGATGGATCCGGCGAATACCGACGAGGCACTGCGCGAGGTGGCGCTCGACATTGCCGAAGGGGCCGACATGGTGATGGTGAAGCCGGGCATGCCTTACCTCGACATCATCCGGCGCGTGCGCGACAGCTTCGGTGTGCCCACATTCGCCTACCAGGTCTCTGGCGAGTACGCGATGCTGATGGCCGCCTCGGAGCGTGGCTGGCTCGAAGGAGACAAGGTGATCATGGAGAGCCTCATCGCGTTCAAGCGGGCGGGAGCGGCCGGCATATTGACGTACTTTGCACCACGCGCAGCCCGATTGCTCGCAGCTTCGCGCTGATCTGGGCTGAGGTGGTGCCTGTCCCTGCTCTGCTGGCGGCGCGCCGGGCATGCCTCTGGCACCGCTAGAAGGTCTTGGGCCTGCTCAAGCAACCGGCTCAATGCGCTGTTCATAATGCGGCGCCGCGACGGCCCCTCGGGTTATGCAACGTTTGCCCCGGTAGAGGAGCCTTGGCGTTGCGATGCTTGATTGCGAGATGTGGGCTCACTTACTCTCGTTGGAAGTGTGAAGAGCGTGCGTTCACTCCGTCCCCCGGATCGCCATCTGAATGACAGAACAACAGAAGAACTTCCCCGAGTTTTATGTGACCGCACCGCAGCCATGTCCCTATCTGCCGGGACGGCTCGAGCGTAAGCTGTTCACGCATCTGACCCACGACAAGCCACCGACTCTGGTCGACAATCTGCTCAAAGGCGGCTTCCGGCGGAGCCAAAACATTGCCTACATGCCCTATTGCGAGGGCTGCCAGTCCTGTGTGTCGGTGCGTGTCGCCGTCAACGAGTTTCGGCTCAGCCGCAGCTTCCGCCGTGTGCTCGATGTGAATAAGGATCTTGCGGCCCGGCGCATTCCGCCGCGTCCTACGGCTGAGCAGTATGCGCTCTTTCGCGACTACATCGACGCCCGCCACGCGGACGGCGGGATGGCGGACATGACCGTGCTCGACTACGCGACGATGGTCGAGGACAGCATCGTCGATACCTTCCTCACGGAGTATCGGGTGCGGACAGGCGACGGTCTTGAGGCGCAAGCCGCTGCACCTCTCATGGGTATCGCCCTTTGCGACCGGCTTTCTGATGGCGTCTCGATGGTCTACAGCTTTTACGATACGACCGTCCCGCGCCGGAGCCTCGGCACCTACATGATCCTCGAACACATCGAGTACACACGCCGACTCGGGTTGCCCTATCTTTACCTCGGCTATTGGATCGAGGGCTCCCGCAAGATGAGCTACAAGACCCGCTTCAAGCCTCAGGAGCGTTTGACCAGCAGCGGGTGGGTGAGGGTGAGCGAATAGTGAACGGCCGTAGGCAGCCGCGATTTACCCTTTCCCTATTGGTAAGTCACTTCCGCGGGTACTGACTGCAGACGTATTTCGCAATGCACTGCTGGAGGGATTGCCCTGTCAGCGCCGTTTGTGCGTGACAGTACATGACGCAGTCCTCGTAGACGCGTTCAGGCTTCGGGTACTGGTCACAGTTCTTCTCGATGATGCACTGCCGTAGCGTCATTGTTTCCGGCGCATTGTCGCGGCAGTCCTGCACACATTCGTGATACGTCCAAGTTGAGAATTCTTCGCTTAGGCTTGAAGCATAAGGAACCACCAAGCTGGCGCAGAGCACGCCAGCCAGAAAAACACGCCGCATTTCCCCACGTCCCCCCTAGCCTCTGGTATATGCCCTCTCCCCAGAGGATATGGGAATTAAGTTAAACTCTCTTTCACCATTATCCCAGTCGCTTGATCCATGACCGGGCCATTTCCTGCACGTTCTGTGGCGCTGTTCCACCATAGCTGGTCCGGCTTTTCACAGAGTTTTCAACGCCCAGCACGGAGTAGACGTCCTCTGTGATACGCGGTTCGATAGCCTGCATCGCTTCGAGCGGCAGCTCTTCCAGCTCGAGGCCACGAGATTCGGCGGCAGCAACGATTCGCCCGGTAACGTGATGCGCCTCGCGGAACGGCAAGTCCAACCGGCGCACGAGCCAGTCTGCGAGATCGGTGGCAGTTGAATAGCCACGTCCAGCCGCGCGCCGCATCGCCTCTGGCACAGGCTCCATGTCATTGACCATCCCGGTCATGGCGGCAATTGCCAGGGCGAGACTGTCCAGGGCGTCGAACGTGACCTCCTTGTCCTCCTGCATGTCCTTGGAATAGGTGAGGGGCAGCCCTTTCATCACCATGAGCAGGCTCTGAAAGGCGGCCGCGATCCGGCCGACCTTCGCGCGCGTCAGCTCGGCGGCATCGGGGTTGCGCTTCTGCGGCATGATCGAGGAGCCGGTGGTGAACCGGTCCGATAGCCGGATGAAACCGAACTGAGGTGTCATCCAGATCACGATCTCCTCCGCAAGCCGCGACAGGTGCATGGCCGCAATGCTGGCGGCGGCCAGAGTCTCCAGCGCGAAATCCCGGTCCGATACGCTGTCGAGCGAGTTGGCCGTCGGCCGGTCGAAGCCGAGGGCGCGTGCCGTCATCTCGCGATCGATCGGAAACGACGTTCCCGCGAGGGCCGCAGCTCCCAGTGGACATTCATTGAGCCGTTTGCGTGCGTCCTGGAGCCGGCCCCGGTCGCGCGCTAGCATCTCCACGTAGGCAAGCAGGTGATGGCCGAACGTAACGGGCTGCGCCGGCTGCAGATGCGTAAAGCCCGGCATGATCGTGGCCGCGTGTGCCTCCGCCTTGCGAGCGAGGGCGAGCTGCAACTCCTTCAACGCCGCATCAAGCTCATCAATGCGATCGCGCACATAGAGCCGGAAGTCGAGTGCAACCTGGTCATTGCGCGAGCGCGCCGTATGCAGGCGCCCGGCCGGCGCGCCGATGAGATCCTTGAGGCGCGCTTCGATATTCATATGCACGTCCTCAAGTGATCGAGAGAACGTGAACTGGCCGGACTCAATCTCGCCCATGATCTGGTCGAGTCCGGCCTGAATGGCGGTCTCGTCCTCGGCCGAGATGATTCCCTGGGCGGCGAGCATTGCCGCATGCGCCTTTGAGCCACGGATATCCTGGGGGGCAAGCACTTTGTCGAACTCGATGGAGGCGTTAATCTCCTCCATGATCTGGGCCGGCGACATTGCGAAGCGGCCTCCCCACATTTTGTTGGCCGGACCGCCGGCCGAGTTGTCGTCCATGGATCGGGACTCCCGGTTCAGGTCGCGACACGACACGTTCGATGAAAGGGCCGAGTCTGCGAAATGTTGAGCTCGACATCCGCCAGATCCGGGCTGATCGTCCTCGCGGCAGCACTGGTCGGATTTGGCGCGGTATACGTCACCCTGGCACCGAATGACAATGTCAGGACGTCGGCACCGACGCCGACTCCTGCAGCCGAGATCGCTTCGAAACTACCGGAGACGCTGCCCAAGGGGCCCGGTGTCAACCCGCTGAGCAAGGGCGAGATGGCGGCGTTCGTGTTCAAGAGCGAGCCGGAGCCGCTGCCTGAGTTTTCCTTCATCGATGGCACGGGAGCGGAGCGCAGCCTGAAGGACTGGGAGGGTCGCGTTGTCCTTCTGAACCTGTGGGCGACTTGGTGTGCCCCCTGCCGGAAAGAGATGCCGGCCCTCGATCGGCTGCAGCAGGCGCTCGGCTCCGATCGCTTCGAGGTCGTGGCGCTGAGCGTCGATCGTGGTGGCATCGAGAAATCGAAGGCATTCTTCGATGAGATCGGCGTCAAGTCGCTGAAGCTGTACGTGGATCCATCCACCCGAGCCACCTCGCGACTGAAAGCCGTCGGCTTGCCCGCGACGCTGCTGATCGACGCGCAAGGCCGCGAGATCGGCCGCCTCACTGGCCCTGCGGAATGGGACAGCGAGGATGCGAAAAGGCTGATCCAGGCGACCCTCGGGGGTTAGTTCCGGGCCTGCAGCAGGCCAGCAGAGTCATTCTCAAGCAGCTACACTGTCTGGCTTCGAGTGGAAGAGAACGGGCGCTCTGGCCCGTTCGATTCGCCTAGTAAACGGCACCTGCTTTATTCGCTCCGCAAAGCATCGATCGGGTTGAGCAACGCGGCGCGTCGGGCGGGGAAGAAGCCGAACAAGATTCCCGTCATTGCCGCTGCAGCAAGAGCAATGCCCACGGCTTGAGCATTGATGAGAATGGGCCACTCGGCCGAAACAGCCACAATGGCCGCGCCGCCAATGCCGATCGCGATCCCGATGATGCCGCCGAGCAGACTGAGCGTGACCGCCTCCACCAAGAACTGGAGGAGAATATCGCGCCGACGTCCGCCAACCGCCATGCGAAGGCCGATCTCGCGCGTCCGCTCCGTCACTGACACGAGCATGATGTTCATGATGCCGATGCCGCCGACGATCAGCGAGATGGCCGACGTTGCTCCGAGCAGCCAGCTCATGGTGGACAGCGCCGCCGTCCTGGTCTTCATGAACTCAGCCAAGTTGCGCACATTGAAGTCGTCCTCTGCGCCCGGCCGGATTCGGCGGCGCTCGCGCAGCACGATTTCAATATCCTCTTGCGCGACCGAAAGGTCGGCGTCTGGCTCGAATTTCACGTAGATTTGGCCGACCTGGTCGTTGACCACTTGGCTCCTGCCGATGATGCGGCCGCGCGCTGCCGTGACGGGAATGAAGATGATGTCGTCCTGATCGCGGCCGAAGCTCGATTGTCCTTTGGAGCTCAGCACCCCGATCACCTGAAACGGTACGTTTCTGATGCGGATCGTTGCGCCGACCGGATCACCGGCACCAAACAGCTTTTCCGCTACTGTCCGGCCAAGGATCGCCAGGCGGGCGCCGGACATCACCTCCTGCGGGGTCAATTCACGCCCCTCGGCGAGAGGCCAATCGCGCACCGCAAAGTATTGATCGTGGATGCCCCCGATCTGCGTGGTCCAGTTCATGTTCCCGTTCACAACGGGAGCGCTGCCCTGCAGATAACCCGAAATGGCGATCACACCCGGAACCTTATCGCGGATCGCCTGCAGGTCGCGCTCAGAGAGGGGCAGTCTCGTACCAGCGCCCGCAGACCGTCCCCTGACGCGCGAGTCGCCGGGATAGACAACCAGCATGTTGGAGCCCAGCGCAGCGATCTGCTGATCGATCTGGTTGGTCGCGCCAGAGCCTACGGCCACCATGATGATGACCGAGCCGACGCCGATGATGATGCCCAGCGTCGTGAGAACAGAGCGCAACAGGTTCGTGCGCAGTGCGGAAAGCGCAACGAACAGACTGTCAATGAGGCTCATTCCGCGGCCCTCCTCTGAAAGCCCGCCTGCGGCCTGTCCTCGACGATGTGGCCGTCGCGGAACACGACCACACGACGCGCATATTCGGCCACTTCGGGCTCGTGCGTGACGACGACGACCGTGATGCCCTCTTCGTTGAGTTCGCAGAAGAGCTGCATGATCTCGGCCGTGGTCTTGGTATCGAGCGCGCCGGTCGGCTCGTCGGCGAGCAGAATCTTCGGGTTGTTGACCAGCGCGCGGGCAATGGCGACGCGCTGCTGCTGACCGCCTGAAAGCTGGCGCGGGTGGTGGTCCATGCGGCTCGCCAGCCCCACCTGCTCCAACCGCCGGCGTGCCAAAGCCTCCGGATTAGCCGGCTTGGGATTGGCATAGAGCAGCGGCAGCATCACCTGCCGGAGCGCGTTCGTGCGCGGTAGCAGATTGAACTGCTGGAACACGAAGCCGATCGTCCGGTTGCGGAGGTCGGCGAGCTCGTCGGACGAAAGCGCGGAGATGTCCCGGCCGTCAATCGACAGAGTGCCCGAGGTCGGCACGTCGAGCGCACCGATTAGGTTCATCATCGTCGACTTGCCCGAGCCAGACGGCCCCATGATGGCCACGAACTCACCTTCCGCGATCTCAAGCGAAACGTTGTCGAGGGCACGCACCGTCTGATCGCCCATGGTGTAGATCTTGGACACGTCTCTGGCTGAGATCAGCGCAGTGCTCGTCCTCTGATCCGCGCGAGGCATCGTGGCGAGAGCCGTCATGAACGAACCTCCCGTGCGCGGATCACCAGCTGGTCGCCCGCTTCGACGTTCCCACCGACGATCTCAGTGAACTGGTCGTCACCGAGGCCGAGCCGGACGAACCGCTGCTCAAGCTGGCCATTCCCGCCGAGCGCCCACACCGTCGCGGAGCGCGAATTGTTGCGCTGCTGCTTCCAAACCTCGAACAGTGGGCGTTGATCCTCCGTCAGCATCGGCTCGATGATCTGCTCGATGCGCTTCATGAACCGGCCCGCGCCACTCTGGTCACCGCCGGACCGTTGCGGCCGTCCAAAAGCTGCGGACTGCGGCTGCTCGGCTCTGGCCCGCGCCATTGACTGGTCGAGGGCCTCCACGAGCGTTGCCACCTGCTCGTCCGTCAAATTGAGCTCGACTTTCAGACGATCGGCCATCTGGGCAGCACGATCTGCAGGATTGCCACTGCTTCCGCCGGCCGCCTCACCGCGGGGCCTGAAGCGCAGTGCACTGTTGGGCAAGCGCAGAACGTTGTCGCGTTCGGCCGTCACGATCTGCAGGTTCGCGGTCATGCCCGGGAAGAGCTTCCGATCCTCGTTCGAGGCTTCGACGATCACCGTATAGGTGACCACGTTCTCGAGCTCGGTCGCGGCCAAGCGCACCTGAGTCACCCGGCCCCGGAATGTACGCTCCGGGTAAGCGTCGACGGTGAACGTGGCAGGATTCCCTTCAGAGATCACGCCGACGTCAGCTTCGTTGACCTGCGCCTCGATACGAATGCGCCGGAGATCCTGTGCGATCTGAAACAGCTCGGGAGCTTGCAGGCTGGCGGCCACGGTCTGGCCGACATCGACCGTCCGCGAGATCACCGTGCCGTTGATCGGCGAGCGGATCACCGTGCGATCAAGGTCGATCTGCGCCTGCTCGAGCTGGGCTTCCCGCTGGGCGATGACGGCCTTCGCATTCTCGACCTGAGCCTGTGCGATGGCGAGATCGGCACGAGCCACCTCCGCATCGCGAATGGCCGTATCGAGCGAGGCTTGTGCCGAAATGCCCCGTTCCGCGAGCTTTTGCTGGCGCTCGATGGCGCGCTCGGCCTGGCGCAGCACGGCCTCTGCCTTGAGAACTGCAGCCTCCTGGTTGGCCAGCTGGGCCTTGGCGGCTGCAAGATCGGCTTTGGCCTGGGCAACGCGGGCCTCGAACGTCTTGGCGTCGAGCACCGCGAGGACGTCTCCCTCCCTCACCTCGGTGTTGTAATCGGCCAAGACGGACCGGATCTGCCCCGAAAGCTGCGATCCGACCTGAACGGTCACGAGCGCGCGCACAGGGCCAGACGTGGACACCACACGACGGATCGGTCCACGCGTGACTTCGGCCGTCTCGTAGACGAGACCCGAAGTGTCCCCCCCGGTCAGCTGCGGCAGCCAGAGGCTTGCGGTAGCAAGCGCTGTCACCGGGATAGCCAAGGTGAAGAGATACTTCTTGAGGCGGCGGGAGGTCATCTTTGGTGTGCCTATTCTTGTGGAGTACCGAACAAGGAACGTGCGAGGAGCATCGCACCCGTCGGCTGAACCGCAGCTGACCTCGTGGGGGCTTTAATCTCCCCTTAGTCTACGAATGGACATTTTGGTTGTGGCAGCATCTTGTCGCGTGAACGTGCCGAGCGGCCGCCACCCGCAACATGAATGATTGATGAATGCCGCATTCAGAGTGCGTTCAACGCTCGGGAACTAGTGTAGCCTTACCCTGAGAGATACTTCCCCGGCGTGATCCAGGGGGCGCGGCGTTCAGGGTCGCCGCGCCCCTTTCTCTTCTCCCCAAAACTTGGCACCAACTCCTCTCCGACGGCGTTTGATTCGCCGAAGGCAAGCAGCTACCTTGCCGACTCATCCCGGACAATAGGTCCAGCAATTCAGCGACGGAGGACTCCCGTGACCTTCAAGCTCCCTGACCTGCCTTATGCCTATGATGCGCTTCAGCCGTACATGTCGGCCGAGACGCTGGAATACCACCATGACAAGCACCACCAGGCCTATGTCGATACGGGCAACAAGCTGCTTCAGGGCTCGGGGCTGGAGAACAAGAGCCTGGAGGAGATCGTCAAGGAGGCATATGCGCAGAAGAACCAAGGGCTGATCAACAACGCCGGCCAGCACTACAACCACACGCACTTCTGGAACTGGATGAAGAAGGGCGGCGGCGGTAACAAGCTGCCAGGCAAGCTCGAGAAGCTTGTCCAGGAGTACGGCGGCTTCGACAAGATGCGGGCGGACTTCATCAATGCCGGCGTCACTCAGTTCGGCTCTGGCTGGGCGTGGCTCACCATCAACAACGGCAAGCTCGAGGTGACCAAGACGCCCAACGGCGAGAACCCGCTGATGTACGGCAGCCAGCCGATCCTCGGCTGTGACGTGTGGGAGCACAGCTATTACATCGACTACCGCAACCAGCGGCAGAAGTACCTCGAGGCTTGGTTCGATAACCTCGTGAATTGGGAGTACGTCGAAGGTCTTCTTGATAAGGTGTGATGCAAAGCTTGCTGTCGCAAATTGAAGAGCCGCGGCATCGCCGCGGCTCTTTTATTCATACTTGATCCACGAGTTCGTCGCATTTCTGGACCGATTTTCATTTCTCAGTGAAGCTCATTTAGACATATCTTTGGTTTGACGTCGCGCGGGGGAGGGGAAGCGACTTGAGTTTGGGATTCCTGTGTCGGGCGCTGGCAATCGTTCCAGCCCTACTGATGGCAGCATGTGCCACGCTCGATACGCGCCTGCCAGTTCCCAATGCCGAGCTTGCATCGCGCGCAACACCCATCGATTTCGAAGGCGTCCGCGCGTGGGGAGACGAAGCTCCTTCGGACATTGCCGCCGCATTGAGGAGACGCCTTCCATCCATATCGCGGCTCGCGCGTTCGGACGGACGCAAGAACACGAGCCGAAGTGAGATCGATATTCTGGCGCTCTCGGGCGGCGGGTCGGATGGTGCGTTCGGTGCGGGCCTGCTGGTGGGCTGGACCAAGCGCGGTGATCGACCGCAGTTCGAGATCGTCACGGGCGTGAGTGCCGGAGCGCTCACGGCGCCATTCGCTTTCCTGGGGCCACGCTACGATGATCAGCTCCGCGATATCTGGACCCGCTACGGCACCAATCAGCTCCTGACGGCGCAGATCTTGCCTGCGCTGTTCGGCGGACCATCACTGGCGGACAGCGGGCCGCTTCGGCAGCTCATCGCCAGGTACATCACAAGAAGGGTGCTGTCCGAAATCGCGGCCGAATATCGTAAGGGCCGGCTGCTGCTGATATTGACGACGAACCTCGATGCTCAGCGGCCTGTCATCTGGAACATGGGGGAAATCGCGGCCAGCAGGCATCCAAAAGCGCTCGATCTGTTCCGTGACGTTCTCCTCGCCTCCGCCTCAATTCCAGGCGCGCTGCCGCCGGTGAAATTGCAAGTTGCAGTCGACGGACAGATCTATGACGAGATGCATGTCGACGGCGGGACGACGCGCGAGGTGTTCGTATCACCGATCGATGTGCCTTTCACCGCGCTCGATCGCTTCTACGATGCACCACCCCGACGGCGGCTCTACATCGTGAAGAACGGCAAGTACGAGGCCGAATACGAACCCGTGCGCGAGCAGGCGCTGCCCATTGCTGCCCGAGCCATCGAAACGCTCATCAAGACTCAGCACAGGAACGACATCTATCGCATTTACCGCATGGCAAAGGACAGCGGCGCGGATTTCAATCTCGCATTCGTGCCGCAGGATTTCAGAGCCAAGCCGAAGGAGCTTTTCGATCCCGAATATCAGGCAGCCCTCTTCGAAAAAGGCTTTGAGCTTGCCCGCACCGGTCGTGCCTGGGTGAAGGTGCCGCCGGACATCGCGCCGAAGTCAAAGTGATGGCCTTTATCGCTGTTCCGCTTTTCCGAGATTGTCAATATAGGCCAGCAGGGCTTCGATCTGCGGCGTCTCGAAGCTGAACTCCGGCATCGCCGGGTGAGCGGTGACGATGCCTTCGGCGAAAGCCTCAGCGAGATTCTCGACCGGATAGCGGCTTCGCAGCTCGCGCAATGGCGGCGCCTGCGGTAGGCGGCTTTCGTCTTCGTGGCCGATTGCATGACAGCGGACACAGTGCTGTTCGGCGAGGTCGCGCCCGCGTTCCAGGAGCTTCTCCTGGGCGAGTGCAGGGCTAAATGGTCCCACCATGCCCAGCAGTGCGGCCATTAGTGTAATGATCCGTGGGGCTCCTTTCGCGCTGCTGGTCATGATGCTTGCCCGTATATCACTCAACCCGGTTGTGCGGCCGATTATGCCCTTTTCATTCGATCAGTGCGAAACAATACATCAATATCGGCTCTCAATTAATCTCAATTGAGAATAGTTATAATTCAAAATGAATTGGTAATGCCAACCGGATTTGAAGTATTTCCGTCGTTCAATGCTTGCTGCACCTTGACAGTGACTGCGTGTTGAGGCGATTTGGTTGCGCGCCGGATCAACCCGGCGCTTGGTTTCCGATACGGGGCCTTGAACCCCGCACATTGGAGAACGCCATGACCCAGTCCATTTGGGGCCGCCGCGCCCTGCGCGCGCTTGCGCCCGTTTCGCTCTCCCTTGCAGCTCTTGCATTTTCTCCTGTCGCTCAGGCGAACGGAGAGGTCAACATCTATTCCTACCGCGAGCCGCAGCTCATTGATCCATTGATCAAGGCCTTCACTGAGAAGACAGGCATCAAGGCCAACGTGGTCTATGCCGGAAGCGGGCTCAATGAGCGCCTTGCAGCTGAGGGCCGTAATAGCCCCGCCGACCTTCTGTTTACGGTCGACATCGGCCGCCTCAGCGAGGCCAAGACGATGGGGCTCACTCAGCCGGTCAAGTCGAGTGTGCTCGAGGAGACCATTCCCGCATCTTACCGTGATCCGGAAGGTCACTGGTTCGGCCTCACCCTGCGCTCCCGCGTGATCTATGCGTCGAAGGAGCGCGTCCAGCAGGACAGCATCACCTACGAGGAGCTGGCCGATCCCAAGTGGAAGGGCCGCATCTGTTCTCGATCCGGGCAGCATGCGTACAACGTCTCGCTCATCGCGTCGATGATCGCGCACAAGGGCGAGGAAGAAGCGGAAAAGTGGCTGAGGGGCGTAAAGGAGAACCTGGCGCATAAGCCTGCCGGTGGGGATCGCGAGCAGGCGCGCGATGTCTACTCGGGCAAATGCGACCTCGCTATCGGCAACACTTACTATGTCGCGCTGATGCTCAAGAACCCGGAGCAAAAGGCCTGGGCTGAGTCGATCAAGGTGCTGTTCCCCAACGCCGACGATCGCGGCAGCCATGTCAATATTTCCGGCATGGCGCTCGCCAAGCACGCACCGAACAAGGACAACGCGATCAAGCTGATGGAATACCTGGCGTCGCCGGAAGCGCAGGGAATCTACGCACAGGTGAACAACGAGTATCCGATCAGTCCAGAGGTCTCGCCATCCGAGGTTGTGCAGTCCTGGGGTAAGCTGAACCCGGACAAGCTACCGCTCGACGAGATCGCCAGGCTGAGGAAGAAGGCATCGGAGCTCGTCGACAAGGTAGATTTCGACGCGGGGCCGTCGTCCTGAGCTGCTCGGCCAGTGTGCAAGCGGTTTCCCAAGGCGGAAACCGCTTCGCCTTCGTGCTCATGGACTCCATCGGACGGATCTGACCGTATGCTTCGCAAAAAGCTGACAGCGGAGCGGCGCGCCGAGCAATCTGCGGCGGCGGTTTCGCATCCCAAATTCCGCGAGCCAGAGCGGCTCGTCGGGCTGGGCTTCCGAGCCTGGCTTGCCGGTTATGAAACCGGCGACATCGCTTGCTGGGAACAGGCGTGGACCATGTACTCGGATGCGCTCGGACCAGAGCGGGCGCGGGCGGCGCTGACCGATCTTGCGTGCTGGGTCCGTGCCATCCGCACTGCCAGCTGCAGACCGATCGAGGTCTTTCCCGGTCAATGTCCGGGCTTCTGCCGCGACGAGTGCATGGCCATTGCGATGGTGGCGGCCAGCCAGCACGGAGCCTGCCCGGCGCTGCGCGCCTGCGCCTGGGCCCTGATTGAAAGCTCTGCCATCGATGACGTGGTGGAAGGGGCCGAGTGCCTGGGCGCCACGCTCAAGAGCTGTCGAAAAGTTCTGTCGCCGGCCTCGATCTGCGGTGTCGCCGCGCTTTGCCCATTGCGCCCGCACGGTCGCCCGAACTGATCCTAAAGCGAGCGGTTCGGCCTGATCCATATCCCTGGTTCTTGCCTCACCATGTTGACCGACGCGATCTTCGGTCGCGTCGGTTGACGCGCAATGGGTTTCGCTCCATTCCACGCGTCAGGGTAGCTAGCCTCGTAGCGCTTTGCGGGAAGCGACTGAAAGCTGGTCTCTGTCCCCTGCCAACGAAGCATTGTCATTTGTCAGCTAGATAGCCATGGTTGCTCATCCGCTTTCGAGTGAGATGGCCACGAAACAAGGGTGACCATGCAAGAGGTTGGACCGTGGTGAACGTCTCGTTTCTGCAGGAGCTGCTCAACACTGTCGCAGAGCAGGGACGGCAGCTTCTGCCCTGGGTCGGCAAGAGCGGTGATACGGCCAAGGACATCGCCGAGCTGGCGAAGGCCCTTGTTTCGATCCGCGGAGAGGCATCGGGTGTGGCCATGGCCCGGCAAATCCTGACACTCTATCGCGGCCTTTCGGACGAGCAGAAGCATGCGTTCTTCCGGTTCCTCGCCAATGAGCTGCAGCCGCGGCCGGAGGTCGTGCAGGATGCCGCTTCCGCCTACCTTGCCGAGCCCTCACCCGCAGCCTTGTCACGCCTGCAGGCAGCCGTGGAGAGTCCCCGGCAAGAGTTTTTCCGGCGCCTCAACCTCGCTCCGGGAGCAACCGGCGAAATCGTGGCCCTGCGCCGCGATCTCCTAAGGATGCTGGCGAGCGACCCGTCTCTTCGTGCTGTCGACGCGGATCTGAGGCACCTGCTCTACTCCTGGTTCAACAGGGGTTTCCTGGTCTTGCGCCGCATCGATTGGCAAACGCCGGCGGCGATCCTGGAGAAGATCATCGCCTACGAGGCGGTGCACGAGATCAAGGGCTGGGACGATCTGCGCCGGCGGTTGGACCCGGAGGATCGCCGGTGCTTCGCCTTCTTCCATCCGTCGCTGGTGGACGAGCCACTGATTTTCGTCGAGGTCGCCCTCACGGACGACATAGCGGACAACATCTCGAAGCTGCTCGAGGAGGAGCCGAAATCGGGGAGCACGAGCGAGCCCACGACGGCGATCTTCTATTCGATCTCCAACTGTCAGGAGGGGCTGAAGGGCATTTCTTTCGGGAACTTCCTGATCAAGCAGGTCGTCGAGGAGCTGGCGCGCGAGAAGCCGACGCTGAAGACGTTCGTGACCTTGTCACCAGTTCCGTCGTTTGCGCGCTGGCTAGCCACTGAGTTGGAGCAGGATGAAACCGGACTGATCGGGCCGGACATCCGGGAAGCTCTGAGCTCATTGGCAGATCACACGTGGCTGGATCACGAGGAGCAGGTGCGGGCACTCGAGGGGCCATTGACGATGCTCGCCGCGCATTACCTTGTGAATGCGAAGGGGAAGGACGGCCGTCCCTTGGATCCAGTCGCCCGCTTCCACCTCGGGAACGGGGCGCGGCTCGAGCGCATCAACTGGCTAGCGGATACCTCCCCGAAAGGTCTGCGGGAATCACACGGCATAATGGTGAACTACCGCTATGACCTGAAGGAGTTCGAGCGCAATCACGAGGCCTATGCCAACGAGGGCGTGGTGGCGACGTCCCGGGCCGTGCGCAATCTGTTGCGGTCATCCGTGAAGGTCCGTCCGCGCACAGAGCCCCGCCAGCTTCCTCCTCCCGATAAGGCGCAGGAAGAGGAGGTCCGCGAACCCGACGAGATCATCGAGCCGGCAGGGCGTTGAGGCGAGCTTCACGGTAAGCCGCCTCCGAGGGCGCCAGAAGCCGCACGCTGTTCAGAGTGCCTCGCCCTCAAACTGTCCGCCGACGCTGCACGGAATCATGTTGTCCCGGAGCAGCGCGCAAATTCGGCTCGCTTCCTCCAGCGATGTGATCGGACCGGCGAGAAGCTCGTAGGATGGATGACTCGGCGTGCCGACTGCGAGATAGCGCGGCTCCAGATCTCTGAGCGCGCTCTGGTGGCGCTCGCTGAGCACGCTCCACCGCAACCGAAGTGCATCGAGTGACGGACCGGTCTCAAGGCGGATAGCAAACGCCTCTGAGGCAGGTGTGACTATAGCCGGGCCGAATACGATCGCGGGTGGCTCGCGCCGTGGCAAGCTGGCGGTCGCCATCGGCAGAGCCTCCTGGCCTTTAGCAGCAGCAGACGCAATCTCGGGCCTCGCACGCAACGCAGCAATCTTCTTAACTGGCGTCGGAGGCGGCGGCATGACCGCCGGTGTTGTCTCCGCCAACTCAATCTGTTCGGTTCCGGACTCGTCCCCGGCGCCTTCTCTCCTGACATTCAGGATTTCGATATGAGGCCGACGTTCCTGAGGTTCCTCCGCAGCCGCCAATGTCGGCGTGTCAGTTGACTGTTGTACCAGTTGCGGGCGGTCGGGCGGGACGTCCGAATAAGTCGGCTCAGTATCAGTTGCTCTGAGGCCAACATCCGTCTCCTCGACGGTAGCCGTTTCGACCTGCGCAGGTTCGTCCAACAACTCAGATTCTTCCTGCTGGAGCTCAGCTGTCACCGGCTCTCGCTCCTCGGGCACCTCTGGTGGATCAATCTCAGCGCGCTTTCGCTGGTTGATGATTTCTACTTCCCTGGCAGCTGCCCTCGCTTTGACCTCGGTCAGCTCTCGCTGCAGGTCGGAAATGGTCTCGCGCAGTCTGTTCACCTCGCCCGTCAGTTGCTCGACCAGCTCAGGTTGGGCAGGGGAAGGCTCCTCTGCTCTCAACGACTGTGTGGTGAGGGGAGCGGCCCATTCCGGCTCCAGCAACAACGCCGCCATGTAGCCCGTCGCGGTTACCGCCAGCACGGCCCATGTTGCAGTATAAAGCCCAGAGCCACGGGGTGGCTTAGGAGTGGGGATATTGCCGTGATCGTCGTTGGAGTCCGAAACGGTCATTTGCGCTCGCATGGCCGCCCTTGATCTCTCTTTCGCTTGGGCGCGGGATACACGCGCGACTCAGTCCGCGCGGCCAAGCTACCGATTCGCTTGCGCCAAACCGTCCTCTGAGTCCGTTATCCCGGTCAACGGATCGGGGTGGAAAGGGTGGGCCTGGCCTGTGGAAACTCTCGAACTTGCCGCATCCTGGCCATATGCCTTGTCTCCGGCTCGTCCGAGTGGGGAAGCGAGCCAGCTGAGATTGCGGAGCGTTTTGTCTAGAAGAACGTGCGCCGCGGAGTTGAGCTTAACTCGGGGCTCCGGCGGACACACAAACGGCTGGTGGTGATTCATGACCTCTCGCCCACTGCTTACGATCGTCCTGGCGGCCGGCAAAGGCACGCGTATGAAGTCGGCCGTTCCGAAGGTTCTTCACCGAGTCGGCGGCCTCTCGCTGATTGGGCATGTCTTGACCGCCATCCGGAGCCTTGGCCAAAGCCGCACAGCCTTCGTCATCGGTCCGAACATGGATGGCGTCCGTGCCGAAGCGGCGAAAATCGCCCCGGAGGCGGAAGTCTTCGTCCAGGACCAGCAGCTCGGCACGGCACATGCGGTCCTCGCGGCGCGAACGGCTATCGCACGTCATGATGGAGACGTTCTGGTCGTCTTCGGGGATACGCCATTCATCACGCCGGCGACGCTCGAGGGCCTACTCGCGTCACTGGATGCAACAACGCCTGTCGCCGTGCTCGGCTTCCATGCCGCCGATCCCAACGGATACGGTCGCCTGATCTTGGACGGTCCGGAACAGGTCAGTGTCATCCGCGAGCAGGAGGATGCGACCGAGGCTGAGAGGGAAATCACCTTCTGCAACTCGGGAGTAATGGCGTTCCGGGGCGAGCAGATGCTCACGCTTCTGGAGGCGATCGGCTCCCGAAATGCCAAGGGTGAATACTATCTCACCGATGCCGTCGCGATCGCTCGCTCGAAGGGCTATCGCGTGGCCGCCCACTCCTGTGTGGAAGAGGAGGTGATGGGCATCAACTCGCGCAATCAGCTCGCTCAAGCCGAGGCCGTTTTCCAGCGGCGATTCCGCGAGCGGGTGATGGCCGAGGGTGCAACTCTGATCGCACCGGAGACGGTCTGGTTCAGTCATGACACGGTAATCGGCCGCGACGTAATTATCGAGCCCAACGTGTTCTTCGGACCGAAGGTCGTGGTCGAGGACGAGGTCGTCATCCGCGCCAACTGCCATATCGAAGGGGCACGCTTGCGCCGGGGTGCCGAAGTCGGACCGTTTGCCCGGCTCCGGCCGAACGCAGACATTGGCCCACGTGCGAAGATCGGCAATTTCGTCGAGGTCAAGAACGTCACCGTCGAGGAGGGCGCAAAGGCCAATCACCTTTCCTATCTGGGTGACGGCCGCGTCGGCGCTGGTGCAAACATCGGTGCAGGAACTATCTTCTGTAACTACGACGGCTTCTTCAAACACCGAACGGATGTGGGGGCGGGCGCCTTTGTCGGCTCGAACACGGCGTTGGTGGCGCCGGTCAACATCGGTCCGGGAGCCTTCATCGGCTCGGGCAGCGTCATTACCAAAGATGTTCCGGCAGATGCCCTAGCGCTTGAGCGTAATGAGCAGAGCGTGCGCGAAGGCTGGGCGGCCAAATTCCGCACGATGATGCAACGGCGCAAATCGGAGAAGCGTTCTTAGCTCGAAGACACTAAGAAATACCAAGAAATAGGGTTTGAGTTGTGCCCGGTGCCGTCCAGAATTAGGTCCAGGACTGCACAAACTGTAAGGGATTGTCGGGATGTGCGGGATCGTGGGCATTCTTGGCTCGAAGCCCGTAGCGGGGGATCTTGTCGACGCCCTCAGACGGCTAGAGTACCGCGGCTACGACTCGGCCGGTATTGCGACGGTTGAGAACGGTCACCTCGACCGGCGTCGCGCGGAGGGCAAGCTCAAGAACCTCGAGATGAGGTTGCTAGAGCAGCCCCTGCAGGGTCGCGCCGGTATCGGGCATACGCGATGGGCCACACACGGCCGACCGATTGAACGCAATGCCCATCCGCATATGAACGGCCGGGTCGCCGTCGTCCACAATGGCATTATCGAGAATTTCCAGGAGCTGAAGGACGAGCTCGCCGCCAAGGGGCACGAGTTCCAGACGGATACGGATACCGAGACAGTCGTCTATCTCGTTACTGATTATCTGGACCAGGGTCACTCGCCCATCGAAGCGTCACGCCTCGCGCTACAGCGCTTGAGAGGGGCGTTCGCGCTAGGGCTCATTTTTGCCGGCCACGACGATCTGATGATCGGTGCGCGTCATGGCCCACCCCTTGCCATCGGCCACGGCGAGGGTGAGATGTATCTCGGCTCCGACGCCATTGCGCTGGCTCCGTTCACGGGCGCCATCACTTATCTCGAGGATGGCGATTGGGCCGTTATCACCCGCAAGGGTGCCGAGATCTACGACAGCTCCGGAAGCCGGGTCGAGCGGCCAATGGTGAAATCCGTGGCCAGCTCATTGCTGGTGGACAAAGGCAATTACCGGCACTTCATGGCCAAGGAGATCCATGAGCAGCCGGAGGTCATCAGCCACACCCTCGCCAACTATCTGGACATGTCCTCTGGCAGGGTGATGTTCCCCGACCTCGGAGTCGATTTGGCCAAGGTCTCTCGCATCACTCTCACAGCATGCGGGACTGCGTACTACGCCGGACTGATCGGTAAATATTGGCTCGAGCGGTTTGCGCGCCTTCCGGTGGAAATCGACGTCGCCTCCGAGTTCCGCTACCGGGAGGCTCCGCTGCCGGAGGATGGGCTCGCCATCTTCGTTTCGCAGTCAGGCGAGACGGCCGACACCTTGGCCTCGCTGCGCTACTGCAAGGCGCAGGGCCAGAGGATTGCGTCAATCGTCAATGTGCACAGCTCGACCATTGCGCGTGAGTCGCACACGGTTCTGCCGACTTTGGCAGGCCCGGAGATCGGTGTCGCCTCGACAAAAGCCTTCACGTGTCAGCTGTCCGTGCTCGCATGTCTCGCCATCGCGGCCGGTCGTGCCCGTGGGCATATCAGCGCAGAGCAGGAGAAGGAGCTCGTCCGCGCTTTGACGGAGGTGCCGCGACACATCACGACCATTCTGCGCACCGAACCGCAGTATGAATCGCTGGCCGTCTCGCTCCATAAAGCGAGGGACGTGCTCTACCTCGGCCGTGGTCAAAACTATCCGATCGCACTCGAGGGAGCGCTGAAGCTCAAGGAAATCTCCTACATCCACGCGGAAGGCTATGCGGCTGGGGAGCTGAAGCACGGACCCATCGCGCTCATCGACGAGAACGTTCCCGTCGTGGTCGTGGCCCCCGAGGACGATCTGTTCGAGAAAACCGTCTCCAATATGCAAGAAGTGGCGGCCCGCGGGGGGCGGATCATCCTTATTTCGGACGCGCCGCCCGCGAAGGCGGGATGCAATCTACACACCCACCTTCAAGTTCCTCGCGCTCATCCGTTCACGGCTCCGCTGATTTATGCCGTTCCCGTGCAGCTGATCGCGTATCATACCGCCGTCGTCATGGGGACGGACGTCGACCAGCCTCGCAACCTCGCAAAGTCCGTAACTGTGGAATAAGGTCGGGGTCGGACAGGATTCGGCTTGTCGCCGAATTGCCTCAAACCGGTGATTGGCATAGGAAGCACGCGAGTGGAGGTGCTGCGCGTACCTGAGATGCTGCGAGGGAATCGCGATGACGCGAGCGCGCACGACCCGGGCAGGATTGACAAGCTATTCGAAACTGACGCTCACTGCCGTCCTGGCTGCTGGCCTTGTCCTCGGCGTGTCCGGAGCGGAGGCTGCCAAAAGCAAAGACGGAGCAGCCAACGCCGACCACCTCATCAAGACCGGCGTGGATGCCTTGCGGGCCGGGCGCGTGGATTTGGCCGTGCAGGAGCTCACCGCGGCCATAACGGGCGGCAAGATCTCTCAATCAACACTCGCGCGGGCGCTCTATTACCGGGGCCTCGCTTACCGCAAGCAGAACAAGCCGGCACAGGCCATCGCCGATTTCACGAGTGCCCTTTGGATCAAGAATGGCCTCGATGCTGAGCAGAGGGCGGACGCATTGCTGAACCGCGCCGCCGCGTACCGCGAGGCAGGCCTGACAGATCAGGCAGAGGCTGACGAGAAGCGGGTGGCTGCGACCCGGCAAGCAGCTGGCGCCAACACAGCTTCGGCTGAGAGCCGGCCAACACCTTCAACGTCTCCGGCAGCTTCCTCGGCTCCATCATCGTCGAGCGGAGGGCTTGGCAGCTTTTTCAGTGCTCTGTTCGGCAATGCCCCAGCATCGCAAGAGGCGCCCGCTCAAGGCTCCTCGGCACCTTCGAACAGTGCATCGGGCACTCGGCAGGCGACTGGGGCCGGCCGTTCACCCACCGTGTCCGCCTGGTCCAGTCAGACCCATCCTGCAACAGGGGGGTGGTCCGATACCACAGTGGTGCGCAAGGCCAGTACGTCTGACAGCAGCCGCCGCACGCCGACCACAACCGCATCAACGGGGAGATCGGCAGGTGTGGGGCAGTTTGTCCAGGTGGCGGCAGTCCGCAGCCGGCAGGAGGCTCAGGCCGTGGCGGCGCGCCTCAAGCAACTGGGGGTCACCGAGGGGCAGCGAGACACGGCCATTGAGGAGGCCGTCATGGGCAACATGGGGACGCTCTATAGCGTTCGCCTGGGGCCGTTCGCGAGCGCCAACGAGGTGCAAAGCATTTGCCCGCGTCTCCGTCAGGCTGGTCTCGATTGTCTGATCATCAGCCGTTAGCACGGCTCCTCCCCTCGCGATCGTTTGCGCGGCCGGCACTTATCGCCTATTGCACCCAGGGGCCTAATCCGGCTTCCTTGATGCGGGAGACCAGCATACGGGAGGAGCCCTGCTCGCGCGTTCGGTTGCGTGGCGGGATCGATATCGAGATATGCAGAAGAGAGAAGCGGAGCAGCAGCCGCAGGCAAGATCGGGCGCGGACACGAAGGCGAACCCGCTGCCGTGGCTTGGTACCGCCCAATCTCATTCGGACCTGCGCATCGGCGCGCGGTTGCGTAACTACTTCCTGACGGGGCTTGTCGTCGTCGGGCCTGTCACGATTACGCTCTATATCGGCTGGTGGTTCATCAACGTAGTGGACGCTTGGGTGAAGCCGTTCGTGCCCAGCGTCTACAATCCCGAGACCTACCTGCCGTTTCCAATGCCCGGAATTGGATTGGTCTTCGGGATCATTGGCCTGACACTGATCGGCGCACTGGCCGCGAACCTCATTGGTCGGACGATCATCAGCTCGGGCGAGCTGTTCCTTCAGCGCATGCCGATCGTGCGCAATGTCTACCAAGCCCTGAAGCAGATCTTCGTGTCCGTGGTTTCCGCCGCAGGACCTGGGACTGCGTTCAATAAGGTTGGCTTGATGGAGTTCCCGTCAAAGGGAATTTGGTCGCTCGTCTACATCACGGGCGAGGTGAGGGGCGAGATAAAGGAGGTCCGGCCCGGAGGGGAGGATGACCTGCTCACGGTCTTTATGCCAACGGGGATCATGCCGCCCACGGGCTTCGTCTGCGTCGTACCCCGTCGGGATGTCATCCCGCTCAACATGACGGTCGAGGACGTCGCCAAGATGGTCATCTCGGCCGGTATGGTAATGCCGGAGTATCAAAAGCAGCTGAAGACTCTGGCCGATGCGGCACGGGGCGAGAACGTGGAAAAGGCCTGATGTGGCAGGCGCGGCTTCTGAGCTCACGCTGCCCTGAACAGCCGCACGGCGTCGTCGCACTCGAACAGATAGAGCAGCGTGCGAATGGCCGAACCGCGGGGGCTGGTTAGAGATGGATCCTCATGGAGCAGCAAACGGGCGTCGTCGCGGGCGGCGGCCAGAAGCTCCTCGAAGTTCGGCACGTTGGCGAGCCGATATTCGGGAAGACCACTTTGGCGCGCGCCGAGCACCTCACCGCCGCCGCGCAGCTCCAGGTCCTTCTCGGCAATGAGGAAGCCGTCCTCCGTCTCGCGCATGATCTTGAGGCGCTCCTCGGCGATTTCCCCAAGGGGCGGCTTGTAAAGCAGCACGCAGTACGACTGGCGCTCGCCGCGTCCAACGCGCCCGCGAAGCTGATGAAGCTGGGCGAGGCCAAATCTCTCCGCATGCTCGATGACCATGATGGTCGCATTGGGAACGTTGACGCCGACCTCGATGACAGTCGTCGAGACGAGCACCCGCAGCTTGCCTTCGGCGAAGGCGGCCATGGTCGCATCCTTCACCCGGCCCGCCATGGCGCCGTGCAGCAGACCGACTCCGCCGCCGAGCACTTGGCTGAGGTGTGCATGGCGCTCCTCGGCGGCCGCAAGCTCCGAGGCGCCGTTGCCCTCGATGAGCGGGCACACCCAATAGACCTGTGCGCCCTCGGCCAAGGCGCGCCGGAGCCCGTCGACGACTTCCTCCAGTCGCTCGACTGAGACGAGCGTGGTGGTCACGGGCTTCCGGCCGGCCGGCTTCTCGGTAAGGCGCGACACGTCGAGGTCGCCATAGTGCGTCATCAGAAGCGTGCGGGGAATTGGAGTGGCTGTCATCACCAGCACGTCGGCAACACCCTGTCCACCCTTCGTCTGCAATGCCAGCCGCTGATGCACACCGAACCGGTGCTGCTCGTCGATGACAGCAAAGGCCAGATCCTTGAAGACGACGTCCGGCTGGAACAGGGCATGGGTGCCGACGAGAATGTCGATGTCGCCGCGGGCCAGGCGGGCGAGAACCTCGGCACGTGGCCTGCCCTTTTCGCGGCCCGTCAGCAATCCCACCCGCAGCCCAACTTTCTCGGCAAGCGGCGCAATAGTCTCGACGTGCTGCCGTGCCAGCACTTCCGTTGGGGCCATGAGCGCGGCTTGCGTCCCGGCTTCCACCGCGGTGGCCATGGCCATGAGGGCCACGGCCGTCTTGCCCGATCCGACATCACCTTGCAGCAGCCGCAGCATCCGGCGTGGCGCTGCCATATCCGCCTCGATCTCCGCAAGCGCTTTGACCTGGGAAGACGTCAGCGCGAATGGCAGGGCCGCCTCGAGCTGCCGGCGAATGCGCCGGTCGCCAACAATGGCTCGGCCGGGCTGAGACTTGAGGCGTTGTCGGACCAGGGCCAGTGCCACTTGGCCTGCCAGTAGCTCGTCGTAAGCCAGCCGCTGCCAATGGGGCGCTCCTGGCGATACGTCGTCGGACTCGCGCGGCACGTGGAGGCGTGTCACGGCTTCGCGGAACGAAGGCAAGTTGCGGGACGCGAGCCAGCGAGGCTCCTGCCACTCGGGAAGATCCGGCACGCGATCAACAGCCTGCCGCATTAATTTGAGGAGGATTTTCCCAGAGAGGCCCGCCGTGAGCGGATGAACCGGCTCCAGCATCGGGAGGTCGTTGCGGGCCTCCGGGGGTACGATGTAGTCCGGGTGCGCCATCTGCAGCGTCTCGCCATACCGCTCGACCCGCCCGGAGATGTAGCGGATGCTGCCGATCGGGAGCTGCCGCTCAATGAATCTCCGCTCGGCGTGGAAGAAGACGAGGTCGATGCGCCCGGTGTCGTCCTCACAGGTGACCTTGTACGGTGCCTTGGCATTGCCGCGCGGAGGTGGTTTGTGCCTCAGCACACGGACGGCGAACGTCGCGATTGTGCCGGGCACGGCGCCCGCGACAGTCGGCTCGGCTCTCCGGTCGATGACACCTGTCGGGGCATGCCACAGCAGGTCGATGACGCGTGGCTCGGTAATCCCTGGCGGCAGGCGCAGAGCCTTCTTGAGCAGCACGGCGACGCGCGGGCCCACACCTGTCAGCGATTGGGCGGAGGCGAAGAGTGGTGTCAGTATGCTCGGACGCATCGTGTAGACGCCGGTCCCATATCGGAGCCATTCGTCAACGGCTGAAGAGCCGGTGCGTCGCGGCTCACCCTTTGCGCATGGCATTCCGGGGGCTATATGACGCCCATCTCCCCTGCACGTTGGCGAGGCAGGGCGGGGGCGTCAAGGCGCGCAGCTGAATATCCAGAGGTGGTGAGGACTCAAATGCGGGGCGACGAACTCGACACGCGCCGGCGGCGCGCCGCCTACCGAGCCACGCACCGCGGCACCAAAGAGATGGACTGGGTGATCGGCCGCTATGCCGTGACAGTCCTGCCCAATCTGGAGGGGGAGGAGCTGGATCGGCTGGAGCGCTTTCTGAGCCTGCCTGATCCCGATCTGCAGCAATGGTTCCACTCTCCGCATCTGGCTGCTGGAACCGAATTCGCCGGGCTGGTAGCGGAGATGCGCCGTTTTCATGGTCTGGAGTGACGGCGGCTAGCACCCAAGCACGAGAGGGACTGCCCAGGCGCTTTCGTGTTCGAAGTCATCCCGGACCTTGTGCCCGGGATCCCGTCAACCGCAGACGTTGGAGCAAGCCAAACTGTGGATCCCGGTGACAAGCTCCGGGATGACGCTCTCAAAGATTACGACGGCGATAGGCCGGCCAAGAAGAATATGGACGCGCTCATACAGCACGATTTGATATTTTCCGGTGTGCCCGAGGGGCTCGACGCGCTCGTGCTCTCGCGGCTGACGCGCGAAGCTGCGGCGGCAAGCGGCGGGCCGGGCTACGTTCTCCACGTCGCGCGCGACGACCGGCGGCTCGAATCGCTGAGGGCGGCTCTAGCGTTCTTCGATCCGAAAGTGCGCGTCATCATGTTCCCGGCTTGGGATACCGTCCCATATGACCGGGTCGGGCCCAATGCCGAGATCGTCGCCAAGCGCATGACGGCCCTCGCCCGGCTGGTGGTTGGCGGCCGGCGCGAGCCGACGCTCGTCCTGACGACGGTGAACGCCATCCTTCAGCGTGTGCCGCCGCGTCAGTTCGTGCGTAATGCCATCCGGCAGATGGCGCCTGGGCAGCGCATCGACATGAACCTCCTTGTGCAGCGATTGCTGCTCGGCGGCTACCAGCGCACCGGCACCGTCATGGAGCCGGGAGAGTTTGCTGTACGCGGTGGCATTCTCGATCTCTTCCCGCCAGGGCGTGCCAATCCGGTGCGCCTCGATTTCTTCGGCGACACGCTGGAGAGCATCAAGACCTTCGACCCGGAGACCCAGCGCACGCAGAAGCTCGTTCAGAAGCTCACGCTGCTGCCGGTGAGCGAGGTAGCCTTTGGCGAGGCGGCCGAGAAGACCTTTCGCAGCCGCTATGTCGAATTGTTCGGTGGTGGCACCTCGGACGATCCGCTGTACCAGGCCGTCAGTGCAGGCCAACGCTATCCCGGTATGGAGCAGTGGCTGCCGCTCTTCCATGAGAAACTCGAGACACTGTTCGACTACGTCCAGGGAAGCGATGTCAGCTTCGATCACCTCGCGGAGGATGCGGTCGCGCAGCGTTTCGATCAGATCATGGAGCACTATCAGGCGCGTGTAGAATCGCTGGAGGCGGCGAAGTTCGGTGCACCGCCTTACAAGCCCGTGCCGCCCGACCTGATGTACATCACAGGCACTGAATGGCACTCGTATCTCGGTGCCTTGAGGGTGCGCCGCTTTACTCCGTTCGAGCAGGAGGAGACCGCCCATGTGGCGCGCCTGGGCGGCCGCCCGGGCCGCAACTTCGCGCCGGAGCGGACGGCTGAAGGCTCTGATCTTTTTGGGGCGGTCATCGGCCACATTCGTAAGCTGCACTCCGAGAACAAGCGTGTCGTGGTTGCCGCCTGGACTCCGGGGGCGCGCGAACGCCTGGCATCTTTGCTCAAGGCGCACGGCCTGGAACAAGCGCGCAAGGTCGAGAGCTACACTGAGGCGCTTGCCCTGCCGGGTGGTGTCACAGCTCTTGCGGTGCTGGGACTGGAGCAGGGGTTCGAAACGCCCGATCTGGCGGTCATTGCCGAGCAGGACATCCTGGGCGACCGCATCGTCCGTCCTCGGAGGAGGGCCAAGAAAGCCGCCGATGTCATCACCGAGGCGACGAGCCTGTCCGTCGGTGATCTCGTCGTCCACGTGGATCACGGCATCGGCCGCTTCGAGGGCCTGCAGACCATTACGGCCGCAGGCGCGGCGCACGATTGCCTTGAGATCGTCTACGCGGGTGGCGACAAGCTCTACCTTCCGGTCGAGAACATCGAGCTGTTGTCGCGCTATGGTTCGGATGCGGAAGGAACTCAGCTCGACAAGTTGGGCGGCGTCGCCTGGCAGTCGCGCAAGGCGCGGCTCAAAAACCGGCTGCGAGAGATTGCCTCCGAGCTCATCAAGATCGCAGCCATGCGCCAGCTCAAAGACGCGCCAGTTATCGTTCCGCCCGACGGCGCATTCGACGAGTTCGTCGCCCGATTCCCGTATGAGGAGACCGAGGACCAGCTCGCAAGCATCGAGGCGGTCATCGAGGACTTGGGCTCGGGCCGGCCCATGGACCGGCTCGTGTGCGGCGATGTCGGCTTCGGCAAGACCGAGGTGGCGCTCCGGGCTGCCTATGTGACAGCAATGGCTGGCCTGCAGGTTGCGGTCGTGGTGCCCACGACGCTGCTGGCGCGGCAGCACACGGCGACGTTCATCGAGCGGTTCAAGGGGCTCCCGGTGCGTATCGCGCAAGCTTCGCGACTGGTGCCGGCGAAGGAGCTGGCCGAGGTCAAGGAGGGGCTCCGCAAGGGTACGATCGACATCGTCATTGGCACGCATGCGCTGCTGGGCAAGTCGATCCAGTTCGCGCGGCTCGGTTTGCTGATCGTGGATGAGGAGCAGCATTTCGGCGTAGCGCACAAGGAGCGGCTCAAGCAGCTCCGCGAGGACGTGCACGTGCTGACGCTGTCCGCGACGCCCATCCCGCGCACGCTTCAGCTTGCCCTCTCCGGTGTCCGCGAACTCTCTCTCATCACCACACCACCGGTCGATCGGCTGGCGGTGCGCACGTATATCTCGCCCTTCGACCCGGTCATCATCCGCGAGGCGCTGCGCAGAGAACGCTACCGCGGCGGTCAGACGTTCTACGTCGTGCCGCGCATCGCAGATCTCGACGAGGTGCACGAGTTTCTAACCGAAGCTGTTCCCGAGCTGCGGGTTGCGCGCGCGCACGGCCAACTGTCCGTCACCGAGCTCGAAAACGTCATGACGGCGTTCTACGAGGGTGAGTACGACGTGTTGCTTTCGACGGCGATCGTCGAGTCCGGTCTCGATGTGCCAAATGCCAATACGTTGATCGTGCATCGCGCCGACATGTTCGGTTTGGCGCAGCTCTATCAGCTCCGCGGACGTGTCGGGCGCTCAAAGACTCGTGCCTATGCGTATTTCACAACGCCACCCGGTCAGAAACTCACCGAAGGGGCGGCGAAGCGCCTTAAGGTGTTGCACTCGCTTGATACGCTAGGTGCAGGCTTCTCCTTGGCCAGCCACGATCTCGACATACGTGGCGCCGGCAACCTGCTCGGGGAGGAGCAGTCGGGGCACATCCGTGAGGTCGGGTTCGAGCTTTACCAGTCGATGCTGGAGGAAGCCATCGCGACCCTCAAGGGCGGTGATCTTGGCGAAGTTGCCGAGCAATGGAGCCCGCAGATCTCGCTCGGCACATCGGTACTGATTCCCGAGACCTACGTCCCGGATCTGCAGCTCAGGCTAGGACTGTACCGGCGCCTCTCGGGGCTCGAGCGGCGGCCCGAGATCGATGAGTTCGCGGCAGAGCTCGTTGACCGCTTCGGCGAGTTGCCCGAGGAAGTTCGGCACCTGCTCGATCTCATGGAGATCAAGGGGCTATGCCGGCAGGCGAGCGTCGCCCAGGTCGAGGCTGGCCCCAAGGGTGCGGTTCTCACCTTCCGCAACAATGCCTTTACCAATCCGGAGGGATTGGTCGACCTGATCCAGCGCTCACGAGGAAAGATGAAGCTGCAGCCCGACCACAGGCTCGTGTACAAGGCCGACTGGGATCAACCCGAGCAGCGCCTGAAGGGTGTGCGGCGGCTCATTGGCGATCTGGCGGGGCTGGCAGCCAAGGCTGTGCAGACCTGACGGCTCTGGCACTTGTCCCTGATCCTTCAACGGGCTATCGGAACGCCGGCCCCGTCGAGCGAATGACCGAAGCGGCGGCTCACATGGATCGGTGATGCTCCATACCGGGTTGCAGGCATGCTGCGCTCGTGTTCGGTCATGCGGCTTCAGCTCGGCACACTCGAAGGATCCTCGGAACATGTGTCGAGGGTCGTAACAGACATGGCGGCGAAGGAAGGCGGGCAGGATGAGCGACGTGAACTCACTGCGGTATAAGCGTGTGTGCCTGAAGCTTTCGGGCGAGGCCATGAGTGGCCGCGGCGCATTCGGCATCGACATAGCTGTCGTTAACCGTCTGGCCAGGGACGTAGGAGAAGCCGTCCAAGCCGGCGTTAGGATCGTCGTCGTGCTCGGCGGTGGCAACATCTTCCGCGGCCTTGCCGGGGCAGCCAAAGGGATGGACAGAGCCACGGCCGACTACATGGGTATGCTGGCCACCGTCATGAATGCGCTCGCGTTCCACAACGCCCTTGAGCGACAGGGCACACCGGCGCGAGTGCTGTCCGCAATCCCAATGCCGACCATTTGCGAATCCTACGTGCGGGCAAAGGCGTTGCACCACCTGGAGAACGGCCGTGTGGTGATTTGCGCGGCGGGAACGGGAAATCCCTTCTTCACCACGGACACCACAGCGGCGCTGCGCGCCATTGAGATGAACTGCGACGCCGTAGCTAAGGCCACTCAGGTCGATGGTGTGTACTCTGCCGATCCGCGTACGGATCCAACTGCGGTTCGCTATGATCGGCTCACTTATGCCGATGTGTTGGCCCGCGATCTCAAGGTGATGGATGGCGCGGCTGTCGCGCTTGCCCGCGATAACGGTCTTCCGATAATTGTTTTCTCAATTGAGGAGTCGGGTAATCTTCTGAAGATGCTGCGCGGAGAGGCCCGCGCGACCATTGTCCAGGGTAGCGTCTGATCTTCAGGATCCGCGCGGCCCCGTCGCACCGTCCGCCCGTTTTTGAGGGCGAGGGCGAGACGCGCCGGCCATCGCCGCGCCCGGCAGGAGGAGTGGTATGGCTCAGGTCAATTTCGAAATCGGCGATCTGGAGAGGCGCATGCGTGCCGCCATCGATGCCCTGAAGCGGGAGCTGAGCGGGCTGAGGACGGGACGCGCCAGCGCCAATCTGCTCGATCCGGTAATGGTCAATGTTTACGGCCAGAAGTTGCCACTCAACCAGGTTGGATCGATCTCGGTCCCGGAGCCGCGCATGATAACCGTGCAGGTTTGGGACAAAGCTGCTGTCCCCGCTGTCGACAAGGCCATCCGGGAGGCCAATCTTGGCCTTAATCCGATCATAGATGGCAACCTGCTGCGCCTGCCGGTGCCGCCTCTGACCCAGGAGCGCCGCCAGGAGCTCATTAAGCTTGCCCACAAGTATGCCGAGCAATGCCGAGTAGCGATCCGGAACGTGCGTCGCGACGGGATGGAAGTGCTGAAGAAGCTCGAAAAGGACTCAAAGATTAGTCAGGATGAGCACCGCAGCAACTCCGCCAAGGTCCAGGATTTGACGGACAAGCTCATCAAGGAGGTGGATCAGATCCTGGCCAACAAGGAAGTTGAGATCAATAAGATTTGACACATTTGAATGGCGGGAAGCCTCCGCCTCAGCACTATTCGAGAAAGCTCACGGGGCCGGTGGCAGACGTTCAGGTACAACCATCCGCTGATGCGGGCGATCGTGGCCCGCCGCCGCGCCACATCGCGATTATCATGGACGGCAATGGCCGCTGGGCAAGACGCCGCGGTCTACCGCGCTCTGTTGGCCATCGGATGGGCGTGGAGGCATTGCGCCGGACCGTCAGGGCCGCCATCGAGCTCGGCATTTCCTATCTGACGATCTACACCTTCTCCTCGGAGAACTGGTCGCGCCCCGCGGACGAGGTCAACGAGCTGATGCGCATGATGAAGCGATTCGTGCGCAGGGACCTCGTCGACTTGCACGAGAACGGCGTTCGCATTCGCGTCATTGGAGAGCGGAACAACATTGATCCCGATCTGCTCAGGCTGATTGAGGAGGCGGAATCGCTCACCGTGGCCAACGATCGGCTCACGCTTGTGGTCGCCTTCAACTATGGATCCCGAATCGAGATCACTAAAGCGGCCCGGCGTCTCGCCGAGAAGGCGGCCCAAGGTCTTCTGGACCCTGCCGAGATCACGCCCGAGCTCTTTGGTGCTGAGCTGGACACCAGCGGCATTCCGGACCCCGACCTGCTCATCCGCACGAGCGGCGAGGTCCGCTTGTCAAACTTCCTTCTCTGGCAGGCGGCGTATGCGGAGCTGATGTTCATTGATGCGTACTGGCCGGACTTCGGCCGCGAGCTCCTCGAGCAGGCCATCGCCGAGTATTGCTCCCGAGACCGTCGGTATGGTGGACTGCCTCGCGAGTCGAAGAGCCTGAAGACGCATCATCCATGAACCACGCGCCCGACCACCATCAGATGACGAGGACATCGGCGCTCTTCAGCGAGCTGAAGCCGCGCCTTCTCTCTGGCTTGTTGCTGGCCGCTGTAGCGCTCGGGCTCTGCTATCTGGGGCCGCTCAGCTTCGCCTTCCTCGTCGTCATCGTCGCGCTCATCATGTGTTGGGAGTGGGGCCGGGTCGTCCGCGGTCGAGATTTCGACGCTGCTTTCATGGTCCATGGGGGTGCGGTTGCCGCAGCCTCTCTGCTCGCCGCGCTCGGCCTGGCGGCTCTCGGGCTCCTTGTTGTGATGATTGGCGCCGTCCTCGTCCTGCTCATACAGTATAGTGCGCGCGGTCGACTTTCGGCCCTCGGCGTTCCCTACGTCGGGGTGCCGGCGATTTCACTTCTTTGGATCCGATGGGATGAGCCGTTCGGTTTTGCCGCGGTGCTCTTCGTCTTGCTCGTCGTGTGTGCGACGGATACTTTCGCCTACTTCGGGGGGCGCGGGATAGGAGGCGCCCGGCTGTGGCCACGTGTTTCGCCGAACAAGACTTGGGCCGGGCTCATCAGTGGCGTCGCTGCTGGAACCATCGTGGGAGCACTTTTTGCGTTCTTCGTCGAGGACAGCTCGCACGTTGGGCTGGCGCTTCTTGCTTTCCTGTTGGCTCTGGTGTCGCAGGTCGGGGATCTCACCGAGTCGGCCATCAAGCGCGGTTGTGGCGTCAAGGACGCGAGCACGCTCATTCCGGGCCATGGTGGCTTTTTGGACCGTATGGACGGCGTTGTGTTCGCAGCTTTCGCCGCAGCGATCATAGCGCTCCTGATCGACCCCTACGCGCCGGCCCGTGCTCTCCTTCTGGGCTCCTGACCCATCGAGGATCCGGGACGCAAGGGCTTGGTGCTTCGGCGGCAGATTGGTCACGTTTTTGGATGGTTGAAGCCAAGTGAAGGCGGTCACGATACTCGGAGCGACGGGCTCGGTCGGGACTAGCACGCTCGATATTATCCGGCGGGCTCCCGATATGTTCCGGGTCGCGGCCGTGACCGCGCAGACGAATGCGGCCAAGCTTGCCGAGATCGCTATTGAGCACCGGGCGGAACTGGCGGTCATCGGTGACGAGGCTTGCTATGGCGAGCTGCGCGATCGGCTTGCGGGCAGCGGGATCGAGGCTGCAGCTGGAATTTCGGGGCTCATCACCGCCGCGGAGCATCCGGCCGATTGCGTTGTGGCGGCGATCACCGGCGCGGCCGGACTCGCCCCGACGCTTGCCGCGGCCCGGCTGGGTCGCAGATTGGCACTGGCGAACAAGGAATGCCTCGTTGCGGCTGGTGACATCTTCATGGCGACCGTGAGGAACTCGGGAACGGAGCTGGTGCCGATCGATTCCGAGCATTCCGGTGCCTTCCAGCTCCTCGCCGGTGCCGACGCTCGCGCAGTCGAACGAATCGTGCTCACCGCCTCCGGCGGACCGTTCCGCGGCTGGAGCATGGAGCGCCTCGCGCGGGCAACACCTGAGGAGGCACTTAAGCATCCCAAGTGGAACATGGGGCCCAAGATCTCGATCGATTCGGCAACGCTTATGAACAAGGGGCTGGAGCTGATCGAGGCCTATCACCTGTTCCCGGTCGAAGCGGAGCAGATCGACGTCGTCGTACATCCGCAGTCGATCGTCCACTGCCTCGTGGCCTTCCAGGATGGTTCGGTGGTGGCCCAGCTGTCCTGTCCCGACATGCGCATTCCGATCTCGGTCGGGCTCGCGTGGCCGGAGAGGATACCCTCACCGGCTGCCCGCCTGGACCTCGTCGAGCTCCAATCTTTGACTTTCGAGGCGCCCGACCTGGAGCGCTTTCCGGCCCTCCGCCTGGCCCGGGAGGCACTGGATCTCGGTGGCACGGCGCCTGCCATTCTGAATGCCGCCAACGAGGTCGCCGTCGAAAGCTATCTCGCGCGGCGATCGGGCTTTCTTGACATCGCCCGGACGGTCGCCACATGCCTCGATCGAGCAGTGCAAGCCGGCCTGATCCGAACGCCCCAGAGCTTGGATGATGTAATGGCTGCGGACGCCACGGGGCGCGAGTTGGCACGTGATGTGTTAGCAGCGAAGGTGGCGGGCTAGCCCCACCGCTGCTCTTTGAGAGTTGAGGAGATCGAGCAGATGGCACTGTTGTCCAGTTTCGCCGACGGACTTGGAGGGTTTCTCTTCGTCCTCCTGTCGTTCCTGTTCGTGCTCTCCGTCGTCGTGTTCGTGCACGAGCTGGGGCACTTCCTCGTCGCGCGCTGGTGCGGTGTAAGCGTCAAGGCCTTCTCGATCGGCTTCGGGCGTGAAATCTACGGGTTCTACGACCGGCATGGCACGCGCTGGCGCATCGCGTGGATCCCGCTCGGTGGCTACGTCAAATTCGTGGATGACGAGAACGCGGCAAGCGCGGGCCCATCGGCGCGGCTGGAGCAGATGACGCCGGAGGAGCGCGCCGGGGCTTTCCACGCCAAGCCGCTTTGGCAGCGGACGGCCATCGTGGCAGCTGGACCTCTCGCCAATTTCTTGCTGGCGATCGTCATTTTCGCGCTGATGTTCTCGCTCATCGGCATCCGTACGACGGCGCCGCGCGTCGACGAGGTGGTGCCGAACTCGCCGGCAGCCGCGGCAGGCTTCATGCCTGGCGACGTGATCCTGGAGATCGAGGGCAACCGGATCGATTCGTTCAACGAGGTCCTGCGGATCGTCAGCACGTCTCCGGGCCGGGAGCTCGCCGTCAAGGTTGATCGTAGTGGGCAGACGTTGACGCTCAGGGTCATCCCCGAGCGTCAGGAGATCGAGGATAGTTTCGGCGGCACCGTCGTACGTGGCATCATCGGCATCCGTCGGGTAACCACACCCGACACGACGGAGCTAAGGCGTGCCGGCCCGCTGGAAGCGGTATGGCTCGGCGTGCGTGAGACACAGTTCATCATCACGTCGACGCTGTCCTACCTCGGGGACGTGATCATCGGCCGGCAAAGCGCTGACCAGCTCGGTGGCCCGATCCGCATCGCCGAGGTTTCTGGGCAGGTTGCCAAGCTCGGTCTCGAGCCGCTGCTCAATCTGATAGCCGTCATCTCGGTCAGCATTGGGCTGATCAATCTTTTCCCCATCCCATTGTTGGATGGCGGACACCTTTTGTTCTACGCCATTGAAGCCCTGCGCCGGAAGCCGCTGAGCGAAAGGAGCCAGGAAATCGGGTTCCGAATTGGCCTGGCTGTGGTGTTGATGTTGATGGTGTTCGCCACCCTGAACGATCTTCCCATTGTGCGGCGGTGGCTTATCGGAAACGGTTAGTCTTCGAAGCTTTTTAGGGGGTTGTGAAACATTCTTGCCACTTCCAATGCCCAGGCCGAAACGTTAAAACCTCTAGCGATTAGCTGAGTCTGCCTTGGGGGCGGTCCCGCCAGCTGGTGCCGTCGCCACGACTCAGATAAGGAGAAGTTGCGTTGGTCTGCCGAGAGGCGTTCAACGCCGCTTCCGGGGGGCAAGGGTAACGAAGGGCAGACGAAGGTATGCAACTTCGGAAACGGTTGATTGGGGGGTGGTGGCTTCTTCTCTGGGTTGCCGCCATTGGCTCTTCTTCCTTCGTGCTGACCAGCACAGCTGTTGCGCCGGCCGCGCAGGCGCAAAGTGTCGTCATCCGCGAAATCCAGGTCGTCGGCAATCGGCGGGTCGAGCCCGAGACGGTTCGCTCGTACCTTCACTTCACGGTCGGCGATCCCTACGATGCGGGGAACGCGGATAGGTCTCTGCGCGCGCTGTTTGCAACGGGGCTGTTCGCTGACGTGGAGATCGAGCGGCAAGGCAGCACGGTCATCATCCACGTCGTCGAGAACCCTGTCGTCAATCAGGTCGCGTTCGAGGGCAACAGCGAGATTGATGACCAGACTCTGTCAGCGGAGGTGCAGCTCAAGCCGCGGTCTGTCTATACGCGCGCCCGCGCCCTTTCTGATGCGCAGCGCATCCTCGACGTCTATCGCCGGCAGGGGCGGTTTGCGGCCGTGGTCGAGCCGAAGATCATCGAGCTCGATCAGAACCGCGTGAACGTCGTTTTCGAGATCGATGAGGGTATCCAGACGAAGGTCAAGGGTATTCACTTCGTCGGCAACCGCGCGTTCTCGGACTCCCAGCTTCGCGACATCATCACGACTACGCAGTCCGGCTGGTTCGACTTCCTCAAAGGAACGGCGATCTATGATCCGGATCGCATGAATTTGGATCGCGAGCTGCTGCGGCAGTATTATCTCAAGAACGGCTATGCCGACGTTCGCATCGTCACGGCAAACGCAGAGTTGGATCGCGACGGTACGGGCTTCATCCTGACGTTCGTCATCGAGGAAGGCGAGCGCTACACCTTCGGCGACGTGCGCATCGAGAGCGCTCTGCCCGAGCTGCAGCCCGAGACGCTGCAGGGCGAATTGCTGACGCGTTCGGGCGAGACCTTCAACGCCTCCTACATTGACAAGACTGTTGAGAAGCTGACGCTGCGCACGTCGGAGCAGGGCTTTGCGTTCGCCCGGGTCCGTCCGCGCGCCGACCGCGATCCGCTCGCTCGTGTGATCCACATCACCTACGAAATCGACCAGGGTCCGCGCGTCTATATCGAGCGCATCAACATCGTCGGCAACCTGCGCACCAAGGATCATGTGATCCGGCGTGAGTTCCGGTTGGCCGAAGGCGATGCTTACAATCCGCTGCTGGTGGATCAAGCCAAGAAGCGCCTTCAGGCTCTCGGGTTCTTTAAGGCGGTCGAGGTCAATCGGCGCCCGGGCTCAGCTCATGACCGCGTCGTCCTCGATGTGGAAGTTCAGGAGCAGCCCACGGGTGAGCTGTCCTTCGGTGCAGGCTACTCGACCAACGAGGGTGTCATCGGTGACGTGAGCATCACCGAGCGCAACCTGCTTGGTAACGGCCAGTTCTTGCGCCTGCGTCTCGGCGGCTCAATGGAGCGCTTCCAGATCGACCTCAGCTTCACCGAGCCGCGCTTCCTCGACCGCAACATCGCGGCCGGCTTCGATCTTTTCCACAAAGAGGTCGATTATACTCGGGAATCGTCTTTCGAGAGCCGCAAGACCGGCGGCAGCCTCCGCATGGGCTTCCCGCTTGCCGAGAACATCTGGATGTCGACCAGCTATACGCTGTCGCATGACGAGATCTTTAATGTGGAGCAGAATGCGTCGCGCGCGGTCCGGGAAGCTGAAGGCTCTGCTCTAACGTCCGCTCTCGGTGCCGCGATCACGTATGACACGCGAAATCACCCACATAATCCAAATAGGGGACTATACTTCCAGGTCGGGACCGATTTTGCGGGTGTCGGCGGCGACGTTCGCTACGTCCGGGTTCAGGGTGAAGGGCGTGCCTACTATCCCATCACCGATGAGATTACCTTCGTTGGCCGCATAGTCGGTGGCCACATCGAAGGTTGGGGCGGTGATGACCTGCGGCTGCTGGATCTCTACTACAGAGGCGGTGAGACGGTTCGCGGCTTCGATCGTGCTGGTTACGGCCCAAGAGATCTCAACACCGGGGACGCTCTTGGTGGTAAGACATTCTGGGCTGCAACTGCAGAAGTACGCTTCCCACTTCCGCTAATTCCTGATGAGCTGGGAATGTCTGGTGCAGTCTTCGCCGACGCAGGTTCGCTCTTCGGTGCCGGTGAGGGCGCTAAGAAGGACCCGGGATGTTTAGCGGGGGACACCAATCACATCTGCCTAGCGGACGACGCCAGCATTCGTTCGTCGGTGGGTGTGGGCCTCCTGTGGAACTCGCCGCTCGGACCACTGCGTCTCGACTACGCCTACGCTCTCACGAAAGAGAAGTACGACGACACTCAGCAGATCCGCTTCGGCGCATCGACCAAGTTCTGAGGCGTTCGCGGCCAGGGCACCACAAGGTGTCCTGGTTCGTCACTTCAGGTGGGGTAGGCTCCCGCTCTTCGGCAGAGCTTGACGCTGAAAGGTCATTCTTGCACCGAAATAGCTTAATTGACGGAGCGTGCGGTAGCTGCTCTTGCGGAGTCGCATCTGTGTAGCACCTCCCGCGGACAGTTTAACTTGAGCCCACCAATTTCTGCGCGGAAGGGGTGCTGTGAGCAGAGGCCAAAGCTGCTCTCTCCCCGATTACTCTCCCGCTCACCTGCCCGCAGTGCCACCATGCCGTCGTGCACATATGACGCGCGAACGGCGCAGTGGCTTGTTGCCGGACCGTTTTTCGTCTAGACGGCTGCTTACGCCCGCCGAGCTCTGATGCTGATAGTTCAGCAAGGAGAGCGCACCGGACCAGGCCTGTTCAGCGAAAGTGATCCTATGGAGCACCCTGGCTTCTTCGAACGTGCCGGCCCCTTTCCTTTGGCCGAGGTGGCCCGTGCTGCCGGCGCTGAGCTGGGACCGGGTGCCGATGGCGAGCTACTGATTTCCGACGTCAAGGCGCTCGCTGATGCGGGAAGCGGCCATGTGTCGTTCCTCGACAACCGCAAGTACCTCCCGCAGCTCGCAACCACGCGTGCCGCCGCTTGCCTCATCTCACCGGCTTTCGCTTCGAGGGTGCCCGCAGGCACCGCAGCCCTCCTGACCAAGACCCCCTATCAGGGCTTCGCGCGGGCGCTGCAGCTCTTTTATCCGGACGCGCTCCGGCCCAAGGTCGCGCGCGCGGGAAGCACGGTGCTGGTCGATCCGACCGCCCAACTCGAAGAGGGAGTTTCGATCGAGCCAGGAGCCATCATCGGTCCGGAGGCGCAGATCGGGCGCGGCACCGTCGTTGCCGCCGGGGCCGTCGTCGGCTATCGCTGCACCATCGGCCGTGACTGCTACATCGGCCCTGGAGCCACCGTCACCCATGCTCTCGTTGGTAACCGTGTCATTCTGCACGCCGGCGCAAGGATCGGCCAGGATGGCTTCGGGTTCGCTATGGGGCCGCAGGGCCACCTCAAGGTACCGCAGATCGGTCGCGTCATCATTCAGGATGACGTCGAGATCGGTGCCAACACGGCTATCGACCGGGGAGCGCTCAACGACACGATCATCGGCGAGGGCACGAAAATTGATAATCTCGTGCAAATCGGGCACAACGTCGTCATCGGCAGGCATTGTGTGATCGTGGCGCACTGCGGAATCTCGGGCTCGACGGAGCTCGGCGATTTCGTCGTGATGGGGGGCCAGTCGGGAACTGTGGGGCACATCAAGATTGGCACAGGCGCGCAGGTCGCGGGTGCCTCGCACCCGAAGGATGACGTGCCGGCCGGTGCCCGCGTCGGCGGCACGCCCGCGCGACCGCTCAAGGACTGGGCGCGGGAGCTCGCCGTGCTGAGTCGGCTAGGCAAGCAGGGCCGCCTCGCGCCTGGAACTGATGACGGTGAAGGCGGGACGTAGGGAATGGAAGGGGTAGCAGAGGTGCACACACGCGTGCCAGAAGGAGTGAAAAGGCTATGAATGACGCGTCAGCGAAGGGGCAGCTCGGCACGGCCGACATTGCGCGCCTGCTCAATCTGCTGCCGCACAGGTATCCCTTCCTTCTGGTCGACCGTATCTTCGATATGGATCGTGACGAGTCCGCTGTCGGGCTGAAGAACGTCACCATCAACGAGCCGTTCTTCCAGGGGCACTTCCCAGGCTACCCCGTCATGCCTGGCGTGCTCATCATCGAGGGTCTGGCGCAGACAGCTGGCGCCTTGTGCGTGCACAGCCTCGGTGAAAGCTACCGCCCGCAGCTCGTCTATTTCATGGGCATTGATAAAGCGAAGTTCCGCAGGCCCGTCGTGCCAGGCGATCAAATTCACTTCCACGTGCGCAAGATTCGTAGCCGCGGTCGCGCATGGCGCTTCTACGGTGAGGCACGGGTCAATGGGCAGGTCGCGGCCGAGGCCGAGATCAGCGCCATGATCGTCGATACGCCCGAGACTCAGGCTATTGCGAGCCAGAATGGCTGACGCTCAAATCCATCCCACGGCCATCGTCGAATCCGGAGCCAGGCTCGGAGCCGGCGTGAAGATCGGCCCTTACTGCCTCGTCGGGCCGGAGGTGACGCTTGGTGATGGCTGCGAGCTGATCAGCCATGTCGTCGTGGCTGGCCATACGACGGTCGGACCGCGTACGCGCATCTTCCCCTTCGCGTCGATCGGCCATCAGCCCCAGGACCTGAAGTACAAGGGCGAGCCCTCGAAGTTGACGATCGGCTCGGACTGCCTCATCCGCGAGGGCGTCACGATGAACCCTGGGACAGCGGGTGGGGGCCTCGAAACGGTCGTCGGGAACAACTGCGCATTTCTTGCCAACTCGCATGTCGGCCACGATTGCCGCGTCGGCAACAACGTCGTGTTCTCAAACAACGTCATGCTGGCGGGGCACTGCACGGTCGGGGACTACGCCATCCTTGGCGGCGGGGCGGCGGTCATTCAGTTCGCTCGGGTTGGCGCTCACGCCTTCCTTGGAGGGATGTCGGGTCTTGAGAACGACCTGATCCCGTACGGCATGGCGGTCGGCAATCGCGCCCATCTCTCCGGGCTCAACATCATCGGGCTCCAGCGGCGCGGATTCTCGCGGGAGACAATCCACGATCTCCGGCGAGCCTACCGGTTGCTGTTCGCGGCTGAGGGCACCCTGAAGGAGCGCCTCGACGACGTGGCCGCCGAGTTCGAAAGCCACCCTCTGGTGCAGGAGATCGTGGCCTTCATCCGCGAGGGCGGTAAGAGATCCTTGTGCACTCCGCGCCATTCCGAGGGCTGAACGTGGACACGGGCCTTGGCCCGCTGGGAATCCTGGCCGGCAACGGCGACCTGCCGCTTGAGGTCGCCAATGCGGTTCGCGCTCAGGGCCGGGATGTGCATCTCGTCGCGATCAGGGGTGAGGCGGACCCCGGCATCGAGCAGCATCTCCACACCTGGGTTGGACTAGGCGAGATCGGCCGCATGCTGCGCGCATTCCGCGATGCGGGGTGCCAGGAGATCGTAATCCTCGGCGGCGTGCAACGTCCCGATCTGCGCACCCTGCACCCGGATCTCGGCTTCTTTCTCAACCTGCCTTTGATTCTGAGCCTCATGGCGGGGGGCGACGATAGTGTCCTGCGTCGCGTTCTAAGGTTTTTTCAACACCGCGGCTTTCGGGTTCTGGGTGCTCATGAGGTGGCTCCGCAGCTCGTGGCCCCCGTGGGTGTGCTCGCTGGCAGTGAGCCCGATGCCACATTGCTCCAAGACGTCGCCACGGGCCTGGCGCTCATCCGGGCGCTTGGGCCTTCCGACGTCGGTCAGGCGGTTGTGATCGCCGACGGTCGTCCCGTGGCGATCGAGGCGGCCGAAGGCACCGATCGTATGCTGGCGCGCCTCGCCGAGCAGCGCGAGAAGGGTTTTGGCGGTACAGGCGGTGTGCTCGTCAAGGCGCCGAAACCCGGCCAGGAGCTCAGAATCGATCTGCCCGCGGTCGGCCCGCAGACGGCAGATGGAGCAGCTCGCGCAGGCTTGGCGGGCATCGCCATCGCTGCAGGGCAGGTGCTCGTCGCCAAGCGGGCTGAATTGGAACACCGTGTGGTGAAGGCGGGGCTATTCCTCCTGGGTGCTGCCAACCCTGCCGATGAGGCGTTCGCGGTCACGCGCGGCTCTCATCGCGACCAGCCGTTGGAGCGGCTTTACGGCGAGCCCACGCGCCGTGACTTTGCCGATGCACGACGCGCATTAGCCGCCGCTGAGGCTGTTCATCCATTCGGAGCGGGGAAAGCCATCGTCGTTGCCCGCCAGCATGTTCTGGCGGTTGAGGCTGGCGAAGGAGCCGGCGCCGCCGTCGCCCGGGTGAGGGATTTGCGCCAGTGGGGAGACCAGAGTTCGCGTCGCCGCCGGGGTCTGGTCTTGCTCCGGGACGAGATGCCCGCCCCGGAGCAGGTGATCGAGCGGGCCGCTGGAGCGGGTCTGGCCGGGTTGCTCCTGACGGGTCAGTGGTCGGAGGGCGCGCAGAGCGCTGTTGTCGAAGCCGCACAGACGCGGAAGCTGTTCGTTCTGGCCGGAAAGGGGCACCAGCAATCGCGCGAGACGAATTCGCTGCGGGTTTTCCTGGTTGCTGGCGAGCATTCGGGAGATGCCCTCGGTGCGCGGCTGATGTCTGCGCTCAAGCAGAATCTTGGCGAGCGCGTCAGGTTTGCCGGGGTAGGCGGCGAGCGGATGCGGGAGCAGGGCCTCACGAGCCTGTTTCCGCTGAGCGACGTCGCCGTCATGGGACCGCTCTCCATTCTGCGACGGCTGCCGCGGATCGTGCGTCGAGTCTACGCCACGGTCGATGCGGCGATTGCCGAAAGGCCCGATGTGGTCGTGATCATCGACAGCCCCGAATTTACGCATCCGATTGCGCGGAGGATTCGCCGTCGCTGCCCGCAGATCCCGATCATCGATTACGTCAGTCCATCCGTCTGGGCCTGGCGCCCCGGTCGGGCAAAGCGCATGCGGCGCTACGTCGATCACGTGCTTGCGTTGCTGCCTTTCGAGCCTGAAGCCCACCGGAAGCTCGGCGGTCCACCCTGCACTTACGTGGGCCATCCCTTGATCGAGCGGCGGGAATGGCTGGAGGCCCTAGATCCGGCACCGTTCGCGGAGCGCCTGGGTTTAGAGCGAGACCAGCCCGTTCTCGTGGTTCTGCCCGGCAGCCGGTCCTCAGAGGTGGAACGGCTGATGCAGCCTTTTGGGGATACCGTTCGGCTGCTGCATGCCCGTGGGCTGGTACGCCAAGTGATCATTCCGGTGGTGCCGCACGTCAGGGGAATGATCGAACAGGCTACTGCCGCGTGGCCGGTTCGCCCTCACCTGATCGAGGGCGAGGAGGACAAGTTCCGGGCATTCAAGCTGGCCACTGCCGCGCTGGCGGCCTCGGGCACGGTGACACTGGAGCTTGCTCTTATCGGAACACCGGCCGTTGTGGCGTACCGGGTCGATCCTGTTGCGGCTCGCCTTCGCTTTCTGGTCAAGGTGCCGTCGATCGTCCTCGCCAATCTCGTCCTCGGCGAGAACGTCTACCCTGAGTTCGTGCAGGAGGACTGCACGCCCGAAAAGCTCGCCGCTGCCGTGGCACCGCTCCTGAGCGTCACGCCGGAGCGTCGCCGCCAGCTCGATCTGCTGGCTCGCGTTCCTGGGCGCATGGGGGTAGGGGCCGCCGATCCAAGCCAGGCGGCAGCGGACATCGTCCTCCGCTACGCGCGAGCACCCTAGGCGAAAAAGTTCCGGATTATTTCGCGTAGTTCCCGGACAAGATCCGCTCGACCCACTCAGGCACGATGCGGGTGGCTGGCCCGTGGATCGCTTCTGCGAAAAGGCTGGCCCCTTGCGAGGGCTCGAGATTGAGCTCGACGGTATGGGCGCCCGCAGCTCGAGCTTCCCGTACGAATCCGGCTGCTGGATAAACTGTGCCGCTCGTGCCGATCGAGGCGAATAGGTCCGCCTTTGCGAGTACGTCGTAGATCTCGTCCATGTGGTAAGGCATCTCGCCGAACCACACTACGTCGGGCCGAAGACCACCGGCTTTGCCGCAAGAGGGACAGCGAATTTCGACTGACAGGTCGTCGTGCCAGGGATGGCGGGCTTCACACCGGGCACAAAGCGCTTTCAGAAGCTCGCCGTGCATGTGGATGAGTCGCTGTGTGCCAGCCGCCTCATGCAGAGCATCGATGTTCTGCGTTATGATCGTTACCTCGCCGCGGTGCTCGCGCTCCAGCCGCGCCAGGGCCAAGTGAGCGGCGTTGGGCTTCGCATCCCGCAGTCCGCGCCGCCGCAGGTTGTAGAATTCGTGCACGCGTGCGGGATTGGCGGCAAACGCTTCGGGCGTTGCCACCTCGGTGATATCGTACTTGCTCCAGATGCCGTCCTTGTCCCGGAAGGTGGCGAGACCAGACTCGGCCGAAAGCCCGGCACCTGTGAGAACGACGATGCGCTCGAATGAAACCATGGCCTGCTGAAATCTGCGGTTCTTTGGAGACTGACCTAATCGACTTCGGTGGCCAGTTCAAATCGGGTCGGCAGCGCGGGTTGCTTCGGGCGCATGCTCGCGGGAGATTGAGATGGCTGACACGCTCGGCATGGTGGCCCGACTAGCGGGAAACTCGATCCGGTTCGGATGGTATTACGGGATCAACTGGCTGCTCGACCGGCAAGCCGCCCGTCTCGGAAAACGCCCACAATTCAGGCCCAAGCGGCCTGTGCCGTCACGCCAGGAGCTCCTTGCTGATTTGGCGCGGCTCCTCGTCCAGGATGCTGGCAACGTCCGCGACGGACTTTATCCGGCCGAGGACGACATGCCCGGCAGCATCGGCGACTACATCGACCGCCTCCGACTGATGATGGCGGATCTTCCCGGAGCTCTCGAGCGCCGCGCAAGCCGGGACGCGAGCAGTGTCAAGAGACAGGCAGAGGCGACACATCTGCCGGAATATTACGCGCAGGACTTTCATTTCCAGGCGGGAGGATATCTCAGCGACGACTCCGCGCGGCTCTACGACCTCCAAGTTGAAACCCTGTTCTACGGAAGCGCGGCCGCAATGCGCAGGGCAGGGCTGGCGGAGGTGGCCAAGTTCCTCAAGGGCCGCGACCAGCGCAGGTTGTCGCTTCTTGACGTCGCCTGTGGCACGGGTCGCTTTCTGCGCCAAGTGCGGCTCGCTTTTCCCGCTCTGAAACTCACTGGTTTCGATCTGTCGGAGCCCTATGTGCGGGAAGCCGAAAGGCACATGCAGGGGTTGCGCCCGGCGGAGCTTGTAACGGCTAATGCCGAGGCGATGCCGTTTCCCGATGCCAGTCAGGACATCGTCACCTGCATCTACCTGTTTCATGAGCTGCCGCCGGAGGTCCGCCGGCGAGTCACGTCGGAAATCGCACGGGTTCTGAAGCATGACGGGCTGTTCGTGCTCGTCGACAGCTTGCAGATGGGCGACAAGCCCGGCTGGGACGGTCTGCTCGAGGCCTTCCCAGTCCGCTTTCATGAGCCTTACTTCGAAAGCTACGCCACCGACGATCTTGATGCCGACTTCACGGAGGCCGGATTGGCTCACCTGTCGACCTCGCTTGCCTTTCTCTCGAAGGTCATGGTGCGGCGAAAAGTGGCGTCACCAGGCTAGCCGTTTCGCTGATCAAAGCGCCGCGCCGCCCAGCTCACAAATCTAGAACCTCCAGCACGCCCGGTACGGTCGACAGGCTACCCTTGAGCATCGGGTTGACTTCATAGCGCCCCGGGACGGCCAGCTCGACGTCGCGGCTCTTCTCATCAAGCCTGAGGATCAATCGAATTTCGCCGCGGCCGGGTTTCAGCAGCTCTTTGATGCCAGCGATCTCGGATCGACGCGCGATCACGGCATCTGCCGCTAGCACCACCTTGAGCCCACGCTGAACTGCGCCTGCGGCCTTATCGAGCGCTTCCAGGTGTTGCACGCGTAGCTTCACGCTTTCGCCGTCCCGCTCGGCCTCGACGGTCAGCAGCACAGGCGTGCCGGGCTCCAGCAGATCGCGTGCCTGCGCCAGGGTGTCAGAAAAGATTACCGCCTCGAATTGCCCGCTGGGATCGGAGAACATCGCGAACGCGAACTTGTTGCCTCGCTGCGATTTGCGCTCGCGGGCAGAAACAACGATGCCGGCGAGCCGCCCCGCCGTCACTCCGCGCTCAGTCGCTGCCTCGAACTCGGACCAGCTCTGTACGCCGAGGCTTGCGAGCACACTCTCGTACTCGTCGAGTGGATGGCCTGAGAGGAAAAAGCCGACGGCATCAAATTCTTTCTCCAGCCGCTCCATTGGAGTCCAAGGCTTTGTCGGCCTCAGATCGAGCTGCGGCGCAGAAGCCGGTCCGCCGCCGAACAGGTCGCTGATTCCGGTCGCGGCATCGGACGCAAGCCTGTTGGCGAGCGCGAGGATTTGATCGACATGGCTGTAGACCAGCGCGCGGTCGGGATTTAGCGCGTCGAAAGCGCCCGCGGCGGCGAGCGTCTCGAGCGCGCGCTTGTTGAGTGCTTTTGCATTCAAACGCGCCGCAAAATCGGACAGGTCCTTGAACAGACCCCCTTTAGAGCGTTCTTCGACTATGGATTCGACAGCGGCTGTGCCGATGTTCTTCAGCGCGGCGAGCGAATAGCGAATGGCTCCCGGCTCCCCCCCACCGCGCGACGGCTCTGGCAGAAAATCGACGGCTGATGCGTTCACGCACGGCGGCTTGACCGCGATGCCACTACGGCGCGCTTCGGCCGCAAATACGCTGAGCTTGTCCGTGTTCCCCGTATCCAGCGTCATCGACGCGGCAAGGAATTCCTCCCGATAGTTCGCCTTGAGATAGGCGGTGTGATAGCTCACCAGCGCATAGGCAGCCGCGTGGGACTTGTTGAAACCGTACCCGGCGAACTTGTCGACCAGCTCGAAGATGTAGACGGCGTCCTTCTTGCTTACGCCGTTCTTCATCGCTCCTTCGACGAAGCGCGCCTGTTGCTTGGCCATTTCGGCCTTGTCTTTCTTGCCCATGGCGCGCCGCAGCAGGTCGGCTTCGCCGAGCGAGTAGCCGGCGAGCACCTGCGCGATCTGCATCACCTGCTCCTGGTAGATGATGACGCCGTAGGTCTCCTTGAGGATCGGCTCCAGCATTGGATGCAGGTAGTCGACCGGCTCCTCCCCGTGCTTGCGGTTGATGTAGACGGGGATGTTGTCCATGGGGCCGGGGCGGTAGAGCGCCACCATGGCGATAATGTCTTCGAAGCGGTCGGGCTTCAGCCGCTTCAGGCTTTCCCGCATGCCCGTGCTTTCCAGCTGGAACACACCGACTGTATCGGCTCGTGCCAGCAACTCGTAGGTGGGCCGATCGTCCAGGGGCACCTTGGAGAGGTCGATAGTCACTCCCCGGCACTGTTTTATGAGGTCTACAGTCTTCTGCAGAACGGTGAGTGTCTTAAGGCCAAGGAAGTCGAACTTGACGAGGCCGGCAGCCTCCACCTGCTTCCAGTTGAACTGGGTGATCGGGAAATTGGACTTCGGATCGCGATAGAGCGGCACCAGCTCATCGAGCGGCCTGTCGCCAATGACCATTCCAGCGGCATGTGTCGATGCGTGTCGATAAAGGCCCTCCAGCTTCTGGGCGATCTCCAGCAGTCGGGCGACGATCGGCTCGGAGTCCCGTGCCTCCTGCAGCTTTGGCTCGCTGGCGATGGCTTCGGCGAGCGTTACAGGATTGGCAGGGTTGTTCGGTACCAGCTTGCAAAGCTTGTCCACCTGCCCATAGGGCATCTGCAGCACGCGGCCGACGTCGCGCAGCACGGCGCGGGCCTGCAACTTTCCGTGCGTGATGATCTGAGCGACCCGATCCGCCCCGTACTTCTGCTGGACGTAGCGAATGACCTCGTCGCGCCGATCCTGACAGAAGTCGATGTCGAAGTCCGGCATCGAAACGCGTTCGGGGTTGAGGAAACGCTCGAACAGCAGGCCGAACCGCAGCGGATCAAGGTCGGTGATCGTGAGGGCCCATGCGACGAGCGAACCCGCGCCCGATCCGCGACCAGGACCGACCGGGATGCTCTGGCTCTTCGCCCATTTGATGAAGTCGGCCACGATCAGGAAGTAGCCTGGAAACTTCATCCGAGTGATGATGTCCACCTCGAACGCGAGGCGCTTCCAATAGTCCTCCTCGGTGAAGCCTGGAGCCAGCGGGTTTGCGGCGAGCCGCGCTTTCAAGCCTTCCTCGGCCTGGCGCTTCAGCTCGGCGGCCTCAGCAGCGAGTTGATCGGCCTCCGAGGCACCTTCGCCCGCAGAAACGAAGCGCGGCAAGATCGGCTTGCGGCCCAACGGACGGAAGGGGCATCGCTTGGCGATTTCGACCGTATTCTCAAGCGCTTCCGGCAGATCACGGAACAGCTCCGCCATCTCCTCGGCGCTCTTGAAGTAGTGGTCAGGCGTTACGCGCCGCCGGTCGTCCTCGACGACATAGCGACCCTCTGCGATGCACAGAAGCACATCGTGAGCCTCGTAATCGTCCGGGCTGGCGAAGTAAGCCTCGTTGGTGGCGACTATCGGGAGATCCAGACCGTAGGCCAGATCGAGCAGCTCGGGCTCGACCATCGCCTCCTGCTCCAGGCCGTGGCGCTGCAACTCGACGTAGAGTCGATCTCCACAGAATTTTGAAAGCGTCTTGAGCCTTGCCCCCGCGACTGCCTTCTGCCCCGCGCGCAGAGCAGTGTCGATCGGGCCATCAGGGCCTCCGGTCAGCACGATCAGGTCATCGGCCGAAGCGCGAAGCTGGTCGATAGTGATGTAGGGGCCTTCGTGCTCACCGGATTGAAGGTGCGCGCGGCTGACGAGCTTCATCAGATTGGCGTAACCACGCTCGCTCATCGCGTAGAGCGCGATCATGCCATCGCGCTTGGCCACGCGCTCAGCGCTTGGCGCCGGGCCGCTGGCACGCTGCGGCTCCGTGTCCTCAAAGTCGATGGTGAGGGACACGCCCGCAATCGGCTGGATTCCAGCACGGCTCAGCTTGTCGGAGAACTCGAGCACACCGAACAGGTTGTTGGTGTCGGTGAGCGCCACTGCCGGGTAGCTCATCTCCTGGCACAGCTTGGCGATGGTGCCGATGGGCAACGCGCCTTCCAGGAGCGAATAGGCGGAATGCACCTTGAGGTGCACGAAACCCGCTTCCACTCGCAGAGGGGAGCCGACGGGCTGAGCGTCTTTCGGTGTGCGAATCGGAGCGTTCATGGGAGGAGCGTAGCGGTAGCGGCGCTCATGACCAGAGCCGTTCGCACGGCTGTGGAGCAAGCTAGCCTATACCGAATGGCAGCGCAGGGCGACAGGCGCCGTTGGACCCGAGCTGGATAAGACTTTGCCGATTTCCGGCCGCATCCGACAGAAGAAATAAATTCCCACGAAACTACGCGCCTGCTTTTTGGTACGGCAGATTTCCCCCGGTCCGTCACCCCAGCCCACATCTGGTGAGGATCGATTCACGCTCATGCACGAATTAATGTCGTCCGACCGCTTTCATGTAGCGCTCGGGCGAATCTCTGCCGCTTATGATGGCGGCCACCGTAATGGATAAGTCGTAGCGGCGCTGGCTCGATTAGCGCCGCCATTCAGAATTCCTCGCAGCCGCACCGGAGCAGTGGAAAAAATAGGCTCGGGAAGTAACGGCTTAGCGCGCCGACTTCCCGTTCTGTCCCATCGCCATTACGTCGCGGGCCAGCGAGCGTGCGAGCATTTGCACAGGATCATCGGTGTTTTCCTCAACCAGATCGTCGAGGACGGTTGCCTTGTCCACCAGCCCCTCGAAAGTGGTTGCTTTCAGGCCCGCAATAGTGAATGAGAGATCGTGTTGCTCGGCGAGTAGCGCATCAGTGCTGCTTTCCCAATCATTCTCGAGTGAGTCATCGAAATCATTTCCCGTAGCGACAGCTTCGCCGCGGTCGACCAACTCCTTGAGCTGCTTCGCTATAGCCAGATATCGCTTCGCCTGAGCGCGAAGCTGCTGGTCGCTGCGAGAGCCACTGCCAGTGCGTCGCGCTGATCGGGACTTAAACACCGTATCAGCCCGCAGCTCGACATCGTGGCTTGGCGATAGCAACTCGACCGGCCGCTCTGCAAAGCCATTGACGACCGGCGATGGACCGCCTGGGATGCTCTTCTCGCTAAGACCGTTTGGAGTGTCCGCTCCAGCAATAATTCTCGCCAGCTCGATTTCTACGCCGTGCAGGGAGGACAAGAGCTTGGGCAGTTTGTTCTCCCGAGCTTTCGCCCTCATAGCCACCACGCTGCTGAGCATCTCCCATGCGACCGTAGTCTGACCGTTCTCGGCCATTGCATCCCCCGTTATCCGACGATGAATGAAGACCAGAACGTGCAAACGCGGACACATGGTGCACGTGGTCATGCGGCTAACGCGGTGGTCAGATGATGGTTCCATTGAAATTGAAAATGGGCGCGCGCTTTGGCTCATTTGCAACACAACCGCAACGCGCAGGAAATTCGATCGAATAGCGGTCGGAGTGGAAATTTCACGAATCAACGAATCCGAGTTCCATCTCGAAGCATCAAAAAAATAATTGATGCCTTTAACTGGAAGCGGCCTCTACAGCAAAAAAATGAACGCAGGTCGGAGCTTGTTCTCCGACCTGCCAAATAGCCCTCAAGAAAGGGCGCCAAATAGTGAATTGCGCTACTCTGCGGCGGATTTTTTCGGTTGGACAGCCGCCATGTAGTCGTTGAGCAGCGTTTCCGAGATGCGACCCGGCTGATATTGATGCTCTCCGATCTCGCGAACTGGCGTCACCTCGGCAGCGGTGCCGACAATGAAGCACTCCGAAAACGAGCCGAGTTCCTCGGGCAGGATCGTACGCTCCTGGACCTCCATACCACGCTTCTTGGCGAGTTCGATCACTGTGCGGCGTGTAATGCCATCGAGGAAACAGTCCGGCACCGGCGTATGTAGAACACCGTCCTTGACGAAGAAGATGTTGGCGCCTGTGCACTCCGCGACGTGCCCGCGCCAGTCGAGCATCAGAGCGTCCGCATAGCCGGCGCGCTCGGCGCGGTGCTTCTCGAGCGTGCAGATCATGTACAACCCAGCCGCCTTCGTCTTCGCGGGGGCTGTCCGCGGATCCGGGCGCCGGTACTGGGCATGTGCAAGGCGAATGCCGCGTAGCCGCTCCTTCGGATCGAAATAGGATCCCCAGTCCCAGGCAGCAATGGCGACGTGAATCTTCGTCTGCTGGGCCGAGACGCCCATCTGCTCGCTGCCACGCCAGGCGATCGGGCGGACGTAGCAATCGACCAGATTGTTGGCTTTCACGGTCTCGCGGCAGGCCGCATCGATTTCCTCAACCGTGTAGGGGATTTCGAAATCCAAGGTGCGGGCGCCGTCGAATAGCCTCTGCGTGTGCTCCGTCAGCTTGAAGATCTCGCCGCCATAGGCCCGCTCCCCTTCAAATACCGCGCTGGCGTAATGCAAGCCGTGGGTCAGCACGTGCAAATTGGCCTCCCGCCATGGCACGAGCTTGCCGTCTAGCCAGATAAAGCCGTCGCGGTCGTGATAGGGAACGAGCGGAGCCATCGGTTATCTCCTCGGAGATGTCATCTCTGCCTGCCTCGGTGACGATGCCATGCCAGCAATAGGCTGCGGATGCGACTCGCCATCCCATCAGAGCGCGATTTATTGCTTCTGTGAGGCCGGCAGCCGCACAACCCGCGGTCTACAGTGCACAAAGGCACTTGCCACCGGTAACAATGGCCTCCAAATAAGTCAACATGACTGACATATATTCACCCTCGCGTGTAGGCACGGCCGCTCCAAGCCATGGAGAGCCCGCAACTGATCTCCAGAAGACCGTTGAGCGGGAGGATCTCATTGCTTCTGTCGAGCTGCTCTTCTTCGCCTATCGCGACTTTACCGGCGAGGCCGATGCGGTGCTGGCTGAGTTCGGTTTCGGCCGGGCGCATCACCGTGTTCTGCACTTCGTCAATCGCCATCCAGGACTGAGGGTGGCCGACCTTCTTGATATCCTCAAAATTACCAAGCAAAGTCTTGCACGCGTGCTGAAGCAGCTCGTGGATCAGGGCTACATTCTGCAGAAGGCTGGTCCAGAGGATCGCCGCGAGCGATTGCTCTACTTGACGGGGAAGGGCAGGGAGCTCGCGAGCAAGCTCCTGGCGCTTCAATGCGCGCGGGTTGCTGCTGCGCTGGCCGAGGCGGGTGACGAGTCCGGCACCGTGACGCGCCGCTTTCTCGCCGGAATGATTGCGAAAGGAGAACGGCCGCGGATCGAGAAGCTGATTTTCGGGCCGGACGATAGGGCCTGAGCCTCGTTTCGGTTGACCGGGAGGGGACTCATGACCGTGGAGCACGGGACACTTCGGCGCGAATGTCTGCCGGATGATGCACCGCACGTGCTCATCGTCGATGACGACCAGCGCATTCGAGACTTGCTGACACGCTACCTCATGGAGCACGGATACCGCGTGACCCCCGCGGCTGACCCCAGTGCTGCTCGTGCTGCCATGCGCGGGCTGAAATTCGATCTCGTCATTCTCGATGTGATGATGCCCGGGGAGAGCGGGCTCGACTTCGCTCGTCACCTTAAGGCGACGTCCGATGTCCCGATCTGCATGCTGACGGCCCGTTCCGAGCCGGAGGACCGCATCGAGGGGCTTGAAGCTGGTGTGGATGATTATCTGCCGAAGCCCTTCGAACCGCGTGAGCTGGTATTGCGCATCAAGAACATTCTTCGCCGCGGCAAGAACAATCACGCCAACGCCGACGAGGTGCGCATGGGCGATCTCGTCTTCTATATCGCTCGCGGCGAGCTCAAGCGCGGAGACGAGAGCATCAAGCTAACGGAGCGCGAGCGGGACCTGCTGCGCCAGTTCGCTCAGCGGCCAGGTGTTGCCATTGCTCGGCACGAGCTCGCCGGCGATGATGCAACCGGAAGCGAGCGCGCGATTGACGTGCAGATCAATCGCCTGCGCAGGAAGATCGAGGCCGACCCGTCCAACCCGGTCTATCTCCAGACAGTGCGCAGCAAAGGCTACATCTTGTATACGGATTAGGTGTGGAGGCCGTTGCTTCAAATCGTGCATCATCCCGGCTTTGGCCCGGGATGCCTCTACCCGGGCTTAGATAGGGCACCGCACCGATGGTCGCAGTCCGCGACAATGCCGGCGAGAGAGTCGAATCCTGGTGGCACAAGCTGCAAAGGGCGTTCGCCTGGCTCGTCCGTGCTGTGACGGCCGCGTTTGGCGATCTGCTTCCCAAAGGACTTTATGCCCGCGCGCTCATCATCATCATTGCGCCGATCGTACTGCTCGAAAGCGTCGTCGCGTTCGTGTTCATGGAGAGACATTGGCAGGCCGTGACCCGGCGCCTGTCCGAAGCAACCGCACGTGATATCGCGGCGATTATCAGCGTCTATCGCGAATACTCGCATCAGGACGATTACGCGCGCCTCATCGAGCTGGCGGAAACGATGAAGCTGTCCATGCAGCTTCTTCCCGCGGGCGACCTGCCGCCGGCGCAGCCGAAGCCGTTTTTCTCACTGCTCGACCGGACACTTTCCAATGAGATCCGGAAGCAAATTCGTCAGCCGTTCTGGGTCGATACAGTCGGCAACTCCCGTCATGTCGAGATCAGAGTGAAGCTCGACGACGCCATCCTTCGCTTCGTGGCCATGCGGGCCCAGACCTACGCCTCGAACTCGCACATCTTCCTGATGTGGATGGTCGGGACCTCGATCGTCCTGTTGACCGTCGCAATTCTGTTCCTGCGCAATCAGATTCGGCCGATTCTGCGGCTTGCCGAAGCGGCGGATGCCTTCGGCAAGGGACGTCCCGTGCCCGACGATTTCCGTCCTCGCGGCGCGCGCGAGGTGCGGCAGGCGGCGCAGGCCTTTCTCGAGATGCGTGATCGGATTCGTCATCACGTCGACCAACGCACCACCATGTTGGCGGGTGTCAGCCACGACCTCAGGACTGTGCTCACACGCTTCAAGCTCGAGCTCGCCCTTCTCGGCGACACGCCCGAAGTGCGTGCGCTGCAGGCCGACGTGAAAGAAATGCAGCACATGCTGGAAGACTACCTCGCGTTCGCCAAAGGTGACGGTGGCGAGGAGGCGACGCCCACCAGCTTGGCTGAGCTATTGGAGGAGATTCACGAGGATGCGCAGGTGTTCGGCAGCTCGATCGAGCTGAAGCTGCCGAAGCGTCTCCACCGACTGATCCTTCCGCTGAAGCGGCAAGCGTTCAAGCGGGCGGTCATAAACCTCGTCAGCAACGCGGCGCGGTTCGGTGAGCACGTTGTCATCACTGCGGTGCGGGATGGGGATCGCCTCAGAATAGAGGTGAACGACGATGGCCCAGGAATACCGCTATCAGAGCGCAACAACGTTTTCCGCCCGTTCTATCGCCTCGATCACGCGCGAAATCAGGGTGGTGGCAACTCCGGTCTTGGCCTAGCCATCGCGCGAGACATCGCCCGCAGCCACGGCGGCGACGTTACGCTCGAGGACAGTGACATGGGCGGCCTGCGGGCGGTCGTGAGCGTGCCGCTCTAGAGTGGAGCTATCCCGCCTCACTCGACCTGATATGTCCGAAACACCGCCTGATCCGGTTCGACACCGAGACCTGGCTTGTCTGGAAGGCTGATCTGGCCGCCACTGACTTGCGGCATCGCCGGCCAGAGACCGCGGACCAGAGGGTTATCGTTCGCGTCTATTTCCAGCATTCCGGGGCCGCCAACTGCGGCCAGCACGTGCGCAGAAGCGGCTAAGCCGATGCCGCCACCGAGGTAGTGCGGGCAATAGACACGGCCTGCTTGCAAGACTCGGCGAGCCACGGAGACGCAGCCACTGATGCCGCCCCATTTCGCGACGTCGGGCTGAATGACCGACAGAATTCCCGCCGAGACAGCCGCTTCAAATGCCTCGATGCCGCGCAGGTTCTCGCCAGCGGCAAGCGGAATTGATGTGGCCTTGGTCAAGGCTTCCCAATTCTCGGCCGGTGCATCAGCTGCAAGCGGCTCCTCCAACCATTTCAGGTCGAAGTCGCGCAAGTGCGGCACAAGTTCGAGCGCTCGGTGGAGATCCCACGCTTGGTTGGCGTCGACCATCAGCGCCCCTTGCGGTCCGATTAGCCGCCGCAGGGCCTTCAGGTTCGCAAGGTCGATCTCCGGGCCGAAGCCGATCTTCAGCTTGAAGGCTCGATAGCCCTCGTCGAGTTTGCGGGCTGCCAGCTCTTCCGCTCCGTCAGGATTGATGCCGCTCGCATAAACGCGAATTGTGGGGCCACTCTCAGCAGAGGCATTGTCAGAAAGCATGCGCCACAATGGCAGGCCCGCATGCTTTGCGGCCAGATCCCAGAGCGCGATGTCGACGCCCGCGATCGCCTGGGCGAAAGGCCCTGCCTCGCCGCATTGCAGCGCGAGAATGCGCGTCGCCTCGGTCAGGCGACGCCATTCGGCCGCTGGATCGACAACTTCTCGGCCGGTCAGAAGTGGCGCCAGCACCGTCTTGACGAGCCGAGCGCGATGCTCCGCCCCGCATCCCGGAAAGTTGCACCACACCTCTCCCCAGCCGACGGCGCCATCGGTGTCTCGAATGCGCACCACGACGGCTGGACGATCGTGCATAATGCCGAATGACGTTTTGACCGGCGTCTCGATCGGCGCGCGGAGAACAATGGCGTCGACGTTTTCGATTTTCACAGCAGCCAGCCCCGCGGGAACGGTACCTTGAGAACTTCAGAGAACAGACCATAGAACAGGGCGACAGCCGCCAGCGCCATAGTGACGAAGCCGACCCAGCGCCGCATCGGCCAGGGTTCGTAGCGTGCCGTAAGACCGCACACAATGAAGCCCAGCAGACTGGCGATGAAAAAGCCTATGACGGGAATAAGAACGACCCAGCCGACCAAGGCCAAAACGAGCACGGCTCTGCGCAGGTGGGACCCGGCCTCCACTTTCGCCGGGAGCTGCAGGCGCATCAGACACCGCACGATCAGGATGCCCGAAGCAAGTGCCAGAACCAGCGCGACTGTGCGGGGGAAGACGGCGGCTAGCTCCGTATAGGATTGCGATTCCCACAGGACCCACGCGCTGACCACCAGCATTGCGACGGCGGTGACCAGGCCGCCAACATCCAATTCGTCACTGGTCTTCATTGCGCTTCACCACGGTTTGCAGCCGCTTGGTCAGGACGGGGTAGAAGGCAATGATCGCCGCCACCGCTATGATCGTTGCCGCGATCGGCCGCATGAAGAAGGTCTCAAACCGCTGGTCGGTGGCCCCGCCGATCAACCATCCCTGCACGAACCCCTGCTCGGCAATCGGGCCGAGCACTACTCCCAGCACGATGGGAGCAGGTCCAAAGCCGGCGCGGCCAAGCAGCCACGCTCCAACTCCGAGCGTCAGCATGATGGTCACGTCCTCGATGCTGTTTTGGATGGCGTAGGTCCCGAGGATCGTCATCAGCGCAATCATCGGTGCCAGGACGTACTTGGGTACGGCGATTACCGTCCGGAATGCATAACGCCCCAGCATCAATCCGATCGGCAACATCAGGATGGTGGCGATCAGCAGGCCGAACATGAACGTGTAGACGATCTGGCTCTGCTCGCTGAACAGGTTCGGCCCGGTGCGTACGCCATGCACGAGCAGGGCGCCGAGAATGATCGCGTCTGGTGGCGTTCCAGGTATTCCGAGCGTCAACGTAGGGATGAAGCCTCCGCCAACCGTCGCGTTATTGGCCGACTCACTGGCAAGGACGCCGTTCGGCTCACCGTGGCCGAAGCGCTCCGGAGTTTTCGAAGCGCGCCGCGCCTCGGCATACGCGATGAGCGATGCGATGGCACCGCCGGCCGCCGGAAGCACACCGATAACCGATCCGATGACCGAGCTGCGTATCAGGTTCCACTTACCCTTCCACGCAAGGGCGGTCGCCTCACGTATGCGGAAGCCGCGCAGGCTGGACGTCACTTTCAAATGAGCATCGGGTTTCGCGACCAGATCGATAAGTACTGGCACGCAAAATAGGCCGATCAGCGCGACGACAATGTTGACGCCGCCAAACAGCGCCTGAGTGCCGAACGTGAAACGGATGTCACCGCCGACGATCGCCGAGCCTGACATCGAGATTAGCAGCCCGATGCAGCACCCGATTATGCCTTTGAGTAGACTACCTTCGGATAATGCGGAGATCAGGGTGAGCCCCAACACCGCCAGCCAGAAGTATTCGACCGGACCGAAGGCCAGGGCGAATTCCGCTAGGGGCGGTGCCAGAAGAAACAGAAAGAGCGCGCCCACCAAGCCGCCGCAGACTGACGCGAAGTTGGCGAGCGTCAGCGCGAGATCCCCGTCTCCCCGCCTCGCCATCGGAAAACCATCGAAGGTGGTGGCAATGGCGGAGGGTGTCCCCGGCGTGTTGATCAGAATAGCAGCGTAAGCGCCGCCATAGATTGCGCCCGTATAAATCGCGCCAAGCGCCACAAGGGCCGATGCTGGCGGCAACCCGAATGTCATCGGCGTGAGCACGGCAATTGCCATAGTCGCGGTCAACCCCGGCAGGGCGCCGATGATGGTGCCGGCAACAACGCCGGCAACGGCCAATAGCAGGTTTACTGGCGTGAGGGCCGCCAGCAGGTAGGAAAGGATGTCCATCTGCTCGTCTCGGAGTGGTGCTGCATTAGAACTGCGAACCGCGCGGGCCGCCGCATTCCCGCGGGTTCGCAGTCGCCCCGCCCCCTATTGGATCAGGCCAAGCTCCTTGCCAATCTCGATGAACTCCTTGCCAAGCTTGTCCATGAACTCCGGCGCCTGCTCGTAGCCGATGTTGACGAGCACGTAGCCGCCTTCCTCCATCTTGGCGACGAAGTCCTGCCGCTGATTGATTTTCATGAACACGTCGGAGATTTGCTTCCGCGTTTCCTCAGGGACCCCGGCCGGGACGGCAATGCCGCGGTATGCGCCGCCGACCAGATTGATGCCTTTCTCCTTGAAGGTCGGCACATCGGGGAACAACGGATGACGCTCCTCCATAGCGACGGCGAGCATCCGCACCTTATCCTTCTGTTCGGCGCCCACTGTCGTGAAGGACCACTGCGCCTTGACCTGCTTGCCGAGCAGTGCTGCCGTCGTGGCCGCGGTGCCCGTGAAGGGGACATAGGTGGTCTTGATGCCGACAGCTTTGTCGAAGGTCACCTGCGCTACTTGGTTGGCGGAGTGGGTGCCGGTGCCGGCCACGGTGATCGCACCTGGCGCTTTCTTGGCCTCCTCGATGAAATCCTCCAACGTCTTGATGGGGCTGTCCGCGTGGACGACGAGGGCGTGCGGCGTGAGCTGGAAGACTGAGACAATGGTTATGTCTTCGGTCTTGTATCCAACCTTGCCGGTCATCGGCTGGAGAAACAGGTGGGGCAGATTGAAGCCCATGATGGTGTAGCCGTCCCCGGGCAGGCTATTGAGCTGGGACCACGCCATGGCACCACCCGCACCCGGCTTGTACTGGATGACAAATCCATGGCCGGTGAGTTCTTTGAAACCGGGCTCCTGCAGCCGTGCGGTGACGTCCGATTCGCCTCCAGCATTGAACGGAATGATGTAGGTAACGTCCTTTGTCGGCCAATCAGCCGCGATGGCGGAGCTGACCAGGGCGCCGGCGGCTGCAACCGCTGCCGCAATAGCACTGAGTTTACGTGTGATCATTTGCTCGAGTTCCTCCTTGGTACTGGTTTTCTGCAAGCGTCGGCTGTGCTCCGCCTCCCAATAAGTCGATGTCAAGGCGGATAAAGTCGCCGCGATAGACGATGTCTGCGACGTAGATGACGCAGCCACTGGCATCGGCGATGAACCGATGGACCTCTGCGGTCGGTGCGTTGATGGGGATCTGCAGCTGCTCGGCGATTTCGGGATCGGCACTGCCGATCGTCAAAGTTTGCTGCGCACGCGCGATCTGGACATCGGGCATTTCCGATATCAGCGGCAGCACGGTCTCCGTTCGGCATCGCTCGGGCGCGCGGTCGAAAATGCGTTGGTCGAGGTAGATCTCAATGAGGCAGTACGGAACGTCGTTCTTGACGTGAAGACGCTTCATGTGCCGGTAAGCCGGCGCAGGATGCCCCTCTTTCTCCGAAATCCGCGGCGGACGCACGCCGTCGGCCAAATGCAAAAGGCGTGGCCGGGTGCCTTCGATCATGCGCATCAGCGCATCCCAGCTCGTCGCGAGCGCGAGCCAGTGCCGCTCTTCGGCAGAGCCGGTGACGAATGTCCCACGGCCCTGCTTTCTGATGATGAGATTTTCTCGCTCGAGCTCCGCCAACGCCTGGCTGATGGTCACGCGGGCTACCCCGAATTCCTTCATCAGCTCCTCGATGGCTGGAAGCCGCGTCCCCTTGGGCCACTCACCCACGCTGATGCGGCGTCGCATTAAAATGGCGAGCTGCAGGTAGAGCGGAATCGGGCTTCGGCTCAAGCCGGGAGCACTCATCAGAACCTATCATCCCAACGTTAGGATGACTGGTATATCGGTGCCTCCGGGACGTGACAAGAAAAAGTCGCAAGGCTGAGCTGACGAGAGTGGCCGCCGCTCTGCAATTACCTGCCGCGCGCAAATTCCGGTCAGCCCAGCAAATCGCGCGCGAAGCCGGCGTCGAAGATCGTGTGACGTTCGAGGTCGCGAAGGCCGACACCTATCTCGCTCGCGGCTACGATCTTGTCTGCTTCTTCGACTGCCTGCACGACATGGGCCGTCCCGTCGATGCCGTGCGGCACGCCATGAAAGCGTTGGATAAGGACGGCACGCTTATGTTCATCGAGCCGTTTGCCCGCGATCGGGTCGAGGAAAACATCAATCCCATCGGTCGCCTCTATTACGCCGCCTCAACGACGATGTGCTGCGCGCACGCAATCTCGGAAAACGGCACGCACGTGCTTGGCGCACAGGCCGGCCAGCGGCGTCTCGAGGACGTGTTAAAAGAGGCTGGTCTCAAGTCGATCCGCAAGGCCATGGAGACGCCATTCAACTTGATCCTGGAGGCGCGGCTTTGATTCGACAGTGGCTGTCTTAGCCTAGTGTTTGTTGGTGCGGGACGGGATCACCCCGGCCCGCACTTCGCCTCTTCGCAACGGTAAGCGCTAGTGCGCGTCGGCTGCGCCGATAGCTGACAAGTAGCGTGCGACGGACTTCTCGACCGCCTGTTTCGCGCCTGTTCGGATCACGCTCTCGAAAAAGTTGCCGAGCATCATGTCGAACTCAAACGGTGCAAGCGCATCGGCGATCGCTTTCACCTCCCGCGCCGAAAGCGGAAGCAGGTTGGGATAGCTCCACATGAAAGAGACGTGCTTCTGATCGGGCACAACGAAAGCAGTATCAGAAGCACAGAGCAGGCCTCGGCCACCAGCTCCCTTGGACCAATGCAGCATGCTCGATCCGGGGAAATGACCTCCGCCCCGGATCAACGTCACATCCGGAAGCAGCTCAAGGGTTTCGCCTTCCCACAGCTCGATCTTTGCGTCGGAGCGCATGACCCAGTCCCGGTTGTCGGCGTGGATATGGACCGGAACATCGAAAGCGCGACTCCAATCCGCCATGCTCGTATGGAAGTGGGGATGCGAGATCGCCATGGCCTGGATGCCGCCCAAGGCTTTGATCAGTGTGACGGTCGCGGCATCGAGCATCGAAATGCAATCCCACAGCACATTTCCGTGGTCCGTAAGGAGCAACACCGCACGCTGCCCGATCGCGAAGCGCGGGCGTGTGGCGATCCCGAGAATACCGGGCTCGTACTCGTGCCATGCGTTCTGGTGGCCAAGAGCCAGCTTCTCCTGCGTGGTCCAGGATTGTCCCGTTTGTGGAACGTACTGCCTTTCGTCCTCGCAGATCGGGCACTGCGCCGGGGGCGTTTGCGACGGCGGATATTGCGTGCCGCAGGCGGTGCAGATGAAGGCGTGCATATCGAACTCCTGGTGGAATGAAGCGCTACAGGCCGCTGCCAAGCCCGGCTCCGGACGGACCATCATCATGCAGATTACCAGGAATTCGTGGGCAGCTGCAGTATTCGCCCGTTTGCTAACAAAACAGGAGCAGAGACGACTCATATATTATTGCGATGCCTCATTGCTCCTCGTGGAGGGATGACGCGCTCGGTGGTCGAGAATTGCACGCCGCCACTGCAGAGGGCGAGGAGCAGTTATGCGCTGCGATACGGCCAGTTGACGTCCTATCAGCCGATGCCCAATGTTCGCGGAATGACAACGCTCGCCCCCACCACAACTCACCGCCCGCTCATGCCGATCCTACTGGCACTGAGCGGGGCGCATTTACTCAACGATCTGCTCCAATCGATGATCCCGGCGCTGTACCCTCTGTTTAAGGAGGCGTACCTGCTGGATTTCGCGCAGATTGGATTGATCACGCTCGCCTTCCAGGTGACCGCTTCCCTGCTGCAGCCCGTCTTCGGGTTCATCACCGACAAGAGGCCGTGGCCTTATGCGATGGTCGCCGGGATGGGAGCGACGCTCCTGGGATTACTGGGGCTGGCGTTCGCCGGCAGCTACGCGATGCTGGTCGTTTCCGCCGCGATGGTCGGGCTGGGATCGGCTGTCTTTCATCCGGAGGCGACGCGCATGGCGCGCCATGCGGCAGCTGGCGAGCACGGCTTCGCGCAGGGCGTTTTCCAGATCGGCGGGCAGGCCGGTTACGCGATCGGGCCGCTGCTCGCGGCGATGATCGTGGTCCCGCGCGGGCAGGTCAGCCTCGCATGGCTTTCTATGGTCGCGCTTGCGGCGATGGTCCTTATGGCATGGACGGGCGCGCGCTACGCGGTGATGCGCCGCTCGCAGGTTGCGGCCGGAAAAGCGCAATCCGGCACCACAGCAAGACCGAACCTGAGCACCGGGCGCATACTGCTGGCGATGGCAGTGCTGATGCTGCTCGTGCTTTCCAAGAACGCTTACACCGCAGCCTTCAAGTCCTTCTACACCTTCTACCTGATGGAGCAGTTCGGGGTAGAGGTGCAGCTTTCTCAGATCATGCTGTTCATCTTCCTCGGGGTTGGTGCCATCGGTGTCGTGATCGGCGGCATCATCGGGGACAGAATTGGCCGCTATCGCATGATCTGGATCTCGATCCTTGGCGCACTGCCGTTCACCCTCCTGCTGCCGTTCGCGAACCTGTTCTGGACGGGCGTGCTCAGCGCTGTCATTAGCTTCATCATGTCGAGCGCCTTCGCTGCCATCCTGATCTATGCGATCGATCTGGTGCCGCATCGCGTAGGTTTGGTCGGCGGGCTGTATTACGGCCTGGCCTTCGGGCTAGGTGGTCTGGCGGTCGCAGCCCTCGGAGTTCTTGCCGATGAGATCGGCATCATCGCCGTATTCAACCTTTGCGCTTGGCTGCCGGCGCTGGGGCTGCTGACCATATTCCTTCCGCGGATGCCGAACCAGCGGTAAGTATGCTGGCCGGAGCTCGCCTGTTCAGGCGTGCTCCTCTTCCAGCGCCCGTTTCACATTCGGCCGCTCCATCATTCGGGACCTATGGTCCATGACACGGGGGAGCCGCGATGCGTCGACGCCATCGGCCTCCAGCCACTGGGCGATCGTGAAAAGGTAAGGATCCGCGATAGTGTACGTGTCGCCCATGACCCACGGACCCTTCAACATCTCGCGCTCGATCAGCTCGAAGCAGGCGCCGACCGACTGAGGCACCTTCTTCTTCATCGCCTCGATGGCGGCCGGGTCGTCTGCCCAGCGATAGCCGCGAACTCTGTGGGCGTGGGCGACGTGAACGGTCGAGCACAGATAGCTGTTGAACTCCTGTAGCTGCGCAAACGCGAAGGGATCATCCAGCGGAGCGAGCTTCGCTTCGGGAAAGCTCTGAGCGACGAACGCGAGCAGGGCAGGCGTCTCGGTGAGGATGCCGCGCGGCGTCACCATGGCCGGCACTCTCGCTTTGGGATTGATCGCCAGATACTCGGGCGACTGCTGCTGTGACTTGCTGAAATCGATCCGCTTGAGCTCGTACTCGGCCCCGGCATCGAGCAGGGCGATGTGCGTGGCAAGTGCGCAGGTATTAGGTGCGTAATAGAGGGTGAACATCGTCTGTGCTCTGATTGGATTGGTAGGTCAGCCTGACATGACGAGATCTTCACCCGTCTGGCGATGGAGCACAAGACAGCGTAATCGAGAATTCAGGCTGATTGGCACGATTCAAAAAACGGGGGGCTGGAGCACCGCCGCTGGGACGTGCGGATTGGCCAATTCGCGGGCGTAGATCGAACTGGTCTGGCCTCTCAGTTCGACCAACTGTTCAGAGCTTTGTCGCAATCCTTGGTGATCGGCTAGCCAATGAAAACCGCGCCTCTATCGGGTTAGGCCCGAATAGAGACGCGGGTTCCACATATCAGTCTGGTTTTCGGCCCACAGGGCCAGGAGCACTCTACCGCGTGCCACTGACGGCGGCGGCGACCTCGGCGGCAAAGTCCTCCTCTTTCCGCTCGATGCCCTCGCCGAGGGCGTAGCGCACGAAACCAGTAATCTTGACAGGCGCGCCGACCGTGCCCTCGGCTTCCTTCACCGCCTGCTCGACGGTCGACTTGCCGTCGATGACGAAGATCTGCTGCATCAGCAGAACCTGCTGGAAGAATTCCTTGCGCAGGCGGCCCTCGGCCATCTTTGCAACGATGTCCTGCGGCTTGCCGCTCGCAGCAGCCTGCTCCTCGTAGATCTTGCGCTCACGTTCGATCACCGCCGGATCAAGATCCTCGGCGGAAATGGCCAGCGGTGCTGCCGCCGCGACATGCATCGCAATCTGGCGGCCGAACTCGGCGAGCTTTGCCTTGTCGCCGGTGCTCTCCAGCGCCACAAGCACACCGATCTTGCCCAGGCCCTCGGCGACGCGGTTGTGCACATAATCAACGAGCACGCCGTCAGCGCCTGCCTCGAGCGTCGCCGTGCGGCGCACACCCATGTTCTCGCCGATGGTGGCGATCATCTCCTTCACGTGATCCTCGACGGAGATAGCCTTACCGGGGAACGGCGTAGCCAGGAGACGAGAAAGATCGCCGTCGGCTTGGAGCGCGAGCTTCGAAATATCTCGCACCATCTCCTGAAACTGGGCGTTTCGCGCCACGAAGTCCGTCTCCGAATTGACTTCGACCAGTGCGCCCTTCCGCCCCTCGACGGCAACGCCGATCAGCCCCTCGGCCGCGACACGGCCCGACTTCTTAGCTGCCTTGGAGAGCCCCTTCTTGCGCAGCCAATCGATGGATGCCTCGATGTCTCCGTTGTTCTCGATCAGCGCCTGCTTGCAATCCATCATGCCCGCGCCGGTCTTGTCGCGGAGCTCTTTCACCATCGCGGCAGAAATCTGCGTCATCTTCACCCTCTCGGGTTAGGCGGGCCGATTGCGCCCGCGATTGAACTGGCAGGGTCCTGATGGAGCACCTGCCGGATTTTTGCTCAGATCAGGCTGACGCGCCTCAGGCCGCGGCAGCCTCGACCAGCTTCTTCGCCTGGCCGATCCAGTCTTCCTTCTCGATCTGACCGTTCAGCTTAAGCTGCCGGTCGAGAGCCTGCATGCTCTCCGTATCGAGATCGGCAATTTGCCAAAAATGGAAAACGCCCAGGTCATTGAGCCGTTGCTCGAGCTTGGCCGAAATGCCGTTGATCCGCTTGAGATCGTCGGGCTCGCCCCGCGGCGCTTCAATGCCTTTGAAGACAAAGGGCAGCGCCTCTTCCGGCGGAGTCACGGCCTCGCCGATGTCGATACCGGCAGCAGCCTGAGCACGCTGGATGCCGTCGATGGCGGCACGTGCCGCGAGATCGCAGTAGAGCGTGATGGCACGGCCTGCGTCGTCGTTGCCGGGAATCGGGAAGTCAATGCCGTCCGGATCGCAGTTCGTATCGACGACGGCGACAATTGGAATCCCGAGCTTCTTGGCCTCCTGGACGGCGATCGCTTCCTTGTTCGTGTCAATGACGAACAGGAGGTCCGGCGTGCCGCCCATCTCCTTGATGCCGCCGAGCGCCTGATTGAGCTTGTCGCGCTCGCGCGTGAGGTTCAGCACCTCTTTCTTTGTGCGGCCCACCGGATCGGCGAGGATCTCATCGAGCTGACGAAGACGGCGGATCGACTGCGAAATCGTCTTCCAGTTCGTCAAGGTGCCACCGAGCCAACGGTGGTTGATGTAGTACTGTGCCGACCGCTTGGCGGCCTCGGCGATGGCATCGGCGGCCTGGCGCTTCGTGCCGACGAACAGCACGCGACCGCCTTCGGCGACCGTATCGGAAATCTTGACCAGCGCCTGGTGCAGCAGCGGCACCGTCTGCGTCAGGTCGATGATGTGGATCTTGTTGCGGACACCGAAGATGTATTGCCGCATCTTCGGGTTCCAGCGATGGGCCTGGTGGCCGAAATGCACGCCAGCTTCGAGTAGCTGACGCATGGTAAATGTTGGCAGCATCGTCTCTCTCGTTCTCCGGTTAGACCTCCGCGGACAGTTGAGCGCCATCATCTCCACTGAGCTGATGTACGCACCGGAGCGCCGTCGGCGGGGCTTTCGGTCCGCCGCAGCGCGATGATCCGCGTGTGGAATGAGCCGCATTTAGCCAGACTTTTCCCCGATTGCAAGGTGGATCGCGGCTGACAAGGGGAACAGCCGCCGCATCCCGCGCGTTCGGGCACAAGATGGTAGCGAGCGAGCACATACCCGCAGCATCGCCCCACCGGCGGAAGACCGCCCCGCAGCGCGGCTCTCTCGCGCTTGGGCTGGCCATGCTCGGCGCAATGACGCTGCGCCGACGGTTCGACCGCGGTAAGGAGGCGGAAGTTGGCCAAGTGAGTTCGCCAAGACCAAAGCAGAGCTTGGACCGCGGCATAGCCCCGGGGCGCGGTCGAGAAGCACAAAGCCCGTCGGAAATCCCGGCTGCCGGTTGGAAGGATGTCTTATGGCGGGTCTATGAGCGCTTTCAAAGCGATCGCGTGATGCTGATTGCCGCCGGTGTCACCTACTACGGGCTGCTTGCTCTCTTCCCGGCCATTGCGGCGCTTGTCTCGCTTTACGGACTCTTTGCCGATCCGGACACCATCAAGCAGCAGCTCTCGAACTTGCAAGGGGTGCTCCCGGAAGACGCGATTCAGATCATCGGAGACCAGATCACGCATATTCAGGCGCAGGGTGGCGGCAGGTTGGGGATCTACTTCGCGATCGGCCTCATCGTCTCGCTTTGGAGTGCCAACGCCGGTGTGAAATCGATGTTCGACGCGCTCAATGCAGTTTACGGAGAAACCGAGCGCCGGAGCTTCGTCCAATACAACTTTCAGGCTTTGCTTTTCACGCTCGGCGGCATTCTCTTCATAATTTTGGCCCTAGGCGGGATTGTCGTCATGCCCGCGATTTTCGCATTCGTCGGGCTGGAAAGTGTGGCCGGGTGGATCGTTTCGCTGCTGCGTTGGCCGGTGCTGCTCGCCTTCATCCTGCTCGGGCTTGCCCTGCTTTACCGCTATGGGCCGAGCCGGGAGACCGCTGAATGGCGCTGGGTGACCTGGGGCAGCGGTTTTGCGGCCGTCGTCTGGCTCGTCGTCTCGATGCTTTTCTCCTGGTACGTCTCGAGCTTCGGCAATTTCAACGAGACCTACGGCTCACTCGGCGCCGTCATCGGCTTCATGATCTGGATGTGGCTTTCGGCGACCATCGTGCTCGTCGGTGCCGAGATCAATGCCGAGCTCGAGCACCAGACTGCCAAGGATACGACCACGGGCGAGCCGCAGCCGATGGGTCAACGCGGCGCGCGTTACGCCGATCATGTCGCCAGCAACTGATGCACGAGTGACTCGCGCACTGGGTTCATGCTGGGATTAAAACTCCAGACTTTCAGCCGAAATAAGCCTCGCGAACCTCGTCGCGGTTGGCCAGCTCCGCCGGCGTGCCGGCTGCAACCACCCTGCCTTTCGACAGCACGTAGCCGTAATCCGAGATCGCCAATGTCTGGTGCACGTTCTGCTCGACGAGGAAAACGGTGATGCCCCGCTCGTTGATGCGCTTGATGATCTCAAAGTTTTCTTTCACCAGACGCGGCGATAGCCCGAGCGACGGCTCGTCGATCAAGAGCAGCTTCGGTGCCCGCATCAGGCCGCGGCCGATCGAAACCATCGCCTGCTCACCGCCCGACATCGTCCCTGCGAGCTGTGTCCGGCGCTCGGCGAGGCGTGGGAACAGGCGGTAAATCTCGTCCATCCGCTCGCGAATGAGCTCGGCCGAGGTCTCCTGGTACGCTCCGAGGCGCAGATTTTCTTCGACAGTGAGCTTTGGAAAGACTTTACGCCCTTCCGGAATGCACGAAATACCGGTCGCGATGACCTTATGAGTCGGGAGTTTCGTGATATCGATCCCATCGAAAATGATGCGGCCTGCGCGGGCGGGCGTGAGCCTGAGAATGGAGCGGATCAGTGTGGTCTTGCCGGACCCGTTCGAGCCGAGAAGACAGGTGATGCTGCCGGGCTCGATCGTGAGGGAAACATCCTCCAGCACGTCGGCGCTGTCATAGGCCGTATAGAGATTCTCAATGACAAGCTTTCCGCTCATGACGACGTACCGAGATAGGCTTCCTGCACCAATGGGTCGGCGGCGACGTCCCGGTACGGACCCTCCGCAATCTTGCGCCCGAAATTCAACACAACGCAGCGGTCGGTGATCCGCTCGATGACACCCATCTCATGCTCGACAATCACGATGGTCAAATCCCGGTTCTTGTCGCGAACATGGAGAATGTCGTTCATCAGCTCGGTCGTTTCGTCATGTGTCATGCCGGCCGAGGGTTCATCGAGCAGCAGCAAACGCGGCGAGCTGATCAGCGCCCGGCAAATCTCGATCCGGCGGCGATCGATCATCGGAAGAGCGCCGACCGGCTCGAAAATGCGCTTTACGAGAGGCGGTGAAAAGATTTCGAGGAGGGAGCAGGCGGCGTGATAGTTCTCCTCGAATTCGCGCTTGAACGCGCTCCGTCTCATCAAATTGAACCAGAGCCCCTGATTGAGCCGCTTATGGTTCCCGATCATAATGTTGTCGAACAATGACAACGGCAGCGACAGCCGGGAGCGCTGGAACGTACGTGACACGCCAGCGTGATACATCTTCTGTGGCGTGGCACCCGTGACATCGGTGCCCGCAAACGTCACCGTGCCGCTGTCTGGCCGGTAGATTCCTGTGATGACGTTGAAGAACGTCGTCTTCCCCGAGCCATTGGGCCCGATTAGGCCGAGGATCTCGTTCGCATTGACCGTGAGGTCGAGATGGTCGAGCGCAACGACGCCGCCAAACTGGCGCGTCAGGCCACGCGCTTCGAGTAGTGCTGTCATCGCTGCCACCCTGGGAAATATCGGCGGACAGGGCGTGGCAGGAGCCCCTCCGGTCGGAACAGAAGAACAGCGATGACCAGCGAGGCATAGATCAGAAAGCGATACTCTTGGATGGTCTGCAGTTTTTCGGGGACGATCACGACGATGCAGGTCGCGACCACAACTCCCCAAGCGTTGCCGATGCCGCCGAGCAGTAGAATGGACACAAGGATGAGTGAATCTGCGAACGTGTAGTTGTTCGGCGCCACGAACCCGCCGACCATGCCGAAGAGAGCGCCGGCCATGCCGATGAGCAGATTGCCGAGCGTGAACGCCACGATTTTCCAACGCGCAATATTGATGCCGAAACAGCTCGCCGCAAGCTCGTCGAGACGCAGGGCATCAAGGTTAAGCCCTATCCAGCTCCGCTCGAGCCGCCGCACCAGAATGAATGCGATGCCGAGGAGCGCCATGCTGACGACGAAGTAGTTCATATAGAACGACAGCTCGACACTGCCGATGGAGATGTTGTCATTGAACGACCAGCCCAGGATTTCCATTCCCTGGACTTGCAACCCCTGGGGTCCGCCGAGGATGTCGTTGACCTCCAGGAAGGTCTTGAACAGGAGCGCGAAGGCAATCGTGACAAGCGCCGCGTAATGGCCGCGCGTCCTCAGCACCGGCAGCAGAAGGAGCGAACCAATCAGCGCCGCAATAATCCCGCCGAGCACCACAACGAGGAGGTGCGGAACGGCCGTGTGGGCATTCAGGACCGCTGATGTATAGGCGCCGATTCCGAAAAATGACGCTCCGGCGAAATTGAGCAAGCCTGTGTAGCCGAACTGTATGTTCAGCCCCAAAGTGGCAACGACATACAAAATGATCGTAATGCAAAGCAGCAGGACGAAATGATCTTCGTGGAAATACGCTGCTACGACGAAGGCCGCGAAGACGGTGTACAGGCTGAATGCGTTCTCGTTGTCGGAGAAGCTCCGATTTACGGGACCGAACAAACCGGAGTAATTGGCGCCAAGAACGGCCACGATGCCCAGAACCAGGAGTCCGATGATCAGCGACTGCTCTTCGACTGCCAGCAGGGCAATGATGTAGCCCGTCGCGATACTCAGCGCGACGAGGCTCGGCCACAGTGGCGATTTCGATAGAAGTTTTTCGCCCATAGCTCAAACCCGTTCGCTGATCTTTTCCTGGATCAGGCCAGTAGGCCGCCACGCCATGAGCATGATGATCACCGCGAACGCGAAAACGTCCTTATAAGCGCTGCCAAACGGGATAGCCACCGCGCCGATGGTTTGCAGTGCGGAGAAAAGGAAACCACCAAGGATCGCGCCGTAGATGCTGCCGAGCCCCCCGATAATAGCGGACGCGAAACCAATAACGCCGAGCAACAAACCCATGCCGAAATTGATCTCGTTGTAATAGAGGCCATTCATAATCCCGGCAAAAGCTGCGAGGCCAGATCCGATCGCGAACGTGACCAGCACTATCGCCGTGAAATTGATGCCCATGGTACGTGCGGTTTCGTCATCCTGGGCAACGGCCCTAATGGCCAGCCCGAGCCGCGTGCGATTGAGCAAAAGCTGAAGTGCCACGATCACGCCCACGCTGGCGACCAGCATTATCAGGTTGTCAAGCCGCAGATTAAGCTGGCCAAGGTTGATCGATGCGGAAGGCAGAAGGGCCGGGAAGGGCTTCGGATTGGCGCCGCCAGGATAGAAGAGCCTCACCATCTCGCGCAGCACCGTGCCAAGCATCAGGGTGATCAGCAGCGTATTGAGCGCCGGCGCCGAACGCAGCGGAAGCACCAAGAACCGTGCGATGAGCATTCCCAACCCGGCCGTCGCCAAAACCGCTACGACCAGCATGATTATCAAGACGATCGAGTTGGAGGTAATTCCGATCGATCCCAGACCGATGAAAGTCGCCAGGGCAACGAAGGCGCCCACGGTGAGCACGTCACCGTGAGAAAACTTGATCACATCAAGAACGCCGAAAAATAACGTAAAACCCACCGCGACGAGCGCGTACATCGTCCCCAGCATGAGCCCGTTCACGATGTGCTGGGCAATTAGCCCGACATCCATCTGGTCGTCCCTCGGTCGTAATCGGAAGAAGAAGAGGTGGAAAGGAGCCGCGACAATTCCGCGGCTCCACTGGGTTCAGGATTTGGGCTGCCGCGGCAGCTTGCGCGCGCCGGAGGCGTACTCGCTGTCTTCCCACTCGATGAACTTGCCGTCTTGCACCACGTATTTGGTGACAACAGGCACAGTGTTCTGACCGTAGTCGTCGAACGTGATCTTACCGATGATAGAGTCACGGTCCTTCACGTTGGCGAGCTCCGCGATGACCTTCTTGCGGTCCGGCCCGACCTTCTCGATTGTGTCGAGGATCAGCTCCATCGCGGCGAACGCGAACGCACCGTAAGCCTCGGGCTCGCTGTCGTATTTCTGAGCATTGTACTGCTCGAGAAACTTCTTTCCGCCGGGAAGCTTCTCGGTCGGGGCGCCTTCGCGGAATGCTAGCGTGCCCTCGGCCAGCGGACCAAGACCGTCGATGAACGCGTCCGAAACGATCCCCGATGTGCCGTCAAACACAGCATTGATGCCGAGCTTGTCCATCTGCGAACGGATACGCACCCCGATCGGAGTCAAACCGCCAAAGTAAATGACCTCCGGATCGAGCGCCTTGATTTGGGTCAGCTCGGCCGTGAAGTCCTGCTGATCGGCGGTAACACCGAAGGTGCCGAGGATTTTGCCACCCCGCTTCTCCAGCGCCTCGCTGAAATACTTGTTGTGACCTTTGCCGTAATCCGTCGTATCGTGGATGACGGCGAAAGTCTTGTAGCCGAGGCTGGTCAGTAGCTCGGCATTCACCTCGTTTTGGTTGATCATCGTCCCGTTGACGCGGTGCACCTCGGGATACTTGTTGCGGTAGGTGATGTCGGGCAGCACCGCTCCCCATACGATGATCGGAAAATTGAACTTGTGATAGACGTCGACAGTGGCGATGGCCGTGGCCGAGCAATAGTGGGTCGCCGCCGCGATGATGCTCCTGTCGGTCGACATCTTGGTTGCGACCTGGACAGCGACGTTCGGCTTGCATTCGTCGTCGAGAACGACGAGCTCGTATTCGTACTTTGCGTTCGGGTCCTGATTGCGCAGGCGGACGGCAAGATCGGCAGAGTTACGGCCGCCCAGTCCAATCACCGAGTTTCCACCAGTCAGCGGGCCGATGAAGCCGACCTTGACCTTTTCTTTCGCCTCGGCTGGCCCAAGGAAACCTGCGATCAACGCGGCCAGCGCGATGGCAGCTACCTCCCCGATCCTACGCATAATCCTTGCTCCTATATCGCATTTCGCGGGCGGAGTATTAGATGAAACGGCAACATTTACAAGCAGGAAGCCACGCCACGCTGAGCGCCCTGTAAAGGCGCCGGCCTCCTTTCTGCATCCCTTCGAAAGGACCTCGTGCTATGCCCTCGCTCAGCTCATCGAGCGGAGGAACTGTGTTTGTGAGAGAGGAGTGAGATGCCTTTATTTGTGATCGGTGGAGAAGTCGGCGCGTTTTCGGCAGCCCTGGCCGAGCGTCTGGCGGTCGTGCTTCCCAATGCCGCCGTGGCACTCATCATGCTCGCCATCGGCTGGGCTCTGGCTGGTTGGGCTGAACATGCCACCGGGCGCCTCATGGAGCGGGCGCACATGGAGCCGACGCTGCGAGGCGTCACGGCGGCTGTGGTTCGCTACGCTCTGCTCATTCTCGTCATCGTGGCCGCGCTCGGTCAGCTCGGGGTGCAGATCACGAGTGTGCTGGCCGTGCTCGGCGCTATCGGTCTCGCCATCGGCCTCGCACTGCAAGGAACGCTGGCCAACATCGCTGCGGGCATCATGCTGCTTTGGTTACGCCCGTTCCGCGTCGGAGATTACATCCAGGCGGGTGATGTGGCGGGAACCGTAAAGACCGTGGGCCTGTTCACGTCGGAGCTACACTCCTGGGATGGAATTTTTCAGTTCGTGCCGAACTCCGAGCTTTGGAACAAGCGGATCATCAACTACTCGCGGTTGGAGCGGCGTCTCGTCGACCTGAGGTTCGGGATCGCCTATTCCGAGGACATAGAAGCGGCACGGCAGGCCCTCCTTGAGCTCGCCAAATCCGATGATCGCATCCTCGCCGATCCACCGCCATTCGTCTTCGTCGACCAGCTCACTGAAAGTGGTGTCCTGCTCGGGCTGCGGGCATGGACGGCGACGGCCAACTACTGGGCCCTTCGCTGGGCGCTCCTGGAGGGCGGCAAGGCGCGGCTTCAAGCTGCGGGTCTCCGAATGCTCCTCCCACAGCGTGTGGTCCATTTTTCAAATGGTCAAATTTCCGATGGTCAAACGACAGAAATGCAGAGGCGGGCCGGCGTTTGATCCGACAACGAAACTGGGCCCCACGCGATCTGTGAAACTCTGATCGGAGGAATTCAATGGCAAAAGCAATTCACAGCATGGTGCGCGTACTCGACGAAAAGAGATCCGTCGACTTCTACTCCAAGGCTTTTGGTTTCCGTATTGCCGATCGTTTTGTATTCGACGGATTCACCCTCGTCTATCTGCGCAACGACGAAGCTGATTTCGAGCTCGAGCTCACGATCAACCACGGCCGAACGGAGCCCTATGATCTCGGAACGGGGTACGGCCACATCGCTTTCGCCGTCGACGACGTGGAGGCGGAGCACAGCCGCTTCGAACGCGAGGGTTTCAATCCGACGCCGATCAAGGAGCTTTCACACGAAGGAAAAGCTTTGGCCAAGTTTTTCTTCGTTACGGACCCGGACGGTTACAAAATCGAAGTTCTGCAAAAGCAGGGTCGTTACCGCTGAGCTTTGGCTGGACGTTTGTCGTCCGTGAAGGCTTTGAAAGTAAACGGGCGTTTTCGATCGAATTGATCGGAAACGCCCAATTCTTTCCCCATTGGAGCACGGCCGGTCAGACTCCGCCGGCCAGAGCCACCGCCCGGGTCACCTGGCCGCCTGGCTCCATCAGCAGGGGCCGCGGCCCGGCAGGCTCGAGGCCCTGGCGGATCAACGCGCGCTTCAGCGGTCCAACCGCGCGCAGCAGGTGCAGGCCGAACCCCCGCAAAAGGCTCACAGGCAACAGCGTGCTGAGCAACGTCCGGTTGAGAGCATCCACCGCCATGATGCGGCTTTCCACATCGCTCCTGCGCCGCTCGTGGTACTGGCTCATCACCGCATCGCCGCCGATGTCCTCTCCACGCGCCAGCGCCCATGCCACGCAGTCGGCCAGGGTGGCGGCGTCCCGGAGCCCGAGGTTCAACCCTTGCGCTCCGATCGGCGGGATGACGTGTGCTGCCTCACCGATCAGAGCCACGCGTGCTCGTGCGTACGCCTCCGCCGTCAAAGCCGAAAGTGGAAAGAGCCGCCGAGGTCCCAGCTCCCCGATGCGGCCGAGCAGGCCCTGGAGCCGCGTCTCCAGCACCACCCGGAAGCCATCGTCGTCGAGTTCCGCTAGCCGCTTGGCGATCGCCGGCCGCTCGACCCAGACGAGACTCGAGGCGAGACCCGGCAGCGGCACCGTCGTCAGCGGCCCCGACTTCCGGTGGAACTCGGTCGACACGTTGCCATGCGGCCGGGTGTGCTCGAAGCGAGTCGCAATGGCCGCTTGGTCATAATCCCATTTCGTCGTGGTAATCCCCGCCGCCGCGCGGCAGATCGAGCTCCGCCCGTCCGCCGCCGCGATGAGACGTGCGCTGAGCTCCGTACCTTCCGCCGTCCGCGCGAGGACACCATCGCTGCGGATCTCGACATGCTCGACCCGCGCCGTCTCCACCACCGTGATCCGCGGGTGCCGCTTCACCGCCCGCCATAGAGCTTCACCCAGCGGACCATGGGGCACGTTCCAGCCGAACACACTCTCGCCGACCTCGCGCGCCTCGAAGAGCACCTCCGGCGCCCGGAGGATCCCGCCCGTGTCGTCGACGATGCGGATCGCCTGGAGCGGGGCGCTCACGTCCTCCAACCCGTCCCACACGCCGAGGTTTTGCAGCAGGGTGATGCTGCCGTTGAAAAGCGCCGCCGTCCGCGTATCCGCTGCCGCTGCGACAGGGGCTGGCGGGCCGACGAGTGTCACCTCGGCGCCGATGCGGGCGAGCGACAGCGCCGTGGCCTGCCCTGCCGGGCCGGTGCCCACGATCATGCACGTATAAGTTGAAGTTGTTGTCATGTCATTCACGCTCCATCCCCAGCCAGTCCCCATGAATTGCGGCAAAATTGTGCAAAATTCTTAACGTTGTCCACACCTTGACGTTGCAATCCGCAGAAAAGGGCGAGGTAAGGATTCGCGTTTTAAGTCAATGACTCATTCGATTTCAATTGATTCGCGAATCGCCTTTTCGTGGCTATTTCGCAACTTTGCCACACGTAATGTGGCCTACGGACGTCTTCGCTGTTTACGGATTGGCGACCCATGGCTAAGCCTGGGGCAGGTACGGTCGGGAGCTGGCTAAGTAGGCGGCCGGCCGAGTAGCAAGGGGCTCTATCGCAGTGTTGGCGTAGCGGTCGAGTCCCGCGTTGGTCGACGGAGTGCATGCGTATGATCGGGGGGGTGACGACGTCGGTTGACCGGGTGGGGGGTGCCACCGGTGCTGGCGTTCTCGGGGGCGGGACTGCGGCCTTCTTCTCCGTAATAGGCGGAAATCGCTCCGTCGGCTGCAACGTCGGCGGTGCCGTCGAGCGTGCGGCGGGCGTCCGTGCTCGGCGTAAGCTTGATGTCATGGAACTGTTGCAGGCCCTCAACTGGTGGCAAAACTGCCACGGTTCCGTGCAAATAGCTGAAAAAACCGCATCCGGCGTTTACTCGGCCCTCCGTCGTCGTCTAACCATCTTTGGCAGTACCGAGTCGTGCGGCGCATCCCGAACGGGGGAGTTGGGGGGCAGGGGGACATCCGATGACGTCCGATCTGAACTCCGCGGGAGGCAAGCCCGGCGGACTGGAGGCCGCACTCGAGTACCGCAAGGAAGGGGGAGCCCAACCATGCGTGTGACGCGTTCGATCGGAGAGGCGTGCGCCCACGCGCGCGCGTGCACCTCGGACCGGACGTGAGTTCCGCCGGGCAGCGCGTGCTGCCTTCTGCAAGTCGTCAACCTAAGGAGAGTTCAAGGATGACTAGGGGACTGATGAAAACGGCAAGTGGCATTGCCATCGCGGCGGCCGCCGGTCTGTTCGCGAGCAGCGCCATGGCTGCCGATCTCGGCATCGGCGGCAACTGCTGCGCCGATCTCGAGGAGCGTGTTGCCGAGCTCGAGGCCACGACGGCCCGGAAGGGTAATCGTGTCGTGTCGCTGACGGTGTATGGCCGCATCACTGAGGGCATTCTGTGGCACGATGACGATGACGGCTACCGCGAGGGCAAGCTGACCGTCCGTGACGATGGTGCCAGCCCGACGATGTTCGGCTTCCGCGGTGAGGCTCAGATCCGGCCGGATCTGACGGCGGGCTACAACATTGAGTTCGGCGTCTCCGCAGACGCTGGCACCGCAGCGGCTGGGTCGCAAGGCGGGAGTGGAGACTGGATTAGCATCCGTCACAACTACGTCTACCTGGACAGCCAGACGTTTGGACGGATCTCGCTCGGTCAGACCTCTCAGGTCACCGATGGCCTGTATGAGATCAACTTGGCGAATACCGTCATTGTGCCGGGCGATCTGAACGAAGGCGGTTCGGTCCTCAATCCGGTACTCACTACTCCGTGGGTATACAACTTCGATGGCGAGCGCAGACAAGGCGTTTATTACCGCACGCCAAGCTTCGCTGGGTTCATGTTGTCGGCCGGCTATAGCCACGAGTCGCGTAGTGTCGCTTCGACAGAGGTGTCCCCATTCGAAGCCAATGATTATTGGGAGGTCGCGCTGCGTTACGCCGGTGAATTTAACGGTGTGCGTATAGCTGCCGGCATCGGATATCGACATGAGGACTATCGTTGGAACGCTCCCGTGCCTTATCAGGACGACGAAGCTGATGTGTGGCTGGGCTCAGGCTCGATCATGCATATGCCGACCGGACTGTTCGTATCGGGCGGCTTGGCTCAGGCTGACTTTGATGCGTCGGGCAAGCAGACTGGCTTCTGGGTGATGGCAGGCATCGAGAAAAACTTCTTCGGTCCGGGCACCACCACCTTGTTCGGCGAGTATAGCGAGCACAACTACAATGACGTGGCGGAGGCTGCGTTCCAGACGGGCGACGGGTCGTTCTGGGGATTGGGTGTTGTCCAGAGGATCGACGCTGCAGCTACGGACCTGTTCCTGAAGTACCGGAACGTCGAGGTGAATGACGCCGATCCTGATGCCGTGGATAGCGCCAACATCGTCATCGGTGGCATGCGCATCCAGTTCTGATCGCGCTTGACCTCCACAACACAACGAGAGCCGCCCTTCGGGGCGGCTCTTTTCGTTGGGGCCACAGCACCACATGTCACGCCCTCCCTCACCGAGAGCGGCAAGCCGCAAGGCGCGCGGGTGAACTGGGCGACGAGCGCACTATCGGCGCGAGAAGAGGGAAAACTCGGTCGCCTGCCGCTACTTGGCGGCTCCCACCTCGACCTCCGCATCCTGCTCCAGCCGCGGCTCGAACATGCGGCGGACCTCGATCTCCCGCGCGATGTCCTCCACCTCCCGCCGCGCTGCGGCCAGGCCGCGCTCGATCAGCTCGGCAGCGCGGTGGAAGTCGAAGGGCCCGATGCCGGCCAGCCGGGGGGAGATCATGAAGTCGGGAGGGTCGCCGGCGAGCCGAGATCGGGCGATGCGGTCTTGCACGATGTTGAAGGCGTCCATTACGACGGTGGAGATGCCGGGCGCAGTCTCGTTCGGGCCGAAGAACTGGCGCTTGAGCAGCTTCATCGCCGAGCGGCCGTTCTTCTTCGGCGCGCCGTTGGCCTCGATCAGCAGCGTGTCCTGCGTGCCCGCATCGAGAAAGGGCACCACCGTGCCGCGGCCGCACATATCGGCGTTGAGGTTGACGGCGATGACGTAGCGCGCCCCCATCGCCCGGCAGACGGAGACGGGTACCGGGTTAACCAGCGCCCCATCGAACAACCACCGGCCGCCGACGTTCACGGGCTTGAAGATGCCGGGCAGAGCGTAGGAGGCCCGCATGGCATCAACTAGCCGGCCGCGGGAGAGCCAGATCTCGTGCCCCGTACCGATCTCTGTCGCCACGGCGGTGAACTGCGGCGTGAGGCTCTCGATCGTCGTGTCGCCAAGGTGATTGATCAGCCGGTCGCGGAGCCGCTGGCCCGTGATGAGGCCGGAGCCGCTCATGTTGAAGTCGAGATAGCCGAACACCCGGCGCCGCGTAAGGCTGCGCGCGAACTCCTCGACCTCATTCAGCCGCCCGGCCGCATAGCATCCGCCGACGACCGCGCCGATCGAAGTTCCGGCCACGATGTCCGGCACGATCCCAGCTTCGAGCAGCCCGTGAAGGACGCCGATGTGCGCCCACCCGCGCGCCGCGCCACACCCCAATGCCAGGCCGATCTTCACTTTCGTCATGGCTCGATCTCCGCCGTCGTTGCCCCTGAGGGGGGTGGTGGCGTTCCATGGGCGTCCAAACTGCAGACGGGACACCTCAGTCGCCACCTTTGGTTGAGAGTCGCCGGAAGAATGGTAACCCGCACAGGATTAACCCAGCCCTACGGGAACGCCGGCGGACCCGCTTATCAACAACGCAGAAGTTCGAATTTCAGCTAAGTCTAACCTCGAGCCTAAGCGACGTGGACGAGGCGAATGGCGCCATCGTCCGTACGCTGCTGAGACAAGGCCCGGTAGAAGCAGGAGCGTGCGCCTGTATGGCAGGCCACGCCGTTGCCCTCGACGTGCGCCTTGAGCCACAGCACGTCCTGATCGCAATCCGTCCGGATTTCTCGAACGCGAAGGAGGTTGCCGCTCTCCTCGCCCTTCTTCCAGATGCGCTGCCGCGAGCGCGTCCAGAAATGCGCCAGTCCGGTCTCGATGGTGAGCGCCAGCGCCTCAGCGTTCATCCATGCGAACATGAGAACGTCACCGGTATCGGCATCGGTGATGATCGCCGGGATTAGTCCGTCCGGCCCGAACTTCGGCTGGAAAACGTCGCCGCGCTCGATTTCCTCTGTCGAGCCGCGGGGGGCGAAGAGGGGAGATGGAGAAGCCATTTAAAACCACCCCGACGTTCTTCCTGAGAGTCATCCCGGGCCTTGTGCCCGGGATCCAACCATCCACAAAACCGGAGCAAGCGGATAAGTGGATCCCGGCGACGAGCGCCGGGATGACACAGTGGTGGACTCAGCGACCGCGTCGGCTCGCGTTCGCCAGACTAAGAAAGCGGTCGCGCAGGGCGGAGTCGGTGGCAAAGGCACCGAGAAAGCGCGTGGTCACAGCGGCGACACCGGGCTGATGAACGCCGCGCATGGTCATGCACTGGTGCTCGGCCTCAATCATTACGGCAACACCGCGCGGAGACAGCGCCTCCTGGATCGCATCGGCGATCTGGGCGCTCAGCGTTTCCTGCGTCTGCAGCCGCTTGGCGTAGGCTTCTACAACCCGGGCGAGCTTCGAAAGCCCCGCGACCTTCCCGTTTGGCAGGTACGCCACGTGTGCCACACCGATGAACGGCGCGATATGGTGCTCGCAGTGGCTCTCGACGCGGATGTCGCGCAGCATCACGAGGTCGTCGTAGCCGCCGATCTCCTCGAACGTCGGCTGCTGGAGCATGGCTATCGGGTCTTCGCCATAACCGCGGAAGTACTCCTGGAACGCCTCGACGACACGGCGCGGCGTTTCCTTCAGGCCCTCGCGATCCGGGTCGTCACCGGCCCATGCGATGAGCGTGCGCACGGCTTCTTCGGCCTCCTGCTTGGTTGGCCTGCGGGCGTGCGTCACCTTGTTTTTGAACGGGGCTGCTGAGATGTTTGTCACCGACCGTGTTCCGATTCTGCAACGAGCCAGTTGGTTGAGCGGACGAGACGATAACGCAGCGTGGCTGGACCGCGCACCTGGGCCTCGCACTGCAGCTCTCGCTCGCTATATAGTGTAGGGTCTCACGCCGCAAGGGAACCGGGCCGCTAGGCCGCGGCGGCCGAGGACGGGAGCAGGGGATGGCTGGCCTGGATGACGTCTACAATTCGCGGATATTCGAGTTGGCGGCCGAGATCCCGCGGCAGCGCCGGCTCACCGATCCAGACGCCACTGCAACGGCGCATTCGAAGCTGTGCGGCTCTACGGTTGTTGTTGACCTGAAGCTGGATGCTTCCGGCCGGGTCACGGACTTCGGCCAGACGGTGAAGGCGTGCCTGCTGGGGCAGGCTGCAGCGTCGGTCGTAGGGCGCGAGATCATCGGCTCGTCAGCGCAGGAGCTGCGCGATGTTAGCCGGACGATGCGCCGGATGCTGAAGGAGAACGGCCCGCCTCCGACGGGCCGGTGGGCGGATCTCGGCATGCTGGAGCCGGTGCGCGACTACAGGGCGCGGCACGCGTCGACGCTGCTCGTGTTCGATGCCGTGGAGCGGGCGCTGGACGAGATCGAGGCGCGGCGGTCGGGGACGGATCAGGCTGTAGCGGCGCAGTAATCGAAAGCCGTCAGCTTGTCGCCGGGATCCACTCGGCCGATAGCTCGGCGATTGTGGTGAGCTGGATTCCGGGCACAAGGCCCGGAATGACTTGAGTGTGGGATCGGATTGAGTTCTAGACTTGACGACGTAAGGGCGGATCGCGAAAGGGTGTCTGTGAGACCACTGCTTGGCGCCGCGCTAAAGCTGCCCATTCACCTCTATCGCTGGACGCTGAAGCCGTTCGTCGGCTGGAATTGCCGGCATCTGCCGACGTGCTCGGAGTATGCGCTCGAAGCCATCGACAAGAATGGCGCGTGGCGCGGATTTTGGCTGACGGTTTCGCGCCTCAGCCGCTGCCATCGCTTTGGCACCGCCGGCGTCGATCCCGTGCCGGACATTCGAAGCGAACGCCACCCCCTCGCGCCATGGCGGTATGGTCGCTGGACAGGGCGGCAAATGACGCAGCATTGGTTGCCAGAAGAAAGCCGCTCTGGCCGCTAAGTATTCTCATCAGAAGGTGCGATGGTCCATCCTCAGAGCTATCCCAAGATAGCGGTTGATCACGACGTCTTGGCTACATTCGAAGCCCTACTCGTAAAGGACGGCATTCGGACGTCAGAAAGCGTGATCTGATGTAATTCTTAGCCGGTAGCTCCAGGCAATAATAGGAGACCGTCGCTAGAGCAAACGAAGCAAGCAAATATGCCGCTAGTGTAAGTGGCGACCCAAAATTGATGTAGAGCAAAGTGCGACTTAACAAGTAGAAAATGAGCTGCACCGTGAAATGCCACATATACAGAGAATATGAGACGTCACCCAGCCAGCGCAGAATCGTACCATCAAAAATAGTGGCAACCCATTGCGATCGAAGGGCGCCTAAGAGAAGCGCAGGAAACATCAACATCTCCAAGCCCCATTCGGGCGACAACCAGATCATGGCAACTCCGCCGCTGATAACAAGGCTAGTGATGGCAAAATCGATGTAGCGTTGGGGGATGCTCGATGAGGCGAGCGCATGAATGCAGCCGCCGATAAAAAAGCATGATATACCCTTCAGGAAGAAGGGATGAAATGGCGCGTACCAGGAGATTGCTGGTACCGCCAGCATTCCGGTCGCAACGGCTGCTGTAATGACGATTGGAAGCGTTGCGCAACCGCAAAACTTGATGAAAACGAAAAAAAGAGCGTACAGGCCAGCTTCGATGGCAATCGACCAGCTCGGCCCGTTGAAGCTGAAACCAGTCGGGAACCAGCCGAACTGTACGAGTGCTAAGTTATAAAGGAAGTGCTGTAGGTCATTGAGCTTGTAAACGAAGTACGTCCCGAACCAATCATAGATAGTAAGCTGGAGAGCTGCGACAACGAGTAAAGATGCCAAATGCAATGGATAAAGTCGCGATAGACGAAGAACAAGGAATTCGCGCCACTCAATTCTTTGGGACGCAATCTTATCTGCGTAAACGGCAAAGAAGATTGCGCCGGATAGCATAAAGAACAGCGGCACGGCACTAGCGCCGAACGTGTAGATGGGCCACAGCAGGTGCTCGAGAGGTCGGCTCCCAGGTGGTGCAAAGTGAACATAATGAAACACTACGACGGCCAAAGCTGCTAAGCCGCGAATGGCATCAAGCTGAAAGATTCGAGTTTCCGCCATTCGTTCCCCCATATTAGCTTAAACTACTTACTTGCGGCGTCGCACTCGCAGATCGGTACTGGACCCATGGCCGGCCGGCGACGGCGCCTAATTGAGAATTGGCGCGAACACTTTCCTGCGGAGCGGAGGACTCGACTATCAGGTAAGGCTTGCGCAGAACTGCCTACCCCGCTTGGTTCGCGGGTAGGGGGCGCAGATACGCAACTGCCTGTTTCGGGCTCGGTCGGGTTGAGGGCTTGCCGAATTGCAACGGAACCAGTATCTGGCGTGCTCCTGCGGCAGACATGGATGTCGGAACTGCTGCGCTAACAGGGACTTAGGATCCACTTACCTGCGTGGTATGCAGCGAGTGAGAGGAGATCGCGAATTATGGCCGAGATTACATTGACCTTCCCGGATGGGGCGAAGCGGAAATTCCCGAAGGGGATCACGGGCAAGGAGCTGGCCGAGACGATCTCCAAGTCACTCGCCAAGAAGGCCGTCGCCATGAGCGTCAACGGTCGGCTCGCCGATCTCGCCGACCCGATCGAGGCTGATGCCGAAGTCAAGATCGTCACCCGCAACGATCCGGAAGCGCTGGAGCTCATCCGGCACGACGCGGCTCACGTTCTGGCGGAGGCCGTGCAGGAGCTTTTCCCGGGCACACAGGTGACCATCGGGCCGGTGATCGAGAACGGCTTCTATTACGATTTCTTCCGCAACGAGCCGTTCCATCCGGACGATCTGCCGAAGATCGAAGCGCGGATGCGCGAGATCATCAAGCGCAACAAGCCGTTCGAGAAGGAGGTCTGGAGCCGCGAGAAGGCCAAAGCCTACTTCCGCGAGAAGGGCGAGGAGTTCAAGGTCGAGCTCGTCGACGCCATTCCGGAGAACGAAGAGGTCAAGATCTACCGGCAGGGCGAATGGCTCGACCTCTGCCGCGGCCCGCATATGACCTCGACGGGCCAGATCGGCAATGCGTTCAAGCTGCAGAAAATCGCCGGCAGCTACTGGCGGGGCGATTCAAGCAAGGCGCAGCTGCAACGCATCTACGGCACCGCCTGGGCCAATGAGGAGGACCTCCAAGCCTACCTCAAGCAGCTCGAGGAGGCCGAAAAGCGGGATCATCGCCGGCTCGGGCGCGAGATGGATCTCTTCCATTTCCAGGAGGAGGGGCCGGGCGTCGTGTTCTGGCATCCGAAGGGCTGGACGCTCTTCAAGACACTCGAGAACTACATGCGCCGTCGCCAAGGTGCGGTCGGCTATCGCGAGGTGAACACGCCGCAAATCCTCGACAAGAGCCTGTGGGAGACGTCCGGCCACTGGGAGACCTTCCGCGAGCACATGTTCACCACCACCACGGAGGATGAGCGCGAGTTCGCGATCAAGCCGATGAACTGCCCGGGCCATATCCAGATCTACAAGCACGGGCTGCGGTCCTATCGCGAGCTGCCATATCGGCTTTCGGAGTTCGGCTGCGTACATCGTTATGAGCCGTCTGGCGCGCTGCACGGGCTCCTGCGCGTGCGCGGCTTCACGCAGGACGACGCGCACATCTTCTGCACGGAGGATCAGATCGCGGACGAGTGCCTGAAGATCAACGATCTCATCATGGCCATCTACCGCGATTTCGGCTTCGAGCAGGTGGTCGTGAAGCTGTCGACCCGGCCCGAGAAGCGCGTCGGCACCGACGAGCAGTGGGATCGCGCCGAGGAAGCCATGATGGCGGTGCTGGAGCGGATTGCGGCCGAGTCCGGTGGCAAGGTGAAGACCGGCATCAACCCGGGCGAGGGCGCGTTCTATGGCCCCAAGTTCGAGTATGTCCTCCGGGATGCCATCGGCCGCGACTGGCAATGCGGCACCACGCAGGTGGACTTCAACCTGCCGGCTCGGTTCGGCGCGTTCTACATCGACGCCGACGGCCAGCGCCGTACGCCGGTGATGATTCACCGTGCCATCTTCGGCTCATTGGAGCGGTTCGTCGGC